>Ga0160470_100111_pt1 | contig 90873 bp, 87 predicted proteins | sample HID1973I_E11MG_FD_108214 | JGI IMG/M metagenome (GOLD analysis project Ga0160470, IMG submission 108214) | Enriched mosquito-associated microbial communities from UW Madison campus, WI, USA - HID1973I_E11 MG | ecosystem: Host-associated > Arthropoda: Insects > Digestive system > Unclassified ... | reverse complement strand
AGATTCTGCAGCCGGACGGCACCACGTCCTACACCCGTGACGGTACTTTCCACCTGGACTCCAACGGCCAGATCGTCAACGCCAGCGGTTTCGCCCTGGAACCGGCCATTGTCATCCCGAACGACGCCCAGACCTTCACGGTCGGTCGCGACGGTACCGTGTCCGTCACCGTTCCCGGCAACGCCGCATCCCAGGTGATCGGCAACCTGCAAACCGCCGACTTCATCAACCCGGCCGGCCTGCAGGCCGTGGGTAACAACCTGTTCCTCGAAACCGCTGCCAGTGGCGCGCCGCAAGTCGGTACGCCGGGCCTCGCCGGTTTCGGCACCACGCTGCAGAACACCCTGGAAACGTCCAACGTCAGCACCGTTGAGGAGATGGTCAACATGATCACCACCCAGCGCGCCTACGAGATGAACTCCAAGGTGATCTCCACCGCCGACCAGATGCTCTCGTTCGTAACGCAGAATCTGTAATCAAGTCTATGAGGCGACCATGAGGTCGCCTGCAACACCGTGAGGTAGGGTCATGAATCGCTTTGTATCTGTTCTGGCACTGAGTGGGATCACCGCGCTCGCGGGCTGCGTCGCCCCGACGCCCAAGCCCAATGACCCTTATTACGCTCCGGTGTTGCCGCGCACGCCGCTGCCGGCTGCCGCCAATAATGGCTCGATCTATCAGGCCGGTTTCGAACAGAACCTGTACAGCGACCGCAAGGCTTTCCGGGTCGGTGACATCATCACCATCACCTTGAACGAGCGGACCCAGGCGAGCAAAAACGCCAACTCGCAGGTGGGCAAGACCAGCAAGACCGACATCGGACTGAGCTCGTTTTTCGGTGGTGGCCTGAGCACCAATGACCCGGTGGGTGGTGGTGACCTGAGCCTGGACGTCGGTTATGCCGGCGACCGCGCCACCAAGGGCGACAGCAAGTCGGGACAGAGCAACAGCCTGACCGGTTCGATCACCGTGACCGTTGCCGACGTGCTGCCAAACGGCATCATCGCCGTGCGCGGCGAGAAGTGGCTGACCCTCAACACCGGCGATGAGCTGGTGCGGATCGCCGGGATGGTTCGGGCCGATGACATCGCCACCGACAACACCGTTTCCTCGACCCGTGTCGCCGATGCTCGCATCACCTACTCGGGCACCGGTGCCTTTGCCGATGCGAGTCAGCCAGGCTGGTTCGACCGTTTCTTCCTCAGCCCGCTGTTCCCTTTCTAGGTGGCCATCTTGAATCTTAAACACCTGACGGTGGCCGCCCTGTTGTTGTCCGCGGCCTTCAGCGCTCAAGCCGAGCGGCTGAAGGACATCGCCAGTATTTCCGGCGTGCGTTCCAACCAATTGATCGGCTACGGCCTGGTGGTCGGGCTCAACGGTACCGGTGACCAGACGACACAGACCCCGTTCACCCTGCAGACCTTCAACAACATGCTCTCGCAGTTCGGCATCAAGGTGCCGCCGGGTTCGGGCAACGTGCAGTTGAAGAACGTCGCCGCCGTGTCGATCAGCGCTGATTTGCCCGCCTTCGCCAAGCCCGGTCAGCAGGTTGATATCACCGTCTCGTCCATCGGTAACTCCAAGAGCCTGCGTGGCGGCACCTTGCTGCTGACACCGCTTAAAGGGATCGACGGTAATGTCTACGCCATCGCTCAGGGCAACCTGGTGGTGGGTGGTTTTGATGCGGAAGGTCGCGATGGTTCGAAGATCACGGTCAACGTCCCGTCGGCCGGTCGCATCCCTGGCGGTGCGTCGGTTGAACGCTCGGTGCCGAGCGGCTTCAATCAGGGCAACAGCCTGACCCTGAACCTTAACCGTTCGGACTTCACCACGGCGAAGCGCATCGTCGACAAGATCAACAACATGCTCGGCCCTGGCGTCGCCCAGGCCATCGACGGCGGTTCGATTCGCGTCAGTGCGCCACTGGATCCGAGCCAGCGTGTCGACTACCTGTCGATCATCGAAAACCTCGAAGTCGATCCTGGTCAGGCAGTGGCGAAAGTCATCATCAATTCCCGCACGGGCACTATCGTGATCGGCCAGAACGTCAAGGTTTCCCCGGCGGCCGTGACGCACGGCAGCCTGACCGTGACCATTACCGAAGACCCGATCGTCAGCCAGCCCGGCCCTTTGTCCAATGGTCAGACGGCGGTCGTGCCGCGCTCGCGGGTCAACGCCCAGCAGGAAGCCAAGCCGATGTTCAAATTCGGCCCGGGCACCACCCTCGACGAAATCGTTCGCGCGGTTAACCAGGTCGGCGCGGCACCGGGTGACTTGATGGCGATCCTCGAAGCATTGAAACAGGCCGGCGCGTTGCAAGCCGATCTGATCGTGATCTGAGGACGGCAACCATGGATATGTTCAAGAGCGGTCTGGTCAGCAGCAGCGACTCGGGTTCCTATTCGGACCTGAATCGACTGAACCAGCTCAAGGTCGGCGACAAGAACAGCGATGGCAACATGCGCAAGGTTGCGCAGGAGTTCGAGTCGCTGTTCCTGGGAGAAATGCTCAAGTCCATGCGCTCCGCCACCAACACGCTGGGGCAGGACAACCCGCTCAACACGCCTGAAGCCAAGCAGTACCAGGAAATGTACGACCAGCAACTGGCTGTTTCCATGTCCCGCGAGGGCGGTGGTATCGGTCTGGCCGACGTGTTGATGCGCCAGATGTCGAAGAACAAACCGATGGCGCCGGGTGAGGCGGCTGCAGCGTCCGCCGCCAAGCAGGCTGAAGCGAAAGCTGCCGTGGAAACGCCGATTGCTGCCGGCACGGTTGCCACCAATGGACCGTTGTCGCGCCTCAATGGCCAGCGTCCGCTGTGGGCTTCGCGCTCGATCCACGCACCCCAGGCAACAGGCGAGGGCGCACACCGCAACGACATGGCGTTGATCAATCAGCGTCGACTGGCGTTGCCGCCGAAACTGGCGGATCGCTTGCTCGCGGGACTGGTGCCGTCGGCATCGACCCCGGCGGCGACAGCCACCTCGGCGATCAACAAAATCGAAGTGCCGCAAACCAGCACAACCGGTTCCGGCTCGCTCTACAACGGCGATTGGCTGACGGCGCAGACCGAGGCGCCATCGACCGGCCGCCTGCAGATTTACGGCCGAGCCATGGCGCAGATTCCGCTGGCGCCCGCGAAGAAAGCCTTCAGCTCCGCTGACGAATTCGTCAATGCCATGCTGCCCATGGCCAAGGAAGCAGCCGACCGCATTGGTGTCGATCCACGCTACCTGGTCGCCCAGGCCGCGCTCGAAACCGGCTGGGGCAAATCGGTCATGCGCGCCCAGGATGGCAGCAGCAGTCACAACCTGTTCGGCATCAAGGCCAGCAGTAGCTGGAAGGGCGATTCGGCGCGGGCCATCACCAGTGAATTCAGGAATGGCGAGATGGTCAAGGAGACGGCGCAGTTCCGTTCCTACGACTCGTACAAGGACAGCTTCCACGACCTGGTGACGTTGTTGCAAAGCAACAATCGTTATCAAGATGTCGTGAAGTCGGCCGATAACCCGGAACAATTTGTACGCGAGTTGCAGAAGGCCGGTTATGCAACCGACCCGAACTACGCAAGCAAGATTTCGCAGATAGCCAAGCAGATGACGAGTTACCAGAACTACGCTGCGGCGGGCGTTTCCACCACGCCTATATAGGCACAAGGTATAAGGTCTGAACCATGAGTTTGCTCAATATCGGGATGTCGGGGCTCAACGCCAGTCAGGTGTCGTTGGCGACCGTCGGCAACAACATTGCCAACGCCAACACCGCCGGCTATTCACGCCAGCAGACCATCCAGAGCAGTAATACATCCAATCTGAGTGGCGGCGTGTTCATCGGCAGCGGCACGACCCTGGCGGACGTGCGTCGGGTCTACAACGCTTATCTCGATCAGCAGTTGCAGACCAGTACCTCGCTGAGCAATGACGCCAACGCCTACCTCGAGCAAGTGAACCCGCTCGACAAGCTCTTCTCCGACAAGACCACGGGGATCAGCGCGGTCTTGAGCAGCTTCTTTTCGTCGGTACAAACGTCCGCCGCTACGCCAAGCGACACGGCCGCCCGGCAACTGCTGCTGACCAATGCGCAAACGTTGAGCAACCGCTTCAACGCCTTGGCCTCGCAGATGCAGCAGCAGAACGAGGGCATTAACAGCCAGTTGACGACGATGACCGAGAAGGTCAACCAGTTGACGTCCTCCATTGCCTCGCTGAACAAGCAGATTTCCCAGGCCAGCAGCTCGACCGGCAGTGGTCCGAGCAACTTGCTCGATGCGCGTAACGAAGCCGTCCGCACGCTCAACGAGCTGGTCGGCGTGACGGTTCAAGAGCAGAACGGCAGTTACAACATCTCCCTGGGGACGGGGCAGTCGCTGGTGTTGGGCAATACGTCCAACACCCTCACGACGGCCCGAACCGGGATCGACAAGAGTCAGTTGACCATTCAGGTGAACTCCCCGTCGTCAGTCACTGATGTGACCTCCGTTGTCAGCGGCGGCAAGATCGGTGGTTTGCTGCGCTATCGCGACGACGTGCTGGTCCCGGCAATGAATGACCTGGGCCGTACGGCGATTGTGGTTGCCGACAAGATCAACCGCCAGTTGGGGCAGGGGCTCGATGCCAATGGCGAGTTTGGTTCATCGCTGTTCTCCAGCATCAACAGCTTGACCGCTATCAGTCAGCGCAGTCTGGCGTCGTCGAGCAACAGCACCGGTTCCGGCAATCTTGATGTCACGATCACCAACTCCAGTGCGCTGACGACCTTTGACTATCAGGTAACGTTTACCGCAGCGGACAAGTACACGGTCAAGCGCTCCGACGGCAAAGACATGGGGTCTTTCGACCTGTCCCCGGCGGCAGAGATCGACGGTTTTAAACTTGATCTGAACGGTGGCGGTCTGAGCGCGGGTGACTCGTTCAAAGTGATCCCGACCCGCACCGGCGCAAGCGCGATCACCACCCAGATGACCGACTCGAACAAGCTTGCCTTCGCCGGTGCGCTGGTTGCGACCAGTAACACGGGCAACGGTGGTACCGGTGCGCTGACTCCGCCGGCGTTGACCATTCCGATGGACATCTATGGCGGTGCGGACCTCGCTGCGCTGCAAGACGGCATCAAGAATTCCATGCCCGTGACGCTGACCTTCAAAGAGGCCGCAGGCGGGAGCCAGGGCTACGAAGTGTTCAACTCGAAAGGGCAGAGCATCGGCACCGGCACCATCGTGCCGGGCCAGGGCAACGACCTGACGATCAACGTGCCGATGCTCGATTCTTCGGGTGCCGTGATTCCTGGCAAGTCGTTCTCCTTCAACACCACGGTCAGTGGCTCGCCTTCGAAGAACGACAAGTACGAAGTCGCGTTCAACGTCGACGGCAAGAAAGACAACCGCAACGCCAACGAACTGTTGGGTTTGCAGACCAAGGCAACGGTCGGCGTCACTGGCGGCAACGCCGGCATGAGCATGACCACCGCCTACAGCCGACTGGTGGAACAGGTCGGCGCCAAGGCCAGTCAGGCCCTGGGTGACAGCACCGCCAGCGGTGCAATCCTGGCTCGGGCCAAGTCCGAAGTCGGTTCCGTGTCCCAGGTCAACCTGGATGACGAGGCCGCCGACCTAGTCAAGTTCCAGCAGTACTACACCGCGTCGTCGCAGATTATCAAGGCCGCGCAAGAAACCTTCAGCACGCTGATCAATAGTCTTTAAGGGAGTTTTCGACGATGCGTATTTCTACTGCCCAGTACTTTGAGACGAGTGCGGCCAAGTATCAGAATAATTTTTCTTCGGTAGTCAAGACTCAGGAACAGATCAGTTCTGGAGATCGCATTCAGACGGCTGGTGACGATCCTGTGGGCGCCGCGAAGTTGCTGATGCTGCAACAGCAGAAAGACATGCTGGGCCAATACAGCACCAACATCGGCAGTATAAAAAACACGCTGGCGAACGAAGAAAGCGTGCTGGATAGCATCAACACGGCGCTGCAGCGTGCTCGTGAATTGACGCTGAGTGCGGGTGATGGTGGCAAGAGCGATGCGGATCGCAAATCGATCGCGGCAGAACTGGGCGAGATCGAAGCTAACGTCCTGAGTTTGCTCAATAGCAAGGACCCGTCCGGTAACTACTTGTTCGCGGGTTCGAAGACTACAACGCAACCTTATGTGCGCAACAACGACGGTACCTACACCTATCAGGGGGACGATACCCAGCTCAGTCTGCAGATCTCGGACACCCTGTCTATTGCCACCAGTGACACCGGAAAGAGCATCCTCGAATCGGCGATAAATTCGGGACGCACCCAGGCGATCCTTGATCCGTCCAAGCCCAATGACGGCACGGTTTCAGTATCTGCCGGCCTGTTGACTTCCAATGCGGCCTACACCAAGAACTTCTCTGCCGGCGAGCCATACGAGCTGAAGTTTATCGACAGCACACACTTCAGCATCACCGATAAAAACGGCGATGACGTGACTTCCGAGGTGTCCGGGAATGGCACGTTCGACTCGAAGAAAGAAGGCAGCGCCAGCATCAATTTGCGCGGCGTGCAGTTCGATATCACGCTACGGCTCAAGGCTCCGGTTGATCCCGCGACTACGCTGCCGATGACGCCTGACGCTGAGGTCAAGGATCATATTTTCACGTTGGGCAGCAAGCCCGACAGCTTCAACGCATCCCGTACACCCAGCAACGCATCGACCGCGCAAGTCACGGGCTCCGGTGTTGTTGATCAAGCCGCCTACACCAATGGATTTCCCAGCAGTGGTGTAGTCGTCAAGTTTACCGATGCCACCAACTATAAGGTCTACGCCCAGCCGATGAGTGCAGACAGCAAGTCGATTGGCGATGGTGTGCTGACGGCGGGTTCGATCACGGTGGCGGGCGTCAAACTCGATTTCACAGGTGCTCCAGGCGCTGACGACCAGTTCGTCGTGGGTGCCAGCGGCCATAAGACTCAGAGTGCGCTCGACACTTTGAGCCAGTTGCGCCAAGCGCTGGAAACGCCATCCGACGGTGATGTCATGGCGCAGATCAAGCTTAAGGACGCGTTGAATTCGGCCATTGGCAACCTGAACAACTCCAGTGAGCAAATCCTGAGTGTGCAGGGAGCAATCGGTGCGCGCTTGAACTCGGTGGATATTGCCAATACCGAGAACATCAGCCTCAGTCTATCCAATGCCAGTACCCAGGTAGCGATTGGTAGTACTGATATTGCAACCGCTTCGATCGACCTGGCCTTTCAGCAATCGCTGCTGCAGGCATCGCAATTGGCATTCGTGAAAATCTCTCAGTTGAGCCTGTTCAACAAATTGTGATCCTCTCTTGATAGCCGGCACCCAGGTGTCGGCTATGTCTTCTTTATCCCTTCTTGACCCTTGAATCGGTGTTTTTTGTCATTCAGCAGGCGACTGATCGCTTGTTTGTGGCTGGATGTTTGGCACAAGGCACGCATAATGCGTGACCTGCGAGTCATAAAGCGCATCTTCACTGTATTGTGTAAAAAAGGATGGGCAGGGGGCTGACCCCTGTCGGGCGTGTTTTCAGGATTTCTGAAGCGCCTGCGCCGTATTTTTTCGCTCGGTGAAATCCAGTATTGTCAGTACCTCTCGGTCTTGCGAGCGGTGATCTCCAGCTATTTAGTATTGGGAAGCCACAATGATTGGCATAAAAAGCATTGCTAGCTACGTGCCAGCGAGTGGGCTGGATAATTACGCTCAGGGCGCGAAGTTCGAGAAGGATGAAGAGTTCATCCTCGGGAAAATCGGTTCGGCGTTCCTGCCACGCAAGGATCCGGCTCAGGAAACATCCGACCTCTGTGTCGAAGCAGCCAATGCCTTGTTTGCGAACAATCCTCAGCTGGATCGTCAATCCATCGACGTGCTGATTGTCGTTACCCAAAACGGTGACGAAGAAGGCTTGCCGCACACCTCGGCCATCGTTCAGGACAAGCTGGGCCTGTCGACCAATGTCGCGGCGTTCGACATCTCCCTGGGCTGCTCGGGCTATGTCTATGGCATCTACGCCATCAAGGGCTTCATGGAAGCCGCAGGCTTGAAGAATGGCCTGCTGATCACCGCCGACCCGTATTCGAAGATCGTCGATCCGGAAGATCGCAACACTACGATGTTGTTCGGTGATGCCGCCACCGCGACCTGGATGGGTGAAGAAGCTACCTGGCAGCTCGGCAAGGCCAAGTTTGGTACCGACGGTTCCGGCGCACCTCACCTGAAAGTTACGGACGGCGTGTTCTATATGAACGGGCGCCAGGTGTTCAACTTTGCCTTGCTTAAAGTGCCAGCGCACTTGCACGAGCTGCTGAACGAGTCGGGCCTGACGTCTCAGGATGTCGACGCGTTCTGCATTCACCAGGGCAGTGCAGCCATCGTTGACGCCGTGGCGCGACGTTTCGAAGGCGAGCCGGAGAAGTTCATAAAGGACATGGTCGAGACCGGCAACACCGTGTCGTCGAGCATTCCGCTGCTGCTGGAAAAGCACATGTTCGACTCCAGCTGGAAGCGCGTGGCGATCAGTGGTTTCGGCGTAGGCCTGTCCTGGGGATCGGCGATTATTCATCGCCCCTGACGCGCCAGTTAATTAACGCCAAAAAAACGCCCATGACCGCGAGGTCATGGGCGTTTTTGCATTCCGGGGCTCTGATCTAAGGCCTTGAAATTCAAGGAGTGGCACGGTGCTAGTAAAAATAATCAAAAAAACGCTCAAGCAACCTGCTTTCACGACGATAACTATTACGAAGGTTCTCTAGGCCACACCCGGCGGTTGCCAGGGCCGGAAGCCGCAGTATCCAACCAACGAGGAATTCGTCATGGCTTTATCAGTAAACACCAACATTACATCGTTGACCGTTCAGCGGAACCTGAACAAAGCCGGCGATGCCCTGGGCACCTCGATGACCCGTCTGTCTTCCGGCCTGAAAATCAACAGCGCTAAAGACGATGCTGCCGGCATGCAGATCGCCAACCGTCTGACCTCCCAGGTTAAAGGCATGACCGTTGCGATCAACAACGCCAACAACGGTACTTCCATTGCCCAGACTGCTGAAGGCGCAATGCAAGAATCGACCAACATTCTGCAACGTCTGCGTGAGTTGGCTCTGAACTCCGCGAACGGTGACAAATCCCAGGCTGACCGTGATTCCCTGCAACAGGAATTCACCGCTAAAGTGGGCGAGCTGACTCGTATCGCTGCTACCACTACTTTCGGTGGTCGTAACCTGCTCGACGGTACCTTCCAGAACGTTGGCTTCCAGATCGGTTCCGATGCCAACCAGACCATCTCGTTCGGCATGAGCGACATCAGCGCTACTGGTTTGAAAGGCACTTACAGCGAAGCTACTGTTGCTGGTTCGTTGACTTCGCTGTCGGCTTCGGTGACTGGTAATCCGGTTACTCTGCCAGGTGGTACTCCGGGTACACCTGCGACTACCACTGCTTACACCAACACCGGCGATATGGCTGCCCCTCTGGCTGCTGCCGAAACCATCGTCGTCAACGGCACATCGGTAGCTTTGGCTAGCGGTGATAACCTGGCCGCTGTCGTTGGCAAGATCAACACCGCGACCGGCTCGTCCATCGCGAGCATAAGTGGTACTGACCTGGTTCTGACCGGTGCAGCGGGCGGCCCGGCCAACACTGTTACCGGTGCTGGTACTCTGGGTACAGCACTGGCCGCAGGTACTGGCGGTGGCACAGTTGTTCCTGCCGTTCCCGCTGTGGCAGGTAAGCTGACTGCTGCTGCTGAAATCAACATTAACGGCAAAAACGTTGCTTTTGCTGTTAACGATGACATGGCTGCCATCGCTACCAAAATCAACACTGCCAACACTGGCGCAACTGCAACTGGCGTTGCTGCCACACTGTCCGCTGAAGGCCGCCTTGAGCTGACTTCCGCTGACGGCAAAGCAATCAAGCTGGGCAACGGTACTGGCGTAGCCGCCAACGGTGGTGCTGGTGCACTGGCCAAACTCGGCCTGACCGCTGGCAGCACTGAAGCCAAGCTGACTGCAGCTACGTCGGTAAGCCTGAACGGCACTGAAGTGAAGTTCACCGCAGGCTCGACCATGGCCGACATCGTGTCGTCCATCAACAGCGCCAGCACCGGTGTAACTGCCAGCGTCAACAAGACTGACAACTCCCTGAGCCTGTTCTCCACCAAGGACATCACCGTTGCTGATGGCAGCACCGGTACTGGCCTGGCCACTCTGGGTCTGACCACCGCCGCGGCCGCAACAACAGTCGCAGTAAAAATGGACACCACCGTTGCCGACCTCAGCGTTCTGACTTCTGCCAGCGCTCAGCAAACCATCCAGGCTCTGGACGGCGCGATTCAGCAGATCGACACCCAACGTTCGCAGCTGGGTGCTGTTCAAAACCGTTTCACCAGCACCGTTGCCAACCTGCAAAGCATCTCGGAAAACTCCACCGCAGCCCGTAGCCGCGTACAGGACGCCGACTTCGCTTCCGAAGCCGCCGAGCTGACCAAGCAACAAACCCTGCAACAGGCTTCCACTGCGATCCTGTCCCAGGCTAACCAGCTGCCATCCGCTGTACTGAAGCTGCTTCAGTAATATCGGTAGCGGTTAACTAACGGAAGGGCGCATACGTGCCCTTCCGTTTTTTCGGTTTTGAGGTGATGACATGGATATGAGCATTAAGCTGAACGCGCATTACCCGGCTGCCGCGACACAAACGGCTAGCGCCTCTGTCACTCTGGCGCCGCCAGTGGTCGAGCAAGAGCCCGCCGCCACTGAAGACACCAAGCGAGTGGCGCTGGAAAAGGCCGTGACCGATATTCGCGAGTTCGTGCAATCGACTCAGCGAAACCTGGATTTTTCCATCGATGACTCCACCGGCAGGGTGGTGGTCAAGGTGGTCGCTACGGAAAGTGGCGAAGTCATTCGGCAGATTCCATCGGAAACTGCTTTGAAGCTTGCCCAGAATTTGAGTGATGCCAGCAGCCTGTTGTTTGATACGAAAGCCTGAGCTGGCATGAAATGTGTTTCTGACTGCTGCTACGGCGATCTGCGCCAATAAAGCGGCAGCCACAGGACAAGGAGATTACAGATGGCGAGTTCAACGATAAGCGGCGTAGGGTCGACCTACGACACTCAGGGTATTGTGAAAGCCTTGGTCGCTGCTGAAAAAGCACCCAAGCAGACGCAGATCACCAACCAGCAGAAAGACACGACCATTCAATTGTCGGCTGTCGGCACCGTCAAGGGCGCGCTGGATACCTACCGCGCTGCACTCGCGAAGCTGAATAACCTGTCCGCCTTCAATGGGCTTGCTGCTTCCACGTCCGAAGAAAAAAACGTCAAGGTCACCCTTGGCGACGGCGCTTCCAGCGGCAAGTATGTGGTTGTGGTGCAGGACCTTGCGACCTCGTCGAAAGTCACCAGCAAAGTATTTGCAGGGGGGGCAACGGGTGCTGCCAACCCGGGGAGTGAAACTCAGACGCTGACCATTACCCAGTCGGGCAAAAGTTACGACGTGTCGATTCCCGGCGGTGCCAGCCTGAGTCAAGTGCGTGAGTCGATCAACACTCAACTCTCGGCGCAAGGTATCAGCGCGAACGTCTTGAGCGATGCCAATGGTGCGCGCCTGGTGATCGGCTCCACCAACAGTGGCGCGGGTACCGACATCACCTTGAGTGGTGATTCGGATCTGGCGAAGGGCTATGACGCCGGTGCGGCCGCCAAGAACGCCAAGTACACCATCGATGGTGTCGCCATGGAGTCCACCTCCAACAAGGTGACGTCCGCCATCAGTGGTGTAAGCCTGGAACTGGTCGCCAGTGACAAGGACAAGCCGGTCACGATCAGTGTCGACAGTAACGCCACGACCCTGAAGACATCGGTGCAGTCGTTCGTTTCTGCCTACAACGCATTGATGACCAGCATCAATACCCAGACCAAGGTCACCGCCACTGGCGATTCTGCGACCACTACAGCAGGTGCGCTGACCGGTGATGCGTCGATGCGTCAGCTGGTCGCCAGCCTGCGCAGTGAGCTGGTGAACAGCTCAGGGTCAAGCGCCATGAGCGGTCTGTCGCAGATGGGCATTACCACCGACCAGAAAACCGGTTTGCTGACGCTTGAAGACAAGGCGTGGGATAAGGCTGTGGTCAAGGGCTCTGCGGATATTGCCAAACTGTTCACCGGTGATAACGGTTTGATCACCCGCATGAACAAGGCGACCGAGACCTATGTCGGTTCAACCGGTCTTCTGGCTTCGCGCGTCACGGACCTCAATACCAAATTGACGGACCTGACCACCCAGCAGGCAGACCTTGATCGTCGTACGGACAGTTTGCAGACGTCTCTGATGGCCAAGTACAACGCAATGGACAGCCTGATCGCCAAGATCAACGCCAGCAGCTCAAGCATCATGACCACGCTTAACTCGCTGAATAATCCGAAATCGGATTGATAACAGGGGCGTTAAACCGCCCTGCAAAACAGCATGTAAGTGGTCCGGGTTTTCTTGGCTTTGGATTAAAGTTTTATGCGACACAGTCGACAAAATGGTTAGAAAAACTTTTTGCCTGTGGCCTGTAACGAGGTAGCAACATGAACCCTATGAGAGCCCTTCGCCAATATCAGAAGGTCAATTCCCACGCCCAGATCTCCGAGGCCAGCCCGCATCGGTTGATTCAACTGCTGCTTGAAGGCGGCCTGGATCGACTGGCTCAGGCCAAGGGCGCATTGGCCCGCGGTGATATCGCGCAGAAATGCCTGCTGATCACCAAGGCGATCGACATCATCACCGGTCTGCGTCAGGGCCTCGACGCGGAGAAGGCCGAAGATCCGGCTACGATCGAACAGCTCGACAGCCTGTACGAGTACATGAATGCGCGGTTGGTGCAGGCGAATGTCAGCAACGACACGCAGATTATCGACGAAGTCATGCAGCTGTTGGTTACGGTCAAAAGCGGCTGGGATGCCATCGCAACCCAATAGGCCCACAAGCCTGAGGAACGACGCCATGAGTCAAGCACTGCAACGGATTGAAGAAACCCGCGAAGCGCTCATCGATGCGCTGGCCGAGCGTAACTGGGATGCGATCGGCGAACTGGATGTGGCGTGTCGTGAATGCGTCGATGAGGTGCTGAGCGAAGCCCCGATCGACGAGGAAGCGCTGCGGACCAATCTGGAGAGTTTGCTGGCGGTCTATAAAGATTTATTGACGGCGACGATGGGCGAGCGTCAGGCGATAGTCGACGAGATGTCGCAGATCACTCAAGCGAAGAGCGCTGCAAAGGTTTACCATCTGTTTGGTTAATTAATTCCCGGTTAATCCAGACAATGTGCGCCATAAATTTGACTGTGCACGGTTTTTTGACTTAACTAGTGGCTGTTCACCGATACCAAGCGTCTACAGGCTTAACGGTCTGCAAGCGTCTAGCTTGCCCACTCATTTCGGGCACCGAGTTGACTAGGGAAGTTGCTATTGCATGTGGCGTGAAACCAAAATTCTGCTGATTGATGACGATAGCGTCCGTCGCCGCGACCTGGCGGTGATTTTAAATTTTCTCGGTGAAGAAAATTTACCCTGCGGAAGCCATGACTGGCAGCAGGCTGTCGGCTCTTTGTCGTCTAGTCGTGAAGTAATCTGCGTCCTCATCGGGACGGTCAATGCTCCTGGCGCACTTTTGGGCTTGTTAAAGACACTCTCAACCTGGGATGAGTTCCTTCCGGTTTTGTTGATGGGCGATAATTCTTCCGTCGACTTGCCTGAAGACCAGCGTCGCCGAGTGCTTTCGACCCTCGAAATGCCGCCCAGCTACAGCAAATTGCTCGATTCGCTGCACCGTGCCCAGGTCTATCGCGAGATGTATGACCAGGCCCGCGAGCGCGGTCGTCATCGTGAACCCAATCTTTTCCGCAGTCTTGTCGGCACCAGCCGGGCGATTCAACACGTCCGTCAGATGATGCAGCAAGTCGCCGATACCGACGCCAGTGTGTTGATCCTGGGCGAGTCCGGCACCGGCAAGGAAGTGGTCGCACGCAACCTGCACTATCACTCCAAGCGTCGTGACGCGCCGTTTGTTCCGGTCAATTGCGGGGCGATCCCGGCCGAGTTGCTGGAAAGCGAACTGTTCGGCCACGAGAAGGGCGCCTTCACCGGAGCGATCACCAGCCGTGCCGGGCGCTTTGAGCTGGCCAACGGCGGCACGCTGTTCCTCGACGAAATCGGCGACATGCCGCTGCCGATGCAGGTCAAGCTGCTGCGCGTGCTGCAGGAACGTACCTTCGAGCGCGTGGGCAGCAACAAGACCCAGAGCGTTGACGTGCGCATCATTGCCGCGACCCACAAGAATCTCGAAAGCATGATCGAGATCGGCACCTTCCGCGAAGACTTGTACTACCGCCTGAACGTGTTCCCGATTGAAATGGCGCCGTTGCGCGAGCGTGTCGAAGACATCCCGTTGCTGATGAACGAGTTGATCTCGCGCATGGAGCACGAGAAGCGTGGTTCGATCCGTTTCAACTCCGCCGCCATCATGTCCCTGTGCCGTCACGGCTGGCCCGGCAACGTCCGCGAGCTCGCCAACCTGGTGGAGCGCATGGCGATCATGCATCCGTACGGGGTGATCGGCGTGGTCGAGTTGCCGAAGAAATTCCGCTACGTCGACGACGAAGACGAGCAATTGGTCGACAGCCTGCGCAGCGACCTGGAAGAGCGGGTGGCCATCAACGGTCATACCCCGGACTTCTCGGTGAATGCTTTACTGCCGCCGGAAGGCCTGGACTTGAAAGACTACCTCGGTGGTCTCGAGCAGGGGCTGATTCAGCAGGCGCTGGATGATGCCAATGGCATCGTGGCGCGTGCTGCCGAGCGCTTGCGTATTCGTCGCACCACCCTGGTGGAGAAGATGCGCAAATACGGCATGAGCCGTCGTGACGGTGATGAACAGGCAGATGATTGACGCCTGTTTTTCAACCCCTTCATTTATAGGCAGTTTTTTTTAGGCACGGGTATTGCTACATCCCTCGCAACGTTCCGTTTAACTGACGGTCAGCCAAGCGAGAGTGCACGATGCCCCAAGCCGCCCAGATGTCTCCTGTCCCTGACGCTTCGGGGCTACCGTCGTCCGCAGAGCAGGTAAACCGGCTTGGCCTTGAGCAGTCGTTCGCCCTGTTCAGTCAAATGTCGAATCAGCTGAACGACTCCTACAGCATGCTCGAAGCCCGGGTCACCGAACTCAAGGGCGAGCTGGAAGTGGTTAGCGCCCAGCGCATGCAGGAACTGGCGGAAAAAGAACGCCTTGCCAATCGCCTGCAAAACCTCCTTGATCTGTTGCCCGGCGGCGTCATCGTCATCGATGCTCAAGGCATCGTGCGCGAAGCCAATCCTGCCGCGTGTGAGTTGCTCGGTCTGCCGCTCGAAGGCGAGTTGTGGCGCCATGTCATTGCCCGCTGCTTCGCGCCCCGTGAAGACGATGGGCATGAAATCTCGCTTAAGGATGGTCGGCGTCTGTCGATCTCCACTCGCTCGCTCGATGCCGAGCCGGGTCAGTTGGTGTTGCTCAACGACCTGACTGAAACCCGCCATCTACAAGATCAACTCGCCCGTCATGAACGCCTGTCGTCGCTCGGGCGGATGGTTGCATCGCTCGCCCATCAGATTCGTACCCCTTTGTCCGCTGCGTTGCTTTACGCCAGTCATTTGACCGAGCAGGAACTGCCCGTCGCCACTCAGCAACGCTTTGCCGGACGCCTGAAAGAGCGTCTGCATGAGCTGGAGCACCAAGTGCGCGACATGCTGATCTTCGCCCGTGGCGAGCTGCCGCTGACGGATCGCGTTACACCAAAAATACTCATGCAATCGCTGCAAGCGGCGGCCCTTGCTCATGTGCAGGATCTGCCGATTCGCTGGCAGTGCGACAGTCATGTCGGGGAGTTGCTGTGCAATCGCGACACCCTGGTCGGCGCGATCCTCAACCTGATCGAGAACGCCATTCAAGCCAGTGCCGATGATGTGCGCTTGAAGGTCCATCTCTATACCCGTGATAACAATCTGCGCGTGTCGGTCAGTGACAGCGGCAGCGGCATAGAGCCGAACGTGCTGGCGCGTTTGGGCGAGCCTTTTTTTACCACTAAAAACACTGGAACCGGCCTGGGCCTGACCGTGGTCAAGGCGGTGGCCCGCGCTCATCAGGGAGAATTGCTGCTGCGCTCGCGACCGGGTCGCGGAACGTGTGCGCAGGTCATCCTGCCGCTTTTTTCGGGTGAAAAGAGCATCGATCAGGGAGCGGAGTGAAGAACATGGGGATCAAGGTTTTACTGGTCGAGGACGACCGCGCGTTACGCGAAGCACTGGCCGATACATTGCTGCTCGCGGGGCACGATTACACCGCCGTCGGTTCGGCGGAGGAAGCGCTCACGGCCGTTGGCAAGGACGCATTCAATCTGGTGCTCAGCGACGTCAACATGCCGGGCATGGATGGTCACCAGTTGCTCAGCCTGCTGCGAGCCCGCCAGCCACAACTGCCGGTGCTGCTAATGACGGCCCATGGCGCTGTCGAGCGTGCGGTCGATGCGATGCGGCAGGGCGCGGCGGATTATCTGGTGAAGCCGTTCGAACCCAAGGCGCTGCTCGATCTGGTGGCCAGGCATGCCCTGGGCAGTCTCGGCGCGGCCGAGAGCGAAGGCCCGATCGCGTTCGAGCCAGCCAGCGCACAGTTGCTTGAACTGGCAGCCCGGGTGGCGCGCAGTGATTCGACCGTACTCATCTCCGGCGAGTCCGGAACGGGCAAGGAAGTGCTCGCGCGTTACATCCACCAGCACTCCCATCGCGCCAGCCAGCCGTTCATCGCGATCAACTGCGCCGCGATCCCGGACAACATGCTGGAGGCCACGCTGTTCGGTCATGAAAAAGGCTCGTTCACCGGTGCTATCGCCGCGCAGGCGGGCAAGTTCGAGCAGGCGGATGGCGGCACGATTCTGCTCGACGAAATTTCCGAAATGCCAATGGGGCTTCAGGCCAAGCTGTTACGCGTGTTGCAGGAGCGTGAAGTCGAGCGGGTTGGCGCGCGCAAGCCGATCACCCTGGACATTCGGGTGGTAGCGACCACTAACCGCGACCTCGCGGCGGAAGTGGCGGCAGGTCGTTTCCGTGAAGACCTTTACTATCGTCTGTCGGTGTTTCCGCTGGCATGGCGTCCGCTGCGCGAGCGCACCGCCGACATACTGCCGCTGGCCGAGCGTCTGTTGGCCAAACACGTCAATAAAATGAAGCATGCCGCGGCGAAACTATCGCCCGAAGCTCAAGCGTGTCTGATCGGTTATCCGTGGCCTGGCAACGTACGCGAATTGGATAACGCGATTCAGCGGGCGCTGATTCTGCAGCAGGGCGGGTTGATCCAGCCTCAGGATTTCTGCCTGTCCGGTCCTGTGGCCTGTGCGCCGTTGACGGTTATGGCACCGGCTGCGCGAGTGATTGAAGTCGAGGTCGAAACCGCCGGAGCGCTGGGTGATGACCTGCGCCGTCGTGAATTCCAGATGATCATCGACACCTTGCGCGCCGAGCGTGGTCGCCGCAAGGAAGCCGCCGAACGCCTGGGCATCAGCCCGCGCACGTTGCGCTACAAGCTGGCGCAAATGCGAGACGCCGGGATGGATGTGGAAGCCTACCTGTTCGCCACTTGAAACTGCTTCTTGTAGCAGCTGGCGAAGCCTGCGTTCGGCTGCGCAGCAGTCGTTTATTCGTTTGACGCGGAGTATACAAAAGACCGCATGCACAAAGATAAACGACTGCTGCGCAGCCGAACGCAGGCTTCGCCAGCTGCTACAGGTGGAGTCGAGATTTCAGTGGTGGAAGGGCTTTTGTATGACATAGCCATGGAGCTGGCACCCTTGTTGCTAATACCTGACTACCCGCCGAGTGAGCGTCAAAAAATTGCGGGTCGCCAGTGACGTCAAAAGAGAGAAACCATGAGCCAAGGTATTGAATTTAATCGGTTGATGCTGGATATGCGGGCCATGCAAATGGACGCAATGTCTGCGCCGAAATCGACTGCCGCCGTCCCTCAACTGCCGGGCAACAGTTTCTCCGACATGCTCGGTCAGGCCGTCAATAAAGTGAACGAAACCCAGCAGGCCTCCAGCCAGCTGTCCACTGCATTCGAGATCGGCAAGAGCGGCGTCGATTTGACCGACGTGATGATCGCCAAAGAAAAAGCCGGTGTGTCTTTCCAGGCCATTACCCAAGTCCGTAACAAGCTGGTTCAGGCTTACCAAGACATCATGCAGATGCCGGTTTAAGGACGATATTGAGTCATGGCAGAAGCAGCCGATAACATTCCGGCCAAGGCCACTCCAATAGACGGTAAACCACCGCTGTTCGGGTTGTCCTTCCTGGAAAACCTCTCCGAGATGACCATGTTGCGTCAGGTAGGCCTGTTGGTCGGTCTGGCAGCGAGCGTGGCGATTGGCTTCGCCGTGGTGTTGTGGTCCCAGCAGCCGGACTATCGGCCTTTGTACGGCAGTCTTGCCGGTATGGACGCCAAGCAGGTCATGGATACCCTGGCCGCCTCTGATATTCCCTACACCGTTGAACCGAATTCCGGTGCCTTGCTGGTCAAGGCCGAAGACCTGTCCCGTGCGCGGCTCAAACTCGCGGGCGCTGGTGTCACTCCCAGCGACGGCAACATCGGTTTTGAAATCCTCGACAAGGACCAGGGCCTGGGTACCAGCCAGTTCATGGAAGCGACCCGTTATCGTCGTGGCCTTGAAGGCGAACTGGCCCGGACCATCTCCAGTCTGAACAACGTCAAGGGTGCCCGCGTGCACCTGGCGATCCCGAAAAGCTCGGTGTTCGTGCGCGATGAGCGCAAGCCCAGCGCTTCGGTGTTGATCGAACTGTATTCCGGCCGCTCCCTGGAGCCTGGCCAGGTACTGGCGATCATCAATCTGGTGGCAACCAGCGTCCCCGAGCTCAGCAAGTCCCAGGTCACCGTGGTCGATCAAAAGGGCAACCTGCTGTCGGATCAGGCGGAAAACTCCGAACTGACCATGGCGGGCAAGCAATTCGATTACAGCCGTCGCATGGAAAGCATGCTCACTCAGCGCGTGCATAACATCCTGCAACCGGTGCTGGGCAACGACCGCTACAAGGCCGAAGTCTCGGCCGATGTGGATTTCAGTGCCGTCGAGTCGACTTCCGAGCAGTTCAACCCGGACCAACCGGCGTTGCGCAGCGAACAGTCGGTGAACGAACAGCGTACCGCCAGCAACGGGCCACAAGGTGTACCGGGTGCCCTGAGCAACCAGCCACCGTCGCCAGCTTCTGCCCCCGCAACGACCGGTGGCGCTACCGCGTCGGCCGGCATGGTTCAGCCAGGTCAGCCTCTGCTGGATGCCAACGGTCAGCAAATCATGGACCCGGCCACTGGCCAGCCGATGCTCGCGCCGTATCCAGCGGACAAGCGTCAACAATCCACCAAGAATTTCGAACTCGACCGTTCCATCAGCCACACCAAGCAGCAACAGGGCCGTTTGAATCGCCTGTCGGTGTCGGTCGTGGTGGACGATCAGGTCAAGATCAACCCGGCCAACGGTGAAACTTCTCGCGCACCGTGGACAGCCGATGAATTGGCGCGCTTCACACGCCTGGTGCAGGACGCGGTCGGGTTCGATGCCAGCCGTGGCGACAGTGTCAGCGTGATCAACATGCCGTTCTCCGCCGAGCGCGGCGAAGTGATAGCCGATGTGCCGTTCTATTCCCAACCGTGGTTCTGGGATGTAATCAAGCAAGTGCTGGGTGTACTGTTCATTCTGGTGCTGGTGTTCGGCGTGCTGCGTCCGGTGCTCAACAACATCACCAATGGCGGCAAAGGCAAGCAACTGGCCGGCATCGGCAGCGACGTGGAATTGGGTGGCATGGGTGGCCTCGATGGCGACCTGGCCAACGATCGCGTCAGCCTTGGCGGTCCGCAAAGCATCCTGCTGCCAAGTCCGAGCGAAGGCTATGACGCACAGCTGAATGCAATCAAGAGTCTGGTGGCAGAAGACCCGGGTCGTGTGGCCCAGGTCGTGAAAGAGTGGATTAACGCAGATGAGTGATAACCGAGCCGTTGCCGCCAAACTGTCCAAGGTCGACAAAGCCGCGATCCTGCTGCTGTCCCTGGGCTCAACCGATGCTGCGCAGGTGTTGCGCCACATGGGCCCTAAAGAGGTCCAGCGTGTGGGCGTGGCGATGGCGCAGATGGGCAACGTGCACCGCGAGCAGGTCGAGCAGGTGATGAGCGAGTTTGTCGACATCGTCGGCGATCAGACCAGCCTGGGCGTCGGTTCTGACGACTATGTGCGCAAAATGCTCACCCAGGCCCTGGGCGAAGACAAGGCCAACGGCTTGATCGACCGGATCCTTCTGGGCGGCAACACCAGTGGCCTCGACAGCCTGAAGTGGATGGAACCACGCGCCGTCGCCGACGTGATCCGTTACGAGCACCCGCAGATCCAGGCGATCGTGGTGGCGTATCTCGATCCGGACCAGGCCGGTGAAGTGCTGGGCAACTTCGACCACAAGGTACGCCTCGACATCATCTTGCGGGTATCCTCGCTGAACACTGTTCAGCCGGCGGCCCTGAAAGAACTCAACCAGATTCTCGAGAAGCAGTTCTCCGGCAACTCGAACGCTTCGCGCACCAACCTGGGTGGCATCAAGCGCGCGGCCGACATCATGAACTTCCTCGACAGCTCGATCGAAGGTCAGTTGATGGACTCGATCCGCGAAGTCGACGAAGACCTGTCCGGCCAGATCGAAGACCTCATGTTCGTGTTCAACAACCTGGCCGATGTCGACGACCGAGGGATCCAGGCTTTGCTGCGCGAAGTGTCCTCCGACGTGTTGGTGCTGGCCCTCAAAGGGTCGGACGAGAACGTCAAGGAAAAGATCTTCAAGAACATGTCCAAACGAGCGGCCGAACTGTTGCGCGACGACCTCGAGGCCAAAGGCCCGGTGCGCGTCAGCGACGTGGAAACCGCACAGAAAGAAATCCTCACCATTGCCCGCCGTATGGCCGAAGCCGGAGAAATCGTTCTCGGTGGGAAGGGCGGCGAAGAGATGATCTAAGGTCACTATGTCGACCAAACATGATGAGTCCCAGACCGACCTGATCCGTGCCAAGGACGTCAGCGGAGTTGATATCTGGTCGTTACCCAGTTTCGACCCGTACGTCCCTGAACCCGAACCGGAGCCTGAACCCGAGCCGCCGGAAATGGAGGAAGTGCCGCTGGATGAAGTCCAGCCGCTGACCCTCGAAGAGCTCGAGAGCATTCGCCAGGAGGCCTACAACGAAGGCTTCGCCACAGGCGAGCGGGAAGGTTTTCACAGCACGACGCTCAAGGTCCGTCAGGAAGCCGATGTAGCCCTGACGGCGAAAATCGGTGCGCTGGAAAAGCTCATGGGCAATCTGTTCGAACCCATTGCCGAACAGGACACTCAGATCGAGAAGTCCCTGGTCGATCTCGTTAAACACATCACCAAACAGGTGATTCAGCGCGAGCTGGCCATCGACTCGACGCAGCTGGAACACGTCATGCGTGAGGCCCTCAAGCTGTTGCCGCTGGGTGTGGGCAATGTGCGTCTGTACATCAACCCCCAGGATTTCGAACAGGTCAAAGCCCTGCGTGAGCGCCATGAAGAGACCTGGCGCATCGTCGAGGATGAGACGTTGTTGCCTGGCGGTTGCCGGGTCGAGACTGAGCACAGTCGCATTGATGCCTCTGTCGAAACCCGTCTCGCACGGGTCATGGACAAGCTGTTCGATCAGTTGCACGAGCAGGCCTTGCACCCCGCGGCGCCGGACCTGAAAGTCGAACTGTCGGCTGCCAGCAAGCCAGCGGTTGCCCCTGCGGCGGACGAACCTGATGCGCCTTGATCGCACCAGCTTCGCCAAACGCCTGGGCAGTTATGCCGAGGTCACCGAACTGTCTGGCGGACCGATCCTTGAAGGTCGCTTGCTGCGCATGGTCGGCCTGACCCTTGAAGCCGAAGGCTTGCGCGCCGCCATGGGCAGCCGCTGCATGGTCATCAACGACGACAGTTATCAGCCGGTGCAGGTCGAAGCCGAAGTCATGGGCTTTTCCGGCAACAAGGTCTTTCTGATGCCGGTGGGCAGCGTTGCCGGCATTGCCCCGGGTGCCCGAGTGGTGCCGTTGGCGGATGCCGGGCGTTTGCCGATGGGCATGAGCATGCTTGGTCGGGTGCTCGACGGCGCCGGTCGTGCGCTGGACGGCAAAGGCGGGATGAAGGCTGAAGACTGGGTGCCGATGGACGGCCCGACGATCAACCCGCTCAAACGCGAACCCATCAGCGAACCGCTGGACGTGGGCATTCGTTCGATCAACGGTTTGTTGACGGTCGGTCGCGGCCAGCGACTCGGCCTTTTTGCCGGTACGGGCGTGGGCAAGAGTGTGCTGTTGGGCATGATGACCCGCTTCACCGAGGCCGACATTGTCGTCGTTGGCCTGATCGGTGAGCGGGGACGTGAAGTTAAAGAGTTCATCGAACACATCCTCGGCGAAGAAGGCCTCAAGCGCTCCGTCGTCGTTGCCTCCCCGGCGGACGACGCGCCGCTGATGCGCTTGCGGGCCGCCATGTACTGCACGCGTATCGCCGAATATTTTCGCGACAAGGGCAAGAACGTCCTGTTGCTGATGGACTCCCTGACCCGTTTCGCCCAGGCTCAGCGCGAAATCGCACTGGCCATCGGCGAACCACCCGCGACCAAGGGTTATCCGCCCTCGGTGTTCGCCAAACTGCCGAAACTGGTGGAGCGGGCGGGTAATGCCGAGAAGGGCGGTGGTTCGATTACGGCGTTCTACACCGTGCTGTCCGAAGGCGATGACCAACAGGACCCGATTGCCGACTCCGCGCGGGGCGTGCTCGACGGCCACATCGTGTTGTCCAGGCGACTGGCGGAAGAAGGTCATTACCCGGCCATCGATATCGAAGCGTCCATCAGCCGGGTCATGCCCTCGGTGGTTTCGCCGGAGCACATGACGCGCGCTCAGTATTTCAAGCAGCTGTGGTCGCGCTATCAACAGAGCCGCGATTTGATCAGTGTCGGCGCCTACGTGGCCGGCGGCGACCGGGAGACCGATCTTGCGATCGCCTTGCAGCCGCAACTGGTCAAATACCTGCGCCAGGGCCTGAACGACAACATCAGCCTCGGCGAAAGCGAAGCTTACCTCGGCTCGATCTTCGCTCCCGCGGCGGGCGGTTAACCGGTCATGGCCCAGAGCCGAGCGTCACGCCTGGCACCCGTGGTTGAGATGGCCGAAAAGGTCGAGAAAGCCGCGGTGCAGCGTTTGGGACACTTTCAAGGACAGGTCCGTCTGGCAGAAAGCAAACTCGCCGACCTCGAAACTTTTCGCCTCGACTATCAGGAACAATGGATCGTGCGCGGCAGCAGTGGCGTTTCGGGCCAATGGCTGCTGGGCTATCAAGGCTTCCTGGCGCAACTTGGCACTGCTATTGACCAGCAGCGGCAGAGTCTGGCCTGGCACCAGAACAATCTGAACAAGGCACGTGATACCTGGCAGCAGGCTTACGCCCGGGTTGAAGGGTTGCGCAAGCTGGTGCTGCGCTACATGGATGAGGCGCGGCGCCTGGAAGACAAGCGCGAGCAAAAGTTGCTGGATGAACTGTCCCAGCGATTGCCGCGCGAGAGTCCGTATTAATCGGATGTAGATCAAAAGATCACAGCCTGCGGCGGCTCCTGCCGTTGGAATGCATTGCTCCTGTAGGAGCTGCCGCAGGCTGCGATCTTTTGATCTTGCTCTGGTCCCCATCAGGTGCTACACCTCTTAAACAATCGCCATGACAAGGAAGCCGTTCAATGTCAGTCGTTACCGAAGTCTCCCAGGATGGACAGAAACTGACGATATCGATCAAGGGACGATTCGATTTCGCCAAACATCAGGAATTTCGTGAATCCTACGAAAACCTCACTCCGAAGCCCGAATCTTTCGAAGTCAATTTGAAGGACGCTACCTACCTCGACAGCTCTGCCCTCGGCATGTTGCTGCTGTTGCGGGATCACGCAGGCGGCGAGAATGCCGAAATCACTCTGTCTAACGCCAATGCCGATGTGCGCAAAATTCTCGCCATCTCCAACTTCGAACAAATCTTCGACGTGGCGTGACCGCTGTGCAAACGCCGTTCGAGTCACTCACGGTTCTGATCGCTGAAGACAGCGCGGCCGATCGACTGCTGCTGTCCACGATTGTCCGCCGCCAGGGCCATGAAGTGCTGACTGCTGCCAATGGTGCCGAGGCGGTCGAAGTGTTTCGCCAGCAACGGCCGCAATTGGTGTTGATGGACGCGATGATGCCCGTGATGGACGGTTTCGAAGCTGCGCAGCAGATCAAGGCGCTGGCGGGCGAAACCCTGGTGCCAATCATCTTCCTCACGTCACTCACTGAAAGCGAAGGGCTGGCTCGATGCCTTGAGGCGGGCGGCGATGATTTCCTGGCCAAGCCTTACAACCAGGTGATTCTGGCCGCCAAGATCAAGGCAATGGACCGTTTGCGTCGGTTGCAGGCCACCGTCCTCCAGCAGCGTGACCAGATCGCCAGGCACCATAACTATCTGCTCAACGAGCAACGCGTCGCCAAGGCCGTGTTCGATAAAGTGGCCCATTCCGGCTGCCTGAATGCCCCCAATATCCGTTACCTGCAATCGCCCTATGCATTGTTCAATGGCGATTTGCTGCTGGCCGCGTTTACGCCGGCTGGCGACATGCATGTGCTGTTGGGGGATTTCACCGGCCATGGTTTGCCGGCCGCAGTGGGCGCCATGCCGCTGGCCGAAGTTTTTTACGGCATGACCGCCAAGGGTTATGGCCTGTCAGAAACCCTGCGCGAGATGAACGCCAAGCTAAAACGCATCCTGCCCGTCGATATGTTCTGCTGCGCGACGCTGTTGTGCCTGAGCTTCCAGCGACGCTCGGTGGAAGTCTGGAATGGCGGTATGCCCGACGGGTATTTGCACAACATCGCCAGCGATGAACGCACGCCGCTGACTGCCCGGCATCTGCCGCTGGGTGTGTTGAGTCCGGATACCTTTGATGATCGAACCGAAGTGTTCCCCATGGCGGTCGGGGATCGGGTTTTCCTCTTGTCCGACGGCGTGATTGATACCTGCGATGCCAACGAACAGTTATTTGGTGTAGAGCGGTTGCATCAGGTGTTCACCGCCAATCGGCAACCGGAGGAGCTGTTCGAAGAAATCGAGCGAGCATTGCGCGATTTTCGCGGCGAAGCCCGGGACGATGTCAGCATGGTGGAGGTGAGTCTGCTGGACGCCACACAAATGCGTCCGCCGACCCTGGTCTATTCCGACAGCGGGCAATCCTGTCCTCTGGACTGGTCGGTCAGTTTCGAGTTTCGGGCGGCCTCGCTTAAACGCTTCAATCCGTTGCCGTATCTGTTGCAGTTGTTGCTTGAAGTCCACGGCCTGCGTGCACAGAGCGGCGCGCTCTACAGTGTGTTGGCCGAACTGTATTCCAATGCCCTGGAGCATGGCGTGCTGGGGCTGGATTCCAGTCTCAAGCGCGATGCTTTGGGTTTCGCCCGTTATTATCAGGAGCGTAATGCACGTCTCGATGCTTTGCACAGTGGTTACGTGCGAGTCCATTTAGAGGTCGTGCCGACGGGTGAGGGCGGGTGCCTGTTGATTCGCGTCGAAGACAGCGGGAAGGGTTTCGATATCGCGCGGGTGATGGAACGACCCGCCGAAAATGTCCGTTTGTCGGGACGTGGCGTCAATCTGGTCCAGCAATTGGGGCGTAACGCCAGTTGGTCCGACAATGGTCGAAGTGCTCGCGTAGAGTTTTTCTGGGACGCTCTGGCATAATCCCGCCCATTCTTGATCAAGGAGTGAACAAGTGGATGACCCACATCTGAATCGCGACGTATTGGTCGCCTTGCAGGAAGTCATGGAGGACGAATATCCAGTGTTGCTGGATACGTTTCTCGCCGATTCCGAAGAGCGGTTGAGTCTTTTGCGTCAGCAGAAAGATGCCGGGCAACTGATGGAAACTGCTCATAGTTTCAAAGGCAGCAGCAGCAACATGGGTGCCGTCCGGCTGGCTGAACTGTGCAATAAGCTGGAACACCGCGCCAAGATATCCCCCCGTTCCGATCTGCAAAACCTCATCCGCGAAATCGACCTCGAGTTTGCTTTTGTTCGTCCTCTTTATGAGGCGGAACGTGAACGTTCACTATTCGAAAAAGCCACCGTTCGGCGCTTCTAACGACTGGAGTCCGAAACTGGCGCGACCCTTGCAGTATCTGCCACTACTTGTACCTACCTTCCCAGTGCGGCGGAGACAGCGTTTATGCCCGTTAGTCAAAATTTGCTACTTCAGGCCGCCGCAAAGGCCAAGACCCAACCGGTCACCGCCAATCCTCTGGCGTCGCCTGCCGAGCCCGCTGACAAGGCGTCCAGCTTCTCTCAGGTCTATGCAATACAGGGCCGCAACAAGTCCTCTGCAGTCGTCGACGGACTGAACCGGCAGATGCGCGATAAAGCCCCTGACGGTCCCGTAAAAAAAGACTTCGGCAATGACAAGCCTGCCGCCGGGAAGCCTGCGGTTGCCGATAGCGGCAAATCCTTGCCCGCCGTCAAACCCAAGCAGGCCGATGACAAGGTCGCCAGCGACGACACGACAGACGCCTCCGGTCCTCAAGCTGCTACTGCGGTTGACCCGGTAGTCGATCCAGCCTCGGCGCAAGCCGCTCAAGCTCCTGCAGCGGAAGCCGCGCCAAGCGCCAAGCCAGCGCAGGACGCAGCTGCCGCCGCCGCATTGGCCGCGACTCTGGTTCCAGAGGAGCCGGATTTCGATCCTGAAGCCGATCCCCTGGATGCGCTGCCCGCCGTACGCATGGCCATGGAGCAGAGCGGCCACGTTTCTGCCGCCAGTCAGGCTCAACCGAAGGCGTCTTCAGCACAGGCATTGGCTGACGGTGAGCAGACCTCGGCGCAAAATTTCGCGGCGGGCCTGGCCAATATGCTGGACGTGCAAGGCGACAAGGACAGCACCAGCCGGGAAGGTGAAAAGTCATTCAGCGGCCTGATCGATGACGGTCTCAAAGACCTCAAGTCCGCGACCAGCGACACCCGTGTGGACGATTTTGCCAGTCGCCTGGCAGCGTTGACGCAGGCCGCCACACCGAAAACCGCCAATGCGCTGCCGGTGAATCAACCGATCGCCATGCATCAGAGTGGCTGGACCGAAGAAGTGGTCAACCGGGTCATGTACCTGTCCAGCGCCAACCTCAAGGCGGCTGATATTCAGTTGCAACCCGCCGAGCTGGGGCGTCTGGACATTCGCGTGAACATGGTGCCGGATCAGCAGACCCAGGTGATGTTCATGAGCGCGCATCCCGGCGTTCGTGAAGCGCTGGACGGCCAGATGCATCGTTTGCGTGAGATGTTTGTGCAGCAGGGGATGGGACAGGTTGACGTCAACGTTTCCGACCAGTCTCGCGGCCAGGGGCAAGACCAGCCGCAGCAGAGTCAAAGTGGCCGCACTACCGCCAGCGGTGGTCGCCTCGATGCAATGGACGACGAACACTCGCCGGCAGTGACGGAAGTCGCCGCAGCTACCACCAGCGTCATCGGCTCCAGCGCCGTCGACTATTACGCCTGATAAAAAAGATCGCAGCCTTCGGCAGCTCCTACCGGGTACACACCGTCCCAATGTAGGAGCTGCCGAAGGCTGCGATCTTTTGATCTGCGGCGGCAGCCCGCTTTCCTTCCTCATTCTGGCATAACACTTGCTCTTGCCTTGCCGTGCAACTGTGAAACCCCGAATAGTGACGGATTATTGGCATGGCGAAGAGCGACGCAGCAGTAAAAGACCCGGCAACCAAAGGCAAACTCAAGATGATCATCTTGATCGTGGTGGCGCTGCTACTGGCGATCGGTTTGTCCGTGGGCGCGACCTGGTTCTTCATGCACAGCGCCGAGAGCAAGCCTGCTGCCGCTGCTGAAACCGCCGTTGCCGGAAAGCAGGCGGCCATCTTCGAGCCGCTGCTTCCCGCGTTCGTGGCCAACTACAACCAAAACGGCCGCCAACGCTACATGCAGGTGAGCATCACCATGATGGGCCGCAATCAGGCGGATATCGACGCCCTTAAAGTACACATGCCAGTCATCCGCAATAACCTGGTGATGCTGTTCTCCGGGCAGGACTTCGCCACGCTGGCGTCGCCGGTCGGTCAGGAAATGCTGCGGCAGAAGGCCACCGCCAGCGTCCAGGAAGTGGCGCAGAAAGAACTCGGCAAGGTCGCCATCGAACAGTTGCTTTTCACTAATTTCGTACTGCAGTAGGAACACGACATGGCCGTGCAGGACCTGCTGTCCCAGGATGAGATCGATGCGCTGTTGCATGGCGTCGACGATGGTCTGGTAGAGACCGATAACGCTGCCGAACCCGGCGCCGTCAAAAGCTATGACCTGACCAGTCAGGATCGCATCGTCCGCGGACGCATGCCGACCCTGGAGATGATCAACGAGCGTTTTGCCCGTTACACCCGCATCAGCATGTTCAACTTGCTGCGCCGTTCAGCTGACGTTGCCGTCGGCGGTGTGCAGGTCATGAAGTTTGGCGAATACGTGCACTCGCTGTACGTCCCGACCAGCCTCAATCTGGTCAAGATCAAACCGTTGCGCGGCACTGCGTTGTTCATCCTCGACGCCAAGCTGGTGTTCAAGCTGGTGGACAACTTCTTCGGCGGCGATGGCCGTCACGCAAAGATTGAAGGGCGTGAATTCACCCCGACTGAGCTGCGTGTGGTGCGCATGGTGCTGGAGCAGGCCTTCATCGATTTGAAGGAAGCCTGGCAAGCCATCATGGAAGTGAATTTTGAGTACATCAACTCGGAAGTAAACCCGGCCATGGCTAACATCGTCGGGCCGAGTGAGGCCATCGTCGTGTCGACCTTCCACATCGAACTCGATGGCGGTGGCGGCGACCTGCACATCACCATGCCGTATTCGATGATCGAGCCGGTGCGCGAAATGCTCGACGCCGGCTTCCAGTCGGACCTCGACGATCAGGACGAGCGCTGGGTCAACGCCCTGCGTCAGGACGTGCTGGACGTCGACGTGCCGATCGGTGCCACCGTTGCCCGCCGCCAGCTGCGCCTGCGGGACATCCTGCACATGCAGCCGGGGGACATCATCCCGGTCGAGATGCCGGAAGAAATGATCATGCGCGCCAATGGCGTGCCTGCGTTCAAGGTCAAGATGGGCTCGCACAAAGGCAATCTCGCCTTGCAGGTGATCGAGCCGATCGAGCGCCGCTGACCGGCGCGTTGCACATTCGCTTTTAACTGACGGCTTCCATTTGAAATGGGTGCCCGCCGAGGACACATGATGGCTAACGATATGAACACCCAGGACGACCAGGCGCTGGCTGATGAATGGGCTGCGGCCCTTGAAGAAGCGGGTGATGGGCAGGACGACATTGACGCCTTGCTGGCCGCCGACGCCGCCACTTCGCCGTCCAGCCGTTTGCCAATGGAAGAGTTCGGCAGCGTGCCAAAAAACAACGGGCCGGTGACGCTGGATGGTCCAAACCTGGACGTGATCCTCGACATCCCGGTATCGATTTCCATGGAAGTGGGCAGCACCGACATCAACATTCGTAACTTGCTGCAGCTCAATCAGGGTTCGGTGATCGAACTGGATCGCCTGGCCGGCGAGCCGCTGGACGTGCTGGTGAACGGCACGCTCATCGCTCATGGCGAAGTAGTGGTGGTTAACGAGAAGTTCGGCATCCGCCTGACCGACGTGATCAGCCCAAGCGAACGTATCAAGAAGCTGCGCTAAGTGAACAAGGTTCTGAGTGTTCTGCTGGCGTTGCCATTTAGCGCGCTGGCCGCCGAACCGGTGGCCACGGTTGCTGCTGCGGCGCCTGCGGTCAGCAGCGGTGTGGCAGGGCAGTTGACGCAACTGGTGTTCGGCTTGCTGCTGGTGCTGGGGCTGATCTTTTTCCTCGCCTGGCTGTTGCGCCGCGTGCAGCAGGCAGGACCGGCCGGCAAAGGGCAGGTCATCGAGCTGATTGGCTCCCGCGCGCTGGGGCCTCGCGACCGTCTGATGCTGGTGCAGGTCGGCAACGAGCAGATCTTGCTCGGCCTCAGCCCGGGCACTATCACCGCGTTGCACGTCCTCAAGGAGCCGGTGCAGGTGCCCAGCGCTACTGAAAAAGCGACCCCGGAGTTTGCCCAGCGTCTGATGGAGCTGATGGGCAAGGATCAGAAGGATAAGAAGTAATGGGTGCGTTACGCATCGTCTTGACGCTGGCCCTGATGCTGGCTGCGCCGCTGGCGTTTGCCGCGGATCCGTTGTCGATCCCGGCGATTACCCTGGGCACCAACGCCGATGGCGCTCAGGAGTATTCGGTCAGCCTGCAGATCCTGCTGATCATGACCGCGCTGAGTTTTATCCCGGCGTTCGTCATGCTGATGACCAGTTTCACCCGGATCATCATTGTCTTCTCGATCCTGCGCCAGGCCCTTGGCTTGCAGCAGACGCCTTCGAACCAGATTCTGACGGGCATGGCGTTGTTCCTGACGATGTTCATCATGGCGCCGGTGTTCGACCGGGTTAACCAGGATGCGCTGCAACCCTATCTGGCGGAAAAACTGACCGCCCAGGATGCCGTTGCCAAGGCTCAGGTGCCGATCAAGGATTTCATGCTGGCCCAGACACGCAGCAGTGATCTGGAGCTGTTCATGCGCTTGTCCAAACGTACGGACATCGCTTCGCCGGATCAGGCCCCGCTGACCATTCTGGTGCCGGCCTTCGTGACCTCTGAGCTGAAGACCGCGTTCCAGATCGGCTTCATGATCTTTATTCCGTTCCTGATCATCGACCTGGTCGTCGCCAGTGTGCTGATGGCCATGGGGATGATGATGCTGTCGCCGCTGATCATTTCCCTGCCGTTCAAGATCATGTTGTTCGTGCTGGTGGATGGCTGGGCGCTGATCATCGGCACGCTGGCCAGCAGCTTCGGCGGTGTTTCGCCATGACGCCGGAAGTCGCGGTAGACATCTTCAGGGAAGCGCTCTGGCTGACCACCATGATGGTGGCTGTACTGGTGATCCCGAGTCTGCTGGTGGGTTTGCTGGTGGCGATGTTCCAGGCCGCGACCCAGATCAACGAACAGACCCTGAGCTTTCTGCCGCGCCTGCTGGTGATGCTGGTGACCCTGATCGTGGCGGGCCCGTGGCTGGTGCAGACCTTCATGGAATACATCCTGCAGTTGTACGGCAGTATTCCCCAGGTCATCGGCTAAGCCATGCAATCGCTGCTGCAGCTGACCGATACCCAGATCAGCACCTGGGTGGCCACGTTCATGTTGCCGCTTTTTCGTGTGGGCGCGCTGCTGATGGTCATGCCGATCGTGGGCACGACACTGGTGCCCAAGCGTGTGCGCCTGTACTTCGCGTTAGCCATCACCGTCGTGATTGCCCCAGGCCTGCCGCCTATGCCGCCGGTCAACGCGCTGGACCTGAGCGGGTGGCTGTTGATCGCCGAGCAGATCATCATCGGCGCGATATTCGGGTTTGCGTTGCAGCTGTTTTTTCAGGCGTTCGTGGTGGCCGGGCAGATCGTTTCGATTCAGATGGGCATGGGCTTCGCGTCCATGGTCGACCCCACCAACGGCGTCTCGGTCGCGGTGATCGGGCAGTTTTTCACCATGCTGGTCACGTTGCTGTTCCTGTCCATGAACGGCCATTTGGTGGTCTTCGAAATCCTCACTGAAAGCTTCACCACCTTGCCGGTTGGCAGCGGCTTGATGGTCAATCATTTCTGGGAACTGGCCGGCAAGCTCGGTTGGGTACTGGGGGCCGCGCTGTTACTGGTGTTGCCGGCGATCACGGCGCTGCTGGTGGTCAACATCGCGTTTGGCGTCATGACCCGGGCGGCGCCGCAGCTCAACATCTTCTCCATTGGTTTTCCTCTGACACTGGTACTCGGCCTGTTCATCGTCTGGGTCGGTCTGGCGGACATCATCAATCAGTACCAGCCGCTGGCCTCCGAGGCCTTGCAGTGGTTACGCGAACTGGCACGGGCGCGCTAAGACATGTCAGAGAGCGAAAGCGGTCAGGACAAAACAGAAGACCCCACGGAGAAAAAGAAAAAGGACGCCCGTGAGAAGGGCGAGATCGCCCGTTCCAAAGAGCTCAACACTTTGGCGATCATGCTCGCCGGTTCCGGTGCGCTACTGATCTTCGGTGGGGCGCTGGCCCAGGACCTGATGGAACTGATGCGGATGAACTTCTCGTTGTCGCGGGAAGTGGTGCTCGACCAGGGCGCGATGGGCGCCTACCTGATGCATTCAGGACTGATTGCCCTGGTGGCGATTCAACCGGTGATGATTACTTTGCTGCTGGCGGCACTGATCGGTCCTATTTCCCTGGGTGGCTGGCTATTTTCCGCCGGCACCATGGCCCCCAAGTTCAGCCGCATGAACCCCGGCGCAGGGCTCAAACGGATGTTCTCATCCAAAGCTGTGATCGAGCTGCTAAAGGCCTTGGCGAAGTTTTTCATCATCCTGTTCGTGGCGCTGGCCGTGCTGTCTGCGGACATCGACGACCTGCTGCGCATCGCCCATGAACCGCTGGACATGGCCATCATTCACAGCCTGCAAGTCGTCGGCTGGAGCTCATTGTGGATGGCCTGCGGCCTGATCATCATCGCCGCGGTGGACGTGCCGTTTCAGCTCTGGGAAAGCGCCAAGAAACTGAAAATGACCAAGCAGGAAATCCGCGACGAACACAAGGATCAGGAAGGGCGACCGGAGGTCAAACAACGGATTCGCCAACTGCAGCGTGACATGTCCCAGCGCCGGATGATGGCGGCGATCCCCGATGCTGACGTGGTCATCACCAACCCGACCCACTACGCCGTGGCCCTCAAGTACGACCCGGACAAGGGTGGGGCGCCGATGCTGGTGGCCAAGGGTAGTGACTTTCTGGCGTTGAAAATGCGTGAAATTGCCGTGGCAAACGAAGTGCTGCTACTGGAATCGCCAGCCTTGGCGCGGTCGATTTACTACTCCACGGAGCTGGAGCAGGAAATCCCTGGCGGTCTCTATTTGGCGGTTGCGCAGGTGCTGGCTTACGTCTATCAGATTCGTCAGTACAGGGCAGGCAAGGGCAAACGGCCTGATCCGCTCAAGGATGATTTGCCGATTCCGCCGGATCTGCGGCGCGATTCCTGATCTTTAATTGAGGAACTTCGCTTTGAACGGAAAATTTCGTGTGACTGATCCAACGGGTACGGACAACAAATAGTCACGGACGTTGTTTGCCATTCCCACTAGTGGGTCGGAGTGATTTTAAATGTGTTCGGATATTGGCGTTCAGATCACTAACGTGGTCAGGGTGGCCAGCACTCGCCTCTGCACGTTGAGCCTTTAGTTGAGGTGCAAGTTTCAGTTCAAGTCCCGGCTGCGGCACTGCTGAGCCTTTCAAAATGCCTTGAATAAGCGACATTGGTATGACTTCTGGCTTAACTTCAAAGCCACCGATCGCTAATGAACTTAACTCAGAAAGGAGTTTTGGTTGGTGCAAAGTAATGACGGCTTTGCCAGGTGATGGAAGTGACGGCGGTTGCTGTGGTCGTGAATGCGAGGTCTGTTTGGGGAGAGAAATAGAGGTTCTGCCTGAGCTGAATTCCGTCGGTATGCCCTGGATGTCTCCAGACTTTTTAGAGCCCAAAGACCGTGCGAATGAGATGCTGACGCGATCTTTTGCCCAGCTTGCCCAAGCCAAAAGCTTGTTCACTATGGCCGTTGGCATGTGCCCCGTTTCATCTTTTCTATTTACTGGGTCATTTAAGCAGTAGGCGTAAGGGTTCAACCCGCCCTCGCCAAACGGACTCCAACTGTCTGGACTGTTAAATCGCCTCAGTACTGGATTAAACGCCCGATACCCATTCCCCAACAAATAACATCCGGTCACCGGATCTAGCCGATCGCCGTTAAAGCCGAGCAGGCTTAGCAGCCCGTTTTTGATGGGGCGGTGGCCATAGGGCGAATAGGCGATGGACTGGCCCAAATGATTAGCCTTTAGTGCCTGAATCACCGAACGCTGCTGATCGGTGGACAGCAACGTGGTATCAGGCGCATCACCCTCGCATCGTTGTTGGGCCAATAGCTGATCGTCATGCTGAACGATCGAATAGCGCATCGCCCCCTGTATCTCGGTGGCCAGCCTGCTCTTGCAGTAAAAACGATGTCGCTCGGGAATATCAGGCAGTGCATGACCGATCAGGCGATCAAGCGGGTCATAGTGGTATCGACAGAGCATGATTTCGCGCGGCGATGTCATGGAGGAGGCTCCGAAAGTCTGAAGCGTTGGAGCTCAGTATTGGCCGTTTGCCAAGGGTTGGGTACTAGCAGATCTGATAGGTGCGCGGGGTTTGTACGTTGAATTTGCTACTCAGTGACTCATTTTCCGAGATGTCCACTGGCAGCGCTGGCCTCATCGCGGGCAAGCCGGCTCCCACATTGATCGAGTTTGATCGCAAAATTGGCGTCCGACTTACATTCCCTGTGGGAGCTGGGCTTGCCCGCGATGAGGTCGGTCCAGACAACTCAAATCCCTCCGACAAACTCACCAGTTTCAACCCCCCGCAAAAGTTGGAAGGCTTCTTGCAGTAGCCGCTCTGCGCCTGCATCTGGCGTCAAAAGTTTGCTTTAAGGGACGGGGAATAAACCGGTGGATCGCTCTCAGTTACTCAACACTGCTCGCACAAACGTTGCCGATCTAAGTCGGGGCAATCTGGGCGTGCCGTTGTTGCTGCTGGTCATGCTGGCGATGATGATGTTGCCGATCCCGCCGTTCCTGCTGGACGTGTTCTTCACGTTCAACATTGCGCTGTCGATCGTCGTTCTGCTGGTGTGCGTGTACGCCTTGCGGCCGCTGGATTTCGCGGTGTTCCCCACCATTCTGTTGGTGGCAACGTTGTTGCGGCTGGCGTTGAACGTTGCTTCAACCCGGGTAGTGATGCTGCACGGTCAGGATGGACATGCCTCCGCGGGCAAGGTGATCCAGGCGTTCGGTGAGGTGGTGATCGGCGGCAACTACGTGGTCGGTATCGTGGTTTTTGCCATCTTGATGATCATCAACTTCGTCGTGGTAACCAAAGGTGCCGGGCGGATTTCCGAGGTGAGTGCGCGCTTCACCCTCGATGCGATGCCTGGCAAGCAAATGGCTATCGACGCCGATTTGAACGCCGGGCTGATCGATCAGAACCAGGCGAAAATGCGCCGTACGGAAGTGGCCCAGGAGGCTGAGTTCTACGGTTCCATGGACGGTGCCAGCAAATTCGTTCGTGGCGATGCCATCGCCGGCTTGCTGATTCTGTTCATCAACCTGATCGGCGGTATGGCGGTCGGTATCTTCCAGCACGGCATGACCTTCGGCGATGCCGGTAAGGTTTATGCGCTGCTGACCATCGGTGACGGTTTGGTGGCGCAATTGCCATCACTGCTGCTGTCCACTGCCGCGGCAATCATGGTGACCCGTGCTTCCGGTTCGGAAGACATGGGCAAGCAGATCAATCGCCAGATGTTCGCCTCCCCCAAGGCATTGGCGGTGGCAGCGGGTTTGATGGCAGTGATGGGCCTGGTGCCCGGCATGCCGCACTTCTCCTTCCTCAGCATGGCTGCAGTAGCAGCTGGCGGGGCTTACCTGTTCTGGAAAAAGCAAAACACCGTCAAGGTTCAGGCCCTGCAAGAGGTGGCGCGTCAGCAGGAGCTGCTGCCATCGCCGGCCCGTGCACAGGAAACCAAGGAACTTGGCTGGGATGATGTCACCCCGATCGACATGATCGGCCTGGAAGTCGGCTACCGCCTGATTCCGTTGGTGGACCGCAACCAGGGTGGTCAGTTGCTGGCGCGGATCAAGGGCGTGCGTAAGAAGCTGTCCCAGGATCTGGGTTTTCTGATGCCCACTGTGCATATACGTGACAACCTCGACCTTGCACCGAGTGCCTATCGCCTGACCCTCATGGGGGTCATTCTGGCTGAGGCCGAGATTTACCCGGATCGGGAGCTCGCCATCAACCCCGGTCAAGTCTATGGGACGCTCAACGGCATCACCGCCAAAGATCCGGCTTTTGGACTCGAGGCCGTCTGGATTGAAGTCAGTCAGCGTGCTCAGGCTCAGTCTCTTGGTTACACTGTGGTCGATGCCAGTACAGTGGTGGCAACCCACTTGAACCAGATTCTGTACAAGCACTCCAGTGAGCTGATCGGGCACGAGGAAGTGCAGCAACTCATGCAATTGCTGGCCAAAAGCTCGCCGAAGCTGGCGGAAGAGCTGGTGCCGGGCGTGGTGTCGCTGTCGCAGTTGCTCAAAGTCTTGCAAGCGTTGCTGGCCGAACAAGTGCCGGTACGGGACATTCGCAGCATTGCCGAGGCCATCGCCAACAATGCGGCGAAGAGTCAAGATACCGCCGCTCTGGTGGCCGCCGTACGCGTCGGCGTATCCCGTGCAATCGTCCAAAGCATTGTAGGCACTGACTCCGAGCTGCCAGTTATCACGCTGGAGCCAAGGTTGGAACAGATATTGCTCAATAGTCTTCAGAAGGCAGGGCAAGGCTCGGAAGAGGGTGTTCTGCTGGAGCCAAGCATGGCTGAGAAACTGCAACGCTCGTTGATCGACGCGGCGCAGCGTCAGGAAATGCAAGGTCAACCGGTGATTCTGCTGGTAGCCGGTCCGGTTCGCGCGATGCTTTCGCGATTTGGCCGACTGGCAGTCCCGGGTTTGCACGTGTTGGCGTATCAGGAAATTCCTGACAACAAGCAAGTGACCATCGTTGCGACAGTAGGGCCCAACGGCTGAGGTAGTGGTTTATGCAAGTTAAGCGTTTTTTCGCCGCCGATATGCGTCAGGCCATGAAACTGGTTCGCGATGAGCTGGGCGCCGATGCCGCCATCATTGGCAACCGCCGCATCGCGGGTGGCGTAGAGCTGACGGCTGCCCTGGATTACAAACTGTCGGCGCTGGCGCCGCGTGTTCCGAACATGGAACTTGAAGACGAGTTGCGCAAGACCCAATCGCGGATCGTCACCGCCCAGGCCGAACTGAGCCTGCGCAGCGAGGGCGAGAGCGAGAAGAGCACCAATCGCCAGTTGTTCGCCGGCCTGCCGTTGACTGCTGCCGAACCGCTGATCGAACCGACTTATACAGAACCTCCACGACCTGCCCCGGCACCTGCTGCGACGGGCGGCGTCGACCCGCGCGCATTCGACTCGATGCGATTCGAGCTCAACAGCCTGCGCGAACTGATGGAAGTACAGCTCGGTTCCTTGGCCTGGAACCAGTTGCAGGGCAGCCGTCCGGCCCAGGCCAACCTGTGGCGCCGTCTGCAGCGCATCGGCCTCTCCGGCCCGTTGTCCCGTGATCTGCTGGCGATGATCACTGGCATTGACGAGCCACGTCAGGCCTGGCGCATGTTGCTGGCGCACCTGGCGCGCATGATTGCCACACCGGAAATCGAGCCGCTGGAAGAGGGCGGTGTCATTGCCATGGTCGGCCCTGCCGGCATGGGCAAAACCACGACCCTGGCCAAGCTCGCCGCGCGTTACGTGCTCAAGTACGGCGCGCAGAACATTGCGCTGGTGAGCATGGACAGCTACCGAATCGGTGCCCAGGAACAGCTCAAGACCCTTGGCCGCATACTCAATGTCCCGGTCACTCACGTCGACCCGGGTCAGTCGCTGGTGCAGGCGCTGGAACCGCTGCTGCGCAAACGCGTGGTGCTGATCGATACCGCAGGCCTTCAGGCCAGCGATCCGGCACTGCGCATGCAGCTGGAAAGCCTGGCCGGGCGTGGCATCAAATCGAAAAATTATCTGGTTCTGGCAACCACCAGCCAGAAACAGGTTCTAACCGCCGCTTATCACAGTTACAAGCGCTGCGGGCTCGCTGGCTGCATCCTGACTAAACTGGATGAAACGGCAAGTCTGGGCGAGGTGTTGAGCCTGGCCATCAGTCATGAACTGCCGGTGGCCTATCTGACCGATGGCCCGCGGATTCCGGATGATTTGCATCTGCCGCGTCGTCATCAGCTGGTCAGTCGCGCGGTCAGCGTGCAAATGCAGGAAGAACCCAGCGAAGAAGCCATGGCTGACATGTTCGCTGATATTTACCACAGCCCGACCAAGCAGGTTAGCTGAGGTATTAATGAATAGTTTTTGTACCTACATCGATGGTCTGCCATGCATTGTTCCGTTTGTGAACGCGCAGCCAGTAATGTGGCCTCCGTCTATGCAAGACAAGGTAAAGAAATAACATGGGCAGCATGCATCCCGTACAGGTTATCGCGGTGACCGGCGGCAAAGGTGGCGTCGGGAAAACTAACGTGTCAGTGAACTTGTCCCTGGCTCTAGCAGAGCTCGGCCGGCGCGTCATGCTTCTGGACGCCGACCTCGGACTGGCTAACGTCGACGTTCTACTTGGACTGACACCCAAACGTACCCTGGCCGACGTGATCGAAGGCCGCTGCGAGCTACGCGACGTTCTGTTGCAAGGCCCGGGCGGCATTCGTATCGTTCCGGCCGCGTCCGGCACACAGAGCATGGTTCATCTGACCCCGGCGCAACACGCCGGCCTGATCCAGGCCTTCAGTGATATCGGCGACAACCTCGACGTGCTCGTGATCGACACGGCGGCGGGCATCGGCGACTCGGTTGTCAGTTTCGTCCGCGCCGCTCAGGAAGTCCTTCTGGTGGTCTGCGATGAGCCGACCTCGATCACTGACGCCTACGCCCTGATCAAACTGCTCAACCGTGATTACGGAATGAACCGTTTCCGTGTTCTGGCCAACATGGCCCAGAGCCCGCAAGAAGGTCGCAACCTGTTCGCCAAGTTGACCAAGGTCACGGACCGTTTTCTCGACGTCGCCTTACAATACGTCGGTGCGGTGCCGTACGACGAAAGCGTGCGCAAGGCCGTGCAGAAGCAGCGCGCCGTGTATGAAGCATTCCCGCGCTCCAAGTGTTCGCTGGCCTTCAAGGCGATCGCGCAAAAGGTCGACACCTGGCCTTTGCCTGCCAATCCGCGTGGGCATCTGGAGTTCTTCGTGGAGCGCCTCGTGCAACAAACTGCAGGACCCGTGCTATGACCGCCAGTGGCTATAACCTCTATAAAAAATCGGCCCGTGATGCGCAGTACGAGCTGATCGAGCGTTACGCGCCACTGGTAAAACGCATTGCCTACCACTTGCTGGCGCGTTTGCCGGCCAGTGTCCAGGTCGAAGATCTGATCCAGGCCGGGATGATCGGCCTGCTTGAAGTGTCGACCAAATATGACGCCAGCAAGGGCGCTAGTTTCGAGACGTACGCGGGCATACGAATCCGCGGCGCGATGCTCGATGAAGTACGCAAGGGGGACTGGGCGCCACGTTCGGTCCACCGAAATACCCGGATGGTCAGCGATGCCATTCGCTCGATTGAAGCTAAAACCGGTCGCGACGCTAAAGATCACGAAGTTGCGGCCGAACTCCAATTGAGTCTCGACGATTATTACGGAATTTTGAACGACACCCTGGGCAGTCGGTTATTCAGTTTCGACGATCTGTTGCAAGACGGCGAACACGAAGGACTGCACGAGGATGGCGCCAGTGCTCATCTCGAGCCGTCGCGCGATCTGGAAGATGAACGCTTCCAGGCAGCGCTGGCGGACGCGATTGCCAATTTGCCGGAGCGTGAGCGACTGGTGTTGGCGCTGTACTACGACGAAGAGCTCAACCTCAAGGAAATCGGTGAGGTCCTGGGGGTTAGCGAATCGCGGGTCAGCCAGTTACACAGCCAGTGCGCGGCCCGTTTGCGGGGGCGTTTGGGGGAGTGGCGAGCGCGCTGAAGGCAGTGTGGGGACACTGCGAACGAGGCTGGTGGGTTCTGTACGCACCGGTCTCGATCTGCTGTGCTCCAGACAGTCATCGAATGCTTTGCCGGATTGAATGAAATGGCGTGTCCAGGTGCTGGACGCGTTTAAGACTGCTTGGAGGTCGAATTGGACAAGAACATGAAAATCCTCATCGTTGATGACTTCTCAACGATGCGGCGGATCATAAAAAACCTGTTGCGTGACCTTGGGTTCACCAACACGGTCGAGGCTGACGATGGCACCACTGCCATTCCGGTCCTCAACAGCGGCAGCATCGACTTTCTGGTAACGGACTGGAACATGCCGGGCATGACCGGTATCGATCTGCTGCGCCACGTGCGCGCCGATGAAAGGCTCAAGCATCTTCCGGTGCTGATGGTTACCGCTGAAGCCAAGCGCGAGCAGATCATCGAAGCAGCCCAGGCCGGTGTAAACGGCTATGTGGTCAAGCCCTTCACGGCCCAGGCGTTAAAAGAAAAAATCGAAAAGATTTTCGAACGCATTGGTTGAGCAACTGCGCCACGGGGGAGCTATGGAGCAAAATGAAATTTCACAGGGCGATTTCGAATCGACCCTGAAAAAACATGCGGTCGAATTGGTCGAAAGCCTTGAAAAAGGCAAGTTCGGCGATGCAGTACAACTGATCCATGAGCTCAACCAGACCCGTGATCGCGGCCTGTACCAGGAAGTGGGCAAGCTCACTCGCGAGTTGCATAGCGCGATCGTCAATTTCCAGATTGACCCGAACATGCCACAGGCCGAGGAAGTCTCGCAGATCACGGACGCGACCGAACGTCTGGGGTATGTGGTCAAGCTGACCGAAGCGGCGGCCAACCGCACCATGGACCTCGTTGAAAACGCCACGCCGCTGGTCACCAGCCTGGGCAATGAAGCCGAGGCGCTGAGCGCGGATTGGGGACGTTTCATGCGCCGTGAAGTCGGTGCCGAGGAGTTCCGCGAACTCGCCCGGCGCGTAGACGGTTTTCTCACGCGCAGCAGCGAAGACAACCGCGTCGTAACGAGCAACCTCAACGATATTCTGCTCGCTCAGGATTACCAGGACCTCACCGGTCAGGTCATCAAGCGCGTGACTCAATTGGTCACCGAAGTTGAAAGCAACCTGCTCAAGCTCGTACTGATGGCCAGTCAGGTGGACCGCTTTGCGGGCATCGAACATGACCGTCAAGCGATGCTGGCTGAAAAAGATCCACAAAAACATCTCTCTCAGGGTGAAGGTCCGCAGATTCATGCCGATAAAAGAGAAGACGTTGTGTCCGGTCAGGACGATGTGGACGATTTGCTATCCAGCCTTGGATTTTAGACCTGTAGGAGCACCCCATTAATGAGCTTCGGCGCCGATGAAGAGATCCTTCAGGATTTCCTGGTTGAGGCCGGCGAGATTCTAGAGCTACTGTCCGAACAGCTGGTCGAGCTTGAAAGTCGACCGGATGATGCGGACTTGCTCAATGCAATTTTTCGCGGTTTTCACACTGTAAAAGGGGGCGCCGGCTTCCTCCAGCTCAACGAGTTGGTGGAGTGCTGTCACATCGCCGAGAACGTCTTCGACATCCTGCGCAAGGGTGAGCGTCGCGTCGACTCGGAATTGATGGACGTAGTTCTCGAAGCACTGGACGCGGTGAACGGTATGTTCACCGAAGTCCGTGAGCGCAGCCCGATCACGGCTGCCACGCCTGAACTGCTGGCGGCACTGGCCCGTCTGGCTGAACCGCAGTCGTCCGACGAAGCGGCGCCGGTTGTCGACGTGGCACCGGTTGCTGAAAGCGATTCAGGTGACATTACCGACAACGAATTCGAACAGCTGCTGGACTCCCTGAATGCCGTCAAGGCGCAGGCCGAGGCCGCGCCTGTTGCTCCGGCACCGGTCAGCAACGCTGGCGCAACCAGCGATGAAATCACCGATGCCGAGTTCGAGTCATTGCTCGATCAGTTGCACGGTAAAGGCCAGTTCGCAGTTGATGCCGTGGTTCCGCCCGCAGCTCCCGCAGCGCCCGCGGCTCCAAAAGCCGCAGGCGATAGCTCCGATATCACCGACGAAGAATTCGAAGCACTGCTGGACCAGCTCCACGGCAAGGGCAACTTTGCGGTCGAAGCGCTGGAGTCGGCGATTGCGTCGGCGCCTGTGCCAGCCGCTCCGTCTGCCGCTGCAGTGGGCAGCGACCTGATCTCCGATCACGAGTTCGAAGCGCTGCTCGACGAATTGCACGGCAAAGGCAAATTCACTGAAGTCGGTACCGCTACCGGCGCCAGTGCATCGGTCGCCACGCCGGTCGCCAAGGCCACAGCCCCCAAGCCGGTTGCCAAAGCTCCCGAGCCAAAAGCCGAAGTGGCGAAGCCCGCTCCTGCTCGTGCTCAAGCTGCTCCGCCGGCGGATAAGCCCGCCAGCGAAGCCGAGACCACCGTGCGGGTCGATACCGCGCGTCTCGACGAAATCATGAACATGGTCGGCGAACTGGTACTGGTGCGTAACCGCCTGGTCCGACTCGGCGCCAACAGTGCCGATGAGGCCATGTCCAAGGCGGTGTCGAACCTCGATGTGGTCACCGCTGACCTGCAAACCGCGGTCATGAAGACCCGGATGCAACCGATCAAGAAAGTCTTCGGGCGCTTCCCGCGCCTGGTTCGCGACCTGGCTCGCCAGCTCAAGAAAGAGATCAACCTGGAACTGGTTGGCGAAGAAACCGACCTCGACAAGAACCTCGTCGAGGCCCTGGCCGATCCGCTGGTCCACTTGGTGCGCAACGCGGTCGACCACGGCATCGAATCGCCGGAAGAACGCGAAGCATCGGGCAAGTCCCGGGGCGGCAAGGTGATTCTGGCGGCCGAACAGGAAGGCGACCATATCCTGCTGTCGATCTCTGACGACGGCAAAGGCATGGACCCTAATGTCCTGCGTTCCATCGCGGTAAAGCGCGGTGTGATGGACAAGGATGCGGCCGATCGCCTGAGCGACACCGAGTGCTACAACCTGATTTTCGCGCCGGGATTCTCGACCAAAACCGAGATCTCCGACGTGTCGGGTCGTGGCGTGGGCATGGACGTGGTGAAAACCAAGATTTCCCAGCTCAACGGTTCGATCAACATCTACTCGGCCAAGGGCCAGGGTTCGAAGATCGTCATCAAGGTCCCGTTGACCCTGGCGATCATGCCAACGCTGATGGTCATGCTGGGCAATCAGGCGTTCGCGTTTCCGCTGGTGAACGTCAACGAGATCTTCCACCTCGACCTGTCGCGCACCAACGTGGTCGACGGTCAGGAAGTGGTGATCGTGCGCGACAAGGCACTGCCACTGTTCTACCTCAAGCGCTGGCTGGTCGCTTCCGCCGCTCATGAAGAGCAGCGCGAGGGCCATGTGGTGATCCTTTCAGTGGGTACGCAGCGAATCGGCTTCGTCGTCGATCAACTGGTAGGCCAGGAAGAAGTGGTCATCAAGCCATTGGGCAAAATGCTCCAGGGAACTCCGGGCATGTCGGGCGCCACCATCACTGGTGACGGTCGCATTGCGCTGATTCTCGATGTCCCGAGCATGCTCAAGCGTTACGCCACACGGCGTATTTGATTCTGGTGGAGCGGGGCGACTGAGCCTCGCTTCGTCTAACGGAGTGTTTATGGCAGTCAAAGTCCTGGTGGTGGATGATTCGGGTTTTTTCCGCCGCCGCGTCTCGGAAATTCTTTCAGCGGATCCGAACATCCAGGTCGTCGGTACGGCGACCAACGGAAAAGAGGCGATCGATCAGGCGCTGGCCCTCAAGCCAGACGTGATCACCATGGACTACGAGATGCCAATGATGGACGGCATCACGGCAGTGCGGCACATCATGCAGCGCTGCCCGACACCGGTGTTGATGTTCTCCTCGCTGACGCACGAAGGCGCTCGGGTCACCCTGGATGCACTCGACGCTGGCGCGGTGGATTTCCTGCCGAAAAACTTCGAGGACATCTCGCGCAATCCGGACAAGGTCAAGCAACTGCTGTGCGAGAAGATCCATACCATCTCTCGCAGTAATCGCCGTGCCGCCACCTACAGCGCGCCGGCCCCCGTCGTCGCTCCCGTTGCGCCAACTGCGCCTTCAAGTGTTGGTAGTTACGGCAGCAGCGCGCCTGCGCGTCCGGCACCGATTCCAATTCGTACTCCCGCACCGGCATCGTCTGCGCCGTCGTCGCCGGCACCCAAACGCAAAGCCTACAAGCTGGTTGCCATCGGCACGTCCACGGGTGGGCCGGTGGCCTTGCAGCGCGTCTTGACCCAATTGCCGGCCAGCTTCCCTGCACCGATCGTGTTGATTCAGCACATGCCGGCCGCGTTCACCAAGGCGTTCGCCGAGCGTCTGGACAAGCTCTGTCGCATCACCGTCAAGGAAGCAGAGGATGGCGACATCCTGCGTCCGGGACTGGCGTTGTTGGCACCTGGCGGCAAGCAGATGATGATCGACGGCCGTGGTGCGGTGAAAATCCTTCCGGGTGACGAGCGTCTGAACTACAAGCCCTGTGTGGACATCACCTTCGGTTCTGCGGCCAAGTCCTACGGTGACAAAGTTCTGGCGGTGGTACTGACCGGCATGGGCGCCGATGGCCGTGAAGGGGCGCGCTTGCTTAAACAGGGTGGTAGCTCGATCTGGGCTCAGGATGAAGCCAGTTGCGTGATCTATGGCATGCCGATGGCCATCGTCAAAGCTGAACTCGCCGACGCGGTGTATGGCCTGGACGAAATTGGCAAGCACCTGGTCGAGGCGTGCATCTGATGGACGTTCTAAGCCTCATCGGGATCATCATGGCGTTCGTTGCCATCATTGGCGGCAACTACCTTGAAGGCGGCCACCTCGGCGCGCTGGCTAACGGCCCGGCGGCGTTGATCGTCATCGGCGGCACCGTCGGTGCGGCGCTGTTGCAGTCGCCGATGAGTGCCTTCAAGCGTGCCATGCAGATTCTGGTCTGGATTCTTTTTCCGCCGCGCGTCGATCTGGCCGGGGGCGTTGATCGCGTCGTCAACTGGAGCCTGACCGCTCGCAAGGAAGGCTTGCTCGGACTGGAAGGGGTGGCCGACGCCGAACCTGACAACTATTCGCGCAAGGGCCTGCAACTGCTGGTGGATGGGGCCGAACCGGAAGCCATTCGCAGCATTCTGGAAGTGGATTTCTACACTCAGGAAAGCCGAGATATAGAAGCCGCCAAGGTCTTCGAAAGCATGGGTGGCTACGCGCCGACCATCGGTATTATCGGCGCCGTCATGGGCCTGATCCACGTCATGGGCAACCTGGCCGATCCGTCGCAACTGGGCAGCGGCATTGCCGTCGCCTTCGTCGCCACTATCTACGGCGTGGCCAGTGCCAACCTGGTGTTGCTGCCGATCGCTGCAAAACTCAAGGCCATCGCCTTACGACAGTCGCGTTATCGCGAAATGTTGCTTGAAGGCATTCTGTCGATCGCCGAAGGTGAAAACCCTCGCTCTATCGAGTTGAAGCTTCAGGGCTTCATGGATTGATGGGAGACATGGACGATGGCTCGTCGCCGACAACCTGAAGAACACGTCAACCATGAACGCTGGCTCGTTTCCTACGCCGACTTCATTACGTTGCTGTTCGCGTTCTTCGTGGTCATGTACTCGATCTCTTCAATTAACGAAGGCAAGTACAAGGTGATTTCCGAGGCGTTGATCGGGGTCTTTAACGACGCCGACCGGTCCCTGAAACCCATCCCTATCGGTGATGAACGGCCCAGGACCGTGACCCCGGCCAAGCCGCTGGTCAAGGACAGCGAGCAGGTTGACGCCGGTATCGCTCAAGCCGCCAACGATCCGCTAAAAAGCATCGCCGATGACATCAGCGCAGCGTTTGGCGATCTGATCAGCTCCAATCAAATGACCGTGCGCGGCAATGAGTTGTGGATCGAGATCGAACTCAATTCCAGCCTGTTGTTCGGCAGCGGTGATGCCATGCCCAGCGACGTGGCCTTCAGCATCATCGACAAGGTCGGGGTGATCCTGAAACCGTTCGATAACCCGATTCATGTTGAAGGTTTTACCGACGATCAACCCATCCGTACCGCGCAATATCCGACCAATTGGGAACTGTCTTCCGCCCGGTCCGCGAGCATCGTGCGCATGCTGGCGATGCAGGGTGTGAATCCTGGTCGTCTGGCCTCGGTGGGTTATGGCGAATTCCAGCCGGTGGCCAACAACGCTACGGCAGAGGGGCGTGCGCGCAACCGCCGCGTGGTCCTGGTGGTTTCACGAAATCTTGATGTACGTCGCAGCCTCACCAGCACCGGAACCGCGAATGCGCAGCCGGATGCCGCATTGAAGCGGGCTGGCACACAAACTGCACCTGCACCGGTCAAGCCGCCGGGACGAGAGAGCGCCGTCAATTCTCCGTCACCCGCATTAATACGCTGAGCTATTTCTCGGTCGGCATTTTCGGCCGGGAGGAACAATCTGAATGAGAGTCTGGGCAGTCGCCAATCAAAAGGGTGGTGTTGGTAAAACCACTTCCTCCATTGCTTTAGCCGGGTTGCTGGCCGAGGCGGGCAAGCGCGTGGTCGTGGTCGATCTCGATCCCCACGGCTCTATGACCAGCTATTTCGGCTATGACCCCGACAGCCTGGAACACAGCAGCTACGACCTGTTCCTGCACAAGGGCAGCGTTCCGGCGGGGTTGCCTGGGCAACTGCTGTTACCGACCAGCCATGACAGCATTTCGCTGTTGCCCTCAAGCACCGCACTGGCCACCCTTGAGCGCCAGTCGCCGGGGCAGAGTGGTTTGGGCCTGGTGATCGCCAAGAGTCTGGCGCAGCTGTGGCAGGACTTTGATTACGCCGTGATCGACAGCCCGCCGCTGCTGGGTGTGCTGATGGTCAATGCCCTCGCTGCCAGCCAGCAATTGGTGATTCCGGTGCAGACCGAGCATCTGGCCGTCAAAGGCCTTGAACGCATGGTCAACACCCTGGCGATGATCAACCGTTCACGTAAACAACCGCTGCCTTTCAGTATCGTGCCGACCTTGTTCGACCGTCGCACCCAGGCGTCCCTTGGCACCCTGCGAGTGCTGCGCGACATGTACCCGGAAGAGATCTGGCAAGGCTATATCCCGGTCGATACGCGTTTGCGCGACGCCAGCCGTGCCGGTCTGACGCCTTCACAGTTCGACGGCAAGAGCCGCGGTGTTCTTGCATACCGCTCGTTGCTCAAGCACTTGCTGGCGCAGCAACTTGTACCGGCGGTGGCCTGAATGAACCCAATCCCTGTAGGAGCTGCCGCAGGCTGCGATCTTTTGATCTTGCTTACCGGCGTCCCTAAAAAGATCCAGATCAAAAGATCGCAGCCTTCGGCAGCTCCTACAGTCGGGGTGTGTCAGTGAATCGGCCGGTCAAGCTCACTTCGCGCCCGCAAATGGCATTGCAGTCCTATCTGGACAGCTTGCTGCAGGATGCGACCGAAGAGTTGCCTCCGGAGGTCGAAGCGTTCGCCGACGTCATCGAGGTTGTCGAAGCTGTCGAGGTAGAAGCCGCGCTGGACGAATTCCAGGCCGCGGTGCTCGAAGAACAGGTCCGTGATGCGTACCCATCCGCTGCAGTTCCCGCCCCTGCGGTGATAGCGGCCGAGGAGGTCATCGACGCACCGGCCCCGGTTCTGGCGCCGGTATCGACCATCGCCCCGCTGCTGCAAACTCTGGTGCCGCCGGTCGTAGACGTCCACCTGCCGCCCGGCATTACGCCACCGCCTGTGGAGTCCGGCGGTCGTCCATCCTGGGCTGCCGAGCCATTCGAATGCCTGTTGTTCGATGTGGCCGGGTTAACGCTGGCCGTGCCGCTGGTGTGCCTGGGCTCGATCTACTCGCTGGAAGGTCACGAACTGACACCGCTGTTCGGTCAGCCAGAGTGGTTCCTCGGCATATTGCCGAGCCAGGCCGGCAACCTGAAAGTTCTCGACACCGCACGCTGGGTGATGCCCGACCGCTATCGCGACGATTTTCGCCAGGGCTTGCAGTACGTGATCTCGGTTCAGGGCTACGAATGGGGATTGGCCGTGCATCAGGTCAGCCGCTCCTTGCGCCTGGACCCGAATGAAATCAAATGGCGCAGTAACCGGGGCCAGCGCCCCTGGCTGGCCGGAACAGTGATTGAACACATGTGTGCATTGCTCGATGTCTCCGAACTGGCCGAACTGATCGCCAGCGGTGGAGCCAGGCACATGGGCGGCAAAAAGCCCGCTCACAAACCGACATAACAAACAGGTGACGGTCCATCAAGGGCCGCTGCACGGAACACACACCGCCAGGGCGGTTTTTCGAGGGGTCAGGGTATGAATGACAAGGCAACAGCTGCAAAAGGTTCTGAAGATCCGATCCTGCAATGGGTAACCTTCAAGCTGGACAACGAAACCTACGGCATCAACGTGATGCGCGTTCAGGAAGTCCTGCGCTACACCGAAATCGCCCCGGTACCGGGTGCCCCAAGCTACGTGCTCGGCATCATCAACCTGCGCGGTAACGTGGTCACCGTGATCGACACCCGTCAGCGCTTCGGCCTGATGAACGCCGAGATCAGCGACAACACCCGCATCGTTATCATTGAAGCCGACAAGCAAGTCGTCGGCATCATGGTCGATAGCGTGGCCGAAGTGGTGTACCTGCGTCAGTCGGAAATCGAAACCGCGCCGAACGTCGGTAATGAAGAGTCCGCCAAGTTCATTCAAGGCGTGTGCAACAAGAACAACGAACTGCTGATCCTGGTCGAGCTCGACAAGATGATGAGCGAAGAAGAATGGTCGGACCTGGAGAACATCTGATTGATTCTTGAGGTAGCGGTCATTGTCCTGTTCCTTTTCTGGGCAGGCACGCTGGCAATGTTCCTGGCCTACATTCGCGCGCAAAAGCTGGTCGCCGCGCAACAGGTCCAGGGCGATGCGCTGCGCGATCAACGCATCAAGGACCTGGCCCGGCGCGTTGAGAATTACCAGGACGGTAACGTGCGCATGGGGCAGGAACTGCAGGAATTGCGCGCGGTGGTCGGGCCCTTGCCGGACAAACTTGCTTCACTCGAACAGCGCGACCCCTCGAGCCTCTCATTCGCCCAGGCGGCTCGCCTGGTGGGAATGGGGGCCAGCGTCGATGAACTGACCCAGTCCTGCGGCTTGACCCAGGCTGAGGCGGAGTTGATGAGCAAGTTGCACAAGAACTGAAAGATCAAAAGATCAAAAGATCAAAAGATCGCAGCCTCGTTTCACTCGACAGCTTCTACATCGAAGATGGCGTACACCTTGTAGGAGCTGTCGAGTGAAACGAGGCTGCGATCTTTTTTGTGCAGCACCCAATCAATAATCATCCCCGCGATCGGTGATGTCTTTCTCTACCGCAGGCGCATCCGGATCATGCCCCGCCGGGAACTTACCCTTCAGCGTCCACGCAAAGGCAATGATCTCGGCGATCGTGCGGTACAACTCCTCCGGAATACTTTCCCCCAACTCCATCCGCGCCAGCAGCTTCACCAGCTCGGCGTTCTCGTAGATGGGCACCTCATAATCACGGGCAAGCTTCAATATGGCCTCGGCCAGCGCATCGTCACCTTTGGCCGTGAGGGTAGGGGCGTGGGTGCCGTCGTATTTGAGCGCAATGGCCTGGCGTGGGGCGTTTGAGGTTTTCATGCGTTTTCGTCGACCCAGCGCTGTTCGAGACGGGTTTGGGGGCCTTGGGGTGGTGTGCCGTGGTGGCAATCGATGTCGCCGACGTTAAGCCCCGAATCCAGCAGGCGCTTACGCAGTGCGACCAGATTGCTTTCAATCAAGCTGGCGGTGTAGGGCCGCTCGGCCCAAAGCTGGCTGGACAGGCTGCCACTGATCAGCTGTGCCTGGACCTGCAATGGCCCGAGTGGCTCCATATCGAACGCCAACTCGACGCGCCAGAGTTGTTGCTTGGGTTGGCGCTCCTCGGGACGATCTTTCGGTTGCTCTTTCTCCGGGGCGTCTTCGCGCTGGAATTTGACTTGCAGCGGCACGATGTCCTGCAGGTTGCGCATCGGAATCTCCAGCTGCCAGGTACTCATCAACCGTCCGTCGGCGGTAACACCGGTCTGTTCCAGACTCGACAATTGATGGCTTTGCAAGCGCGAGACCGCCGCCGCCGCCAGACGCAGCAGGTGTTCGAGGTCGTCCTCGCCATCGCCGCTTTGCAGGAGGCGTTCGGGCACAGGGAAACTGGTGGGTGACGGCTTGGCACTGACCTGGCCGAGCATGCCGAGGGCGTTACGCACAAAGCTCGGCATCGCCTGGGCAAGGGTATTGGCGGCGATAATCGCGTTGAGATTGGTGTTGGACGCAAGGCCCGGAGTGAGTTGGGCGATAAGCCTGAGCAGATCGCCTTTCATGTCGGGCGCGAGTGTCGGGTTTTGCCCGGTCAGCAGTTTCGACTCGAGGAACACGCCACTGTTGGCCAATGCCAGGGCCAGGCCTTTGGCGCTGCTCAATTGATGAATATCCGGGAGACCGGCCAGTAATTTGTCCACGGCCGCTCTCAGGTCACTTGAGGTTTGCCCCGAATCCGGCAGGTTCTGCAGCAGTTTGAGCAGGCCATCCAGCGAGCCTTGCCGGCTCGTTTGGCTGGCCAGTTGTTGCGTGACCGCCAATTGCTCCGAGCGATTGCTCAGCGGGGCGAACTTCAGCGTCTGACTGTCCTGAACGAAAGCGCTCAACAGCGTCCCGATGCGCAATGGCGTCGGGCTATCGATGCTCAAGGTGCTGCCACTCAGCGCGGTATTGAGCAGACTCACCATCGAACGGAACACTGTCGGCTGGCCAGGGACCTGCGGCATCACCTGTGAGGTCAGGACTTTACCTTGCAACAAGGTGCCCGCCGGCAGTTGCGCCGTATCGAGGCGCGTGAGGCTGGCAGCGCTTGAGGCAATGGCCTGTTGCAGCGTGATGGCCAGATTGCCGGCCGAGGGCTGGGTAATCGCCAGGTTGCTGCCCTGGGGCAACGGCTGTGCGCTGGTGGCTTGCAGGGTGGTCTGGCGACCGTTGGCCAAGGTGATCTTCAGCAGCAGTTGAAACGCCTGATCCGCCTGCTTGAGCGACAGCACCTCGGCATTGGCGGATTGACCGGCCGAGATCAAACCCTCCATGGGGGTCAACAGCTTCAGCAGTTCACCGCTGGACCCCTGGGGACGCGAAGTCGCCGGCGAGTTCTGCTGGAGCGGGAGGATGTTCATTTCGCCTGTCATACGCGGTCACAACCTGAGGAAATTGCACTCTTTAGAGTAGGAGATGGCATGTATAATGCCGCCCCGTCGTCTTCGGGGCGCTGAAAACATTGCAAATGTTTGACGCAGCTCTCTATGACGGGCCGCCAATGCATCTATCCTGCATTCTCTTTAGCGGCCGCAATACCGCCGACTTGAACCGTAAAGGCCCGTAATCTCTTGACCAGTCCTGTCCTGCAAACCGTTGCCCTTGCCTGTGAGCGAGACCTTCGGCTGCTCTTCGAAAATCTCGAATTGAGACTGGCCAGTGGCGAAATGGTGCAGATCAGTGGCCCCAACGGCAGTGGCAAGACCAGTCTTCTGCGGTTGCTTTCGGGCTTGATGCAACCGACTGCCGGGCAAGTGCTGCTCAACGGCCAGCCGCTCAATGAACAACGCAACGAACTGGCGCGTAACCTGTTGTGGATCGGCCATGCCGCCGGCATCAAGGACCTGCTGACGCCGGAAGAGAACCTGAGCTGGCTCTGTGCGCTGCATCAGCCGGCTACCCATGACGCCATCTGGCAAGCGCTGGACGCGGTCGGGCTGCGCGGTTTCGAGGACGTTCCGTGCCATTCGCTGTCCGCCGGCCAGCAACGCCGTGTGGCGCTGGCCCGGTTGTACCTGGACAGCCCGCCACTGTGGATTCTGGACGAGCCTTTCACCGCGCTTGATAAACAGGGCGTGGCCCAACTCGAAGAACACCTGGCTGCCCACTGTGAGCGCGGCGGCATGGTGGTGCTGACAACTCACCACACACTGAGCCGCATGCCGGCCGGTTATCGCGACATTGATCTGGGGAACTGGGCCGTATGAGTGTTTTCGGCCTGTTGGTGGCCCGCGAAGCCCGTTTGCTGTTTCGCCGTCCTGCGGAGTTGGCCAATCCGTTGGTTTTCTTTGCAATCGTCGTTGCGCTGTTCCCTTTGGCGGTCGGACCCGAGTCTCAATTGTTGCAAACCTTGTCTCCGGGCCTGGTCTGGGTAGCAGCCCTTTTATCGGTTTTGCTCTCGCTGGACGGGCTTTTCCGCAGTGATTTCGAAGACGGTTCGCTTGAGCAGTGGGTCCTTTCGTCGCACCCCCTGCCTCTTCTGGTTTTGGCCAAGGTGCTGGCACACTGGGCGTTCTCTGGCCTGGCACTGGTATTGCTCGCGCCATTGCTGGCGTTGATGCTCGGTTTGCCTGCCGCCTGTCTGCCCGTGTTGCTGCTTTCTTTATTGCTGGGTACACCGGTGCTGAGCCTGCTCGGTGCGGTGGGCGCAGCATTGACCGTGGGACTCAAGCGTGGCGGCCTGTTGCTGGCGCTGCTGATTCTTCCGCTGTACATCCCGGTATTGATTCTTGGCAGTGGCGCTTTGCAGGCGGCATTGCAGGGCATGCCGGCGACCGGTTATCTCTTGTGGCTTGGTAGCCTGACCGCCCTGGCGATAACACTGACACCCTTTGCAATAGCTGCTGGCCTGAAGATCAGCGTCGGCGAATAATGAGGTCTGGTCAGAAATTGATCAGTAAAGACCCTTGGCTGCTCGTGATGGCGAGCAGCAACCGTGATGGAAACAGTAATGAACTGGACCTGGTTTCATAAGCTCGGCTCACCCAAATGGTTCTACGGCATCAGTGGCAAAATGCTTCCGTGGCTGAGCGTCGCGGCGTTGCTGCTGATTGGCGTCGGCGTCGTGTGGGGCCTCGCCTTTGCGCCCCCTGACTACCAGCAAGGCAACAGCTTTCGCATCATATACATCCACGTCCCGGCCGCCATGCTGGCCCAGTCCGTCTACGTGATGCTGGCGGTGTGCGGTATCGTCGGGCTGGTCTGGAAGATGAAACTGGCCGACGTTGCCCTGCAATGCGCCGCGCCCATCGGTGCCTGGATGACGGCCGTGGCGCTGGTTACCGGCGCGATCTGGGGTAAACCGACCTGGGGTTCCTGGTGGGTCTGGGATGCACGACTTACGTCGATGCTTATTCTGCTGTTTCTGTACTTCGGTCTCATTGCGCTGGGCAATGCAATCAGCAATCGTGACAGTGCCGCCAAGGCGTGTGCGGTGTTGGCGATTGTCGGCGTGATCAACATTCCGATCATCAAGTACTCGGTGGAGTGGTGGAACACCCTGCACCAGGGTGCGACCTTTACGCTCACCGAAAAACCGGCAATGCCCGCTGAAATGTGGCTGCCGCTGCTGCTGACGGTGCTGGGTTTCTACTGTTTCTTCGGTGCGGTGCTGTTGCTGCGCATGCGCCTTGAAGTGCTCAAGCGCGAATCCCGCGCCAGCTGGGTAAAGGCCGAAGTGCAGAACAGCCTGGAGGCCGCTCGATGAGTTTTGCTTCATTCGGCGACTTCATCGCCATGGGCCATCATGGCCTGTATGTCTGGTCGGCCTATGGCATTTGCCTGGCGGTACTGGCCCTTAACGTGGCGGCGCCGATCCTGGCCCGCAAGCGGTATCTGCAACAAGAGGCGCGTCGTCTGCGCCGGGAGAACGGCAAGTGAATCCGCTGCGCAAAAAGCGTCTTATCATCATTCTCGCGATTCTGGTCGGTGTCGGCGCTGCCGTCGGTCTGGCGCTGAGCGCCCTGCAGCAGAACATCAACCTGTTCTATACCCCCACCCAGATCGCCAGCGGTGAAGCCCCGCTGGACACGCGTATTCGCGCGGGCGGCATGGTCGAGAAAGGTTCGCTGCAACGTTCCGGCGATTCGCTGGACGTTAAATTCAACGTCACCGACTTCAACAAAACCGTGACCATCAGCTACCGCGGCATCCTTCCTGATCTGTTCCGGGAAGGGCAGGGCATCGTGGCCCTGGGCAAGCTCAATGCGGAGGGCGTCGTGGTGGCGGATGAAGTGCTGGCCAAGCACGACGAGAAGTACATGCCGCCGGAAGTCACCAAAGCCCTGAAAGACAGTGGCATGTCGGCACCTACTCCTGCGAAAGAGGGTTAATAGATGACTTCTGCGATCTTTATCCCTGAACTGGGTCAATTGGCGATGATCCTGGCGCTGTGTTTCGCGCTGGTTCAGTCCATCGTCCCGTTGCTCGGCGCCTGGCGCGGTGATCGTCTGTGGATGAGCCTGGCCCAGCCGGCCGCCTGGGGCCAGTTCACTTTTTTAGCGTTTGCATTCGGTTGCCTGACCTACGCGTTCATGACCGACGACTTCTCTGTGGATTACGTCGCCAGCAACTCGAACAGCGCATTGCCGTGGTACTACAAATTCAGCGCTGTCTGGGGTGCGCACGAAGGTTCGTTGCTGCTCTGGGCGTTGATCCTCGGTGGCTGGACCTTCGCGGTATCGGTGTTCTCTCGGCAGCTGCCGCAAGTGATGCTAGCCCGGGTACTGGCGGTGATGGGCATGATCAGCACGGGTTTCCTGCTGTTCCTGATCCTCACCTCCAACCCGTTCGCTCGCATCCTGCCGCAGATTCCAACAGACGGTCGCGACCTTAACCCCTTACTGCAAGACATCGGCCTGATCGTTCACCCGCCGATGCTCTACATGGGCTACGTCGGATTCTCCGTGGCCTTCGCATTCGCTATCGCCGCGCTGCTGGGTGGCCGTCTCGATGCGGCCTGGGCGCGCTGGTCACGTCCGTGGACTATCGTCGCCTGGGCCTTCCTCGGCATCGGTATCACGCTGGGTTCCTGGTGGGCCTACTACGAACTCGGCTGGGGCGGCTGGTGGTTCTGGGACCCGGTAGAAAACGCCTCCTTCATGCCTTGGCTGGTGGGCACCGCGCTGATTCACTCGTTGGCGGTCACGGAAAAACGTGGCGTGTTCAAAAGCTGGACGGTGCTGCTGGCCATCGCGGCCTTCTCGCTGAGCCTGCTAGGGACGTTCCTCGTGCGTTCAGGCGTGTTGACGTCGGTGCATGCCTTCGCGTCCGACCCTGAGCGTGGCGTGTTCATCCTGATCTTCCTGTTGTTTGTGGTAGGTGGCTCGCTGACGCTGTTCGCCCTGCGCGCGCCGGTGGTGAAGAGCCAGGTCGGCTTCAACCTGTGGTCCCGGGAAACGCTGCTGTTGGGCAACAACCTGGTGCTGGTGGTCGCGGCTTCGATGATCCTGCTCGGTACCCTGTACCCGTTGATTCTCGACGCGATGACCGGTGCCAAGTTGTCGGTGGGTCCGCCGTACTTCAACGCGTTGTTTATCCCGTTGATGGCGTTGCTGATGGTCGTGATGGCCGTCGGCATGCTGGTGCGCTGGAAGGACACCCCGGTCAAATGGCTGGTGGGCATGCTGACCCCGGTGTTGCTCGGTAGCGCCGCGTTGGCTGTGGTCGCCGGTATCGCTTATGGCGATTTCAACTGGGCGGTGATCGCGACGTTCATGCTCGCGGCCTGGGTGTTGCTGGCTGGCGTACGGGACATCTTCGACAAAACACGTCACAAAGGCCTGATCAAGGGCTTGCCGACACTGACCCGCAGCTATTGGGGCATGCAGATTGCGCACCTGGGTATCGCCGTGTGCGCCCTGGGTGTCGTGCTGTCGAGCCAGAACAGCGCCGAGCGCGACCTGCGCCTGGCACCGGGCGAGTCCATGGACCTGGCCGGGTATCAATTCGTGTTCGAAGGCGCCAAACACTTCGAAGGCCCGAACTTCACCTCCGACAAAGGCACGGTGCGGGTTATCCGCAACGGCACTGAAATCAGCGTGCTGCACCCGGAAAAACGCCTCTACACCGTGCAGAACTCGGTGATGACCGAAGCCGGGATCGACGCCGGCTTCACCCGTGACCTCTACGTCGCACTCGGCGAACCGCTGGGCGATGGCGCCTGGGCTGTGCGGGTTCACGTCAAACCGTTCGTGCGCTGGATCTGGTTCGGCGGGCTGCTGACAGGGTTCGGCGGATTGCTGGCGGCAATGGATCGCCGTTACCGGGTCAAGGTGAAAAGCCGCGTGCGTGAAGCACTGGGCATGACAGGAGCCACGGCATGAGACGTTGGTTGATGCTGCTGCCACTGGCGATTTTTCTGGTGGTGGCTGTTTTCCTTTACCGAGGTCTGTACCTGGACCCGGCCGAGTTACCCTCGGCGATGATCAACAAGCCGTTCCCGGAGTTTTCCCTGCCGGCAGTGCAGGGCGATAAAACCCTGACCAAGGCTGACATTCTGGGCAAACCGGCGTTGGTCAACGTGTGGGGCACCTGGTGCATTTCCTGCCGGGTCGAGCATCCGGTGCTGAACAAGCTCGCCCAGCAGGGCGTGGTGATCTACGGCATCAACTACAAGGACGTCAACGCTGACGCCTTGAAGTGGCTGGCGGAGTTCCACAATCCGTATCAGCTGGACATCCGTGACGACGAAGGCACGTTGGGCCTGAACCTCGGTGTGTACGGCGCCCCGGAAACCTTCTTCATCGACGCCAAGGGCATCATCCGCGACAAGTTCGTCGGCGTGATCGATGAGCAGGTCTGGCGCGAAAAACTGGCGGCCAAGTATCAGGCGCTGGTCGATGAGGCCAAGCCATGAAGCGCTGGATTGCCGCTGCCGTTCTAGGGTTGTGCATGGCGGGCGTGGCCCACGCCGCCATCGACACCTACGAGTTCGCCAAAGAAGGCGACCGTGAGCGCTTTCGCGAGCTGACCAAGGAACTGCGCTGCCCCAAGTGCCAGAATCAGGACATCGCCGATTCCAACGCACCGATCGCCGCCGACCTGCGCAAAGAGATCTTCCGCATGCTTGGCGAGGGCAAGGACAATCAGCAGATCATCGACTTCATGGTCGATCGCTACGGTGATTTCGTCCGCTACAGACCCGCCTTGAATGCCAAGACCGCGCTGCTCTGGTTCGGTCCCGCCGGCTTGTTGCTGGGCGGGTTCGTGATCATCTTCGTGATTGTCCGTCGTCGCCGCGTCCAGCGCACTGATGCCCCGGACTCGCTATCTGCCGAGGAGCGCGAGCGCCTCGACCACCTGTTGGATAAAACCAAGAATGATTGATTTCTGGCTTGCTGCAGGTCTGCTGCTTCTGGTTGCCCTGAGTTTTCTGTTGATCCCTGTTTTGCGTGGCCGTCGTGCCCAGCTTGAAGAGGATCGTACGGCCCTGAACGTCGCGTTGTATCAAGAGCGCGTGGCTGAGTTGCAGACTCAGCAGGAAGAAGGCGTGCTCAACGCCGCGCAGATGGACACCGGTCGCGCCGAAGCGGCCCGTGAATTGCTGGCCGACACCGAGGGCGTTGCCGCACCACGCGTATCGCGGCTGGGCAAACCATTGCCATTGCTGGCGGCGATTCTGGTGCCGGTGCTGGGCCTTGGCTTGTACCTGCATTTTGGTGCCAGCGACAAAGTCCAGCTGACCCGCGAGTTCGCGCAGGCGCCGAAATCGATGGAAGAAATGACCCTTCGACTGGAGCGTGCAGTCGCGGCTCAGCCGGATTCGGCAGAAGGCATGTACTTCCTGGGCCGTACCTACATGGCACAGGATCGTCCCGGCGACGCTGCGAAGATGTTCGAGCGCACCGTGAACCTGGCCGGCCGGCAGCCCGAGTTGCTTGGCCAATGGGCTCAGGCCCAGTATTTCGCCGACGGTAAAAAGTGGTCGGACAAGGTTCAGGCGCTGACCGACGAAGCGTTGAAAGCCGATCCCAAGGAAGTCACCAGCCTCGGTCTGCTGGGTATCGCTGCTTTTGAAAGCGAGCGATATCAGGACGCCATCGATTACTGGAACCGCCTGCTTGCCCAGTTGCCTGCACAGGACAATTCTCGCGGTGCGCTGGAAGGCGGGATTGCCCGGGCTGCCGAGAAACTCGAAGCCAGTGGCGGCAAAGTCGCCCAGGCACCTGTGGCCAAAGCGCCAGCGCTGCTGAAAGTCACCGTTGACCTCGCGCCAGCGCTCAAGGCGAAGGTTCAACCGGGGGACAGCGTGTTCATCTTCGCCCGCGCTACGTCGGGGCCGCCGGCACCCCTGGCGGCTAAGCGTCTGACTGTTGCCGACTTGCCGGTAACTGTCGAGTTGGGTGATGCAGACGCAATGATGCCGCAGTTGAAACTGTCGAACTTCCCTGAAGTCCAACTGGTTGCGCGCATTTCCCGCGCCGGCCAACCAACTGCCGGTGAATGGGTCGGTCGCAGCCAGCCTCTGGCCAGCAGCAGCACCGCGCCGCAAAAACTGACCATCGACAGTCCGGACAAATAACAGTCCGGGACAACAAAGGAAGCGCCTATGATCGCCATCGCTCGTATCACCCTCATCACCATGGTCATGGGGTTAAGCGCATGTGCGGTCCAGCGGCCGGAGCCAACGCAAACGCCGCTGCCACCGATCCCGCCCTCGCAGCCCAGCCCGACGCCCTCGACGTCGCCAACGCCGAGCAAGCCGAGCATTCCGGCCAAGCCTGCCAAACCGTTGCCGCGCACGTCCGCAAGCTTCGCTCCGCCACCCGGTGGCAACAGTCATTGGGATGCCAAGCTAGGCGTCTATGTGCTGGATGATCAGACCAACACGTTCTATCGCCAGCGCACTTACTATCGGTGGAACAACGGCTGGAGCCGCTCGATCAGCCCGAACGGCCCGTGGGAAGATACCGATATCCATGGCGTGCCCGGTGGTTTGGGGCGTCAATTCGGACAGTGATACATAGATAAAAGCGGTACGCATACATTCGTGGCGAGGGGATTTAGCGAAACGTCGCACCGCCCCGTTCGGCTGCGCAGCAGTCGTGAAATCAGAGTGCGCGGTGTACCTGATACATCTGGGTTGCGGCTTTTGGGGCTGCTTCGCAGCCCAACGGGGCGGTGCGACGTTTCGCTAAATCCCCTCGCCACAAAGGTATGCGTACCTCTGAGGTTCCCTTCTTGTTCATGCTGGAAAAGTTTCGGGTATACGTGCTGATCGGGTACACCCCAGCGTCGTTCAACATCCGCGGCCACAAACGAAGAGGGTGTTTTGATGACGGGCAGGCTGATCTATCTCATCGGACCTTCAGGTTCGGGCAAGGACAGCCTGCTGGATGCCGCACGAGCGCCTTTGGCCGAGCGCGGCTGTCGTATTGTGCGGCGCGTTATCACCCGCTCTGCCGAGGCCGTGGGGGAGGCGGCGCTGGGCGTCAGCCTGGAGGAATTCCTGGCGATCGAGGCGCAGGGCGGATTTGCCCTTAGCTGGCGCGCCAATGGCCTGGCGTATGGCATTCCACGGGACATCGACGATTGGCTGGCGGCGGGGCACGACGTGCTGGTCAATGGCTCCCGGGGGCATTTGCCGGCGACGCGCCTGCGTTATCCGAACCTGCTGGTGCTGTTACTAACCGTGGACCAAGCCGTACTGCGTCAGCGCTTGCTGGCACGGGGACGTGAATCGGTCGACGAAATTGAGGCGCGCCTGGCTCGCAACGCCCGATTCAGCGAAAGCGTGCTCGCTGATAATGATTCAGGATTGCGCATCATCGACAACTCCGGGTTGCTGGAGCACGCGGTCGATCGCCTGCTGAACTGCATAAGCTCCAAAATCTAACCCTCGCAGCTCTGTCCAATTCACACGCAGTAAAACACCCGGGCATCGCTAACCGGATTTTTGTGCTTGAGTAAAGATAACTCTAGGGTTATCTTTATTTGACGCAGCAAGGAGGCGATCGGTGCAGAGCAGATTGTTGATCAAGGAGATGGAGGACGCCGGCTGGATACTGGACCGGATCACTGGCAGCCATCATATCTTCACCCACCGTTACAACCCGTACACGATTCCCGTCCCTCACCCGAAAAAGGATCTGCCGGCCGGGACGGTCAAAAGCATCAGGAGGCGTACCGGACTTCTCAACCCGGCCGCCAGTTATGCAGGAGTTCCATAATGCAATATCCAATCTGTATCGAGTGGGGCGACGAAAATACCGCCATCGGTATCCAGATCCCCGATATTCCTGGCGCCGTCACGGCGGGGGATACCTTTGAAGATGCTTACAACGCGGCAGTCGAAATTGCCCACATCATGCTGCAGGAAATGGCGGGGGGCGGAGAACCGATTCCCATGCCGACGTCGGCGGCCATGCACCGTGGCAATCCAGACTTTGCCGAAATGGGGTGGGGAATGCTGGAGCTGGATATCTCGCCGTACATGGGCAAGACGGAGAAAGTCAACGTGACGTTACCTGGCTATGTTATTCAGCGAATAGACCGGTATGTCCGAGACCACAACATCAAAAGCCGCTCCTCCTTCTTGGCCGATGCCGCGATGGAAAAACTGGTTCGCTACTAAGCGTCACATGGATCACTTTCGCGGGCGGCCTCACCCCTGACTGCAAGGGGCGCCCGCGATGTGCTTGATGATTTACGCAGCGGCGAGGGAAGCTTTCTCTGAAACACTCAGAAACCGCAACAGCGCCAGCAGTGGAAACGCGCTGCCGACAATCACGATCCACAACCAGCCGCCATGCTCGTACACCGCACTGGCTACCGAAGAGCCGAACGCGCCGCCAATAAAGATGCTGGTCATGTACAGCGCATTCAGTCGACTGCGGCTCCTGGCGTCGAGTGCATAGACCGCACGTTGGCCAAGCACCATGTTCATCTGCACACAGAAGTCGAGCACCACGCCCGTCACCGCCAGGCCGATGACGCTGTAGACCGGGTGGATGAAGGCCGGAAGAAAGCTCAGGCTGGCGAACACCAGCGCCAGCAGAGAGGCGATACGGGTATGACCCGCGTCGGCCAACCTTCCGGCGATCGGGGCCGCGATGGCGCCGATGGCCCCGACCAGGGCGAAGATCGCGATCTGGGTTTGCGACAAGCCGTGATTGCGTGCCAGTTCCAGCGGCACGGCGGTCCAGAACAGGCTGAAGGTCGCGAACATGCAACCCTGGTAGAAAGCACGCTGACGCAGCACTGGTTGTGTACGCAGCAGAGTCCAGAGCGAGCCCAGCAACTGGCCATACGTGGCGCTGTGATCAGGTTCGCGTTTGGGAATGGTCAGCGCCAGCACAATACTGATAGCCGCCATCAACACTGCCGCAATGACAAACATCGCCCGCCAGCCGAAGTGGTCAGCCACCAGGCTGGACACTGGTCGCGCCAGCAAAATTCCCAGCAACAAACCGCCCATGATCCCGCCGACCACACGTCCGCGGGTTTCCTCCGGCGCCAGGTGCGCCGCCAGTGGAATCAGGATCTGCACCGACACCGAACTGAAACCCACCAGCAATGAAATCAACAGGAACACGTTCGGCTGATCGGTAAACGCTGCGCCGAGCAGACTGGCAATTGCCACCAGCGTGGTGATGATCATCAGCCGGCGGTTTTCCAGCAGATCGCCGAGCGGGACGAGGAAGAACAGGCCCAACGCGTAACCAATCTGGGTCAGCGAAACGATCAGGCTGGCCATGGTGCTGGTCAGGCCGATGTCCGGTGCGATCAGGCCGATGATCGGCTGGGCGTAGTAGATGTTGGCCACAATCGCGCCGCAGCAAAAGGCGAAAAGCAGCACCATGCCTCGTGTCATTGTCGCCGTGCCGGTGGGCACTGAGGTCGCGGGGTTCATAACGTGTCTCGCTGAACAATAGGGGAGTGCGTGCAGGCTAAGCGGCAGGCTGGAACGGCGGAAGAGAGGTTGGAGTGATAGTAAACATGCCCGCGCGCAATGATTGAAGCTCAGAGGCGGCCTACAATTTCAGCCTGATGATACATTCACTTACATCCTATTCGATAGCGTGCTTATCTTCTCCTTTCACCCATTCATTACCGGAGGCACTGCCATGAACGCAATGTTCAGTCACCTGATTCGCGGTGTTTCAGCTTTTGCGATCATTGCCCTGTTCACCGCGGGTCTTGCCCAGTCGGCGGATGCACCGGGCATGCGCATCGGCGTGCGTGGCGAGATTACGGGTGTCAGCCCCGATGTGTTGAAAGTCCACGTGAACACTGGTGAAAACGTGGTGATCAAACTGAGTCCGGACACCAAGGTACGTGCCGTCACGTTGGCCAATATTGAAGACATCAAACCCGGCAGCTACATCGGCTCGGCGGCAGTGCCTCAGGAAGACGGCACCCTCAAGGCGCTGGAAGTCCACGTCTTCCCGCCGGAACTGGCCGGTAGCGGCGATGGCCATCGGCCGTTCGATCTGGTCAAGGGCAGCAGCATGACCAACGGCAGTGTGGGGGATCTGGTGGTCAGCAATGGCCGGGTGTTGACCGTCAACTATAAAGGCGGCCAAAAGAAGATTCTGGTGCCCGAGGACGTACCGATCGTGAATCTGGTGCCCGGGGATCGAAGCCTGCTGAAAGTGGGAGTGAAGATCGTGACCTTCGTCACCCAAAGCGCTGACGGCACGTTAACGGCTCAATCCATCTCCGCCGGCAAGGACGGTGTTACACCACCGATGTAGGCCATAGCGCTCAACCTCTGTAGGAGCAAAGCTTGCTCGCGATGACGGCAGCCCATTCGACATTGATGCGACTGACACACCGCCATCGCGAGCAAGCTTTGCTCCTACAGATCAACACGACCAATACAAATCCCCGCGTGGTAAAGATTTAACTGTGGGAGCGGGCTTGCTCGCGATGGCGGTCTGACAAACATCGCATCATTTGCGTGTAGGCAGGAGGCTACGTCATCTTGCGTCGTTGCCTACAACTACTTCAGAATCCGCCGGCTTGTGCGCCTTGGACACCTTCCGTAGCTTGCTTTCCGTCACTGCTCATCAGTGATCGGGTTTCGCAGCTCGGGTCAATCAAGGCGCTCAGCGCCACCGTTTCGTTCAGTTGGCGTTTTTTTTCGCCTACTGCATTGCGTTATGGCGGCTGTGCGCGGGAGATCTTCGGGTCTGCCGGGTTCCTTGATTCCCGGTCTGCGAACCTGCGTACAGCTGCCACCTCCCTTCGTTTCGCAGCGAACAGTGGCGGCTCCACTAATCAAGGAGCATCACCATGTTCAAACCAACCCCAAACCCCCCGGAATCAGACAGCGAAAGCACCGACTCCGACGCTTCAATCGATTCCAGACCTCACCATGACACCCTCCAGGATTACCTGAAATCCGGCGGCCTAAAAAGCACCGACACCCCCCGCAAACCCACCCCCCTGTTCATGATCGCACCCGATATCGACACCGAAACCCTGCTGGCCCACGCCTGCGAATCCCTGGCCTCGGCGAACGTCATGGCCAGTGATCTGGCCGGGTTTCTACACGGCCCCTACCGCAACGCACTATTGGGCATTGCACAGATCATCATGCTGTCCGAACTCGCAGTGAACCGCGCGCTGGACAACATCGACCCCCAAGCGTAACGGCTGGATCACTGTGGCGAGGGAGTTTACTCCCGCTGGGCTGCGCAGCAGTCCTCAACACTTTAGGTAAAAGAGGGGCCGCTTCGCGACCCAGCGGGACGGTGCGACGATTCGACGAGCTCCCTCGCCACAAGTTGCCTTTGTTTTCGGTTGTTACATGTCCAGATATTGCAGCCGTAGTATTCCCCATGGACCCCGAAACGACGCTGGTTTAGCTTCCTCGATTCGCTTAACAAACAGGGAGTTTTCCATGCCGAAATCCACGATCAACCCGTTGTCCGTCTTCAACTCACTCCAATATGGTTTCAGCCAGGCGGTTGAAGTGGGCAGTGGGCGGCGCGTGCTGTTGTCGGGTCAGGTGGGTGTAGATGAGCAGGAGCGTACCGTTGCGGCAGGCCTTTACGAGCAAACGGTGAAAGCCTTCGAGAATATCCAAAGCATCCTGGCTGAGACCGGTGGAGACCTGTCCCATGTGGTCATGATGCGGATCTACATCGCCGAATCTGCGCGAGATGAACAGGATCAGATCACCCGCGTATTGCTGGAGCGGTTCCCGGAAAATCCACCCGCGTCTTCGTGGATCATCGTGAGCGGGCTGTCATTGCCGCAGTGGCTGATCGAGATTGAGGTTGAGGCGGTTGTTCCTTCATAGAGCCAAAGTTCTTCGCAGGTACCTCGCTGTCGTCCTTCTTGTGGGAGCAAAGCTTGCTCGCGATAGAGAATTGACTGACAACATCTATGTCGACTGAAGGTCCGCTATCGCGAGCAAGCTTTGCTCCCACAGGAGGGGATGCGTACTTTTAGAGCCCACAAAAAAAGGCGACCTTCACAGGTCGCCTTTTTCGTTACCACTCAGCGATTACTGACCGCTGTAGATCTGGTCAAAAACCCCACCATCATTGAAGTGAGTTTTCTGCACGGTGCGCCAGTCACCGAAGGTCTTCTCGACCGACAGGAAGTCCACTTTCGGGAAGCGATCGGTGTACTTGGCCAGCACGGCCGGGTCACGCGGGCGCAGGTAGTTGGCTGCCGCAATTTCCTGGCCTTCCGGGGACCACAGGTATTTCAGGTATTCCTCGGCGGCGGCGCGGGTGCCTTTCTTGTCGACGACTTTGTCGACCACCGACACGGGCGGCTCGGCTTCGGCGGAGACGCTTGGGTAAATGACTTCGAACTGTTCACGACCAAACTCGCGGGCAATCATTTCCGCTTCGTTTTCGAAGGTCACCAGCACGTCGCCGATCTGGTTGGTCATGAAGGTGGTGGTGGCTGCACGGCCGCCGGTGTCCAGCACAGGCGCTTGCTTGAAAAGCTTGCCGACGAAGTCTTTGGCTTTGCTCTCGTCGCCGCCGTTTTTCAACACATAGCCCCAGGCCGAGAGGTAGGTGTAGCGGCCGTTACCCGAGGTCTTCGGGTTTGGCACGATGACTTGCACGCCATCCTTGAGCAGGTCCGGCCAGTCTTTCAGGGCTTTCGGGTTGCCCTTGCGGACGATGAACACGGTGGCCGAGGTGAACGGTGCGCTGTTGTTCGGCAGGCGGGTGACCCAGTTGTCCGGGACCAGTTTGCCATTGTCGGCGAGGGCATTGATGTCGGTGGCCATGTTCATGGTGATGACGTCAGCCGGCAGGCCGTCGATGACCGAGCGCGCCTGTTTGCTGGAGCCGCCGAAGGACATCTGCAGGGTGATGTTTTCATTGTGCTCGGCCTGCCAGTGTTTCTGGAAGGCAGTGTTGTAGTCCTTGTAGAAGTCGCGCATCACGTCGTAGGAAACGTTAAGCAGGGTCGGTGCGGCCTGAGCCATGCTGGTCAGTGCCAGGCCAGCGGCCAGAAGTGAGGCGCCAAAGATTTTTTTCACTGCGCATTCCTTGTTCTATAAATATTTTTTTGCAGGCGCTGCTGCAGGCCGCGATCTTTTGATTTTGATTCTTGGGAAGCGTTGAGAAACCAGATCAAAAGATCGCAGCCTGCAGCAGCTCCTACGGTTCATTGTCAGTCGTTGAACCGGTGTTGCCACCGTTTTGCCAGCGACTATAGCGGTAGCCGTATAGTCCTTTAAAGATTAAAAAGCTCTTTGCTTATTCCAATTTCTTGAACAGTTGATTACCGCACCGCGAGCAAAACGCCGCGCCTGCTTCGTGGCTGTTTTTCTTGCACACCGGGCAGTCGTGTTGCAACTGTTCGCCGCGCATGGCGTTGGCCAGTTCTGCGGTGAAAATCCCGGTTGGCACGGCGATGATCGAGTAACCGGTGATCATCACCAGCGACGAAATCACCTGGCCCAAGGGCGTCTTCGGCACGATGTCGCCAAAGCCCACGGTGGTCAGTGTCACGATGGCCCAATAGATGCCTTTTGGGATACTGGTAAAGCCATGCTCCGGACCTTCGATCACGTACATCAAGGTACCGAACACGGTCACCAGCGTGCACACGCTGACCAGGAACACCACGATCTTCTGCTTGCTGCCGCGCAGCGCCGACATCAGGTAGTTGGCTTGCTTGAGGTAGGGGCTGAGCTTGAGCACGCGGAAAATCCGCAGCATCCGAATGATCCGGATGATCAGCAGGTACTGCGCGTCGGCGTAGTACAGCGCGAGGATGCCGGGCACGATTGCCAGCAAATCCACCAGCCCGTAAAAGCTGAAGGCATAGCGCAACGGTTTGGGGGAGCAGTACAACCGCAAGCCGTACTCGATGGCGAAAATAACGGTGAAGCCCCACTCGATATACGCCAGCACGTTGGCGTAGTTCTGGTGAATCGAGTCGATGCTGTCGAGCATCACAATCACAATGCTGGCGAGGATGATCAACAGCAAAATGCCGTCGAAGCGCCGTCCTGCCTTGGTGTCGCTCTGGAAAACCATGACGTAAAGCTCTTCACGCCAGTTTCTGCTGCTGTCCATGGATACCGCCTGAACCAATAATCAGCGAAGCCTAGGTTGATTCTCCTCCAGAGCGCAAGGCGTATGGGCAACAGAGGTTTTGCGACGTATTTGAACAACCGAGCGGATCAGCCAGCAAGCGAGGATGAACGGTGCGGTCAGCGTGGGCAGACCGAGGGTGGCAAACACCGGAGTGAGCAACAGCGCCGTGGCGATACCGGCCAGCGGTAACCAGGGTTTTTCGCGCTGCGAGCTGAAGGCGAGGGCGGCGAGCACGGCGTTGTAGCCACCGAGACCGATCAAGGCGGTGTAGAAGTCGTGATGCAGCAGGCTCCAGCCCATACCTGCGACAGACGCCAACAATGCCCAGCAGAACGCTCGGCGATCCGCGATCAGCAAACCTGTCGCAATCATCGCGCCGGCCAGTGGATGACCGAGGAACATCACCTGGCCGAGGCCTTTGAACGGAGCGGCGAGCATGTTCTGTGTATTGACTTCGATCAGGTGCGCGGTGGTCGACGGCGTGGCGAAGCACAGCAGCAACCAGCCCAGGCCCACGAAGGGCGCCGTGTAGGCTGGCAAGTAGTGGCTGAAGCGCACGCGTTTGAGCCATTGCTGAGTGACCATTGCACTCAGCCCGCCTGCGGCGATGATCAGCGGGGGTAACAGCGCGGACCAGGGGAAATACAGGCTCAGCAGTAAACCGAGCAGGACACCGTTGTAGCTGAACAGCCCGGCCTGGCGATCGGCCTTGGCGTAGCCGCGACGTTGCGCGGTGAGCAATCCGGCAACGCCCCCCAGCAGCGCACCGCCGAGCAGGGTGGGCGCGGTGAAAAGAATGGCCAACAGGCACAGCAGACCGCACAGCGGATGGCGCTGGAGGTAGATCTGGCTGAATCCGTTGAGCAGGGCAGTCGCCCAGTCGGGGCAGTGGGTGTTGAAGTGGTTGGCAGGCATTTTCAAGTCTGTGGAGTACGTGACAGATCGTTCCCACGCTCTGCGTGGGAATGCCTCAATGGACGCTCTGCGTCTGCTCTTGGGACGCGGAGCGTCCCGGGCTGCATTCCCACGCAGAGCGTGGGAACGATCATCGTGTAAGGGTTAAATCAATGTCTCGATACGCAACGAGTTAGTCGACCCAGGTTGCCCAAAGGGCACACCCGCGGTGATCAACAACGTGTCGCCACGCTGAGCCATGCCTTGCGCTTGCGCGATCTCCAGTGCCGTCGAGCACACTTCATCCACCTGGCGCAGCCGGTCATTGACCACCGAGTGCACGCCCCACGCCACGGTCAAACGGCGCGCGGCCTGCAGGTTCGGTGTGAGGTTGAGAATCGGCACCGTCGGACGCTCACGCGCCGCACGCAGACTGGACGTCCCCGACTCGCTGTAATTCACCAGCACCGCCACCGGCAATACGTTGCTGATACGGCGAATCGCACAGCTGATCGCATCGGAAACAGTCGCCTCGGCTTTCGGCCGACTCACGTCCAGTTGAGCCTGGTAGTCCGGGCCGTTTTCCACCTGGCGGATGATTTTGCTCATCATCTGCACGGCTTCCAGCGGGTACTCGCCGGACGCGGTTTCCGCCGACAGCATCACCGCGTCAGCCCCTTCAGCCACGGCGTTGGCAACATCGGTCACCTCGGCGCGGGTCGGGGCAGGGGAGAAGCGCATCGATTCGAGCATTTGCGTCGCCACCACCACCGGTTTGCCGAGCTGGCGGCAGATGGTGATGATGTTCTTCTGAATCTGCGGCACGCTTTCGGCAGGCACTTCAACGCCAAGATCGCCGCGCGCCACCATGATCGCGTCGCTCAGCTCAGCGATTTCGCGCAATTGAGTGACCGCCGATGGCTTCTCGATCTTGGCCATCAGAAACGCTTTGTCGCCGATCAGAGCGCGGGCTTCGCGAATGTCTTCCGGACGTTGCACAAACGACAGCGCCACCCAATCCACGCCCAGTTCCAGGCCAAAGCTCAAGTCGCGACGATCCTTGGCGGTCAGCGGACTCAGTTCCAGCACCGCCTGCGGCACGTTCACGCCTTTGCGGTCCGACAGCTCACCGCCGTTCAGCACGGTGGTATCGATGGCGTCGGCGTATTTGGTGACCACTCGCAGGCGCAGCTTGCCGTCATCCAGTAGCAGGTCCATGCCCGGCTCCAGCGCGGCGATGATTTCCGGGTGGGGCAGGTTAACGCGGCGCTGATCACCCGGTGTCGGGTCCAGGTCCAGGCGCAATGCCTGGCCACGCACCAGTTGAACTTTGCCCTCGGCGAACTTGCCGACCCGCAGTTTCGGGCCTTGCAGGTCCATCAGAATGCCCAGCGGGTAGTTCAGCTGGCGTTCGACTTCACGAATCCACTGATAACGCTGCGCATGATCCGCGTGATCGCCGTGGCTGAAATTCAGACGGAAAATGTTGACCCCGGCCTCGACCAGCTCACGGATGTCGTCGATGCCATCGGTGGCCGGGCCGAGGGTGGCGAGAATTTTGACCTTTTTGTCAGGCGTCATTTTTAGGGCTCTCGAGAATCAGGATGGCGCGGAAGTCATTGACGTTGGTGCGGGTCGGCTCGGTAACGATCAGGGCGTCGAGTGCCTCGAAGTAGCCGTAACCATTGTTGTTGTCCAGCTCATCGCTGGCGCTCAGACCCAACGCGGCGGCGCGGGCGTAGCTGTCCGGGGTCATGATGGCGCCGGCATTGTCTTCGGAACCGTCGATGCCGTCGGTGTCACCGGCCAGGGCGTAGACGCCGGGCAAGCCTTTGAGGCTGTCGGTCAGGCTCAGCAGGAACTCGGCGTTGCGTCCGCCACGGCCATTGCCGCGCACGGTCACGGTGGTTTCGCCACCGGAAAGGATCACACACGGTGCCGGCAGCGGTTGACCGTGCAGCACCACTTGGCGCGCGATGCCGGCGTGAACCTTGGCCACTTCCCGGGACTCGCCTTCCAGGTCGCCGAGGATCAGCGGACTGAAACCGGCCTGACGGGCTTTCACCGCTGCTGCTTCAAGCGACTGCTGGGGCCGGGCGATCAGCTGGAAATGACTGCGTGCCAGGCTTGGATCGCCCGGTTTGACGGTTTCCGATTCCGGACTGTTCAGCCAGTCGCGTACGGACGCCGGGACGTCGATGCCATAGCGCTTGAGGATTGCCAGCGCTTCGGCGGAGGTGCTTGGGTCGGCCACGGTCGGGCCGGACGCGATGACCGTGGCGAGATCACCCGGCACATCGGAAATCGCATAGGTATAAACAGTGGCAGGCCAGCAGGCCTTGCCAAGACGGCCACCTTTGATCGCCGAGAGGTGCTTGCGCACGCAATTCATCTCGCCGATGGTGGCGCCGGATTTGAGCAGGGCTTTGTTGATCGACTGTTTGTCGGCGAGGGTAATCCCGGCCGCTGGCAGCGCCAGCAATGCGGAACCACCGCCTGACAGCAGGAAGATCACGCGGTCGTCTTCGGTCAGGTCGCTGACCAGTTCCAGCACGCGCTTGGCGACGGCCAGACCGGCAGCGTCGGGCACCGGGTGGGCCGCTTCGACCACTTCGATTTTTTCGCACGGGGCGCCGTGGCCGTAGCGGGTAACGACCAGGCCGCTGACTTCACCCTGCCAGCAACGCTCGACGACTTGGGCCATGGCGGCGGCCGCTTTGCCAGCGCCAATGACGATTACCCGCCCGCTGCGATCAGTGGGCAAGTGAGCTTCGAGGACTTGTTGAGGATGGGCCGCGTCGATGGCGGTGGCGAACAGGTCGCGAAGAAATTGTTGCGGATCGATCGACATGGCGAGCTCCCGGAATTCTTGTTATTGGAGGTGAGGGCTCAGCCGTCCCTGTAGGAGCAAGGCTTGCCCGCGATGCAGACGCTGCGGTGTTTCTGCTGCACCGAGGCGCCTCAATCGCGGGCAAGCCTTGCTCCTACAGGGGAGGGGCGAGCGACTTGCTTATTTATCGCGAATCGAGAAATTCGCCATGTGTTCCAGACCTTTGATCAGCGCCGAGTGATCCCAGTTGCTGCCACCGATGGCCGCGCAGGTGCTGAACACTTGCTGGGTGTTAGCGGTGTTCGGCAGGTTGATGCCCAGCTCGCGAGCACCGGCCAGCGCCAGGTTCAAGTCCTTCTGGTGCAGGCTGATGCGGAAGCCCGGATCAAAGGTGCCTTTGATCATACGCTCGCCGTGCACTTCAAGGATTTTCGACGAAGCGAAACCGCCCATCAGCGCTTCACGCACCTTGGCTGGATCGGCACCGTTTTTCGACGCGAACAACAGGGCTTCGGCGACGGCCTGGATGTTCAGCGCAACGATGATCTGGTTAGCCACTTTCGCGGTTTGACCGTCGCCATTGCCGCCGACCAGGGTGATGTTCTTGCCCATGGCCTGGAACAGCGGCAGTACGCGTTCAAAGGCATCGGCATCGCCACCGACCATGATGCTCAGGGTCGCGGCTTTGGCGCCGACTTCACCACCGGACACCGGTGCGTCGAGGTACTGGGCGCCTTTTTCGTTGATTTTCGCAGCGAAGGCTTTGGTGGCGGTGGGGGAGATCGAGCTCATGTCGATCACGACTTTGCCTTTGCCAACACCGGCGGCGATGCCGTCAGCGCGGAACAACACGTCGTCGACCTGCGGGGTGTCCGGCACCATGACGATGATGAATTCAGCTTCCTGAGCGACTTCTTTCGGGTTCGCCAGGGCGACGGCGCCAGCGGCGATCAGGTCAGCGGGGGCAGCGTCGTGGTGTTGCGACAGGAACAGGCTGTGGCCGGCTTTCTGCAGGTTCAACGCCATTGGGTGGCCCATGATGCCAGTGCCGATAAATCCGATTTTAGCCATGAGAAATTCCTCTTATTGTCTTGCTCCCGACCCTGAGTCGGTGAGCTTTGTGGCGAGGGGATTTATCCCCGTTGGGCTGCGAAGCGGCCCTTCTTTTTCGGCGATTCAGTCAGACCGCATTTATAGGTTTCACGACTGCTGCGCAGCCGAACGGGGATAAATCCCCTCACCACAAAAGCCCGACATCAATCTCAGATCGCGTTGTGGGTTTTGAGCCAGCCCAGGCCGGCTTCAGTGGTGGTCAGCGGTTTGTATTCACAGCCGACCCAACCCTGATAACCGATGCGGTCCAGGTGTTCGAACAGGAAGCGGTAGTTGATTTCACCGGTGCCAGGTTCGTTGCGTCCCGGGTTGTCGGCCAACTGGATATGGTTGATCTCGCCCAGGTGCGCAGCCATGGTGCGGGCCAGGTCACCCTCCATGATTTGCATGTGATAGATGTCGTATTGCAGGAACAGGTTGGCGCTGCCGACCTGTTCGCGAATCGACAGGGCTTGCGCCGTGTTGTTCAGGTAGAACCCCGGGATATCGCGGGTGTTGATCGCTTCCATCACCAGTTTGATGCCCGCCGCCTGCAGCTTGTCGGCTGCGTACTTGAGGTTGGCGACGAAGGTTTTTTCGACCGTAGCGTCGTCGACACCTTGTGGACGAATACCGGCCAGGCAGTTGATCTGGGTGTTGCCCAGCACTTGCGCGTAGGCGATGGCCAGGTCGACACCGGCGCGGAATTCTTCCACCCGATCCGGCAGGCACGCGATGCCGCGTTCGCCCTTGGCCCAGTCACCGGCCGGCAAGTTGAACAGCACTTGGGTCAGGCCATTGGCGTCGAGCGTGGCTTTGATTTCAGCCGAGCTGAAATCGTAAGGAAACAGGTACTCGACACCACTGAAACCCGCCTTGGCGGCAGCTTCGAAACGGGCAAGGAAATCCTGTTCGGTGAACAGCATGGACAGGTTGGCTGCGAAACGCGGCATGGTGGTCTCCCGTTTTTAAGTTCTCGTTCCCACGCTCTGCGTGGGAATGCCTCTATGGACGCTCTGCGTCCGTTTGGGACGCGGAGCGTCCCAGGCTGCATTCCCACGCAGAGCGTGGGAACGATCATCAACCGTTAATCCAACAACGAAATCGCAGTCGGCGCGTCGTTGCCGACCAACGCCAGGTCTTCGAATTCGTTGACGGCGTTGATCTCGGTACCCATGGAAATGTTGGTCACGCGCTCCAGAATAATCTCGACGATGACGGGCACCTTGAACTCTTCGATCAGTTCCTGAGCCTTGCGCAGGGCAGGCTGGATCTGATCCGGTTCGAACACACGCAGTGCCTTGCACCCAAGACCTTCAGCCACTGCGACGTGGTCGACACCGTAACCGTTGAGTTCCGGAGCGTTCAGGTTATCGAAGGACAGCTGCACGCAGTAGTCCATATCGAAACCGCGCTGCGCCTGACGAATCAGCCCCAGGTACGAGTTGTTTACCACAACGTGAATGTACGGCAGCTTGAACTGCGCGCCCACGGCCAGTTCTTCGATCATGAACTGGAAATCATAGTCGCCCGACAGCGCCACGACCTTGCGGGTCGGATCTGCCTTGACCACACCCAGCGCAGCCGGGATGGTCCAGCCCAATGGGCCGGCCTGGCCGCAGTTGATCCAGTGGCGCGGCTTGTAGACGTGCAGGAACTGTGCGCCGGCAATCTGCGACAGACCAATGGTGCTGACGTAGCAAGTGTCTTTGCCGAACACCTGGTTCATCTCTTCGTAAACACGCTGCGGCTTGACCGGCACGTTATCGAAGTGAGTCTTGCGGTGCAGGCTGGCTTTGCGCTGCTGGCAATCTTGCAGCCAGGCGCTGCGGTTTTTCAGTTTGCCGGCAGCTTGCCACTCGCGAGCAACTTCGATGAACACGGTCAGCGCGGCAGCGGCGTCGGAGACGATGCCCAGGTCCGGCGTGAACACGCGGCCGATCTGGGTCGGTTCGATATCGACGTGAATGAATTTGCGGCCTTCGGTGTAAACGTCAATCGAACCGGTGTGGCGGTTGGCCCAACGGTTGCCAACGCCCAGCACCAGATCGGACTTGAGCATCGTCGCGTTGCCGTAGCGGTGCGAGGTCTGCAGACCGACCATACCCACCATTAACGGGTGATCGTCCGGGATCGTGCCCCAGCCCATCAGGGTCGGGATAACCGGGATACCGGTCAGTTCAGCGAACTCGACCAACAGTTCGGCCGCGTCGGCATTGATGATGCCACCACCGGCAACCAGCAATGGACGCTCAGCTTGATCGAGCATGGCCAGGGCCTTCTCGATTTGCACTCGGTTCGCGGTCGGCTTGGCCAACGGCAGAGGCTCGTAGGCGTCGATGTCGAATTCGATCTCAGCCATCTGCACGTCGAACGGCAGGTCGATCAGCACGGGGCCTGGACGGCCGGAGCGCATTTCGAAAAAGGCCTTCTGGAACGCGTAAGGCACCTGGCCCGGTTCCATGACGGTGGTCGACCACTTGGTGACAGGTTTGACGATGGCGGTGATGTCGACGGCCTGGAAGTCTTCTTTATGCATACGGGCGCGGGGTGCTTGCCCGGTGATGCAGAGGATCGGGATCGAGTCAGCCGAGGCGCTGTAGAGCCCGGTGACCATGTCCGTGCCGGCAGGGCCGGAAGTGCCGATGCACACGCCGATGTTGCCAGCCTTGGTGCGGGTGTAGCCCTCAGCCATGTGCGAGGCGCCTTCAACGTGGCGAGCGAGGACGTGATCGATGCCACCGACCTTCTGCAGGGCGGAGTACAGCGGGTTGATCGCGGCGCCGGGGATGCCAAAAGCGGTATCAACCCCTTCACGGCGCATCACCAGAACGGCGGCTTCGATTGCTCTCATTTTGCTCATGGTTTTGTGCCTCTTACGTTTTGTAATTGTATACAAGTGGCTTTGCGCAGAGTGTATTCACGGCGGACGGCGCAGGTCAATCCATTTTCTCAAGCGAGTGTTTCATTCGTCGGAAGCCCGTTCTGCTGTGGCTTTTCGTCGCATGTCGCGCTTTTCGATAATTATTGTATACAAAAAAATAACTCATTGTGTTCTATTTGTTGCATCGGACTGCGGCACTTCGGCGCAGTCCACTGGCTTTCCCTATAACAAAATGAGGACGGCACCATGAGCGCTTTAACCTTGAAAGTTGCAGTCAACCTGACCAGTCAGGCCATCTCCGCTGCGCGTGCAATCAACGCAGCGCCTTTAACCATCGCCGTGCTGGACGCTGGCGGCCACCTGATCTCCCTGCAGCGCGAAGACGGCGCCAGCCTGCTACGCCCGCAAATCGCCATCGGCAAAGCGTGGGGCGCCATCGCCCTGGGCAAAGGCTCGCGCCTGCTGGCACTGGACGCCCAGCAACGACCGGCGTTCATCGCGGCATTGAATAGCCTGGGGCAGGGCAGCGTCGTGCCGGCACCGGGTGGTGTGCTCGTGCGGGATCAGGACGGGAATGTGCTGGGAGCAGTGGGGATCAGCGGGGATTTGTCGGACGTGGATGAACAGTGCGCGATCAATGCGATTGAGGCATTGGGGCTGACGGCGGATGCGGGGGTTACCGCTTGATTTGAGGTGATGGCCCAGTGCTATCGCGAGTAAGCTCGCGATAGCACTGGGCAGAGCGCGTCACCGATAAGACCTGTCGAGCTGCTAATTGACAGCACTGGCGAACATCCGTATCACCTGCACCGCGCCATCCTTTGTCCCCGCCACAAGCAGGCCACTGCCTTGCTTGCAGCAGGTGGTCGGGACAAACTCCACGCGGTCGGTGCCTTCAATATCAAATGCCGGATCGATCCGCCCATCGCCGAGAAAGCCACCTGTCAGTAAACGGCGTATTCCACCTGTGGTTTGTCCGAGCGTGACAATTGGGCTATCAGCCTCATTATTTACTGTTACGCCTGCGTTCCAGTTTCTCAGGTCACCGGTTGCCGCTTGGGTAATGACCGGTTGGCCTTCGCCGAATTTGTCATCCGTTTTTCCGTCAGATAACAGTCCGATCATCATTGCGTGTTGTGGAGATTCGCTCCCTGAGGTCTCAGTCGCTGAGCCCAAGGCGAGCAAGCGATCCGGTAAGCGTTCGATGAGGGCGAAAATGTCGCTCGCAAGCAGTTTATCCTGATGCTGAATCTCCAGCTGCTGCGTTCCTTCGGTGCCGAACGATTTATCAATCTGCCCCTTATTGGTGTAAGCCTGGATAAAGCCTTTGCCCGGGCTGGCGATGACATTTCCATATACAAGAACTCGTCCATTGCCAAGTTCAATAAAGTTGCGCAAGGTAGTTGCCAGGCCGTCAACTTTCACAATTTTCCAGCCTGCATCGGCAAAATCCGGATCCGTCTCGCCGTTGAGATTCAATCGAGTAATCAGCCCTACACCGCTTTGAGAGGTGGCAAATAGGATCCTGTCTTTTACACCTGCGCCCGGAATGGATTGCGCAAACGAGATGCGCCCCGCAGAGGCATTAGAGAGTTCAGTGATGCGCATGGGAATGACGACGTGGCCGTTATTCCCAAACGCAAGGTTCAGCGTTCCGCTTGGATTGAACTTCGCAATAATCTGTTCATGGCGGGACGCCGGCTTCACAATCAAGCCGCACATGTACATGGCGCCATCGTCTTGGATAATCAATTGCCCGGCTCTGGATGAAGTGTCCTGCAAGAAATTTCCCGAAACGTATCCGTCTTGGCCGAACGTCTTGTCGACACTTCCGTCAGGGTTCAGGCGAGCCAGTCCATAGTGAGGTTTCCCCGCCTCATCGAATAATGTCGCACTCACTAAGATTTGTCCCGAAGGGGTGAGTGCCATGCCCTCGCAGAACGTTTTTGCATGGTCTGGGAAATCGAGCGTTTGAACGCCCGCATCGGCGAAGGCAGCGTCTAGTGTACCTGCCTGCGCTGCGAGTTTATTAGGATGTTCCATCTTGATGGTTCCTCTCCTTTGAGATCGAGTTGATCTCAGGGGGGGACATTCCACTGCAGTTACACGCCTTAAACAACTGTCATAAATTACAGTTCGTTATGATTATTGTGCATATAAAAAAGTAATAAAGATCTAAAGGGCTGTTATTTCTAACAGGTCAAACTCTAGATTTCTCATGCCAGACTCCGTGAACCGTTCACTCACTGAGAGCAACTTATGAAGCGTCCAAAACGTAAACCTGCACCCCCAGTCATCTCAACTCCCGAACAAAATGCTGATACGGATACGCTTCCTTTAATTGCTGGCTCTGGTGTGCCGGGTTGTATCGTTACGGTCGCTCAGGTCACTGACGTTGAAACAATTCTGAACAGCGCGCCAGTCGGAGATAAGGGCGAATGGAGTTTGAGACCACGATCCGAACTTGCTGAAGGCTCGGTGCAGATCAGTGCATGGCAAAATGACGGCGTCGATGACTCGGAGAAAGTGCACGGGTTCTTCCATGTAGTAAAAGTACAGCCTCCACCACCCCAATTCGTGAAACCTGTTGCGGATTACACCGCCGGGCCCGCTACGTTGCTACAAGGTGTGGGCTATCCAAATGCTTTTGTCCAGGTCTGGAACCTGGCGCAAACGCAATTGATGGGCGAGGGCCATGTCGCTGAGTCTGGGCGATGGGTCTTCAGCGTCAGGGAAAATCTGTCGGAAGGTTCGTACAAGATACAGGCTCGACAGACTTACCTTGGACAGACTTCTGAATGGACCGAACCCCGTACTTTCCATGTTGAGCAACTCCCGGTAGATGCACCAGTCATCGTCTCGCCAAGCGAAGGAGAGGAGGTCGGGTCCCATCCGGTGTTTTCTGGAAAAGGGCAGCAGCCGGGCTACAGCGTCAGCGTGATCGATCTGGCTACCAACAACCTCATTGCATTCGGCTTGGTCCAAGACGACGGTGAGTGGTCGCTCCCGTCGTCAGTGGCATTACCCGAGGGCCTCAATAAAGTCTGCGCGCTGCAACGTAATGGAATTGAAACTTCCGACTGGGCGCTGGTTCGATCCTTCATCGTGAGTAAGGCATAACGGCGCCGAACGCCTAGGTCTCCGGCTCACACCCCTTCAACACCAACCGGATAATCGTCTGCGCTGCCGCTTCGTAATCTTCTTCGTCCAGCTTGGCCTTGCCGGTAATGGCAGTGATCTGCCAGTCGAAGTCGGCGTATGTCTGGGTTGCCGCCCAGATGCTGAACATCAGGTGATTGGGGTCGATCGTTGCGATCTGGCCGCGGTCGATCCAGGTCTGGATGCAGTCAATGTTGTGCCTGGCCTGGCTGTTGAGCTGTTCGACCAAGTCCGCGCTCAAGTGGGGGGCGCCGTGCATGATTTCGCTGGCGAATACCTTGGAGGCGAAAGGCAGGTCGCGGGAGATGCGGATTTTCGAGCGGATGTAGCCGCTCAGCACTTCACTGGGCACACCGTCGGCGTTGAATGGCGTCGAGGCCTGCAGAATCGGCTCGATGATGCTTTCCAGGACCTCGCGGTAGAGGTTTTCCTTGGATTTGAAGTAGTAGTAGACGTTGGGCTTGGGCAATCCCGCCTTGGCGGCGATGTCACTGGTTTTGGTCGCAGCGAAGCCCTTGTCGGCAAATTCTTCACTGGCGGCACGCAGGATCAGTTCTTTGTTGCGCTCGCGGATAGTGCTCATAAACCCGGTGGTTCCTTGCCTGTGCTGGCGGTTGCGCATGGTAGCACCGGCTTCGCGCGGCGCTCAAGAATGCCCCGCTACGCTGTGGGCAGGCTATGCTGCGCAGCATTCACTCTTCGAAGGAAAACTCATTCATGGCAGGAAGCAGTTTGCTGTTGCTGATCGACGACATCGCCGCAGTACTCGACGATGTGGCGTTGATGACCAAAATGGCTGCCAAAAAGACCGCTGGCGTACTCGGTGACGACCTGGCGCTAAATGCCCAGCAAGTGTCCGGCGTGCGGGCCGAGCGGGAAATTCCGGTGGTCTGGGCTGTCGCCAAGGGGTCGTTTCTAAACAAATTGATCCTGGTGCCGTCGGCGCTGGCCATCAGTGCATTCATTCCGTGGCTGGTCACACCATTGTTGATGGTCGGTGGCGCTTACCTGTGCTTTGAAGGTTTCGAGAAGCTCGCGCACAAATTCCTGCACAGCAAGGCCGAGGATCAGGCCGAGCATGCACAGCTTGTTGAAGCCGTAGCCGATCCAGCGACTGATCTTGTGGCGTTCGAAAAGGACAAGATCAAGGGTGCCATTCGCACAGACTTCATTCTGTCAGCGGAAATCATCGCCATTACCCTGGGCACCGTGGCGGGCGCATCGCTGACCCAGCAGGTCATCGTGCTATCGGGCATTGCCATTGTGATGACGGTGGGTGTTTATGGCCTGGTGGCAGGCATCGTAAAACTTGACGATCTCGGCCTGTGGCTGACCCAGAAGCCCGGTCAGATGGCCAAAAGCATCGGTAACGGGATTCTGCGCGCCGCGCCTTACATGATGAAAAGCCTGTCGGTAATTGGTACGGCGGCGATGTTTTTGGTCGGTGGCGGGATTCTGACCCATGGCGTGCCGGTGATTCATCACTGGATAGAAAGCGTCAGCGCAAGTGCAGGCGGGGCTGGGTTTATCGTGCCGATGTTGCTGAATGCCGTGGCGGGGATAGTGGCGGGTGCGGTGGTGTTGGCGGGGGTGATGGCTGTGAGCAAGATCTGGAAGGCTCTCAAAAGCTGATGCCTGACACTCCTTCAGGGAATATGTGGTGTTGTTAACCGCATGAAAAAGGCCATTCGATTCGCATCGAATGGCCTTTTTTGTCGCCGCCGGTTTTACTCGGCGATCTGCAACTTGCGCGACTCGGTGTACACGTAGCGCACTTTCTCGTACTCGAATGGCGAGTTCAGCTGACCGTAACGGAAGCTGGTCTGGTAGCGGCGGTCAACGCCGCGCAGCACCCAGACTTCAGGATGGTTCGAGCTGACTTCCGAGACGTTCAGGAAGTTGATCGCCGATTCGGCAGTGAAGTCCACGGCCAGGCCACCGGTGTCACGGATGTTGGATGGACCGAGGATCGGCAGCACAAAGTACGCGCCGCCCGGCACGCCGTAGAAGCCCAGCGTCTGGCCGAAGTCTTCACTCTGGCGCGGCAGGCCCATGGCGGTGGCAGGGTCCCACAGGCCGGCGATGCCGATGGTGGTGTTGAGCAGCAGGCGTGCGGTGGTTTCCATCGAGCGCTTGCCTTTGAACTGCAGCAGGCTGTTCAACAGGTTCGGCACATCGCCGATGTTGTTGAAGAAGTTGCTGACGCCAGTGCGCAGGAAGCTCGGGGTGATGTAGCGATAGCCATCGACGACCGGCAGGAACACCCATTGGTCGAAACGGTAGTTGAAGTGGTAAACGCGACGGTTCCACTCTTCCAGCGGGTCGTAGACGTTCAGCGCGTTGAGCGTCGAGCGTTCGAACTCGCGCTGATCCAGCCCCGGGTTGAAGGTGAGTTTGCTCAGCGGCTCTTTGAAGCCGTCACTGTCGACGACGACAGGGGCGTTGGCTTTGCTGTTGTCGGCATTGGCGACGCCTGCACAGAGTAACGCTGCGATAAGCAGGAGATATTTAGCCACGGAAGAACTCCAGCATGGCGTCGCTGTTGACGCGGTAATTAAGGTTGCCGCAATGGCCGCCCAATGGGTAAACGGTCAGGCGGTCGCCGAAGGTCTTGCGCAGGAAACCGAGGTCACCCGGGCCGAGGATGACGTCGTCGGCGTTATGCATGACGGAGATTTTCGGGCTGTCACGCAGGTAATCCTTGAGCGCATACAAGCTGACCTGGTCGATCAGTTGCAGCAGGCTGCCGCCGTCAGTGCGGGCGCGCCACATCGGGATGACCTGTTCGGTGATGTAGCAATCGAAATCGCACTGCAGCGCTCGCTTGAGGAATGGCGTGAGGCTGGTGCCTTCGGTGATCGGGTATTTCGGCGGGGTGATCAGGCCGCGGCGGTTGATCAGGTCCGAGGTAAAGGCAATGTCGGCCGCCGAGAACCGGAACGAAGTGCCAATCAGCATGGCCATCTGTTCGTTGGTCAGGTGCTGTTTGGACTGCTGGAAGTCGTAGAGCAGCGCATCGTTGAGATCGATGTAGCCTTTTTGCTGGAAGTAGCGGGTCAGTTTGTTCAACACCAGTTCATAGAACGTCGTGCTGTTGTTGATGCCCTTCACCTCGGTCTGAACGAGTTTGTCCAGATTGGTGATGGAGGTGTAGAGGTTGACCGGCGGGTTGAGCAGCAGGACTTTCTTGAAGTTGAAGCTGCGACGGGTTTCGTCCAGGTGCGCGACGAAGGCGGCATCCAGTGCGCCAAGGCTGTAGCCCGTCAGGTAATACTCGGTAACCGGCACTTTCGGGTTTTGTGCTCGAACCGCCTGCATCACCCGGTACATGTCTTCGGCATCTTCCTTGGTGATGCCCGGGGTCGCGAAGCGAGAGGCGGCGCTGATGAAGTCGAAGCTGGTCGGCGACGACAACTGCACGACGTGGTAACCCGCTTTGTAGTAGAGCTTCTTCAGGTACTCGTTCAGGCTGCTGTCATAGCGGGCACCGGTGCCGGCGATCAGGAAGATCAGCGGCGCCGCTTTATCCTGGGTCGCGATACGGTAAGTCAGTTTTTTTACCGCCCAGAAGTTATCCGGCAGTTCGAAGGCGCGCTCCGGTCGCAGGGTAATGCTGCGATCCTCCTGATTGATGTCGTCGTCCAGCGGCAGCTCCGGACGCAGGTCCGGTGGGGTCGTGGCAATGGTCGCCTCGAACGGGTTGGTTAAGGGGTAGCCATAACTGGCGGCGTCGATGTCGACCGCCAGTGCGGACGCACTCAAAATAAGGCCGCCAAACAGGGCGGCGAAGCGCAAGGAACGGAGCATGACTAGATCCCTTAGAGGAAGGTGCCGGATGAAGTTCGCAGGCTATGACCACAGGTTCGGCGCCAAAGTGCCACGCATCGGCACCAAACTGGCTTAATTCCGGGTAATAGTAGCTGGACGATACACTTTGCGGCTGTTTCATGACTAGTTATCTGTAACGCGCGTTTGCTTAAAGCCGCGAGGGGATTAAGCTGGCCGCCGTTTTCGTCCATTGGAGTGCTTCATGTCTCGCCGTCTGCCCGTGATTTTGCTGCTTGTTTTGCTGCCATTGTGGCTGGCCGCCAGTTATGGCGCGCGTTATGGCTTCATGGAGGATGCGCAATGGGTCGGGATTTGCGTGGATGAGGCGAGTCGTTGGGAGTGTCAGGTGCGTTCGAACCTGGGCTTGATGATTCATTTCAACGTGTTGGGCTGGTCGGCGGTCGCGGCGGCGGTGATCGGTTTCTTGCTGCCGGGGCGGGCAGGGTGGTGGTTGGCGGTGCTGGCGCTGGTGTTGGGATTCCCGGCGTTGGCGTTGTACAACACGACCTTGGCGGTTTTTGCGGTGGTGATTGCTGCTTTGCGGTTGGTCAGGGCGCCTCGTACTGTTTGATAGTCAGTCATCGCGAGCAAGCCCGCTCCCACATTTAGATCGAGTTGTCTAAACGAACTCAGTCAAAATGTGGGAGCGGGCTTGCTCGCGAAGAGGCCGGTAATACTCGACAAATATCTCCCTGACACAGGCACGGCCCGATTTCTACCTAACAGTTCTGATAGTAGACAGCCGCTCTCATAACTCCGAATCTAGCTATCCATCCCAAGGATATGATCGGAGCAACGCCATGACTGTTCAGCGAGAGACGTTGCTCTGCCGCTATCAATACGACCCGCTGGACCGGGTTGTGAATTGCGCACCCTTGAATCAGGACGGAGTTCAGCGCTTTTATCGGAAAAACCGTCTGGCCACTGAGATCCAGGGGGCGGTGCGGTACTCGGTGTTCGAGCACGAATCGCAGCTCATGGCTCAACAGCAGCAGCGTGAGGCGGGGCAGGTTGACTGCGCTTTACTCGCCACTGATTTGCAACGTTCGGTGTTGCATGCGGTTGCGGTCGGAGAGCATCAACGGCTTGTTTATGCGCCCTATGGTCATCGATCACCTGAAAGTGGCTTGAGCAGTCTTCTGGGGTTCAATGGCGAGCGTCGGGATCCGGTGACCGGGCATTATTTGCTGGGGAATGGGTATCGCGCGTTTAACCCGGTGTTGATGCGGTTTAACAGCCCGGATAGTTTGAGTCCGTTTGGGAAGGGCGGGGTGAATGCTTATGCGTATTGCGCGGGGGATCCGGTGAACATGGTGGATCCGAAAGGCGAGTTCGCGCTGATTGCTCGTGGAGTTTCGCAACTTGCATCTGCCTCAAATTCTGCGTTTCGATGGGTTGGAAGAGGCTTTGGTGCGATTAAAAAGCGCATTTTCAAAGCCCCAGTGTCTAATCGGTCGGGATCTGCCGTTAGCGAACCTGGAGCAGTGCGCGTGGACTCCGCAGCGAAAGCTCATAACGAAGCTGTTTCGAACTTCAAAAAAGTCGAAGAGGTTCAAGGACCATTGAGCAGGCAATATGAGAAACAGCTGCAAGAACAATCGAATAAGCTCGCTTCAACAAAAAAGCAAGCCATCGATGAAGGAGTAGCGGAGGGATCAACCGCATACGAACAGCGAATCAAATCGGATGCGTTGGCGGCGCTCAGCACGCATCGGAATTTGGAGTCAAGTAATCGCGAGCTTATCAACGCAAATTTTGATGCGTATAAAACTTATCGGAATTTACAAACAGAGCTAGTGCTTGAAAAAATCCGTAAGGGGAAGTGAAATTGTATGTAGGCATTATTTTATGAGTAGTGTTTAACCCGCAAACACCGCCACAACGCCACCACCATCAACACGCTCACCAGCGCCCAACCCCAGGCCTGCTGATTCTGCAACCCTTCACGAAACAACTGCGGCGCAATACCCGCGCCCACAATGAAGGTCAGCAATGCAATCTCCCGGCGTGGCACGTTCACCGGGCGGCACAGGTACACCAGTGCCGGGACGATGAACGCCATGCTCGGGAAGCTGCGATAGCGCGGGTCGAACACCAGCTCAAGCATCGTTACTGCAGCCGCAAAGCCTGCGAATGCAACCAGCCAGCCAGCGCGGCGTTCGAGCACGTTGAACGCACGCCCACGCCAGCCAGTCCGTGCGCTCAAGGTCAGCGCGGCATGGACCAATACCAGTACATTCAACGCCGTCAGCAACCCGACCCACACCCATTCACTGGTGAACCGGGTAGTGACGCGCGCCAGATCGCCCCAGGCGCCTATCGAGCAGGCGGCCAGCGCGCCGAGAAGCGGTAGAACCAGAGCTGCTCGAGTACTGCGTACGCGGCCGCCGAGGATCAGCGTACCGAGGAAGATCAAACCGCCCACAACCAGCCACTGCGACCAGTACGGCACATTCGACACCGGACCTGCCAATACGCCCTTGTCCTGACGATCTGCATCGAACAGCCCCCAGTAACCACCCACCGCGCCTTCACTGGCGCGTTTCCACGGCTGGTCAAATGCTTCGATCAGGTTGTAATGCCAGCCTTGCTGTTCGGCCATGGCGACGAAGCCGCGAATGAATTTCGCCTCATTGACCCGGCTCGGCAATGCGGTTTCGCGCTGACGACCTTCGCTCGGCCAACCGGTCTCGCCGATCACCACGTCCTTGGGGGCAAATTTGTTGCCGAACACCTGACGCACTTCTGCCACATGCTGGAGCGCGGCATCAATATTCGAAGGGTCATCTTCCCAGTACGGCAGCAAATGAATCGTCAGGAAGTCCACCGCAGGCGCGATTTCAGGGTGCTTGAGCCAGAACTCCCAGACGTCGGCGTAAGTAACGGGCTGTTTGACCTGACTTTTGACCTTGTTGATCAATCGGGCCAGTTGCGGACCCGTCACTTCCTTGCGCAGCAGGGCTTCGTTACCGACGATGACCGAGGTCACCACGTCCGCGTTGGCATTGGCCGAGGCGATCAGCAGGTCCACTTCTTTTTCGGTGTCCACCGGGTTGCTGTTGACCCAGGCGCCGATCATCAGCTTCAGACCATGCTTGCGCGCCAGATCGGGCAGGGCTTCAAGGCCGGTCATCGAGTACGTGCGAATGCATTCAAAGCGGGTGGCCAGCAGCGCGAGGTCCGCGTCCATGCGCTCGGGGCGCAATTTGAACGGCACGTCGAACGGCGACTGGTCTTTGTCGAACGGGGTGTAGGAGGCGCATTGCAACTTGTGCGTAGCGCTGGCCACGTCGGGCAGGATCACGGGTTTGCCCAGGCCGTACCAGAAGCCACCCAAGGCAAACAGCCCCAGCAGGCAAGCGAACAGGTAGGCAAAAAAAGGAAATCGGGAAGTCGCGGACATGGTCAGGCCGTGTGGGAGCAAAGCCGCGCATGTTACCTGCATTTGCCTCGCGCTTGGTGGCGTATAGGGTTTTGACATGCAAAGTTCGGGCGGATCGGCCTGCGAGCTTTGCCCGGTCAGGGTTAATGGCGTTCTGATGTCGTTTCTCGATGCCTTGAGGTCGCTGGCAGAGAAGGTCGCAGTCGGCGTGAGGTTGATGATCGACGCATCAGCGCTTTTGTAGAGACATCGCGTTGATGATCCAACGAGTTTGCAGTGAAGCGTGATGGGCGCACGGCGCACCAAAACAATACGTTGACGCGACTCGGCATCCGTCGAGCGCAGCACTTTCGGGGAAGTAACGATGAAGATGCGACGACTTTTAGGCGCGGGTGCCGCTCTGGTGCTTGCGATTGGCTCCACCATGGCCAATGCCGAGAGCAAAACCCTGAGCATCGGTTATGTCGACGGATGGTCCGACAGCGTCGCGACCACGCATGTGGCCGCCGAGGTGATCAAGCAGAAGCTCGGTTATGACGTGAAACTGCAGGCGGTGGCGACCGGGATCATGTGGCAGGGCGTGGCAACCGGCAAACTCGACGCGATGCTGTCCGCCTGGCTGCCGGTGACTCACGGCGATTACTGGACCAAGAACAAGGACCAGGTCGTCGACTACGGCCCGAACTTCAAGGACGCCAAAATTGGTTTGATCGTGCCGGAATACGTCAAAGCCAAGTCGATTGAAGACCTGAAAACCGACGATAGCTTCAAAGGTCGCATTGTTGGCATCGACGCAGGGTCGGGCGTGATGCTCAAGACCGATCAGGCCATCAAGGATTACGGCCTGACCAACTACACCCTCAAGGCCAGTTCCGGCGCCGGCATGATTGCCGAGCTGACCCGTGCCGAGAAGAAAAACGAATCCATCGCCGTCACCGGTTGGGTGCCGCACTGGATGTTCGCCAAGTGGAAACTGCGCTTCCTCGACGACCCGAAAGGCGTTTATGGCGCAGCTGAAACCGTTAACAGCATCGGCAGCAAAGAGCTGGCGACCAAAGCACCGGAAGTGGCCAAGTTTCTGAAGAACTTCCAGTGGGCGTCGAAAGACGAAATCGGCGAAGTCATGTTGGCCATTCAGGATGGCGCCAAGCCGGATGCAGCCGCGAAGGATTGGGTTGCCAAACACCCTGAGCGTGTCGCTGACTGGATCAAGTAATCTGACGTCAGGCATCTATACCCTGTAGGAGCTGCCGCAGGCTGCGATCTTTTGATTTTGATTTTTCAAGATCAAAAGATCGCAGCCTGCGGCAGCTCCTACAGTCATGTTTAAGGTAGGGAAATTGTTTCCTGCTGGAAAATGGCGAGTCTGTCATGTCGTTCTAATACTAAGGTCGTCTGGAACCTGGCCCGCAGCCGCATAGAGTGGATAACGTTCCAACAATAATCTGTGCTGCGAGGATAAAAACAATGAACGACAGCATTTACCTCTCGATTCAAAACAGCCCGCGCTTCAAGGAGCTGGTTAGTAAGCGAGAAAAGTTCGCCTGGATTCTTTCGGCGATCATGCTTGGGCTTTACTCCGGATTCATCCTACTGATTGCTTACGGGCCGCATTTACTGGGGGCGAAAATCAGTCCCGAGTCATCGATTACCTGGGGCATTCCGATCGGTGTCGGGTTGATTCTCTCAGCCTTTATCTTGACCGCTATTTATGTGCGACGCGCCAATGGCGAATTCGACGACTTGAACAATGCGATTCTCAAGGAGGCTCAGCAATGATCCGGCGTCTGATGGCTCTATTGAGCATTGCAGCCTTTGCGCCTGGCGCGTGGGCGGCTGAAGCCCTGACGGGCGAAGTGCACAAACAACCGCTGAACATTCCTGCGATCCTCATGTTCGTGGCGTTCGTCGGCGCAACGTTGTACATCACATACTGGGCCTCGAAGAAGAACAATTCGGCAGCCGACTACTATGCAGCGGGTGGCAAGATCACCGGCTTCCAGAACGGTCTGGCCATTGCCGGTGACTACATGTCGGCCGCGTCTTTCCTGGGTATTTCTGCCCTGGTGTTCACGTCCGGCTACGACGGCCTGATCTACTCGATCGGCTTCCTGGTGGGTTGGCCGATCATTCTGTTCCTGATCGCCGAACGTCTGCGTAACCTGGGTAAATACACCTTTGCCGACGTGGCGTCCTACCGCCTTGGGCAAACCCAGATTCGCTCGCTGTCCGCGTGCGGTTCGCTGGTGGTGGTGGCGTTCTACCTGATCGCGCAAATGGTCGGCGCCGGCAAGCTGATCCAGCTGCTGTTCGGTCTCGACTATCACGTTGCCGTGATCCTGGTCGGCATCCTGATGTGCATGTATGTGTTGTTCGGCGGCATGCTGGCGACCACGTGGGTGCAGATCATCAAGGCTGTATTGCTGCTGTCCGGTGCCTCGTTCATGGCGCTGATGGTCATGAAGCACGTCAACTTCGACTTCAACGCACTGTTCTCCGAAGCCATCAAGGTTCACCCGAAAGGTGACGCGATCATGAGTCCGGGCGGTCTGGTGAAAGACCCTGTCTCTGCGTTCTCCCTGGGTCTGGCGCTGATGTTCGGTACCGCTGGCCTGCCGCACATTCTGATGCGCTTCTTCACCGTGAGTGATGCGAAAGAAGCTCGCAAGAGCGTGCTGTACGCGACAGGTTTCATTGGCTACTTCTATATCCTGACGTTCATCATCGGCTTCGGCGCGATCCTGCTGGTCAGCACCAACCCTGCCTTCAAAGATGCTGCTGGCGCGCTGTTGGGCGGCAACAACATGGCGGCGGTGCACCTGGCCAACGCGGTCGGCGGCAGTATCTTCCTGGGCTTCATCTCGGCAGTAGCGTTCGCGACCATTCTGGCAGTAGTTGCCGGTCTGACCCTGGCCGGTGCTTCGGCGGTGTCCCACGACCTTTATGCCAGTGTGATCAAGAAGGGCAAGGCTAACGAGAAGGATGAAATCCGCGTCTCCAAAATCACCACTATCGCTTTGGCAGTGCTGGCTATCGGTCTGGGCATTCTGTTCGAAAGCCAGAACATCGCGTTCATGGTGGGCCTGGCGTTCTCCATCGCGGCGAGCTGTAACTTCCCGGTGCTGCTGCTTTCCATGTACTGGAAGAAGCTCACCACGCGTGGTGCGATGATCGGCGGCTGGCTGGGTCTGATCAGTGCTGTTGGTTTGATGGTGCTCGGTCCGACCATCTGGGTGCAGATCCTGCATCACGAGAAGGCTATCTTCCCGTATGAGTACCCTGCGTTGTTCTCGATGGCCATTGCGTTTGTGGGGATCTGGTTCTTCTCGGTCACTGACAAATCCGCGGCAGGCGTCAAGGAACGGGCGTTGTTCTTCCCGCAATTTGTTCGTTCGCAGACAGGTTTGGGGGCGAGTGGGGCGGTTTCCCACTAAGGCTTCAGGTTTGTTTGAGTAAGGTGGTTTAAACAGAAATGCCCCGATCGAGAGATCGGGGCGTTTTTTTGGGCGCTTATCGCATGTTCGAGATGCAAGGCTTGCCGGCGGAGGCGAATACATAGCCTCCTCGAGCCGCCTTTAGACCAGGTCGGTGCCGTCACGTCGGGCTTTACGGATGTCGCGATACACGCTGACGCATAAGGTGATCATCACCCCCGCCGCAATGACGGGCCAGATCAACACATACAGGGTTAACGCAAAACTGGACATGGGGAAACTCCTTTGTCTTCAGTGACACATTCGTCGTTGTCATGAAAGGCGACGACGCGCTCGGCGATGCAGTCAAAATCGAAACGTTCGTCAGACAGCAAACTGACAAACACGCACACCAGCGTGCTGACGCCATAGGCGGTCAGTGAGCTGAGCAGTACCGGGTAATCACGCAAGAAGCCGAATGCGAACGGGGCCAGGATCAAAAACGCCAGCCCGCCAAACACGAACCCTGCGGTGCGGCCGAGGAATCCGAAGGCCATCAACCCGATGACTACTCCGCCACCTATCGACGCAAACAGTTCGAAAAACAGCGCCACCGCTCCTTGCAATGGAAGGATTTCGAAACGCGCGACCAAAAACATCAGGAAGCCCGCCATCGCGGCAGAGGTAAAGGCGGCATTGGTGATCCGTCCCCAATACAGACTGGCGATGACCGGAAACACGATGGCGCCCCATAAGGCACCGACAAAGATGAGCATGGTCAGGATGTCCAGCTTGAGGCTGGCAAACACCACGGCAAGCATCGTCGCCGCGACCATGGTCAAACGCCCTACGAGCAACATGGTTTTTGGGTTGGGTTTGCCTTTGACCAGGTTTTTTCCGTAGACGTCAGTCATCACCAGCGCGGACAACGCCGATAAATCCGAATCGGCGGTTGATGACAGCGAGCCAATGACCATGATGAAGAACAGTCCGACTGCAAAGGGCGGCAAGTAGGTCGAGGCCATTTGCGGGATCAGGTTGTTCAAGTCGCCATCCACCGGTTGTACACCGGCCAGCAGCGCCAGAAAACCCAGCATTCCCAAGCCAATCACGATGGAAGCATAACCAATGGTCGCCGTGATAAAGGTCGACTTCATCAAATCCTCACGCACGGCGAACAGGCGCTGGGCGATGGTTTGATTGCCGATGGCATAGGCTAGCACTGCCACAAAATACGGAGCGCCCTGTTCCAGAATCGCTGTCTTTGAATAGAAGCTGGCTTGCTCCGCAGAGATATTCGGCATGCCCTGGGCGAACAATTCAGGGCCTCCAAGCTGGAAGAAAATAATGGGAATGATCACCACTGCAGCAAAAATCATGGCAACCAATTGGCCAAAATCGGTCATGACCGAGGAGCGGAACCCTGACCAGATGGTGTAACCCAAAACCCCGAACCCGGCGATCAACACGCCATGAATGAAACTCAGCGGCGACAGTACGGCAACCAGCGCACCCGCAGCGGTGAAATTGACCATCAGACTGATCATGCTGCCGACGATGTTTGAGCCCGCGAGAATCATCTGGCTGGAGCGCCCGTGGCGAGCGTGCATGATCTCGGCCAAGGTGTGGGCCTTGGGTGCCAGTTCACGAAAACGCCGACCGAACGGATAGATGAACAAAATCATCAACGCCCCCCAAAAGCCATAATGCATGGCGCCCGAGAGGCCGAACTTGTAACCGGAACTGGCAGAAGCGTAGAACGAGGCGGCCCAGATCCAGGTGGCCGTCATACTGGCAGCCGCCATGCCAAAGCCGATGGAGTTGTTGGAAACCATATAGCCATCGACGTTTTCGTCCTTGCGGCTCACCCGCAACGACACCAAAAAGGTCAGGCCGTAAAAACAGAACAGAAGCAAGAGGACAGTGGGGGTGGAAAGTTGGAACATTCCTTTCTCCTTTATGCGCGCCACGACGTTGTCACAGAGGCAACGAAATGCGCGTAGCAACCCGGGTTTTCCTGACAGGCAGGCGATAGCGAACGCAGGTCCGCGGGGTTGTTTTATGAGGGCTGGCAAGAGTCGAATCGCAAGGGGCGATTTCAGGTCTGAAGGCAAAGCGCGCGCTAGCACGTTGAACCCTTAGCTTGCAGCAAGAGCCGACGATAGCCGGAAGATGAGTCCTGTGTCAGAAACGAACAGTCCTGACATGGACAGGCGAAACTATACAGACTTGGAGCAAGATTAACTCGTTGTTTGTATACAATAATGTGCTGGCGGGCCTGGCGCCGTAGGCGATGCGCACAAACAAAAACGGCCTCCTGCTCTTCATATAAGAGCAGGAGGCCGTTTCCGGTACTGCAAAAGACGTTATCGCAAGACAGGTCTTATTTGCGGTCTTCCAGCTTGGTGATGTCACGCGACTCGTAGCCGGTGTACAGCTGGCGCGGGCGGCCAATCTTGTACGGGCTGGAGAGCATTTCTTTCCAGTGGGAGATCCAGCCGACGGTCCGCGCCGAGGCGAAGATTACGGTGAACATGCTGGTTGGAATGCCGATCGCCTTGAGGATGATCCCCGAGTAGAAGTCGACGTTCGGGTACAGCGAGCGTTCGATGAAGTAAGGGTCGGTCAGGGCGATCTCTTCCAGGCGCATGGCCAGTTCGAGTTGCGGATCGTTGTTGATGCCCAGTTCTTTCAGTACTTCGTCGCAGGTCTGCTTCATCACGGTGGCGCGAGGGTCGCGGTTTTTGTAAACCCGGTGACCAAAGCCCATCAGTTTGAACGGATCGTTCTTGTCCTTGGCCTTGGCGATGAACTTGTCGATGTTCGACACATCGCCAATTTCATCCAGCATGGTCAGAACAGCTTCGTTCGCGCCGCCGTGGGCAGGGCCCCACAGTGCAGCGATACCGGCGGCGATGCAGGCGAACGGGTTGGCGCCCGAAGAGCCGGCCAGACGTACGGTGGAAGTCGATGCGTTTTGCTCGTGGTCGGCATGGAGGATGAAGATCCGGTCCATGGCCTTGGCGAGTACCGGGCTGATCGGTTTGATCTCGCACGGGGTGTTGAACATCATGTGCAGGAAGTTT
>Ga0160470_100109_pt1 | contig 91226 bp, 74 predicted proteins | sample HID1973I_E11MG_FD_108214 | JGI IMG/M metagenome (GOLD analysis project Ga0160470, IMG submission 108214) | Enriched mosquito-associated microbial communities from UW Madison campus, WI, USA - HID1973I_E11 MG | ecosystem: Host-associated > Arthropoda: Insects > Digestive system > Unclassified ... | reverse complement strand
ATAGCGGTTGGCTTGTAGCCGTACTTCTGCTCGAAGGCAGCCAGTTCGGTGTCTTTCATCTTGCGGCTCATCGGGCACAGGTTAGAGGTGCCTTCAGTCAGCGCAGGTGGCGCAGTGGCGGGGCCAGCGGTCTGAATCTGGATGTTTACGTTCGGGTATTCTTTTTTGTAGTTCTCAGCACAGAGCGTCATGAGGTTCGCCAGGGAATCGGAGCCGCCGCTGGACAGGTTGCCCGACACACCGGTGGTCTTGGTGTAGCTCGGGATAGCAGGTTCAACAGCGGCAACCGCGTGGGCAGTCGCAACGCCAGCAGCGACAAAAGTCATTGCCGCCATCAAACGCTTCAGTTTCATGCCTTACTCCTAGCAGATAGGGTGTGTTAAGTCGGGGCCAAGTATCGGCAGGTCGTATGAACACTCTATGGCTGAAATATGACAATTGGATGAAAGGCCATCATTCGAGGTTTTATCGGAAATTCATGCGCCCATATCGCCAGCAGGCTGGCTCCCACATTGGAATGCATTTCAATGTGGGAGCCAGCCTGCTGGCGATATGGGCCGGTACAGCTACAGACAGTTTCGGGGATCAGCGACCCTTCTTCCAGAGATACCCACCCACCAAAATCCCGACACCACAAATGATCGCGACGTAATAGGCTGGACCCATCGGGCTCTCCTTCAGCAGCAGCGTCACCACCATCGGCGTCAAACCACCGAAAATGGCGTAGGCCAGGTTGTAGGAGAACGACAACCCGCTGAAGCGCACCACTGCCGGAAAGGCTTTGACCATCACGTAAGGCACTGCGCCGATGGTGCCGACCAGCAGACCGGTCAAGGCATACATCGGGAAGAGCCAGTCAGGGTGATTGAACAGGCTGTGATAGAAGGTCCACGAACTGATCAGTAGCGCAGCACTGCCAAACACAAACACTCGTCCCGCGCCAAAGCGGTCGGCCAGCGCACCTGAAGCGACACAACCCAGGCTCAGGAACACAATGGCCAGACTATTGGCCTGCAACGCGGTCGTTGGCGCGAAGTGGTAGACGGTCTGCAGCACTGTAGGGGTCATCAGGATGACCACGATGATGCCGGCAGACAGCAACCAGGTCAGCAGCATGGAGATCAGGATCGCCCCGCGATGGTCACGCAATACGGCCTTCAGTGGCACTTCTTCGGCCAGGGCTTTGCGCAATTGCAGCTCGGCGAACACCGGGGTCTCGTGCAACCAACGGCGCAGGTAAACAGAGAACAGGCCGAACACACCGCCCAGCAGGAACGGGATCCGCCACGCGTAGTCGGCAACTTCAACCGGGGTATAAATGCTGTTGATGGCCGTGGCGACCAACGAGCCCAGCAGGATGCCCGCCGTCAGCCCACTGGTCAGCGTGCCGCAGGCATAGCCAATGTGTCGTTGCGGTACGTGTTCGGAAACGAAGACCCACGCGCCCGGCACTTCACCGCCAATCGCAGCGCCCTGAATGACCCGCATCAGCAGCAACAGGATCGGCGCCCACATGCCGATCTGAGCGTAAGTCGGCAACAAGCCCATGATCAGGGTCGGTACGGCCATCATGAAAATACTGAGGGTGAACATCTTCTTGCGACCCAGCAGGTCGCCGAAGTGCGCCATCACAATGCCGCCCAATGGACGAGCCAGGTAGCCCGCGGCGAAGATGCCGAAGGTTTGCATCAGGCGCAGCCACTCAGGCATGTCCGGGGGGAAAAACAGCTTGCCCACCACCGTGGCGAAGAACACGAAAATGATGAAGTCGTAGAACTCCAGCGCACCGCCCAGAGCGGACAGCGATAACGTCTTGTAGTCGTTGCGGGTCAGCGGACGTGCGGATTGTGTGGGCTGCGCGATATTCGAAGGCGCTGTGGTCATGGCAAGGGCTTCTCTTATAGTCGGATCTGCAACCCCAACAACGCTGGCGAGGGCTTGGGCAGGTCCGGCACGATAACAAATTGTTCGAAAAAGCACATAGATGTGCATATTTGACGGTCAAAATGAGAACCGGACGGTCGTCTCGGAGTCTACCGACCGATATACTCGCAATCTTGCAATGGCTGGAAAGGGTTGCTGTGCGAAAACGCCTGCCGGGGTTCATAGGCGATTTCGCAGAGTTTCCCTTTAGGCGCCTTACGAAAAACGTGACGAACGTAGTATGTTCGGGGCTGAATCGTTTTTTCTGAGACGGCTATTCACCTGAAGTACCAATGAAGAGTCACGGGTCAGAGGCACCCCCGGCATGATAGAGCTCGAACAAGAAGATCCAATCCCGCAAGGCGACCTGGCCTTGCAAATCACCGCACTTCCACGCGAAACCAACGGCTTTGGCGATATTTTCGGCGGCTGGCTGGTGGCGCAGATGGATTTGGCTGGCACCGCGATGGCCAGCAAGGTTGCCGGTGGCCGCGTGGCGACTGTTGCGATCGACCGCATGGCGTTTCTGGTGCCGGTGGCAGTGGGCGCTCAGCTCTCCTTCTATACCCAGGCCCTGGAAATCGGCCGCAGCTCGATTCAGATGATGGTTGAAGTCTGGAGCGACGACCCGCTGTCCAGCGAGTGGCGTAAAGTGACCGAAGCGGTGTTTGTGTTTGTCGCGATCGATGGCAGCGGACGCACGCGTTCGGTTCCGCCAAGAGCCCGCTGACCAACAGCCTGTTAAACCCGGCGGCTGTTTCGCGGTCCATTGCAGTCATTGTTCCTGATCGAGAGTTGCCCCATGAGCACGCCCAACGTTGAAGCCATGAAACTGGATGAACTGAACTGCTGGCGCATCCGCCACGGTCAGGCTGAATTGCTGGTTGCCCAGCAAGGCGCGCACATCCTCAGTTATCAAGTGGCCGGCCAACCGCCGGTGATCTGGCTCAACGACGAGGCGGTGTTCAAGACCGGCAAGAGCATCCGCGCGGGTGTTCCCGTGTGCTGGCCGTGGTTTGGCAATTTTGCGCGCAATCCTCAAAGCGTTCAGGCGATGCGCGTCAGCAACGAGGAGCCCACGGCTCACGGGCTGGTGCGGGCAATGGACTGGGAACTGGGCGGCATCGAAACCGAGGGCGAAAGCCTGAAGGTCGAATTCCTCCTGCCCTACCCCGAAGGCGGATTGCCAGGCTGGCCGCATCAAGTGAATCTGAAACTGAGCATTCGTCTGGATGATCAGTTGCACATCAGCCTGACCAGCCAGAACCAGGGAACCGAAACCGTCACCATCAGCCAGGCGTTGCACAGCTATTTCGCGGTGAGCGACGTACGCAATGTGCACGTCGAAGGGCTGGATGGGTTGAGCTATATCGAGACTCTGGACGACTGGAAAACCGTGACTCAATCCGGTGACCTGCGGTTCAGCGGCGAGACCGATCGGATCTACCTCGACACCCCGGCGCAACTCAGCATCGTCGACCCGGCTTGGGAACGGCGTATCGAATTGACCAGCGTCGGCTCACGCACTGCCGTGATCTGGAACCCGTGGATCGAACGCGCTGCGGCGTTCAGCGACATGGCTGACGATGGCTGGCAGCGCATGCTGTGCATCGAGACAGCGAATGTGATGGGTGATGTGGTGGCTTTGGCGCCTGGGGCCAGTCATACGCTCGGTGTGAGCATCGGCAGCAAGCCGCTTTAAGATCAAAAGATCGCAGCCTCGTTTCACTCGACAGCTCCTACTGATATCGGCGTAGGAGCTGTCGAGTGAAACGAGGCTGCGATCTTTTAAGCAAACCTGAATTACAAATCCGATTCCTGCACGACCCGCACCTTCGCCGCATCCAGCGCATACGCCGCGTCGGCCAGGTCATTGTTGACCTTCTCCACCTTCAGCGTTCCGGTCACCCACAGCGGCGTGTAGATATCGTCCAGCTTCAAGCCCTTCGGATACCTCACCAGCACCAGCTGATTAGGCGGTGGTGGCGGCACGTGAATGCAGGCGCCAGGGTATGGCACCAGGAAGAACAGCGTGCTGCGCCCCTTGGAGTCGCTTTCCAACGGCACCGGGTAACCGCCAATACGGATGTTCTTGTCGTTCATCGACGGCACTGTTTTGGTGGAATACATCACCGCCGGCAACCCTTTGCTCTGCTTCATGCCACCCTTTTGGGTAAAGGTGCCATCGCCTTCGGGGGAGTTGTGATCGATTTCGGGCATCGCCTCGAGGGCTTTCTGGTCCGACTTGGGCATCAGTTCGAGCCAGTCGGTTTCCGGCAGTTCGCTGCCGTGGGCAAGGCCCGTACCCAGTAAAAGAAAGGTCAACAGAAGACGGCGCATGAACGTGCTCGGATAAGAAGGGATAAATGAATCGCCGAGCATTCTAGCCCTCCCGGCTTGCGCAGCCGAGAGGGCTTTGTCGCCTGGATCAGTTCTTTCTGATCAGGCCGTAGATCACCAGCAACACCACGGCGCCCACGAGCGCACCAATGAAGCCTGCGCCTTCGCCAGCGTGGTAAATGCCCAAAGCCTGGCCGCCATAAGTGGCCGCCAACGAACCGCCAATACCGAGCAGGATGGTCATGATCCAGCCCATGCTGTCGTCACCTGGTTTCAGAAACCGGGCCAGCAGGCCGACGATCAAGCCGATAAAGATGGTTCCAATAATTCCCATGACATTTCCCTCTGAGTAAGTGACTAAAGCCTAGTCAGACTTTCGCATACTGCCATGAGAGAACGGCGGTCCTTGAATGGTTCCGCCGCCGTCAGATGAAACTATTCAGCAATGAGCGCCTGGACCTTGATGATCTGCTGCTCCAGCGTGGCTTTGTCGGCGCAGCGCAGGTTGGCGTGACCGACCTTGCGGCCCACCTTGAACGCCTTGCCATAGTGGTGCAGATGGCAATCGGCAATCGCGATCACTTTCTCTACCGGTGGAACGACGCCGATGAAGTTGAGCATCGCACTCTCGCCGACCTTGGCCGTCGAACCCAGTGGCAGACCGGCAACGGCCCGCAAGTGGTTTTCGAACTGGCTGCACTCGGCGCCTTCGGTGGTCCAGTGTCCGGAGTTGTGAACCCGCGGGGCGATTTCGTTGGCCTTGAGACCACCGTCGACTTCAAAGAATTCGAATGCCATCACACCGACGTAGTCCAGCTGCTTGAGCACGCGGCTGGAGTAGTCTTCAGCCAAGGCTTGCAGCGGGTGGTCGGTGCTGGCCACAGACAGCTTCAGGATGCCGCTGTCGTGGGTGTTGTGAACTAGCGGATAGAACTTCGTTTCACCATCGCGAGCACGCACTGCGATCAGGGAGACTTCACCGGTGAACGGTACAAAGCCTTCCAGCAGACAGGCAACGCTGCCCAGCTCGGCAAACGTACCGACCACATCTTCAGGTTTGCGCAGCACTTTCTGACCCTTGCCGTCGTAACCCAAGGTGCGGGTTTTCAACACGGCCGGCAGCCCGATCGAAGCCACGGCGGCGTCCAGATCGGCTTGCGACTGAATGTCAGCGAACGCCGGGGTTGGAATACCCAGGTCCTTGAACATGCTCTTCTCGAACCAGCGATCGCGGGCAATGCGCAGGGCTTCGGCGCTCGGATACACCGGAACGAATTGCGACAGGAATGCCACGGTTTCAGCCGGCACGCTTTCGAACTCGAAAGTCACCAGATCGACTTCATCGGCCAGCTGACGCAGATGGTCCTGATCGCCGTAATCGGCCCGCAGGTGTTCGCCCAACGCGGCGGCGCAAGCATCCGGCGCCGGATCAAGGAAAGCGAAGTTCATGCCCAGCGGAGTGCCCGCCAGCGCCAACATGCGACCCAACTGGCCGCCACCGATTACACCGATTTTCATCGTCAACAACCTCAGGCGATGCGTGGGTCTGGATTTTCCAGGACGCTGTCTGTCTGCTCAGCACGGAAAGTTTTCAACACCGCATGGAATTGCGGATGTTTGGCGCCCAGGATACTCGCCGACAGCAACGCGGCGTTTATCGCGCCAGCCTTGCCGATGGCCAGGGTGGCGACTGGAATGCCCGCGGGCATCTGCACAATAGAGAGCAGGGAATCGACGCCCGACAGCATCGACGACTGCACCGGCACGCCGAGCACCGGCAGGTGGGTTTTGGCCGCACACATGCCAGGCAAGTGGGCCGCGCCGCCAGCACCGGCGATAATTACCTCGATGCCACGCGCCTCGGCCTCTTCGGCATACTGGAACAGCAGGTCCGGGGTGCGGTGGGCAGAGACCACTTTCACCTCGTAAGGAATGCCGAGCTTTTCCAGCATATCGGCGGTGTGGCTAAGGGTGGACCAATCGGACTTGGAGCCCATGATCACGCCAACCAGTGCACTCATCGTCGTGCCTCTTCTCTCTGGGCGCCCGCAGGCGCGTCAAAAACAACAAGCCACGCAAAATGCGTGGCTCGATTGTACGAAAAATGGCCGGTCAAGCCGGCCGAAGGCCGCGCAGTATACCGTAATGAAGCAGATAAACAGCCCCCGCAGCGACCATCTGTCATTTGTCTCGCACAGGTTAATTTATTGACTCGCAGGTCAGAGGAAAGGGTGACCCGAAACACACTAATTCGAGTTACCGACAGCACAATCCTGTGAACTTGTAACCTCTCAAGTCAATGCGCTCATGCTTGCGGTTACTGCGTAAAGCAACAGACCGAAATATACACCGACTCGCCAAACTCCAGCGTCAACGATAGTTTGATTAACGCTGCTCATAACTATTAGCCATCAACGATGGCTCCAAACTTTTCCGTTCTACCGCGATCGAAACATTAATCTAAAAGGAATTACTTTTTATGACTTCGACATTCAAACAGCTCAAAAAAAAACGACATTAATATCATTGCAGTCGTTCACGACGATGTACCGGAATTGACTCGAAAAACAATTTATGCTGATTATTTCGAGCCGCTTGTCAGGGAACTTGAAAGTTTTACCGAACGAAAAGTCAATGTCGTCTTCGCCGGTGGTGAACCCCAAAGCAACTTTGAATACAAAGGCGACGATATCGATGAAACGGCGCGGCGCTGGGCTCCTCTCGGCGAGTCTCTTCTCGAGGACATGATCAACGAAGGGCTGGCTATCAATAATTTGACCTTGGTAATTTTGCTCACCAAGGAGCTATTAAAGGGCACCTTGACAGACCTATTCGATGAACAAGTATTAGGGAGCTCACTTTGGGATTCTTCGGGCCAACGCGGCGCATTTGCCCTTGCTTCTCTACTGACCTACAGATCTGTTGGGTATCAGGTCGGGCTTTTTCTTGGCGCCAAACCTGAGGATGCTGAAACTCAGTTCAATGGGTGGTTCGCTGAAACTTACATGATGCAAGCGAGAGACCCAGTGAAATCTAATTCTTATACGTTCAGCGCCGCCAACCGGAAAAACATCACAAACTTCCTGGCCAACAAGGATTAATCTTTATTTTCTTATCCGACAGAGGTATTTAATAAATACCTCTGCCTGCACCGTTCAAAGATTAGTGCTTGCCGCACCGCCTTCCAGCTTGCGCCACAACAACCGCACATTCGCCTTGCGCACCAGAGCACAGCGGTACAAACGGATCTCCAGCGGCACATGCCATTGCGCACCGCCGCAGACCACCAGCTCACCGCGCGCCAGTTCGGCGCGCACGCTGAGTTGCGGAACCCACGCAATGCCCAAACCTTCCAGCGCCATGCTTTTCAGGCTGTCCGCCATGGCCGTTTCATAAATGGTGGTGAAGCGCAGCGCCCGCTGGCGCAGCAACATGTTTACCGAGCGCCCCAGAAACGCACCGGCGCTGTAAGCCAGCAACGGCACACTCGCCTCGCCTTCAAGGTCGAACAACGGCTTGCCGTCTGCATCCGCCGCGCATACCGGCAGCATTTCGGTATGCCCAAGGTGCAGCGACGGGAAAATCTCAGGATCCATCTGCAGCGCTGCATCCGGATCGTAAAACGCCAGCATCAAGTCGCAGCCACCTTCACGTAATGCGTGCACCGCGTCGCCAACGTTGGTCGCCACCAGCCGTGTGGCGATGTTTAGGCCTTCGTTGCGCAACTGAGCAATCCAGCGTGGAAAGAAGCCCAGCGCCAGCGAGTGAGCAGCCGCCACTTGCATCACTTCGCCCTGCCCGCCCTCCAGATGATGCAGGTGACGCAACACTTCACCAAGCTGTTCGACCACGGTTCGAGCAGTGACCAGAAACAGCTGCCCCGCCGCCGTCAGTTCGATGGGGGTGCGCGAACGATTGACCAGTTGCAGACCAAGCGCCGTTTCAAGGCTGCGGATTCGGCGACTGAACGCCGGCTGCGTCACAAAGCGTCGCTCCGCAGCCTGGGAGAAGCTGCGCGTGGCGGCCAGGGCGCTGAAGTCCTCAAGCCATTTACTTTCCAGATTCATCACGCCCTCCCGGACACGCACCAAATTAGGTCACACGCTCGCCGTAATCACGGCGTCACATGGGCATTATGCCGAATTTGCATAGGGCAGTGTTTAAAGGCATTGGCCGAAAATTCTCTACAAGCCTAGCATTTGCAGTGTTCCGGCACAGACCGGGTCCATATCGAGATGATTTCTATCATGTCCTCCGCTGCATCTTTCCGCACAGAAAAAGACCTGCTTGGCGTACTCGAAGTACCAGCTCAAGCGTATTACGGCATCCAGACCCTGCGAGCGGTGAACAACTTCCGTCTCTCCGGCGTTCCGATTTCGCACTACCCGAAACTGGTTGTCGGTCTGGCAATGGTCAAACAGGCCGCCGCTGACGCTAACCGTGAGCTGGGTCACCTGAGCGACGCCAAGCACGCAGCGATCAGCGAAGCTTGTGCACGACTGATCCGCGGCGATTTCCACGAAGAGTTCGTGGTGGACATGATTCAAGGCGGCGCTGGCACTTCGACCAACATGAATGCCAACGAAGTCATCGCCAACATCGCGCTGGAGGCCATGGGTCACCAGAAGGGCGAATACCAGTATCTGCACCCGAACAACGACGTGAACATGGCGCAGTCGACCAACGACGCCTATCCAACCGCGATCCGCCTGGGTCTGCTGTTGGGTCACGACGCCCTGCTCGCCAGCCTCGACAGCCTGATCCAGGCGTTCGCTGCCAAAGGTGAAGAATTCAGCCACGTATTGAAGATGGGCCGTACCCAACTGCAAGACGCTGTGCCGATGACCCTGGGCCAGGAATTCCGCGCGTTCGCCACCACCCTGGGTGAAGACCTCGCACGTCTGAAAACACTGGCACCAGAGCTTCTGACCGAAGTGAACCTGGGCGGCACCGCCATCGGTACCGGCATCAACGCCGACCCTCGTTACCAGCACCTGGCCGTTCAGCGCCTGGCACTGATCAGCGGTCAACCGCTGGTTCCAGCGGCCGACCTGATCGAAGCCACGTCGGACATGGGCGCCTTCGTACTGTTCTCCGGCATGCTCAAGCGTACTGCGGTCAAACTGTCGAAGATCTGCAATGACCTGCGCCTGCTGTCCAGCGGTCCACGCACCGGCATCAACGAAATCAACCTGCCAGCGCGTCAGCCAGGCAGCTCGATCATGCCAGGCAAGGTCAACCCGGTTATTCCGGAAGCCGTGAACCAGGTAGCGTTCCAGATCATCGGTAACGATTTGGCGCTGACCATCGCAGCCGAAGGCGGCCAGCTGCAACTGAACGTGATGGAGCCGCTGATCGCGTTCAAGATCTTCGACTCGATCCGCCTGCTGCAACGCGCCATGGACATGCTGCGCGAGCACTGCATCGTCGGCATCACCGCCAACGAAGCGCGCTGCCGTGAACTGGTCGAGCACTCGATCGGCCTGGTGACTGCGCTGAACCCGTACATCGGCTATGAAAACGCCACCCGTATCGCCCGCATCGCACTCGAAAGCGGCCGCGGTGTGCTGGAACTGGTGCGCGAAGAAGGCTTGCTCGACGACGAAATGCTCGCCGACATCCTGCGTCCGGAAAACATGATTGCTCCGCGTCTGGTGCCTTTGAAGGCATAACCAAACGCCCGGCCTCCTGCACTTGAACAAAGAGCAGACGGCCACGCTCACCAGGTCGAGGGACTAGACACCTCTCACCTTTTGAGGGCTTGGGGATTTATTCCCCAGGCCCTTTTTTTTTATCGAATTCTGTAGGAGCAAGGCTTGCCCGCGATGACGTCCTCAAGATCGCCATCGCGGGCAAGCCTTGCTCCCACAAGAGCTACACCTCGTTTTATCGCTTGCACCACAACCGTGCAGACGGGCGCCGCACTCATCGGTATAGTGCCGCCCCTCTTCGCGTGAGCGGTCGTCGGTAACGAGGCCATCACCCATGCGAACCCCGAACTAATAACAAACCCGCAATTTGGAACCGGGACGAAACCTTCGCCTCGCCTGTTTTGCCGCGCGCAATCCGGTGTAACGCGATGTTTCCGCTCCGCCCAGCATGTTGCTCCACATAAAAAACAGCGAGGAATACTCCATGCTCGAAGTCATTAACGACTTCCTCTCAGGGAAAGTACTGATCGTGCTCATTGTCGGGCTCGGTGGCTACTTCACGATCCGCTCGCGTTTCGTACAACTGCGTCACTTTTTCCACATGTTCGCGGTGTTCCGCGACAGCCTCAAAAGCAGCGCCGGCCAACTCAGTTCCTTTCAGGCCCTGATGCTCAGCCTGGCGGGTCGCGTCGGTGCAGGCAACATTGCCGGCGTCGGCATTGCCGTGACATTGGGCGGCCCGGGCGCGGTGTTCTGGATGTGGGTAACCGCGCTGGTCGGCATGTCCAGCAGCTTTTTCGAATGCTCCCTCGGTCAGCTCTACAAGCGCTGCGACGCTGACGGCACCTACCGTGGCGGCCCGTCCTACTACATCCAGCACGGCCTGCAAAAACGCTGGCTGGGCATGATCATGGCGTTCCTGCTGTTGATCACGTTCGGCTTTGCCTTCAACGGCCTGCAATCCCACGCCGTCACTCACTCACTGAACAACGCCTTCGGCCTGGACACTACCTACACCGGCATCGGTCTGGCTGTACTGTTGGGCCTGGTGTTCATCGGCGGCATCAAGCGCATCGCCAAGGTCGCAGACCTGCTGGTGCCGGTGAAAACCCTGGTGTACATCGGCGTGACCATTTACGTGATCATGCTGCAATTCGATCAGGTGCCAGGCATGTTGATGACCATCGTCAAAAGCGCTTTCGGTCTCGATCAAGCCTTCGGCGGCCTGATCGGCAGCGCGATTGTGATGGGTGTGAAGCGCGGCGTATTCGCCAACGAGGCCGGTCTGGGCAGTGCGCCTAACGTGGCCGCAGTGGCATCCGTCGAGCACCCGGTGGCGCAAGGCGTGGTTCAGGCGTTCAGCGTGTTCCTCGATACCTTCGTGATCTGCACCTGCACCGCGTTGCTGATCCTGCTCTCGGGCTTCTATACCCCTGGCTTCGAAGGCGACGGCATTGCCCTGACCCAGAACTCCCTGGCCGCCGTGGTCGGTGACTGGGGCCGTATGTTCATCTCGGTCGCGTTGGCGTTGTTCGTGTTCACCTCGATCCTCTACAACTACTACCTGGGCGAGAGCAACCTGCGCTTTTTGATCGGCGAAAACCGCAAGGCGCTGATCGGCTACCGCGCATTGGTGCTGGTGCTGATTTTCTGGGGCGCTATCGAGAACCTCGGCACCGTGTTTGCGTTCGCCGACATCACCATGACCATGCTCGCCTTTGTGAACCTGATCGCGCTGTTCCTGCTGTTCAAGGTCGGTATGCGCATCCTGCGTGACTACGATGACCAGCGTGCTGCCGGCATCAAGACGCCGGTATTCGATTCGGGCAAGTTCCCGGATCTGGACCTGGACCTGAAAGCCTGGCCAGCGAATCCGCCTGCAGCCGCTCCGAAGGCAGAAGCTGATCCGCAAGGCGTACCCGCAGCGCAACGCTGATCGGTTAAAGTTCTCAAAACCATGTGGGAGCGAGGTTGTGTGGCGAGGGGATTCAACCCTCGCCACTGGCTCACTCCTACAGGGAAGTCATTGTTCTCGGAGAACCAACATGAATTCCTCGACCTACCCCGCCTCCCAGCACGTCATGGTGCTCTACACCGGTGGCACCATCGGCATGCAAGCGAGTGCACACGGTCTGGCCCCGGCGTCCGGTTTCGAAGCACGGATGCGCGATTACCTGCACAGCCAGCCTGAATTGGTGGTGCCGCAGTGGCGCTTTCGCGAGATGTCGCCGCTGATCGACAGCGCGAACATGTCGCCGGCTTACTGGCAGCAATTGCGCGAAGCGGTCGTCGACGCTGTTGATGTGCAAGGCTGCGACAGCGTGCTGATCCTTCACGGCACGGACACCCTCGCCTACAGCGCCGCGGCCATGAGTTTTCAATTGCTCGGCCTGCAAGCTCGCGTCGTTTTCACTGGCTCCATGCTGCCCGCGGGCGTGACGGACAGCGATGCCTGGGAAAACCTCAGCGGCGCGCTGGTGGCCCTTGGGAAAGGTTTGGCACCGGGCGTACACCTGTACTTCCACGGTGAACTGCTGGACCCGACCCGTTGCGCGAAAGTGCGCAGTTTCGGTCGCCATCCGTTCAAGTTGCTGGCGCGTCAGGGTGGCGGAACGAAAGCGACGACCCTGCCGCCTCAGCTCAACTACAACCAGCCTAAACAACTGGCCAAAGTGGCCGTGCTGCCGTTATTCCCCGGAATTGGCGCCGAGCAGCTGGATGGCTTGCTGAACAGTGGCATCCAGGGCCTGGTGCTGGAATGCTATGGCAGCGGTACCGGGCCAAGCGACAACCCTGGATTTCTGGCGAGCCTGCAACAGGCACAGGACAACGATGTTGTCGTTGTGGCGATTACGCAATGTCACGAGGGCGGCGTCGAGCTGGATGTCTACGAGGCGGGCAGCCGATTGCGTGGCGTCGGCGTGTTGTCGGGTGGCGGCATGACCCGTGAAGCGGCGTTCGGGAAATTGCATGGCCTGTTAGGGGCGGATCTGAACACTACTGAAGTAAGGCAACTCGTCGAACTAGACCTATGCGGCGAACTAAGCCCAGGCCTCAATCATACGGGTTAGGGCTCAAGTGGGACCCTCCCTGACCAGGGAGGGTTAGTGGTCAATTCCTAAAATGGACTAATATTGAAAGTTCCAATTAATTTTCTATAACGGCTTTCAGGCGGCATAGTAAAATTAAAATCACCCTCTGCTTTATGGAACTCTTCATTGAAATTGATATTCATCACTCCACTACTTGCCAAATACCCTACTTTATTAACTATGTAATACGACCACGTTGTAGCGTCAGGAATTGTAATGTCCTTCCCGTAGTCTTGGGTGGAAATTCTAAATGTCATACCGCTTATTATATTTGAGCTACTTCCATCACCGGTACCGAATTTAAACTCCATCATGCCAGAATCGCCATACATCAGGAAAGCAGGATAGACAACATTACTTCCATCCATTGAGACGTTAAGCTCCCCTGCGGCGCGCAGTATTTTATTTTTCTCAGCATCATCAACTTTTTTGTGCGAAGTCATTTTCGTTCTCCAAATGAGTCAGGTATCGAGACACTACCGCAACTCGACGCTAGTTCTAGAAGATCCGCGCGTCAAATAAACCCCTAAAAAAAACAACTAATGGATACTTATAATAACAATCTGACAAACGGTGGATAATAAGTTTCAAAACTGATAATTGTGACAGTAGACACTCGCTTCCAAGCACTTAAAAATGGGGAGGCGAGGAACCACGCTGTTGGATTTCCTTCAATTTGCATTAGCCTCCAGCAGCCACTGCATAGGCGAAACATATTTACTCGGCATAATATTTGCTGCTTGAAAACGACTCAGTACCGGACATCCGTATGCTCCACTCCCACCTCACCACCCTCAATGCTGTTTCTCTGGTGCTCAACGCCTTCAAGGGCAAAGGCCTGTCCAGCGAAGCACTGCTCGCCGGGAGCGGTATCAGTGCAGCGGACCTGAACCGGGCAGACACGCGCATCACCACCAACCAAGAGATGCAAGTGTGCGCCAACGCTGTGGCGCTCAAGCGCGATATCGGCCTGGAACTGGGGCGTCGGATGCACGTTTCTTCCTACGGCATGCTCGGTTATGCACTGCTCACCAGTGCCACCTTCGGTGACGCGTTACGTCTGGCCATGCGTTATCCGGCGCTGTTGGGAACACTTTTTGAACTGAGCCTGGAAGAAGACGGCGAGCGTGTCTGGTTCGTGGCCGCCGATTACCGAGAGAATCCGGCGCTGGCCGTGTTCAACGCCGAGTTTTGCCTGGTGTCGCTGAAAGTCATTTGCGACGACCTGCTCGGGCATTCGCTGCCTCTGCTGGCGAGTCGCTTCGAGCACGCCGCGCCGGACTATCAAGCGACCTACGTCGAGCACTTCAACTGCCCGCTGCACTTCGAGGCCCGGGACAACGCCTTCGCGTTCGACAAGCGCTGGCTCGATGAACCCTTACCGCTCGCAGACGTTATTACTCACCAGGCCATGGCCGAACGCTGCCGCAAACAAAACACCGAGTTCACCGGGCGCCAGGCATGGCTGGGGCGTATTCGGCAGTTGCTGCGCGCGCAGTTGAATGCGGCGCCGGGGCTGGAAGGTCTGGCGCAACAGATGAATTGTTCAGCACGCACCTTGCGCCGGCATCTGAAGGATCTGGGGTGCAGCTATCAGGAATTGCTGGATGAATTACGCTTTGAGCAGGCCAAGTTGATGCTCTGTGAAGATCAGTTGCCGATCTACCGGATCGCCGAAGCGCTGGGATTCAGCGAGACCGCGAGCTTTCGCCATGCGTTCGTGCGCTGGAGCGGCGTGGCGCCCAGTCAGTTTCGACCTTGAAAACGCCGTAAAACCGGTGGGAGCAAAGCTTGCTCGCGATGCGGATAACGCTTAGTCGATGTAAAAACGTGGTGATGCCATCACGAGCAAGCTTTGCTCCCACAGTTTTTGTGTGACGCTATCGCGGCGGGCTTACCTGCGACATAGCGCTATGGATTGAAGCGTTGCCGCTTCAAATAGGGGCGAATTTCGGTCAATTATTTTGGCCATATAAATCCCCTTTTGGCCTTTCCTGCCGTTCTCCCAAACGCCTTGCGCCGCAAAACTGTGTTCAACCGAATCAGCCTGCGGAGAACAAGAAATGCTGACGATCTACTCGGATGACCACCATCTGCACCACGGCCGTTGTGAACTGATCGACGGGCAGCTCAAGCCCTGCTTTGAGATGCCCTCCCGTGCCGACCACGTTCTGCAACGGGTGCAACACCAGCAACTGGGCCCCGTGGAAACGCCGAAAGATTTCGGCCTCGACCCCATCGCGCGCATCCACAGCCGCGACTACCTCGACTTCTTCAAAGGCGCGTGGGCACGCTGGACAGAATTCAACACCGACGGCGACCTGCTGCCCTACACCTGGCCAGCGCGGACCTTGCGTGCGATCATACCCACCAGCCTGCACGGCCAACTGGGTTATTACAGCTTCGACGGCGGCGCCCCCATTACCGCCGGCACCTGGCAAGCAGCTTACAGTGCGGCCCAGGTTGCATTGACCGCACAGGCAGAAATCCAGCGCGGCGCCCGCAGTGCATTCGCCCTGTGCCGCCCGCCGGGACACCATGCTGCCAGCGATTTGATGGGCGGTTATTGCTACCTGAATAACGCCGCAATCGCCGCCCAGGCGTTTCTCGATCAGGGCCACAAAAAAGTCGCGATCCTCGACGTCGACTACCACCACGGCAACGGCACCCAATCGATTTTCTACGAGCGCAGCGACGTGCTGTTCACCTCGATCCACGGCCATCCTGAAGCCGAATTTCCGTTCTTCCTCGGCTATGAGGACGAACTCGGCGAAGGCGCGGGTGAAGGCTTCAACTTCAACTACCCTTTGCCGGCGGGCAGTGGTTGGGACAGCTGGAGTGCCGCGCTTGAGCAGGCGTGCAAAGAGATCGAAACCTACGGTGCCGACATCGTCGTCGTGTCCCTGGGCGTCGACACGTTCAAAGACGATCCTATCTCCCAGTTCAAGCTCGACAGCCCGGACTATCTGGCCATGGGCGAGCGCATCGCCAAACTGGGCAAGCCGACACTGTTCGTGATGGAAGGTGGTTACGCCGTCGAAGAAATCGGCATCAATGCCGTGAACGTACTCGAAGGTTTTGAAAGCGCTCAATAAGGAATAAAAACAATGAACAGACTCAAGCGCCTTATGGCCCCGATGCTGTGCGCCTCGGTGCTCAGCGGTGCCGTTCACGCTGAAGAGCGAACGTTGCGCGTCTACAACTGGTTCGATTACATCACCCCCAAAGCACTGGAAGACTTCAAGGCCCAGAACACCCAGACCAAGCTGGTCTACGACATCTTCGATACCAACGAAGCACTGGAAGCCAAGCTGCTGACGGGCAACTCCGGCTATGACGTCGTAGTGCCTTCCAACGTGTTCCTGGCCAAGCAGATTGAAGCCGGGGTGTTCCAGCCGTTGGATCGAAGCAAACTGCCGAACTGGAATCACCTCGATCCCAAGCTGATGAAGCTGATCGAAGCCAACGACCCCGGCAACAAGTTTGCCGTGCCGTACATGTACGGCACCATCCTCATCGGCTTCAACCCGGACAAGATCAAAGCCGCGCTGGGTGATAGCGCACCTGTCGATAGCTGGGATCTGATCTTCAAGGAAGAAAACATCAGCAAGCTCAAACAGTGCGGTGTCGCCCTGCTCGATTCGCCGTCGGAGATCCTGCCGCTTGCCCTGCAGCATCTCGGTCTGGACCCCAACAGCAAGAAACCGGCGGACTACGCCAAGGCTGAAGCGTTGCTGATGAAAATCCGTCCGTACATCACTTACTTCCATTCCTCCAAATACATGGCCGACATCGCTAATGGAGACATCTGCGTCGCCGTCGGTTACTCCGGCAGCTTTTCCCAGGCCGCCAACCGCGCCAAGGAAGCCAAAAACGGTGTGACCGTCGACATGCGCCTGCCCAAAGAAGGCGCGCCGATCTGGTTCGACATGCTCGCTATTCCGAAAGGCGCGAAGAACACTGAGGATGCCTACACCTTCATCAACTACTTGCTGCAACCGCAAGTGATCGCGCCGGTCAGCGACTTCGTTGGCTACCCGAATCCAAACAAAGACGCTACGCAACTGGTCGACCCGGCTATTCGAAACAACCCGAACCTTTACCCGACCGACGCAGCCATGGAAACGCTTTATACCCTTCAACCATTACCGCGCGATGCAGAACGGGCGCGGACTCGCGCCTGGACAAAGATCAAATCCGGTACCTGAAACAACCCCGAGACGTAACGCTCCAGGCAGCCACTACCGCTGCCGCTTTCACTTGAAGACCCACGTATTCGCGGGTTTTTTTTCGATGGCGATAACTACTTACCACCCTCCTTGATTCACACCCTCCTACCTTCGATGCCATCGCCAGGATTGACGCATCCATCCTGATATTCGCACCGAAGGAAACAACCATGACCGACAACACTCCCGCCAGCCGCAGCACAGATTCACTGGTGGAAAAAAGCAACCTTGTCAACCAGATCAGCCACGGCCCCACGCTCCATGCAGTCGCTTCGACCTTGCTGCGTCAGATGCTCAAAGAGCAATACGCCGACATCGATATAGACCCCGACAAAGCGCAAGTCGGCAGCCCGCAGTGGCAAGTGATCGACGACGAAGTGGTGAGCGGACCGATCAATTACGAATCGCTGAGCCACGCGCTTGTTCGCAACGCGCTCGGTGGAACAACCGCCGATTACCTCGAAGGCGAACACTTTCTAACCGTTGAGCCGCAGGTTGATGACCCTATCCAGCTTTCGGTGGGCATCGAGGAAATTGCCCAGATACTCAATGAGGCTGTCGCCCTGCTGTTCATCGAGTTTCAGGAGCGTCAGCTGAACTTCTGGAATGAGAAAGTGCATGAAGTTCCGCGCTGGCAAAAGCTTTCCGACTCACTGCGAAAAGCACTGGATGTAAACCAGGTCAAGGGATGGGACGCAGACGAATGCGCCATGGGACGGGAGATCTTCGCCGACCCGGACAGAACTACGCGCAAAAATGTAAATGCTGGCTTTTCGGCTATTCAGGCCTGCCTGATCGATATCGACGTCGTCGAAAATGGCCTGCCCAGGCACCTTATGGTCGGCGGTGCTCTTTTGATCAAGGCAACGTACCTGAAGCGCCAGCTCATTACCCTGTACACCATCGAGCGTGGCTATGAATCCTTCAGTTCGATGGAAGCTCTCGGAAGCTCGCTTCCTGAGCGGCTCGAGCCAGTGCCAAAAGGAAGCTCGATGGAATGGCGATTGTTCGAACCCGATGGCAACGTGTTCGATCATATGGCTTGGGCTTTGGTGTCGTCGCAAATTGACAACATTGGTGCACTGAAAAATGCCGAGGCGTTCACCGAAGCGCCTGGCCCTGAACAGGGGTTGGACGCCCGCGAACAATCTCGATACCAACAACTTGACGCAGCGATCCCCGACTGGCTGCGTGATGCGCCAGCCAATGACATCGACGATTACCGGCGTTATGTCACCGCCCTGGGAAAGCTGTACCGAAAACCCAAGTACAAGAACGCCAGAACCGAAATACCGTCCATTAACCAATTCGCTCATAAAGCGATGTATGACGCGATTATCGCCGACAAAAAAGCCGTGGGTGGCGCATCGTTGCCTTGGGACAATTTACGCGTCAACTACGTCAACAGCTTTACCGTTGATGCTTTAACGCTACCCAACCCGCTCGATCAACACACTGAAACACTGGCCGAGTTCGCACTGGAAAACGAAGCGCCCTACCTCGCCACCCTATTGTTCAAAAATGGTGTGCAGGTTCCAGATTGGCTCACCCCGGCATTTCTCTCGCAGGTCGCGGCCAACGTTGACGTCGGCAGTGCCTACCCCGCCTACCTCAAAAAAGTGCTGATCGACGACCCGACAACCTCCAAACGCCAGGCGAATTTCTATCGCGATCAATTACGTTGGTTGCTGCCGCTCAAGGCACTGGAAGGCAAGATCCAAAAAGAAGGGGGAATCGATGAGCAAGGCTACCAAACCATCTGCATATGGATGGAATCCGCCCCTGGCATTGCTAACCCTATCGCTGTCTCCCCCCTGACCCTGATGCCGAAACACCGTTTGATCAGCGCCAGCGATACCGTGACCAACATGTACATTATCAACCCTCGAAACGCTGCCAGCGGCCCTTGCCTCCTATACCGTCCCTTGCAGGATGTGCCGTTGATGCAGTTTCCCTCGCGGCAGAATTTGCTTTATGCCTTGCACCAACCCGGTGAACTACGCGACTCGGTACTGGCATGGTTGGGAAACAAGGCGCTGAGCTTCGAGTATTCCCAGTACGTTTTCCCGGTTGGGCTGCCGTCGCCATGGCTGCTGGCTGAACAACTGGTCAATCCATTCATGAGGGCCGACCAGTTCGGGCGGGTGGTACTGGACACTCAAGCAATCACCGGGGACATCCACACGGCACTGTTCAGAAACAATGCACAAGCGCTGGTCACCCTTGCAGACCGCCAGTCGCAATCGAATGCCGAGCGACGCTGGACCCTGTTGAAAGACAGCAGCTGGGCTCTGTTCGGCGTCGCCAGCAACTTTTTGTGTGGCGCCCTCGGCACCGCAGTGTGGGCCTGGCAAGTTATCGAGCAAATTCAACAGGCCCTGAATGCCCATGAAAAAGGCGACAGCTTTAACGAGTGGAGATCCGAGGCAGACATCCTGTTATCCCTGGGCATTCTTCTCACCCACCACGCCGTGATGCGGCGCAAAGCGCTGTCCAGCAAGCCTGGAATTTCCCGTAAACCGTTGGAAGAAAGTGCGCAGGCCTCCCCGGCAACCACTGCTATCACGCTGGACACGGTTGCTCTTTCGGGCGAGATCCCTTCGACACACGTGTCATCTGTGGACGCTGCAGGTTCAGTCCCTCGCCTTACCCCATCACAACTGGTCGCCTACCTCGATGCCCTCGAAGTCACGGAGCCAGACCTGGATACCGAAGTGGCAAGTGAGGACTCCAATAAGCCAAGTTATGTCCATAACCTGAATGATAAAACCTACGCAAAAGTCGGCAAGCGCTGGTTCAACGTCAGTGTCATCGAGGAGGGACAGGTGCAGATCGTCGATCCCGAAACACCGACAAAACATGGCCCGTTGTTGGCCAGCGACCCTGAGGGTCGGTGGGTGCTTGACTTGCGTTTGAGATTGAAAGGCGGCGGGCGGAAGGAGGATCGTCTCGCGCTCAAGGAGGCGAATGAACGCCGAAGAGATGAACTCAAAGAAGAGAGAGAGCTGTTTCAGCGCAAGAAGGCCAAGCCAGAAGATCCGGATGTGGAAGGCAGCGAACAACAGAAACAAAACGCCGTCTCCAGGGCGCAGGCCGAATTCATTGCGGCCACCGGCGCGGACCGTGAACGGCTGACAGCGGTTTACGTGGAAAAAATTGAAGCAATGATCAAAGCGTATCAACAGGCTCTGGAGCAGTTGAGGGAGTGGCATTCGCTGGGTGGGGGTCCGAGCTACGTTTCGGAATCGTTGCGTATGCACACTGAGTTGGAGAAGTACCGGAAGTTCTGGTTCCTGATGAAAAGAAATGAATATGCCCGGCTGACCCGTAATTTTCGATCTGACGCTGCGTTAGATGTTCCGACACGCAACATCCATCTTGACCAGGTGCAGCAAGTGGCAGACTTAAGCCAAATGATGGTCAAAGAGTTGGTGCTATCAAGCGAGGAACGCGGCACGTTGAGTGCGCTCGGAGAACCCGGCCTTAAACGAGCGGTTCAACTGAAAACACTGACGCCTTCTTTCACCGAATGGGAAATCAGGGCTAACGAAATCGGTATTTCTCAGGAGTTGTGCCTTGAAGAGCAGGCCAGTTCGACGATGACACAAGCGCGTGATGACGTGGGTAATCTGATCGTTAGGGGCGCAAGAGCAGCACACCGGATTGCAAAGTTTTTGAAGAAAGCACCCGAGGACATCAGTCCGCAAAAACAGATCGAAGAACTGAGTCAACAGATCGACATCTTTGCCGATGTCGATCAGCACCTTCGGGAACTGCCGGAAACCTATCCGGGCCATTTCAAACAAGCCAGGATTGACCATTTGCTCGATCTCATCGACGGCTTCGCCAAAGATGCACAGGAGCTACGCTCGTCCCTGCTGGAAGAAGTGCAACCGTCCGAACCGAAACAATCTGCCGGACCTTCAAGAAAATCAGCGCCGCCCCTCAAAGTTAAAGTCAAAAAGACCCGGCCACGTCAAGAGCCCCATACTGAAACCACGCCGACTGAGGACGCGCCTATTGGCGCCATTACATTGGATGCCCGCGCTCGGCAGGCCACTGTGCAGAGTGATAAAGACATTATTGTCGAGTCTTTCAGGCTGTCTGGCGACGCACCGGCCTTCATTTCACGTATGACGAAAGACGCCAGTCGACCGACGCGAGTCCCTGCGGACATGCAGGACATCTTCGATCAACAAGCGAGCAAACTTGAACAAAACGCAAACAGCGTTGACCAGGTCTGGGCCCGTACGAAGGAGTTTCCGGTGGCCAGCCTTGCTCAAGAGTTACGCACGGCAGCGGTGAACATGCGCGAGGCCGGCAAAAGCGTTCGCGCCAAGCTCTATAAATTGCGCAAGCCCACCCAGAGCACGCTCAGATGGATGCATGAAAACGCACAGATTAAATTGCAGCGGGACAAAGGCCGAACACAGACAAAGAAACAGGGTGACTACTTCCAGGAGTACCGCATTCTCGACAGCAAAAATAATGATCGGGAATTGTGGCTGGCCCATTTCCATTACCAGACCCTGAAAAGTCCTGTGAACGCGCCAACCACCGCCCATTTGAAAATCTCGGAAACCTACTTGAAAACGCTGACCGAAGAGCAAAGAAACACGTTACTCACGGTTGAGCCCATCGACGGCGTATTTCGCAAAATAGATGACCCGGACCTGCGCAAACTCTTCTTCGATCTTGAGCCCGTCCGCGAGTAACAGGCTCATCGGCGCCAAAGTTTTTTGAGGCGTCCCAGCGCTTCAATGATGTCGACCTCTGGCACCGCCGCAAATCCAAGGACCAGCCCCGCTCGCTGGTCCAAAGGTTGTTGCGAATCAGGCAACCAGTAACTGCTCAGTGCATTGATCTCGATATCGGCACTGGCTGCTTTCTCGATCAGCTGCTGTTCACGGGCAAAGCTGTCGACCGCCACCGTCAGATGCAGTCCTGCTGCAACGCTCGGCAGGCTGCCAACGCCTGGAATGTCCGTTGGCCAGCCTGCAAGCAACGTGTTACGCCGGCTCAACGCAGCGCGGCGCATACGGCGGATGTGCCTCTGGAAATGCCCCGCGGCCATGAACTCGGCCATAACCGCTTGAGTGCTGACCTCAGAATGCCGAACGTCCACCGCACGACGCTGGGAGAACGCTTCTACCAAGCCGATCGGCAAAACCAGATAACCGAGTCTTAGCGCCGGGAACGCTACCTTGCCGAAGGTCCCGACATACAGCACCCGCCCCTGACGATCGAGCGCCGCCAATGGTGCTAGCGGTGCGCCGCTGTAGCGGTATTCGCCATCGTAGTCATCCTCGATGATCCAGCCGTCCGTGCGCTCGGCCCACACCAGTAATTCCAGCCGTCGAGCCAGGCTCATGATGACACCGGTCGGATACTGATGAGACGGGGTGACATACGCCAATCGGCAATCACTCAACTCGTTCAACTCGGCGCAATCAATACCCTCGTCATCTACGGACACCCCGTGCAGCTTCGCCCCGGCCACTGCGAACGCATGACCTGCGGCGCGATAGCCCGGATTCTCGATCGCGACCCCGTCGCCCGGCTCCACCAGCAGCTGTGCACAAAGGCTAATCGCCTGCTGTGCGCCACTGGTGATCACTATTTGCTCAGCTGAACACTGCATGCCCCGCGAGCTGCGCAGATACGCGGCGATCAGTCCGCGTAATCGTTCATCGCCCGCCGGATCGCCGTAACACAACTGCTGAAAATCCGGTTTTCGCCAGAAAGCCGCGTTGAGCTTGGCCCATACCTCGAAAGGAAACAGATCGAACGCCGGAACACCGACCCTGAAAGCCCTTGGTGGACCACTGGGAGGCTTGGCTAAATGGTTCTTTTCAACCCGTTCCAAAGCCCCTTTGTGGATAACTTTACTGGATGAAATCACAGGTAAATCCAGCCAATTTGTGGATAAGACTGTGGGTAACCCTGTTGAAAACCCTGTGGATAGTTTTGTGGATAGTTTTTTTGCCGGGAGGCTCGATTGGGGAAGCTGAGCCACATAAGTCCCGTCACCCACACGTCCTTCGATAAAGCCCTCGGCATACAGCTGATCGTAGGCGCGCACCACGCTGTTGCGCGATATCGAGAGTGCCGCAGCCAGGTCACGGCTGGCCGGTAAACGCGTACCGCTGGCCAACCGGCCATCCAGCACCCGAACTCGCAAGGCCTGGTAGAGCTGTCGGCTTAACCCTTGTCGGCGATCGAGTTCGATACCCGCAGGATTGAAGGACAGAGAAAGCGGCACGTCCGTCATGGCAATGGACCTATGAAATTGGTCGTTAATGGCTCTTACAACAGACCAATAGCCTGCCTAGGATGCAGGCATTCGCCAAGGAAAATTTCCATGTATACGCCAAGCGCTTTTACCATCGACGAGTTGTCCCAACTGCATGAACTGATGCTCGCCAGCCGTCTCGCCATTTTGGTGACCCACAGCGAAAGTGGCCTGCAAGCCAGTCATGTACCGGTTCTGCTGCATTGCGATCAAGGCTCGAATGGCACGTTGTACGGACATTTGGCCAAAGCCAATCCACAGTGGAAAGACCTGCGCGACGGCGCCGAAGCGCTGCTGATTTTTACCGGCCCCGACGCCTACGTCAGCCCTGGCTTCTACCCGAGCAAGGCCGAACACGGCAAAGTTGTGCCAACCTGGAACTACGTTGCGGTTCACGCCTATGGGCGAGCCGAAACCTTCAGCGATGGCGGGCGGCTGCTAGACATCGTCAGCACCCTCACCGACCGTCATGAAGCTGGCCGCTCCAAGCCGTGGTCAGTCGCCGATGCCCCCGCCGATTACATCGACGGCATGCTCAAGGCCATCGTCGGTTTCGCCATTCCCATCGACCGTCTCGAAGGCAAACGCAAACTCAGCCAGAACCGCAGCCCCGCCGATATCGCGGGCGTGCGCGAAGGTCTGGCCGCGAGCCCTGACGTCAATGACCAGACCCTCGCTCAATTAATGCGTTAAGGAAACCCCATGAGTCAGATCGACATCCGCCAGGTCACCGCCGACGATCACGATGCCTGGCTGCCGTTATGGCAGGCCTACCTGCGCTTTTACAACACCGAGCTGCCGGAAGCGGTTACACAGAGCACCTGGCAGCGCATGCTCGACCCAAGCGAGCTGACCCACTCGGCGCTGGCGTGGGCCGATGGCAAGGCCGTCGGCATGGTGAATTTCATCTACCATCGCTCTAACTGGAGCATCGAAAACTCCTGTTACTTGCAGGACCTGCTGGTAGTACCCGAAACCCGTGGCACCGGCGTTGGTCGGCAACTGATTGAATTCGTCTACGCCACCGCCAAACAGGACGGTTGCTGCAAAGTCCATTGGCTGACTCACGAAACCAATGCCACCGCGATCCAGCTCTATGAGCGCATCGCCGAACGCCCCGGTTTCATCCAGTTTCGCAAAGCTATCTAAGGTTCAAGGAGAACAGCATGTCGACTTCACTCGCAGACTGGAAAGGCGCTCCAGCCCCCACCGCCACACTGCTCGAAGGGCGTTTTATCCGCCTGGAAAGACTCGACCCGGCGCGTCATGGCGACGATTTGTTCCACGCCTTGCAAGGCCCTGGCGCCGATCCCAAGCTCTGGGATTATCTGCCCTATGGTCCGTTCCCGGAGCGCAGCGTGTTCGACGATTGGTTGAACAATCACGCAGCCAGCAGCGACCCGTATTTTTTCAGTGTGATCGACCGTGCAAGCGGTGAGGTGCAGGGCATCCTGAGCCTGATGTCGATCGTTCCCGCGCAAGGCCGCATCGAGATCGGTCACGTAACTTTCGGTGCGCCGATGCAGCGTTCACCGAAAAGTACCGAGGCCGTTTACCTGTTGGCCAAAGAATCCTTTGCCCTGGGTTATCGTCGCCTGGAGTGGAAGTGCAACAACGGCAACGCTCGCTCAAAATACGCCGCCGAACGTCTGGGATTCAGCTTTGAAGGCGTGTTCCGCCAGCACATGGTGGTCAAAGGGCAGAACCGGGACACAGCCTGGTACTCGATTCTGGATTCGGAGTGGCCGGCCATTGGGGCAGGGTTCGAGCGTTGGCTTTCGGATGAGAACCAGACGGATTCGGGGCAATCGAAGACGCTGGCTGAGTGCCGGGGCTAATTATGTAAATCAAAAGATCGCAGCTTGCGGCAGCGCCTACAGGGGTACATCACCCAAAGTAGGAGCTGCCGAAGGCTGCGATCTTTTGATCTTGATCTCAGCTGAAATCACGCCGAATCCGCACAACCCCCATCTTCAATCCAAAGGGACGAAACACCGCATTCAACGATTTCAGCGTCTGATTTCCCTCCCCGTGTTCTATATGTACAAGAGTGCGGACCGAAATTTTGCACATCTTCGCGAACTGGGTCTGGTGCAGACCAGTGACTTCCACGCGCAATCGGCGAACGGCTTCACCAATCTCAAGTGTGCCTTGGGCGAGCCCTTCTTGAATGCTTTCTATGAGCACAGTGCGCTCGGCAACGGTCATGCTCATTTCAAGTCCCACTCCTTCAAACGCTGCTCCAGATTTTTCAACGCGATTCGCGGATGATTCATTGTTGCGGCGGGTGTACCACTGGCGGTCAAGATGTCGGGAAGCGCCGCCAAGCGTCGGGCATCCTCACGCAAACGCTCAAAGGTTTGCTCTGTATCACCCAACAGCGCTAATCGATCATCCGGATCCGAAAGGTCACCCAATGCTCGGCACACACCAAGCCAATTAACCTCCCCCGCCCTCTCCAGATCTTTTGGCCACTTGGTGGTGCGAGTCACGCCTTCGTCATCCATTACCATCGGTGCCAAATCGTAAATCGGCGCCAGGCGAAACGAGTCAGTGCCGCGGATGATGGCGGTATTGCGGCCGTGATTATCTGAGTTGCCGAGGATCTTATTGATCAGGTCTCGTCGCAGATAATCAGTAACAAGGTTCGGGATCTGATCTGCCTGGCCTGCTTCACGCCAAAGTCCGGCCAGCAATCGAATCACTTCCATGTGGTCCATCGCACTGCCGGGAGTGGTGATGTTTGCCAGCGAGTAGATCGACTCCACTGCAAAACGATCGATTCCTTCAGGTGTAACACGGCGGTCAAAGCGCTTCATCCATAAGCTGGGCTTGGTTGCCTCTTCCAAAGCGAGCCCCTGTGCTTCCACGGTCTCAATTCCCAGCTTTTGCAATGCCTTGTAATAGTGGTACTCGCTTCTGAGGATGTCCTGATCGGTTTTCGTGCCTTTGTTGCGGGCGAATTTTACAAACCAATGCTCGGTGACCTCTGCATCACTCAGTACGGCATCGGGATATAAAAGCCCCTTGTTGTTTTGAGCCAGTAGAAGCTTGGGCGCCTCACCACCAGCCCCCGTTGCGCCACCAATGGCGGCACCTTGCTCATAGGCGTACTCGAGAAACCTATTATCACGAGCGATGACGTCCTGGCGTTCGAAACCCATCGATTCGCGAAGGTCTACTGCCTCGGCAGACTCCTTTATCCGCATATTGCCGATCGGCGCGGGGGTGCTTTTGGCCAGTAGATAAAGGTCAGCGCTAACGTCGACTGGTTTGCCGCCTCCGAGACGAGCCAACAGAAATCTCTTCGCCGCTCCGGCTGGAGCAATGTCATGAACAAATGCCGGCGCATCGGACCGACGTCCATCCCAGTCCAATGGAAATCTGGCACTCACGGCTTTTGCAAAGGGAGTTCCGATAGACTGGTAGTTCTCACAGAGGTAAGCCTGCTCATAGCCAAAACTGCATCGGCTCTCAAAACCTTTTTCAGGGCTATCGAAGTTCAAGACCATGGCGTCGTGCCAAGTCCCTGATACGTAGATTTGTAATGTCAGGTTGTACATGGTCTCTTCACCTGCATTTAAATGCACTTTCTAGTGCCTACCTCGCGTTATCAATGCAATATAGTGCATATATTTCAATATACGAAGACTTAAAACTGCATTAAATTGCAGATAATGCAGAATTTGCCCTATTCAAAGTGCAACAAAATGCAGATCCATGCGTTTACTTCCTCAGACATCATTCTGTAAAAACTCCCCGCTATAAAAGACCGCCTCGCTTATAACAAAAGGCCGTCCAGCATGCCCTCCTCGCCCCAGCGCCTGGCCCTGACGATTGCTGTGCTGCTCAGCACCAGCGCCGTATATGCCAAGAACGTGCAGATCGACACCGCGACCACCACCGCTCAAACCCTGGGTGGCAGCGACACCCTGACCCTTTCGGCCCCCGGCAGCATCACCAACAGCGGCAAGACGGTGAGCCTGAAGGACAGCACCAACGGTGTCGGAGTAATGATCGACAACTCGGGGCAGATCATTTCCACCGGTGGACGGGCGATCGACAGCAGCGGCGATCTGACCAAGGCGCGCAACTACAGCATCTACAACCGCAGCGGCGGGCAAATTCTCGGTTTCAATGACGCACTGCGCATCGACAGCAACTTCGCCAGCGGCACGTTGCTGATCGATAACAGCGGCACCATTCGCTCCACGACCGGCCAGGGTCTGGACCTCGATGCCTTGCGCAGTGAGGGTGTCCAAACCACCATCATCAACCGCGCAGGCGGGCTGATTCGGGGCGATGCCAGTGACGGCATGAAGACCGGCGCCAATGCGGCGATCACTAACTACGGCGAGATCTCCACTGGCGATTCGCACAATGCCGACGAGAAATTCGACGGCATTGATATCGATACGGCCTCCGGTGTGAGCATCACCAACTACGGCAGTATTTCTGGTGGCCGTCACGGCATCACAACCGACCTTGGCGCGACGCTGGTCAACTATGGGGATATCACCGGCCGCAACGGTTCGGGTTTCGGTTCTGACGGCGACGGCACGGTCATTAACCACGGCACGATCACCGGCGCTTACTCGGGCCTGCAACCCAACGGTGATGGTGACGGTGTGGACATCGACAACATCGCCCACATCGAGAACTACGGCTCCATTCAAGGCGTCGGCGCAGGGGGTGTGGACAAAGGGGGCTTCGCCAATGGCAGTGAGGGCATTGCCTTAGGCGGTGGCTATGTATTGAACGCCAAAGGTGCGCTGATCAGCGGCGCCAACAGTGCGATATTGGTGGACGACGGCAGCGGCGGTTCGGGTCAGGCAGCGACGACGCTGGAAAACTTCGGAACGATCCAGGGTCTCGATGGGTTTGGTGTGAAGTTCGTCGGCGAATTCGATGACAACGTGATCAACGGCGGCACGATCAGCGCCAGCAACGGCCTGGCGCTGGACCTGGGCGGCGGCAACGACAGCCTGACGTTGCGCAATGGCAGTCGCTTCGTTGGCGTCGTGGAGGGCGGCGCCGGTTACGACCGTGTGGTGATGGACGATGTCGCGGGTGGCCGCTTCGGCGACAGTCGCCACTTTGAATGGCTGGAGGTCAAACAAGGTGCCTGGACACTGACCGGCAACGGCGATTTCACCGACGGCGGCGCGGTTCGAAGCGGCGCCACCTTGATCAATCAGGGTGGCATCGCCGGCAACCTGTCCGTCGACTCGGGCGGCGTGTATGCCGGCGGTGGGACGGTGGGCAGTTTGCAGGTCGACGGAACCTTGCTGACCAACACCCAGCTCGGCACAGCGACCATCACCCATGACCTGACGATGAGCAGCGGCGCCACCCTGGTCTATGGCGTGAATGCCGATGGCAGTAGCGCACCGGTGCAGGTCGGCGGCACTGCAAACTTGAATGGCGCAACCCTGGCGATTAATCCGAGCAGCGGCACTTACCCGTGGCAAAGCCAATACACGGTAGTGCAGGCCTCCAACATCAACGGCACCTTTGCCAAGGTCACCAGTGACTACGCGTTCCTGACGCCGACGCTTGCCTACACTCCGACCCAGGTCGATCTGACTTACACGCGCAACGATGTGGCCTTCAACGAATTCGCCGTCACCGCAAACGGCATTCGCGCGGCCAACAGTCTGGCTTCGATCGGGAAAAACAACACTCTCTACAACGACTTGCTCAACACCACCAGCACCACGGCCGGAAACGCGATCGAACAACTGGCCGGCACCAGCAACGCCGACCTGACCAGCGCGACGCTGGGCGCCAGCAGCCAGATAGGCACCAGCATGCTCAGTGCGATGCACCAAATGGGTGGAGGTTCGGCTTTGATGGCGGGCCTGGAGCAACGCAACGCACCGGTGCTCGCGGCCACGGGCGTTCCATCCGAAGCCCGTAACCTCAATGATCCGAACGCTCAGGGCCGTCTCTGGCTGCAGGCAATCGGCGGCTACGGCAAGCTTGATGGCGAACATGGCAGCAGTGGTCTGGAACAACGCACCAAAGGCAGCGTGCTGGGCGCCGACTGGGCACTCACTCCGCAATGGCGCCTTGGTGTACTGGGTGGCTACTCGAAGACAGAGCTGGATGCCACGGGGTTCGATGGCAACGTCGAAAGCTGGCACGCCGGCGTGTACGCCTTGCATCAAAGTGGCCCGCTCTCACTGCGACTTGGCGCGGCGTACAGCGGCCATCAGGGTGAAAGCAAACGCACTGTCGCGTTCAGCGGCTTCAGCGACCGGCCAAAAGGCGATTACGACGCCGACAGCCAGCAAGCCTTTGCCGAGCTGGGTTACGCGATGGGCAGCGGCCGCCTCAGTGCAGAGCCGTTCGCCAGCCTGGGGTACCAGCGTTATCACCGTGACAGCTACACCGAAAAAGGTGGCTCAGCGGCGCTTCAAGTCGATCAGCAAACCCAGGACAATTTCAGCAGCACCTTCGGTGTGCGCCTGGCACACCTCAATACCCTGGAAAACGGCATGAGCCTCACGCCCCGCATGACCGCTGGCTGGAAGCACACCTATGGTGATGTCAGCAATTCGACCCGACAGGCATTTGTGGTCGGCGGTACCGGCTTCAGCGTCGACGGCAGTTCGCTGGATCGTGACAGCCTGGTGCTGGAGGCCGGTCTGGATCTGGGCATTTCAGCACGTCATTCGGTGGGGGTTGGTTACAGCGGGGAGATAGGCAGCAACAGCAGGAATCATGGGTTGATCGGGCAGTGGCAGATGGCGTTCTGACCGACATCACAGGCAAAAAAAAAGGGGAGCACATGCCCCCCCGAGGTTTAAAGCGTTAGGTCGAGGCTGTTAAATCAGCCTTCGATCTCGATCAGTATTTCACCCGGATTCACCCGGTCGCCCTTGGCCACGTGGATGGCGGTGACTTTGCCGGCGATGGCTGCCTGAACTTCGGTCTCCATCTTCATCGCTTCGGTGATCAGCACAGCCTGGCCGGCTTTCACTGTGTCGCCTTCCTTGACCAGCACATCGACGATGTTGCCCGGCATGGTGGTGCTGACGTGGCCCGGTGCAGTGGCTTGCTTGCGCTTGCTGCTGCCGCCGCTGACGAACTCGTTGAGCGGCTCGAACACCACTTCTTCCGGCATGCCGTCGATGGACAGGTAGAAGTGACGCTTGCCCTCAGCCTTGACGCCGACACCGGTGATGTCGACGCGGTAGGTTTCACCGTGAACGTCGATGACGAATTCGGTCGGCACACCTTCACCACCGGCCGAGGTCACGCCGCCCGCTTCGGGAATCGGCAGCAGCACTTCTGGCGTCAGGGTGCCGGCAGCGCGTTCTTCGAGGAACTTGCGACCGATGTCCGGGAACATGGCGTAGGTCAGCACGTCTTCTTCAGACTTGGCCACCGCGCCGATTTCGGCACGCAGCTTGGTCATTTCCGGCTTCAGCAAATCAGCTGGGCGGACGTCGATCACTTCTTCGCTGCCGATGGCCTGGCGACGCAGTTTCTCGTTCACGGTGCCCGGCGCTTTGCCGTAGCCGCCTTGCAGGTAGAGCTTCACTTCGTTGGTGATGGTCTTGTAGCGCTCACCGGCCAACACGTTGAAGAACGCCTGGGTACCGACGATCTGCGAGGTCGGGGTCACCAGCGGCGGGAAACCGAGGTCTTCACGAACACGCGGGATTTCGGCCAGCACTTCGCTCATGCGGTTGAGAGCACCCTGCTCTTTCAACTGGTTGGCCAGGTTGGAGATCATCCCGCCCGGTACCTGGTTAACTTGAACGCGGGTGTCGACTGCGGTGAACTCGCTTTCGAACTGGTGGTACTTTTTGCGCACCGCGTAGAAGTACAGGCCGATCTCTTGCAGCAGTTCCAGGTTCAGGCCGGTATCGAATTCGGTGCCTTTAAGCGCAGCGACCATCGATTCGGTGCCTGGGTGGCTGGTGCCGGATGCGAAGCTGGAGATCGCGGTGTCGATGTGATCGGCGCCGTTTTCGATAGCCTTGAGTTGGCACATGGTGGCCAGGCCAGCGGTATCGTGCGAGTGGATGAAGACTGGCAGCGACTGCTCGGATTTCAACGCCCGGACCAGTTCGCCCGTAGCGTACGGAGTCAGCAGACCGGCCATGTCCTTGATCGCCACAGAGTCGCAACCCATGGCTTCCATCTGCTTGGCTTGCGCCACGAAAGCGTCGATGGTGTGCACCGGACTGGTGGTGTAAGCGATGGTGCCCTGGGCGTGTTTGCCGGCGGCTTTTACGGCCTCGATGGCCGTGCGCAGGTTACGCACGTCGTTCATGGCGTCGAAGATGCGGAACACGTCAATGCCATTGACTGCGGCCTTGGCAACGAAGGCTTTGACCACATCGTCGCTGTAGTGGCGGTAGCCCAGCAGGTTCTGGCCACGCAGCAGCATTTGCAGGCGAGTGTTAGGCAGTGCGGCGCGCAGTTGGCGCAGGCGCTCCCACGGGTCTTCTTTAAGGAAGCGCACGCAGGCGTCGAACGTTGCGCCGCCCCAGCATTCCAGCGACCAGTAGCCGACTTTGTCGAGCTTGTCGCAGATCGGCAGCATGTCTTCGGTGCGCATGCGGGTGGCGAGCAGCGATTGGTGGGCGTCGCGCAGGATGGTGTCGGTTACATGAATCTTCTTGGACATTGTTTTATTCCTCACAGGCCTGCGTGGGCGGCAATGGCGGCAGCGATGGCCAGGGCCAGCTCTTCGGGTTTGCGCTTGATCGAGTAGTTGGTCAGTTCAGGGTGGCTTTCAACGAAGCTGGTATTGAACTGGCCGCTACGGAATTCCGGGTTACGCAGGATTTCCTGGTAGTACGCGGCGGTGGTCTTGACCCCTTGCAGACGCATGTCGTCAAGGGCGCGCAGACCACGGTCCATCGCTTCTTCCCAGGTCAGCGCCCAGACCACCAGTTTCAGGCACATGGAGTCGTAGAACGGCGGAATGGTGTAGCCGGTGTAGATCGCGGTATCGGTGCGCACGCCCGGACCGCCGGGGGCGTAGTAACGGGTGATCTTGCCGAAGCTCGGCAGGAAATTGTTTTTCGGGTCTTCGGCGTTGATCCGGAATTGCAGCGCGAAACCGCGGTGCTGGATGTCTTCCTGTTTCACCGAAAGCGGCAGCCCGGACGCGATGCGGATCTGCTCACGCACGATGTCGATGCCGGTAATTTCTTCGGTGATGGTGTGTTCCACCTGCACCCGGGTGTTCATCTCCATGAAGTACACCTCGCCCTCGGCGAGCAGGAACTCCACAGTGCCGGCGTTCTCGTAACCCACGGCCTTGGCTGCACGCACCGACAGGTCGCCAATGTAGGCGCGCTGTTCCGGGGTCAGTTGCGGGCTTGGGGCGATTTCGATCAGCTTCTGGTTACGACGCTGAATCGAGCAGTCACGCTCGAACAGGTGAACCACGTTGCCAAAGCTGTCGCCAAGGATCTGCGCTTCGATGTGCTTTGGATTGACGATGCATTTTTCCAGGAACACTTCCGCCGAACCGAACGCCTTGGTGGCTTCGGAAATAACGCGCGGGAATGCCTGTTCGAGTTCTTCACGGCTGTCGCAGCGACGAATACCACGACCACCACCACCGGACGTCGCCTTGAGCATCACCGGATAACCGATACGGTCACCTTCGATCAAGGCTTCGGCAATGTCGGCAACGTTGCCTTCGGTCCCCGGGGTGACGGGTACGCCAGCCTTGATCATGCTGCGACGGGCTTCAGTCTTGTCGCCCATGCGGCGAATCACTTCAGCCGATGGACCGATGAACTTGATGCCGCGCTCTGCGCAGATATCGGCCAGCTCGGCGTTTTCCGAGAGGAAGCCATAGCCGGGATGCAGTGCATCGCAGCCGGTTTCCACGGCCAGATTCACCAGCTTGCGCGCATTCAAGTAACCGGCCAGTGGCTCGGCACCAATGCTGTGGGCCTCATCCGCACGCTTGACATGCAACGCATGGCGGTCGGCATCGGAATAGATCGCAACCGAGCGAATGCCCATTTCGGCGCAGGCACGCACGATTCGTACGGCAATCTCACCACGGTTGGCGATCAGGATCTTTTTTATCACTTGGAGGTTCCCTTGAGCCGGTGGTACCCACGACCTGCTAGACCAGGTCGACGCGTGACCAAATGTTTCAATTTGGTCGCGTCCCCACACTAGCGCTCACAAGGGATTAACAAAAATGAATAATAATTGGGTTAGCCATAAGTAAAGACTTATAGTCGTTGCATCAGCCTGCGACGGGAGCGTTTAGACAATGCGTAAGTCATTGATGCGTATGACATTGCGTCAATTGCAGATCTTCAACGAGGTCTGTGATTTAAGGTCCTACAGCCGCGCGGCTGAAGAAATGTCTCTCACTCAACCGGCCGTCAGCCTGCAGATTCGGCAGCTTGAAGAGCTGATCGGGCAGCCCTTATTCGATTATGTTGGCAAAAAACTCTACATGACAGAGGCCGCCGAAGCACTCCAGCGTGCCAGTCGGGACATTTTTGGACGCCTGGAAAACCTCGACATGCAGCTCTCGGACATGCAGGGATCGCTGCAAGGTCAGCTGAAGCTGGCCGTTGAATCCAGCGCCAAGTATTTCGTGCCGCACCTGTTTGCCGCGTTCAAGCGTCAGCACCCGGAAGTGAATCTGCAACTGACAGTGGTCAATCGCGGGCAAGTCATCCGGCGTCTCTCCGACAACCGCGACGATCTGGTGATCATGTCGATGGTGCCGCAGGACATGGGCCTGGAATTCCTGCCGTTTCTGAACAACCCGATCGTGGCCGTGGCGCCGCCGGATCACCCGCTGTGTCACATGGGGCCGCTGCGCTTGCAAGACCTGGAGCCGTACACACTGCTGCTGCGCGAACCCGGTTCAGGTACGCGTCTGGCGTGTGAAGAGTATTTCAAAGAGAAACGCGTGCACTTCAACCAGACGCAGGAAGTCTCGTCAGCCGAAGCTCAGCGCGAATGTGTGCTGGCGGGTCTGGGCGTGGCGTTGTTGACGCGCCACGCCCTGAACCTTGAGTTGGCGACGGGGGGATTGATCGAGCTGCCCGTCGAGGAGCTGCCGTTGTACCGCAGCTGGTGCCTGGTGCAGGCCAAGGCGAAACGCCTGTCACCGGTGGCGCACGCGTTCCTTGCGTTTGTTCGCAGCGAGCGAGTGCAGATCAGCGCGCTGGTTGAGCGTTTCGCCGCGAAGCTGCCGGTGATGCCTGCCAGTAGTTGAGTTCCGGATCGTCAGGAATATCACCGATCTCGGCCAGAAGCTGGCGACGTTCGCAGCGATCTTCGATAGCGCGGCGGAACACCATGCGGCGCTGATCTTCTTGCTGACGGCGGGTTTTGACGACGCTGTTGCGTTCTTCGTAGGGCTGGGCCATTTCGAGTCTCCCAAGGCGATTACGGGAGCTTCAAGATAGGCGCGAGGGATGACGGTTTGGCGGCGGGAGGGTTACAGGGAGATGAAAGTTGTGGCGAGGGGATTTATCCCCGTTCGGCTGCGAAGCAGCCGCAAAATTATCCAATTCGGCGTTGTTGTGACAGATTCGAGGGCCGCTACGCAGCCCAACGGGGCGGTGCGACGTTTCGCTAAATCCCCTCGCCACAATAAACAAATTGCCTCGAAGTCAGTCGTCCAGGGCTTTGACCGACTTGGGCGACAACCGCAAGCTGCGAAGGCTGCGTTTGACGCTCTTGAGGTGGTTTACCAGGCTCGGGCCTCTAGCCATGGCCACGCCCATCGCTAACACGTCGATCACCACCAGGTGGGCGATGCGCGACGTCAGCGGTGTATAAATCTCGGTGTCTTCATGCACATCGATCGCCAGATTTACGGTCGACAGCTCCGCCAAAGGCGTCTGGCTCGGACACAAGGTGATCAACGAGGCGCCGCTTTCGCGCACCAGGTTCGCGGTGATCAACAGGTCTTTCGAGCGGCCGGACTGGGATATGCAAATCGCCACGTCTGTCGGCTTCAACGTCACTGCCGACATCGCCTGCATATGCGGGTCGGAATAGGCGGCGGCCGTGAGCAGCAAGCGGAAGAACTTATGCTGGGCATCCGCCGCCACCGCCCCGGAAGCACCAAACCCGTAGAACTCGACGCGCTGCGCCTGGGACATGAGCGTCACCGCTCGCTGCAACTCCACCGGGTCCAGCCGCTCGCGAACTTCCATCAGGGTATGCAGGGTGGTGTCGAAAATTTTCAGGCTGTAGTCAGCGACTGAATCATCTTCGTGAATCGCAAACTGCCCAAAACTCGCGCCAGCCGCAAGGCTTTGCGCAAGCTTGAGCTTCAAATCCTGAAAGCCGGAACAACCAATGGCGCGGCAGAACCGCACGATCGTCGGCTCACTGATGCCCACGCTGTGGGCCAGGTCGGCCATGGAACTGTGCATCACTGCCGCAGGGTCAAGCAGCACGTGGTCGGCGACCTTGAGCTCCGACTTGCGTAAGAGGTGGCGAGACTGGGCGATGTGTTGCAGCAGATTCAAAGGGCTGGACTCTTTGTTATTGGCAGGTGCCGGGGATGTAGCGCGCTTGTAGTTATACTACATGAATCGGCTTTTTGCCTGCCCAATGCGTAACCTGATCCCTCGATTTCAGGCGAGCTCGCTCCATGTAGCGCTCATTCCGGCGGCCGGTCGCCTCAACAGAATGACAATTGGAAGAATTACTTCAGCAACTCAGTGACGTGCTGAGGGCCTCTAGTGTTTTTAATTAAATTACCCAAGCATGGGCTTATTAATTTTACAAACTTACAAATGCAGTCAACTTGCCGCTGTAACTAATTAGTTTACGTCGATATATTTATCTGGCAGGACGCACATTAACTAAATGACAGGAGTTATATACCATGACCATTAAAACAACCGGCTGGACCGCACAAATTGATCGCATGCCAGGCGCTCAGTCTTTTCGCACCTTTGGTACTGTAACCGTTGCCAACAGCGGCATTACGCCGAAACTGGTGTTCATGCCTCTGCAAGACAAGTCCTTTGACCTGCGCCTTGAACTGGTACTGGAAAAAACTGATGGCATGTCGCTTCAAGTACTAACTGATAAGTATGTTGAATATAAATCGCTCGGAAACTCTAACGTTTCCGGCGTGAGTATTTTCTTCGAAGGCAAGCTACTGCACCATATTGATGACGTATTGATTACTCATTAATACGCTCTCATGCATCAACGCTTCCTGTCAGATGGCTAACGCGTCTGACGGGAAGTCATTTCAGCATTGCCAGATCCTGATTGCGCAACAACACCGCCAACCCTGCTGCCTCTATCGGCTTGCTGATCAGATACCCCTGCACCTCATCGCAACGCTGCACCTTGAGAAAATCAAGCTGCTCTTGCCGCTCGACCCCCTCAGCCACTACCTTCAACGACAAACCATGGGCCATGGCAATGATCGCCCGGGTGATTTCTGCATCCGCGCTACCTTCGCTCAGGCCACGAATAAACGCCTGATCGATCTTTACATAATCGACAGGGATGCGTTTCAGGTAGCTCAGGGATGAATACCCCGTACCGAAATCATCGATAGCCAGCTTTACCCCGAGGTCGCGCAGTTGCTGGAAGGTAGAAATGATGTGCTCGACGCTGTCGAGTAATTGGCTTTCCGTCAGCTCCAGTTCCAGGCAATGCGGCGCCAGGCCGGTTTCTTCCAGCACCTGACGAACAAGGCTGACGAGCTTGCCTTGGCGCAGTTGATGCACTGAAAGGTTGACCGACACCCGAATGGGCTCAAGCCCCTGACGTTGCCACTCGCAGGCTTGCCAGCACGCCTGACGCAACACGAACTCACCGATCGCGCCAATCAATCCGGTTTCTTCGGCAAGCCCGATGAATTCCGCAGGCGGCACTCGACCCATGGTCGGATGATCCCAGCGAACCAAGGCTTCAGCAGCATTCAAACGACCGGAGGCCAGGCAAAGTTTGGGTTGGTAAAACACTTTGAGCTGTTTTTCTTCAACCGCTTTGCGCAGTTGGTTTTCGAGCTGCAAACGCTCCAGCGTGCTGGCCTGGAGACTTTCGGTGTAGAACTGGAAATTGTTCCCGCCCAAATGTTTTGCGTGCTGCATGGCAATGTTTGACTGACTGACAAGCGCGGAAATTTCCCGGGCATTGTCCGGAAACATGCTGATGCCCATGGACGCGCTGACCACCAGTTCATGACCCTCAACCGTTATCGGCAATCGCAACTTGGTCGACAATCGAGTCGCCACACGTGCCAGGCTCGACAAATTGCCGTAAGCATCGAACAACACGGCAAACTCATCGCCCGACAAGCGCGCGATGGTGTCGGCCTCGGGTAACGCATTGATCAGCCGGCGGGCCATTTTCTGCAGCAACTGATCGGCCACTTCATGGCCGAGGCTGTCGTTGAGCAACTTGAAGCGGTCCAGGTTGATGTGCAGCAACGCCAGACTGCGTCCGCCCTGGCGCACACGCTGATGAGCCTCGCGCAAACGCTCGCGGAACAGCGACCGGTTGGCCAGCCCTGTGAGCTCATCGTAATGAGTCAGGTAACGCATTCGCTCTTCGGATTCTCGACGCGCCGAGAGATCAGCGAAGAAGCCGACGATATGACTGACATGTCCCCGATCATCACGCACCGCATTCAATAGCAGCCATTGCGGATACAGCTCGCCGTTCTTGCGGGTTTCAACCAGCTCGCCCTGCCAACTGCCGTGCTGCTCCAGCCCCTGACGAATGGCCGCGTAATGGCGACGGGCATCCCGACTGCACGGCAACTCGACGACGTTGCGCCCAAGCATGTCGTTGATGTCATAACCGGTGACACGGCTGAATGCTTGATTGACCGCGATCAGGGTGTAATCAGGATCGAAAATCACGATGCCTTCACTGGCCGCTTCAAACACCGTCGCAGCCAGTTGTCGCTGTGCTTCCTGACCTTTGCTGACACTGATGTCGCGGCGCGTGCCGACCATGCGCAACACCCGGCCACTTTCGCTGCGTTCAACGGCTCGCCCGCGATCCTCGATCCAGACCCAATGGCCATCGCCGTGACGCACGCGATACTCGATCTGATAATCCTCGCTGCGGCCCTTCAAATGCTCCACCAGTGCGAGCTTCAACGATGGCAGGTCTTCGGGATGCAAGCGCGGGGTCAGGTGACTGAGCATTGCCGTCACATACTCCGGAGCAATCCCGAACAGCTCCTCGAGTTGGGTGTGATGGACCTCATCGGTTTGCAGGTTCCAATCCCACAACCCCAACTCACTCGCCTTCAGGGCCAGCGCAAGGCGCGCCTCGCTTTTGCTGAGTGCCTGATTGGCGGCGTCCAGTTCAAGGCTGCGTTGCGCCACGCGACTTTCCAGTTCGATCTGGATTTCCCGCAGCTCGTCTTCTGCACGGCGTCTTTGCTCAATCTCCCTGGCCAGCGTTTGATTCAGCCGATCGCCGATGCTTTGCGCCTGCTGCAGATGCTCGATCAGTGCCTGGTTCTGGAAACGTCGCAATAAACCGCGATCCATCAGCCGGTTGACCTGCCAGGCGACCACGCTCAGGGCACCGAGCAAAATCAGCCCGAACCAGCCCCAGCCGTGCTCTTGCTCATCGCCCCCCCAGAACAGATAGGCGATGGCCGGCAACAAACAGGGCAAGGTAAAGGAGAGAAACGCCGGCAGGCTCACCGCGTAAGCCACGCTGGCGGACAACGCGGCAGCACCGATCAGGCCAAACACCCAGGCCTGCTGTATGAAGTTGTCCGCCGGTACGAGGGCAATGCCAGCACCCGCCAGGGTGAGACCGGTGAGGCTCGAGCCCAGGAGAAACATGCGTCGCCAGACGGGATGAGCCTGACGATTGGGAATCGCCGAATCGAAGGCCGCGACCTGAATCACCCGCAACGCCACCAGCGACAGCAACCAGACAAGCCAGACGCTGACCAGAAAATATCGTTGAGGACTCCAGAGCAGGCCGGCACAGACCAGGCCATTGATCAGCATGAACAGCGTGGGCAGCAGGGACCCCTGATAAAGCAGGCGCGTGCGCTCCACCGCCATTTCCATGGCGTACTGTTTACGGATAACCCGGGGCTCCACAGTGGGGCCCGACAGGTCGGAGCTGAGGGTCATAGGCAATGTTCTTGTTCTTATAATGATGAGCGTGGGCCCGAAACGTCGAGGGGAGCATACACAAGCGAGTGTCCGGACCAAACTGCTTCGGATCATGAAAAACCCGAAATCCATCCCCCGATTCGTCTCTTGAAAGCCCCGGAGCGAGGCCCGCCAGCGCTTGCAGCCAGTGACCGACCGGTCGTCATCCGTGCCTCTTTCATCGGTAAATGCAAAGCTCGGTTTGCCCGGTGTGACGGCGCACCCTAGAATGCCCCGATGCGCGATGATCTCTCCCTTCTGCTGAACTCCCTCAACGATGCCCAACGCCAGGCCGTAGCTGCCTCCGTGGGTCGTCAGTTGGTCCTGGCCGGTGCTGGTTCCGGTAAAACCCGAGTGCTGGTGCACCGTATCGCCTGGTTGATCCAGGTCGAAAACGCCTCGCCTCACTCGATCCTGTCGGTGACGTTCACCAACAAGGCCGCTGCCGAGATGCGCCATCGCATCGAGCAACTGATGGGTCTCAACCCGGCCGGCATGTGGGTGGGCACTTTCCACGGACTGGCGCACCGCTTGCTGCGGGCGCACTGGCAGGAAGCCGGCCTGAGCCAGACCTTCCAGATTCTCGACAGCGACGACCAGCAACGGCTGGTCAAGCGGGTGATCCGCGAGCTCGGCCTGGATGAACAACGCTGGCCCGCTCGTCAGGCCCAGTGGTTCATCAACGGGCAGAAAGACGAAGGGCTGCGTCCACAACACATTCAAGCCAGCGGCGATCTGTTCCTGGCGACCATGCGCAGCATTTATGAAGCCTATGAGGCCGCGTGCTTGCGCGCAGGCGTCATCGACTTCTCCGAATTGCTTTTGCGCGCCCTCGACCTGTGGCGCGATCACCCAGGGCTGCTCGCGCATTATCAAAAGCGCTTCCGGCACATCCTGGTGGACGAGTTCCAGGACACCAACGCCGTGCAATACGCCTGGTTGCGCCTGCTGGCCAAAGGCGGCGACAGCCTGATGGTGGTTGGCGACGACGATCAGTCCATCTACGGCTGGCGTGGGGCGAAAATCGAGAACATCTACCAGTATTCCGATGATTTCCCGGATGCCGAAACCATTCGTCTGGAGCAGAACTACCGCTCCACCGCCGGCATCCTCAAGGCAGCCAACGCCCTGATCGCCAACAACACCGGGCGCATGGGCAAAGAACTGTGGACCGATGGCGGCGAAGGCGAAGCAATCAACCTTTACGCCGCGTTCAACGAACACGATGAAGCCCGTTATGTTGTAGAAACTATCGAAAGCGCGCTAAAAACCGGCTTGGCTCGCAGCGATATCGCGATTCTGTACCGTTCTAACGCCCAGTCGCGCGTTTTGGAAGAAGCCTTGCTCCGCGAGCGCATTCCGTACCGGATTTACGGCGGTCAGCGCTTCTTCGAACGGGCAGAAATCAAGAACGCCATGGCTTACCTGCGTTTGCTGGAAGGCCGTGGCAACGATGCGGCGCTGGAGCGGGTGATCAACGTTCCGGCCCGTGGCATCGGCGAGAAAACTGTCGAAGCTATTCGTGACCATGCGCGCCACAGCGATGTGTCGATGTGGGAAGCCATGCGCCTGCTGGTGGCCAACAAAGGCCTGACCGGTCGGGCTGCGGGTGCGTTGGGGGCGTTTATCGAACTGATCGAGAATCTCGCCGCCAAGTGCATGGAAATGCCTCTGCACTTGATGACTCAGACTGTCATCGAGCAATCCGGGCTGATCGCTTATCACGAAGCCGAAAAAGGTGAGAAAGGCCAGGCCCGGGTAGAAAACCTTGAGGAACTGGTCAGCGCCGCTCGCAACTTCGAGAATGCTGAAGAGGACGAGGACCTGTCGCCACTGGCGGCGTTCCTCGGCCACGCATCGCTAGAGGCAGGTGATACACAGGCCGACGAGCACGAAGACAGCATTCAGTTGATGACACTGCACAGCGCCAAAGGCCTGGAGTTTCCTTATGTGTTCCTGGTGGGCATGGAGGAAGGTCTGTTCCCGCACAAGATGAGCCTGGAAGAACCCGGTCGTCTTGAGGAAGAGCGTCGCCTGGCCTATGTCGGTATTACCCGGGCCATGCAGAACCTGGTGATGACCTATGCCGAAACGCGGCGCCTGTATGGCAGCGAGACTTACAACAAGGTGTCGCGTTTCGTGCGCGAAGTGCCCAAAGGCCTGATTCAGGAAGTGCGGCTGTCCAATAGCGTCAGTCGTCCTTTCGGTGGCGGCCAGCAGCAGAGCTCCAGCAGCCTGTTTGGCGGTAGCGAGATTCCGGATACCGGCTTCAGTCTTGGCCAAGCCGTTCGACATTCGGTGTTTGGGGAAGGTGTCATCCTGAACTTCGAAGGTGCCGGCGCTCAGGCTCGCGTCCAGGTGAATTTCAGCGAAGGCAGCAAATGGCTGATGCTGGGTTATGCGAAGCTGGAAGCGATCTGACCCGAACGTGCTTCCATGTGGGAGCAATGCTTGCTCGCGAACAACGATAACGCGGTCTCTTGAAAGACCGCGCTGTTGCCATCGCGAGCAAGCTTTGCTCCTACAAAGGCCTATTCCTACCGAACTTATCCACTCCTCCTACAGACCAAAGTTAACAGGCCTTATTGCGCTGACTGAAGCTGAACCCAACCTGTCAGGCAAAAGCCCGAAACACTCTGCCGCTAGCCAGTAACACTTCAGCTGTGCAACATGGCGCGCGTGCCTTCCACAAATGGGAATTCCCTTTATGAAACGTTTTCTTAGCATCGCCATGGCGTTGTGCATCGGCCTGACGATGAGCCTGGACGCCAACGCCAAGCGCTTTGGTGGCGGCAAGAGCTCCGGCGCTGCGCCGACTCACCAGACCAGCCAAATGGCTCCTTCTTCTGCTGCAGGCGGCGCTGCTGCCACTGCGGGCGCAGCCGGTGCCGCTGGCGCTGCTGCAAAAGCCGGTGGCGCTTCGCGCTGGCTCGGCCCTCTGGCCGGTATCGCTGCCGGTGGCCTGCTGGCCTCCATGTTCATGGGTGGTGGCTTCCAGGGCATGCAGATCTTTGACATCCTGATCATGGCTGTCATTGCGTTCCTGATCTTCCGTTTCATTGCCGCTCGTCGTCGCAAGCAGCAAGAGCACATGGCTCCGGCTGGTCACGCACCGATGCAGCGTGAAGTGTTCGAACAAAAGCCTGCTGGCGGTTCGATCTTCGGCGGTTCGGCAGCTCCTGTAGCCGCTCGTCCGGTGATCAATGCACCGGCCTGGTTCAATGAACAGAGCTTCATCGAAGCGGCCCGCAACCACTTCCAGTCCTTGCAGCAGCACTGGGACGCGAACGAAATGGACAAGATTGCCGAGTTCGTGACCCCGCAATTGCTGGAGTTCCTGAAGCGCGAACGTGCCGATCTGGGCGACGCTTTCCAGTCCACCTACATTGACAACCTCAATGTGCAACTGGACGGCGTGGATGATCGTGCGGACAAGACCATCGCGACCCTGACCTTCAGCGGCGTGTCGAAAACTTCGCGCTTCGACCAGGGCGAAGTGTTCAGCGAAAGCTGGAACATGGAACGTCCGCAGGGCGAAAACCAGCCTTGGCTGGTGGCCGGTATCCGCCAGAACGGCTGATCCCTCCTGCGTTAAGCATGCTGTAATGAAAACCCCAGCCTCGGCTGGGGTTTTCTATTTCGCGGTTGCATCTATACCAAGCTACTGTATAAACCGCCCCAACTAAACCGCGCCATCAAGCAAGAGGATCCCGGACGTGGAAGAAATCATCGAACAACTGCGTGAAGCCAACGAACCGGTACCGGTCCCCTTGGAGCTGCCTGACGAAGACCAACTGGTGGAAATCGAAGAACAACTGTTCATCGACATTCCATTTGTCTTCAGAGAATTTTTGCTGACCGTCAGCGACGTGGTCTACGGCAGCCTGGAACCCGTAACGGTCACCGACCCGCAATCCCACACCTACCTGCCAGACGTTGCCGCTAATGCCTGGGATGCCGGTGTCGATCGCAGCATGATCCCGATCTGTCAGGACGGTGACGACTACTACCTCGTTGAAGAGGATGGCACCGTGGTGCTGTGGCAGGCTGAAGAAGAGTTGATTGCCGAAGAAACCTGGGAATCGGTCTGGCACTGGGCGCGGGATGTCTGGCTGGAAAGCTGACACCTCCCTTGTGATTTTTGCAGCAGCCTGCGCCAGCTGCTGCAAAATCAGTGGCCGGACGCATCCTTGTGGTTGTCCAGGGTTTCCAGCAAGGCCACCTGCATCCGCGTATGTACGCGGATGAACCAGCGCCAGAGCAACGCCGCTACGGCCGCCGCCACCACCGCTATCAGCATCAGCAACTTGTTGGTTGGCAGAATACTGGCCGACAAGGCTGCCAGCAGCAGGAATATCACCAACAGCGAAAGGATCGGTATCACTTCGGAGATCACCCGACGCACTCGCTGTGTATGCCGACCCGCCATCTCCGGCTTCACGCCCATCTCCGCCAACAGCATGGATAGCGCCTTGAGCTTACGATAGGCCGCGATCAGGAACGGCAACGACAGTATCAACGCCCCACCCCAGATCAGTGCCTTCTGCCAGCTCGGATCGCTGATCCAGTCCGATAGATACGCAGACATGCGCTCGGCAAAAAAAGCGCCCGAGAAGAAAATCGCGATCACCAGCGCCAGATTGACCCCCACCTGCAACAGAATCCGCCGAATCATCGACGCCAGCAGCGCACCTTCGCCCTGTGGCTGGATGCTGCGCAGCCATTCACCGTACATCCCCAGCACCCGGCCGAGTCGCTGCGGCATAACAGCGGCCAGCTTGATCGACAGCGGATCGGCCGCGCGGATCAAGTAGGGCGTCAACAAGGTGGTGATCACCGAGACTGCAACGGCCACGGGATACAGGAAGTTACTGGTGACCTGCAGCGTCATGCCCAGTGCCGCGATGATGAAAGAGAACTCCCCAATCTGTGAAAGCCCCATCCCGACTCGCAATGACGTGCGCCCGTCATTGCCGGCGATAAATGCGCCCAGACCGCAAGAGAGCATTTTGCCCAGCACCACGGCCACGGTGATCACAGCGATTGGCCAGGCGTATTGCAGCAGGATCAGCGGATCGAGCATCAGCCCGATGGCCACAAAGAAGATTGCACTGAATAAATCGCGCACCGGTTCGATCAAGCGCTCGATCTTCAGCAGTTGCCGGGATTCAGCCATGATCGCGCCGATCAGGAATGCGCCGAGCACCATGCTGTATTCGAGCTTGACCACTAACAGACAGAAGCCGAAACACAGCCCCAATACGGTGATCAACAACATCTCGTTGCTTTCGAATTTGGCCACATAAGCCAACAGACGCGGGACCAGAAGAATGCCGATCACCAACGCGACGATCATGAACAGCGACAGTTTGCCAACCGTGGAAAACACCTCGCCGGAACTCACCGTACCGCTCACAGCGATACTCGACAGCAACGCGATAATGCCAATACCGAGGATGTCCTCCACGATCAGTACACCGAAGATCAGTTGCGCAAAGCGCTCGTTCTTCATCTTCAGATCGTTGAGCGCCTTGACGATGATCGTGGTCGAGGAAATAGCCAGGATCGCGCCGAGGAACAGGGAGTCCATGGTATTCCAGTCGAACCATCGGCCGATTTCGTAGCCGATCCAGATCATCAGCACGATTTCCAGGAATGCGGCGATAAACGCGGTGGCGCCCACCTTGAACAGCTTGCGCAGGCTGAATTCCAGGCCAAGGCAAAACATCAGGAATATCACCCCGAGCTCAGCGAGGGTCTTGATGGTTTCCTCATCGTGGATGAGGCCGAACGGCGGTGTATGCGGGCCGATGATGAAACCGGCGACGATATAACCCAGGACTACCGGCTGTTTGAGCCGATGAAACAACACGGTGACCACACCGGCGACCAGCATGATGACTGCCAGATCCTGAATAAAACTGATCGCATGCATGGCGTGGGCTCCTTAAGACAGACTTTCGGAGGTTAACACCGCGACTTCCATCAGAAAGGCGGTGCAATATATGGAAACAGATAGATCGCGCGTGACGGCAGCCATGCGCCCGGCGTCCCGATAACAGTCGGTTTGAAAAGCTGACCAGGCACCCGTAGAGGTGCATTCCTTCATCACTGCCTTGAACCGTGAGAACGCTATGGAACCCGGAAACGCCCAACTGTCGATGACGGTATTGATGACCCCCGACATGGCCAACTTCTCTGGCAATGTTCACGGCGGCACACTGCTCAAATACCTGGACGAAGTTGCCTACGCCTGCGCCAGCCGTTATGCCGGTCGCTACGTGGTGACGCTCTCGGTGGATCAGGTAATTTTTCGCGAGCCGATCCATGTCGGCGAACTGGTGACCTTCCTGGCGTCGGTCAACTACACCGGCAACACCTCGATGGAGGTGGGTATCAAGGTCGTGACCGAGAACATTCGCGAGCGCTCGGTACGTCACACCAACAGCTGTTTTTTCACCATGGTGGCAGTGGATGACCAGCGCAAACCGGCCGCCGTTCCGCCATTGCAACCGCAGAACAGTGAGGACAAGCGTCGTTTTATGCAGGCACAGCAGCGCCGCCAGATTCGTCAGGAACTGGAAAAGCGTTATCAGGAAATCAAAGGCGACGCTTGACGCAAAGATCGTCCGGACGCGAGCCGCGTTCGGACGATCTTAGTCATTACAGACTTATCGCCGTCGCCTCGAACCGCACCCGCGGATGAGCAATTCGGTCCTGGGCCCGCACCAGTTCCAGCTCGTAGCTGGCGCACGCCTGGGTCTCCAGCAACACTTCATGCACCGCCGACGCCGTGAATTCAAATGCAGCCACCAGGCTGTCACCCAACAGCACGCGCGCCAGGAACAACCCCGAGGTCAAGTCACCAACGCCCACCGGCTGACGCGGGAACGCCAACAGCGGTCGACGTAAATGCCAGCTGTTCTCCGCCGTTACCAGCAACATCTCGAAGACATCTGCCGGTTTGCCGGGGTAGTCCAGATGCTTGACCAGCACTGCTTTCGGTCCACGCGCCAGCAGCGTTCGCGCCATGGCGAGGCAGTCGAACAGCGACTGCGGCTTGCGCCCCGAGAAGCTGTCCAGCTCCAGCTGGTTCGGACACATGAAGTCTGCAACGGCCGCCGCCTCTTGCAGCAGGAAATCGCTGACCTCCGCCGGCACGCTGCATCCCTTCTCCGGATGCCCCATCACCGGGTCGCATAAATACAGCGCCTTGGGATTCATCGACTTGATTCGCGCCACACCTGTCAGGATCGCGCGCCCTTGAGCCGCACTGCCAAGGTAGCCGGAGAGCACAGCATCGCAGTTACCCAGCTCACCAATCGCCGCGATCCCTTCGACCAACTCTGGAATCTGGTGCGGCGCCAACACTTCACCGGCCCACTGGCCGTATTGGGTGTGATTGGAGAACTGCACGGTATTGAGCGGCCATACATTCACCCCGATCCGCTGCATCGGAAATACCGCGGCGCTGTTACCGGCGTGGCCGAACACCACGTGGGACTGGATGGCAAGCAGATGGGGCGTACGTTTCATGCGGTGAGTCTTCCGTACAACGATTGAAATTAGAGCCGCGCAGTATGCGACTAAACGCAACCTGTACGACAGACCGGCGACGCAGTTAAGCTGGCACTATCTTGTTGGAGCACCCTGTTGATGCTGACCCTCGGAAATATCTTAGTGCTGATGCTGCTGGCCACCGCTGGCGCGTGGCTTTGGCACAACCACGGCCTGCGCGAGCGCGCGCTGGAGCGAGTCAAGCAGCATTGCGACAAGCTTGGCATCGAGCTGCTGGACGGCAACGTCGCATTGAAAAAAATCGGATTTATCAAAGACGCGAACGGCAAACGGCGTTTGGCCAGGGTCTACAACTTCGAATTCACCGTGACGGGTGAAACTCGCCACAACGGCACCATTACCCAGTTCGGTGCCCACAGCGCGCAAATTGAGCTGGCGCCCTACCCGATGCCCTTCGACGACTCCACGGCCGTAGTCGATGTGGTGAAACCACGGGCTGAGGTGATCGAGCTAAGCCAGTGGCGGCAAGAGCACACTAAGTGGCGTCCTTAAGTCAAAAGATCGTCCGAAGGCTCGGGCCGCGTTCGGACGATCTTTAAATCACCAGGCAACTCGCCAGACCTTTCTGCAACGAATCCACGTCCTTCACTTCACTGAAAATCAGCTCAATCCGCGAATCCTGTCGCCATTCACTGCATTGCCAGTCCAGCATTGAGTTATCCAGCGCATTGCCCGATACCCATCCCTCCACACTGTGTACCACCAACTTGGCCCGCCGCCAGTCGAGGCTTTCAAGCCATTGATCCACTCGCGCGGTATCAAATATCTGTCCCGGGTGCCAACGCCAGCCGATGCTCCACCCACCCGCCTCTTGCTGACTCAAACAGATCGGTATCGCAGGATCAGTCCAGATAGCCGGCATCTGCGCCAATCCCTTTGGTGCAATAAAGTTATCCACACCTGCCTCAGCCTTCGCATCAAGACCCGGTAAAGCACTCAAGGGCAGTACACCTTGCTGCGTCCAGTACAACGGCATGGCTGGCAGCCGCTCGATGATGCGTGCTCGCTCATCCTCACCCAGCGCCTCAGATTTGTTCAGCAACAACAGACCAGCGCTGCTCAGGGCCTCTTGTTGCGATTGAGGGAGCGGTTTACCGGCGGCGAGCGCCTGAGCATCCAGCACCAGCACACACGGCTGAACCGCCAGCACACCGAGCCACGGCGCCTCATTCAACTGCCGGAGTAGTTGTGCCGGATGCCCCAACCCCGACGGCTCGATGAACAGCCGATCAGGCCGCGCCTTGCGTAACAAACGTCCAAGCCCGACCTGAAAAGGCGCTCCGTTTACGCAACACAAACACCCCCCGGCCACTTCACCCAGTGCGATACCATCGGCCTCCTGGGTCAACAACGCAGCGTCGAGGCCGATCTGGCCGAACTCGTTGATCAGCACTGCCCAGCGCTCTCCGGCAGGCCGTTGAGTCAGCAGGTGCCTGATGAGGCTGGTCTTGCCGGCGCCCAATGGGCCAGCGATGACGTGGGTAGGAATGTTCTGCAGCATGGTTGAAGGATTCTAAGGGGGTAAAAAATGCGGTTGATAGGATGGTCGTTACTGCTAGCACTGACTTCAAGCGAGGTGCTGGCCCAGGCATGTGTGGTACATAGCACAGGTGTACGGCTCGACGTAAAAGTTTGTCAGCAGAACCGCAACATCCCGCAGAAGCTCTTCGCCGACGGGTTCTGCAAGCCGAATCTGCCGGGGCAAACAGTAGACGTGCAGTACGTGGAAGAATGTCCCGCCGGGGCATTTGGCGTCTGCAGCAATGCCCAAGTCGCCAATATGCCTTACCGGCAGGATATTCACTATTACGGTATAGCCACCGATGCGGCCTATCTGAAGCCGTTTTGCGAAGCCCAAAGCCAGGGCAGCTGGCTCAAGCCATGACCCTCAGGCGACCTCCTCGTACCACGGGCCGAACGGATCCGTCAGCAATCGCCATCCCTCGTCGCCCAGCTTCATTTCATCTTCAGTCAGCAGGCATTGGTCGAGTTGCGCATTCAGCTCAGTGAAGTCGATGTTCTGGCCGATGAACACCAGTTCCTGACGGCAATCACCTGTGGCGGCCGTCCAGTTTTTCATGATGTCGGCAGTAGTTTCTGCGTCCTGCGGCCACTGGTTTTTCGGTACAAAACGCCACCAGCGCCCAGCATAACCATAGCGCATCAAGCCACCTGCCTGAGACCAACTACCGGCGTCCATATGCTTGCTTGCCAGCCAGAAAAACCCTTTGGAGCGCAGCAGTTTGCCGTTCTCCCACGATCCATTGATGAAGTCGAAAAAACGCTGCGGATGAAAGGGCTTTCTCGCCCGATAAGCAGTGGAAGCGATGCCGTACTCCAGTGTTTCCGGCACGTGTGCGCCACGCAGCTCCTGCAACCAGCCGGGCGCCTGGGCGGCCTTCTCGAAATCGAAGCGACCGGTATTGAGGATCCTTTTCAGAGGGATTTCACCCATCACCATCGGGACGATCTGCGCCTGTGCATTCAGCCGTTCAAGAATCGCGATCAGTTCCTCACGCGCGCTGCTGCTGATCAAGTCGATCTTGCTGATGAGGATGACGTCGGCGAACTCGATCTGCTCGATCAACAGATCCGTGATGGATCGCTCGTCTGCCTCACCCAGGGTCTCACCACGGGACGCGAGGCTTTCAGCGGCCTGGTAGTCGATCAGGAAGTTCACACCGTCAACGACGGTGACCATGGTATCGAGCCGCGCAATGTCAGCCAGGCTCTGCCCGTCTTCGCCGCGAAAGGTGAAAGTTTCTGCCACCGGCAACGGCTCTGAGATCCCCGTGGATTCAATCAGCAGGTAATCAAACCGACCCTCCTTGGCGAGTTTGCTTACCTCCTCCAGCAAGTCTTCGCGAAGGGTGCAGCAGATGCAGCCGTTGCTCATTTCCACGAGTTTTTCTTCGGCGCGATTGAGGCTGACGTCGCGCTGCACTTCGCTGCCATCAATATTGATTTCGCTCATGTCGTTCACGATCACAGCGACGCGCAAGTTCTCGCGGTTGCGCAATACGTAGTTGAGAAGCGTGCTTTTACCGGCGCCGAGAAAACCCGACAAGACGGTGACGGGGAGACGATGGGGCATCAGGCATTCCTCATGAGGGGTACGCGGGTCAGTGGAGCCAGTTCAGGAAAAAGGCGTAGGCGAGTTTAATGTAATAACATAACATGTCAAACTTGCTTCCACGACGGACCTGCTTATGAATGCGCTGACTCTGCCGGATATCGCCAAACAAGCTTCACGCCAATCATTGCCACTCGATTGGGTAGGAATGTGTGGCATTGCACTTCCAGTCTTGATTGACGGGCAGCAACTCGCTGCAAAAGTTGACACAGGCGTGAGTCTCGACAATGAAGAGGCGCGAGGCATCCACATGTCACGTTTGTATCTGGCGCTGGAAATGCTTGAGAACGATCATCTGACACCTGCGCTGTTGCGCAGAATATTGGAACGGTTTATCGCCACGCACGAGGGTCTTTCCAACAATGCCTATCTGAATATTCACACGGACTTGCTGCTAAAAAGACCGGCGCTGATCAGCCCGCTGAGCGGATGGAAAGCCTATCCGGTTAGCATTCAAGCAAGTTTAAAAAATGGATTGTTCCACGTGGAACTATCGGTAGCCGTGACTTATTCCTCGACATGTCCCTGCTCGGCAGCGCTGGCATGGCAATTAATCCAGCAACAATTTGCCAATGACTTCGGGGAGAAGTCACTCAATCTCGATGACGTATTGAACTGGCTTGGCTCTACAAACGGCATCGTTGCGACGCCTCACAGCCAACGCAGCACCGCACAATTGCGGTTGCGTTTGAACGATGACTGCAATGCGCTTCCGCTGATCGCGATCATCGATGACGCAGAAATGGCGCTCGGCACTGCGGTTCAAACCGCGGTTAAACGCGCCGACGAGCAAGCCTTCGCCTTGGCCAACGGCCAGAACCTGATGTTCTGCGAAGACGCGGCTCGACGCCTGCACACCGCTCTGAAACGCCTTCCAACTATCAATGCTTTCCACCTGCGGGTCATTCACGCAGAAAGTTTGCACGCCCACGATGCCGTTGCAGAAAGCCGTTGGAATTGGGAGGCCGCATGATCCGAATTCTGGAGTGCAGCCATCCCCCGTTCGCATAACCAGTGATCAGGCTCGCGGTTTCACCGTCCCGCAATCCTGACCTAGCCACACGGCACGACTTTCCAGACTGCCCTTCTGCTGGATACCCGTGGCGTTGAACGTGCCGTTCACCTTAGTGGTGAACTCACGATCACTGAGGAACGTGGCAACGCCGGCGCCTTGCGCTTTCGGACAGCTGAAACGGAATTTCCACTGATTGCCACTGCGATCAGTGATTTCCTGTTTGCAGCCCGATTGCGGATCGGTGAGCGGAATGTTGTCCGTCTTCACCTGCTCCGGTGTGAGGCACGCGCGAATCCCTTTGCCACCCATGGTAATCCCCTGCTTTTCCAGCTGAGCACGCTGTTCAGGGGTCATCTGACCTTGCAACTGACCGAGGATCAATTGCAGATCCGGCAGGTTCTGGTCATCGACCTTCATGGTGCTGGTGGTCAATTCCCACAAACCGGGCTGAAGCATCTGTGCCTGAGCGGCCAGAGGAAGTGCCAAACCAAACGCCATGGCCAAACCCAGCAGACGAACGTTCATCGAGTAACTCCTGATCAGTAGTGGCCGTTAGACGTCAGCCACAGGCATCGGTTCATGGGCCAATTAATTAGCGACATTCTGCACGGAACATGGTCTGTTAAGCACTGAATCTTCAGGAGCAAGGCTGCCCCATGGATTATTTTGGACCACACATTTTCGGCTACATGATTGCACTGCTTCACACGCTTGGCTCGATTGCCGCCGTCCACGCCGTGCTGACCGTTCGCACCGCACAGGGATCCATCGCCTGGGCCCTCTCGCTGGTGTTCATCCCTTACTTCACGCTCATCCCCTATCTGGTGTTTGGTCGCAGCACCTTCGATGGCTACATCAAGGCGCGTCGCCAAGCCAACGAAGAAATGCGCAAAGCAATCTCCGAGCTGAACTGGCGCCCTTGGGTAGAAGAAGCGCTCACCGCACGCGCCTCGAACGCCTATGCGTCGTTACGGGCAATGCCCAAACTGGGGCGTATGCCGTGCCTGGCCAACAATGAAGTGAGCTTGCTGATCAATGGTCAGGCAACGTTCGACGCAATCTTCGACGCCATCAGCCATGCCAAAGAAGCGGTTCTGATCCAGTTCTTCATCATCCACGACGATCGTCTCGGCCAGCGCCTGCAAAACCTTCTGTTGAAGAAAGCCGCTGAAGGTGTGGCGATTTATTTGTTGTACGACCGAATCGGCAGCCACTCGCTGCCTTACAGCTATGTGCAATCGTTGCGAGATGCAGGCGTCGAGGTCAAAGCCTTCGCCACCCGAAGCGGCTGGCTCAATCGCTTCCAGGTCAACTTTCGTAACCACCGCAAGATCGTTGTGGTGGACGGCGTGCTCGGCTTCGTCGGCGGGCACAACGTCGGCGATGAGTACATGGGGGAAAAACCCCCGCTCGCCCCGTGGCGTGACACTCACGTCCAAGTGCGCGGCCCCGTGGTGGCCTGTATGCAGGAATCCTTTGCGGAAGACTGGTTCTGGGCCGCCCGCTCGCTTCCACCCCTGATCTTGCCGGATGTCTATCCTGATGACGGCGTCCTCTGCCAATTGCTCGCCAGCGGCCCGGCAGACTCCTACGAGACCTGTTCGTTGTTCTTCGTGGAGGCTATTCATGCCGCGACGGAACGAGTGTGGATCACCAGTCCGTATTTCATACCTGACGAAGCCGTATTTGCTGCCCTTCGATTGGCGGTGTTGCGTGGGGTGGACGTGCGCTTGCTGCTGCCTTCACGGCCCGATCATCGAATCGTCTATGCCGCCTCGAGCCTCTACGCCTTCGAAGCGGTACGGGCCGGCGTGAGAGTGTTCCGCTACCAACCTGGTTTCCTGCATCAGAAGGTGGTGCTGATCGACAGTGAAATCAGCGCCATCGGCAGCGCCAACATGGACAACCGTTCGTTCCGGCTCAACTTCGAAGTGATGCTGCTAACCGTCGACAGTGTGTTCGCCGGCGAAGTGGAACAGATGCTCAACGAGGACTTTGCCCAGGCTCACGAAATCGCCAAAGAGGAAAGCCGGGAGACCCACCGCCTGCAACATGTCGGCATGCGGGTCGCCCGGCTCATTTCACCGATCCTTTAAGGCGTGTAGATGTCGTCGCGGGTCCATGGCAATTCATGGCTGCCATCGGGGTGAGCTTTGACGGCCAGAATCTGGTGGAGATTGATCCAGCCCTTGGCGAACGCATAAGCGCAGCCAGCCAGGTATAACCGCCAGATCCGCAATGTCTGCTCCGGCACCTGCCTGGCAGCCGCTTCGAGATTGTCCTCCAGACGCTCGCTCCAATGATCGAGCGTTCGTGCGTAATGCAGGCGCAAGCTTTCGACGTCGACAATTTCCAGACCCGCCTCACTGATTTCCGCAGAAATCATCGACAGGTGCGGAAGTTCGCCGTTAGGGAACACATACTTCTCGATGAAATCACCGGCACCACGTCCCACCGGACGGCCATCGGTGTGCTTGGCGGTGATGCCGTGATTCATCACCAGACCGCCCTCTTTCACCGCGCCGAACAGAGTTTTGCAGTACTCGGCAAGGTTCGCGTGACCGACGTGCTCGAACATGCCAACACTGACGACCTTGTCGAAACGACCGTCCTGAGGCAGATCGCGATAGTCGAGCAATTGAAGCTCCACCAGATCATCCAGACCTTCGGCAGTCACTCGCTCCCGGGCAAGGGCCAGTTGCTCTTTGCTCAGCGTGATGCCGAACACCTTGGCACCAAACTCCCGCGCGGCATACCGCGCCAGGCCACCCCAACCACAGCCGACGTCCAGCAGATAGTCGCCGGGTTGCAGCCGCAACTTGCGGCATAGATGGCGGAATTTTGCTTGCTGGGCTTGCTCGAGGGATTCGCTACCGGTCTCGAAATACGCACAGGAATACGCCATGTCGCTGTCGAGCCAAAGCTGATAGAACGCGTTGGAAAGGTCGTAGTGGTAGGAGATTGCCTTGGCATCGGTTTCCTTGTCGTGAACCGTGCGAACAGGCTGATTGTCATCGTCCTCGCCCACCAACGCCTGACTCCACTCGTCGACGATGCGAATCACATCGCTGATGGACCCTTCCAGTTCGAGCTTCCCTTCGACAAACGCCGCTCCTAGCGCGTCAAGGGTGGGATGGGTGAGCTGGGTAACCATTTGTGGGTCCTTGACCACAATGGTGACGCTCGGCGTCGGCCCCAGATTGTATTCATGGCCGTCCCAGAGTCGCAGGCGTATCGGTAACTGCAGATTCTGTAAGGCCGGTGGAATGTGCGCGAGCATGGAGAATCCCCCTTGTTTCAGACGTCTGATTGAGAGGGTAGACCATCCTTGAAAAATAGCTGGCTATCGAATTAATAGCCGTTTTCTATGATTCACTGCGGCAATAAAACCAGCGCTGCGAACCCACAAAGTCCTTCGCCCTCACGCAGATGACTGCAAAGTTGGCTTACAGTTCTGAAAATGTTCATCGAGCACTCATGTCCTCTTTCATCTTCAGCAGAGGCTCCTGGAAGCGCAGCAAACGCCCGGCATTTCCCAACACCAGCAACGTACTGAAGTTATGCAGCAAAGCGGCAATCATTGCCCCTGCGGCGCCGAGCCAGCCAAACGCTGCGAAGGCGACAATTGCGAGGGTCCAGCCCAAACCAATAATCACGTTGACCTGCAATGTGTGGCGACATTGGCGGCTTAATCGCACACAGGTTCCGAGCCTGCGCAGGTCACTGCCGATCAGCACGATATCGGCTGATGCCAGTGCAATGTCAGCGCCACCCGCGCCCATGGCCACGCCGACGACTCCAGCCTTTAGCGCCAGTGAGTCGTTGATCCCGTCGCCGACCACCATCGGCCGGAAGCCACTGCCGATTTCCTTCAGCACACGATTCAGCTTGTCCTCAGGCAGCGCCTGCGCTTCGACATCTCTGATCCCCACCTCTTGAGCCAGGGTGTGCGCGACACTCTGGCGATCACCTGTCAGCAGTAGCTGGCGACCCAAACCCAGTTCACGCAACTCGCTCAAGGCAAAACGCGCTTCAGGTTTAACGGTATCCGCCAGCAACAGCCATGCGAGGAATTCGCCATCGAGCGCCAACCCGGCAATCGGTCCGTCGTGTTCGGGAACGGCACTGGTGGTGATACCCAACTGATCGAACAACTCTGGCCGACCCAGCGCGGCTTCCCCCGCCTCGGTCATTGCCACCACACCGAGCCCCTGGCGTTCACGAATGTCGGAAAGCAGCAGGAAATATTCCTGGTCGACCAGGCCAGCGAGCGCACGGCTGACCGGATGACTGCTGGCGGCCCCAAGGCTGGCAGCCAGATTCAGCACCTGACTACGATCCTCCAGCGGGCTGTCGATGGATTGCAGGCGCAAGGTGCCGAAGGTCAGCGTCCCGGTCTTGTCGACCACCAGTGATGTCAGATCGGCCAGCTCTTCCAGAAACGCTGAGCTGCGAATCAGAATGCCGTGACGAGCCGCAACCGCCACGCCTGCGATTGCCGTAGCCGGCGCTGACAGCACCAGCGCGCAAGGACAAGCCGCCACCAATACCGCGAGCATCGCCTGCGCATCATTGGTGATGAACCAGGTGACTGCTGCCAATAACAACACCAGCACCATGTAGCTGCCTGCGTAGCGTTCCAGCAAACGGGTAATCGGCGGCTTGGAACGCTCGGCGCTTTGCATCAGCGCGATGACTTTACCCAACGTCGATTCATTGCCGGTGCGGGTCACTTCGATGCGCAACAGACCATCAAGGTTGATCGCGCCACCAAACACCGGCATGCCGACACCGACCTCCATCGGCACCGATTCCCCTGTGATTGACGCCGTGTCGAGGCTCGCCTGACCGGTCAGCACACGGCCGTCGGCTGGCACTCGATCACCGGCTCGCACCTCAACAATGTCGGCAGCCTTGAGCGTGCCATTGTCGACTTCGACGATGCCGCCGTCCGCCTGGACCTTGCGCGCATGACTACGCGTCAGTTGGCCCAGCGCATGAATGGCTTCCTGCGAACCGATGACACTGCGCTCTTCCAGCACGTGACCGAAGATCATGATGATCGGCAGCAAGGCGGCGGTCAGGAGATCGCCGGTGGCCCAGGCGCCCAGCATCGCCAACGCAATCAGTTGATCGGTGATGCCGTGCAAGCTTGGGTAACGCAGGCTGTACCAGGCCGAACGCATCACCGGTATGGCCACCAGCACGGAAGCAAATCCCAGCAGCAACTGACTGACGCCTGTCTGCTCGGGCGACAACCAGCGCCAGATCAGACCGAGCGCCAGCAGACCCAGAGCGAGCATCGCCAGGGTCAGTTGGCGTGCGGCACTGCGTTGTTCAGCCGAGGACAACATGCTCGGTGCCGCGGCGGTTTGCCCAGTCATTGTGCAGCTCCCTGAATGATCAATCGGGAATCGTCTTTCGGGTTGACCGTGGTCACTGAGCCCGCCTGGCCAAGGATTGTTGGCATCCGTTCACGGTAAATGCGCAGGAGCATTTGTGGGTCGGTTCCTTCTTCCTGCGCTTTCGCCAGGCTTAAAACGGTTGCCGTGTCCGCCGAGGCTTTGGCCAATCGTTCGCTCGCTTGGGCATGAGCCACTTGCAGCGAACGGTCGGCTTGCTGATTGGCGGTCTGGGTGAGTTTCTCGGCCTCGGTGCGCGCGTTGGCGACCGCTTTGTCGGCTTGCTGACTCGCGGTCAACACGGCGTTGAACGCGTTGACCGCTGGCCCCGGCAGGCTCGATTGAACGTCGACACGCGCCACCTCAATACCCACGCCCTGCCCCGTCGCCGTCAGTTCGGCCAGGCGCTGGTTGATGCCTTGCACCAGATCACCCCGCAGTCGCTCGCGGCGTTCGGCCGCCTGACTGTCAGCGCCGATAAGCTCGGGTCGAGCAACCAGAATGGTGTCCAGATCGCGAGCTGCCGTGAGGGCGACGGCGCTGCGTGTCACCAATCGATCGAGCGCCGGCAGTACATGATCGCCTTGCAGGACGAAGGCATACGGGTCGGTGACTTTGTAGAACACCCGGACATCCAGTTGCACCACTCCCGCATCCCCGGTCAGCAGGTAACCGGAGCCCGCTAGCGCATCGCTGATCGGCGTCGCAAAACTTGCCACTCGATCAGCCTGCAGGGCGACATCGCTGCGCAACAGATTTTCTACTCGACGCTCGATAACACGGTCAGCCGCTGGCAGCAGGATCACTTGTTCAAACGGTCGCGGCCACGCGAGCAACAACCCCGCATTCTGAATCCGGTCCAGCGCACCAAAGTGCAGAACCACCGCGCGATTCTGTGGATCGATCTGCCGCACATTGGAGAACACCCACGCTAGCGCGGCCAACACCGTCACTGCGTATAACCCCAAAAATGCCAATCGCCCCGCTTGAATCCAGGGGCTGCTCAATTCATTTGTTCCACGTGGAACGCTTTTCATGGCTGCAACCCAGGCTTGTTTTCGAGCGTCGGCGGACCGTCCACCAACACGCGAAATGGCGCTGTGTCCGTTCGCAAAATCAGCTTGGTTCCTGGTGTGACGATCGTGCCCAAGGTGTCCAGAGAGCGAAGCAAATTGTAGAGCTGCGGCGATCCCGCGTAAGCGCGACCATAAATCTGCGCAGCTTCAACCCGGGACTGGGCCTCTATGTCGGCAGCTTTCACCGTCGCATCCGCCTGGACGATGCGTGCATCACGTTCTGCGGCTGAGCGTATTTGCGCGGCTTCGCGTTTACCGATCGCAGTGCGTTCTGTCGCGATGGTTTCTCGCTCGGCGCGCATTCGATCAACCGTCGCAGTCAACGTCACCGAGGGCAATGTCAGGCGTTCAATACCTACCTGTAATACGCGCACACCGTAGGTCGCCAGCAACTGCTGATCGATTTGTTTGCGCAGTTGCGTTTCGAAGTCGGCGATATGGACCTGATTGGCGTCGGTGTTCACCAGGTTAGCCAGGTCGAAACTGCTGGCCGTGGTTTCCAGCGCCGAGCCGACAAACGTACGAATCTGCCGGGCTGCTTCATCCGGCTGGTTTTGCACCGCGCGCATGAAGCGCTGGACGTTGTCCGGATCACTTTGCACCTGCCACGCGACATAGGCCTGGACGATGATTCGCAGACCGTCACGGGTGCCGACATCCTGCAAGCCGCTCGACGTAGTACGCAGTCGAAGATCGACAGGAATCGCCGCTTCGAACGGTGCTGGCCAGCGCCAGCCAAGACCCGGTTCAAGGAGCACTCTCGACGGGTTGCCGAAGCGCGTAATTACCGTAGCCTCCCCGGAACGCACTTGCACCAGACTTGCCGCTGCGATGGCAAACGCTACCAGCAATGCCGCCCAGCCCATGCGTCGCCACGGGAAAGGGCCCGCTTCCTCTGGAGCACCATGGTGGTGATGATGATGATGTCCATGGTGATGCCCGCCATGACCGTGTTCATGGCCGCTGTGGTCATCGTGATCGTGGGTATGCGACTGGCTCAATGGGCAACTCCTGGCTGAGCGGTAGAGCGTGCTGGCACAGGGTCAGCTGGCAAGGTGAAGGTACGGAGGTCAATGGTGGGCGCGTTACTAGTGCCACCCAGGCGATGGTCGAGTATCAACAACCTGGCGTTGGCGAGACCTTGGGAAAGCTGACTTAAATACTGCTCCAGCACGAAGGCCTGACCAGCACTGGCGAAGGCTTTTTGTTCTGCGGAAAATTTCAGATCGGCAGCCTGTGCGGTCGCGTTGATTTCCCGGGCGCTGGCGGTCGCCTGATCGCGCACAATGCTGGCCTGTAATTGCGCTTCATGGGTGGCTTGCGCCGCCGCACCGCGCTCTCGGGAGATCAATGCTTGCGCGCCGATCTGCGCAGCTTGCACGCCGTGATAAGCATTGGCTGCACCCGCCGGCGGGTGAATCGCCTCGACAACGGTCGCGAGAATTTCGACGCCACTGTCCAGTTTCGTCAGGTCTGCCTGCACCGACCGACCGATTTCTTCGCCCAGCCCTACCCTGTCATCACCGAGTAACCCATCCAGGGTGCGCGAGGCAAAATCGTGAACCAGAATCCGGCTGGCTGTGCTGCGAATCAATGTGGGTATGTCAGCGCTGTTATAGGTCGCGGCCATCGCCGCCTGATCAGTCAGGCCGATGCGATAGACAAAGCGCACGTCCATGTTAACGATCTGGAAGCTTTGTTTATCCGCGCGGCTACTGGCGATGACTTGGGATTTATCGTTCACATGACTGGCGTCCCACAAGCGATTGGCAGTCGCTGGGGCCGGGCCTTCCGCAGGGTCAGCCAGTACCGGTAACGGGTTCTCGCCGACACTGGTGGCCAACTCGTGAACCACGCCATTTTCAACGCTCAATACCCGACCCAACGGCCACGGTAATCCGGCATGTAAACCAGGGCCAAAGACCTCCACCGGCTTGCCGAAACGTTCGTAGATACCGCGCCCTTGCAACGGTATTTCATGGATACCCGTCAGTGCCCAGCCAACAATCGACACAAAGACCACCACCGGCATGAACGCCCGGCGCATGAACGTGAAGGCCCAGATTTGCCGCAGGTCGATACCAAAGCGGTTATGCAATTCGTGCTGCAGCGCCAGCAACGGTTGCGGTGGCCAGCGCAGCATTTCGGCGACAAAGCTTCGCGCCAGCAAAGTCGGTTCGAGTTGCTCGCGGCGGGGACTGAACAACGACAACACAGCGCGTAGCAGCAACTCAATCGCAACCAGTCCTGGCAGCAAACCGATCAACACCGCCAGTCGCAAGGGCCACACGGATGTCTCACCCGCAAACAACAGGCACAGAGCGCTTAGCACCAGACAGATAATGGCGACGCGGGTCAGTTGCGCCAGCGAACCGGCTTCAGGCCATTGTGCGGTGTTTTCCTGGGCCAGCTGGCGTTCGAAAACCAGCAACCCGAATGCCAGCAACAATGACAGCGCAGCGCCGACATGGGCCGCCAAGCCTAAGGCGGTGGGCGGTAATGCCAGGTTCCAGACCTGATTGACGCTGAACAGCACGAGCAAAGCCCACCCACCGAGCCACAGTGTCGGTGTGCCGATTTGCACCAGTGTCCGCAGCCATCGTTCATTAATGCGGTCCAGCAAGCGCTCATACCAGCCCAACGGCACAGGCTCGTCATCCGTAACGATGGCGGGCATCCCTGCTGACGGGTTTAACGCCCTCGCGCGCCATAGCGTCACGAATCGGGCCGATTGCAGGCCGGCAATCAGCACCAACACTCCGGCGCTCTGATTGACCAGCAAGGCAGGCCAGGGTGACTGCGCTGAAAACAGCCTGACAAAGAATGCCAGGAGCAACCCGCCAGTCGCGATAGCGCCCAGACCGATCAGCAGCTGACGCAATCGTCGCCCCTGGAAGACTGCCTGTTGAAAGCGCGGCAGTTCTGCGACTACCACCTCATCTGAATCAAGATCGACTTGCATACCACCTCAGATTGTTTCGCACGGGGCCCAATTCGTTACGATATAACGAAAGTGGTGAAATATTTGTACTTAATTGCTCTATCAAAAGCGGCGCAAGCTGTCGCTTGGCTGAAGCCTTGACCGAAACCCGCGGCATCGCACATATTACGTTCGTAATTTTATCGACCAACTACTTTTAACCCTTCCCGATCCCTTTCGAGCCAGGAGTACAACATGAGCACTTATGACGTCGTGATTCTCGGCGGTGGTCCCGGTGGCTATAACGCAGCAATCCGCGCCGGCCAATTGGGCCTGAAAGCTGCCTGTGTTGAAGGCCGTGCCACACTAGGCGGTACCTGCCTGAATGTCGGCTGCATGCCCTCCAAGGCGCTACTACATGCCTCTGAACTCTACGAGGCGGCCATGGGATCGGAATTCGCCAACCTGGGCATAGAGGTCAAACCCGTCCTCAACCTCGCCCAGATGATGAAGCAGAAGGATGAAAGCGTGACCGGCCTGACCAAGGGCATCGAGTTTCTCTTTCGCAAGAACAAAGTCGACTGGATCAAAGGCTGGGGACATATCAACGGGCCGGGCAAGGTCACGGTGACAGACAGCGCCGGCGGTAAAACCGAACTGAGTGCCAAGGACATCATCATTGCCACCGGGTCCGAGCCCACTCCCCTGCCGGGCGTCACCATCGACAACCACCGCATCCTCGATTCCACCGGTGCGTTGTCACTGGCCGAAGTGCCGAAGCATCTTGTGGTGATCGGCGCCGGCGTGATTGGCCTCGAACTGGGTTCGGTCTGGCGTCGGCTGGGTGCGCAGGTGACGGTCATCGAATTCCTCGACCGCATCTGTCCCGGTGTGGATGCCGAAGCAGGAAAAACACTGCAACGTTCATTGAGCAAACAAGGCATCAGCTTCAAGTTGAGCTCGAAAGTCGTCAGCGCGACTACTTCAGCGAACGGCGTGCAACTCAGCGTTGAACCCTCCGCAGGTGGCACTGCCGAGTTGCTGGAAGCCGACTACGTGTTGGTGTCCATTGGGCGCAGACCTTTCACCGAAGGCCTGGGTCTGGAAAATGTAGGCCTGACCACCGATAAACGCGGCATGCTCGAGAACAAGGGCCACCGCACGGAAGCCGCCGGAGTCTGGGTGATCGGTGACGTAACCTCCGGGCCGATGCTTGCGCACAAGGCCGAAGACGAAGCCATGGCCTGCGTCGAGCAAATCGTCGGCAAGGCTGGCGAAGTCAATTACAACCTGATTCCTAACGTGATCTACACCCGGCCTGAGCTGGCGAGCGTCGGTAAAACCGAAGAGCAATTGAAGGCTGAAGGCCGTGCGTACAAGGTCGGCAAATTTCCTTTCACCGCCAACAGCCGGGCGAAGATCAACCATGAAACCGAAGGCTTTGCCAAAGTCTTGGCTGACGAGCGAACCGACGAAATCCTCGGCGTGCATCTGGTCGGCCCGAGTGTCAGTGAAATGATTGGCGAGTACTGCGTGGCGATGGAGTTCAGCGCGTCGGCAGAGGACATCGCCCTGACCTGTCATCCACACCCGACGCGCTCCGAGGCATTGCGCCAGGCGGCGATGAACGTGGAGGGGATGGCTACGCAGATGTGATGGCGCACTGAAATATTTGTGTTGCCTGTTCGGTCGCCATCGCGAGCAGGCTCACTCCTACAATGGATCTGTGAGGATTTAAGAGCTGCTTGCTCGCGATGGCAGCAACCCGGTCTACAGCGGCAAATGCTCCAACGGCAACGCACCTGGTGCCTTGACGGTGTGAATCGCAAAGTTGCTGCGAATGTCTCTCACACCGGGCAATTTCAACAAGCTCCCCGTCAGGAAACGGTCATAACCTCGCAGATCCGGCACCACGACTTGCAGTAGAAAATCCGATTCCCCCGACACAAGAAACGCCGAGATCACCTCGGGCAGCGCCGTTACAGCCACTCGAAAAGCTTCGGCCTGTTCATCATTGTGGCGCTCAACCTTGACCCCAACGAACACCGTCAAGCCCAGTCCGACTTCGTCACGGTCCAGATTGGCCTGGTAACCGCGAATCACCCCCGCCTCTTCGAGCATCCGCACCCGCCGTAAACACGGCGATGCGGACAACCCGATTTCGTCAGCCAGTTGCACGTTACTCAATCGGCCGTCTCGTTGCAGCGCTGCGAGAATCTTACGGTCGTAGGCATCCAGTTTCATATTTGGCAGAATCCGATGGCTTAAGCAGAAATGTGTAGCAGATTATGCCAATACAGACAGGATTAGAAGCCAACATCGCAACCACCTGCCCTGCCCTTGCGCTCTAGACTGACACTACCAAATCGACAACGAGCGGGTGTGACATGGATGGATTCTGGCTGTTTTTCATGGCGTTGGCGGTTGTGTTTTTGCTACCGGGACCGGACATGATTCTGCTTTTGCAAACGGGTGCGCGGCAGGGCAGATCTGCGGCACTGGCGACCGCTATAGGCTTGGGCATCGCCCGAGGTTGCCATGTGGCGCTGGCGGCGTTGGGGCTGGCGGTGCTGTTCAAAACAGCGCCCTGGACGTTTGATGTGGTGCGGCTGGCGGGCGCTGCGTATCTCTTGTGGATGGGAATCCAATGCTTGCGAACCACCCTGCTGCCAAACCTCGACAGCGGCGTAATCGCACCCGCGAAGACCCGGTGGCGTGAGGCGATTCAGCGAGGGTTGCTCACTAACCTGCTGAACCCCAAGGCGCTGCTGTTTTGCTCGGTACTCTTGCCGCAATTCATCGACCCTCACGCCGGGTCGGTGCTCGCACAGTTCGCGGTACTCGGCGTGATGCTGGTCAGTGTCGGTTTGTTGTTCGACAGCGCGTACGCGCTGGTAGGCGCTGCAATGGGCCGATGGTTGCAACGCAGCCCTTCGGCTCAGCGCCTGCAGCAATGGTTATTCGGCAGTCTGTTGATCGGCTTCGCGGTACGCCTCACCTTTGTTCAACAGGCGTAATTCAGGCGCGTAACTTTCGTTTGCGACGATTGATCAACACCAGGGCAAGCGCGGTAAACGCCACGACCCCGCCCATTTCCAGCCACTTCTTGTAAGGCCGAAGTGTGGCGCGAATCGGGTTTACAACTTGAGTGACATAGCGTCTGTCAGCGCTCAGGAAATCCGGTTGAGGGCACTGTTCACCGAAGAATAAAGCCCAGGGCACGTACGGGCCTTCTTTAACGTAACGTTGATAGAAGGCCGCTTTTTCTTCGGGATCGGTGTTCCACCCTGTCGCTGCGCACAGTACCGCCGCAAAGGCCTGACTGGTATGTGGCAAATGGTCGGCGGCGCGACTAGCCAGTGCATTGGCGACATATCGGTAGTGAAAACGCTGATCAGGCTGTGCCGCGCTGGCTTGCTGACGGTTCACTTCCTCTTGCGCCACCAGCGGGCCCACTTTCAGTTCGCTGCTTTCAAGGCTGTAATTGCCACCGAAGGTCGCATAGTCCGGGGACATCTCGTAACCCAATAGCTCCATGCCGTTATAACGAGTGAGTTGGGCGGCATGAAAATAGGCAAAGGCCCGCTTGGTTGGCCACCACTTTGATTCGGCGTCGTTGCGCAACTCTGCATACCACTTGGCCGTGGCGTACAACTTGATGTTGTCGAAATACACGGGCGCTTCGTCGTAGCGACCTTCCCGCAGCAAGCGGCGGCCCAGCAAGTTACGCAACTTTGCTGAGACCGACAAAGGCGCGACATTGCTGTCTTCCTGGCCGGAAGAGCTCGGCGCGTAGTCAGAAAGATCCTGCTGAGTGAAGGGTTTCGGCACCGGGACTTTCGTATCGACGTACTGTTTGAGTTCGTCGACGGTCAACACGCGCTCCGCCACGGTGGCCGCGTCGAGCCAGTAAATATCACCACTGCGATAGAGCTGATCGAACGCCTGCAGGTAATCACCGCGCTGCAAGGCCAGAATCGCGCTTTCCCCTTCCACCCGGCACTTGGGCTGAAGCGTTTCGTAATCGAATTCCGGCGTGCGTCGATCCCCCCAGGATTCAGTTTGGGGAAATGCCTGGGCCGCTTTGGCATACGCTGCGGCGGCCACTATTTTATCCCCATCGCGCAGCGCCAGTTTCGCCCGTAGCCACCACGCCAAACCTCCATCCCCCGCGTGTTCGAGGAACGCTTTGGCGCTCGCGTAATCACCTTGCTGATAATTGACAGCGGCCAGACGATCAGCATTTTCCAGGCTATCTCGTGCGCTGTTTTGCAGCAGTTTGATCAATTTCAGTTCGTTCGGAGGCTGATCGCCAAATGACCAACCCAGACGACTGATCAACGACGCGGTCACCAGTTGCTGCACCGGTTTGCTCGTGAGCAACTGCGCTAATGGTTCTTCAGGCATCGCGGCCAGTTCGGCTGTCAGCTGCTTCAATGAGCTGTAGCCCACCGGCGATCCATGAAGATTTTGCGTGGCATAGAGCTCGATGGCGGTGTTCCAGTCGCCCGCCGTTCGAGCCACACGAGCTTCTTCGCCGAGGCTGGCGACACCCAGTTCCAGAGGATCACTGAAGCCGTCGATGCTTAACTGTCGGGTTTGCTGAAATGCCTGACGGGCTTGAGCAAGAAAGTCTGAGGCCGCGTCCGTATCGGCGCTCATCGCGAACAGCGCGCGGCCCAGGGAGTACGCGGCCCAAGTGCTGCGCAATGCTCGTTGATCCGCTGGAAGCGCCAGCACTTTATGGAAATATTCGGTCGCGAGCGGGAAGTCCCCGACGTTGAATGCTGCAGCGCCTGCCAGATACAACCTGAGTTCCGCCGGTAAGTTCGCACCCTGCATTTCGACCTGATGTGCATCGGTCAGCCCGCGAAGCTTTTTCACCATTGCCTGCTGGTCTTCGGTCAAACCCGCCAGCTCGGCCTGGCTCCGTTGTTCCGCATAGTCCGCCCCATCGCCGTAGCCGACATCAGGTATGCGGGTGGCAGAGGTCACATTCTTGAGCCCGGCAATGGCATGTCCGAGGCGGCTGATCTCGAAGTGAAAATTACCTTCCGGCAGCTCCGCCAACGTCTGGGCACGATTGTCGAGCAGACGCATTGGAAAGTCTGGCCCGCAGGCGAGTGCTGAATCCAGCGGTAAGCCAAGACTCAAGCACAGGAGATGGCGGGGCCAGTTACGGGTGAACATTTGAAGCTCCTTGATCGATTCGTGCGCAACGAGCCCAACCGATGGCGCGTTGTTCGCCGGCGAGTATGCGACCCTCGCTCAGGCGCGTGAAGGTAAGCACATCCGGAGTCTGTTGCAACGCGTAACCTGCCAGCGCATCGGCACCTTCACAGTTTTTCACGGCAAGCGTTACACGCGTGGGCCAGGCTCCGTCGAGATTGCCCTGGTTGATCACGCTGATGTCATTGAGGCCTTCTTTTGCGGAGAGTTCGATCGTCAGGCGACGTTCTAATGCCTCACCCCGAGCCACGGCGACCAAGGTCGTCAGGCTCCACGCCCGGCGGTCGTTTGCCAGCGGCAATCGAAACCAGATCAGGCCCGCCAGATGCGCGGGCGGATCTTCACGAAGATCACGGGCGAGCTCGCTGAGCTGTCGAGGATCAGCCATCAACTCTCGGCGTTCCCCGACCTGCTCGATGGTCACTTCACTTTCTACAACAGGCGCGCCCATGGTTTGCGGCAGTAAGGCGACGCCGTAGGCAGGAAGCGCAATATAAAACGGCTTCGACGTCACACGGTTCCATTTCTCGACCCATTTTTTGGTCTGTTCCACGTGGAACAATCCACGTCGTGGATCACTCACCGCGTGCACTTGCAACACGCTACTGTCGACCGTCGCCAAGAGCGCTGGCAGCTCAGAGCTGTCGAGCCAGGCAGGCAACGCGGTAATGCTGAGCGGCAGGGATGGAGGCAAGGCGCTGCGCAAATCAGTGAGAAATTTACGGTAGTCCGGAAGGCGAGCATTCCCCGCGTCGTGGTCGATTTCCACGCCAGTAATGGTCAGCCCCTGCCCTTGCCAATCGTTGAGCAACTGCAGAATCTGCGCGGTGATTTCAGTTGGTTTGAGGGACTTGAGTTGACCGTCGAGCCGGATGACGGCAATCAGCGGTCTGGCGTCCTGCTTGAGCAAAGCAGAATCGATTCGCGCCCTGCTCCAGCCTGCTTGAGGGAACGCCTGTAATGCCAACACGCGCAGGGTGGAAAAATCCGCGCGGCTGTCTCTCAACGCGATTTCGTGCGCCGGTGTCCATTGACGTTGCCAGACATAGAGTTGCTGATCGAGTGGTGGTGCGTCGGGTTGTTCGCAGCCATTGAGCAATGACGCACAAACAGCCAGTGCCCAATGGCAGATGGAAAACTGCATGAATTATCCCTTTCAACACAAGGCTGCAGGGTACACAAAACCCGTGGGTACGAGCTTGCTGGCTATATCCGATTAGCGGCAGATGTTGATCTCGTCTGATACACCGTCATCGCGAGCAAGCTTTGCTCCTACAGGGGTCAGACGCTCGGGTTTAATTCACGGCTTGCGCGCAATAATCACCTGACTTTTCGCGACCACGGCATCCAGCGCCTGTTTGATCTGCGCGCCCCTTGGGGAAGCGAGAATGGCCTGCCAGGTATCGGCCCAGTGATTGAGCAACGGATGGTCAGCGTTGCTGAAATCGACCTTGGCTTCCCAGAACAACAGCATCCACATCGACCAGTAAAACCCGTATTGGCTGTGGCTGATCACCTCCAGTCCCGCGTCGCTGACCATGGCTTTGAACTGCTCTTCGCTGATGATGCGAATGTGGTTGGGCTTCTGGAAATACTCAGGAGCCGCAATGTCTTTCTGCAGGTCTTCGGAACTCGGGTGCGGACAGCTGAGCAGGTACAGCGCACCAGGTTTGCCAACACGCACCAGTTCAGCGAGAAACTGCGCTGGATCGTCCACGTGCTCGATGACCTCAGTCGACACGACGCGCGTGGCGGTTTCGTCGGCGATAGGCAGTGGGTTGCAGTCGGTGACATGGCACTCGACACCCCGGGCCGGTGTATCACTCAGCCGCTGGCGCGTTGCTTCGACCTTGGACGCGTCAATGTCGGCGATGAGGATCTTCGCCCCGCGCATTGCGCAGAAGTGCACGTTGCCGCCGTCACCGCAGCCAACGTCCAGCAACGTGTCCTCGGGCGTCACCGGAAAACCGGTGAACAGCTCGCCGGTTTCCTGATTGAACCAGCCACTGAGCATCGCGTCATGCAAGCCGAGCATGTATGGATCAACCTTCTCCGGTGCGGGCGCGACGGGCGCCACAACCGGTGGCACGGGAGCGGGCGTACCCGCCGTGAGTTTCTTTAAAAGGCTCAGCATGAGGTAGCTCCAGAGGAAGGGATGGCGGTTCGGGACAGGCTCAAGCGCTGCACCAGCGAAGCGCCTCTGTTACGCATGGGCATTTCGATGAAGCGATAGTTGAGTTCGCTCGCCAGCGCGATCAGGCCGAACGCAATCAACAACGTCAAAACGGGATGGCCCGCCGGGCTCGGCAGGTTCGCTTCCTGCAAACGGAAGATCACTTCACGTACCAGCAGGTAGGCCGGAATGTGGATCAGATAGATCCCGTAGGAGCGGCTGCCGACCCACGTCATCAGGTTCTTGAACAGCCCGCGAGGCATCAGGTAATCGCGATTGTAGGAGGCGATCCACACCAGCAGCCCACACAACAGCGCAATCACACCGATGCGATAACTGGTGAAAGTGAAACGGTCTGTGGCCATGAAATTGAGCGCCAGCGACACCCCTATCAACGCCGACAATCCGGCCCACGGACGACGCAGAAATGTCGGTTCCCAGCGCAGGTATGACGGCTGCGAACTCCACATCGCCAACAGCACGCCGAGGGCTAAAGCATCGGTTCGGACCACCATCAATATCGGCGTGCGCAAGGTGAACAGCTGCACGGCGACCAAAGCGAGCAACGCCCAGACCAGATGCTTGCGACACAGCAGAATCAGCAACGGGAACAGCAAGTAGAACTGCTCTTCCAGGGACAGGCTCCAGTACACGAAACTTGTGCCGTACTCGTAGTGGTAGAAGCTGTCGGCGAAACGGAAATTGGCGTACTGCGCGACACCCGCCAACGTCGCCTGCAGGTTCGCGTGCAGTGTGCCGAACGCGCCTGAGCGGTTGAGAAAAATACACGCGAGCAACATCAGCGCCAGCCACAGCCACGCCGACGGCAACAAGCGAAACGCCCGTCGCAGCCAGAAATTACGCGTCTGCTGCCAGTACTCCTGACGGGTGCTGCAACCCTGCAATGCCGGTATCAGACTGCGCGCGATGACGAAGCCCGAAATCGCAAAAAACAGATCGACGCCCCACCAAGGCTGGGCGTACAGGGTGATGGCTTGCAGCAGCGGTACGCTGGCGGCAAACAGACTGTCCTGCAGGTGATGAAACAACACGCCCAGCACCGCAATACCGCGCAGCAGCTCGATGTCCATGATGCGTCTTTCGCTGCTCATGACGTCCTCCTGGACGCAGTCTCGGTCGCCAGTGGCTTGCGAGCGATGATCACCTGACTCTTGGGCATGAACTCATCGAGCATCTGCTTGATGGCCAGCCCGTTGGGTTGAACCAGGAGGTCTTGCCAGGTCTTCGCCCAGCTCTCCATCAGCGGTGGATACGGCGCCTGAATACGGTCACGCACGGCACCTCCCAAATCACGTCCGGCTGCCCGTTCACTGGCCCAGAAAAAGATCATGCCCATGACCCAGAAAAACCCGGTGGCCTGACGATGCTCGATCACCAGGCCGGCCTCTTCGACCAGGGCACCGAACCGCTCGGGGGTAAAAATCTGCACATGGTTGGGTGACTGGTAGTAGCTGGCCGGGGCGATGCCCTTTTGCAGATGCTCACCCACCGGCGCCGGCACACTTAGCAAGTACAGCGCACCGGGCCGGCCCATCCGCACCAGTTCCGCCATGAAAGGTTCTGGTTGGTCGATGTGCTCAAGCACTTCCATGCACACGACTTTGCTCGCGCAACCGTCGGCCAGCGGCAACGGCAAACTGTTACTGACGAGGCCCAGATTCTGTTTGTCCGATTGCGCCTCCACTTGCCGAGCCAGGTCACGAACCTTGTCGTGTTCACTGTCGGTGAAAATCACCGACGCGCCCTGGCGCACTGCAAACAACGTCGCCACGCCTTCGCCGCAACCGACATCCAGCAAGGTGTCATCGGCGGTAATGGCAAAGCCCTTGAGCAGTTCGCCGTTGTCACCGAGAAACCAGCCATCGAGCATTGCATCGTACAAACCGACGTCACGGGGCGACACAGGACTGTCGGGAATTGCCACGGGCAACGGCGCCGGCGGCACGGGTCGCCACTTTGCCAGCAGACGCCGAATCATGCGCCGGACACGTGCGAGGTAAGCGATTTGCGGTGCTCCAGCAACTGTTCGAGAAACGCCTTCAGACGCAGTTCGGCGCTGGCCTGACTGCAAAAACCCTCCAGCCTGTGGACCGCATGGGCCGACATCCTTTCATAGCGTCCGACGTCGTGTTTGGCGACGTCGTAGCTGACGCGATAGGCCGAGCACAGCGAGTCCCAGTCAGTGACGTAACGCAAGGTGCGATACGCCACACGGGGATCGTGAGGCCAGGCAGTCAACTCGTCGGTGGAGTCGACAACGAACGCATTCTCGCTGTCGACGTAGTCGGCCATGGCAGTGTTCAGAGGGGCGATCGCCGGTTTGCCGCAGGACATGAATTCCATCAGCGGCAAACATTGCCCTTCACCGTAGGAACAATTGACGACATAGCTGGTGGCCTCGACCAGACGCTCATAATCGACATCCGCCAGATAGCCATGGATCAGCACGATGCGGCATTGATAGGACTGATTTTTGTAAACGTGGTGCAGCATGTCGTTCAGCGCATCGGCGATGTCATGGTGAGTGAGCTTGAGGACCAGAGTGGCATCAGGCGTATCGCGGAACGTGGTGCAGAACGCACTGATCATGTCCTTCCAGTTCTTGCGCCCGTCATACGGATTGAACACCGAGGTGTAGATCACTCCCTCAAGCACCAGCTCATGGTCGCGCGGTGGTCCGTCGAAAACGATGGGGGTACCCTCACGCAAGCGTTCAGGTCCGTAAGGCCGAACGTCTGCGGTGCGACTGTCGATCAGCAACCCACGCAGGTTCAGACGGATGCTCTGCGCGACCGGGCGCTTTTCCAGTTGCTCGCCCAGCGCCGCGAAGCGGTCCCAGACTGGCGCCGGAATGGCGCTGATCGGGTAGTCAGGTCCCATCGCATTTCGGACTGCGTTGACTGTGTAACTTGAATGGGTGATGGCCATGCCGCTGGACGCCAACACCACTCGCCAGTCATGCCGGGGTTCTTCCTGCCAGCTCTCGGTGGGAATGGTGCTGAACTCCCAGGCGAACACGGGAATCGTCGGGCAGGCATAGTGAGTCGGTGTGCGATGCGGCGGCGAGAAAGACAAGAACACGCAGTCCTCGCCCCTGCTTTGGCAATCGAAATACAACCGGTCAACCAGCTCGTCCGGGTTGCTGACTTCGATCACCTGGCCCAATCGCTCCAGCACCGGCCGAAACTCCTTGAGGACGAAGTAATAGCTGTACTCGGGCCGGCCCAGGTTCTGCTGGATATTGCTCTTGTTGGTTTCCGAATGAATGATGATCAGCATGATGCAGTCCCCGTTTCGGCAACCGTCGGGGTGATTTCGCTTGCAGTCGGCTCGCTGAAAAACTGCGCCAGACGCTGCTGCACCGGAGCGAAACTGCAGTACTCGCGCATACGCTCATTGGCGGCTTCAGCCATCGCGTGCCAGGCCTCTGGCCGATGTTTGGCCATGGCGTAGCTGTCCTCGTAAGCGGCTTTCAATGAGCCCCAGTCCGGGCGATGGCGCAAGGTGCGATAGAGGATGCGTGCGTCTTCCGGCCAGATCGTTGGCTCCTGGCTGGACTTGACGACAAAGGCCACGCGGTCGTCGATGTAATCGCGCATGGCCGTGTGATTCGGCGCGATCACTGGCCGGGCGCAGGACATGAATTCCATCAATGGCAGGCAAAGGCCTTCGCAGCGTGAAGCATTGACGTAGAAACTCGCCGCGCCATAAAGCCGGGCAAACTCCTCGTCCTGCAGATACCCGTGCATGACCACCACACGGCAGGCAAACGGGGACAGCCGCGAAAGCAAAGTCATGAGTTCGACGTAATAGGTCGACAGATCGTTGTGGGTCATCTTCAGCACAAGCGTGGCGTCTTGCGCATCACGCAGCGCCCAGCAGAATGCGGTGATCAGGTGGTGCCAATTCTTGCGGCCGTCATCCGGGTTGAACACGCTGACATAGACGACGCCACTGACCTCGATGTCGACCACTTCACTGGCAGCAGGCAACGTTTCTTCCGGCGTTTCAAGCGCCTCGATGATCGGTGCTTCCACCGGCTCCGGCTCAGTTGGCGGTGGCGGTGGCGGAGTCCGAAACCTGGCCAGCAATGGGCGCACAGCGTCAGGGACCAGATCGCGAACAGCTTCGCGGTACCACATCAGCAGGTTGTGCTTGAGCAGGTACGGCACCGAGTGCTCACTCTCGGTCGACAGCGCCCGGTAGGCTTCACGCAGGTAGTGCCGGGTGATGAACAGGCGCCGTCGCACAGTGAGTGGAGGCGGTGCCGGAGGCTCAGGCTCAACTTCTGGTTCTGGTTCTGGCTCTACGACTTCCGGTAGCGGCACGTCGACAACCGGTGCAATCAGGCCATCGGCGGACAAGCCCATGGAATGGCTATCGAGGATACAGCCCTTGATTTGCAACGTGGTGCCAGGATTGATCGGCGTACCCGGATACTGCTGACGGATATCGGCAAAGCGTTCCCACAACGGCGTGGGCAAGACCAGCACCGGAAAGTCTTCACCCAGTGTTCGGCGGATGGCTTCGGCGGTGTGGGTGGACAAGGTAATTACCCGTCCCAGCCGCGCCAACGTCTGGCTCCAGTCGTGGCGCGGATCGTTGTCCCAGTACTCGGCAGGTATGCTGTCGAACTCCCAGGCGACCACGCAGACCATAGGGCATTGCAGATCGGTAGGGGTCTTGTGCGGTGGAGAGAACGAAATGAACAGGCTGTTCTGACCGGCCTGTTGCAACTGCCGGAACAGCGGATCGACGTCGGCGGGCGACGAGACGACATGAACCTGCCCCTGGCTTTCGAACAGCGGTCGATAGGCCTTGAGCACAAAGTAGTAACTGTATTCCGGCCGGCCGAGACTCTGGCTGATGGAGCTGTCGTTGACGTCGGAGTAAAGAATGAAATTCATGGCATCCCACGGTGAAATCGCCATCCCGGCAACCTCACGCTATGACGGTGAAACCACGGATCGGGCCAGCATTGCTGTCCTCGTCCATCGTCTTCGTGCCCGCCTTCGTTCTTGTTTTAGTGGTCAATTTCTCGCCGTTTCAGAGCGGCGTTACCGAGCTCTGGATAATCGTGGCGAGGGGCATTCTAAACACATCCGTTGAGGATTCGTGAACCGCCCGGCGAGAATAAATAGGGCTACGCTAACGAGAACTGACCGGTCACGGATGGACTTGTTGAAATTGCCGCGCAATTGGCACAGATTGGCTACCAAACAACTACAACAAATCATTTCGCCTGTCTTTGGACCAAGGAAGCCACACGGCCCTGCAGACATCTCCGCATAGCCAATGGGGAATGGCCGAAATGTATGACCAAGGGGCTGCTGTTTGAAAAAGCGTCTGTTCGTTACGGGTCTGACTGGATTCGTAGGACAACACATCCAATCGCGTCTGCTGGCGAATACCTCGGATTGGGAGCTTCTGTCCGTCCCTTCCCGATACGATCTCAGCGAGCCGGCAAGCCTCGAAGGCTTGTGGCCACAAATGCCCGATGCGGTTATTCACCTCGCCGGACAGACCTTCGTTCCCGAAGCGTTTCGTGATCCTGCACGCACGCTGAACATCAACCTGCTGGGCACGCTCAACCTGCTCCAGGCTCTCAAGGCCCGAGGCTTCACCGGCACGTTTCTGTACGTCAGCTCCGGTGACGTGTATGGCCAGGTCAGCGAAAACCAACTCCCCATCACCGAATTGCAACCGCCCTGCCCGCGCAACCCTTATGCCGTGAGCAAACTGTCGGCGGAATTCCTGAGCCTGCAATGGGGCTTGAGCGAAGGCTGGCCGGTACTGGTCGCCCGCCCGTTCAATCACATCGGGACAGGCCAGAAAGACAGCTTCGTCATTGCCAGCGCCGCACGCCAGATCAACCGGATCAAGCAAGGCTTGCAGGCCCCGCAACTGGAAGTCGGCGACATCGACGTCACCCGCGATTTTCTCGACGTGGGCGATGTGGTGTCGGCCTACCTGGCGCTGCTGGAAAAAGGCACTCCGGGGCAGGTCTACAACATTTGCTCGGGACGCGAGCAGAGCATTCGCAGTTTGATCGAGCAGTTGGGCGACCTTGCCCAGGTCGACATTCAACTGATTCAAGACCCTGCACGACTACGCCGCGCGGATCAGCGTCGGGTGTGCGGCAGCCCTGCCAGGCTCGTCCAGACCACGGGATGGACGCCTGAAATCACAACACAACAAACCCTGCGGGCGATCCTGTCCGACTGGGAGAAACGGGTAAGACAAGAATGACAAAAAGTGCACTGATCACAGGGATCACCGGCCAGGACGGCGCTTATCTGGCCAAACTGCTGCTGGACAAGGGATATAAAGTCCATGGCCTGGTAGCGCGTCGCAGCAGCGATTCGCGCTGGCGTTTGCGTGAGATGGGGGTCGAGGCCGATATCGTTTATCTGGACGGCGACATGGCCGATGCCTGCTCGGTGCAGCGCGCGGTTATCAAGTCGGCGCCGGACGAGGTGTACAACCTGGCAGCGCAGAGCTTTGTCGCCGCCTCCTGGGATCAACCCGTCACCACCGGCATCGTCGATGGTTTGGGCGTCACCCACCTGCTCGAAGCGATCCGCCAGTTCAGCCCGCACACGCGTTTTTATCAAGCCTCTACCAGCGAGATGTTCGGCCTGATCCAGGCAGAACGGCAGGACGAAAACACACCGTTTTACCCTCGCAGTCCTTACGGCGTTGCCAAGCTCTACGGCCACTGGATCACGGTGAACTACCGTGAGAGCTTCAACCTGCACGCCAGCAGCGGCATCCTGTTCAACCACGAGTCGCCCCTGCGCGGCATCGAGTTCGTCACCCGCAAGGTCACCGACGCGGCCGCTCGCATCAAGCAGGGCAAGCAGCAGGAACTGAGCCTGGGCAACATCGACGCCAAGCGCGACTGGGGTTTTGCCGGCGACTACGTCGAAGCCATGTGGCTGATGCTGCAACAGGACAAGCCCGACGACTTCGTGGTCGCCACCGGCGTGACCACCACCGTGCGTGAAATGTGTCGGATCGCCTTCGAACACGTCGACCTGAACTACCGTGACTTCGTGAAAATCGACCCGGCGTTCTTCCGCCCGGCCGAAGTCGAAGTACTGCTTGGTAATCCGGCCAAAGCGCAGCGTGTGCTGGGCTGGAAACCAAAAACCGACCTGGATACCTTGATCCGCATGATGATGGATGCGGACATGAAACGCGTCGCCAAGGAGTAGGCCATGCTGATACCCGTGATTCTTTCCGGCGGTGCAGGTACCCGGCTGTGGCCAGTCTCTCGTGAAGGCCACCCCAAGCCTTTCATGACACTGCCCGACGGCCAATCCTTGCTGGGCAAGACCTATCGGCGCGCAGCCAGCCTGCTCGACGGCTGGGGCGATATCGTCACGGTGACCAACCGCGACTATTACTTCCAGACCAAGGATCACTATCAGGATGCGCAACTGGGCCGGCATCGCGGGCACTTTCTGCTCGAACCCACAGGCCGCAACACCGCCCCGGCCATCGCCGCGGCCGCCCTCTCCCTGCAGGCGCTGCACGGTGACGAAGCGATCATGCTGGTCATGCCCGCCGACCATCTGATCGTCGACGAAGAAGCCTTCAAGCTCGCCGTCGAACATGCCGTGGCGCTGGCCAGGTCCGGGCATCTGGTGACGTTTGGCGTGGTACCGACCGCTCCGGAAACCGGTTTTGGCTACATCGAGACCGGCACGACACTGGACGAAAAAGGCGCAGCCACCGTGCAGCGCTTCGTCGAGAAACCGGACCTGCAAACCGCGACGCATTACCTGGAAAGCGGCAACTTCCTGTGGAACTCCGGGATGTTCTGCTTTTCGGTCGCCACCCTGCTGGCCGAACTCGAGATCCACGCCCCCGCGCTGCTGGAACAGACGAAAACCTGCATGGCCGCCAGCGTGCCGGTAGAAACCAGCTCAAGCCTGCAACAGGAACTGTCGCCCACGCTGTTCGCCGAAATCATGGACATTTCCATCGACTACGCGTTGATGGAGCGTTCCGAGAAAGTAGTCGTGGTGCCCGCCCGTTTCGACTGGAGCGACATTGGCTCCTGGGGCGCCGTCGCTGCGCTGGTGCCGGCTGATGCGCAAAATAACCGCGCCGCCGGCGAAGCCATCTTCATCGACAGCCACAACAATTTCGTCCAGAGCGAAGACCGTCTGGTTGCCGCTGTAGGTGTGGAAAACCTGATCATCATCGACACCGCCGACGCGGTTCTGGTCGCCCACGCCGACCGTGCCCAGGACGTGCGCCGGGTGGCCAAGCAGCTCAAGGATAAAAAGCACGAAGCCTATCGGCTACACCGCACGGTCAGCCGGCCATGGGGCACTTACACCGTGCTCGAGGAAGGCCCGCGCTTCAAGATCAAGCGGATCGTGGTCAAGCCTGGCGCCAAGCTGTCATTGCAAATGCACCATCACCGCAATGAACACTGGGTGGTGGTCGAAGGCATGGCCAAGGTCACCAACAACGGTACCGGCACCCACCTGGTGGCCAAGAACGAATCGACGTTTATTGCCGCGGGTCACAAGCATCGCCTGGAAAACCCTGGCGTGATCGACCTGGTGATCATCGAAGTGCAAAGCGGCGAATACCTGGGAGAGGACGACATCGTCCGCTTCGAAGATCAATACGGCCGGACGGTATGAATGCTGCGTAATCTTTACCAATCGTTGTGGAGTTACCGGGGATTTATCCTCGGCAGCGTCAAAAGAGAGTTTCAGGCGCGTTATCGCAACTCCCTGTTCGGTGCCTTGTGGACCGTGCTCAACCCGCTGTCGATGATCGTGGTCTACACGGTGATCTTTTCCACCATCATGCGCGCCCGGCTGCCGGGTGTGGATGACGGGTTGGCCTACAGCGTCTACCTGTGCGCCGGCCTGCTGACCTGGGGCCTGTTCGCCGAGATCACCACGCGCAGCCAGAGCATGTTTCTGGAAAACGCCAACCTGCTGAAGAAAATCAGCTTCCCGCGCATCTGCCTTCCGGTGATCGTGTTGATGAATGCCGGGATCAATTTCGCGATCATCCTGGGTCTGTTTCTCGGCTTTCTGTTGATCAGCGGACGCCTGCCCGGCATGGCGTTACTGGCGCTGGTGCCACTGCTGATTCTGCAGGTGATGTTCGCGGCGGGACTGGGGATGATTCTGGGTGTGCTCAACGTGTTCTTCCGCGATGTCGGGCAGTTCTTCGGCATCTGCCTGCAGTTCTGGTTCTGGCTGACACCGATCGTTTACCCATTGTCGATCTTGCCAGAGGGCATCCAGCGCTTGATCGGGTTGAACCCGATGACGGCCCTGATGAACAGCTATCAGAACCTGTTCCTCTACAACCAATGGCCAAACTGGAACTCGCTGATTCCGCTGTTGGTCATCGGGCTGTTGTTCTGTGTGATGGGGCTGCGGCTTTTCCGCCAGCGTGTCGGTGAAATGGTGGATGAGCTCTGATGGGACATATACGCGTCAGTGGCCTGGGCAAGGCCTACAAGCAATACCCGAATCGCTGGAGCCGGTTGTTCGAATGGATGGTGCCGTTTTCCCGCACCCGCCATCACTTGCACTGGGTCCTGCAGGGCGTCGATTTCGAGATCCAGCCCGGCGAGGCGGTGGGCATCGTTGGCGTCAACGGCGCGGGCAAAAGCACCTTGCTGAAGATGATCACCGGCACTACGCAGCCGACCTGCGGGGAGATCCAGTTGAAAGGTCGGGTCGCAGCGCTACTGGAGCTGGGCATGGGTTTTCACCCAGACTTCACCGGGCGCCAGAACACCTTCATGGCCGGCCAGTTGCTCGGCATGCAGGTGGAAGAAATCGAAGCGCTGATGCCGGAAATCGAAAGCTTTGCCGAGATCGGCGAAGCCATGGACCATCAGGTTCGCACCTACTCCAGCGGCATGCAGATGCGCCTGGCCTTTAGCGTGGCCACGGCACGGCGACCGGATATCCTGATCGTCGACGAGGCGCTGTCCGTGGGCGACGCCTACTTCCAGCACAAAAGCTTCGATCGCATTCGCAACTTCCGCAAGGCCGGCACCACGTTGCTGATCGTGTCCCACGACCGCTCGGCGATCCAGTCGATCTGCGACACCGCCATCCTCCTGGAAAACGGCCGCATGGCCATGCGCGGCAAGCCCGAAGAAGTGATGGACTACTACAACGCCATGCTGGCCCAGCGCGAAGGCCAGACGGTGCGTCAGGAAATGCTCGCCAACGGGCAGGTGCAAACCATTTCGGGCACGGGTGAAGCCGGCATCCTCAGCGTGCGCCTGCTCGACCCGAAGGGCCGCTCGGTGGAAGTGGCTGAAGTCGGTCACGCGATGGTGTTGGAGGTGCAGGTCGAAGTGCGCCAGGACATCGAGCGGCTGATCCTCGGCTTCATGATCAAGGACCGCCTCGGCCAGCCCATGTACGGCATCAATACCCATCGTGTCGACAAGGCGCTCACCGACCTGAAGGCGGGCGAGCGTGTGACCTACCGTTTTGCCTTCGACATGCGCCTGGGCAAGGGTAATTACTCGGTAGCCTTGAGCCTGTCGCGACTGGACTCGCACCTGGACCGCAATTTTGAATGGCGCGACTACGGGCTGGTGTTCCACGTGATCAACAATCGTCAGGAAGACTTCGTCGGTTGCTCGTGGCTGGAAGCGCAGACCAGCGTCACCCGCTCCAGCGACAAGGTCATCGAAAGTGATTCAGAGGTGCTGCAATGACCCGACTGCTGGTGGAGTGCACCTACGTTTTTGAACACCCCGATGCCAACTCGGGCATTCAGCGGGTCGTGCGCAATGTAATTCAGCAATTGCCAGCGGCAGACGCCCGCCGCGAATGCATCCCGGTAGTGATGATCAACGGCTCGCTGTTCGAGGTGAAAAGCCTGGCGCCGTTGAAGTCGCCAAAGATGGACTTGATGGCGCTGCGAGTGAAGCTCGAGCAGATGGCCAATCTGTTCTGGCTGCGCCACCGCACCCTCGAAAGACGTCGCCCGTTCAGTGAATCGCGTCTTGCCCGTCGGGTGCTTTACGTGGGTTGCCGCCTCGCTGCATTTGCCTGCCTGAGCTTGCCGATACGCCTGCTCAACCGGGCGCTCAGAGGCCAGAAAATCCCTGAACGCTGCGTGCCGTTGCAGCACCGTGCCGGTGATCAACTGGTATTGCTCGATTCGTCCTGGCACGCCAATTTTTTCCCCTTGGCCGAGCAGCTCAAGCGCGACGGGGTCGGCATCGTTTCGGTGATCTACGACCTGATTCCCCTGACCCATCCGCAGTTTTGCGATGCCGGGCTGGTGAAGGTGTTCAACGAATGGTTCGACTGGATCGCCCGCACCGCCGATGGCTATGTGGCGATCTCAACCACGATCCGCGATCAGGTGCGCCAGGAAATGGTCCGCCGGGTCGGCACGGCGCAGGTCGAGCAACGCTGGTTTGATTACTTCCACCTCGGCTCCGAACTCGACCTGAGCGACGCCCACGCTGCCGTCGATCAAGGCTTGTTGAATATGTTCAAGACACGCGAGCCGGTGTTCCTGATGGTCAGCACCATCGAACCGCGTAAAAACCATGCGTACCTGCTGGACGCGTTCGAGCGCGCCTGGGCGGCAGGGTCCAAGGCTCGGCTATGCATCGTCGGGAAGATTGGCTGGAAGTGTGAGGCGCTGGTCGACCGGATTCGCCAGCATCCGGAATTGAACCGCCGCTTGTTCATGTTCAACGGGCTGTCGGATAAAAGCCTGGAGCACGCCTATTCCCACGCGACTTCGCTGGTGTTCCCGTCCTACGTCGAAGGCTTCGGATTGCCACTGGTGGAGGCCATGCAACGAGGTCTGCCGGCCATGGCCAGCGACATTCCGGTGTTTCGCGAAATCGGCGGCGACTACATGGCGTACTTCGATCTCGCCGACCCGCAGAGCCTCGCAGACCTGGTGACCGGCATGGAGCGCAGCGGCGAGTTCCCTGCGGCCCTCAGCCTTGAAAACTGGCGCTGGCTGAGCTGGCGTGAGGCGAGTGCGCAACTGGTGGAGCGCATCGAACGCAACCTGCACACCGAAGCGAAAGTGCTTGAGAGCCAGCATGCGAATTGCCCTTAACGCCCGCATCCTGCAGGCCCCGCGCACCGGCATCGGCCATTACGTCGCCGAGCTGGTGAACGCCCTTGCCTATGAACCTGATGTCGAACTGGCGCTGTTTCATGGCTGGGGCTGGAGTTCGGTGTTGCCCGACTCGGCAATGCCGGGATACTCGCGACTGACACCGCTGCTGCGACAAATCCCAGGGGCTTACCAGGCGCGACGCTGGCTGGAACAAAGGCGTTTCGACCAGAACCAAACGCAGGGCATCGACCTTTATCACGAGCCAAGTCTGTGGCCGCTGGCGTTCAATGGCCCGACGGTCATCACGCTGCATGACCTGACGCACCTGCATTATCCCGAAACCCAGCCACCGGCACGTCTGCGAGAAATCGAACGACGGCTGACCGATGGCGTACAGCGGGCCAGGCTGATTCTGACGGACTCGCAGTACATCGCCGACGAAGCGCAGGCCTGTTTCGGCCTGCCGGCAGAACGCTTTGTGGTCGCACCGCTGGGCGTGGCGGCACGGTTTCGGCCAAGAGCGCCCGAGGCCATCAATCCAGTACTCAAGGCCCATGGCGTCGAGGCGCGGGAATACTTTCTGTGCGTTGGTACGCTGGAGCCTCGCAAGAACCTGACACTGGCCCTGCGTGCCCACGCCCGACTTCCGGAAACCGTGCGCCAGCGTTTCCCGTTGCTGATCGCTGGAATGGCCGGCTGGCAGCGCGATCAATTCAATGACGAGCTGCGTGCGTCCCTCGCCGCAGGCCAGGTGTGCTTGCTCGGCTACTTGCCCGATGAGGATCTGGCACAGCTGTTGGCCGGCGCCCGGGCATTGGTCTTCCCTTCCCTGTACGAAGGGTTCGGCCTGCCGGTGCTGGAAGCCATGGCCAGCGGCACGCCGGTGATTCTGACGCGGCATTCGGCGATGCCGGAAGTCGCCGCAGACGCCGGCAATTACATAGATCCGGACGACCCGGACACCTTGCGCGATGCCATGACCCGGTTGATCGATGACCCGGCGCATTGGCAAGCCTGTCGCGAGGCGGGTTTGCAAAGAGCCAAGCTTTTTTCCTGGGAGCGTTGCGCGAAGGTCACAGCCCGCGCTTACCGCCAGGCTATGGGAGACTGATATGCGTGTTCTGCACTTCTACAAAACCTACCTGCCCGACTCCATGGGCGGTATCGAACAAGTCATCTTCCAGATGAGCGAAAGTGGCGCTCGCCACGGTGTGGAGAGCACGGTACTGACGTTGAGCAACAACCCGGCGCCGGGGGTTATACAGATCCGCGAGCATCAGGTTCACCAGGCGAAGATGGATTTTCAACTGGCGTCTACGGGTTTCTCTTACAGCGTGTTCAAGCAGTTCCGCGAGTTGGCGGCAGAAGCCGACGTTATCAACTATCACTTCCCCTGGCCTTTTATGGACCTGGTGCATTTTTTTAGCGCCACCAAAAAGCCCTGCGTGGTGAGTTATCACTCGGACATCATTCGCCAACGCCACCTGCTCACGCTCTATCGTCCGTTGATGCGTCGATTCCTGGACAGCGCTGATCGAATTGTCGCGGCCTCCCCCAACTACTTTCACACCAGTGATGTGCTCAAGGACTACCGCGAAAAGACCCGGGTCATCACCTACGGCCTGGACAAGGCAGGTTATCCACAGCCCGATGCCGCGCGCACCGAACGCTGGCGCAAACAATTGGGTGACAAGTTCTTTCTCTTTGTGGGCGTGATGCGCTACTACAAAGGGCTTCACATCCTGCTCGACGCCATGCAGGGGGTGAATTACCCCGTGGTGATCGTGGGCGCAGGCCCTCTGGAAAAAGAACTTCACGCCCAGGCCAAAGCGCTGGGCTTGAAGAACCTGCACTTCCTCGGTTTCCTGGGTGATGAAGACAAAGTGGCGCTGCTGGAGTTGAGTTACGCGGTGGTGTTTCCATCGCACCTGCGATCCGAAGCGTTCGGTATCTCGCTGCTTGAAGGAGCGATGTTTGGCAAACCGATGATCTCCAGTGAAATCGGCACCGGTACCAGTTACATCAACATCAACAACGAAACCGGGATCGTCGTGCCACCGAGTAATCCACAGGCGTTTCGGGAAGCAATGCGCACGCTGTGGGAAAACCCGACACTGGCCGCGCAAATGGGCGTGAAGGCGCAGGCCCGCTATCGGCAGTTGTTCACGGCCGACGAAATGGGGCGTAAATGGGCGGCGTTGTATGAGGAGTTGTTGGCCGAAAAATCACTGGCCTATGCCTGATTTAGGTCATGTTGGAGCTGTCGAGGGCACCGAGGCTGCGATCTTTTGATCCTGTTTTTAACAGCAAAATCAAAAGATCGCAGCCTCGTTTCACTCGACAGCTCCTACAGGATAGCTTCACAAATCGAGGACTAACGGTTGCGAACCTTGCGCAGGGACAGCGCAACAAATCAGCACATCGCCGTCATCCGGAAGCTCCGCAGGCACCTGTGGATAATTGACCTGACCGCTGATCAACCGCGTCTTGCAGGTCCCGCATGAGCCACCGCGGCAACTGAATTCCGGGCGCAACCCGCGACTTTCCGCCAACTCCAGCAAACTGCCACCGTCAGGATGCCAGCGAGCTTCCTTGGCTGAGCGCTCGAAGACCACCGGAACTGAAGTGGTCGCGGCCGGCGGTTGCTCGATGACCAATGCGTCGGGGTCTGGCTGACGGCGCAAGGTAGAGGGCCCGAAAGTTTCGGCATGAATCCTGGCATCGCGAATGTCCATATCGCGCAGGCTGTCGTACAAACCTTGGGTAAAACTGCCCGGACCGCAGAGGACAAAGTCCAGCTGATCGTAGTCTTCCACCTCAAGGAGGGTCTTGATCAACGCGGTATCGATTCGTCCCGTCAGGTCAAAATCTTCGCCCTCTTGCACGCCTGCCTCGGGTTGGCTGAGCACACGCAGTACCCGTACCGCATCGCCGGCGACTTCGAGCAACTGATCCAGCTCGGCTCGAAAAGGCAGGTCGGCCAGGGTGCGTGAACTCTGGAACAACCACGTAGGCCGAATGTGCCGGGTGCGTAGGCCTTGATAGACCACCTCACGCAACATCGACAGCAATGGCGTTATGCCTACCCCCGCCGCCAGCAGCACCAGCGGACGACGCTCATGAGGCGCCACCGTGAAATGCCCTTGCGGTGTGCGAGCCTCCAATAGATCGCCAACGTTCACTTGTTCATGCAAGTGCGAGGACACACGTCCTTCGCGTTTCACACTGATGCGGAAGAAATCATCGGATGGCGCGCTCGAAAGACTGTAAGTGCGGATGTGCACTTCTCCCTCGATGTTGAAGCGCAACGGCAAATGCTGCCCCGCCTGAAACACCGGTAGCCCGGCACCGTCGGCGGGCTCCAGATAGATCGAGCGGATGTTGTGGCTTTGCGCTTCGATCCGTACCACCCGCATTGGCCGCCAACGATCGCCAAGCGCCTGGGCTTGTAGCCTCGCGGCAGCCTGCTCCCAGGTGCCGGTCATCAAACTGTTGGGTGAAACACCGTCAAAACGCCAGCGCAAAGCCAGCGCAGCGGGCCGGCGCACGACGCGCTCAACCTCGAATGTCCACAGGCGTTCAGCCCCTTGAAACGCCTCGACCTGCGGGCCTTCCAGGATGATTTCGGTGCGACCGCTGAGGTGCAGCAGATCGCCGGAGTTGAAATCGATGAACAGCAAACCGGCGCGCGGATTAAGGAGCAGGTTGCCCAGGGTATTGAAGTGCAGATTGCCGGCGAAATCCGGAATCGTCAGAAGATTGCCTTGTACCTGTACGAAACCAGCCTGGCCACCGCGGTGCGAAACATCCACCGAGCGCTCCTCATCGACGTCGACGTAACTGGCAACGAAGAAGGTGTCGGCGTCGGCGATCATGGCCTTTGCGGCTTCATCCAGACCGTTCAAATGTTCAACGGTGAGCGTCGCCGGGTCCGCCAGCGGCACCGACCGAAACTGCCGCAGTTGGATGTACTGCGGGCAATTGCCGAAAGACTGGTCAACCGTGACATCAAAGCCATCGCCCGTCATGGCATCGATACGCCCGTTAATACGGTTACGGCGTCGGGTGTGCAGTTCAATGCCCAGCAGGCCGATTGCGGCGCCTGGCTTTAACTGCGCGGGGTCATCGAGAGCCGGAACGCTATCGAAATGCAGCGTGCCCGGCGCAGGTGAACGCGCGAAACCTGGCGGCCCTTCAAGGATGCTGGCCCAAGGGTTTCCTTCAGCATCGACTGCCCCGTACAGCATGAACGGCATTTGCTGATAGAACGTACGATGCTGGTCCGGCATCTCACGGCGAATGACCTTACGCCCGAACGCCTCCATGCGCTCGGCGACACCGACGTGAGCCTGCAATTGTCTTTCGCCAGCGTGCCACGGTGAACGGTCCATAAGGGCATCTCCCCTGCATCAGGCAGTGGTTTGCAAACCGGCGATGGTGCGCGGCATAGCGACAAAACCAGGCAAGGCTTCGACTCGGGCCAGCCAGGCGCGCACGTTGGCGTAATCATCGAGGGCCACATTGCCTTCAGGCGCATGGGCAATGTAGCTGTAGGCAGCTACGTCGGCGATTGTAGGTTCAGTCCCGGCAAGCCAGGGCGTATCGGCCAGTTCGTGATCCATAACCTTGAGCAGGTCGTGAGCGCGAGTGATGGCTTCTTCCGCGTTGTATGGCGCACCGAACACCGTGATCAATCGAGCCCGGGCGGGACCAAAAGCAATTTGCCCAGCGGCGACCGAGAGCCAGCGCTGAACCTTCGCAGCCTTTAAAGGATCGGTTGGCAACCAACGACCGTCCCCGTATTTCGTCGCCAGGTACACCAGAATCGCGTTCGAATCAGCGAGGACCACTCCATGATCATCCAGTACCGGGACTTGCCCGAAGGGGTTGAGTGCAAGGTATTCCGGTTGCTTGTGCTCGCCCTTGGCCAGATCAACGAAGATCAGTTCGGTCGGTAGCTGCAGCAAGGACAGCATCAATTCGGCGCGGTGAGCATGGCCGGAACGTGGGAAGTTATAGAGCTTGATCGGTTGCATGGTCGTCTCCGAGGGAGAGGCGCCAGTAGAAAATTCAGCGCCGATAGCAGCCATCTTCCTTCAGTCGCCAAAACAACAGAATAACCACCCAATGCAATCCATTATTTCATCCAATGAAATAAAGGTTTAGTCCTGCAAGGCTGGATCGTCACGCAATGCCTGCACGGTGAAGTCCACGAAGCTGCGAACCCGCACAGCGGCTTTACGTCCGCCCTGATAGACCACATGGATGGGCAATGGCGGTAGCTCGTACTGGGCGAGGACAATTTCCAATTCACCCGCCGCCACCTGACTTGCCACCTGATAGGACAACACCCGGGTAAGCCCCAACCCCAGACAGGCTGCACTGATAGCTGCCTGATTGGCCGTCACGATCAGTCGCGGTTCCAGCCGAACGCTGAGCGAGTTACCCCCGTCGAGAAATGGCCACTGTCGCTGCTGACCCGTTGCAGATGTCGCTATAACCGGTAGCCGGGCGAGGTCCTGCGGATGCAGTGGCCGGCCGTTAGCTTCGAGAAATGCCGGTGAGGCGCAAATCACCCGGCGAACTTCTCCCACTCGGATTGCATGCTGGTTACTGTCGGCCAGCTCACCAATGCGCACCGCGACATCAACACCCTCTTCGACCATGCTGACGATTCGATCAACCAGCAGGGCATTAACGCTGACCTCTGGAAACCGGTTCAGGTACGCCACCATGATTGGCGTGACGAACAGGTCGCCGAACAGCACGGGGGCTGTAACCGTCAATTGCCCACGGGGTTGGGCATGACTGCCTGCTGCCGAATCTTCGGCTTCCTGCACTTCGGTGAGAATTCTCCGACAATCTTCCAGGTAACGCTGGCCCGCTTCGCTGAGGTGAACACTGCGGGTAGTGCGTGTCAGCAACTGGGTACCGATGCGTTGTTCCAGTGCGGCGACCGCGCGAGTCACACTGGCTGCAGACATGCCCAAATGCCGCGCTGCTGCCGAGAAGCCTTGCGCTTGGGCTACAGCGGCGAAGACCTGCATTTCCTGAAAGCGGTCCATGAAGGTTTGCTCTGATTCAAACGCAAAAGATCGCAGCCTTCGGCAACTCCTACAAGAGCCCGATGGATGCGATCTTCAGCGCGTTAACCAGATTGTGGATAACTTATTCCACAGTCACCGACTTCGCCAGGTTGCGTGGCTGGTCAACGTCAGTGCCTTTCAGCACGGCGACGTAGTACGACAGCAACTGCAAAGGGATGGTGTAGAGGATTGGCGACAGGATGTCGTGGATGTGCGGCATGTGCACAACGTGCGTGCCCTCTCCGTTGGTCATGCCGGCCTTCTCGTCTGCGAAGACGATCAGCTCGCCGCCGCGGGCGCGGACTTCCTGAAGGTTGGACTTCAGTTTTTCCAGCAGCTCGTTGTTCGGTGCGACGGTCACCACTGGCATGTCGTTATCCACAAGCGCCAACGGGCCGTGTTTCAGCTCACCGGCCGGGTAGGCCTCGGCGTGGATGTAGGAAATTTCCTTGAGCTTGAGTGCCCCTTCCATTGCTACCGGGAATTGCGCGCCACGACCGAGGAACAGTGTGTGGTTCTTCTCGGCGAACAATTCGGCGATTTTCTCCACGGTGCTGTCCATGGCCAGGGCTTCACCCAGGCGAGTTGGCAGACGACGGAGCTCTTCGACCAAGGTGGCTTCGACGCCTTCGCCCAACGTACCGCGAACCTGGCCCAAGGACAGGGTCAGCAACAGCAGGCCGACCAATTGGGTGGTAAAGGCTTTGGTCGAGGCCACGCCGATTTCGCGACCGGCCTGGGTCAACAGGGTCAGGTCGGACTCGCGCACCAGCGAGCTGATGCCCACGTTGCAGATCGCCAGGCTGGCGAGGAAGCCCAGTTCTTTGGCGTTGCGCAGGGCTGCCAGCGTGTCGGCGGTTTCGCCGGACTGGGAGATGGTCACGAACAGGGTGTCCGGCTGCACAACAACTTTGCGGTAACGGAATTCGCTGGCGACTTCGACCTGGCACGGGATACCGGCCAGCTCTTCCAGCCAGTAACGGGCAACCATGCCGGCGTGGTAACTGGTGCCACAGGCGACGATTTGCACGTTGCGAACTTTCGCGAACAGCTCGGCAGCCTGTGGACCGAATGCCTGTACCAGCACACCGTTCGGGCTTAGGCGACCTTCAAGGGTGCGTTGCACCACAGCCGGTTGCTCGTGGATTTCCTTGAGCATGAAGTGGCGGAATTCGCCTTTGTCAGCAGCTTCGGCGCCATCGCGGTACTGGACGCTTTCACGCTCGACAACCTGACCATTTACATCCCAGATCTGCACGCTATCGCGGCGAATGTCGGCGATATCGCCTTCTTCCAGGTACATGAAGCGGTCGGTGACCTGACGCAGGGCCAGTTGGTCGGAGGCGAGGAAGTTCTCGCCCATGCCCAAACCAATGACCAATGGGCTACCACTGCGGGCGGCGACCAGACGGTCCGGCTGCTTCGCGCTGATTACGGCCAGGCCATAAGCACCGTGCAGTTCTTTGACAGTGGCTTTCAGCGCAACGGTCAGGTCAGGCAGGTCTTTGAGTTTGTGGTTCAGCAAGTGCGCGATGACTTCGGTGTCAGTGTCCGACGTGAACACGTAGCCCAGCGCTTTGAGTTGTGCACGCAGCGCTTCGTGGTTCTCGATGATGCCGTTATGCACCACCGCCAGATCGCCAGAGAAATGCGGGTGAGCGTTGCGTTCACACGGAGCGCCGTGAGTGGCCCAACGGGTGTGGGCAATGCCGAGACGACCGACCAGAGGCTCTTCTTCCAAGGCCAGTTCCAGCTCGCTGACTTTGCCCGGACGACGCATACGCTCAAGCTTTTCGTCGTTGGTGTAGACCGCTACACCGGCGCTGTCATAACCACGGTACTCGAGGCGTTTCAGGCCTTCGAGCAAGATGGCGGTGATGTTACGTTCTGCGACTGCGCCGACAATTCCACACATGCTATTTCTCCTGACTGACAGCAGCGCAGATCAAAGTGATTCCGCGCGCCTGAATCTGATCGCGTGCTTCTAGCGGCAGGCGATCATCGGTAATAAGGGTATGGACACTGCCCCATGGCAGTTCCAGGTTTGGAATCTTGCGGCCGATCTTGTCGGCCTCAACCATCACTACGACTTCGCGAGCAACGTCAGCCATGACTCGACTGAGTCCCAACAATTCGTTGAAGGTGGTTGTACCGCGTACCAGGTCGATGCCATCGGCACCGATGAACAACTGGTCGAAGTCGTAAGAGCGTAGTACCTGCTCGGCAACCTGCCCTTGAAAGGACTCGGAATGCGGGTCCCAGGTGCCACCGGTCATCAATAGCACCGGTTCATGTTCCAGTTCGCTTAACGCGGTGGCGACATGCAGGGAGTTGGTCATCACGACTAGACCGGGCTGTTGCCCGAGTTCTGGAATCATCGCTGCGGTCGTGCTGCCGCTGTCGATGATGATCCGCGCATGTTCGCGAATTCGCGTGACTGCAGCGCGGGCGATGGCCTGTTTGTATTTCGAGATCGGTTGGCCGATGTCGGCGACCAGTTCTTGAGGCATGGTAATCGCACCACCGTATCGGCGAAGCAGTAGACCATTGCTTTCAAGTGCTGCGAGGTCCTTGCGGATCGTAACTTCCGACGTTTCGAAGCGCTTGGCCAGCTCATCCACACTGACTTCGCCCTGCTCATTGAGCAAGGCGAGGATGTTGTGGCGGCGTTGTGGTGTATTGCGCTTCGACATGAGCTGGTAAGTTTCGTTTCGAAAGATAACGGAAGCAATCAAAACCTATCGGCGAAACTTCGTCAAGCGGGAGGCGATAAAAAAATCTGTGGATAAAAGCATCGCGGGCAAGCCTTGCTCCTACAGAAACAGGTTGTTCATAACTTTAATGAACGACTTCTGTTTGTAGGACCAAGGGCTTGCCCGCGATAGATATCTACAGACGCCAACTGATCTGTGGATAACTCAGCTCTTCTGGATTTTTACCGGACGCTTCCAACCGTCGATATTTTTCTGGCGCGCTCTGCCCACAGCCAATTGTGCGTTATCCACATTCTGCGTGATGGTCGAACCGGCTGCAGTGGTTGCACCGTTGGAGATATCCACAGGCGCCACCAACGAATTGTTGGAGCCGATGAACACGTCTTCACCCAATACAGTTTTCCACTTATTCACACCATCGTAGTTGCAAGTGATGGTGCCGGCACCGATGTTGGTACGGGCACCGACCTCGGCATCGCCAAGATAGGACAGGTGACCGGCTTTAGCGCCTTCGCCCAAATGAGCATTCTTGAGCTCAACGAAGTTACCCACATGCGCGCGAGCTTCGAGCACGCTACCTGGACGCAAACGAGCGAATGGGCCGGCATCGCTGCCTTCACCCATGATCGCGCCATCAATGTGGCTGTTCGCCTTGATTACTACACCTTTACGCAGAGTGCTGTCCTTGATCACGCAGTTCGGGCCGATCACCACATCGTCCTCGATGACGACTTTGCCTTCGAGGATCACGTTGATATCGATCAGCACGTCGCGGCCAACGGTGACTTCACCGCGAACATCAAAACGTGCCGGGTCGCGCAGCGTTACGCCCTGAGCCATCAAACGAAGGCCGGCGCGAAGTTGATAGTGGCGCTCGAGTTCGGACAGCTGTTTGCGATCATTGGCGCCCTGTACTTCCATGGCGTCATGAGCTTGTTCGGTGGCCACGACCAGACCATCGCTGACCGCCATGGCAATCACGTCAGTGAGGTAATACTCACCTTGGGCATTGTTGTTGGAAAGCCGGCTCATCCAGCCACTCAGTTGCGCTAAAGGCATTGCCAGGATGCCGGTGTTGCCCTCAGTGATTGCACGCTGGGTTTCGTTGGCATCCTTTTGCTCAACGATGGCTGTCACCTGACCTTGGGCATCGCGAACGATACGGCCATATCCAGTCGGGTCGTCCAGTTCGACAGTGAGCAAGCCAAGCTGTTTGGCCGCGACTTTCTTCAGCAGACGCTGCAGGGTTTCAACTTCGATCAACGGGACATCGCCGTACAGAATCAGCACGGTATCGGATTCGATGAAGGGCACCGCTTGAGCAACGGCGTGACCGGTCCCCAGTTGCTTGTCCTGCAGGACAAAATTCAGGTCATCCGCCGCCAGACGCTCACGTACCGCGTCGGCACCATGACCGATCACCACGTGAATGCGTTGTGGGTCCAGCTGCCGTGCAGTGTGGATAACATGGCCAAGCATGGAATTGCCGGCAATCGGGTGCAGTACTTTCGGCAGTGCCGAACGCATGCGAGTGCCTTGGCCTGCGGCGAGGATAACGATTTCTAGAGACATGACTGGCTACCAATCCTGGGTGGTCAGCGGCTGCGACCAGGTGATGAATATCGGAAAAGAAAAAAGGGTAGCCGAGGCTACCCTTTTTAATCAATCGCACAACAAAGTTCCGACCTGTTAGTGGCCGAACTTCTTGCGGATTTGCTGAACGGTGCGCAGCTGAGCTGCGGCCTCGGCCAGACGTGCGGCGGCGGAACCGTAATCGAACTCCGCGCCCCGCTCATGCAAGGCCTTCTCGGCAGCCTTAACGGCTTCCTGAGCAGAGGCTTCGTCCAGGTCAGCAGCACGTTGCACAGTATCGGCAAGTACTTTGACCATGTTCGGCTGAACCTCGAGGAAACCACCGGAGATGTAATACACCTCCTCTTCCCCGCCCTGCTTGACCAGGCGGATCGGGCCCGGCTTGAGATTAGTGATCAGCGGCGCGTGACCCAGGGCGATACCAAGATCACCCAGTGCACCGTGCGCAATCACCATCTCGACCAGGCCGGAAAAGATTTCCCCTTCCGCGCTGACGATATCGCAATGGACTGTCATAGCCATCTGATTGCCTCAACCTT
>Ga0160470_100105_pt1 | contig 97672 bp, 90 predicted proteins | sample HID1973I_E11MG_FD_108214 | JGI IMG/M metagenome (GOLD analysis project Ga0160470, IMG submission 108214) | Enriched mosquito-associated microbial communities from UW Madison campus, WI, USA - HID1973I_E11 MG | ecosystem: Host-associated > Arthropoda: Insects > Digestive system > Unclassified ... | reverse complement strand
CGCGAGATCTCCGAGATCTCGGTGGCGCGGTTCTCGCTGTTGCCCGGCACCGACATCAGCTGCAGGTAGTCGATCACGATCAGCCCCAGGTCGTGCTCGCGCTTGAGCCGGCGCGCCTTGGAGCGCAGCACCTCCGGCGACAGGCCGGGGGTGTCGTCGATGAAGATCTTGGTTTCCTTGAGCATCTTGATCGCGCCGGTGACGCGGGCCCAGTCCTCGTCCTCGAGCTGGCCGGTGCGCAGGCGCGTGGCGTTGATGCGGCCGTTGGAGGAAATCAGGCGCATGGCCAGCTGCGGGGCGGACATTTCCATCGAAAACACCGCCACCGCCTTCTTCGACTTGATCGCCGCGTACTCGGCGATGTTCAGCGCGAAGGTGGTCTTGCCCATCGCCGGGCGCGCGGCCAGGATGATCAGGTCGGTCGGCTGCAGGCCGGCGGTCATCGCATCGAAGTCGTTGTAGCCGGTCGGCAGGCCGGTGATGTTGCCGCCGTTCTCGAAGCGGTTGCGCAGCTCTTCGAAGGCGTCCTTCAACGCGCCGGGCATGGCGACGAAGTCGCTGCGCCCGCGCGCGCCGGCCTCGGCGATCTGGAACACCGCCTTCTCGGCGGTGGCCAGCAGCTCGGCGCTCTCGCGGCCTTCGGGCTGGAAACCGTCGTTGACGATGTTGGTGCCGACCTCGATCAGCTGCCGCAGCACCGCCTTGTCGCGCACGATCTCGGCGTAGGCGCCGATGTTGGCCGCCGAGGGCGTGGTGCTGGCCAGTTCGATCAGGTAGGCGCCGTCGCCGACCTGTTCGAGCTTGCCCTGCGACTCGAACCACTCGCCCAGGGTGACGGCATCGAAGGGACGGCTCTTTTCGGCCAGCTCGCGGATGGCGCGGTAGATCAGCCGGTGGTCGCGGCGGTAGAAGTCGTTCTCGGTGAGCTGGTCGTTGACCCGGTCGTAGGCATCGGGCGCGAGCATCAGCCCGCCCAGCACCGCCTGCTCGGCCTCGACCGAATGCGGCGGCACGCGCAACTGGTCGATGCGCGGCTCGGGCCGATCATCGCGGTCGCGATCGCGGTTGGAACGAAAGCCGGCTCGGGCGGACATGCGGGCGGAAACCTGACACGGGGACGGGGGCAGGAAGGATAGGCAGCCACGGCCCCACTTGCTAGGAACAAGTCTGTGGATAAGCCGTGTACAGCCGGTGCGTGGCGCCCAGGCTGGCCCCGCCCCGTCTCAGTTTCCGCGACAGCTCAGCGCTTCTGGCCGACGCTGGCGATCAGCGCCAGGAACCTGTCGACGTAGCCCTGCAGGAATGTCGAGGTGCCGGCATCGCCGAAGCCGCCCTGGTCGTCGAAGAAGCCGTCCTTGTGCTGCAGGAACACTTCCGGCTGGGCGAGCACGTGCATGTCCAGGTAGGCGAGCACGTTGCGCAGGTGCTGCTGGGCCAGGGCAGTGCCGATCGTGCCGACGGAAATGCCGAGCACCGCCGCAGGCTTGCCGGCAAAGCAGCTGTCGCCGTAGGGGCGCGAGCCCAGGTCGATGGCGTTCTTGAGCACGCCGGGCAGCGAGCGGTTGTATTCGGGGGTGACGAACAGCACCGCGTCGGCCTCGCGCACCTGCTGCTTGAGGCGCTTGCCCTGCTCGGGGTAGGCGTGGTCGAAGTCCTGGTCGTACAGCGGCAGGTCGCCGATCTCGACGTGGGTGAAGCGCGCCTTGCCGCCGAACAGCGGCTCCAGCGCATGCGCCAGCTGGCGGTTGAACGAGTGCTTGCGCAGGCTGCCGACGAACACGGCGATCTTGTACTGGCTCATGGCGGGCTCCGGTGGCGGGAAGGCCCGGTCGAATCTAGCCAGCGGCGCGCTCAAGCCGGGTGAAGCACCGCGCCGGTCGCCGCCGCCCGTGCCTGGCGCCAGCCTTCCTGCCAGGCCTGGAACATCAGCACCGTCCACAGGTGGGTGTGCCACTTGCGCTGGCCGCCGAGGAAGGCCTGCCACGGGCCGGCGATGGCCTCGGCCACGAACACGCCTTCGGCCGCCAGCCGCGACGGGTCCAGCAGCGCCTGCGCCCACTCCCGCAGGTCGCCACGCAGCCAGCTGCTGACCGGCGCGCCGAAGCCGCGCTTGGGCCGGTCGACCATGTGGTCGGGCAGATAGCCGCGCAGGACCTGCTTGAGCAGGTACTTGCTGGTGCCCTGGCGGTATTTGTATTGCAGCGGCAGCGACCAGGCGAACTCGGCCACGCGCCAGTCCAGCAGCGGCGCGCGCGCTTCCAGGCCCACGGCCATGCTGGTGCGGTCGACCTTGCACAGCAGGTCGTCGGGCAGATAGGCGACGAAATCGGCCAGCATCATCGCGTCGGCCGGGGTGCCGGCGCCGTGCAGCGGCTGGGCCAGGCTGTAGAAGGTTTCCGGCTCGTGCGCGCCCTGCACCGCCGCGGCCGGCGTGCGCCAGCGCGAAATGCGGTTGCGGTAGACATCGCCGATGCCGCGCGCGCCAGCTTCGTTGAACAGCACCGCCAGCCCGCCCACGCGCGAGGCCTCGCCACCGGCGCGGCGCGCCAGCACGTCGCGCAGCGGGCCCGGCAACAGACGCAGCATCTGCCAGTTGCGCAGCGCGCGCACGTAGCGCGAATAGCCGAAGAACAATTCGTCGCCCCCGTCGCCGGACAAGGCCACGGTGACGCCGCTGCGCGCCAGCCGGGCGACCAGCGCGGTCGGCACCTGCGAGGCGTCGGCAAAGGGTTCGTCGAACATCTGCGGCAGCTGCGGCACCACGGCCAGCGCATCCCGGCCATCGACATAGAGTTCGGTGTGCTCGCAACCCAGGTGCGCGGCGACTTCGCGCGCCAGCGGCGCCTCATCATGGTGCGAGCCGCTGAAGCCGATGCTGAAACTGCGCACCGGCCGCGCGCTCTGCGCCTGCATCATCGCGGTGACCACGGACGAATCGGTGCCGCCGGAGAGGAACACGCCCACCGGCACGTCGGCGACCATGCGCAGGGCCACGGCGTCGCGCAGCAGCGCGTCCAGTTGCGCCTGCGCGGCGCCGGCATCGCCCTGGAAAGGCTGCGCCAGCGCCGCCTGCATCGCCTGGCGCGCGTCCCAGAATGGCCGCTGCGCCTGTTCGGGGCGATGCGCTTGGGCGCCGGCCGCGATATCGGCGGCCTGCAAGCGCAGGATCCGCCCCGGCATCAGCTTGAACGCGCCGCGGTGGATGCAATGCGGCGCCGGGATGTAGCCCAGCCGCAGCAGCAGCGTGAGCACGTCGTGGTCGACGCCGTTGTCGAAGTCCGGGTGCCGCCACAAGGCCTTGAGCTCGGAGCCGAACACCAGCGTGTCGCCGGCCCAGCCGTAGTACAGCGGCTTCTTGCCGACGCGGTCGCGCGCCAGCTGCAGGCTTTGCTCGCGGCTGTCCCACAGGGCCAGGGCGAACATGCCGTTGCATTGCGCCAGGGCCTGTTCCAGGCCCCATTCGACGATCGCCGCCAACAGCACTTCGGTATCGGAGTGGCCGCGGAACCGGTGGCCCAGCGCCGCCAGCGCGGCGCGCAACTGGGCGAAGTTGTAGATCTCGCCGTTGTAGGCCAGCTGGTAGCGGCCGTCGCTCGAGGCCATCGGCTGGTGGCCCAGCGGCGACAGGTCGAGGATGCTCAGGCGTTGGTGCGCCAGCGCGATGCCGGCCTGCGCGTCGCACCACACGCCGGCGTCATCCGGCCCGCGGTGGTGCAAGGTCGCGCCCATCGCCGCGGCCAGCGCGTTGAGCGCCTCGCCGTGCAGGCGCGGGTTCGGGAGCCACAGGCCGGCCAGTCCGCACATCGTCGCGGCCCGCTCAGGCCGGGTCGGCCACGGCCAGGCGCTGGCGCGCGGCCGCGTCGGGCTCGGGCATCGCGACGAAACCCGGGGTGGCGCGCACGCGTTGCAGCCAGTCGCCCACGGCCGGCCAGCGCGCCAGGTCGAAGCCGCCGTCCTGCGCGCAATGGGTGTAGGCAAACAGCGCGATGTCGGCGATGCCGTAGGCGCCGCCGCTGAACCAGGGGTGCTGGCGCAGGTGGCCTTCCATCACCGCCAGCGCCGCATCGCCGCGCTCGCGCAGGCGCGGCAGCTCGGCACGGCGCGGCGAGCCGGTGGGCGTCCAGCCGCGGATGAAGCGCGCGACCGCGATATACGGCTCGTGGCTGTACTGCTCGAAGAACATCCAGCTCAGCGCCTGCGCCCGCTGCCAGGCATCGGCCGGCAGGAACGGCGTGCCCTCGGCCAGCCAGAACAGGATGGCATTGGATTCGACCAGCACGCGGCCGTCGTCGCGCTCGACCATCGGCACCTTGCCGTTGGGGTTCTTGGCCAGGTATTGCGGCGTGCGCGTCTGGCCGCTGACACTGTCGACCTCCTCCCAGGCGTAGCGGCTGCCCAGTTGTTCCAGCAGCAGCCGCACCTTGTAGCAATTGCCCGAGGTGGACATGCCGTAGACGGTCAGGGGCGCACGCGCAGCAGACATGGTCACACCGGGTTACAGGACAGCCGTGGAGTGTCACAGCCGCGGCCGGCTTTGCAAAGCCCCGGCCGCGATGAGCGGCCTGGCCTCAGCTGCCGGCGCCACGCGCCAGCAGGTGGAAGAACAGCACCGCGCCGGCCAGCAGCACGGCCAGGCCGAGTGCGCCGAACCAGGCCAGCAGCACGCGCCAGCGCGATGCCCCGCTCGCGGCCGCCACGCTGGCCGTGCTCGACACCACCGTCCAGGCCACGCCGGCCAGGCACAACAATCCGGTGACCGCCATGCCGGGCCAGGCCGCGGGTGTCACCGCCGCGCCGGACAACCAGGCGACCGAGCCGGCCGTCGCCAGCACGGTGCCCGCCAACAAGGGCAACTGCGGCAGCATGCCGGCGGCCATCGCGGTGGCCAGGCGGCCGGCACCGATGCGCACCCGCAGCGCCGCCAACAGCCCCCAGAACACCAGCAGGCCCACGCACCATTGCGCCAGCGCAACCCCCACCTGCCGCAGCAGCGCTGCGCTGCCGGCCTCGCGGAACAGGCTCAGCGACAGCGCATACGCCAGCGCCAGCGCGCCCCAGGCCAGCCACCGCAGGCGCGGCTGTTGCCATAGCTGCAGGCCGGTGCGGTACGGCGTGTACAACATGCCGCCGAGGCCGCCGCGCCATGCGCTCCACCCCGCCAGGCCGAGCAGCATGAGCGTCAGGCCGAGCCCGGCCAAGGCATACAGCCACGGGCCAGGACCGATGTTGCGCAGCGGGTCGGGCTTGAAGTCGTGCTCGAAGAACAGCAGCTCGCGGGCGCGCGCCATGTCGCTGGCGGCGCGGCCGATGCCTTCGGGCGGAATGGCCAGTGCGCGCCGTTCCCACTCGCCCTCGATGACCAGTTGCCCCTCCTGCAGGTCGACGCGGCGGCTGAAGCGGAACCAGGGGTTCTCGACCACGTCCTTGCTGGCGCGCACATGGATGGCGGCGTCGCTGCGCACGCGCACGGTCTGCGTGGCCAGGCGCGGCCCGCCCAGGACCAGCGGCGTGCGCCGCGCGGTGCGCGGCAGTTCCTTCATCCAGTCCTGCAGCTGGAACAATGGAAAACCGACCACGTCGTTGTCGCGCCGGTGCCAGTCGAGCCGGTAGCTTTCTGCGATGCGCAGGCGCGTCGGGTCGGCATCGTCCACGCTGGGCAGGCCGTCGAGCTGCAGCTGGCCGTAGAAGCGCCGCATATAGTCCAGGTACTGGTCGCCCAGGGCCTCGGCTCCCTGGTTCTCGAACATCTGCCGCGCAATTTCGCCACGGCCCTGCAGATAGTCGGTGACCACGGAGAAGCGCGCCTGCCGGCGCGGCTGCGCCATGGCGATGTCCACGCCCTCCTCCACCACCACTTCCGGCGTCACCGCCGCCGGATAGGGAATGTCCACCAGTGCGGCCTGGCCGGCCATCACCGGCAGGCCCTGGCCGAACGGCAGCGGGACGCGGGCATCGAACGTGCCGTATTCGCGGTCGCGGGTGGCGTCGATCCAGAACGTCCCGCCCGGCGGCCGCGCGCGCACCACCACGTGGTCGAAGGCCAGCGGGCTGGGCAGGCGCGCGGACAGGTCCATGCCGGTCGCCGAGTTCACCAGCACCGGCTCGGCCGGCACCCCGGCCAGGGCCAGCAGCGCGACCAGCAGGGTCGCCTTGTCCTTGCAGTCGCCGTAACGGTTGCGCAGGGTTTCCTCCGGCGCATGCGGGGCGTGCGAATTGGCGCCCATCTCCAGGCCGAGGTAGCGGATGTCGCCCTGCACGAAGGCGATGGCGCGCTGCATCGCGCCTTGCGGATCGGCCGGGTCCAACTTCAGCTGCCGGGCGATGGCGGCCGCGGCGGCCGCATCGCGGAAACCGCGCGGGTACAGGCGCACGGCCCAATCGACGACGCCGCGCCAGTCCGCAGCGGTGGACAACTCGATCCGGCCATAGCTGTCGTGGCCGGCCGGGGTGTCCTTCTCGGCGCGCACGGCCGGGATCGCATCGGCCTCCAGCAGCAGCTCCTGCATGCCGCCGGCCTGCTGGCGCGTGGGGCGGAAGCCGGGCGCGCTCACTTTCCAGCGCAACGGCATGCCGTCCGGATAGCGCACGCGCAGGCGGCGCGCGGCCAGCGGGACGTCGTAGCGCGCGGTGTAGCTGTCGTAGTAGCCGCGGCCGAACACCGGATTGGCGCCGGCCACGGTGTAGGCGTAGTCGATGCGATCGCCCACGCGCAGGTCCGGCAGGCTGATGTTGAGCGTCAGCGAACCGTCGAGCAGGCCCTGCTCGAGCTCGCTCTCGCGCCGCAACTGGGCGTAGTGCGCGCGGTGGCGCATGTCGATGCGGCGGCCGTTGCGCCACACGTCCAGCTGGTTGAGCGCCAGTTGCTGGTACTCGGGCTGGTAATACAGGCCGATCTGCCCGGCATCGGCGAGCGCGTTGTCGCGCTGCACGGTATAGCTGACCCGGTGGTACCACAGCGGCCGCGCGCCGCTCAGGTCGACCTGATCGGACACCAGTTCGTAGCGCAGGCCGCCACCGGCGCTGCCACTGCTCGGCACCGCGTCGACCCGTACCCAGGCCGGCGCGGCGGCCATCGCCGGGGCCTGTTCGCCCGCCCACGTCGCACCGCACAGCCACCAGGCCGCGACGAGCAGCCATTTCCCCTTGCCTGACCGCACACTCCCCCCCTTGAAGGCATCCTGCCCTAGAACGCGTTGAGACCCGTCAGCTCGCGGCCCACCACCAGTTGGTGGATGGTCTGAGTGCCTTCATACGTGATCACCGACTCCAGATTCAAGGCATGGCGAATGGCCCCATGCACCAGGCTGATGCCGGCCGCGCCGAGCAGGTCGCGGCAATCGCGCGCCACGTCCAGTGCCATGCGGCAATTGTTCCACTTCGCCAGCGACACCTGCGCCGGCTGCAAACGCCCGGCGTCCTTGAGCCGGGCCAGTTGCAGCGCGATCAACTGCGCCGCGGTGATGGCCCGCGCCATCTCCGCCAGGCGCAGTTGCACCGCCTGGTTGGCCGCCAGCGGGCGGCCGAACAACTGGCGCTCGCCGGTATAGGCCAGCGCCTCGCGCAGGCAGGCGCTGGCCGCGCCGATCGCGCCCCAGGCAATGCCGTAGCGGGCCTGGGTGAGGCAGCCGAGCGGCCCCTTCAGGCCGCTCGCCCCGGCCAGCCGCTGCGCCTCGGGAACGCGCACGCCATCGAAGTACAGCGCCGAGGTGACCGACGCGCGCAGGCTCATCTTCTGGCCGATGTCCTGGGCGCTGAAGCCCGGCGTGCCGCGCTCGACCACGAAACCGCACAGGCCCTCCCCGGTCTGCGCCCAGACCACCGCCAGGTCGGCGATGCTGCCATTGGTGATCCACAGCTTGGCGCCGTCGATGATCCAGTCGCCGCCCTCGCGGCGCGCCCGGGTGCGCATCGCCGCCGGATCCGAACCGCCTTCGGCCTCGGTCAGGCCAAAGCAACCGATCAGGCGTCCGGCAGCCATGTCCGGCAACCAGCGCTGGCGTTGCGCCTGATCGCCATAGGCATGGATCGGATGCATGCACAGCGAGGACTGCACGCTGACGAAGCTGCGCAGCGCACTGTCGCCGCGCTCCAGCTCCTGGCAGATCAGGCCGTAGGCGAGCGCGTCCAGGCCACCGCCGCCGTACTCGACCGGCAGCGTGGCGCCGAACAGGCCGAGGCCGGCCATCTCCGGCACCAGTTCGCGCGGGAAGCGCCCGTGCTCGAACGCATCGGCGATCAGCGGCAGCACGCGCTCGTCGGTGAAGCGGGCAACGGCGGCCTGGATCGCGCGGTGGTCGTCGTCGAGCAGGGAGCGGATGTCGAAGAGGTCGTCTGCGGGCAGGGCCATGAGCACAGTTCTGGACAGAGAGCCTCGATTGTAGGGGCGGAACGAAATCGCTCGCCCGCCACATCGCGAGAATCTGTCAGGCTCCGCGGGCAACCCCTTCACCAAAAACAAAAAAGGAGCCGGCAAGCCGGCTCCTCCAGAAAACGACCTGCGCAGGAATTACTGCTGCGTAGCCGCCCCATCCGCCGCCGCAGTCTGCGTCACCAACTGGCCATCGATCACCGGCAACCGGTCGCTGGCGGGCTTGCCGTCCATCCGCACCGTCTTTTCCTGCCCGTCATAGCGATAGGTCACGTTGTAGCCGATGACGTTGTCCGCATTGCCCATCGCAATGCGCGAACCCGGCTTGCTGTCCATCCGCATCGTGCCGGTCGTGCCGTCGGCGTTGCGGTACGTCACGTTGTAGCCCGTCACCCGCGACGACTCGGCCGTCGCATTCTCGGTATGGCACTGGCGCTCGGTGCGATTGACCACCTGCCCGCCCACATGGCGCTTGTCGACCTGGTTGCCGACCACGCCGCCGGCCACCGCGCCGGCCGCCGTGGCCACCTTGCGGCCATTGCCGCCGCCGATCTGGTTGCCGAGCAGGCCGCCGACCACCGCACCGACCACCGTGCCGCCGACGTTGCCGTCGCGCTCGGGCAGGCGCTCCTGCACCACCACGTCCTTGCAGACCTCATGCGGCGTGGTGGTGCTGGTGGTCTCGCGCACCGCCTCGCTGCCGATCACCGTGGCGTAGATCTTTTCCTTCTGCGTGATCGGGTCGACCTTGACCACGTCGGCGTATTCCAGGCCCTTGCCCGGCGCCACCGCGTTCGGATCCTCGCTCAGCGAGCTGTCCAGCGCCGGGCGCGTCTGTGCCGACGGCGCGACGAACTCGTCGGACTTGCCGCGGTTGTTCATGAAGGCGGCCGTCGCCACACCGCCCACCAGCAGTGCGCCTGCCGCGACCAGTATAGTTGTCGTGTTGCTTTTCATTTGATCCTGCTCCCTGTGGACGGTCCGCGTATTGGACGGGTGGATTCGAACATGAGCCAGCTGAACAAATCCACGCCTTTCTGCAGAATGTGCGCGTGAAGAATACCGGCAAGTGATTTCATTCACGCTTAATCGTTTTCAAGGACGCGCCCAATGCCCAACCCGCTCACCCTGCCGCTGTTGAACTGGGCCGGACGCCTGCGCTACCCGACCCTGGCCAAGATCGTGGCCGCCCTGTTCGTGGTCGACCTGTTCCTGCCCGACCCGGTACCGTTCGTCGACGAACTGGTGCTCGGCCTGGCGACCGTGCTGCTGGCCAACTGGAAATACCGCAAGGGCACCCCGCCGACCTTGCCCGGCCGCTGAGCGCCCGCCCCCCGTGCAGCTGATCGACAGCCACTGCCACCTGGACGCGGACGAGTTCGACCCGGACCGGGCCGCGGTGCTGCAGCGGGCCACTGCCGCCGGCATCGTCGCCCAACTGGTGCCGGCCACCGCAGTGGCCGGCTGGCCGAAACTGCGCGAGGTCTGCCAGGCGCAGCCCGGCCTGTATCCGGCCTACGGGCTGCACCCGGTGTTCCTGGCCGAACACCGGCCCGAGCACCTGGAGCAGTTGCAGGAATGGATCGAACGCGAACGCCCCCTGGCCATCGGCGAATGCGGCCTGGATTACTTCATCGAGGATCTCGACCCCGCGGCGCAGGCGCGCTATTTCGACGGCCAGCTCGCCCTGGCGCGCCGCTACGGCCTGCCGCTGATCGTGCATGCCCGGCGCGCGGTCGAGGCGGTGATCCAGGCGATCCGCCGGATCGGCGAGGTGCGCGGCGTCGTCCACAGTTTCGCCGGCAGCCCGGAACAGGCGCGGCAGCTGTGGGAGCACGGTTTCATGATCGGCCTGGGCGGCCCGGTGAGCTACGAGCGTGCGCGCCGGCTGCGCCATCTCGCCGCGACGATGCCGCTGCAGCACCTGCTGCTGGAAACCGACGCGCCCGACCAGCCCGACGCCGGGATCCGCGGCCAGCGCAACGAGCCGGCGCGGCTGCCGCATATCGCCGAGGTCATCGCCGGCCTGCGCGGGGCCGAGGCGGCGGACATCGCCGCGCAGACCGCCGCCAATGCGCGCCGGCTGTTCGGCCTGCCCGGCTGAGCGGCTTCATCCCGCTTCGGCGGTATCGGCCGTCTCGGCCACCGGCTGCGGGCGGCGCGGCTTGAGCAGCATCTCCAGCGCCTTGCCCACCGCGGCAAAGGCAAACGCACCGGTGATATGGGTCGCCGCGCCCAGGCCGGCGCCACAATCGAGCTTGAGCGCCGCATCGGCACCCAGCGCCGGACGCAATCCACACACGCTGCCATCGGCCTGCGGATACTTGACGTTCTCCAGCGAATACACCGCCGGCACGCCGAAATAGCGCTGCGGGTTCTTCGGGAAATTGAACTCGCCGCGCAGCTTCTTGCGGATCAGCGCCAGCATCGCATCGTGCTCGGTGCGCGAAACGTCGCGCACCCGCACCAGGGTCGGGTCGGTACGCCCGCCGGCGGCGCCGACGGTGATCAACGGCAACTTGCGGCGGCGGCACCAGGCGATGGTCTCGACCTTGACCCGGAAACTGTCGCAGGCGTCGACGACCAGGTCGAAGCCTTGGTCGAGCAGCGCTTGCATGTTGCTGCCGGTGAGGAAGGCCTCCACTGCCGCGACGTCGATCTCCGGGTTGATCGCCCGGCAGCGCGCGGCCATCGCCTGGGCCTTGTTCTGGCCGTACTGGCCGGCCAGCGCCGGCAGTTGGCGGTTGGTGTTGGAGACGCAGATATCGTCGGCGTCGATCAGGGTCAGGTGGCCGACGGCGGTGCGCGCCAGCGCCTCGACCACCCACGAGCCGACCCCGCCCATGCCGACCACCGCGACGCGGCAGGCCGCCAGGCGGGCCACGCTGCCGGTGCCGTAGAGCCGGTCGATGCCGGCGAATCTTTCGAGCCATTGCGGATTCATCCCGCCATTTTACGCGTAGGCAGGCGCCCCCGGACCGTCGTAGCATCGGCGCCACTTGCCACGCCAAGGGCCGACCGGCCCGGAGCCCGCCATGTCCAGCCAGCCTGGTCGTCCCTCCGCCGCCTACCGTTATTTGTTCATGGCCCTGCTGGGGCTGCTGGTCGGCATCATCGCCACGGTCATGGTCATGCGCGCCGTGCAGGCGCGGCGCGACCCGTTCCCGCACAGCCTGATGCACGTGATGGCCAAGCAGGCCGAACTGCTGCAGCGCAGCCAGCAGCAGAACCGCTGCACCGTGGCCGACAGCCAGCCGCGCCTGCAGTCGCTGCGCTATCTGGCCAACGACCTGGAAACCGGCTTCCCCAGCCTGCGCGACGACCGCCGCTTCGCCGAGCACGCGCGCGACCTGCGCTCCACGCTCGACCAGGCCCTGGCCGCCGTGCCCGGCGACTGCACCGCCCTGGCGACGGTCAATACGCGCATCGGCGAGGGCTGCAAGGCCTGCCACCAGGATTTCCGCTGATCGCACCGCGCCGCGCCGGTTGGCGCCGCGTTCACCCGGGCCAAGACAGGATGAGGTCCACCGCGGCATCCGCCGCGCCTGACCTGGGAGGACCCATGAATATCCGTCAGCTTGGCCTTGGACTCGCAACTGCCACCCTGCTCGCCGGCTGTGCCACCAGCCAGCCCGGCTACAGCAACTACGGCGGTGGCAGCTACAACTCGGGCAACGCGGGTTATTCGCAGGGCCGCTGCGCGGACTGCGGCATCGTCACCCGCATCGACGTGGTGCAGTCCAACCGCAGTGCGCCTTCGGCCACCGGCGCGGTGCTCGGCGGTATCGTCGGCGCGGTCGCCGGCCGCACGATTTCGCACGAAACCGGCGGCAGCAAGGGCAATGAGAACGTCGCCACGGTACTGGGCGCCGGCGCCGGCGCGGTCGCCGGCAACGCCATCCAGAAGAATGCGACCAGCGATTCCTACGATGTCCAGGTGAAGATGGACGACGGCCGCGTGCTGGTCATCAACCAGCGCGACCTCAACGGCATTCGCGAGAACACCTACGTGCGCGTGGTCAACGGCCGCGTCGTGCTGCGCTGAGCCCGGCACTGCCACGCCATGCAAAAAGGCCCGCTAGCGGGCCTTTTTGCTGGACACCAGGCGGCGTAGCTCAGGCCGGCTGGACCGCGTCGGCTTGCAGGCCCTTCTGACCCTGCACCACGGTGAAGCTGACCTTCTGCCCTTCCTTCAGGCTCTTGAAGCCCTGGATCTGGATCGCGCGGAAATGGACGAAGACGTCCTCGCCATTTTCGCGGCTGATGAATCCGAAGCCCTTGGCATCGTTGAACCACTTGACGGTACCGGTCTCACGCTCTGACATCTCGCATTACTCCCTGACGACACATTCGGTTGGTTGACGGCAATGGGTGGCTGGTTGCAAGGAGGAAGCGAGGTACAGGGGACGCCGGGAAGGCCGACCCATCAGGCCACGATTCACGGTGACCTTGCCAAGCGCAGCGGCTGCAACTTAACCCGGGCAAAACGCACTGTCAATCACCCCAGCATCACAATGTCAACCCCCATTTGACCCCCCATACGGAACAGACTCACGCGCATGGACCCTGCATTCATCTATTACCTGATCGGCGGCGTGCTGGTACTGGTGGGCTTCGCCGGGATCCTCCTGCCGGCCCTGCCGGGGTTGCCGCTGGTGTTCGCCGGCCTGCTCGTGGCCGCCTGGGCCGACGGCTTCGAACGCGTCGGCTGGCTGCCGCTGGTCTTGATCGGCCTGCTCACCGCGCTGTCCTTCCTGATCGATTTCCTGGCCACGGTGTATGGCGCGCAACGGCTGGGCGCCAGCGGCTGGGCATTGTGGGGTTCGGCGCTGGGGACGGTGGCGGGCCTGTTCTTCCTGCCGATCGGGCTGTTCCTCGGCCCCTTCATCGGCGCCTGGGTCGGCGAGTACTGGCATAGCCGGCGCGTTGGCCACGCCACGCGCGTTGGCCTGGGCACATGGCTGGGCATCCTGCTTGGCACCGCCTCCAAGCTCGCCCTGGGCTTTTGCATGATCGGCATCTTCGCCCTGGCCTGGTGGCTATGAGGCCGGGACCGGCGCCGCTTGGTCAGCGCGACGGGTGGATGTTCGGGTATTTTCTGCCCTGCCTCTCCACATGGACTCCGTGCCGACCATGAGCCGCCCCCATCCGTGCCTGCTGCTGGCGCTGGCCGCCAGCCCGCTGGCGCAAGCGCAGGAAATCACCGCGCAGCCCGCCACGCCGGCGGCCTGTACCGTCATTGCCAGCGACGCGCTGCGCCTGGCCTGCTATGACCGCGTACTCGGCTACACCGCCGCCGACACCGCCCAGGCCGACGCCGCCGCGCAGGCCGCGCGCGAAGCCCAGCGCGAAACCCTGGCCGGCGCCGAAACGCGCGAGGCGCGCAAGCAGGCCAAGGAGATCTTCAAGGCCGACGATCCCAAGCTGGCCAACGCCGGTCGCGGCTCCCTGCTCGACAGCCGCTGGGAACTGGCCAAGGACTCCAAGCTGGGCACCTTCCAGTTGCGCGCCTACAAGCCGGTCTACCTGCTGCCGGCGTTCTGGACCAGCGACACCAACGAAACCCCGACCTCGCCCAACCCCAACAACACGGTCACCGAACCGCAGGTGCTGGACAACACCGAGCTGAAGTTCCAGCTCAGCTTCAAGACCAAGGTGGTCGAGGACCTGTTCAACGACAACGGCGACATCTGGGTCGGCTACACCCAGTCCTCGCACTGGCAGTCCTACAACTCGGAAGAGTCGCGCCCCTTCCGCGAGACCAACTACGAGCCCGAGGCGATGCTGGTCTTCCGCAACAACTACAGCCTCTTCGGCTGGCGCGGGCGGATGAGCGGGATCTCGCTCAACCACCAGTCCAACGGCCGCAGCGACCCGCTCTCGCGCAGTTGGAACCGCGTCATCCTCAATGTCGGGCTGGACCGCGAGAACTGGGCACTGATGTTGCGGCCGTGGTTCCGCATCAACGAAGAGCGCAGCGACGACAACAACCCGGATATCGAAGACTACATGGGCCGCGGCGACGCCACCCTGGTCTACAACCGCAACGGCCACGAGGTCTCGCTGATGGCGCGGCATTCGCTGCGCGGCGGCGACCGCTCGCACGGCGCCTTGCAGTTGGACTACGGTTTCCCGATCACCCACCTGCTGCGCGGGCATCTGCAGGTGTTCGATGGGTATGGCGAAAGCATGATCGATTACAACCACCGGGCGACCTATGTCGGTATCGGCGTGTCGTTGCTGGAGTGGTTCTGAGGCTTTCTGCCTTCGTTCGTCGGGGCTGAAGCCCCTCCCACAACCTGCGGCCAGGCTTGGCGGCGCACTGTGGGAGGGGCTTCAGCCCCGACTGCTTGCGATTGCAGTCAGGTCCAGTCGCTGAGACCTTATCGACTACAACCACCGGGCGACCTATGTCGGTATCGGCGTGTCGTTACTGGAGTGGTTCTGAGGCTTTCCGCCTTCGTACGTCGGGGCTGAAGCCCCTCCTACAACCTGCAGCCAGGCTTGGCGGCGCACTGTGGGAGGGGCTTCAGCCCCGACTGCTTGCGATTGCAGTCAGGTCCAGTCGCTGAGACCTTGTGGACTACAAACACCGGGCGACCTATGTCGTATCGGCGTGTCGTTGCTGGCGTGGTTTTGAGGCTTTCTGCCTTCGTTCGTCGGGGCTGAAGCCCCTCCCACAACCTGCAGCCAGGCTTGGCGGCGCACTGTGGGAGGGGCTTCAGCCCCGACTGCTTGCGATTGCAGTCAGGTCCAGTCGCTGAGGCCTTCGCGCCGATAGGTTTCGGCAAAGGCCGGGCGGTCCTTCATCCGCCGCGCGTAGTCGTGCAGCACCGGCCAGTCGTCGACCGGGCGCGGCATGTTGCGCGACCAGCGCATCAGCATGGTCAGCATGAAGTCGGCCGCGCTCAGGCGCGCGCCGAGCAGGTACGGCCCGTGCGCCTGCAGGTGCGCACTCACCCGCTCCCAGGCCGCTTCGATCACCGCGCGCGCCTGCGTGCGCACCGCCTGTTCCTGGCCCGGGCCGGCCGGCTCATCCGGATAGAACCAGGCGCGATAGGCCGGCTGCAGGGTGTTGGCGCACCAGAACATCCACCGGTAGTACGCCGCGCGCTCGGTACTGCCGGGCGCCGGTGCCAGGCCGGCGGCGGGATGGCGGTCGGCCAGGTGCATGACGATGGCGGCCGCCTCGCTCAGCACCTGGCCCTCGAGCACCAGCGTGGGCACCACGCCGGCCGGATTGAGCGCCAGGTATTCGGGCGACTTCTGTTCGCGCTTGTCGAAGTCCAAACTGCGCAACTCGTGCGGGATGTCCAGCTCGATCAGCAACCAATGCACCACCAGCGCGGCGGTACTGGGCGAGTGGTACAGGATGGCGCGCATCGGGCGTTCCTCGGTCACAGACCGCAGGATTGTACGCAGGTGGCACGGCGCACTTCGCAGTGCTGCTGGTTGCCGCTGGCGCAATCCAGTTGGCGGCTGAGGCAGGCGCGACGCGGGTCGCCGTCGAGGCGATCGCACTCGCCCGGGGCCGCGGCGACGCCTTGGCAGGCAGCTGCGGAACGGGAATCGGCGCGGCAATCGGCATCCAATTGCCGGCAGGTGGCCAGGCACGCCTGTGGATCGCCGCCGGCCAGCGGGGTCCGCGCGCCACCGGCACATCCAGCCAGGGCGAGGACCAAGGCAACCACGAAGGGACCCAGGACAAGGCGATAACTTTTCATCAGGAGATTCCGAGGACGGGGATCCCCACGCTAGGGACCCGGCCGAACGCGCGCCAGCGAAAAACCGCACGCGCTTGCGCCGCCGATCCGGCCTCGGCAAGCGGCGGCGTGCGCCGGCTTGCCGGTTCCCGCGGCAGCCTTATGCCGGTTCGACCACCACCGGAATCTTGCCGATCCGCGCCTGCCACTCGCGCGGGCCGGTCTTGTGCACCGACTCGCCACTCGAATCCACCGCTACGGTCACCGGCATGTCCTTGACCTCGAACTCGTAGATCGCCTCCATGCCCAGGTCTTCGAACGCCAGCACCCGGCTGGCCTTGATCGCCTTGGACACCAGGTAGGCCGAGCCGCCCACGGCCATCAGGTAGACCGCCTGGTTGTCGCGGATCGCCTCGATCGCCGCATCGCCGCGCTCGGACTTGCCGACCATGCCCAGCAGGCCGGTCTGCTCCAGCATCTGCCGGGTGAACTTGTCCATGCGGGTGGCGGTGGTCGGGCCGGCCGGGCCGACCACTTCGTCGCGCACCGGGTCGACCGGGCCGACGTAATAGATGAAGCGGTCGGTGAAGTCGACCGGCAGCTGCTCGCCCTTGTTGAGCATGTCGATCATGCGCTTGTGCGCGGCGTCGCGGCCGGTCAGCAGCTTGCCGTTGAGCAGCAGCACCTCGCCCGGCTTGAACTGCGCCACTTCCTCGCGGGTGATCGTGTCCAGGTTCACCCGGCGCGCGTTCTGCGGGTTGTAGGTGAGCTTGGGCCAGTCTTCCAGCGAAGGCGGGTCCAGCGCCACCGGGCCGCTGCCGTCCAGGGTGAAGTGCGCATGGCGGGTGGCCGCGCAGTTCGGGATCAGCGCCACCGGCAGGTTGGCGGCGTGGGTCGGGTAGTCCTTGATCTTGATGTCGAGCACGGTGGTCAGCCCGCCCAGGCCCTGGGCGCCGATGCCCAGCGCGTTGACCTTCTCGTACAGCTCCAGGCGCAGTTCCTCGACCCGGTTGGACGCGCCGCGCGCCTGCAGGTCAACGATGTCGATCGGCTCCATCAGCGCTTCCTTGGCCAGCAGCATCGCCTTCTCGGCGGTGCCGCCGATGCCGATCCCGAGCATGCCCGGCGGGCACCAGCCGGCGCCCATGGTCGGCACGGTCTTGAGCACCCAGTCGACGATCGAATCGGACGGGTTGAGCATGGCGAACTTGCTCTTGGCCTCCGAACCGCCGCCCTTGGCCGCCACGATCACGTCCACGGTATCGCCGGGCACGACCTTGACGTTGACCACCGCCGGGGTGTTGTCCCGGGTGTTCTGGCGCTTGCCCGCCGGGTCGGCCAGGACCGAGGCGCGCAGCTTGTTGTCCGGGTGGTTGTAGGCGCGGCGCACGCCCTCGTTGACCATGTCCTCCACGCCCATCGTGGCATCGTCCCAGCGCACGTTCATGCCGATCTCGAGGAACACGGTGACGATGCCGGTGTCCTGGCAGATCGGGCGGTGGCCCTCGGCGCACAGGCGCGAGTTGATCAGGATCTGCGCGATCGCGTCCTTGGCCGCGGGCGACTGTTCGCGCTCATAGGCGGCGGACAGGTTCTTGATGTAGTCGACCGGGTGGTAGTAGCTGATGTACTGCAACGCGTCGGCGACGCTCTGGATGAGGTCTTCCTGCTTGATCGAGGTCACGGCTGGCTCTGGAGGCTTGCGGGGAAACCCGACTATTTTAGGGCAAAGCCACGCCCCGGCCGGCCCTGTCACGCCGGCACACCCTGTTCCGTCCTGGTATCCATGAACCCCGACCTGGTTTTCGAACACCACCGCCCGCGTCTGTTCAGCCTCGCCTACCGCCTGCTCGGCGCCCGCGGCGACGCCGAGGACGTGGTCCAGGACGCCTGGCTGCGCTGGCACGGCAGCGATCAGGCCGCCATCGCCGACCCCGAGGCCTGGCTGGTCACCGCCACCACCCGGCTCGGCCTGGACCGCCTGCGGGCGGCCCGCACCGCGCGCCAGCACTACGTCGGGCCGTGGCTGCCCGAGCCGCTGGAGATCAGCGAGGCGCCTGGCCCGGAGCAGCACCGCGAGCAGGCCGAGCAGGTCTCGATCGCCTTGCTGGCGGTGCTCGAACGCCTCGGCCCGGAAGAGCGCGCCGCCTTCCTGCTCAAGGAAGCCTTCGACTACGACTACGCGCGCATCGGCCAGTTGCTCGGCCACAGCGAAGCCAACTGCCGGCAGCTGGTGCACCGCGCGCGCCAGCGCGTGCAGGCCGGACGCCCGCGCTTCGAGGTCGCGCCGGCCCAGCATCGCGCGCTGCTGGCGCGTTTCATGGCCGCCTCGCAGGCCGGCGATGCGGCCGCCATCACCGCCCTGCTCGACCACGACGCGCGGATGGTGTCCGACGGCGGCGGCAAGGTCATCGCTACCTTGCGCCCGCTGCTCGGCGCCGAGCGCATCGCCCGCCTGTACGTGGCGGTGGCACGCCGCGGCCTGGGCCTGGTGGCGCGGATGGGATGGGTCAACGGCGAGCCGGCGATCCTGCGCTACCACCCCGGCGGCCGCCTGCATTCGGCCACGCTGGCGGTGATCGAGGACGAGCGCATCGTCGAACTGCTCACGCTGATGAACCCCGACAAGCTGGCGCGGGCCTGAGCCGCGCTCGACTGTCACGCCGCGCCGCGCTGGCGCGTCCTGGATATCGAAAGCGGCCATCGTGGCCGCCACTCGGAGATCTCCATGAAGTTCCAGCGTGTCGATTACACCCAACACCTGCCGGCCGCGTTCAAGGGCCTGTCCAGCGCCAGCATGCAGGTCCATGCCGGCAGCATCGGCGCCGAACTGGCCGAGCTGCTGTTCCTGCGGGTGTCGCAGATCAACGGCTGCGCCTTCTGCCTGGACATGCATTCCAGCGCGCTGCGCAAGGCCGGCGTCGACCAGCGCAAGCTCGACACCGTGGCCGGCTGGCACGACAGCCCGTTCTTCGATGCCCGCGAGCGCGCCGCGCTGGCCTGGGCCGAGGCCCTGACGCGCCTGCCCAACGCCGCGCCGGAGGATGCCGTCTATGACGCGCTGGCGGCGCAGTTCGATGAGCGCGGCATCGCCGAGGTGACGATGGCCATCGCGGTCATCAACGCCTGGAACCGGCTCAGCGTCGGCCTGCGGCCCGAGCTCGCCTGACGCGGCCTGCCCAACCGCCCCGGCGCGGTGGCGTGGACACCTGGGTGCAACACGCCGCCGCTACGGTCATCGCTCCCCGGACGCGGAGACGAGCGATGGACCACAAGCATGGCCTGCCGGCGCTGACCGGCGAGTACGAGCTGCCGCAGGCAGCCAACGACGAGCGCGCGGCCCGCCGCCATCGCCTGCTGCTGTGCGCGCCGGACCACTTCGGCGTGGACTACGTCATCAACCCGTGGATGGCCGGCCACCTCAAGGCCACCGAAGGCGGGCGCGTCCGCGCGCAGTGGCAGGCGCTGCAGGCGACACTGGCCGAACACGCCGATATCGCCCTGCTGCCGCCGGCCGCCGGCCTGCCCGACCTGGTATTCACCGCCAACGCCGGGCTGGTGCGTGGCAACGATTTTTTGCCCAGCCGCTTCCGCCACCGCGAGCGCAGCGGCGAGGAACCGCTATGCATCGACTGGTTCCGCCGCGCCGGCTTCCGTGTCCGCCCGCTGCCCGAGCCGCTGCGTTTCGAAGGCGCCGGCGATGCCCTGTTCGACCGCGGCCGTCCGGCCCTGCTGTGGCTCGGCCACGGCCATCGCAGCGATGCGGCCGTGGCGCCGGAACTCGAACGCATGCTCGACATCGATGTCGTGGCGCTGCGCCTGGTCGATCCGCGCTTCTATCACCTCGACACCTGCTTCTGCCCGCTGCGCGACGGCCGCCTGTTGTACTACCCGGCCGCCTTCGACGACGCCGCGCAGGCCCAGATCGCCGCGCGCGTGCCGCCGCACCTGCGCATCGCCGTGGGCGAGGCCGACGCATTGGCCTTCGCCTGCAACGCGGTGGACCTGGACGAGGTGCTGGTGCTCAATCGCGCCAGCGCCACGCTGCAACAGGGCCTGGCGCGCTGGGGCTACCGCACCGTGGAGACGGCGCTGGACGAATTCCTCAAGTCCGGCGGCGCGGCCAAGTGCCTGACCCTGCGCCTGGACGAGTGAGGGGCGCAGCCGCCTTGCCGCCATCGTCACGGCCGCGGCGCGAGCATCGCTGGCCTCTCCTCCGCATGCAGGGACCGCCATGGCGCCCAACGCTCCTTCTCCTGAAACGCGCCCGGACCAAACCCGCTCGGACCAGACAATCGGCGACGACGTCCTGCGCGCCCTGGCCGAAGACGAACAGCTCGAAGCCGGCGAGATCCTGATCGAAGTCCGCGACGGCCAGGTCACCCTCAGCGGCGATGTGCCCGAGCGCGGCATGAAGGCGCTGGCGGAAAAACGCGTCGCCGGCCTGCCCGGCGTGGCCGGGGTGCGCAACCTGATCAACTTCGACGACGGCGCGCGCTCGTTCGGGCGGCCCGGCGAAGCCGTGCGCGGCGCCGACCACCAGGGCGGGCCCGGCTCGACCGCCGAACTGGACCTGGAAGACGACGGCTGAGGCCCTCGGCCGTCACGCTCGCCCATTGCCCGCGCCGGCGCGACATCCGCGCGCGCCGGCGGCCGCCGCGGTTCCCCGGCGCCGCCGGCCCGGCCACAATCGCCGCATGAGTCCACCGCCCGCTCCCGCCCGCCAGCCCAGCCTGCGCGAGCGCTTCCACGCCCTGCGCAACCTGCCGCCGTTCCTGCGCCAGATCTGGCAGACCAGCCCCGCCCTCACCCTCGCCAGCCTCGGCCTGCGCCTGCTGCGCGCATTGATGCCGGTGGCCACGCTGTACATCGGCAAGCTGATCATCGACGAGGCGATCCGCCTGGCCGGCACCCCGCCCGGCCTGCATACCCTGAGCGACGCGCTGGCCAGCGGCCGGCTCGACCACCTGCTGGCGCTGCTGGCGCTGGAACTGGCCCTGGCGATCGGCTCGGACCTGCTCGGGCGGATGGTCGCCTACGCCGACAACCTGCTCTCGGAGCTGTTCAACAACGTCACCAGCGTGCGCTTGATGGAGCACGCCGCGCAGTTGGACCTGGAAGACTTCGAGGACCCGGAACTGCAGGACCGGCTCGACCGCGCGCGCCGCCAGAGCATGGGCCGCATGAACCTGATGAGCCAGCTGTTCGGCCAGCTGCAGGACGCCATCACCGTGGCCAGCTTCGCCGTCGGCCTGTTGGTATATGCGCCGTGGCTGATGGCGCTGCTGGCGCTGGCGCTTGTGCCGGCCTTCGTCGGCGAGTCGCACTTCAACGCGCTGGGCTATTCGCTCAACTACCAGTGGACGCCGGAGCGGCGCCAGCTCGACTACCTGCGCCAGGTCGGCGCCAGCGTCGAGACCGCCAAGGAAGTGAAGATCTTCAACCTGCACCGGTTCCTGATCGAACGCTACCGCCTGCTCGCCGACCGCTACTTCCGCGCCAACCGCGCCCTGGCGCGCAAGCGTGCGGTCTGGGGCACCCTGCTGGCCGCGCTGGGCACCTTCGGCTACTACGTGGCCTACGCCTATATCGCCTGGCGCACGATTCGCGGCGACTTCAGCATCGGCGACCTGACCTTCCTGGCCGGCAGCTTCCTGCGCCTGCGCCAGTTGCTCGAAGGCCTGCTGATCGGCTTCTCGCAAGTCGCCGGGCAGGCGCTGTACCTGGACGACCTGTTCTCGTTCTTCGCCATCGAGCCGGAGATCGTCTCGCGTCCCGGTGCGGCGCCGATTCCCCGGCCCATCGCGCAGGGCTTCGTGTTCGAGAACGTCGGCTTCCGCTACCCGGACGCCGAGCACTGGGCGGTACGCCACCTGGACTTCGAACTGCGCGCCGGCGAAGTGCTGGCCCTGGTCGGCGAGAACGGCGCCGGCAAGACCACGCTGGTCAAGCTGCTGGCGCGGCTGTACGACCCCGACGAAGGCCGCATCCTGCTCGACGGCCGCGACCTGCGCGACTACGACCTGGACGACCTGCGCGCCAACATGGGGGTGATCTTCCAGGACTTCGTGCGCTACCACCTCAGCGCGCGCGAGAACATCGGCGTCGGCCGGGTCGAAGCGATGGACGACGACGCGCGCATCAGCGCGGCCGCGCGCCGGGCCCTGGCCGACGAGATGATCGAACAGCTGCCGCACGGCTACGAGCAATTGATCGGGCGGCGCTTCAAGAGCGGCGTGGACCTGTCCGGCGGGCAATGGCAGAAGGTCGCCATCGCCCGCGCCTACCTGCGCGATGCGCAGGTGATGATCCTCGACGAACCCACCGCCGCGCTCGACGCGCGCGCCGAGTACGAGGTCTTCCAGCGCTTCAAGGAACTGTCCAGCCAGCGCACCGCGGTGCTGATCTCGCACCGCTTCTCCAGCGTGCGCATGGCCGACCGCATCCTGGTGCTGGCCAATGGCCGGATCGAGGCCGCCGGCACCCACGAACAGCTCATGGCCGCTGGCGGCCGCTACGCGGAGTTGTTCGAACTGCAGGCCGCTGGCTATCGTTGAGCCCTCCCGACGACCGAGGTTCCCCCGCATGTCCCTGGCCGCCCGCCGCACCTTGCGCCTGATTGCCCTCGTTCTATGCCTCGCCGGCCTTGCCGCTTGCAGCAAATCCGGCGACGAGGCCGCCGCCGCGCCCAGCGCCCGCAGCGCCGCCAATGCCGCGCCGCGCCCCATGGCCAGCCAGGCCGGGCAGATCCAGGTGCGCGAACTGGTCACCGGGCTGCGCCACCCCTGGGGCCTGGCGCTGCTGCCGGAGGGCGGCTTCCTGGTGACCGAGCGCGTCGGCAGCCTGCGCCGCATCGGTGCCGATGGCAGCGTGTCCGCGCCGCTGGCCGGCGTGCCGGCGGTGTATGCCCGCGGCCAGGGCGGCTTGCTGGACGTGGCGCTGGCGCCGGACTTCGCGCAGAGCCGGCGGATCTTCCTGAGCTACGCCGAGCCCGGCGAAGGCGTGCTGGCCGGCACCGCGGTCGCCAGTGGCGTGCTCGGCGAGGCGGGCCTGAGCGAAGTGAAGGTCATCTACCGGCAGGAACCCAAGGTCGATACGGAGAACCACTTCGGCTCGCGCCTGGCCTTCGACGCCGCCGGGCACGTGTTCGTGAGCCAGGGCGAACGCACCTTGCGGCCGCTGGCGCAGGACCTGGGCAAATTGCAGGGCAAGCTGGTGCGCCTGAACCTGGACGGCAGCGTGCCGGCGGACAATCCGTTCGTCGGCCAGGCCGGCGCGCGGCCGGAGATCTGGAGCTATGGCCATCGCAACTCGCAGGGGCTGGCGATCGACCCGCGCAGCGGCAAGCTGTGGGAAACCGAGCATGGCCCGCGCGGCGGCGACGAGATCAACCTGCCCGAACCGGGGAAGAACTACGGCTGGCCGCTGATCACCTACGGCATCGACTACTCGGGCCAGCCGATCGCAGAATCCGTCGGCCAGGGCCGCGACGGCCTGGAACAGCCGCACCACTACTGGCCCAAATCGCCGGCCGTGAGCGGCCTGGCGTTCTACACCGGCCACGCCGGCAGCGCCTGGAACGACAGCCTGTTCGTCGGCTCGCTGGCCGAGCGCAACCTGATCCGGCTGACCCTGGACGGCGAACGCATCACCGGCGAAGAGCGCCTGCTCGGCGACCTCGGCCAGCGCGTGCGCGACGTGCGCGTGGGCGCCGACGGCAAGGTCTACGTCCTCACCGACGAGGAAGAAGGCCAGCTGCTGCAGATCGAGCCGCCGAAGGCTTAAGAGCGCCCTCACCCCCGCCCCTGTCCCGCAAGCGGGAGAGGGGACTTGCCAGTCAGATCGCCGCAACTCACGCAATCCCTTCTCCCGCTTTGCGGGACAGCAGCCCCTTTGTGCGGGAAGGTGCCCGCAGGGCGGATGCGGGCGCTGATGGCCCAGCAATGCCGCCCGCCAATGAGAGAAAATCTCATTTGCCGTAGAATTGGCACAGTTCCCCCCAATCGACTTCCCCGGCATGTCTTCCGCTTTCGGCGCCGAAACGGTGCTCGAGGTCCGGCACTGGACCGACGACTACTTCAGCTTCACCACCACCCGCGACAGCGGCTTCCGCTTCGAGAACGGCCAGTTCGTCATGATCGGCCTGGAGACCGAAACCCGGCCGCTGCTGCGCGCGTATTCCATCGCCAGCGCCAACTGGGAAGAGCAGTTGGAGTTCTTCAGCATCAAGGTCCCCAACGGCCCGCTGACCTCGCGCCTGCAGCACATCCAGCCGGGCGACAAAGTCCTGGTCGGCAAGAAGCCGACCGGCACCCTGCTGATCAGCGACCTGCACCCGGGCCGGCATCTCTACCTGCTGGGCACCGGCACCGGGCTGGCGCCATGGCTGTCGGTGATCAAGGACCCGGAAACCTACGAGCGTTTCGACAAGGTCATCCTCACCCATGGCGTGCGCTTCGAGCGCGATCTGGCCTATCGCGACTACTTCGAGAACGAACTGCCCCGGCACGAGTTCCTCGGCGAGATCCTGCGCGAGAAGCTGCTGTACTACCCGGCGGTGACGCGCGAGGATTTCCGCAACCGCGGCCGCCTCACCGAGCTGATCGAGAACGGCGAAATGCAGCGCACCCTCGGCCTGCCGCCGCTGGACGTGGCCCACGACCGCTTCATGATCTGCGGCAGCCCGCAGATGCTCGCCGACCTGCGCCAGGTGCTCGATGCACGCGGCTTCGAGACCTCGCCGCGCATCGGCCAGCCCGGGCACTACGTATTCGAGCGCGCCTTCGTCGAGAAGTGATCGCCCCGCGGCATCGGGCCCTGCCCCTGGAAGCGCAACCGGCACTCGGCCACCGGCTGGATCGCTTCAGCGCAGCAACTGCTCGATCCGCCCGGCGATGGCCTGCGGCCGCGTGGCCGGCGCGAAGCGCGCGCGCACCTTGCCCTGGCGGTCGACCAGGAACTTGGTGAAGTTCCACTTCACCGCCGCACTGCCGAACCAGCCGCGGCGCTCGCGCTGCAGCCAGCGCCAGAGCGGATCGGCACCGGCGCCGTTGACCTCGATCTTGCGCGACAGGGCGAAGTCCACGTCGTATTCCAGGGCGCAGAACACCTTGATCGCGTCGTCGCCGGCCGGCTCCTGGCCGCCGAACTGGTTGCACGGAAAGCCGATCACCACCAGGCCTTGCTCGCGGTACTGCCGCCACAGCGCCTGCAGGCCCGCGTACTGCGGCGTGAAGCCGCAGCGCGAGGCGACATTGACCAGCAACAGCAGCTGGCCCCGGTGTTCGGCCAGCGGGTGCGGCACGCCGCCGCCGTCGTGGTAGCTGAAATCGTAGGCTGTCGTCACTGCATTCCCCTGCGTCGGCTCCGCAGCATAGCCACCCCGGGGGCCTGTGGACCAGCGGCTTGAAATGGCGTGCGCGCCGGCACACCATCGGCTCGACCTTCGTCGCCGTCCACCGCCACCGGAGCCTGGCATGCCGACCGCCGCAGATGCGCTGTCCCCCGGCTTCATCCACATGCGCATCGTGCTCGGCATGGTGGTCGGCCTGGGCCTGACCCACCTGCTGCGGCAGTTCGCCCGCATCATCGAACACCCCGGCCGCAAGCGCGTCTATTGGGTGCACCTGGTCTGGGCGGCGTCGATGTTCCTGTACCTGCTCTCGTTCTGGTGGTGGGAATACCGGCTCAGCCTGGTCACCCAGTGGACCTTCAACCTGTACCTGTTCGTCACCGTGTATGCGCTGCTGCTCTACCTGCTGTGCACGCTGGTGCTGCCCGAGAACATCGACGAATACCAGGATTGGCGCGACTACTTCTACGCGCGGCGAGCCTGGTTCTTCGGCTTCCTGGCCGCGGCCTACCTGATCGACCTGGCCGATACCCGGGTCAAGGGCGCGGCCTACTTCGCCAACGTGGCGCCGGAAATGCTGGCGCGCGATGTCTCCTACGCCGCATTCAGCATCGTCGCCATCGCGACCCGCAACGCCCGCTTCCATGCCACCTTCGCCCTGGCCGGCCTGGCCTACCAGTTGGTCTTCATCGCGCGCCAGTTCGAGGTGCTGTAGACACGGCATGGCGTGCCAGCCGTGTCGCATGCCTTTCGTCACGGGCGGGCACACGGCGCCATCGGGTAGCCTCGGGGTTCCGATTTCGCAGGAGCTTTCCTTGACCACCCGCCTTGCCCTGGCCCTGGCCGTCGCCCTCGGCGCGACCACGCCCGCCTACGCCACCGCCATCGATGCCATGAACGCCACCGCCGCCACCGCTGCCACCCCGGCCTCGGCCAACCCGTTCTTCAGCGAAAGTCCGCTGCCGCTGCACTACCCGCAGTTCGACAAGATCCAGGACGCCGATTTCGCGCCGGCCTTCGATGCGGGCATGGCCCAGCAGCTCAAGGAAGTCGAGGCCATCTCCAACAACAAGGCCAAACCGACCTTCGACAACACGATCATCGCGCTGGAGAAGAGCGGCCAGATCCTCGACCGCGCCACCACGGTGTTCTTCAACCTCGTCGGCACCGACACCAACGACACCCGCAAGCAGCTGCAGGCCGACTACTCGGCCAGGTTCGCCGCCCACCGCGACGCGATCAACCTCAACGGCAAGCTGTTCGCGCGCCTGCAGACGCTGTACGACCAGCGCGACGCGCTCGGCCTGGATGCCGAAGGCGTACGCCTGGTCGAGAAGTACTACACCGACTTCGTCCGCGACGGCGCCAAGCTGTCCGATGCCGACAAGGTCACCCTGAAGTCGATGAACGCCGAGATGGCGCGCCTGGGCACGCAATTCAGCCAGAACGTGCTGGCCGAAGTAAACGCCGCCGCCGTGGTGGTGGACGACGTCAAGCAGCTCGACGGCCTGTCCGAAGAGCAGATCTCCGCCGCCGCCGAAGCGGCCAAGGCGCGCAAGCTCGACGGCAAGTACGTCATCGCCCTGCTCAACACCACCGGCCAGCCGCCGTTGGCGCAGCTGAAGGACCGCGCCCTGCGCCAGCGCATCTTCGAAGCCTCCGTCGCCCGCGGCAGCCACGGCGGCGAGTACGACAACACGGCGCTGGTCGCGCGCATCATGAAGCTGCGCGCCGAGAAGGCCAAGCTGCTGGGCTTTGCCAACTACGCGACCTACTCGCTGGAAAACCAGACCGCCAAGACCCCCGAAGCGGTCAACGCCATGCTCGGCCAGCTCGCCCCGCCGGCCGTGGCCAATGCCAAGCGCGAAGCGGCCGACCTGCAGAAGATGATCGACGCCGAGCAGAAGGCCGCGCGCAAGCCGACCTTCAAGCTCGAACCGTGGGACTGGGCCTTCTACAGCGAGAAAGTGCGCCAGGCCAAGTACAACTTCGACGAATCGCAGCTCAAGCCGTACTTCGAATACAAGAACGTGCTGGAGAACGGCGTGTTCTTCGCCGCCAACCAGGAATACGGCCTGACCTTCAAGGAACGCCACGACCTGCCGAAATACCGCGACGACATCTACGTCTACGACGTGTTCGACGCCGACGGCAAGCAGCTGGCGATCTTCATCCACGACCCCTACGCGCGCGCCTCCAAGCGCGGCGGCGCCTGGATGAACTCCTACGTCTCGCAGTCGGCGTTGACCGGCGACCAGCCGGTGGTGGCCAACCACCTCAACATCCCCAAGCCGCCGGCCGGCCAGCCGACGCTGCTGACCTGGGACGAAGTGACCACGATGTTCCATGAGTTCGGCCATGCCCTGCACGGCATGTTCTCGGACGTGAAGTACCCCTACTTCTCCGGCACCAGCGTGCCGCGCGACTTCGTCGAATTCCCCTCGCAGGTCAACGAGATGTGGGCCGACTGGCCGTCCATCCTGAAGAACTACGCCAAGGACCACACCACCGGCGCGCCGATGCCGCAGGCGTTGCTCGACAAGGTCGTGGCCGCGGCCAAGTTCAACCAGGGCTTTGCCACCACCGAGTACCTCGGCGCGGCGATGCTGGACCAGAACTGGCACCAGCTGCCGGTGGACAAGGTGCCGGACGCGGCGGGGGTGATGCCGTTCGAGGCGCAGTCGCTGGCTGCCGACGGGATTGCCTATGCACCGGTGCCGCCGCGCTATCGCACGCCGTACTTCAGCCACATCATGGGTGGCTATGCGGCCGGCTACTACGCCTACATCTGGTCGGAGGTGCTGGATGCGAACACGCAGCAGTGGTTCCGCCAGCATGGCGGGTTGAGCCGCGAGAATGGCGAGCACTTCCGCAAGACGCTGCTGTCCAAGGGCGGCAGTGTGGATGCGATGGCGCTGTTCCAGGACTTCGCCGGCCACGCGCCGCAGATCGAGCCGTTGCTGGAGAAGCGGGGCTTGACGGTGGGTGGCGGGGATGGGGAACAGCCGAAGAGCGAGCCGCAAGGCAGGTAAGCGGCGTATGCACACAGAGAAGGCCACCGCGAGGTGGCCTTTTTCTTTGGCTTGCTAATCATCCGGAGTTATCGGCAGCGTCCGGGGGCAAATGCCCCTTTCGGGACACCTTCTCCCACCAGCGGAAGAAGGAACGGCCGGGCTAGCGCGATCTGAGAGATACGTCGTTGAGGTCATTGGCAGAAGCGCTGATGCACCATCATCGCGTCAGCGAGCAAACTACGCTCGGCGTCGGAAGTAACACCGGCACTCTTGCCTTCTTCGATCGTCTGATTGACGCCCGGACAAGGGTCATCCGTATAGCCGGGAGGCCATAGACCGGCCAGACGCCCGAACTCGCGGACGATCAGTTCCGCTGTCATTTGTGGCTTCACTTTGAATCGTTCTGCCGGAATCCTGAAACGACTGGCCTGCGGACTCTCGCGGAAAATGCGCGATGACGTGAAACCAAAAATCGCAGGTTCTTTAACGAGCGCACCACCCGCAGACGGAGGTGAAGCATCCAGCGCAGCAGCCTCGGCATCCATCGGCTCGGCGATTGGATTACGAACGACGGACGCTCTCAAGTTTACGTTCGTCGTTGGCGGTGCGTACGGGGAAGATCGATGGCGCGGAGGAATTCCAGGATTTCTGACGGGGGAATGCATCCTTTTTTCCGTTGCCGGCTTCTGACTGGCTGCGACAAAGCTGACTGACGTCCGCTCGTGTTCCGCTTGGCGGGATGAAACGGACTGCGACCGAAAGAACCATCCTCCGATGACAAGGTGGACCAGCAGAACCGCGAGCCAAGCCATAACCTGATCGACAGAAGGCGCGCTGGGCGACTTTTCTTGCGTCCGTCCCTTCATGGCGAATCGAGCAATCGGTCGCGCCACCTGGAATACGTAGAACACCATTCGACCTGCTTCATCAGACCCCATGCATGACGCTGGACTACCTGGGCCCAATCAGAGCCTGTCGCGGCCGAAGCGTGCATTGCATACCGAGGCCGATCCATGAAGCTCCAGGATCTATCTCACGCAAATGGAGCAGCGACACCTCCAGGACTTGCCGGTTCCACATGGCAGATCGAGCCGTTGCACGAGCCGATGCCACGCCATCTCGCCGGGGAGACGGCAATCGATGGGCCGCACGAAAGCCTTCGCCTCAGTCGCGCATGCTGGCAAGATAAGCACCACGACAAACGGAGGCAGCCCGTGCGTGGCACAACATTCCTGAAGTGGACCGGCTTCTTCGCCGGTTGCGTCATCGCCTTGGAGGCGATGATCTCGATGGCGATGCTGGGAATGGGCGAGGTCTCGCGCGGGGCGTCCTTCATGCTTGCAGGCAGCATCACCGCCATGATCTCGGCCACACCGCTGCTCGCGCTTCCCTTCTCGATGCGACTGGCGCGACTGGCCTTTGTCGCCCTGCTATTCCTGTTCGCAGCGGGAATACTGTGGCTGGTCTTCACCAGCACACGTGCCCAATGGACCCATCAACTGGCAGCCATTGCCTTTGCGGTGCTGTTGATCATCAGAGTCGGCTTGAAAATGCGACCCAGCCCGCACATGAGCCGTTGACGACTCCGCAGCAGCATCAACCCATCCGACCACAAGACGGCCCGCCGTCCCTCGTCCCGCCACGCGGGAGAAGATGCCCCGACAGGGGCGGATGAGGGCGCTCTTGCCCTCCCCACACCACCGGCGGCCAACTATCGGCGTTCGGAGCCGGGCTCCGAACGCCAACCGATAAAAACAAAAAGTCTAAGCCCCAGGCCGCACCACCAAAGTAGCCGTCATCCCGGCCGCCAACACCGTCCCCTCAGGCAAATGGTCCGCATCGATCCGCACCCGCACCGGAATCCGCTGCGCCAACCGCACCCAGTTGAACGTCGGATCGACATTGGCCAACAAATCGCCACCGGCCGGATTGTCGCTGTCGGTAATGCCATGCGCGATGCTCTCGATGCTGCCGTGCAACGCCGCACCGCCACTCATCAACCGCACCTCGACCGGATCGCCCACGTGCAACGCCGGCAGCTTGGTCTCCTCGAAATACCCATAGATCCAGAACGAATGCCGATCGATCACCGCCACCCGCGCCGCGCCGGCATTGGCGTAATCGCCCACGCGCACGTCCAGGTTGGTCACGTATCCATCGACCGGCGCCCGCACCTCGGTGCGCTCCAGGTTCAACGCCGCCGCCGCCAGCGCCACCTGCGCCTGCTCCACCGCGGCAACCGCCTCCTGCTGCGCCGCACCGGCCTGGCGCTGGCTGGCCCGCGCCTGCTCGACCGCCGCGCGCGCCGCGTTCGCCGCCGCCAGCGAATCGCTGCGCGCCTCGTCTGAAATCAGGCTGCCCTGGATGCGCTGCCGGCGCTCGTACTGCGTCTGGTACTTCACCAGGTTGGCCGCCTGCTCGGCAGCGCTGGCGCCGGCCGCCTGGATACTGGCACCGGAAGCGCGCGCCGCCGCCTGCGCCGCGGCGAGGTTGGCCTGGGCCTTGTCCAGCTCGAAGCGATAGCGGCTCTGGTCGATCACGAACAACAGCTCGCCCTTCTTCACCACCTGGTTGTCCTTCACCGGCACGTCGGTGACCAGCCCGGCCACGTCGGGCGCCACGCGCACCACCTCGGCGCGCACGCGGCCATCGCGGGTCCAGGGCGAATACATGTAGTGCTTCCACAGCACGGTGGCCACCAGGATGGCGATGAGGACGACCACGGTGGTCAGGCAGAAACGCAGCAGCGACAACAGGCGGGGGTTCATGGCAAGGCTCACAGCAAGAGCAGCGCGGTGCTGCTGAACAGGACGAGGAATATGGCGATGCGGAACAGCGAGGGATGCCAGACGTGGCGGTACAGCTGGTAGCGGCCGGCCACCCAGTCCAGCGCCCAGAACACCGCGAGCATGGCGACGAACAGGAACAGCAGGGTCGGCACGAGGGTGCCGCCGAGGGCGATTTCACGAGGCATGGAGCGGTTCCTTGGCGTCCGCCGCGGCGGCGGACATGTAGCGCGCCATCACCGACTGGTCGTCGACCAGGGCCAGGCGGATCAAATGCAGGTGTTCGCGCACGAACGGCAGCGCGACGCCTTCGCCGGGCGCGCGCCGGGCGCAGGCCAGTGCGTCTTCGACCGCGCCCAGCGCGGCCTGGTAGGCGGCCACCGAAGGGTGTTGGAAGAACCGGCCCAGCGCGCTCACCGCGCGGCCGGCAGCCGCATCCAACCGTGGCGGCAACGGCTGCTCGCGCTGGTCGTGGCGCAGTTCGATGATGGCGCGCCCGGTCTCGTGCACGGCCAGCGCCCAGGCCAGCAGCTGGCGCGAATCCTCGCTGCCGGCCACGGTCTGGCCGACGATCTGGTGGAACAGGTCGTGGTTGACGCTCTCGAAGCGGTAGCGCAGGCCCGGCAACGGCGCTTCGGCGGCCAGCGCCACCTGGCCGCGCAGTGCGGCAAGCTGGCGACGCCGCAGCCAGGCGCTGCCGATCGCCGGCGGCACCAGGCCGAACATCAACACCACCGCGCCCAGGCCGAAGATCTGCGCGATGCCGTCGTTGATGAAGTGGAGTGGATTGAACGCCATCGGGTTGGTGATGGCCAGGATGTAGGCCAGCCCCATGCAGGCACCCAGGCCGAACAGCGACCAGGTTGGCCGCGTGAACAGATAGGCGCCGACCATCAGGAACGGCAGCAGGCAGGCGACCAGCAACGGGAAGCCGTCGATGCGGGTGAGGACGAAGAACACGCAGACGAAGCCGGCCACCATGCCGCCCAGGTAGCCGAAGGTAACCTTGAGCGTGGTCCGCACCGGGCCCGGCGAGGTCGCGAACAGGCCGGAGAAGATCGTCGCCAGCAGCATCGCGTTGGCACCCACCGGCCAGGCCGAGCCGATCCAGAACCATGCCAGCAGGGCCATCGTCGCCACCGTGCGCGCCGTGGCCAGGGCGGCGCCGGCATAGTCGTTGCCGCGCACGAAGCGCGCGCGCTCGACCACGTTGCCGGGGATGGACCCGCCGCGCAGGTCGAGCTGGGAGATGACGTACAGCTCGAGCTCACGCGCGAAGCGCTGCACCAGGTTGGCGCCGATATCGAATTCCTCGGCGCGCGCCGCTGCGATGGCCGAGCGCGCCGCGCCGGCCCGGCGCGGCATTTCCAGGCGCGCGGCGCGCAGGCGCCGCAGCAGCGCGCGCGAGGGCACGGTGTCGCCCAGGGCTTCGCCCAAGGGGCGATACAAGGCGATGATCGCCGCCGCCACGGCCTCGCCACCGGCGCGTTGCAGCCGGTTGAGCAGGTGGTGCAGCGACTGGAAGCTGGTCGAGACCGCCATGAAGCGCTGGTTGGCCAGCTCCATGTGCGCGCTGCGGGCACGCGCCTGCGGGTCTTCGAAGATCACCGAGCTGCGCAGGTCTTCCAGCGCCACCGCGTCGCGCACGAAGCGCAGGTGGGCGCGCTCCATGTCGGCGCGCGCGATGGCGCCCACGGTGCTGCCGCGCATGAAGTCGATGAAATGGCGGTATTGCTGGCGCGCGGTCTGGCGCAGGGTCTCGCGCACGTGCACCGGGAACACCACGTCGTTGACGACCGCGCTGACCAACAGGCCGAGCATCAGTTCGGTGATGCGGTACAGGGCCGATTCGAACACCCCCGCGGGCGCGTCGATCACCGGCAAGGCAATGATCGCGGCGGTGTAACCGGCCAGCACGAAGGCGTAGGACTTGAAGTTGCGGTACAGCGTCGCCCCGCCGGCGCACAGGCCGACCCACAGCGCCATCGCGCCGAGGAACAAGCTGCGCTGCTGCGGGAAGGCGGCGACGATCGCCAGCGCCGCCGCCGCGCCGGCCAGGGTGCCGAACACGCGATAGAAGCTCTTGGCCAGCACCATGCCCGACTGCCGGTGCATGACGATGATGGTGGTCATCGCCGCGGTATTCGGCGAGGGCAGCTGCAGCCGCATCGCCAGCCACAGGGCGATGAAATACGACAGCGCGGTGCGCGCGATGAACAGCCAGGCATCGCCCTCCTCGCGGAGGAATTGCCAAAGCGCTGCGCGCCGCGGGGCGGCCAGTGGGGGGGACAGGGTGGACATGGGTGCTGGCGGCGGGTGGCGGTTACAGGCTGTCCATGCCGTCGAGCATCTTCTTCAGCAGGGTTTCCAGCCGCAGCTGTTCGGCGTCGGCCAGGCCGCTGACTTCGGCTTCGAGCAGCACGCAGATCTGCGGCAGCATGCGTTCGATCAACGCCACCCCGGCCGGCTCCAGGGTCAGGGTGACCTTGCGCCGGTCTTCCTCGTTGCTGCCGCGGCGGATCAGCCCCTTCTCGCAGAGCTGGTCGGTCAGGCGGGTGACGTTGGCGGATTTCTCGCCGGCCGCCTCGGCCGCCTGCGTCGGGCTCAGCGACTGGTCCGGCGTGCCGTACATCATCATCAGCACGTCGTATTCGGGGTGGCTGATGCCGTAGGGCTTGAGCACGCCGTTGGCGTTGGTGTGGATGCGTTTGTACAGGTGCTTGATCAGGCGCACGAGCACCGCCGGTTCGCGCGGAAACGGCGGGTAGCGCTCGCAGGTCACAGCAAGGCGCCGTTCGACGGGTTCGAAGCTGCTCATGGGGTGGGCCTGGTTAGGTCAGGTCCATATATTACACTTATGTACTATATGTAGGTGAATGGATTGGGTTTGGGGCGGGACTCGGGACTCGGGACTCGGAAAAGCAGTCCGCGCGCTGGCGATGCGCTTTGCGTTCTCACTGGCCACCAGCCGGTCACCTGTCCGCCAACTGAACCGCGAGTCCTGAGTCCTGAGTCCTGAGTCCTGAGTCCTGAGTCCTGAGTCCTGAGTCCTGAGTCCCGAGTCCCGAGTCCCGAGTCCTGAGTCCCGAGTCCCGAGTCCCGAGTCCCGAGTCCCGAGTCCCGAGTCCCGAATCCCGAATCCCGAATCCCGAAAAAATCAGCGCAAAGACCGATACCCCCCACGAACCCCTTCAGGCGACAGCACCACCTGCCACAGCTGCGCGTGGCGGCAACGGAAGCTGGCCATCGAGGCGGCCAGGTAGAAGCGCCACATGCGCCGGAAGCGTTCGTCGTACCGCGCGTCCAGGCGCTGCCAGGCGGCTTCGATGTTGTTGCGCCAGGCCTGCAGGGTGCGGTCGTAGTCGGCGCCGAAGTTGTGCCAGTCCTCCATCACGAACAGGCCTTCGCTGGCCTCGGCGATCTGGCGGATCGACGGCAGCATCGAGTTGGGGAAGATGTAGCGGGCGATCCACGGGTCGGTGCGATGGCGGCTGAGGTTGCCGCCGATGGTGTGCAGCAGGAACAGGCCGTCGGCGCGCAGGCAGCGCCGCGCCACTTCGAAGTAACGGCGGTAGTTCTTCTCGCCGACGTGTTCGAACATGCCGACCGAGAACACCGCGTCGAACGGCTCGTCCAGTTCGCGATAGTCCTGCAGGCGGATCTCGATCGGCAGGCCGGCGCATAGCTGCCGCGCGAAGTCGGCCTGCTCGCTGGAAATGGTGATGCCCACGCCGCTGACGCCGTAACGTTCGGCGGCGAACTTCAGCGCCTCGCCCCAGCCGCAGCCGATGTCGAGCACGCGCTGGCCCGGCCGCAGGCCGAGCTTGCGGCAGATCAGGTCGAGCTTGGCCTCCTGCGCCGCGTCCAGGTCCTCGGCGTGCGCCCAGTAACCGCAGCTATAGACCAGCCGCCGGCCGAGCATGGCCTGGTAGAGATCGTTGCCGAGGTCGTAGTGGCGCTTGCCGACCTCGTAGGCGCCCCGCCCGGCCTGCAGGTTGAACAGCTTGGCGCGCAGCGCGTCGCCGATCTCGCCGAAGCCGTGCACGCGCTCGTCCAGCCGCGCGCGCATCAGGTGCAGCAGGAACACGTCCAGCGCATTCGCATCCCAGCTGCCGTCCATGTAGCTCTCGCCCAGGCCGAGCGAGCCCTGGGCCAGGACCCGGGCATACCAGTCCGGGTCGTGCACCTGGATGTCCTGCGGCCGCCGGCCGCCAATCTCCACGCCGGCCTCGGCCAGCAATCCTTCGACGCGTTGGCGCAGGCGTTCGGGCATGGCAGCTCCGCTACGGGGCGAACAGCTCGGTATATTCGGGGGCGACCAACGGGCGCAGCACGGCGGCCGGCACGTCGGCGGTCTGGGTACCGTCGGAATACGGCCCCACTTGGTAGGGCGGGAATACGAAGCGCATCGCCGCGATCTTACCGGCGCTGTCGAGCAGCGGCACGAATTGTTCGAAATTGCCGGCCTCGGCAGCCGTGCCGTCGGCGATCATCTTGTCCGCATTCTTCAACAGGGCTTCGGCATCGGGCGGCGGCAGCTTGTCGGCGTCGGTACGTTGCCGCGCGGCGTCGTGCAGTTGCGCCGCCACATATTGGCCCAGCGTTGCCCAGCCTTCGCGGGTGGGGATCAGCTTCTGCGCGGTCAGCAATTCATCGCGCGCCGGCAGCCAGACGAAGCGGGCAACCAGCGGTTCGCCGTGGGCGCCGCCGGTATAGCGGCTTCCATCGACCGCCACCGCGACCACGCCGGGCGTATCGAGAACCTTCTGGAACGCCAGCGACAGCTCGTACGGTGCGGTGGGCTTGTCGTTGCCCAGCCCGTCCACGGCCTGCATCAGTTCGGCACGCGCCGCCTCGGCATACTGGCGTACCGCCGCGGCCAGGCCCGGGTAGCGATCGAGCCCGGCGGGATAGCTGATGCCGATGACATAGCGCGGATCGCGCTCGATCACGTCCTTTAGCTCGGCAGGCGCCGCCGCCATGGGTGCGGCGGGCGTGTTGTCGATGGCCGGCGCCGCCTTGTCGGCGGCCGTCCCGGTGGCGGGACGGTCCGGCTGGCAAGCCGCCAGCCCCAATGCCAGGGTCACCGCCACTACGCCGCGCCACGTCCCTGCCCTGCCTGCTTGCAACGCCTTCATCCTCGACTCCTTCATCGCCTCGACTCCATGCCCAACGTGATCCCTGCTCAGCCGAGCAGGTCCCGCAGTTCCGGGTGGCGTTGGAAATACGCCGCCGCATAAGAACAGTCCGGGCGCACCTTGTAGCCTTGCGCGCGGGCGAAATCCAGCGCATTCCGGACAAGATTCGCCGCCACGCCCCGCCCGCCAATGGCCGCGGGTACGCCGGTATGCACCAGCCGCAGCACGCCGTTGGCCAGTTCGTAGTCCAGTTCGGCTTGTTGGCCGTCGAGTTCGGCCACGAATCTTCCCGCCGCTGCGTCGTGCCGGATGACCGGCCCCGCTTCTTCGCTCATCTGTCGCCCCCTTGCTTTCCGGCCGCATTCTCCCCGGCCCGGCGCGACCCCGGCGTGAAGCGGAACGGCGCTGGCCGACGCTTCGCGTCACTTTCGGCCCTCAAGCCGCCGCCGCACCGGCCGATATGACTTGCGGAAGCCCCCGGCAGGATTGGCACGGGATTTGCGGCTTCCGTCACAACACCGAAGGAGAGGTCCCGATCATGAGCATCGACACCACCCCGAACCAGCGCGACCCCGACAGCAACCTGCTCGAGGGTTTGTACCAGTTGGTCGTCAGTGGGCACACCGGCGGCAGCGAGTTCGACCAGCTGACGGCCGAGGTGTACGAGCGCCTGCAGGTGGCCTACGCCGGGTCATCGGAGAAGGCGCACAGGCTTTTCAGCCGCACGGCGGCCTGAGTTCCGGTCAAGGGGGGGGCCGTCCGCCCCGAGGGGCGGGCGGTTCCTCCATCAATTGCCCGTGCCGCCGCTGAGCTGCTGCAGGAAGGCCGGCACCACGGCCGGCGCCATGGCCACCATGAACAGCACGCCGAACGCCGCGCCGGCCAGGTGCGCGCTGTGGTTGATGCGGTCGCCGCCGCGGCGGTCCATCCAGATGCTGTAGCCGACGTAGAACACGGCATAGAAGATCGCCGGGATCGGAATCGGGATGAAGAACAGGAACAGCTTGGTCCACGGGTCGAGCAGGATGTAGGCGAACAGCACCGCCGACACCGCGCCCGATGCACCCAGGCTGATGTAGTTCGGATTCTTCTGATTCTTCAGGTAGCTCGGCAGGATCGAGACCACCAGCGCGGCCAGGTAGAACAGCGGATAGGTCAGCCAGGTCCCGGTGACCTGCAGCATCGCGTACTCGATGTGCCGGCCGAAGAAGTACAGGGTGACCATGTTGAACAGCAGGTGCATCCAGTCCGCATGCACGAAGCCGTAGGTAACCAGGCGGTCGTACTGGCGGCGGCGGTCGACCGCCGGCGGCCACAGCACCAGCCGGTCGGCCAGCTTGCGGTGGGTGAAGGCCATCCAGGACACGATGGCGGTGATGGCAATCAGCAGCAGGGTGATCATTCGATGGGCTCGGAGCAGGTCGGTCAGGCGGTGCGGTAATGGTCGACGGCACGATAGCGCCGCGCGTACAGCCCGAACGCCAGCGCGGCGAGGAAGGCGAACGCGGCGAAGAAGAACATCAGGAAGGCGGTCTCGCTCAGGCCGGTACGCTCGATGTGCCCGGTGACGCTGTCGTTGCGCACCGCCACGTTGGACAGCAGCACCCACAGGTTGCCGACGGTGGTGGTGAGGTTCCAGAAACTCATCACCACGCCCTTCATCGAGGCCGGCGCCTGGCTGTAGGCGAACTCCAGGCCGGTGGCCGACACCAGCACTTCGCCAAAGGTCAGCAGCGCATACGGCAGGATCTGCCAGGCGATATGCATCGCATCGCCGCCGTCCATCAGCACCTGGATCCCGCCCACCACCACCCAGGCCAGGCCGCTGAAGGCGATGCCGGCGGTCATCCGGCGCAACGCGGTGGGCTCATAGCCGAAGCGGCGCAGCAGCGGGTACAGCACCAGGTTGTTGAACGGGATCAGGATCATCACCAGCGCCGGGTTGATGGCCTGCATCTGCGAGGCGGCGAACCAGGCCGGCATGGTCATCTCGCGGCCCTGCAGCACCCAGGTCGAGGCCTTCTGGTCGAACAGCGAGAAGAACGGCGTGGCCAGGGCGAACACCACCAGCACGCGCAGCACCGAGCGCACCCCGTCCACCGCCGCATCGGGATGCGTGCCGCGCGCGCGTTCCAACTGCCACCAGGTACCGCCGCCGATGCCGGCCAGCAGCAGCACCATCGCCAGGCACAGGCAGATCACGATGCCCAGGGTGTCGATAAAGGCGAAGCCGGCCAGCGCCAGCAATACCGAGAGCGCGGCCAGCACCAGGCCGGGCCGGCCCTGCCCCGGCACCCGCGCCAGCAAGGCGGTGCGCACCACGTGGGCGAACGAATGCGGGTCCTTGGGCGGTAGCGGCATACGCTCGTAGCGATGCCGGCCGGCCCAGAACACCAGCGTGGCCACGAACATCAGCAGCCCGGGAATGCCGAACGCCCAGGCCGGGCCGAGGTGCTTCAGCGCCAGCGGGATCAGCAGCGAGGCGAACAGCGAGCCGAAGTTGATGATCCAGTAGAAGGCATCGAAGGCGACCTTGGCCAGGTGCTTGTTGCGCTGGTCGAACTGGTCGCCCATGAAGGAGGCCACCAGCGGCTTGATGCCGCCGGCGCCCAGCGCGATCAGGCCCAGGCCGAGGAAGAAGCCGCCGCGATGGCCCTCGAACAACGCCAGGCAGGCATGGCCGGCGCAGTAGACCAGGCTGAACCACAGGATGGTGTTGTACTTGCCGAAGAAGCGGTCGGCCAGCCAGCCGCCGAGCAGCGGGAAGAAGTACACGCCGATCATGAAGCTGTGCAGGATGTGCTTGGCTTCGGCCTCGCGGCCGGGCGCGGTCACCTCCTGCAGCAGCAGCGAGGTGATCAGGAACTGCACCAGGATGTTGCGCATCCCGTAGAAACTGAAGCGCTCGCAGGCTTCGTTGCCGATGATGAAGGGCAGTTGGCGCGGCATGCGCGCCGTCGCGGTGGCGGCCGGGGAAGAGGGCGTCATCGGGGGCTTCGGTAGGGCTAGGGACGGGAGATTAGCGTATCGGGCTTGGAGAGGCTGCTGGTGGCGGGACTCGGGACTCGGGACTCGGAAAAGCAGTCCACGCGCTGGCGGGGCGCTTTACGTTCTGATTGGCCGTAGCCGGCCACCTGTCCGCCAACTGGACCGCGAGTCCCGAGTCCCGAGTCCCGAGTCCCGCACCGCAGCTTGGCCGCGCGTTCCCCATCCCTTAGGCTGTTTGGTCATCCTCGCCCGAAGGAATAAGGGATGCGTCTGCGAACCCCGTGGGTCACCGCCCTGTTCTGCGCCCTGGCCTTGCCGGCCACCGCCGCACCCGCGCCCTTGACCACGCTGTCCGAACGCAGCGGATTCCTCGACACCGGCCGCTACGACGAAGTCATCGCCCTGTGCGGCGCCTTCGCCTCCCGCTATCCGCAAGCCGTGCGCTGCATCGAATTCGGCACCACGCCGGAGGGCCGGCCGATGAAGGCGCTGGCGGTGTCGACCCGCAGTGCCCTCGACCCCGCCGCCGCGGCGAAGGCGAACCTGCCGGTGGTGCTGATCCAGGGCGGCATCCATGCCGGCGAGATCGACGGCAAGGACGCCGGTTTCCTGGCCCTGCGCCAATTGCTCGACGGCAAGGCGTCGCCGGGCACGCTGGACAAGGTCGTGTGGCTGTTCGTGCCGGTGTTCAACGTCGACGGCCATGAGCGCTTCGGCGCCTGGAACCGCCCCAACCAGCGCGGCCCGCGCGAGATGGGCTGGCGGGTCACCGCGCAGAACCTCAACCTCAACCGCGACTACGTCAAGGCCGACGCGCCCGAGATGCAGGCCATGCTGCGCCTGGTCCAGCAGTGGGACCCGCTGCTCTACATCGACCTGCATGCCACCGACGGCGCACAGTTCGAGCACGACGTCTCGGTCCAGGTCGAACCGCTGCACGCCGGCGACGCGCGCCTGGCCGGCGATGGCAAGGCGCTGCGCGACGGCGTCATCTCCGACCTCGAGCGCCACGGTTCGCTGCCGCTGCCCTACTACCCGTCCTTCGTCGTCGACGACGACCCGTCTTCCGGCTTCGAGGACGCAGTACCGCCGCCGCGCTTTTCGCACGGCTATTTCCAGCTGCGCAACCGCTTCGGCATGCTGGTCGAAACCCATTCGTGGAAGCCGTATCCGCAACGGGTGCAGATCATGCGCAACACGATCGTCTCGGCCCTGGAGCAGGCCGCGCGCCACGGCGCGCAATGGCGTGCCGATGCCGTCGCCGCCGACCGCAGCGACCTCGCCGGCCAGCCGGTGGCGCTGGACTACAAGGCCAGCGATCGGGTCCGCAACGTCGACTTCCGCGGCTACGCCTACACCCGCACGCCCTCGCCGGTCTCCGGCGCGCCGATGACGCGCTACGACGAGAAGACCCCGCAGATCTGGCACCTGCCGCTGCGCGACGACATCCGTCCGAGCGTGGTCGTCGCCGCACCGCGCGGCGGCTATGTCGTGCCCGCCGCGCATGCGGCCTGGGTCGGCGAGAAGCTGCGCCAGCATGGCATCGCCTTTCAGGTGCTGGGCGCGCTCGATGCCCGACCGCTGCAGGCCTTCCGCGCCGACCAGGCCGAGTTCGCCGCGCAGTCGGTCGAAGGCCACCAGCGATTGACCGTGCAAGGCCAGTGGCACGACGAATCGCGCCCGCTCGCGGCCGGCGCGCTGTTCGTGCCGATCGCCCAGCCGCAGGCGCGCCTGGTCATGGCCTTGCTCGAACCGCAGGCACCCGATTCGCTGCTGCAATGGGGCGAGTTCAACAACGCCTTCGAGCGCAAGGAATACATGGAGGCCTACGTGGCCGAGGAAGTGGCCGAGAAAATGCTGTCCGACGACCCGGCACTGAAGGCCGACTTCGAACGCCGCCTGCGCGAGGACCCCGCCTTCGCCAACGACCCGCGCGCACGGCTGGAGTTCTTCTACCGTCGCCACCCCAGCTGGGACGAGCGCTACCGCTTGTACCCGGTGCTGCGCAGCGAGCGCGCCCTGCCCTGAGACCGCCATGACCACTTTCTTCCACGCCTTCGCACGTCCGCCGATGAAAACGATTTCACGCCTGACCAACGGCCTGCTGGCCTTCGCATTGCTATTGCCGATGTTCGCTGCGGCCGCTGCCCCGCCCGTTGCCCAGGATCGCGAGGCGCTGAGCGTGGTCACGCTCAACCTCTACCACGACCGCGAAGACTGGCCGCGCCGGCGCGTGCAGATCCTGGAGACGCTGCAGCGCTTGCGTCCGGATGTGATTGCGCTGCAGGAAGTGATCCAGCGCGAAGGCCAGCAGAACCAGGCGCAATGGCTGGCCGATGCGCTGGGTTACGAATGGCGATTCGTCAGCACCGATCCGCTCGGCAGCCCGATGCGCTACGGCAACGCCTTGCTGAGCCGGCACCGCGTGCTCGCGAGCGCCGAGCTGCGGTTGCGTCCGCTGGACGACAGCCGCACGGCGATGCGCGTGCGCCTGGAGATCGACGGCCGCACGCTCGACGCCTACGTGACCCACCTGCATTGGACGCACACGCCCGAGGGCGCGCAGATGCGCGCGACCCAACTGGCCGACCTGCTGCCGTGGATCGCCAGCGAGTCGGCCGGCGTGCCGGTGCTGCTGGCCGGCGATTTCAACGCCAGCGACGAAGCGCCCGAGCTGGCGCCGTTGGCCGAACGCTTCGAGGACGGCTACCGTGCCGTGCACCCCGGTCGCGACACCGCCGCCGACACCACGCTGGACCCGGCCAGCGCACCGCCCATGCGCGTGGACCATGTGTTCGTGCAGCGCGGCGCGTTCCGCGTTACCGGCAGCCAACGCCTGTTCCAGCAACGCGACCGCGACCACGTGCGCGCCTCCGACCACTACGGCGTGCTGACCGAACTGCAGTGGCTGCCGGCCACTGCCTCGGCGCAACCGTGGCGCGATCGCAGCCTGTCGCCGACGCACCGCGCCGCGCTGCTGGTGGCGGCAATGACCCAGGACGAGAAATTCCTGATGGTGCGCAGCTATTTCGGCATCGGCGCCAAGCGCCCGCCGCTGGCGCTGGGCTCGGCCGGCTACGTGCCGGCGATCGAACGCCTCGGCGTGCCGGCGCAGCAGCTGGCCGATGCCGGCGTCGGCGTCACCAACCCTGGCGGCATGCGCCAGGGCGACGTGGCCACCGCCATGCCATCGAATCTGGCGCTGGCCTCGTCGTGGAACCGCGAGCTCGCCTACCAGGGCGGCCGCACCATGGGCCGCGAGAGCTGGCAGCAAGGCTTCAACGTCCTGCTGGCCGGCAGCGTCAACCTGCAGCGCGACCCGCGCAACGGCCGCAATTTCGAGTATGCCGGCGAAGATCCGCTGCTGGCCGGGCGCATCATCGGCGAATCGATCCGCGGCGTGCAGGCCGAACACGTCGTCTCGACGATGAAGCATTACGCGATGAACGACCTGGAGACCGCGCGCAACCAGCACAGCGCGACGATCGGCGAACAGGCGATGCGCGAATCGGACCTGCTGGCCTTCGAACTGGCCCTGGGCACCGGCGAACCCGGCTCGGTGATGTGCGCCTACAACCGCATCAACGGCATCTATGCCTGCGAACACGATGAGCTGCTCAACCGCATCCTCAAGCAGCAGTGGCGCTGGTCCGGCTACGTGATGTCGGACTGGGGCGGCGTGCACAGCGGTTCGAAGGCGGCGCTGGCCGGCCTGGACCAGCAGTCGGCGGGCGAAACCTTCGACAAGGCGCTGTTCTTCGACCAGCCGCTGCGCATGGCCGTGACCGCCGGCGTGGTGCCGCAGGCGCGGCTGGACGACATGGTGCAACGGATCCTCTACGCCTTCTTTGCCACCGGTGCGTTCGACGCGCCGCCGCAGCGCGGCCCGATCGACGCCGCCGCCGGCCTGCGCGCCGCGCAGCAGGTTGCCGAGGAAGGCAGCGTGCTGTTGCGCAACGAGGGCGGCGTGCTGCCGATTGCCACCGACAGCCAGCGCATCGCGGTGATCGGCGGGCATGCCGACAAGGGCGTGATCGGCGGCGGCGGCTCGTCGATGGTCGGCCGCACCGCGCTCGGCGGCAACGCCGTGCCGGGCCTGGCCCCGACCACCTGGCCGGGGCCGGTGATGTTCCATCCGTCCTCGCCGTTGCAGTCCCTGCGCGAGCGTTTCCCGCAGGCGCAAATCGACTACCTCGATGGCCGCGACCGCGCCGCGGCCGCGCGCCTGGCCGCGCAGGCGCAGGTCGCCATCGTCTTCGCCACGCAGTGGTCGGCCGAATCGGTCGATGTGCCCGATATGCGGCTGCCGGACAACCAGGACGCCCTGATCGCAGCCGTCGCCAGCGCCAACCCGCGCACCGTGGTGGTGCTGGAAACCAACGGCCCGGTGCGCCTGCCCTGGCTGGCGCAGGTGCCGGCGCTGCTGCAGGCGTGGTACCCGGGCATCGGCGGCGGCCCGGCGATCGCCGACCTGCTCAGCGGCCGCGCCAACCCGTCCGGACGCCTGCCGGTCAGCTGGCCGGTGGACGAGTCGCAACTGCCGCGCCCGCAGATTCCCGGCCTGGGTTTCAAACCCGCGCAGCCGCCGGCCGACACCATCGACTACGACATCGAAGGCGCCAACGTCGGCTACAAGTGGTTTGCCGCGCGCGGGCTGACGCCGCAGTTCGCCTTCGGCCACGGCCTGTCCTACACCCATTTCCGTTACGACAACCTGGCCCTGACCGTCCACGGCGCGCGCCTGGTCGCCAGCTTCGAGGTACGCAACGAAGGCGCGCGCGCCGGCGCGGCGGTACCGCAACTGTACGTGCGCGTACCCGGCGATGCGCCGGCGCCGTTGCGCCTGGCCGGCTGGCGCAAGGTGGTGCTGGAGCCGGGCCAGGCCCAGCGCCTGGAGGTCGAGCTGGAGCCGCGCACGCTGGCCAGTTTCGATACCGCCACGCAGCAATGGCGGATGGCGGGCGGCGCTTACCAGGTGACCCTGGCGCAGGCGGCCGATGCGCCATCGGCACAGGCGTCGATCGAACTGCCGGCCGCGGTGGTCGCCATCGACTGCGCCGATGCGCGCGCCTGCACGGCGCCTGCACCTTGACGCGTTAGCATCGTGGCATGTCCCTGTATCCCCTGCACCGCATCGCCCGCTGGAGCTGGCTGCCGACCCTGCTGGTCGGCGGCTGGGCGCAAGCGCACAGCCCCGGCCTGCCGCTGACGCTGCCGCCCAGCGTCGGCGACGGCGTGTTCACCGTGGCGACCTTCAGCCTGGCACCGGACCGCGCCGACTGGGTGTCGCACCGCGAAGGCATCGTCGAGGCATTGCGTGCATTGGCGCCGGACGTGGTCGCGCTGCAGGACGTGGAGCAATCGCCCGAAGTGCCCAACCAGGCCTGCTGGCTCGCCGCCCAGCTCGACTACGGTTGCAGCTTCATCAGTGCCGATCCGCCCAGCCGGCCCCACCGCTTCGGCAACGCACTGCTGACGCGCCGCCCGGTCAGCGGCGATGCGGTGACCTTGTTGCATCCGTTCGAGATGGCCAGCACCGCCGGCATGGTGCGGATGGAAGTGGCCGGCCTGCCGGTCAACGCCTACGTGACCCAGTTGCACCCGGGCGATGCGCGCAGCGACGACGGGCTGATCCGCGCGCGCCAGGTGGTCAACCTGCTGCGCTGGATGGAAGTCACCGACGACGGGCTGCCCACGGTGCTGATGGGTGATTTCTCATGCGCCGAGGGCGCGGCCGAATTGCAGGCGCTGGCGTCGCAGTACCAGGAAGTGAGGGCGCCGGCCGCGCACGAGCAAGCGGGTGCGCTGGACCTGACGGGCGCCGCCGCACCGGTGCCGACCGGCCACGACCACATCCTGCTGCGCAAGGACAGTTTCCGCGTGTTGCGCCTGGCGGCATTGCGCCTGCCGGGTGCCGACGGGCCGCGTGCGCGTGGGCTCATCGCCACGGTGCAATTGCTGCGCCCGCAGGTGGCCGCGCCCTGAGCCCGGCGCGAAAAAGATAGGCGTGGAAAAGAAAAAGGCCGGGAGAACCGGCCTTCTTCTGGAACCGCCTGCGACCCCTGCTTACGCAATGGCAGCCTGGTAGCGGCGTTCGACCTCATTCCAATCGACCACGTTGTAGAACGCGCCGATGTATTCCGGGCGACGGTTCTGGTACTTCAGGTAATAGGCGTGCTCCCACACGTCCAGGCCCAGGATCGGCGTATTGCCTTCGGTGAGCGGGCTGTCCTGGTTGGCGCTGCTTTCGACCACGACCTTTTTGTCCGGGGTGACGCTCAGCCAGGCCCAGCCCGAGCCGAAGCGGCTGATGGCGGCCTTGGTGAAGGCTTCCTTGAACTTCTCGAAACCGCCGAGATCGCGCTCGATGGCCTTGGCCACTTCGCCCACCGGCTCGCCACCGCCCTGCGGCGACATCACCGTCCAGAACAGCGAGTGGTTGGCATGGCCGCCGCCGTTGTTGCGCACCGGGCCCTGCAGGTTCTCCGGCAGCGACTTCAGGCGCGACACCAGTTCCTCGACCGGCAGGTCGGCATACTCGGTGCCTTCCAGCGCGGCGTTGACGTTGTTGATGTAGGTCTGGTGATGCTTGGTGTAGTGGATTTCCATCGTCTGCGCGTCGATGTTCGGCTCGAGCGCGTCGTAGGCGTAGGGCAGCTTGGGGAGGGTGTAGGCCATCGGGGTCTCCTGACTCGTTCGTCCGCGGCAGAGCGGACGTTGGGTTGACAATGTTAAGGATGCGGCGGGCACTTACCAAGTGCGCACCCGGGGATGGACCGTCCCACCCTGCCGCCGATGCGCGCCGGCGAGGCCGCAACCATGCCGCAGCCACCGGTTACCCCGGCGTGAACCGCCGCTTGTTCAAGCGTTCCACAGGCAAGCATGCGCATACTCTTGCCACCTTGGACGCGGCAGGAAACCCCTCCGATGATGCGCAGACCCGGCTTGCTGATCGTCGCCTTGCTCCTGCTCGTCGGCGGGCTGTGGTGGCTGCGCTCGATGCAGCAACCCCACCCGCAGTTCGCGCCCGCGCTGAGCGAAGCGGCCGCGCCGGCGGACGCGCCCCGCCCGCACAGCGCGCCGGCGCCGGCCGACGCACTGCCGCCGTTCCTGCCGGACGAAGCACGCCGAACCATCGTGCTGATCCAGCGCGGCGGTTCGTTCCCGCATGCGCAGGATGGCAGCGTGTTCGGCAACCGCGAAGGCCATCTGCCGCCGCGTCCGCGCGGTTATTACCGCGAGTACACCGTCGACACGCCGGGGCTGTCGCATCGCGGCACGCGGCGGATCGTCACCGGCGGCGACCCGGTCGAGATCTGGTACTACAGCGACGACCACTACGAGACCTTCCGCAGCTTCAGCGTGCCGGCGCAGGTGCAGCCGTGAGCGCGCACTTCGACCTCGACCTGGGCGATCCGGCGCAATCGGGCGTCTACCGCATCGACCCCGCCGCGCTGGACACCATGGCCGCGCTCGCACGCGATGCCGGCCTGCGCATCCTGCGGGTGGACCTGGCCGGCTGCGCGAGCAAGCGCACGCTGCTGGCGCGCCTGGCCGCGCAACTGGATTTCCCGCATGGCAGTGGCTTGAACTGGGACGCGCTCTCCGACAGCCTGCGCGACCTGTCCTGGCTGCCCGCGGGCGGCTACGCCCTGTTGCTCGAGGCCGCCGACGCCTTGCGCGCCGGCGCGGCGGAGGACTTCCACGTCCTGCTCGACATCCTCGACGAGAGCGCCCAGGCCTGGGCCGCGGCCGGCGTGGCGTTCGTGGCGTTCGTGTGTCTGGCCGACGAGGTGGATGCGGCAACCTAACGGCTGCCGCCGATGAGGCGGGGCGGCCTCAGGCCGTCACGTCCAGCAGGAAGCCCAGCGTTTGGTCACCCGCACGCAGCATCCGCGCGTTGGCGTCGAAGCCCAGCACGGCCGAGCGTGCCGCGACCAGGTCGCCGACCGGCGCGTCGGCATCCGGCGCCGCTGCCACCGTCGTGGCGGCGACCCCGCCGCCGGCCTGGGCGGTGGCGGTGACACCCAGCCGCTGCGCATCGCCGGCCGGCAGCCGGGCCACGTTGGCGGCTGCCGCGTCCAGGCGCAGCGAGGCCGCGCGCATGCCGGACGCCGAGATCCCGAGGATGTCCATCCGCAACTCCCTGGGCCGCCGAAGTGGCAGCCCTGCCTCAGCGTTAGCGGCCGGCCACCGCTGGACTTGAGTGCACGCAGTCCTCTCGGGCCCGGGTGTTAGCATAGCCGTCTGCCCCAAAGCCCCCGCCAATGCTCAATATTTTCCGCCGCAAGAAGCCCCAGGACACCGCGCCGGACGCGCCGCAGAGCCACCATTACACGGCTGACGAGATGGCCGCGGCGTTCCCGCAGGCACCGGCCAAGGCCAGCGAATCGGTCACGTTCGAGGAGCTGGCGGACGCCCTGCCGCAGGAAGCCGCGAGCGCCGGAAGCATCGAGCAGGTCACCGGGCAGGTCGCCGAGGAAGTGGCCGCCTACGTCGCCGTCGCCGAACCCTCGGCCGCTGCCCTGACCGCCGTCATCGCCCCCGCCGCGCCGCCCGTCCCGGCCATCGCCGCAAGCGCCGGCAATGCCGATGACATGACCGAGCTGGGCGCGCACGCCGCGGTGCCGGCACCGGCCGGCAAGTCCGGTTGGCGCGACCGCCTGCGCAACAGCAGCTTCGCGCGCAGCTTCGGCGGCCTGTTCTCGCGCAACCCGCGCCTGGACGACGACCTGCTCGACGAGATCGAAACCGCGCTGATCACTGCCGATGTCGGCGTGCCGGCCACCACGGCGCTGGTCGAAGACCTGCGCAAGCGCATGAAGGCGCGCGAATTCACCGACGCCGTGGCCCTGCTCACGGCCCTGCGCGCCGAGCTGATCGCCGTGCTGCGCCCGGTCTCGCAGCCGCTGGTGATCGACCGCAGCGCCAAGCCCTTCGTCGTGCTCACCGTCGGCGTCAACGGCGTTGGCAAGACCACGACCATCGGCAAGCTGGCCAAGCGCTTCAAGGATGAAGGCCACGGCCTGATGCTCGCAGCCGGCGACACCTTCCGCGCCGCCGCCGTGGCGCAGTTGCAGGCCTGGGGCCAGCGCAACGGCGTCACCGTGATCGCCCAGGGCCAGAACGCCGATGCCGCCTCGGTCGCCTTCGACGCCCTGCAGGCCGGCAAGGCGCGTGGCACCGACGTGCTGATCGCTGACACCGCCGGCCGCCTGCACACCCAGACCGGCCTGATGAACGAGCTCGGCAAGATCCGCCGCGTGCTCGGCAAGATCGACCCCAGCGCCCCGCACGAGGTGCTGATGGTGATCGACGGCACCACCGGCCAGAACGCGCTTTCGCAGTTGCGCCAGTTCCATGCCGCCGTGGGCGTCACCGGCCTGGTGGTGACCAAGCTCGACGGCACCGCCAAGGGCGGCGTGGTGTTTGCGCTGGCGCGCGAATTCGGCATTCCGATTCGCTTTGCCGGCATTGGCGAACGGCCGGAGGATCTGCGTGTGTTCGATCCGGAAGCGTTCGTGGATGCGCTGCTGCCTGAGGCGTTGGGCGGCTGACGCTGCCCCATGGCCATCCGCTTTAGCGACCGCCTGCTGGCCTGGTTCGACCGCCACGGCCGCCACGACCTGCCCTGGCAGCATCCGCGCACGCCGTACCGCGTGTGGCTGTCGGAAATCATGCTGCAGCAGACCCAGGTCGCCACGGTCATCCCGTATTTCGAGCGCTTCCTGCACGCCTTCCCGACCCTGCCCGACCTCGCCGCCGCCGCCGAGGACGCGGTGATGGCGCAATGGGCCGGCCTGGGCTACTACGCCCGCGCGCGCAACCTGCATGCCGCTGCCAAGCGTTGCGTGGAACTGCACGATGGCGAGCTGCCGCGCGACTTCGAGGCAATGCACGCCCTGCCCGGCATCGGCCGCAGCACGGCCGGCGCGATCCTCAGCCAGGCCTGGAACGGGCGCTTCCCGATCCTCGACGGCAACGTCAAACGCGTGCTCACACGCTTCCACGGCATCGACGGCTTTCCTGGCCTGCCGGCGGTGGAGAAGCAGCTCTGGGCGCTGGCACAGGCACACGTGGACACCGTCCCCGCCAACCGCCTGGCCGACTACACCCAGGCACAGATGGATTTCGGCGCCACCCTGTGTACCCGCACCAAGCCGGCCTGCGCCATCTGCCCGGTGCAGGAAGACTGCGTGGCCCAGCGCGAGGGCCGCACCGACGCGCTGCCCACGTCCAAGCCGGGCAAGACGATTCCGCAGCGCTCGGCGGTATTCCTGCTGCTGCGCAACGCCCGCGGCGAGCTGCTGCTGCACAAGCGCCCGCCGACCGGCATCTGGGCTTCGCTGTGGTCCTTGCCGCAGGCCGACGACCTGGCACAGGCGCGCACCTGGTTCGACGGCCACCTGCGCGGCGACTTCGATGCCGCCGAAACCTTGCCGGACCTGCTGCACGTGTTCACCCACTACCGCCTGCACATGCAACCGCTGGCGATCGCCCCGGTCGCGGCCGGCGCAGCGCTGGGCGACAATGCCGACCTGCGCTGGGTCGGCCCCGGCGAACTCGCCACGCTGGGCCTGCCGGCGCCGATCCGCAAACTTTTGAGTCCCTGAGCGCCATGTCCCGCACCGTCCTGTGTACCTATTTCAAGCGCGAGGCCCCCGGCCTCGACTTCGTGCCCTACCCCGGCGCCCTGGGCCAGCGCGTGTTTGCCGAGATCAGCAAGGAAGCCTGGGCCACCTGGCTGGCGCACCAGACCATGCTGATCAACGAGAACCGGCTATCGCCGCGCGACCCGGCGCATCGCGCATTCCTGGAGGCGGAACTGCAGAAGTTCCTGTTTGCCGGCGATGCGGAAAAGCCCGCCGGCTATGTAGCGCCAGAGGCAAACTGAAACCGGGTCGCGTCGGGGCTGAAGCCCCTCCCACAGTGCAATTGCAGCCATCCCGCAAGCCTGTTGGCCTATTGTAGGAGCGGCTTCAGCCGCGACCGGATGGCGTCGGCCCCAGAAGCAATTCCGCCAGCCGACACAGTCGGGGCTGAAGCCCCTCCCACAGTGCAACTGCAGCCATCACGCAGGCCTGTTGGCCTATTGTAGGAGCGGCTTCAGCCGCGACCGGATGGCATCGGCCCCAGAAGCAATTCCGCCAGCCGACACAGTCGGGGCTGAAGCCCCTCCCACAGTGCAATTGCAGCCATCGCGCAGGCCTGTTGGCCTATTGTAGGAGCGGCTTCAGCCGCGACCGGATGGCATCGGCTCCAGAAGCAATTCCGCCAGCCGACACAGTCGGGGCTGAAGCCCTCCCACAGCACTCATTCCTGCTTCCGCGCCCGCTCCTCAGTCCTGGCTTCGCGCAGCTGCTGCTCGGAAACCCTCAACGCCTTGACGTCCAGCGGCCGGATCGAATCGATGCGGCACGGCATGCGGATCGTACGCGGACCACCCACCACGATCACGTCGTCGAACTTCGACGACACCCGGCCCATCATGTTGGTGATCGAGATCGCCGGCGCATAGTCCAGGTCGTTGCAAGGCCCGGCCAGTTCCAGCAGGTAGGCGGTGCCCGGCTTGGTCCACACCGCCAGCGCGGTATTGCCCAGGTTGCTCCAGCCGTTGAGGCTGCCGAAATACTGGAAGTCGCGCACCGGCGCGCCGGCATGGGCGCGGTACAGCGCCAGGCGTTCGTCGTCGTTGATGCGGTTGCTGGCGCAACCGGCCAGGACGGCGGCCAGCAGCGCAAGGAACAGGGCTCGCTTCATGGGCCGTACCTCGGAAGGGACTGCCGCTCATCCTGCCGCTTCCATGAACGGGCGGCGTGCCGGCCATCTTCGCCGTTCAGCGGCCGATAGCCTGGTGGCCCTGTCAGGCTCGTCGCGGCTGCTGGCCCGCGGCCACCTAGCGCCGCTCCCACAAGGGTCAGTGCGCAGCGGCCGCATCCTTGGGTTCGGCCAGCGGGCGGACGTAAGTCAGCAGGCTCACCAGCAGCTTGCCCGGCTCCTCCCACGGCATCATGTGCGCCGAGTGTTCGAACCACACGCCCTGCTTCATCGGCGCCTGCACCGCCGCCAGCCATTGCTCGGTCGGCACCGAGGGCGTGGTGTAGTCGTGGCGGCCCATGAACATCACCACCGGGATCGGGAAGCGGCGCACGCTGGTGAAGTCCACCGCCAGGAATTCGGGCAATACCCGGCCCAGGGTGAAGACGTTGCTGGCGTCGATCGCGCAGCGGTCGGCGTCCTCGTAGTCGGGCGACAGGTTGGGCCCGTTGAAGAAGTAATCCGAGCTCTCGCGGTAGGCGCTCATGCCACCGTAGAACTGCGCCCACTTGCGTGCGGTGACGATCCGGTCGCGGGTGATCGGCGTATTGCCTGGATAAGGCGCGATCGATGCCAGTTCCTGCTCGGCCTCGGCGTTGTGGTGCGCCCTGGCCTGCGCCACCGCGTAGTCGTAGCTGATGCGCTCGTTGTCGCGCACGTTGATCACCTGGCCCACGCCGACGTAGGCATAGAAGAGGTCCGGCCGCTTCAACGCCGCGCGCATCGACACGATCGTGCCCCAGCTGTGGCCCATCAGGATGACCTTGGGCTTGTGGTAGCGCTTGCGCACCGCCTCGGCCATGGCGATGGCATCGTCGGCATAGCGCTCGATCTGCAGCGTGTCGGCCACCGCCTCCTGCGGATTGATCCGGAAGGTCTTGCCCGCGGCGCGCTGGTCGTAGGTGACCATGGTGAAGTATTCCTCCAGCGGGCGCTGGAACTGCCACAGCGTCGGCGTCAGCGGCGAGGCCGGCCCGCCATGCACGAACAGGATCACCGGATTGTCGCGGTCCTGGCCGCGCGCGGTCACCCACTGCTCGATACCGCCGACCTGCTCGCCCCAGGCTTCCTGCACGCCGTTCGGTGCGTGGATCTTGCCCAGGTCGGCGATGATCGCGCGCGACCTGGCATAGGCTGCCGTATCCGGGCACGACTCGGCCGCCTGCAACGACCCGCACAGCAGCATCAGCACTCCCACCATCCACCGCTTGCCCATCGCCGTGCCCCTTCGCCTGTTGTTGGCCCAGACGTTAGCCGCCGCCGGCGCCGGGCGGAATATGCAGAAGGTCGTGTCCGCGCAGCGGACAGTGCGGACACCGCGGACGGCGGCGGGGCTGGTGGATGCCTGGCGCTTCCCGTAACGTTCAGCATCCCTCTACGGCAACCGCCATGGCCGACCATCTCAAGCGCAGCCTCGCCAACCGCCACCTTCAGCTGATCGCCATCGGCGGTGCCATCGGCACCGGCCTGTTCATGGGCTCGGGCAAGACGATCAGTCTGGCCGGTCCGTCCATCCTCTTCGTCTACCTCATCATCGGCGCAATGCTGTTCTTCGTCATGCGCGCGATGGGCGAGCTGCTGTTGTCCAACCTCGAGTACAAGTCCTTCATCGACTTCTCCACCGACCTGCTCGGCCCCTGGGCCGGCTTCTTCTGCGGGTGGACGTACTGGTTCTGCTGGATCATCACCGCCATTGCCGATGTCATCGCCATCGCCGCCTACGCCCAGTACTGGTTTCCCGGGCTGGCGCCATGGATCCCCGCGGTGCTGTGCGTCATGCTGCTGCTGAGCCTGAACCTGGCCACGGTCAAGCTGTTCGGCGAAATGGAATTCTGGTTCGCGCTGATCAAGATCGTCGCCATCGTCGCGTTGATCATCACCGGCGCCGGCCTGGTCGCCTGGGGCTTCCAGTCGCCCAACGGCAGCGTGGCCTCGCTGGGCAACCTGTGGAACGACGGCGGCTGGTTCCCGATGGGCATTGGCGGCTTCTTCGCCGGCTTCCAGATCGCCGTGTTCGCCTTCGTCGGCATCGAGCTGGTCGGCACCACCGCCGCCGAGACCGCCGACCCCGAGCGCAACCTGCCCAAGGCGATCAACTCGATCCCGGTGCGCATCATCATCTTCTACGTGCTGGCCCTGGCCGCCATCATGTGCGTCACCCCGTGGCGCGAAGTGGTGCCGGACAAGAGCCCGTTCGTGCAGCTGTTCGTCCTTGCCGGCGTGCCGGCCGCCGCCAGCCTGATCAACTTCGTGGTGCTGACCTCGGCCACCTCCTCGGCCAACAGCGGCATCTTCTCCACCAGCCGCATGCTCTACGGCCTGGCAGAGGAAGACCACGCGCCCAAGGGCTTCTCCAAGCTCTCGCGCGCCGCCGTGCCAGCCCGCGGCCTGCTGTTCTCCTGCCTCTGCCTGCTGCTCGGCGCCATGTTGGTGTACGTGGTGCCGAACCTGGTGACCGCCTTCACCCTGGTCACCACCTTGTCGGCGGTGCTCTTCATGTTCGTATGGTCGCTGATCCTGTGCGCCTACATCGCCTACCGCAGCAAGCGGCCACAACTGCACGAAGCCTCGCGCTTCAAGCTGCCGGGCGGCGTGCTGATGTGCTACGTGGTGCTGGCGTTCTTCGCATTTGTCATCGTGCTGCTGACGTTGCAGCCCGATACGCGGCAGGCGCTGCTGGCCAGCCCGGCGTGGTTCCTGATCCTGGGGATCGGGTATGCGTTCAAGCGCAAGCAAGCGCCGCGGGCCGCTTAGGTTCGCTGCGCTTCAACGCGAGGCCTGACTCTGGCCGGCCACCCGCCGCGGCGGCCGAAGAATTTCCCAAGACCGTGGCCGGTTCGCAAAACCGGCCCCGTTGGCGTGGATGTGAGCGGCACGAAGGCCCCGTGGAGGCGGGGCCGCGCACCGCACAAGGAGCAAGCATTCGCCAAGGAGTCAGCGCCATGTCCCAATTCCTGATGGTGGCCGTCGTCGGCCTCATGCTGCTGTTGCCGCTGTTGCCGGCATCGGCCATCTTCTACCTGCTCAAGACGCGCCAGGAGCGCCTCAAGGACCGGGCCCCGGGCCTGGCCAGCGGCGTGTTCGACGTGCTCGGCTTCAAGATGAGCTTCGAGGCGGCCGGCTCGACCGCGACCTACCTCACCCTGCTGGGCTTCGCCACGTTCCTGTTCCTGCACATGGAGGCGATAGACCGCACCGAGCGCGACAAGGACAAGCAGGACGCCTGGCTGGTGCAGGTGCCCGTGCAGATGAAGGACCACACCGGCAGGGTCATCGAGCCGGGCAGCTACGAGTACACGCAGATCAAGGCTTCGGTGACGCCGTATTCGGTGCTGCGAGCGGACAAGTTGTCGCTGTGGGTGACGCGGCAGGATGGGGCGTTTCCGGCGCTCAACCTGGAGGTATCGGGCACGCCGCCGAAGGTGGTGGACCTCAACGATTCCAATATCGCCACCGTCGAGGATGGCAACAAGATCGTCGTGAAGACCGCGACGATCAATTTGCTTGCACCGTATGTCGCCACCGGGAACGCGCTGTCCGCGGCGCCGGCGCCCACGGAGGCAGCGCCGGCCACCGTGCCTGCGGGATCGCTGACCGCCATTGCCACGGCGTCTGTTTCGGGAACTTCGCCATGAAAAGGACTTCTTTCAACGCAGCGATGGGGTTGGGCCTGTGCCTGTTCGCGGGGACGGCTTTCGCCGCGCAAGTGCGTGGACGGGTGGACTTCTATGGGCCTTCGGGCGTGTTTCCGATGGTCAATGCGCAGGTCACGTTGTGCAGCGCGCCGAATGCCTGCGCGCCCGCGGTGACGACCGGGGCGGATGGGATGTACTACCTGATGATCGAGCCGGGGAGCTACCAGTTGGTGATCAACGGGATGCAGAAGCAGCAGCTGTCGATTCCGCCAGGGGTGCCGTTGTTCGATGTTTCGCCGTTGCCGGGGAATCGGTGACTATAGAGTGCCGAACGCCTGCGAGGCCAGGATTTGCTCGCAGTCCGACACGTCCCCGAGGCAGCCCGGCCACAGGGGACCTATTGCTCGCGAGCGCCTCGACAGGCGTTGCTTTTAGCTAAGACCGAATGCAGCCACCCCTTCTCGTGACCTACAACCCCCTGCCTCCCTTCAACACGTGATGGCTCGCTCAGCACACCGTAGAGGCCCGCGCAGAAAGTTGGTATAACGCCAATCTATGGAAGTAAGGGGGGCACATGGACAACAGCATTGCTGTGGCGCGATGCCACGAAATTCAACTGTCGCTACGCGACAAGGACGTTAACAGATTCGAAGCAATCCCGAGAGTCGGCATGGCCGTGCAGCTCGCACTTCATCTGCGTGGCTTGCCCGTTGTCGACTACGAGCGTGCGAAATTAGTGGCGGCCAGCATACTTGGAATTCCCCGTGTTGCTTTCGACCAAGTCCTAGGAATTCTCGCTGAGATAGAGTTCGTACGACTGGGCAACACAACCTCTGGTATACGTACAATAATTCCGACCGTGCCGTACTTCGACGAACTCTACGTCGGCCTAGGCGACTATCTCAACACAGGAAGTTCAGCCAAGCTCGACGAATTCGAGGCCCTGACACTTGCTGTTGTAGACAGGCTTGCGGGAGCTCCACACAACGCGGATTCTCTTGCGTCGCAGCTAGGCGCGGAACGCAAAGCCTTCAACAACACAATCGAGATTGGGACCAAAGGCGGATTCCTGTATACCCGCCGGGCGCGCGCAAAAGATATCTTGCTCAACCCGACGTATTTTTCAGAGAACGCAGACATCTTTGCCGACCATGTAGCCGCATCCGGCGCTACAAGCGTGCAACGCACTTTGGAACTGCTCCGACAAGCACAAGGCTGGCCGCTTAGCGTCATCGAAGCGACGGGAGAAATAAACGGAACCAAGATCTCCCCCTCCGAAGTTCTTTTGTTGCGAAGGCTCGCGGAAGATGGCGCGATAAAACCGCCCTCTATCAACACCTCTCACGCAGGAAACTCACTGTTCCTTTTCACGCCAACTCCGATGACTGCGAAGGTTAGTCCCTTGAAGCGCGAGGTATACGAGCGTGCTATCGCCCTAGTCTCTGCAATACGCCAAGGCCAACTACTGCCAAATCGCTTCAGAATCCGAAATCCGGCGGCCGTCCTTTATACACTAAAGACTGATCTACAGCTGCGACCGACCTCTGACTATTCAGAGCAATACAATAATCTTGTCAAACATAGAATCGCTCGATTGGAACCATTGCAAGGCGGATTTTTTCAGCTGAAGATCATCGCCACGCCGGAGAACATTGAGGCATTGAACATTGCCTATTCTCTAATTCAGGGCCAATCCACGACAGGGCTCGGAGTCGATCAAGAGGCCGTCAGCGCTCTGGTGGGGCCGAGCGAATACGTGGAATCACTCATTAGCTCGAAGCACCTAAGAGAGAAACAGCCGGTTTCGCTTGCGGGCGATACGAACATTGAGCTTGAGCAACTTCTGCTGGAACTTTGAAATGATTAAGGATCGTGCACAGAAGTCGCTCGCACTAGCGCTAGCCGTATCAAAGGGCTGGCTCCCTCAGCTCGAGGTCGATATCGAACCCTCTAACAGGCTCCAGCGCACAAGGGCCCTGCTGACAGACGTCGATGTTTTGGCCACGACTCAAAGTCCACTAGGAGGACTTCAGCGCTGCGTGTTCGACTGCAAAAGTAGCGCAAAGGAGTCTGCGATTTCTCGCGCTTTCTGGGTCCGAGGCGTCATGGATAGAACTCAGGCCCACCACGGCTTTGTGGTTCTTTCGGATCAAGCAAAGATCGTGCTCGACCATAGGATGAGCGCGATAGACATTTCCGTAACTCTTCTCCACGACAGCGAGATTAACGATTTGGCCAGCAGTTGGGGAGGCTCCACTCAACTGTGGGCACACGTCGGAAACATTGAGATATGGGAGAAATTTTTGAGGTGCGGGGCCGATAATCGAGCACTCGATGGTTATCGCGACTTCGCGCTCTCATCATTTTGGACGACGAGAGATCCCGGCGAACGATGCCGGAAGCTCATCTCGAAGCTTAGAGCAGTTGGCACGGAATTGGATCCGACCAAACCCGCGCATGCTGCGCTCTTTGGCGACGCCACGTGCCTCCTACTTTTAACCCTATCGGAGCTGGCCAATAAACTTATGTTGCTACTGCTCCGTCCCAAGGATAGAGAAGAATTCTCGTCGGCGATGCTCGCGCTTCTCTACGGTGGTCATGAGAACCTTCAGACGGTGATCAAACTGAGACAACTTGCCACTAAAGTGGGCGATGATGATTCGGCCACCGTTTTTCCCGAGCTCAATCGCTTTGAGCAACTGGTTCGTGAAGTTGTTCAAGCACCGCTTCAGGCATTGCCTGCTGCCATTCTTTCCCGTGAGCTGGCTTTCGATATGATCGCCAATAATCTTACTTCGTCAGGCTTCCAGAGCCAGATCGTCGCAAGTAACCCTTACGCGCCAAAGTTCGTACTTATCGCCGCAGAGTTCCTCAGAAGAGCGGCACGCCTGCCTAGTGACTTCTCCCAGGCCTTGGGAGAGCGAGCCCTTGAGCTGCTTTCATCGACGTCGCCGCCAGAGCTCGAAGCAGTGTCTCGTCGATAGCACGGCCGCCCGGTTCCTCACCTGAGCCCTATGGAAGCGAGGTACGAACGTACGAGTCCTTGTGACTTGCCAGCATGGGCTGGTTTCGCACTTTGACACGCCGTTGATGACGAACCACACATCTGTGGCGACAACCCGGGATATGAGCGCGTCACTTCGGCGGCACGGAGAGATACGTGCTGACGCGTGCCTTTCGTCCCAAAAACGCAAAAAGCCCACACCAAAAAGTGCAGGCTTTTCAACTCAAAACCAAAAATGGTGGCCGGGGAGGGAATCGAACCCCCGACACGGGGATTTTCAATCCCCTGCTCTACCAACTGAGCTACCCGGCCATCCGTCGCAAGCAGTGCTGCGTTGCGAGGACGCGCATGATAACGACCGTCACCGTTTTGGGCAAGCCTTTGCGACCGCGCGACGACCATGCCGCACCCTGGTCTCCGCAATCCACGCCACCCCGGGCTTCACACCACCTGACTGCGCCCCTGCCTAGCCTCGTCCGCTAGCCCGTCCGGATCAACGCCATGCCCCGTCGCCCCGCCCTGCTGGCCACCCTGCTGTTCGCGCTGACCGCCTTGGCGGGCAGTGCTTCCGCCGCGCGCCGCGACGAGGCGGTGACCTCGGTGCCCAAGCTCGACCTGTCGCGCTATGCCGGCACCTGGCACGAGATCGCCCACTTGCCGGTCTCCTTCCAGAAGAAGTGCCGGGGCGACATCACCGCGCAGTACACGCTGCGGGACGATGGCAAGGTCGGGGTGCTCAACCGCTGCCGGGTGTCCGATGGCGGCTTCATCCAGGCCGAGGGGGTGGCGCGCACGGTGGAGGGCCACCCGGGCCGGCTGCAGGTGCGTTTCGCGCCGGACTGGCTGTCGTGGGTGCCGTTCGTGTGGGCCGATTATTGGGTGATCGCGCTGGACCCGGAGTATCAGTGGGCGGTGGTCGGCGAGCCGGACCGGCGCTATCTGTGGATCCTCTCGCGCCGCCCGACGATGCCGCTCAAGCAGTTCGAGCTGCTCAAGGCCCGCGCGGCCGCGGTCGGCTACGATCTCGACCCGCTGGTGATCGCCGCGCCGCTGGAGTGATGCGCCGCGGCGTGGTCCAGGCCATACGGCGTAGTATGCTTTTGCCTGGTTCCGATGATCGAGGTGGGGCATGCAAGGACGTTTCCGACCAGGCGCATGGCGCTGGGCGGGCTTGGCGCTGGCCGCCGGTTCGCTGCTGGTATTGGCTTCGTGCAGCAGCAACGTACGCCGCGTTTCCGAGCCGGCGGTAAGCATCCAGCAGTTGACGGTGCAGGCCAATGGCGACTGGTCGCTGGAGTTGCGCCTGCAGAACTACAGCAGCATCCCGATGCAGTTCGAACAGGTGGCGCTGGATGTCACGGTCGGCGGCCAGGCGGCCGGCAAGCTGCAGCAGACGGTCAACTATTCCATCGGCCCGGAGACCGCGGACGTGGTCACGGTGACGATGCATCCGGCCTCCGCGGCCAGGATCGTCGTGGCCGATGTGCTCGCCGGCGGCCGCGCCCTGCCCTATGAACTCAAGGGCACGGTCAGCGCGATTCCCGAGAAGAAGAAATCCCGCCAGTTCGAGGTCAGTGGCCGCAGCACGCTGAACCCCGCGCCTGGCCTCAGCGGCGTGCTTCGCTGAACTCCCCTCCTTCAGATCCGCCTACAGGTTCCCCATGAGCAGCTATACCGCCCCCCTGGCCGATATCCGTTTCGCCCTGCACGACGTATTGGGCGCCGAAGCCCTGTTCCAGCGCCTGGGCCTGGCCGAGGCCACCACCGACATCATCGACGCGGTACTCGACGAAGCGGCGCGCTTCAGCGGCACGGTGCTGGCCCCCTTGAACAGCGTGGGCGACGAGATCGGCTCGGTGTTCGACAAGGGCACGCAGGCGGTGACCACGCCGCCGGGGTTCAAGCAGGCCTTCGAGCAGTTCGTCGAAGGTGGCTGGACCGGGCTGACCGCGGCACCGGAGTTCGGCGGCCAGGGCCTGCCGCATACCCTGGGCGTGCCGCTCAACGAGATGGTCAACGCCGCCAACCTAGCCTGGGGCAACTTCCCGCTGCTCTCGCACGGGGCGATGGAAGCGCTCAAACAGCATGGCGAGGCGTGGCAGCAGGAGGTGTTCCTCAAGCCGCTGGTCGAAGGCCGCTGGACCGGCACCATGTGCCTGACCGAGCCACACTGCGGCACCGACCTGGGCCTGCTCAAGACCCGCGCCGAACCCAATGCCGATGGCAGTTACTCGATCACCGGCACCAAGATCTTCATCACCGCCGGCGAGCACGACCTCACCGACAACATCATCCACCTGGTGCTGGCCAAGCTGCCGAACGCACCGCCCGGGGCCAAGGGCATCTCGCTGTTCGTGACGCCGAAGTTCAAGGTGGCGCGCGATGGCAGCGTCGGCGAGCGCAACGCCCTGGCCTGTGGCTCGATCGAGCACAAGATGGGCATCAAGGCATCGGTGACCTGCGTGATGAACTTCGACGGCGCGCAGGGCTATCTCGTCGGCCAGCCGCACAAGGGCCTGCAGGCGATGTTTACGATGATGAACACTGCGCGCCTGGGCGTGGGCCTGCAGGGCATCGGCCTGTCCGAGCGCGCTTACCAGAACGCGCTGCGCTACGCGCGCGAGCGCCTGCAGTCGCGCTCGCTGTCCGGCGCCAGGTTCCCGGACAAGCCGGCCGACCCGATCATCGTGCAACCGGACGTGCGGCGCATGCTGCTGACGGTGAAGTCGCTCACCGAGGGCAGCCGCCTGCTGGCGCTGCACGCGGCCACGCTCATCGACATTGCCCACCACGCCACCGATGCCGCCGAGCGCGAGCGCGCCGAGACCCTGGTGAGCTTCCTCACCCCGATCTCCAAGGCCTGCCAGACCGAATGGGCCGTGGAGAACACCTACCACGCGCTGCAGTGCTTCGGCGGCCACGGCTACATCCACGAGCACGGCATGGAGCAGCTGGCCCGCGATGCGCGCATCACCACGCTCTACGAAGGCACCACCGGCATCCAGGCGCTGGACCTGATGGGCCGCAAGACCGCCGCCAGCCAGGCGGCGGGGCTGAAGTTGTTCCTGGCCGAGGTCGAGAGCTTCGCCCGCGAGCACGAAGGCGACGCCGAACTGGCGGAGTTCATCAAGCCGCTGCGCGACAAGGCCAGCGAATGGGCGATGCTGACCCGCGAGGTCCTCGAGCGCGCTGCGCGCGATCCCGAGGAGATCGGCGCGGCCAGCTACGACTACCTGTTCTATTCGGGCTACGTGGTGCTGGCCTACTGGTGGGCGCGCAGCGTGGCCGCCGCGCGCAGCAAGGACACCGCCTTCGCCACCGCCAAGCGCGAGACCGCCCGCTTCTACTACGCGCGCATCCTGCCGCGCACCCTGGCCCATGCCGCGCAGATCCGCAGCGGCGCCCAGCCGCTGATGGCGCTGGACGAGGCGCTGTTCGGCTGAGGACCCTTGCCAGGGCTACCGCTTCTTGTAGGAGGGGCTTCAGCCCCGACAGCTGTCCGGCGCCGGAAACTGTCGGGGCTGAAGCCCCTCCTACAGAGAAGACCAGATCGCTTCGGGTGGCCTCTGCGCCGATACATACACAAATTGTCAACAATCGGGTATAAGCTGTCTTCCCGATGGAGACAGACACTTACACGCGTGATCTGATCGACACCGGAGCCCTCGCGGCGCCGGTCTCTGACGCCACTGTGTTGCCTTTCCCACAGAGCGTGCCGCGGCTGCTTTCCCTCGATGCCCATGGCCGCGTGCTGGACTGGATCAACTGGCAGGACGCCGCCTGTCTCTATGCGCGCGATGCCGTGTCCTGGACCCTGGGCGAGCCCTGCATCCAGATCCACGGCGGCATCTGCCGGCTCACCGGCGAGCGCAGCCTGCTCGACCTGCACCCGATCATCGCCGCGCGCGGCCACGCCCATGCCCGCGCGCTGGACCCGACCCCGACCCTGACCAACACCGCGCTGTTCGCCCGCGACGCCCAGCTGTGCCTGTATTGCGGCCAGCAGTTCAGCCGCCCGCACCTGACCCGCGACCACGTCATGCCGCTGTCCAAGGGCGGGCGCGACAGTTGGGAGAACGTGGTCACCGCCTGCTTCCACTGCAACTCGCGCAAGAGCAACCGCACCCCGCAGCAGGCCGGCATGCCGCTGCTGGCCGTGCCCTACCGGCCGAGCTGGATCGAGCACCTGATCCTCTCCAACCGCAACATCCTGGCCGACCAGATGGCGTTCCTGCGCAACCAGTTGCCGAAGAAGTCGAAGCTGCTGGCCTGACAAAGAAACGGCGGCGACCTTGCGATCGCCGCCGCCTGCCTTCCCTTCTCAAGGGGCAGCATTGCCTTCGCGCTGGCCGATCCGTGGTCTGTCAGATCGTGCCCTGCGCCACTACTTCGACGCGCCGGTCCGGCGCCATACAGGCCACTTGATCGACGCGATCCAGCCGTTCGTCGCACTCGACCGAACGGCTTTCGCCCATACCTCGCGCCATTACCGCTTCGGCCGGAATACCGGCGTCGACCAGCACCTCGCGGACGCTATCTGCCCTGCGCTGCGACAAGGTCAGGTTGGCCTTGTCGCTGCCGATACGGTCGGTATAGCCAAGCAGCTGCACCTGCAGCGTACTGGCACCGCGCAGTTCGGCGGCGATCTGCCGCACGCGCTCGCGACCACTGGCGCTCATGTCGCGCGCGGACCATTTGGCATAGGGAAACAGCGCGTCGGTAGACAAAGAGAACTGCCGGCTGGCGGCTTCCGGCGCCGCGGCCGCGGCCGCAGCCGCCGGTGCGGCGTCCGCGATAGCCAGCTGCGCGCACTGCGCCGGTGCCCAGTACAGGCTGCGCGCGAGCATCTGCTTGTCAAACACCACCTTGAAGCGGCATCCCACCATCTGCTCGTCAGCGGCCCGCAGATGGAGCAGGTAGTCCCACTCCCTGGCGGCGAAACCCTCACGGAAATGCGGGCTTCCGATCAGGCCGCGCAATTTGTTCTTGGACAGTCCCGCGCCGAGCAGCCGCAGGTTTTGCGGGTTCGGCACGCTGCCGCCCTCGCGCACCAGCTGGCTGTCATCGGGGAACACGGCCTGTTCCACCGTTCCCTCGGGAGTCAGGCCGCGGCTGACGTGTCTTGTGCAACCAATCATCAGCAAAAGCGGGACGAGCAGCATGAGCAGCAGAATTGGCTTTTGGGTCTTCATAATCATCGTGTCCTTATTCTTTGGTCGGCCATCCGGGCGCGGCAGTTGCCGCGCCCGGACCTCGTCGTTACCACTGGATGCCGGCACCCACGCCGAGCGCGAGGTCGCCAGTGGTGTTCGCACTGAAGTTGGCCTTGTAGACATAGCGACCGTTGTCGGTGACGCCGGACAAGCCAACGGCCAGCGCCTGTTCGCCCTGGAAGTTGCCTAACCCAGCGGACAACATGCTGGCGCCCGGCAGATAGGCCTGCGGCATGCTGGCCATCGCGACGCCCGTAGCGATACCGCCACGTGCCTCGCGACGCGCCGTCCATGCATCCTGCTTCACTTCCTGCAGGCGGCTGTCGGTGTACGCGTTGGCCTTGTTGAGCGTCTGGCCCAGGCCGGATTGCAGCTGCTCCACGTTCACCGCATCGGTGGGCTTCACGCCGGCGCGTACGTTTCGCACCGTCGTCGTGGTCTTGCCCCCAGGTCCGCCCAGGCTCAGGCTGCCGTAGTCGGGCTTGCCGCCGCCGGCGGGCGTGTCGTAACGCGCCCCGCCTTCCTGCGATGTCTTCAGCTGGCTGACATTCACCGCATCGGTATCGTCCTTACCTGCGGCAACATGCGAGATCGTGCGCTCCTTGCCCGCCGAGCCCACCGACACCGTGTTGGCCTTCGAGGCTACCGAACCGGCACCCAGTGCCACGCTGTTGTCGGCCTCGGCCTTGGCGCCACTGCCCACCGCCACGCTGCCGACCCCAGAGGCGACCGATTGCGGGCCCACCGCCATTGCTTCGGCACCCGTTGCGCTGGCGGCGGCAGCCGTCGATTTGACGTTGAGGTACTTCACGCCGCCGCCGTTGGCCAGGTTGGTGATAACGCTGGTGTTGTTGGTGACACGGGCATCGATATTGGTGATCGCATCACCGACGTTTTTCACCGGCTTGCCGTTCACGATGTACACCGGGGCGGTCACCTTGCCGTCCGGATCCACCTTCGAGCCGCCACCCAGCGCTTCGGCCACCGACTTGTTGCTGCCGAACAACTGCGAGCCGTTCACGGCCTGGTTGGAGGTGGCGGTGACCGCGCCCTTGTCGACCCCCACCAGCACGCGACTGCCGTCAGTGCCGGTAAAATCGACCTTCTTGCCGTCCTTGTCCTTGGCCACGGTGATGTTCTTGCTGGTCGGATCCTGTTGGACCAGACCGACGGTGCCGCTATTGAGCTGGTTACCCAGCTTGGTGATGTTGGTGGTGTTGTTGGTCACCCGGCTATCGACATTGGTGATTGCATCACCGACGTTAGTCACGGGCTTGCCGTTGACCACATAAGTCGGGCCATTCACCGTTCCATCCGGGTTGAGCTTGGCTCCACCGCCCAGCGAGTCGACCAGCGACTTGTTGGTGCCGAACAACTGTGAGCCGTTCACGCCTTCGTTGGAAGTCGCGCTGATTGTCCCCTTGTCCACGCCGATGAGTACGCGGCTACCCGCCGTGCCAGTGAAGTCGACCTTCTTGCCGTCCTTGGCCTTGGCCACGGTGATGTTCTTGCTGGTCGCATCCTGCTGGACCAGACCGACGGTGCCGCTATTGAGCTGGTCGCCCAACTTGGTGATGTTGGTGGTGTTGTTGGTTACGCGACCATCGACATTGGTGATCGCATCACCCACGTTCTTCACCGGCTTGCCATTGACTACGTAAGTCGGGCCGCTCACCGTTCCGTCCGGATTGAGCTTGGCCCCACCGCCCAGCGAGTCGACCAACGACTTGTTGGTGCCAAACAGCTGCGAGCCGTTCACGGCTTCGTTGGAGGTGGCGGTTACCGCGCCCTTGGCCACGCCCGTCAGCAAGCGCTCGCCTTCGGTACCAGTGAAATCGACCTTCTTGCCGTCCTTGTCCTTGGCTACCGTGATGTTCTTGCTGGTTGCATCCTGCTTGACCAGGCCCACGGTGCCATTGTTGATCTGATCACCCAGATTGGTGACACGACCATCAATATTGGTGATGGCACCTTCCACGCCCGTCACCGGCTCGCCGTTCACGGTATACACCGGGGCGGTCACCTTGCCGTCCGGATCCACCTTCGAGCCGCCACCCAGAGCTTCGGCCACCGACTTATTGCTGCCAAACAACTGCGAGCCGTTCACAGCCTCGTTGGAGGTGGCGGTTACCGCACCCTTGGCCACGCCTGCAAGTACACGGTCACCCGCCGTTCCGGCGAACTCGACCCTCTTGCCGTCCTTGGCCTTGGCTACCGTGATGTTCTTGCTGGTCGCATCCTGCTGGACCAGACCGACGGTTCCGCTATTGATCTGGTCGCCCAACTTGGTGATGTTGGTGGTGTTGTTGGTCACCCGCTTGTCGATGTTGGTGATGGCTCCTTCCACGCCTTTGACCGGCTTGTCATCAACGGTATATGTCGGCGGGGTCACCTTGCCGTCCGGATCCACCTTCGAGCCGCCGCCCAGCGCCTCGGTGACACCCTTGAGCTGCGAAACATTCACCGCATCGGTGTCGGCCAGGCCTTTGGCCACGCCCGCCAGCATGCGGTCGCCCTCGCTGCCCTTGAAGTCCACCTTCGTACCGCCGGTGTCCTTGGCCACAGTCACCAGCTTGCTGGTCGCATCCTGCTTGACCAGGCCGACGGTGCCGTTGTTGATCTGGTCGCCCAGGTTGGTGATATTGGTGGTGTTGTTGGTTACGCGACCATCGATATTGGTGATCGCATCACCCACGTTCTTCACCGGCTTGCCATTGACCACGTAAGTCGGGCCATTCACCGTTCCGTCCGGGTTGAGCTTGGCTCCGCCACCCAGCGAATCGACCAGCGACTTGTTGGTGCCAAACAACTGCGAGCCGTTCACAGCCTCGTTGGAGGTAGCGGTTACCGCGCCCTTGGCCACGCCCGTCAGCAAGCGCTCGCCTTCGGTACCAGTGAAATCGACCTTCTTGCCGTCCTTGTCCTTGGCCACGGTGATGTTCTTGCTGGTCGCATCCTGTCGAACCAAACCGATCATGCCGCTATTAAGTTGATCGCCCATCTGGGTCACGCGATTGTCTACGTTGGTCACACGACCATCTACTTCCTTTAGCTGGGAAACATTAACTGCGTCGGAATTGGCCACACCTCGCGCAAGATCAGAAATGACGTTATTGGTCATCTTTACAGCGCTATTCATGGTAATGCCTTTGGTGCCACGCAGGAACAGGTCGCCAGCCTGGTTTCCTACGACATAGGCAGGCTGATTCGCCCCCCATCCTTTACCGTGTTGCGCGAACAAGCCAAATCCGTCGGGCGATCCGAATGGATCAATTAGCGTGCAGTTGGAGCTGTTCACCCCGTAGGCCTTGCCGTCCTTGCAAAGCTCGAGCCCTGGCCCACTAGCATGCGTTTGGGCGAAAGACGGCTCCGCAAACCCCAGAATTGCAATCGCAGAAAGCACACTTCCCACGCCTGCCGTTCTAGGTGCGTCAGCCGCGTTACGCCGACCAAGTTCCGCCGTTATCACCAACGCACCAAGCGCCCGACTCCACGCCGATCGATAGAGATTGTTCATTCCGATGCCATCCTTGTTTGCTTGTCCCCCGCCGCTGCCACTTGTCCTGCTTTTGGCAAGTTCCGGCGCGACAACGAGGGCACCCAAGCCACGGCTCCATACCAATCGATATACCTTGTTCATTCCTAGCCACCCACGTGTGAGATGGCAGAACTATCCAGAGTCGCTTTCCTCTCGGCTATGCGAAAAATCATAGACGTAAGATAAGTCTCACACGACCTGTTGACACCACTCCCTATTCGTGGCGAACCCTGCACAGTCGTTACGTGCCGTAGCAGCCGCATAGTGATCATGCGGCGCCGCTATTCAGAGGCGAGCTCGAGAGCAGGCGAACGTTCTCATGGCCTAATTCAGGGCTACTCCCATCAGGAGAACCGCACCCAAAGCGCGCGGCCCAAACACGCTGGCAGTGCATCTAGTCAACCTGGACAGAAGCTGCTCGTATGGCTAACAGGAAAGCGAGCTTGAGACCCGTCCCGATCCCAACCAACACCGCGCTTCTCGCCCGCGATAGCCAACTGCATCTGTATTGCGGGCAGCAACTTCAGCCGTCCGCACATGACTCACGACCACGTCAATATCCTGGCCGACCAGATAGCGTTCCTACGCAACCAGCTGACGAAGAAGTAGAAGCTGCAGAGCTGACCTGAAAGAAATGACGGCGGCGATCTTGCGATCGCCGCCGTCATTTCTTTCAAACCCAGTGTTCGTCTTCACGCCGCCGGGGCCACCGATGGCCCGAGCCTGGCTGCGGCTCGGCTGCGGCTCGGCTCGGACCTTGGCGGATCAGATCTCGCCTTGCGCCACGATTTCCACCCGGCGATCCGGCGCCATGCAAGCCAGTCTGGCTTCACGCGTCGGCTCGCTTCCACAATCAACAGACGCGCTCTCGCCCATGCCACGCGCACTGACCGCATCGGCCGGGATACCCGCGCTGACCAGCACCTCGCGCACGGCCTCGGCCCGGCGCTGCGACAAGGCCAGATTGCCTGCCTCATTGCCAGCACGATCGGCGTAGCCGAGCAACTGCAGCTGCAAGTTCGCCGCATGGTGCATTTCTGCAGCGACCTCTTGCAACCTGCCACCACGTCACTGTCGAAAGACTTCGACTTCGAACGACGGCCCCCCTGCGCGTCTTCTCTAATGACACGTACGTCGGAACGCCACAGCTCCCGCCTCGGCACTTACGGCACTATTTTCCCCAGTGTTTCCGAATACTTACACGCGCGCCTTGCCGCTCTCCGGCTGCGGCGGGACAATAGCCGCATATCGGTAAACCCCACGCAGATGATCGACCCTACCCGCTACCCGCGCCTGTCCCAGGTGCAGACCCCCGCCGACCTGCGCCGCTTCGGCGAGGACGAGCTCCCGGCCATCGCCGAAGAGCTGCGCGCCTACCTGATCGAGTCGGTCGGCAAGAGCGGCGGGCATTTCGCCGCCGGGCTGGGGGTGATCGAGCTGACGGTGGCCCTGCACTACCTCTACCAGACCCCGGCCGACCAGCTGGTCTGGGACGTGGGCCACCAGACCTACCCGCACAAGATCCTGACCGGGCGCGGCGAGCGCATCCATACGGTCAAACAGAAGGACGGCGTGGCGCCCTTCCCCAAACGCGAGGAGAGCGAGTACGACACCTTCGGCGTCGGCCATTCATCCACCTCGATCTCGGCCGCGCTGGGCATGGCGATCGCGCTGCAGCAGGCCGGCGACGAGCGCAAGGTGGTGGCGGTGATCGGCGATGGCGCGATGACCGCCGGCATGGCCTACGAGGCGCTCAACCACGCCGGCGGCATGGACCCGGAGCCGAACCTGCTGGTGATCCTCAACGACAACCGCATGTCGATTTCCGAGGCGGTGGGCGGCCTGACCAAGATGCTCGGCCGCGCCACCGGCAGCCGCACCCTCAACGCGATCCGCGAGGGCGGCAAGAAGATCCTCGGCGACAAGAAGACCAACCCCACCGCGCGCTTCGTGCGCCGCTGGGAAGAACATTGGAAAGGCATGTTCGTGCCCTCCACGCTGTTCGAGGAAATGGGCTTCCACTACACCGGCCCGATCGATGGCCACGACCTGCCGGCATTGCTCAGCGCGCTGAAGACGCTCAAGACCCTCAAGGGTCCGCAGCTGCTGCACGTGATCACCACCAAGGGCAAAGGCTACGAACTGGCCGAGGGCGACCAGATCGGCTACCACGCCGTAGGTCCGTTCGATCCGGAAAAGGGCCTGGTGCCCAAGCCGGGCGCGGTCAAGAAGCCGACCTATACCGATATCTTCAGCGACTGGGTCTGCGACATGGCCGCCGCCGACCCGACGCTGCTCGCCATCACCCCGGCGATGCGCGAAGGCTCGGGCCTGGTCCGTTACAGCAAGGAATACCCGCAGCGCTATTTCGATACCGCCATCGCCGAGCAGCATGCGGTGACGCTGGCCGCCGGCATGGCCACGCAAGGCGCCAAGCCGGTGGTGGCGATCTATTCGACCTTCCTGCAGCGCGGCTACGACCAGCTCGTGCATGACGTGGCCGTGCAGAACCTGGACGTGCTGTTCGCCATCGACCGCGGCGGCGTGGTCGGCCCGGATGGCGCCACGCATGCCGGCAATCTCGACCTGAGCTTCCTGCGCTGCGTGCCGAACATGGTGGTGATGGCGCCGGCCGATGAAGCCGAGGCGCGGCAGATGTTGACCACCGGCCACCACCACCGCGGCCCGGCGGCCGTGCGCTATCCGCGCGGCACCGGCCCCGGCGCCGCCGTGGGTACCGACCTGTCGACCCTGCCGATCGGCAAGGCGCAGGTCCGCCGCCACGGCCATCGCATCGCCCTGCTCGCCTTCGGTGCGGCCGTGCCCGCGGCCGAGCAGGTGGGCGGCGAGCTCGGCTTGAGCGTGGTCAACATGCGCTTCGTCAAGCCGCTCGACCGCGAGCTGGTGCTGCAGCTGGCACGCGACCACGAAGGCTTCGTCACGATCGAGGACAACGTGGTGGCGGGCGGCGCCGGCTCGGCCGTCTCCGAGCTGCTCAATGCCGAAGGCGTCACCCTGCCGATCCTGCACCTGGGCCTGCCCGATGCATTCCAGCACCACGCCAGCCGCGAGGACCTGCTCGCCGAAGCGGGGATCGACGCCGCCGGCATTCGCGCCGCGGCGCTCAAGCGCTGGCCGCAGCTGGCGCCGCAGGCGCCGGTCAGCGCGATCGGCTGAGCTTCGCCCTACTCCGGGGCCTCGATCTCGTATCCCTCGGCCCGCAACGCTGCCAGGTAGCCATCGGCCGCCAGCAGGTCGCTGAGCGGCAGCACTGCGAACGTGCCCGCGTTGTCCCGCAGCGCGCGCCGCGCGATGCCCAGCCAGTGCTCGCGCATGCGCTGCTGCAACCGGTCCATGCCGCGGCGGCGGGCGAACTCGGTATCGGAGATCGCAGCGCTGCAGGCGCCTGCCGGGTCTTCGCGCGGCATGCGCCGCAGCGCGTCGATGTCGCCCACGGCCCAGGCGTTGGCGCGTTCGACCATGGTCGGCAGGTCGTTCTGCACGGCGTTGAGCAGGCTGCCGAAGCAGGCGCTGTCGTTCATGCCGCCGGCGCGGAATTCCCGGATGGCTTGCTTGGGATCGCTGACCTTGAACTCCAGGGTAGTCGGTGTCGGCTTCAGGCCGTGGCGCTTGGCCGCCGCTTCCACCACCGGCCACACCACCGGCTTGCGCGACAGCCCGCTCTTCTTGATCGCCGCCTGGTAGAGCTCGCCGGCGGCGATCATGGGACGCTTCTTCTCCACGCCGCTGTCGCGCCCAAGGTACTGCTGCTTGAGCGGTAGCCAGCGCGCGTAGAGCTCGGCCGGCACGACCTGCTGCAACGTGGCGCCGTCCTCGTTCTTCATCGCCTTCATCGCCGAGGGCACCAGCGCCAGCTTGCCGAAGAAGCCGACATCGGCTTCGAGCGTGACGAAGGGCGTGGCCAGCACCTGTTGCGACTGGGCGATGGCCTGCTCCACCTCGTCGGCCTGCCAGGTGATGCCGGCGGGCAATGGGGCGATGGTGCCGAGGATCCACAGCGTGTGGTCGCCCTGGCTGACCTTCCACAAGCCGGGGCCGGGCTGCACGCCGCGCACCACCATGGCATCGAGATCGACGATGCCGCCCTGCCCCGTGGCCGCCACCGGTGGCGGCGGGGCCGCGGTGGCCAGCGGCGCGGCCGCCGCCAGGGTCCAACCGATCGCCACACGCCTCAGCCACGCATGCTGACGCTTTGCCGCTTCCCGCATGTCCACTCCCGGTGCCGTTGCCTGGCGCGGACGCTAACCGATGGCGCGGCGCGCTGCGTTAGCGATTCGTTGCCGCCGGCTCAGGGCCATTGCTGCCGGCCACGCAGCCAGTCGGCCAGCGGGTCGTCGGCGGCCAGCAATTCGAAGCCTTCCCAGACGAAACCCGGCGACACGGTGCAGGCCACCAGGCTGAAGTTCTCCAATGGCCGGGCGGACTGCCACCAGCCGGCGGGCACGACCTGCATCGGCGTCTCGCCGGCTTCGGCGCCGCCGAGGCGGCAGACGTGCAGGCTGCGGCCGTGCGGATCGAGCATGCGCAGCTCCAGCGTGCCGCCTTGCTGCCAGTGCCAGCATTCGTCGGCGTCCACGCGGTGCCAGTGGCTGCGCTCGCCGCGCACCAGCAGGTAGTGGATGGCGGTGACGGCCGGGCGCCCGCCCGTGTGCAGCGCCGATGCGTAGCAGCGGCGGAAGTGGCCGCCTTCCGGATGCGGGGCCAGGCCGAGTCGGGTGATGAGGGCAAGGGCGACGGCGTCCATGGCCGCATCCTAGCGCGCTCGCTAGTCGTGGCGGCGGGCGTGGCAGAGGTGGAAGAACACGGCCAGGTCCCAGCTGTAGCGTTTGAGCAGGCGGCGCGGCTCGCGCGAGAGGCGGTACAGCCATTCCAGGCGATGGCGGCGCACCCAGCCGGGCGCGCGGCGGGCATTGCCGGAGAGGAAGTCGAGCAAGGCGCCGACGCCGAACAGCAGCGGCGTGCGCAGCTGCGGCGCGTGGTCGAGCAGCCACTGCTCCTGCAACGGATTGCCGAAGGCGACCAGCAGTACATCGGCGCCGCTGTCGTTGATCGTCGCGGCCAGGCCATCGCCTGCGCGCTGGCGGCCGCCATAGCCATCGCAGGTGCCGACCACGATCTGCCCATGGCGCTCGCGCAAGCTGCGCGCGGCGGCTTCGGCCACGCCGGGTTGCCCGCCGAGCAGGAAGAAGCGCAGCGGCCGCGCGGCGTGCGCGCTGAGATAGGGAATGAAATCGGTGCCGTTGAGGTTGCCGGCGAAGCGGCGGCCGCGCAGCCAGCGCGCGGCCAGGTCCATGCCGATGCCATCGTTGACGATGCGTACCGCCGGGCCCGCCAGGCGCTCGCGCAACGCCTGGCATTGCACGATGAAATTGGTGTTGGCGAAGCACACCAGGCGCTGCTCGCCGCGCGCCAGCGCCGCGTACAGTTCCTGCGCGAAGACCGGCTGGGTGGTGGACAGCACCGGGAAGCCGCCCAGGCGCACGACCTGGCCGGCAGCGAAGCGGTCTTCGCGCGCCTGGATGCCGGCGGCGGCCGGGTCGCTGCTCACGCCTTGTCCCAAAGATCGTAAGGGAAGGCGGCGAGCAGGCCGGCCTGCACCGCGGCCAGGTCGAACCCGCCGTTGCCGCCCAGGGCGATGCATTCGGCCACGGAGTTGCCCGCATGCCATTCGCTGCGGCCGGTGCCGCGGTAATAGTCGTCGTACTTGAAGCGGTCCTCGCCGTTGCCCCAGTCGAGGTAGACGGACGGAATGCCGTAGGCCTCGGCCAGGATCAGGCCATGCAGCGAACTGCTCACCACCAGGCTGGCGCCGAGCAAGCGGCGCATGAAGGTTACCGGCGGACAGTCCGGGGTAACGAGCAGCCCGGCGAAGTCGCGGTATTTGTCCAGCGGTTCGTTGAAGTGCGGGACGACGACGACATCGCGCGGTTCGCCCGGGCCCAGGAGCCCGGGCGGGAAGAACAGTGGCATCAGCAGCCCCGGGTCGCCATAGACCTCGGGCACCGGGATGCCGCGCCCGAGCAGGTAGTCACGCGTGCGCGGGCCGCGCACGGCGCGTACGTCGAGCATGCCGAACTGGTGCTGGCTTGCGGCGATCTTGCCGTTGATGCCGCTGCCCCAGACGGTGTCGCCGGTACGGGCGAAATGCAGCACCGAGCCGATCGCGAACAGGCGCTGGCCATCGGCAGTCTTGTCCATCAGCGCGAAGTCGCGCAGCGACAGCACGCGCGAGACGATCACCTGCGAGAGCTGGTCGCCCATGTTGGTGCGGCCGTCCTTGGGTTGCCACCAGTACAGGGCGCGGCGCTCAGTGTGGTCGATCCAGCGGTGCAACAAGGCGTTGGGCATGGAGGAGGTCTCGAAGTCTTTTCAACGCACCGAGGCGATGCGGGTGTCGGGGTAACGCGCCGGGTCGAGCACGCGGTCGGTGGTCTGCGCCCAGTCCAGGCATTGGCGCAGGCGTTCGCGCGGCGCGGCCAGGGCCTGGTCCATCGCCACGATGATCGAAGCGTCATCGCCGGGCGTGTAGCCGAAACGCGAACGGTAGCCGCCGACCACTGCATACGGGCACACCGCCGGCAGGCCGAAGAAGTCGTACTGCAGCAGCTTCATCGAGCTGTCGGCCAGGTACGCCGGTACCTGCGAAGACGCATACGGCGCGATGCCGACCCGGGCGTGCTTGATGTAGCGGATGGTCTCGGCATGCTTCATCTCGCCGTAGACGACCACGTTGTCGCCATAGTCCGGATGGCGGCCCATGCCCGAGCCGATGACATGGAAGGTCACCTGCGGAAACGCGCGGCTGGCGGTGGCGAAAAAACGCGGGTCGAACAGCATCGAACCCACGGCGACGGCATGGATGCCCTCGCCATAGGGGTTCGGATCGCCCATCGCCTCCAGCCCGTGGTCGATACCGTGGCCGACGTGGAAGACGTTGTCGCGGCTGGCGATCTCGCCGGCCATCGCCGGCGAGACCAGGGCGATCACGTCCAGCGCGGGGGCGAGGCGGTCGAAGGTGCGCGCCACCCAGTCGGCCACGTCGATCGCCGAGAGCGCATCGGAAGCACGATAGACCAGGCGCGCATGCGGATTGACCTGCCGCGCCAACTCGATGAAGGCGATGGCCGTGCCGCTCTCGAACACGATGACATCGGCCTCCCGCATCCACTGCCGCAGGATCTGCGGCGGGTGGCGGGCGTACCAGTCGAACATCGCGTTCTCCAGCGGCCGCGCCCAGCGCCGCCGCGTGTTGAAGGGATGCACCAGCGCGCGCCACAGGTAGCACTCGACGCCGCGATGCGCGACCACGCGGTTGGCGCTGTCGTCCAGCGGCAGGCGCGCATCGCCCTTCCAGCGCGACAGGCGGCTGTAGCGCAGCGAGAAGAAGCGCGTAGGCCCGCGCTGGGCCAGCTGCTCGGCAATGAAATGGATGTTCGCCCGCCGCGGCGTGCGGTAGTCGTGCGCGGACAGCACCAGGTAGCGCGGCGGCGCGGCGATAGCGGCGCTGCCGGGGGCAGCGTCGGACAACAAGGCGTTCATCGGCGGCTCCGGGCTTCGGCGATCAGGTGGCGGGTCTGCAGGATGGCGCGCACGTCGCGGCGGAAGGCCGGCCAGGCCCCGAACACCACGGCCAATGCGACGAACATGGTGGCGCTGCCGACGGCGAGCTGGCGCCACAGCGCCCCGCCCACCCAGGCCGAGGCGGCATACGAAGCGAGCGCACAGGCGCCGTAGGCGAGCACGGCGCGCGCGCCATTGGCGAACACCGCCCACACCGGCACGTCGCTGATGCGCCCCACCCAGTACAGCGACAGCGGCCACATCACCAGCAGGCCGAACGAATAGCCGGCGGCCACGCCCTCCACGCTCCACCACGAGCCGGCGAAGATGCAGGCGATCAGCAGCAGCCGGGTCACCACCGAATAACGCAGCTGCGCGCCCATCAGGCCCTTGGCCAGGAACACCCAGTACGCCGCGTAGGCAGTGGCCTGGAACACCCCGCCGAGCGCCAGCCACTGGAACAGCGGCACCGCCGGCCGCCACTGCTCGCCCAGCACCAGCACCATCAGCGGCAGCGCCTGCGCGCCGGCAAAGGCGAAGGTGGCCACGATCAGGTGCACCATCACCGTCTGCCCGCGCAGCAGGAAGGCGGCGAAGCGCTCGCGGTCGTCCTGCAGCTGCGAGAGCACCGGCAGGGCCACGCTGGTGGCCGGCGCGTTGATCTGGTTGAGCGGCATCATCAGCAGTTGGAAGGCGCGGTTGTACAGGCCGAGGGCTTCCGCACCGGTACGCGCGCCGATGATCACCTGGCCGACGTTGCGGCTGGCATAGCCCAGCAGTTGGGCCAGCATCAGGTTCCAGCCAAAGCCCAGGAACTGGCGCATCGGCGCGGCGCGGCTATAGCCGCGCGGCAGCCACCGCGCGCACAGCACGGTGAGCACCAGTTGCACCGCTGCCTGCACTACCTGCTGCAATACCAGCGCCCAGAAGCCGGCTCCGGCGAGCGCGGCGGCCACCGCCGCGAGCAGGCCGGCGACCTGGGCGCCGACATCGCTCAAGGCCAGCTGGCCGAAGCGCAGGCCGCGGCTGAGATGGGCGCGGAACTGCGTGGTCATGCCGCTGAGCAGGAAGGTAACCGCCAGCGCCTCGGAGATCTGCACCAGCGCCGGCTCGCGATAGAACGCGGCCAGCGCCCGCGCGCCGGCGAATACCGCCACCGCCAGCAGCAGGCCGATGCCGGTGTTGATCCAGAACAGGTTGTCGCGCTGGGCACGGCTGACTTCGCGCGCCTGCACCGCGGCCGAAGACAGGCCGAAGTCGCGCAGGATCTCGGCCGCGCCGACGATCGCGGTGACCATCGCCATCAGGCCGTAGTCGTGCGGGGTCAGCAGGCGGGCGAGCAGGATGATGCCGCCGAACTGCACGGCCACGCGCACGCCCTGCCCGGCCATGGTGACGAAGGCGCCCCCGGCGGCGCGCGCGCCAAGCCGCGGTGCGGGCGCCACGCTGGCGGCCTCACTGCTCATGCGTAGGCCTCGCTGTCGCGGCCCAGCGCTTCGAGATAGGTGCGGTAGTGCTGCCGGCCGATGGCGGCCCAGTCGCGGCGCGAGAGGTCCGGCGCGGCGGCGCGCGGCGACTGCCGCAGCTGCGCGAGCGTTTCCACCAACAGGCGCGCGTCCAGCTCGTTCCGGTACAGATGGACCCAGCCCGGCCCCACTTCCTCGGCCACCGCGGCATTGGATTCGCTCCACGGCGCCAGCACCGGGCGCTGCAGCGACAAGGCGAGCAGCAATGTGCCGGAGTTGTGCATCTGCCGGTACGGCAGCACGACCAGTTCGGCCAGGCCGACTTCGCGCGCCAGCTCGGCATCGTCGACATAGGCCAGGTGCGCGCTGATGCGCGAATCGGCGCTGCACGCCGCCTCCAGCGTGGCGCGCATCTGCTGCGTGGCCGGGTTGCCGCAGATGCGCAGTTGCACGTCCGGGTCCTGCAGGGCGCCGACGGCTTCGATCAGCGTCTCCACGCCCTTGTAGGGGCGGATCAGGCCGAAGTGCAGCAGGCGGCCGCGCTGCGAAGGGGGTTGCGGCAGCTTGGCGAACCAGTCGCGATAGTGGCCGTGCAGGATGGTGTCGGTGAACGGCGGGCGCGCCGGGGTGGCGGCGTTGATGCGGATCCAGCGCCGGGTCAGGCGGTCGAGCCAGGCCAGCAGCCATTGCTCGCTGCGGCCCTGGCTTTCGTGCGGCTGCAGGTTGTGCAAGGTGCGCACCACCGGGGTGTGGGTGAGCTGCAGGCGCAGCAGCAGCAGCGCGGCGCAGGCGCGCTTGGCCCAGGTGCCGGCGCGGCTGGGGTGGCGCAGCAGGTATTCGGGCCAGTGCAGGTGCAGTACGTCGTAGCGCGAGAGCAGCGCCGCGCGCATGGAGAAGTAGTGCTGCTCGACCTCGCCGGGCAGCGCATCGTAGAGCTGGGTCAGGTACGGATTGGTGCGCTCGCCCGGGCGCTCGGTGGAGAACAGCACCGTCACGGGCGGCTGGCCGTCGCGAGGCTTCATCGCAGCACCTCCGCGGCGGCGCGCGGGGCCAGTGCGGCACGGTACTCGTCCTGGTATTGGCGGGCGATCTGGCGCCAGTCGTAGCGCGCAGCGAAGGCCATCGCCTGTTCGCGCAAGGCCGGCAGCGCCGCGTCGCTGGACTCGGCCATGGCCTGCACCTGGGTGGCGGCCGCTTCGGCCTGGGCCGGCTGCACCAGCACGCCCAGGCCGGACTCGCGCCGCAACCGCGCGAACGGCGGGATATCGCTGAGCACCGGCAACAGGCCCGCACTCATCGCCTCGACCGCGGCAATGCCGAAGCCCTCGTGGCGCGACAGGCAGACGAAGAACTGCGCCTGCCGCAGCAGCGTGGCCAGTTCGGCCGGGCTGGGCGAGACCACCAGTTCCACCGCTTCGTCCAGCCCGCGCGCGGCGATGGCCTGGCGCAGCGTGGCCTGGTCGAAGTCGTACTCGCGCCCGGCCAGCAGCAGGCGCCAGCGCGGGTCGCGGCGGCGCAGCGCGGCGAGCAGGTCGAGGGTTTCCAGCAAGCCCTTGTTGACCGACCAGCGCCCGAAGTACACCAGCGTGCGCCCCGGCTGCGGATTGCCGCACCCGGCGAACTTGGCCACGTCCACGCCATTCTCGATCACCCGCAGGCGGTCGGCGGGCACGATCTGCGAGAACAGCCGGCCGTCGTTTTCGCTGGTCGCAATGATCCGCGCATACGCCCGCGCCGAGGCGCGCGTCAGCGTACGGAACCACAGCTGCTTCAGGCGCGAAGCGTAGGCGGTGTGGAAGAAGCCGCCATGGGTGGACACCACCATCGGCTTGCGGTGCAGCGGCCGCGCCAGGGCCAGGAAGTCGTAGAAGAAATCGATGCCGTGGACGTGGACCAGGTCGGCATCGGCCAGATGCTTCAGCACCCGTGGCGCCAGCGGATAACGTGAGGAACCGCGGTAGCCGATGCGGCGGATCGCGATGCCGTCGATGGCATCCTCCGCCGGCAGGCGCACTCCGGGCGCGGTGAACAGGCGGTCGAGGGTCAGCACCTCGGCCTGGCCGCCCTGCTGCAGGTGCTGGCGCGCCACGTTGAGCACGACCTCCTCCATGCCGCCGACGGAAGGGTGGAACTGACGAACGACATGCACGACTTTCATTGCGAGCGTACCTCGGGAGTAGCGTGGATCCGCGCCGTATCCGGCGGGCGGCGCACCAGGCCGAGCGTCCACGGCGCCCAGCGCGCCAGGACCCAGCGCAGCGGCACCGCGGCGGCGATCGCGGCGGCGGTGACGAACAAGGCCCAGCCCGGCCCGGGCGGCGCGGCCACGCCCGCCAGTGCACGCACGCCGGAGAGGAAGAACAACACCAGGAAGTGCGTGCACAGGATCAGCAAGGTGTTGCGGCCGATCCACTGCACGCCCGGCCAGCGCTGGATCCAGCCGCCGACGTGCAGCATCAGCCCGGTGCCCAGCAAGGCCACTACCAGGAACAGCGCCGGCCAGTGGCCGAAGCGCAGCAGGTTCACGTCGACCTTGCCGTTGATCAAGGCCAGCGGCAGCCACAACACCGCCAGCAACAGCGGCACGCCCCACCAGGCGAAGGATCGCCGCTCGCCGATCCGGTGCCGCGCCAACGCCGCGCCGGCCGCGAAGAAGAACAGCGACACCGGCAGCACGTCCAGGCCCCAGGGCAGGCGCAGGCCCAACGCCGGGAACCAGGCGCACCACAGGCAGGCGACCAGCGCCATCGCCGCGGCGAGCACGCCTGCCGACACCCGCTTGCCCAGGTAATGGAACGCCAGCGCGGTGACGAACAGGGCCGGCAGGAACCACAGCGCCGGCTGCACGTAGAGCCGCTCGCCGGTGCCCTGCAACAGGCCCAGCAGCGGGTCCCATGCCGGCAGTGCGCCCCAGCGCGCGGCCTTGGCGCCGATGTTGCGCGTCGCCAGCCAGTACGCGTAGGCGACGAAGAAGAAGAACACGTAGGGCACGACCAGGCCGCGCAGCAGCTTGCGCCAGGTCTCGGCATCGCCGCGCGGGCGGCCGTAGGCCGCGCCGACCCAGCCGGACAGGAAGAAGAACAGCGGCACGTGGAAACTGAAGGCCAGCAAGGTATACAGCTGCGGCACGCCCTTCGCGTGGCCCAGTACCACCAGCACGATGGCGATGGCGCGGGTGGCATCGATGCGGCCATCGCGAACCATGGCGGACGCCGTGCTCATGGCGGCAGGCCCGCGGCAATGGACGCGCGTTGGCGCCACAGCTGCCGCGCCGAAGGCAGCACCGGTGCGCCCTGCCACAGCCAGCCGCAGACGAACCACCACAGCGCCGCGGTCTTGATCGAGAAGTAGCCGTTGGAGACCAGCAGGCTCAGCGCGAACGCCAGGATCGCCAGGTGCTTGAACACCTGCCCTTCCCGGCCCGGCAGGATCATCAGGAAGGAATAGGCGAGCAGGAAAACCAGCACCGCGAAGATCGACTGCGAGACGACGAAATAGGCGATGCCGCTGTCGAAGTAGCGATAGGCCGCATCGGTATCCAGGCCCAGCCACGCCGGCAGCGACAGGTGCGACATCGAATCGACGGTGAAGAAGATGCGCCCGAGCATCGTGTCCTCATAGGCGTGCACCCCCGCCGCGCCCACCAGCGCCCAGCCGCCGAGCAGCACGGCGGCGAACAGGGCGAACGCCAGCCGCTGGTCCAGCCGGCGCAGGATCGGCGCGGCCAGCAGCATCAGCACGCAGGTGCCGGCGGCCAGGCGGCCGTCGGAGGCGACGATGAGGAAGGCGGTCAGGCCGAAGCCCAGCACCTGCTTCCAGCCGCTGAGCCAGCGCCGGAAGGCCAGCAGCACGGCCATGAAGAAGATGATGTAGTTGCCCATCGTCACCGGCTCGATGAACACCGAGGAGGCGCGCGGCAGGTTGCTCGACGGCAGGAAGTTGCGCGCCCCCGGCCGGGTGGCGCTGACGAACAGGTTGCTGTCCTCGTTCCAGAAGCCCGAGGCGCTGAAGCCGCGCGCGTTGACGAAGTAGCTCTTGGGATTGACCACGTCGCCATAGGTCGTCGGCATCGCCAGTTCGAAGGCGGCGACCAGCGCGATCACCAGGGTCATGCGCACCAGCAGCCGCGGCACCGAGCCGCGATAGGCGCAGCCGAGCACCAGGAAGGCGAAGGGAATCAGCGCATCGCGCAGGAACTTGGGATCGAACTCCCACACCAGGAAAAAACGCAGCAGGTTCAACAGCACGATGAAGGCCAGGCCGCCCACCACCAGCGCGGCGCGGCGCCGGTCCAGCGACCACAGCCCGAGCACGAAGCAGGCGCCGTAGAGCGCGAACTCCACCACGTAGGTCATCGCCGGGCGCACGGTGAAGACCTTGGCATTCACCACGGCCAGCAGGAAGTTGTAGCCGATGGCCAGCAGCAGCACGCACTCGACCAGCGCGTTACGCCAGCGCAGCCGGTGCGCCAGGCGCGGCGACAATCCCGCCGCCCAGGCGGGCGGCGGCATCGACATGCCGGCATGGGAACTGACCGCCGACATCAGTAGGCGTTCTTCTGGCCGAGCACCCGCACCGCGGTAAGCACGATGATCCGCGCATCCAGCCACAGCGACCAGCGCCGGATGTAGTCCAGGTCGTACTGGATGCGCTTCTTCATCGTGCGCAGTTCCGGGGTCTCGCCGCGGAAGCCATTGACCTGCGCCCAGCCGGTGATGCCCGGCTTGACGTAGTGGCGCTGCATGTAATGGTGGATGAGCTTTTCGTAGTGCGTGTTGTGCTGCGCCGCGTGCGGGCGCGGGCCGACCACCGACATGCTGCCGCCGAGCACGTTGAACAGCTGCGGCAGCTCATCCAGGCTGGAGCGGCGCAGGAACGCGCCGAAGCGGGTGATGCGGCTGTCGTGGCGGGTGGCCTGCTGGACGTGGTCGCCGTCCTCGTGCACGCGCATGGAGCGGAACTTGTACATCGAGAACTCGCGCCCGCCCAGGCCGTGGCGACGCTGGCGGAACAGCACCGGACCGGGCGAACTGAGTTTGACGCCGATCGCGCAGGCCAGCATCACCGGCCACAACGCCAGCAGCGCGGCGGCCGCCACCACCTTGTCCTGCAGCGCCTTGGCGACGATGAAGTAGCTGTCGCGATCCACCCCGCCCTGGCGCAGGTTGATGACCGGCACGTTGCCGATGATCTCGCCGGACTGGTTGAGCATGCCGAAGTCGAACAGGTCGGGGACCAGCTTGACGTTGATCGGATAGCGGTCGAGGCCTTCCAGCAATTGCTTGATGTGGTCGCGCTCGCCCAGCGGCAGCGAGATCCAGACCTGGTCGACGTGGTTGGCCTCCAGGAAGGCGATCAAACCTTCCGGGCTGCCCAGGCACGGTAGATCTTCCTGCCGGTGCTCGGCCAGGGTGAGGTCGTAGCGGCTGCTGAAGTAACCCACCACCTGCATGCCGACCCAGGTGTTGCGCTGCAGGTACTGGTGGATCTTCATCACCGGGTGGCGCAGGCCGACCACCACCACGCGCTGGCTGTCCATGCCCAGGCTGCGCAAATGGTTGAGCAGCATGCGCAGGCCGGTGCGTGCCAGCACCAGGCTGACCAGCCCGCCGAGGAACCACAGCCCGATCCACAGGCGCGAGACACCCTGGCCGAATTGCACCACCAGTGCATGCACCGAGAACAACGCGAACACGCCACCGAAGGCGGCGCCGAGGACCAGCAGTTCCTGCCGCAGGCCGCGGCCGCGCCAGCTGCGATACAGCGGGAACAAGGCGAAACAGATCACCGCGTACAGGACGGTGGTGCCGATGGCCACGCGATAGGCGGCTGCCGGCAACCAGGTGCCATAGAGAAGGCGGTAGGCGCACAAGGCGCTGGCTACCACCACTGCCACATCGAATACACGCAAGACCAAGTCGGCCGCGGCCGAATACTTGGTCAACATTCGCGACGAACTCGACGTATATGTCGCACTGCTCAGATCGGCCAATAACATGGGATTGTCCTCCAAACCCTAAGGCGTCGCGTGCTGGGGGAACACGCTGCGCCTTCGGGCCTCGATCGCCTGCCGCATGCCTGACGGCGCCCTCCTACGCCGACCCCGGGCATGCGACAGCCCTTCTTACTCAGCGGCGCCCGTGCCGCTCATTACCCGATCCATTCTTCCCACCGCGCTCCGCCATCCGTCCTCGCCACCTAACTACTCCGCTTTACGAAAACTAGCCCATCGCGCCATCGCGACCCTGAATCACCTGTCACCAAGGTGACCGCGCCACACTGCCCGGGCGGTCACGCGCCGGCCAGTTCATCGGCGGGATCGCGTAGCAGGAACCGCAGCAACGCCACCGCCACGCCGATGAACAGGCCGAACACCAACGCCAGCGCCAGGTTCAGCGGCAGCTTGGGCATGAACGGGCTGCCAGGCACGTCGGCACCATCAACAATGGACACGTTGTTGTTGCCGACATTGCCGGCCACGCCGATCTCCTTGTAACGCTGCAGCAATGCGTCGTAGAGCTGGCGATTGGTGTCGGCTTCGCGCTTGAGCAGGTTGTAGCGGATGCTGCGCGACTGCAGGTCGATCTCGTCGCCCTTGAGCCCGGCGATGCGCTCGTTCATCAACTGCTCTTGCTGGCTGTCGGCCTCGTACTGCGCCTTCAGCGCCTGGCGGATGTTGAGCACCTCACCATTGATCTGCTTCTGTACCTCGTTGGCCTGCGCCTTGAGCCGCAGCATCTCCGGATAGTCCGGCTTGAAGGTGGACAGCTTCTGCTGGTACTCGGCATTGATCCGCACCTGTTCGGTGCGCAGCTGCTGGATCAGCGGGCTGGAAACCACTTGCGGCAGGCCCATGCCGTTGCCATGGCTGGCCTGGCGCCAGGCGGTTTCCGAGCGGATCCGCTGGCTCTGCGCCGCGGCCAGCAAGGCATTGAGCTCACTCAGGTTCTGCGCCGGCAGCGAGGGCTTGTCCTCGCCGACCGGCACGATCATCTCCTGGCCGGAATATTCCACCAGTTTGCGTTCGGAGTCCTCGACCCGGTCACGCAACGACTGCAGCCGTTCGGACAGGTACTTGGTCGCAAACGATGATGCCTGCAGCCGGCGCTGCTGGTTGCTGACGATGAATACCCGCGGGTAGGCATTGGCCACCTTGGCGGCCACGCGCGGGTCGGGCGAATTGAAGTTGACCCGCACCAGCCGCGAATTGCGGATCGGCTCGATCTCCAGGCCGTCGATCAACGCCGCCACCAGCGCGCGCTCGATCGCCGCCTGCCGCTCCGGCGCCTGCTTGCCGCTCTCCGGATGGGTGCTGTCGAACTTGGCGCCGGCCTTGTCCACGGTCTCGCGGAAATACGGATCATGGGCCAGGTCGGCCTCGCGCACGACCTGGCGGGCCAGCGAACGGCTCTGCAGCAATTCGTACTGGGTCTCGTAGAAGTCGCGATCCTGCGGCGATTCGGCCGGCATCAGGTTCTCGACGTTGACCACGTTCAGGGCCTCGCGTTCGATCTGCAAGGTGCTGGTGGCGCGGTAGCTGGGAGTGATCAGGAAGGTCACCACCAGCGCCACCAGCACGATGGCCGCGGTGATGCCGAGGATCAGCCAGCGTTGCGCGAGCAGCGCGCGCCAGTAGTCGCGCAGGCTCAGTTCGGGATGGGCGTGCAGCGCGTGATGCATGGGCGTGGGGGTCTGCTGGGTCATCGGTAGGCCCGCCACACCATGACGAACGGGGTCAGTTCGAGCGCAGTGCGCAGCAACAGGCGGGCATCGGAGCGATACACCACCACGACATCGCCGCCGTAGATTTCCGGATCCGGCGCGCGCCCATGCTCGATGTCGCCGAGATCGAAGCGCGCGACCATCTTCTGGCTCTGCACGGTGCGGAAGACGATGATGTTGCCGCGGCTGGCGACGTTGTTGACGCCCTTGGCCTGGGCCAACGCCTGCTGCAGGGTGAGATTGGCGCCGATGATCGGATAGATGCCGGGCTCGTCGACCGCGCCGGTGACGGTGACGCGGCGGCCATTGGCCTCCTGCACGAATACCGAGACCTGCGGGTCCTGCAGGTAGGTCTGGCGGAAACGGGCGGCGACTTCACGCTCGAATTCAGCCACGCCCTTGCCGGCCGCCGGCAGCGAACCGATCAACGGCAGCGAGACCAGGCCGTCGTTGTCCACGCGCACCTGCCGCTCCAGGTCGTCGACCTGGAATACCTTGACCAGAAGCACATCCCCAGGCGAGAGCCGATACTCCGGCTGCACCGTGGCCAGGGCCAACGGGTCGGGTTGGGGCAGCTCCCTCGCCATGTGTGACGTACCGCTACATGCCGCCAGCAACATCAGGGCCAGCGACAGAAGCATCCGTATTCCGCTGCGACTTCCGTGGGAATAGCTCATGCGTCGTTATCACCGCCTCTTGGAATTTCGGGACGACCTCGCCCACTCCGGCCGCAATGCGACCAGGCAACGGTGAACCGAGGTATTGGACTTGCCTTGCCTACCGATGCCGCGCATCGGTCAACCACAAACTTGCGACGAACCGTTTGGAGCAAAGCGTGTTGCGATGCACTATGGCATAGAAAACGATTCCGGCAATCCCTTCGCGCCAAAAAAATGACGCGCCGTGGAGGTTGGGTTCAAGTTCGTCTGCAACGCTTTCACATGCGCTGCACACGCATCGGAAATTTGCGCGACGTCATGCGTTTTATGCGTGATCGCGGTCACGCCATTCCAGCATGCGCTGCAGCTATTCCTCGAACGGACGCATCGCCTGCGAACGCTGCATGCGTTGCGCGATCTTCACGCCGCATCGACATGTGGCGCGCGCCGGCTAGCGCCGACGTTCCGCTTCGGCATCGGTAGGAATGAGCCCGGCCTGCTCCAGCATCGCCTGCAGGCGCCCACGCACGTGTTCGGCATCCTCCGGTCCGGCGGCCTGGCGTATGCGCTCGGCTTCGGCCTGGAAGGCCAGGAAATCGAAATCCGCGTCCTCGTCGGTACACAGTTGCGGCAATTGGTCCTGCAGCGTGTCCAGGCATTGGTCCAGCTCGGTTCGGCTCAGCATGGCGATGGTCGCTTCGAAAACCCGAAACCTTGCCCCTGGACCGTCAAATCCGTGCGAAGGAATGCGCGTCAACCGTGATGGGACGATCCCCAATTCTCGTCGTCGGGGGCATGCGAGGCACCGACGCCACCCCCACCGCCGCCCATGCCGCCACCACCGCCACCACCACCACCGCCGCCGCGCTTGCCCTCGCCGCCTTCCTTGCCGCGTGCGTTGCCGCTGATACGGGTCGGACCTTGCGCCGGCACCTGCCAGGTGGCGGGGATCGGCGCCAGGTCGAGGGCCTGGCGAATGAAGTCGCGCAGGGACACCACCAATGCGGCGGTTTCGACCGGCCGGCCGGCGACCATCTCGCCGGCGGCGCGCACGGCCAGGCGCACCTGCTCCTCGGTACCGAGCAGGATGATGTCCGACAGCGCGCCTTCGACCGCATCGCGGATGCGCCGGCGACGGTCCGACGGATTCGTGCCGTCGCCAAGCTCGGCTTCCGCGCTGGCCTCGACCTGGCGCGCCCGCAGTTCGCGCAGATGCGCTGGGTCCACGGTCAGCTCGCCGGTGAACGAACCACCGAGCACCTTGTAGGCGGCGATCAACGTGCGCAGCCGCTCGTTGATCTGGCGGTTCTCGCGTTCGCGCCGGCGCTGCAGCGTCTGCATGAAGGCCAGGCGGATGCCCACCGCGATCACCGAGACCAGCACCAGTCCCAGCAAGGTGCTAATCATCGTGCTCCAGCTACTGAAATCCAGCAGGTTGCGCATTCGCTACTCCGGTAGGCGGGCTCAGGCGACCTGGCGCATCGCCGCGTTGGTGGTGACGACATCGCCGATCTTGGCATCGACGATCAGCGACAGCGCGCGGCGCTTGACCGCCGCCATGCCCGCCACCGCCCCCGACACCACGCGCACAGCATATTCGCGCGCATTGGCATCCACCGCCGTGGCCATGACGCAGGAATCGGCGGTCATGCCGGCCAGGTACACGCGTTCCACCGCCAGTTTCGCCAGCAACACCGGCAACGCCGTGGCCAGGAAGGCCGAATGCTTGGGCTTGAGGATGAAGTAATCCTCAGGGCTCGGCGGGATCAGGTCGACCACCGCCTTGCCGATCCCGCCCGAGGCGCGCGCCAGCGCCACCAACTCGTTGAAATCGGCACGCCAGTTGGCGAAGTTGTCGTTGGCGTAGATCACCGGGTAGCCGCGGCGATGGAAGTGCTCGCGCAGGCGCCGGATGTCCCTGGCTGCGGCCATCACGCTGGCGCGCAGTGCCGCCGCCTCGGGGAAGTCGAAGGCACTGACCATGTCGATGATGAGAAGCGCGGGACGCATGCGGCGGATCCTCCTGCGGCGAGCATGCGGGGACAGCTGTGTAGCCGCTGCATAGGCCCGGGAAGATAGGCCAGGGAAAACTCAATAGGTGATCGTCACGACGAGCGAATCGCTGTAGTGGCCGGGAAAGGTTTGCCGGCGCGGGAACACGCGCCCATAGACGACGTGCTCCAGCCCCTCGCTGCCGGCACTGCCGGAGGCGGTGAAGGTGCTGGCGGTCCCGTCGCCCCAGGGCAGTTGCCTGGTCGGGTCCACGTAGACCTGGTATTCCAGCCGGTTCTCGCCGCTGGTCATTTCCCGGTAGCCCGTGCTGCCCGCCGGTGCCGGACCGATCGAGACCTCGTAACTGGTCGTCTGCGGGCAGCTGACGCTGACGCGGCCGATGCCGTCCACGGGCGCGGGGCTCAAGGTGCCGATGCTGCCGAAGATCAATGGCGTGGCGGTCACGGTGCAGGCGCCGGCCGCCGCGGGCCAGCACGCCGCGGCAACGAGCCAGGCCAACGGGGAACGGTGGTCATTGCGCATCGTGGGCCTCGCATTTCAGTGTTTGCAGGGAAACCTCGGCGGAGGCGGTCGCCGCGACCGCCGAACACGCGCCATCGCGCCACCGCGCTTCGATCCTTTCGGCCGCGGCTCCTCCTTCCAGGGCCACCATACCGTCGTGGCCGACGACCGTGGACGTATTGCCCGGGCTGATCACCGCCACGGCCCCCAGCGGCACCACCGTGCCATCGCCGCGGACCAGGCGGAAACTCTGGAACTGTTCGCGGTGGGCACCGAAGTCCACGCGCATCAACTCGCCGCGGTTCGGCACCAGTTCCTCCCACTGCTTGCCCAGCGCGGTGGTGAGCGCCAGGTCGTCGGCGTCGAGGTCCAGCCGGTTGCGCTGGTACGGGCGCAGTCCCGGAACCAGCGCCACGCCGGCTTCGTTGGTGATGGCGGCGAGCTGGTGGTCGCGATAGATGCGCACGCCCGGGTCGGGAAGGCGGACCAGCGCGTAACTGTCGCTGCTGTCCGAACTCAGGAATACGCCGTCGCTGGTCGCGATGAGGGCGCCGCCGGCGCCGAGCGAAGCAATCCAGCCCGACCCCGAATAGAGCCCGCGCGTGCTGAGCCGTACCGGCATCGCGCGATACTCGGCGCCGAAGCTCAGCTGGTCCTCTCCACGCAACTGCTGGTAACCCACCTGGTAGTCGTAGCCAAGCCCGCCGCCCGGGTTGCGCTGGAACGTGACGCCGCCCTGCTGGCTGGACGGACTCGCCCACGCGGACAGCGTATCCAGCGGCGACAGCGGCACGCTGTAGGTCAACACCACCACGGTGCTGTCATCGCCGTCGATGTCCTTGAACGCGGTCAAGCCGAGGAAGCTGCGGCGGAAGGCGACATTGACGGCGGCCGTGGCATGGTGGCTGCGCGCGTTGTCGTATTCGGTGCGGGAAAGCACGCCGGCCGACGCCGACAGGCGGCCGAACCGCACACCCGATTGCACCTGCATTTCATCGCGGGGCGGGCGCAGCCGGGGCGAGATCCGGCCCAGGTCATCCTGCAGGTAGGCGAGCGAGGTGAAAGAAGGCTGGCGCTCGGCATAGCGCGCGCCGAAGTTCCAGCGCGAAGCGCGATAGGTATAGGCCACGCTGCCGGCCCAGCCACCGGCGCCATCGGCCTGGCTCCTGGCGGCGGCAAGCTCGACGATGCCGATGTTGCCCACCTTCATGCGCCCACTGGCGCCGAGCAGCGCATGCTCGGCGCTCACTTCGCCATCCAGGCCGAAGGTGAATCCATTGGTCACGCCAGTGCGCCATTCCGTCTTGGCGAACGGCGTCTCGTAGCGATCGTCTTCCGCGCCGAAGTCCTGCCGGAGCAGACCGGCATCCAGGCTCCATTCGTCCAGCCCCGGCCGCAGCAGTGCCGGGTCGAAGTAGAACGGGGTATTGAAGGCCTGCTGCACGCCATCGGCGGCGGTGATCAAGGTACGGATCAGCCCGCGGCCAGCCACCGGATTCAGGCCGTCCACCAGATATTCGCCAGCAGGCAGTTGTGTCTGCAAGGCCAGGTGCTGGCGAACCCAGACGTCCAGTCGCGCCGCATCGTCCACGCTGCCCTGGACCGACAACAGCGGATAGGTCGGAACCCCCGGCTGCAGGGCACGATTGGTTCCCACGTGAAGGCCGGCAAAGCGCACCGGCGCGGTCAACGCGCCGCCCGCGCTGAACGCATCTCCCAGGGTCAGGGAAGCCGGGCGATCGGGCCAGTCGACGCCGCAATAGCTGGCGATCCGCAACGGCCGTTCGCCGCTGCTGGCGAAATGGCTGCTGGTGCACTGGATACGCCCCCAGGCCAGGCCGGCATCGAGCCAACCGGTCGCGTAGTCCTGGCCGCCGCTCACCCGGGTGCTGTTGAGGTCATAGGAAATCGTCGCCACCAGCGGCGTCGCGCGGGCGGTTGCCGGCACGGGCGTTGCGGCGCCGTAGGCCAGCAGATGGGTACGCTGCAGCTGCGCCGGCGTGGCGTCGATGTGCAGCACGCCGGCCTCGGCATCGAGCCGGTAGGGGGCGGCCAGCGCGATCCATTCCGGGTCCTGGCCCTGGCCGCCTTCCGGCACGCGCAGGCGAAGCGCCTGGGTGGTTTCCCGGTCCAGGAGCAATGTGTCGCCCGCGCGTTGCACGACCCTGGGAGCGGACAGCTTCTGGCCATCGAGGAAAATATCGACGATCAGCGGCTCCGGCGCCGTGTCCGCCGTGGACGCCGTGCTCGCTGGTTCGGCTACCGTTACCGTGCCCTTGGCCTCGTCGAGGACCAGGCCAGGCACCTCGGACAAGGGTAGGAACAACTCGCCCTGGTGCGTACGCGTCGCGCCGCGCGGCGGCACGATCCCGAGCATGAGCAGGTCGAGCCGGCGTATCCAGTGCGCGTCCTCCTCGGTCAGCACCAGGACGGTCAGCCCGTGGCTACGGCGCTCCGGCACGGCGGGATACCAGTGTTCGCCTGGCGCCGCCTCCGCCCGCCCGGCCGCCAAGGCGGCAAACAGCACGGGCCAGCACGCCGATGATGTCCAGCGACCGAACACTCACTCCACCAGGACGGTCCACTTCGCGTCGTCCGCGCCCAGTTGGATTTCCAACGTCTCGCCAGTCGACACCTGATAGTCCCCGGGCAGCGTCCACTGCTTCCGGCCGCCCGGCAGGATGTACTTCGGCGTTGTGCGTTCCGACAACACGCTGCCGGCACGCGATATCTTCTGCGAGGCGAGGCGCGCGTGCAGCGTTCCGGTATTGGCGACGTCCAGCACCAGGCGGCCATCGCTGGCACGACGCAGGTGCGGCGCCAGCGCCGGCTTTCCGGCCGCGCCGAAGAACAGCGGCACGTTCTGCTCGACCAGCGTGGTCACGCCCAGGCCGCTGTCCGTGGAAGGGGGCGGCAGCTCGCGGAAGCGGACGCGGTAAGCGCGTTCGCCGCTGGGATTGGCCGCGCGCGATTGCTCCGCCAAGCGGACCAGGCGCGTCTGCCCGGGCAACAACTCCAGGCGGCGCGGCGAAATCACCAGGGCATCGGCAGCGACGAAATGGTCATCGCCGTCCTGTTGCGACCAGGCCACCGCATCGACCTGCACGGTCACCGGCTCCGCGCCGCGATTGGCCAATTCGAAGGAGGCGACTTTCGCCCCGGGAGGCAATGCCAACAGCGTCGGCGACACCAGGAACCCTCCGGCGGATGCCACCGGAGGGATCAAGGCCAGCAACATCACCAGGATCGGCGCCGCGCGCCGCAGCGACATGAGCGCCGACGGCAACATCAGTAGGTCACCGTGACCGCAATGGTGTCGGTGTAATGACCGACCTTCGCGGTCGTCTGCCCGGCGACGATCTGCCCGTACACCGTGTGGGTCTGCTCGGTACCGTTGCCGAGCGCGGCCACCGTGTCGGACTCGGCGGTTTCGCCCCAGTTGGTCTCGCGCTCGGTGTCGCTGTAGAGCGCATAGGCCAGCGTGTCGCTGCCGGCATCGATGGTCATCTTGCGATCCAGAACGGTGGCGCCATCGCCGAGCCCGGCATCCAGCGCGATCTCGTAATCGGTGCCACTGGAGCAGGTGACGGCGATCGTGCTGCTGCCGTTGATCGGCGTGCCCGCGTCGAGCGGGTTCATCGCGCCGAACACCAGCGGCGTGGCAGTGACGTCGCAGGCCGCCGATACATCGGCCTGGACCTGGAACGTGGTGTTGTCCGCCGCCTGGGCGGCGAAACAGGACAGCGAAGCCGCCATTGCGGCGAACAGGATGCGACTCTTCATTGGTTTTCCCCTTGCAGATGATTGAAGTGCGCGGTCCGGACCGACTTCCCGCACGGCCACGCGCAGGGGGAATATTGAAGATAAGTGACGCGCGTTCCAACACTTGTCGAAGGAAATTTCCGGATATGCGACGCACGTCCGAGAAGGCCAAATAATTGACGTGTAGGGATTTTCAGAAGCCTGGAAGCGAAACTAGTCAGGCACATACGACGCAATCGTCGGTGAATAAGTGACGCAGTTCCTGCGCGCTCGCCTGATCTGCCGGATCGCGCGTGCGCAGTGCGTAATGAATGGCCGTTCGAGGGTGAATCCACGTTTGCGGCAGCGGTATTTCACGCCAAATATCCGTCACCCACCCGCCGCACATGGCCGGAAGCCAGGCAACAAAAAACCCCGGAAGCCGGGGTTTCTTGGATTCTCCAGGATATTCCCGGATGTCGATTTGGTCGGGGTAGCCGGATTCGAACCGACGACCACCAGTCCCCCAGACTGGTGCGCTACCAGGCTGCGCTATACCCCGAGAGGTGATGCCCCGCCTTGCGGCGGCCCGCGATTATAACGGCTTTTGCACGGTGTTGTCGCTTGCCGTCAGCGCCGCAGCAACTGCAGGACTTCTTCCAGCTCCATCCGCACCTGCTTGACGATCTGGTTGCTCAGCGCCGATTCCTCGCGGGCGCCGGCGCTGTCCAGGCGCAAACGCGCCCCGCCGATGGTGTAGCCCTGTTCGTACAGCAGGCCGCGGATCTGCCGCACCATCAGCACGTCGTGGCGCTGGTAGTAGCGGCGGTTGCCGCGGCGCTTGACCGGTTCCAGGCTGGGGAACTCGGTTTCCCAGTAACGCAGCACGTGCGGCTTGACGTCGCACAGCTCGCTGACTTCACCGATGGTGAAATAGCGCTTGGCCGGTATCGGCGGAAGTTCTCGGTTACTGCCCGGATCCAGCATAGGTCTCCACCCGTTCCTTGAGCTTCTGGCCTGGACGGAAAGTCACCACCGTCCGAGCGGAAATCGGAATCTCCTCGCCGGTCTTGGGGTTGCGACCGGGCCTCTGGTTCTTGCGTCGCAGGTCGAAATTGCCGAAACCCGACAGCTTCACCTGGCGTCCCTGCTGCAGCGCATCGCGGAGCACGTCGAAGAACGCGTCGACGAACTCCTTCGCCTCGCGCTTGTTCAGGCCGACTTCGTCGAACAGGCGTTCGGCCATTTCCGCTTTGGTCAAAGCCATCGCACTTCCCCCTGATTACTGCTCAACTCCGGATCCGGGCGCGATGGTCGCGCTCGACCGCGGCAACCGCGTCGGCCACTACCGCCTCCACGTCCCGATCCGTGAGGGTGCGCGAGTTATCCTGCAAAATCAAGCCCATAGCCAGACTCTTGAAGCCACCTTCGACCCCCGGCCCGACGTAGCGGTCGAACAGCTGGATCTCGCGCAGCAGCGGGCCGATGCTGGCGCGCACGGTGGCGGCCAACGCGCTCCAGGCGACCTGTTCGGGCACCAGGAAGGCCAGGTCGCGGCGCACCGAGGGGAAGCGCGACAGCTCGCCGGCGCGCGGCAAGGCCCGCGCGGCCAGCGGCGCCAGCGCCAGTTCGAAGGCGAACACCTCGACGTCGATCTCCAGCGCCTTGGCCAGCGCCGGGTGCAGCTGGCCGATCCAGCCGATGCACTGGCCATCGCGGTAAACGTCGGCCGAACGCCCCGGGTGGCCGTGCGGCCGGGTCGAGGCGCGGTATTCGAACTCGGCACCGCTGGCGGCGGCCAGCGAGGCCAAGTCGCCCTTGAGGTCGTGGAAATCGACCTTGCGCGCGCCCTCGCCCCACTGCAGCGCCAGCGCGTCGCCGCAGACCGCCGCGGCGATCTGCTGGGTCTCGATCGGCGCGGCGCCTGCTTCGGCGGCCGCGGCAAACGTCTTGCCCAGTTCGAACAGGCGCACGCGGCCAACCTGGCGCGCCACATTGCGGCCGAGCGCGGCCACCAGCCCCGGCAGCAGCGCCGGGCGCATCACCGCCAGTTCGGCGCTGAGCGGATTGGCCAGGGCCACCAGGCCGTCCTGCAGCTGCCACTTCTGCAGCAGGGCGTCTTCGACGAAGGCGTAGTTGATGGTTTCCTGCAGGTCGCGGCTGACCAGATGGGCGCGCGCGGCGGCCTCTTCCAGCACCGTCTCGGTCGGCATCGCGATGCGGCTTGCGCCGCCCGGCAACGTGGTCGGGATGCGGTCGTAGCCGTGGATGCGCGCCAGTTCCTCGATCAGATCTTCTTCGATGGCGATATCGAAACGGCGCGTGGGCGCGGTGACCTGCCAGCCGTCGGCGGCGGCTTCGACCTGCATGCCCAGCGCACGCAGGATGCGCTCGATCTCGGCATCGGCGATCTGCAGGCCGAGCACGCGCGCCACGCGGGCGCGGCGCAGGGCGATGCGGGCGGCAACCGGCAGGTGCTCGGCCAGATCGACCTGGGTCACCGGGCCGGGCGTGCCGCCGGCCAGGTCCAGCACCAGCCGGGTCGCCAGTTCGATCGCCCGTGGCGGCAGCTGCGGGTCCACACCACGCTCGAAGCGGTGGCCGGCGTCGGTATGCAGGCCGAACTTGCGCCCGCGGCCCATGATCGCCGCCGGCTGGAAATGCGCCGCTTCGAGGAAGACGTTGCGGGTGGCGTCGGTCACGCGGGTGTCGAAGCCGCCCATCAGGCCGGCCAGGCCGACCGGGCGGTCGGCGTCGGTGATGACCAGGAAGCTGTCGTCCAGGGCAACGTCGCGGCCGTCGAGCAGCTTCAGGCTTTCGCCAGCGCGCGAACGGCGCGCGGCGACCGGGCCCTGCAGCGTATCCAGGTCGTAGGCATGCATCGGCTGGCCCAGCTCGAGCATGACGTACTGGGTGATGTCGACCAGCAACGAGACCGGGCGCACGCCGCTGCGGCGCAGGCGCTCGGCCATCCACACCGGAGTGCGCGCGGCCGGGTCGATGCCTTCGATCACGCGGCCGCAGAAACGCGGCGCCTCGGCACCGGCCTGCAGCTCGACGGCCAACGTGCGCGCCGAAACGGCCGGCACCGCCGCGATCTCCATCGCCACCACTTCGCTGCCGCAGGCCGCGGCCACGTCGTAGGCGATGCCGCGCACGCTGAAGCAGTCGGCGCGGTTCGGGGTCAGCTTGATCTCGATGCTGGCGTCGGGCAGGCCAAGGTAATCGGCCAGCGGCTGGCCCACCGGCGCATCGTCCGGCAGCTCGAACAGGCCGGAGGCATCGCTGTCCAGCCCCAGTTCCTTGGCCGAGCACAGCATGCCGTTGGATTCCACGCCGCGCAGCTTGGCCGGCTTGATCTTCAGCTCGCCGATCTGCGCACCCACCAGCGCCAGTGGCGCGACCAGGCCCGGGCGCGCGTTGGGCGCGCCGCAGACGATCTGCAGCAGCCCGCCGGTGCCGGCATCGACCTGGCAGACCTGCAGGCGATCGGCTTCGGGGTGCCGCACCGCCTCGACGATGCGCGCCACCACCACCTGCGCCAGCGCGCCGCCTAGCGGCGTGACTTCCTCGACCTCCAGGCCGATCGCGGTCAAGGTGGCGGCCAACGCCTCGCGGTCGGCATCGGTCGGGACGTGGCTGCGCAACCAGTTTTCAGAGAATTTCATGGGAAGCCGGAACCAGGATTCGAAGGGAAGGTCGTGCGCTCAGGCGAACTGGCGCAGGAAGCGCACGTCGTTCTCGAAGAACGCGCGCAAATCGTTGACCCCGTAGCGCAGCATCGCGAAACGCTCCACGCCCAGGCCGAAGGCGAAACCGGTGTAGCGCTCCGGATCGATGCCGACATTGCGCAGCACGTTCGGGTGGACCATGCCGCAGCCGAGCACTTCCAGCCAGCGCGTGCTGCCGTCCGGCTGCTGCCAGGCGATGTCCACTTCCGCGCCGGGTTCGACGAAGGGGAAATAGCTCGGGCGGAAACGCATCTCGAAATCGCGCTCGAAGAACGCGCGCACGAATTCGGCCAGGGTGCCCTTGAGGTCGGCGAAGGTCGAATGCTCGTCGACCAGCAGGCCTTCGACCTGGTGGAACATCGGCGAGTGGGTCTGGTCGCTGTCGCTGCGGTAGACCTTGCCGGCGGCGATCATGCGCAGCGGCGGCGGGTGCTCACCCATATAGCGCACCTGCACGCCCGAGGTATGCGTGCGCAGCAGGCGGCCGTCGCCGAAGTAGAAGGTGTCGTGCATGGCGCGCGCCGGGTGGTGCGGCGGGAAATTCAGCGCCTCGAAGTTGTGCCAGTCGTCCTCGATCTCCGGGCCGTCGGCCAGCTCATAGCCGAGCCGGGCAAAGATGCCGGTGATCCGTTCCAGGGTCCGGCTGACCGGATGCAGGCCGCCGCGCTCCTCGCGCCGGCCCGGCAGGGTGACGTCGATGCGCTCGCCGGCCAGGCGCGCGTCGAGCGCCGCGGCGTCGAGCACCTGGCGGCGCTGCGCCAGCGCAGCGGACACCGCGTCGCGGGCCAGATTGATCGCCTCGCCGGCGGCCTTGCGCTGCTCGGCCGGCAGCACGCCGAGCTGCTTGAGCTGGGCGGTGATGCTGCCGCTCTTGCCCAGCAGGGCCACGCGCAGGTGTTCCAGTTGCTCGGGCGCCTGGGCCGCGGCGATATCCGCCAGCGCCTGTCCGGTCAGGGTTTCGATCTCGCTCATGGGCTGTGCAATGTCCCGCTGTCTTCGGTGGCCGCGCTGCCTTGCGGCGTTGGCCAGCTCGCGCCGGCACAAAAAAAATGGGGAAGGACTCGCGCCCTTCCCCATGCATGTGTCCTTTCCTGGACGCCCGCGCGATGCGCAGGCGACCGGGACGACTTATGCCGCCAGTGCGCCCTTTGCCTTTTCAGCCAGCGCCGCAAAACCCGCCGCGTCGTGCACGGCGATGTCTGCCAGCACCTTGCGGTCCAGGGTGATGCCAGCCTTCAGCAGGCCGTTCATGAAACGGCTGTAGCTCAGGCCGTTGATGCGGGCAGCCGCGTTGATGCGGGTGATCCACAGCGAACGGAAATTGCGCTTCTTCTGCTTGCGGCCGATGTAGGCGTACTGCTGTGCCTTGATGACCGCCTGCTTGGCGACGCGGAAGACCTTGCGACGGGCGTTGTAGTAGCCCTTCGCGAGAGTCAGGATTTTCTTGTGCCGACGACGCGCCTGCACGCCACGCTTAACTCGTGCCATTGTTCAGTCCTCAGAGGTAGGGAAGCATGCGGTCCAGACGGCCCGCGTCCTCGGCACGAACATGGTTCGTCTGCCGCAGGTTGCGCTTCCGCTTGGTCGCCTTCTTGGTGAGGATGTGGCTACGGTTGGCATGGCCAGCCTTGTACTTGCCGGAAGCGGTCTTGCGGAAACGCTTGGCCGCCGCCCGGTTGGTCTTGATCTTGGGCATTGCTATGTCCTTGATGATGTTTTGTCACTGACCAGGGCGGTGGCCTGCGCCACGCTTTCCGTCCATGCCCTCGCCTGCTTGTAAGCTCTTGATTCCAATGGAACAACAGCCTGTCCTGTCACCGCTTGCACGGCATCCCCAACGAATCGGGCCGGCCATTATGCCTGCCCGGGGAATGTCTTGCAAATCAGCGGGTTCTGGCGGGGGCGCCGCCCATCGGGCGGTCCCGCCTGGCCGACGGCGCGGGCCGCCGGCCGGATGCCGTCAGGTCTTCTTCTTCGGCGCGATCATCATGACCATCTGCCGGCCTTCCAGGCGCGGACGCGATTCGATCACGATGTCTTCGCCGAGATCGGCCTCGATCCGCGCGGCCATCTCACGGCCGAGCTCCTGGTGGCTCATCTCGCGGCCACGGAAGCGGATGTTGACCTTGACCTTGTCGCCTTCTTCCAGGAAGCGGCGCATGTTGCGCAGCTTGATCTGGTAGTCGCCCTCATCCGTGACCGGACGGAACTTCAGCTCCTTGATCTCGACCTGCTTGGTCTTCTTCTTGGCCTCGTTGGCCTTCTTCTGCTGCTCGAACTTGAACTTGCCGAAGTCCATGATCTTGCAGACCGGCGGGTCGGCCTGGGGCTGGATCTCGACCAGGTCGAGCCCTTCCTCTTCCGCCTTCGCCAGCGCCTCGTCGCGCGACAACACGCCGATCATTTCACCATCGCTGCCGATCACGCGGACGCGCGGCACGCGGATTTCATGATTTCTGCGGTTCTGTTTGTTGTCAGTTGTACTGATGTTGCAATCTCCCAGGGGAATCGAACCGGCGCTTCCGGATCATCCAGGCGGCCGGGGTTTGGCTTACGCGGCGTGTTCGGCGCGCAGGCGTTCGGCGAAGGCTTCCAGGGACATCGTGCCCAAATCCTCGCCCGAACGGGTGCGTACCGCAACGGCACCGTTTTCCTTCTCGCGATCGCCCACCACCAGCAGGTAGGGGACGCGTTGCAACGTATGCTCGCGAATCTTATAGCCGATCTTCTCGTTCCGCAAATCGGCCTGCACCCGGAATCCTTGATTTGCAAGGATTTTCCGCACCGACTCGACGTATTCAGCCTGGGCGTCAGTGATATTGGCCACCACCACCTGGACCGGCGCCAGCCAGGCCGGGAACGAACCGGCATGGTGCTCGATCAGGATGCCCAGGAAGCGCTCCATCGAGCCGACGATGGCCCGGTGCAGCATCACCGGGTGCTTTTTCTGACTGTTTTCATCGACATACTCGGCACCCAGGCGGCCGGGCATCATGAAATCGACCTGCATCGTGCCCAGCTGCCAGGTCCGGCCGATGGCGTCCTTGAGGTGGTACTCGATCTTCGGGCCGTAGAAGGCGCCCTCGCCCGGCAACTCCTGCCACTCTACTCCGCAATGCGCCAGCGCGGCGCGCAGCGCGCCTTCGGCCTTGTCCCAGGTGGCGTCGTCGCCCAGGCGCTTTTCCGGGCGCAGGGCGATCTTGATCTGGATGTCCTCGAAGCCGAAGGCCTGGTAGACCGCCAGCGCCTGCTGGTGGAACGCGGTCACTTCGGACTCGATCTGGCCCTCGGTGCAGAAGATGTGGCCATCGTCCTGGGTGAAGCCGCGCACGCGCAGGATGCCGTGCAGCGCGCCGGAGGGCTCGTTGCGGTGGCACGAACCGAACTCGCCGTAGCGGATCGGCAGGTCGCGGTAGCTGTGCAGGCCCTGGTTGAACACCTGCACATGGCCCGGGCAGTTCATCGGCTTGACCGCGTAGGTGCGCTTCTCCGACTCGGTGAAGAACATGTTCTCCTGGTAGTTGTCCCAGTGGCCGGACTTCTGCCACAGCGACACGTCCAGGATCTGCGGGCAGCGCACCTCGCCGTAACCGCTGTCGCGGTAGACCTTGCGCATGTACTGCTCGACCACCTGCCAGATCGACCAGCCCTTCGGATGCCAGAACACCAGGCCCGGGGCTTCTTCCTGCAGGTGGAACAGGT
>Ga0160470_100104_pt1 | contig 97950 bp, 67 predicted proteins | sample HID1973I_E11MG_FD_108214 | JGI IMG/M metagenome (GOLD analysis project Ga0160470, IMG submission 108214) | Enriched mosquito-associated microbial communities from UW Madison campus, WI, USA - HID1973I_E11 MG | ecosystem: Host-associated > Arthropoda: Insects > Digestive system > Unclassified ... | reverse complement strand
TGTGCAGGCTGCCGTTGACGTTAGGCGGCGGGATCATGATGGTGTAGGACTCGCCCGCGCCTTGCGGGACGAAGTAATTCTCTGACTCCCAGGTGTTGTACCAGGAAGCTTCAATGGCGTGCGGCTGGTAGGTCTTATCCATGCGCGGCGGGACCCTATTGGCATTTATTCAGGAAAAGCCGGCAAGTATAGCGGGGCATGGGGCGCAGGGCGAGCGGGGGCGGACTGTGGCGAGGGGATAAATCCCCTCACCACAGAGGGGATTGAGGGTCATTCGTACTGACTGAGCAACCTTTCCATCCGCGCGGCGAGCCGGCGTTTGATTTCGGTTTCGATATGCGGAGCGAAGTCATCGATCACGTCTTGCATGATCAGCATGGCGGCGGCGCGCAGTTCGCCGTCCAGATGCAGCAAGGCGTCGGGGCCTTTGTCCGCAGCAGGTGCTGCCGGGGCGGGGGAGGGCTCGGCGGCAGGCGGCGCGGTGTCGACGGCCTCGAACAACATCGGAATCTGTTCCTGATCCTCGTCCTCGACCGTGTCGGTCAAAAGCGGGGGTTGCAGGTTGTCATCGCCGAGCAGTTGGCGGATCGACTCGAGGTCGTCCAGCAGATGCGCGGACTGTTGGTGCGTTTTTGGCGTGTCCATCGGAATACTCAGAGTCGCTGTAAACGGTGGTCTTGCAGAGGATAGCCCTGTTCGCGATAGAAGCGGAAACTCTCCCGCGCGGCCTGGCGAATCGTTGGCTCTTCTACCACCACTTCCGCCACACGGGCGAACTGTTTGGCAAAGGCGGGCACTTTCAGGTCAAGGTTGACCAGCAGATCCTGGTGCTGACCGCAGTCGTCACCCAGTCCCAGCACGATCAAACCCTCCGGCTCATTTTCAGCGGGACCGTGAGGGACAAAACTTTCACCCTTGAAGGCCCAAAGGCGTGCATCAAGATCGTCGCGCTGGGCGGCATCGCTGCAATGCAGATAGATGCGGTGCCCCATGCGCCACGCTTTTTCGGTGAGCTTGCAGGCGAAATCCAGCCGCGCCGAAGGATCGGCGCTGGGCAGGATATAGAAGTCGACTTTGGTCATTGCGGTTCCTGGAATCAACTTCCGCGGAATCTGTAGGAGCGAGCTTGCTCGCGAAGGTCGTCAACGATTGCGCGGTAAACCAGGTTAATCGCAGCGATCTTGAGTTTTTCGCGAGCCAGCTCGCTCCTACAGTGGTCAGTGAGCGATATTCAGGCCTTGGCGCGATCCAGAAGATATTGGGTCAGCAGTGGAACCGGGCGGCCAGTGGCGCCTTTGTCCTTGCCGCCGCTGGTCCAGGCAGTGCCGGCGATGTCCAGGTGCGCCCAGTTCAGGTTCTTGGTGAAGCGCGACAGGAAGCAGGCGGCAGTGATGGTGCCGGCTTTCGGGCCGCCAATGTTGGCGATGTCGGCGAACGGGCTGTCCAGTTGTTCCTGGTACTCGTCGAACAACGGCAGCTGCCAGGCGCGGTCGTCGGCGGACTGGCCGGCGCTCAACAGTTGGCCAATCAGTTCGTCGTTGTTGCCCAGCAGGCCGGAGGTGTGAGCACCCAGCGCAACGACGCAAGCGCCAGTCAGGGTCGCGATGTCGATCACGGCCTGTGGCTTGAAGCGTTCGGAGTAGGTCAGGGCGTCGCACAGCACCAGACGGCCTTCGGCGTCAGTGTTGAGGATTTCCACGGTCTGGCCGCTCATGGTGGTCACGATGTCGCCAGGGCGTGCAGCGTTGCCGCTCGGCATGTTTTCGGCGCAGGCGAGGATGCACACCAGGTTGATCGGCAGTTTCAGCTCGAGCACGGCACGCAGGGTGCCGAACACGCTGGCAGCGCCGCCCATGTCGTACTTCATTTCGTCCATGCCGGCGCCTGGCTTGAGGCTGATGCCGCCGGTGTCAAACGTGATGCCTTTGCCGACCAGCGCGTATGGCTTCTCGGATTTCTTGCCACCGTTGTATTGCATGACGATCAGGCGCGGAGGCTGGGCGCTGCCCTGGCCGACGGCGTAGAACGAGCCCATGCCCAGGTCCTTGATTTTCTTCTCATCGAGGACTTCGACTTTCAGGCTTTTGAATTCCTTACCCAGGTTCTTCGCCTGTTCACCGAGGAACGTCGGGTGGCAGATGTTCGGCGGCAGGTTGCCCAGGTTACGGGTGAACGCCATTCCATTGGCAATCGCGGTAGCGTGGGCCACGGCTCGTTCGACTTCAGCCTGGGCTGCCTTGATGGTCACCAGAGTGACTTTCTTCAGGGCGCGAGGCTCGGCTTTCTGGCTCTTGAACTGATCGAACGTATACTCGCCGTCCACCAGGGTTTCGGCCAGCAGACGGGTCTTGCCGTAGCTGTCGCGACCTTTGACCACCACTTCGTCCAGCGCAAGCACTGCATCCGTGCCACCCAGACCTTTCAGGGTGTTGAGGATGCCGGCGATCATTTTACGGAACGGGCGATCGCCCAGCTCTTCGTCCTTGCCCACGCCGACCAGCAATACGCGCTCGGCTTTGAGGTTCGGCAGGCTGTGCAGCAGCAGGCTCTGGCCGACTTTACCGGCCAGGTCGCCGCGCTTGAGGACAGCGCTGATTGCGCCGCCGCTCAATTCGTCGAGTTGCTTGGCAACGGCGCCAAGTTTGCGGCCTTCGCTGACGGCGACGACCAGAGTGGCGGTCTTCAACGTTTCTGGGTTAACGCTTTTTACAACCAGTTCCATGTCCGGGCCCCTGAATAAATGGTCAACACGCAAGCGTATGAACTTGCTTATAAATAGAAAGACGCAAGACACGGCCTGCGACAAAGGCCGCAGTTTGAACCTCGCCTGCTGCGCCTGACAACCCTCGGTCATACGATTGTGGGCGCACGCCTGCTCGCAAGGAACCCGAGCCCGCCACGGGGTGTCAGACTTCCCGCTGCAGGTAGGCGACGATCCTCGGATCGCCGCCCGGAGCAGGCTTGCTTCTGCGCCCTGCGCGCCAATGCATTGCGCAGTGACAGGCGCGCACAATCACAGGATAATGCGCCATCTTTTCGGCGGCCCTGCCTTGCGGTCCGCCTGATATGTTTGCTTGTTTGGCCGCCTTCGCCTGACAACCCTGGAGTGTCTGGTTTGATTGTCTTTCGTTACCTATCCCGCGAAGTCCTGTTGACCCTGAGTGCCGTTAGCGCCGTGCTGCTGGTCATCATCATGAGCGGACGCTTCATCAAATACCTCGCCCAGGCGGCGGCAGGTCTTCTGGATCCGGGCTCGCTGTTTCTGATCATGGGTTTTCGTCTTCCGGGTTTCCTGCAGCTCATACTGCCCCTTGGACTGTTTCTGGGCATCCTGCTGGCCTACGGTCGCTTGTACCTCGAAAGCGAAATGACCGTCCTGTCGGCCACCGGCATGAGCCAGCAACGGCTGTTCGCCATGACTCTGTTTCCGGCCACTCTGGTCGCCCTCGTGGTGGCGTGGTTGAGCCTGAGCCTGGCGCCACAAGGGGCCAATCAATTCCAGTTGCTGCTGAACAAGCAGGACGCCCTGACCGAGTTCGATACGCTGGAGCCCGGACGCTTCCAGGCGTTGCGTGACGGTACGCGGGTGACCTATACCGAAACGCTGACGGACGATCGTATCCATTTGGGTGGCGTGTTCATTTCGCAAAAGAACACATCGTCGGACCAGAAGGATCGTGGTATTTCCGTGCTGGTGGCCGAAAAAGGCCGTCAGGAAATCCGCCCGGACGGCAATCGCTATCTGATTCTAGACAACGGTTACCGCTACGACGGCAATCCGGGGCAGGCTGATTACCGTGCAATCAAATACGAAGAGTACGGTGTTCTGTTGCCCAAGCCGGATGTCAGTGACGAAGTCACCGACCGGGACGCCATGCCTACCAGCAGCCTCTTTGGTAGTGATGACGTCCGTTCGCGCACCGAACTGCAATGGCGAATCTCGCTGCCGTTGCTGGTGTTCATCGTCACGCTGATGGCGGTGCCGCTGTCGCGCGTCAATCCGCGTCAGGGCCGTTTCCTCAAACTGCTGCCGGCGATTCTTCTCTATATGGCCTACCTGACCATCCTGATTGCCGCTCGTGGCGCGCTGGAAAAAGGCAAGCTTCCGATGGCGTTGGGCCTGTGGCCGGTGCACGGAATCTTCCTGGCGATTGGCCTCGTCTTGCTTTATTGGGAGCCCATGCGCTTGAAAATGGCGAGTCGCCGCAGCGCGCTGGAGGTGGCCCGTGGTTAAGCTGGATCGCTACATCGGTAGCAGCGTGTTCGTGGCCATCCTGGCGGTATTGGGGATTATTCTCGGTCTGGCGACGCTGTTCGCCTTTATCGATGAAATGGGCGACGCCAGCGATACCTATACCTTGCTGGACGTCTTGAGCTACGTCCTGCTGACGGCGCCGCGTCGTCTCTACGACATGTTGCCAATGGCAGCGCTCATCGGGTGCCTGATTGGCCTGGGTAGCCTGGCCAGTAACAGCGAACTGACGATCATGCGCTCAGCTGGCGTGTCCATCGGCCGTATCGTCTGGGCGGTCATGAAGCCGATGCTGGTATTGATGGTCGCTGGTGTATTGATTGGCGAGTACGTGGCGCCCGCCACCGAAAGCGCCGCTCAAGCCAACCGTTCTCTGGCACAAGGCAGTGGGGATGCACAAAGCGCCCGGCATGGCTTGTGGCATCGCCAGGGTGACGAGTTCATCCACGTCAACTCGGTGCAGCCCAATGGCGTGCTGTATGGCGTAACCCGTTACCACTTCGATAAAGAGCGGCACATGCTGTCGGCGAGTTTTTCCAAGCGCGCCGAGTTCGACAAGGATCACTGGCAGCTTAGCGACGTCACCACCACGCTGTTTCATGAGAAAAGCACCGAAGTGGTTACGGCACCTGTCGAGCGCTGGGAAATTGCCCTGAGCCCGCAGTTGCTGAGCACTGTGGTCATGGCGCCCGAGTCGCTGTCTATTTCCGGCCTGTGGGGGTACATCCATTACCTGGCTGACCAGGGGCTGAACAACGGCCGGTACTGGCTGGCATTTTGGGTCAAGGTGTTGCAGCCGCTGGTCACCGCCGCACTGGTGCTGATGGCGATCTCCTTCATCTTCGGTCCGCTGCGTTCGGTGACCCTCGGCCAGCGTGTGTTTACTGGCGTGCTGGTGGGGTTCACCTTCCGAATCGTCCAGGATCTGCTCGGCCCTTCGAGCCTGGTGTTCGGTTTCTCGCCGCTGTTTGCAGTGCTGGTGCCCGCCAGTGTGTGCGCCTTGGCCGGGGTCTGGCTGTTGCGTCGGGCTGGTTGATTTCGGGTATTTCCCGTCTTCGCGACTTCAAAAAAACGCCCCTGCCGCAAGGTCGGGGCGTTTTTGTATGCGCCGTCTGACCTGCAAACGTGACGCTTGCGCCGTGGATCAGGTACAATTCCCGGCTATTTTTCGGCGGGCTATGCCTGCAGCCTTTTTGAGTGTTGATCCGTGAGTGATTTGAGTCATATCCGCAATTTCTCCATCATCGCCCACATTGACCATGGCAAGTCGACGCTGGCTGATCGATTCATCCAGATGTGCGGCGGCCTTGCCGAGCGCGAAATGGAAGCCCAGGTGCTGGACTCCATGGACCTGGAGCGTGAACGCGGGATCACCATCAAGGCCCATAGCGTCACCCTGTATTACACCGCTCGCGATGGCATCAAGTACCAGCTGAACTTCATTGATACCCCGGGCCACGTTGACTTCACCTATGAAGTCAGCCGGTCGCTGGCGGCCTGTGAAGGTGCGTTGCTGGTGGTCGATGCGGGTCAGGGCGTCGAGGCGCAGTCGGTTGCCAACTGCTACACGGCCATCGAGCAGGGCCTGGAAGTCATGCCGGTCCTGAACAAGATCGACCTGCCACAGGCCGATCCGGACCGCGTCAAAGAAGAAATCGAGAAAATCATCGGCATCGACGCGACCGATGCGGTCGAGTGCAGTGCCAAGACCGGTCTGGGCGTCGATGAAGTACTCGAGCGCCTGGTGCATACCATTCCTGCGCCAACCGGTAACTACGAAGATCCGCTGCAGGCGTTGATCATCGACTCCTGGTTCGACAACTACCTGGGCGTTGTTTCCCTGGTTCGCGTGCGCCATGGCCGCGTGAAGAAGGGCGACAAGATTCTGGTCAAGTCCACCGGCAAGATCCACCTGGTGGACAGCGTCGGTGTCTTCAACCCGAAACACACCGCCACCGTTGACCTGAAGGCCGGCGAAGTGGGCTTCATCATTGCCGGCATCAAGGACATTCACGGTGCACCGGTCGGTGACACCCTGACCTTGAGCTCCACGCCCGACGTCGATGTACTGCCAGGCTTCAAACGCATTCAGCCTCAGGTCTACGCCGGCCTGTTTCCGGTCAGCTCCGACGATTTCGAAGACTTCCGTGAGGCGCTGCAAAAGCTCACGCTGAACGATTCGTCCCTGCAGTACACCCCGGAAAGCTCCGACGCCCTGGGCTTCGGCTTCCGTTGCGGCTTCCTCGGCATGCTGCACATGGAAATCATCCAGGAGCGCCTGGAGCGCGAGTACGACCTGGACCTGATCACCACGGCGCCAACCGTAATTTTCGAGCTGCTGCTGAAAACCGGTGAAACGATTTACGTCGACAACCCGTCGAAGCTTCCAGACCTGTCCTCTATCGAAGACATGCGTGAACCGATCGTGCGGGCCAATATTCTTGTGCCGCAGGAGCACCTGGGTAACGTCATTACCCTGTGTATCGAAAAGCGTGGCGTGCAGCACGACATGCTGTTCCTCGGTACCCAGGTCCAGGTGACCTACGATTTGCCGATGAACGAAGTGGTCCTCGACTTCTTTGACCGTCTCAAATCGACCAGCCGTGGCTATGCTTCGCTGGATTACCATTTCGATCGTTATCAATCGGCTAATCTGGTGAAGCTGGATGTGCTGATCAACGGTGACAAGGTCGACGCCCTGGCGCTGATCGTGCACAAGGATAACGCGCACTACAAAGGTCGCCAGTTGACCGAGAAGATGAAAGAACTGATTCCGCGTCAGATGTTCGACGTTGCGATCCAGGCCGCCATTGGCGGGCAGATCATTGCGCGTACGTCCGTCAAGGCACTCAGAAAGAACGTATTGGCCAAATGCTACGGCGGTGACGTTAGCCGTAAGCGCAAGCTGTTGGAAAAGCAGAAGGCCGGTAAAAAACGCATGAAGCAAGTCGGTAACGTGGAAATTCCACAAGAAGCCTTCCTTGCAGTGCTCAGGTTGGATAGTTAGGTCCTATGTCACTAAATTTCCCGCTGTTGCTGGTCATCGCCGTGTTCGTCTGCGGCCTGTTGGCGTTGCTCGATCTGGTTATTCTTGCGCCGCGTCGGCGTGCTGCCATTGCTTCCTATCAGGGTAGCGTCAGCCAGCCTGACGGGATGGTGGTCGAGAAACTGAACAAAGAGCCGCTGCTGGTCGAATACGGCAAGTCGTTCTTCCCGGTGCTGTTCATCGTGTTGGTGCTGCGTTCGTTCCTGGTGGAACCGTTCCAGATTCCATCCGGCTCGATGAAACCGACCCTGGATGTCGGCGACTTCATTCTGGTGAGCAAGTTTTCCTACGGGATCCGCTTGCCGGTGATCGACAAGAAAATCATCGAAGTCGGTGATCCGCAGCGCGGCGATGTGATGGTCTTTCGCTACCCGAGCGATCCGAACGTCAACTACATCAAGCGTGTAGTGGGCCTGCCGGGTGACCAGATTCGTTACACCGCGGACAAGCGCCTGTTCGTCAACGGCGAGTCGATCGCCGAGCAACTGGTGGGCTCCGAGCCGGGCACGCTGGGTAGCGCGGAGCTCTACAAGGAAAAACTCGGTATCGCCGAGCACCTGATCCGCAAGGAAATGAGCCGCTACCGCGCAACGCCGGACCGTTCATGGACCGTCCCTGCCGGGCACTACTTCATGATGGGCGACAACCGCGACAATTCGAACGACAGTCGCTACTGGGATGATCCGAACATTCCCAAGGATCTGCTGGGCATGGTTCCCGACAAGAATATCGTCGGCAAAGCTTTCGCTGTCTGGATGAGCTGGCCAGAACCCAAACTCAGTCACCTGCCGAATTTCTCGCGGGTTGGCCTGATCAAGTAATCACACACGGCGCTGTTGAACACAGCGCCGAATGCATTTCTGGAACCGGCACAATCGGCCCCGGACGCATGAAAACAATGATATTCAGGATGTAATTTTTGAACACAGCGTTAATTGTCCCAAGCCCGCGCCGCACCACGGCGATGGCGGTGGAATCCAGCCACGAACTCAGCGTGGGTACACCGTGAGCGTTTCCTTAAGCCGTCTAGAGCGTCAGCTCGGCTACACCTTCAAGGACCAGGAACTGATGGTCCTGGCCCTGACTCACCGCAGCTTTGCCGGGCGTAACAACGAACGCCTGGAGTTCCTCGGTGATGCCATTCTCAACTTCGTCGCTGGCGAAGCGCTGTTCGATCGCTTCCCGCTGGCTCGCGAAGGCCAACTGTCACGCTTGCGTGCACGTCTGGTCAAAGGCGAGACCCTCGCCGTGCTGGCCCGTGGTTTCGACCTGGGCGACTACCTGCGTCTGGGCTCTGGTGAGTTGAAGAGCGGCGGTTTTCGTCGCGAGTCGATTCTGGCCGATGCCCTGGAAGCGCTGATTGGTGCAATCTACCTGGATGCGGGCATGGACATGGCGCGCGAACGCGTTCTGGCCTGGCTGGCAGGTGAATTCGAAGGCCTGACACTGGTCGACACCAACAAAGATCCAAAAACCCGTTTGCAGGAATTCCTGCAGTCGCGTGGTTGTGAGCTGCCACGTTACGAAGTGGTGGATATCCAGGGTGAGCCGCATTGCCGGACGTTCTTCGTCGAATGTGAAATCACCTTACTGAATGAAAAAAGCCGAGGTCAGGGTGTGAGTCGTCGTATTGCCGAACAGGTAGCGGCCGCCGCAGCACTGATTGCCCTGGGTGTGGAGAATGGCAATGACTGATTCAACCGCAACACGCTGTGGCTATGTTGCCATCGTCGGCCGTCCCAATGTGGGCAAGTCCACGCTGCTGAACCACATTCTGGGGCAGAAGCTGGCGATTACCTCGCGCAAGCCTCAGACCACGCGTCACAACATGCTGGGCATCAAGACCGAAGGCGCCGTGCAGGCCATCTACGTCGACACCCCCGGTATGCACAAAGGTGGCGAAAAAGCCCTCAACCGCTACATGAACAAGACCGCTTCGGCGGCGTTGAAAGACGTCGACGTGGTGATCTTCGTGGTGGATCGCACCAAGTGGACCGACGAGGACCAGATGGTCCTGGAACGCGTCCAGTACGTGACCGGCCCGCTGATCGTGGCGCTGAACAAGACCGATCGCATCGAAGACAAAGCTGAACTGATGCCGCACCTGTCGTGGTTGCAGGAACAGCTGCCGAACGCGCAGATCATGCCGATCTCGGCCCAACACGGGCACAACCTCGAAGCGCTGGAGCGAGTAATCGCCGGTTACCTGCCGGAGAACGATCACTTCTTCCCGGAAGACCAGATCACCGACCGCAGCAGTCGCTTCCTCGCGGCTGAACTGGTGCGCGAGAAAATCATGCGCCAGATGGGCGCAGAGCTGCCGTACCAGATCACCGTGGAAATCGAAGAGTTCAAGCAGCAGGGCAAAACCCTGCACATTCATGCCTTGATCCTCGTAGAGCGTGACGGTCAGAAGAAGATCATCATTGGTGACAAGGGCGAGCGCATCAAGCGCATCGGCACCGAAGCGCGCAAGGACATGGAGCTGTTGTTTGACTCCAAGATCATGCTGAACCTCTGGGTCAAGGTGAAAGGCGGCTGGTCTGACGACGAGCGTGCCCTGCGTTCGCTGGGTTACGGCGACCTGTAAGACTCGGTTTTCGCTATACCGTATAACCCTGTGGGAGCGGGCTTGCCCGCGATGAGGATGTAACCTTCAGCAGAGATGTTGGCGGTGACGCCGCCATCGCGGGCAAGCCCGCTCCCACATTAGGTTTGTGTTGATTACAAGACGGCACTCCTTTCAGCGAGACACTCATGTCCTCAACCCCGCCCATCGCCCAACCCGCCTTCGTACTCCACACCCGCGCTTACCGCGAAAGCAGTGCACTGGTGGACTTCCTCACGCCGCAAGGTCGGCTGCGGGCGGTGTTGCGCAGTGCTCGGGGCAAGGCCGGGACATTGGCGCGACCGTTCGTGCCGCTGGAAGTGGAGTTTCGGGGGCGGGGCGAGCTGAAAAACGTCGGGCGAATGGAAAGCGCGGGTGTGTCCACCTGGCTCATCGGGGAGGCACTGTTCAGTGGCCTCTATCTCAATGAACTGCTGATTCGAATGCTGCCTGCCGAAGACCCTCTTCCCGGCGTATTCGATCACTATGCTGCGACGTTGATTGCGCTGGCCGAGGGCCGTCCTCTGGAACCGCTGCTGCGTTCCTTTGAGTGGCGGCTGCTGGATGATCTTGGTTATGGCTTTGCGCTGAGTACCGACATCCATGGCGAGACGATCGCGCCGGATGGCCTCTACCGTTTGCAAGTGGACGCGGGGCTTGAGCGGGTGTATCTGCTGCAGCCGGGTCTGTTCAACGGCACTGAACTGCTGGCCATGGCCGAAGCCGACTGGTCAGCCCCTGGCGCGCTGTCGGCTGCCAAGCGTTTGATGCGCCAGGCGCTGGCTGTGCATCTGGGCGGTCGCCCGCTGGTGTCCCGAGAGTTGTTTCGAAAGCCCTAGGGTCAACAGACCCAATCTCCCCGTGTATGCTGTGCACCGAACTTTCCCCTCTTCAGGAGCGCTTCCGTGACCACCAGCAATCGCATTCTTCTTGGCGTGAACATTGATCACGTTGCCACTCTGCGTCAGGCCCGGGGCACTCGCTATCCCGATCCGGTCAAGGCTGCGCTGGACGCGGAAGAGGCGGGCGCTGACGGTATCACCGTGCATCTGCGCGAAGACCGTCGGCATATTCAGGAGCGCGACGTACTGTTGCTCAAGGACGTTCTGCAAACCCGCATGAACTTCGAAATGGGTGTCACGGAAGAGATGATGGCGTTTGCCGAGCGCATACGTCCGGCGCACATCTGCCTGGTGCCGGAAACCCGCCAGGAATTGACCACTGAAGGTGGCCTGGACGTAGCGGGGCAGGAAGCTCGCATCAAGGCTGCGGTGGATCGCCTGGCGAAAATTGGTTGCGAAGTGTCGCTGTTCATTGATGCCGATGAGCGTCAGATTGAGGCCTCTCGTCGTGTTGGCGCGCCGGCGATCGAACTGCACACCGGTCGCTACGCGGACGCGGAGACGCCGGCCGATGTGGCTGAGGAGCTGAAGCGTGTAGCGGACGGCGTGGCCTTCGGTCTGGCCCAGGGTTTGATCGTCAACGCCGGTCATGGTCTGCACTACCACAACGTTGAAGCGGTCGCCGCGATTAAAGGCATCAACGAACTGAACATTGGCCACGCCCTGGTGGCGCATGCGCTGTTCGTCGGCTTCAAGTCGGCGGTCTCGGAAATGAAAGCGCTGATTCTGGCTGCGGCGCTGAAGGGCTAAGATCAAAAGATCGCAGCCTGCGGCAGCTCCTACGGGTGTACATACGACCCTGTAGGAGCTGCCGCAGGCTGCGATCTTTTGCTTTAAAGCTGTGGCGTTTCCTGGCTCGGCTTGGTCTTGTCGATGCCCGGCACATGCAGGTTACCCTCGGCCACTTGATCGCCCTCAAGCTGCGGCTGAGTGACCCAGGTCAGAATGTCGTAGTAGCGCCGAATGTTCGCCACAAAGTGCACCGGCTCGCCGCCTCGGGCGTAGCCGTAGCGGGTTTTGCTGTACCACTGCTTTTGGGACAGCCGCGGCAGGATCTTCTTCACGTCCAGCCATTTGTCCGGGTTCAACCCTTCCTTGGCCGTCAGTTTGCGGGCGTCATCCAGGTGGCCGCTGCCAACGTTGTAGGCCGCGAGTGCAAACCAGGTGCGATCAGGCTCCTGGATCGACTCGTCCAGCTGATCCTTCATGTAGGCCAGGTACTTGGCCCCGCCCATGATGCTTTGTTTGGGGTCGAGCCGATTGGAGACGCCCATGGCCTGCGCCGTATTCTGGGTCAGCATCATCAACCCTCGAACGCCCGTCTTGGACGTGACGGCCGGTTGCCACAGGGACTCCTGATAACCCACCGCCGCCAGCAACCGCCAGTCGACCTTCTCTTTCTTGGCGTAAGCCTTGAAGTGCTGTTCGTACTTGGGAAGCCGTTGCTGCAAATGTTGGGCGAAGGTGGTGGCGCCCATATAGCCGAGGACATCGACGTGGCCGTAGTAGCGATCCTTGAGCCGCTGCAACGTGCCGTTCTTCTTCACTTTGTCCAGGTAACTGTTGATCTCGTTGAGCAGGCTGTTGTCTTCGCCCGCTGCCACCGCCCAGCTCTGGTTGCTGGCGTCGCCGAGATCGAAAGCGACCCGTATGTTGGTGAAGTAGACCTGGTTCATCGCCACTTCATTGGAGTCGACCAGGGTCAGATCGATCTGGCCTTCGTTCACCATCCGCAGCAGGTCCACGACTTCAACGGCGTCGGACTCTTCGTATTCAATAGCAGGGAATTTCTTTTTCAACTCCGCCAATTGCTCGGCGTGGGTGCTGCCCTTGAGCACCATGATCTTCTTGCCGACCAGATCGCCTGCATCGGTTGGCCGCGATTGGCCATTGCGATAGATGATCTGGGGGGTGACTTCCAGGTAAGAGTGGGAAAACCGCACTTGCTTCTTGCGTTGCTCGCTGCTGACCAGACCGGCAGCAGCCATGACGGGGCCGTTAGGTTTGCCCACCTGATTGAACAGGTCATCAAGGTTGTCGGCGGTTTCGATTTTGAGCTCGACCCCCAGATCGTCGGCGAAGCGCTTCACCAGCTCGTATTCGAAGCCGGTTTCACCGTTGCGATCCTGAAAGTAGGTGGCGGGGCTGTTTCGGGTAACCACCCGCAGCACGCCATCCTCCTTTACGCGCTCCAGTGTGTTGGGTTTATCAACACACCCGTTGAGCATCAGGAAGAGTCCGGTTGCGATCAGCCATTTGGCGTACCGCGGACGCAAAGCCGTTGGGGAAAACATCTGCGCAGTATACGCAAAGGACCACGAGCGCCATATCTCGACAGCGAAGGGCTAGTCTGCTAGAGATCGAAAAACCGCTCCAGAGCCCGCAGGAATGGGCCTGAACGCTTATTTGTGACAGCAAAAATAACCCCGCATGCACTTCGATTTAAGGCCCGAATCCCCAGCCCGACGCCCGGGTATGGCCGCCCGTACCGTTTCGGGTGATGTCGCGGGCGGTTTAGGCTAGAATGCACGGCCTCAAAGCACACCCCTTCCCGAGGCTGTCCCGAAGATGTTGATCCTGCGCGGCGCTCCTGCCCTTTCTGCCTTTCGCCACAGCAAACTCCTTGAGCAACTGAGCCAGAAAGTCCCGGCTGTCAGCGGCTTGTATGCTGAATTCGCTCACTTCGCCGAAGTTACCGGCGTCCTGGCCGGCGACGAACAGCAGGTGCTTGCGCGCCTTCTGAAGTACGGCCCAAGTGTTCCTGTCCAGGAGCCGACCGGTCGTCTGTTCCTGGTGTTACCGCGTTTCGGCACTATCTCGCCGTGGTCGAGCAAGGCCAGCGACATTGCCCGCAACTGCGGCCTGGCCAAGATCCAGCGCCTTGAGCGCGGCATCGCCTTCTATGTTGCCGGCCAGTTCAGCGACACCGAAGCGCAGTTGATCTCGGACGCCTTGCACGACCGTATGACCCAGATCGTTCTCGCCAGCCTCGAACAAGCCGCCGGCCTGTTCAGCCACGCTGAGCCGAAACCGCTCACCGCGATCGATGTGTTGGGTGGCGGCCGTGCCGCGCTGGAAAAAGCCAACACCGAACTGGGCCTGGCCCTGGCTGAAGACGAGATCGACTATCTGGTCAACGCCTTCATTGGCTTGAAGCGCAACCCGCACGACATCGAACTGATGATGTTTGCCCAGGCGAACTCCGAGCACTGCCGTCACAAGATCTTCAACGCCAGTTGGGACATCGACGGTCAGAGCCAGGAAAAAAGCCTGTTCGGCATGATCAAGAACACCTACCAGATGCACAGCGAAGGCGTTCTGTCCGCTTATAAGGACAACGCGTCGGTGATCGTCGGTAACGTTGCTGGTCGTTTCTTCCCGGACCCTGAAACCCGCCAGTACGGTGCGGTGCAGGAACCGGTGCACATCCTGATGAAAGTCGAGACGCACAACCACCCGACCGCGATTGCCCCGTTCCCGGGCGCGTCCACCGGTTCCGGTGGCGAGATCCGCGACGAAGGTGCCACCGGCCGCGGCGCCAAGCCAAAGGCTGGCCTGACCGGTTTCACCGTATCCAACCTGCAAATCCCGGGCTTCGAACAGCCGTGGGAAGTGCCGTATGGCAAGCCTGAGCGCATCGTTACCGCGCTGGACATCATGATCGAGGGCCCACTCGGTGGTGCCGCGTTCAACAACGAATTCGGCCGTCCGGCACTGACCGGTTACTTCCGTACCTTCGAACAATCGATCACCACCCCGCATGGCGACGAAGTTCGTGGCTACCACAAGCCGATCATGCTGGCGGGCGGCATGGGTAACATCCGTGCCGAACACGTGCAGAAAGGCGAGATCACCGTCGGCTCCAAGCTGATCGTGCTCGGCGGCCCGGCGATGCTGATCGGTCTGGGCGGCGGCGCTGCTTCCTCCATGGCCACCGGCACCAGCTCGGCGGACCTCGACTTCGCCTCCGTACAGCGCGAAAACCCTGAGATGGAACGCCGCTGCCAGGAAGTCATCGACCGTTGCTGGCAGCTGGGTGACAAAAACCCGATCAGCTTCATCCATGACGTCGGCGCGGGTGGTCTGTCCAATGCCTTCCCGGAACTGGTCAACGACGGTAACCGTGGTGGCCGCTTCGAACTGCGCAACATTCCAAACGACGAGCCGGGCATGGCCCCGCACGAAATCTGGAGCAACGAATCTCAGGAACGTTACGTTCTGGCGGTCGGCCCGGCTGACTTCGAACGCTTCCAGGCGATCTGCGAACGCGAGCGTTGCCCGTTTGCCGTCGTCGGCGAAGCCACTGCCGAGCCGCAACTGACGGTCACCGACAGCCACTTCGGCAACAGCCCGGTGGACATGCCACTGGAAGTGCTGCTGGGCAAAGCCCCGCGCATGCACCGTTCGGCTGTACGTGAAAACGAACTGGGCGATGATTTCGATCCGAGCACGCTGGAAATCGCAGACTGCGTCGAGCGCGTCCTGCATCACCCGGCTGTCGCCAGCAAAAGCTTCCTGATCACCATCGGTGACCGGACCATCACCGGCCTCGTGGCCCGTGATCAGATGGTCGGCCCTTGGCAGGTTCCGGTCGCCGACGTTGCCGTCACCGCCACCAGTTTCGACGTTTACACCGGTGAAGCCATGGCCATGGGCGAGCGTACTCCGCTGGCACTGCTGAATGCACCGGCGTCCGGCCGTATGGCCATCGGCGAAACCCTGACCAACATCGCCGCTTCGCGCATCAACAGGATTTCCGACATCAAACTGTCGGCCAACTGGATGTCCGCTGCCGGTCACCCGGGTGAAGACGCACGTCTGTACGACACCGTGAAAGCGGTCGGCATGGAATTGTGCCCTGAGTTGGGCATCACCATTCCAGTGGGCAAGGACTCCATGTCCATGGCCACGCGCTGGAACGACGAAGGCGTCGAAAAAACCGTGACGTCGCCGATGTCGCTGATCGTGACCGGTTTCGCGCCAGTGGCTGACATCCGTCAGACCCTGACCCCGGAACTGCGCATGGACAAGGGCACCACCGACCTGATCCTGATCGATCTGGGTCGTGGCCAGAACCGCATGGGCGCCTCGATCCTGGCCCAGGTTCACGGCAAGCTCGGTTCCCAGGCTCCAGACGTTGACGATGCCGAAGACCTCAAGGCCTTCTTCGCTGTGATCCAGGGCCTCAACGCCGACGGTCACTTGCTGGCCTACCACGACCGTTCCGACGGTGGTCTGCTGACCAGCACTGTGGAAATGGCGTTCGCCGGTCACTGCGGTCTGAGCCTGAACCTTGACGGTCTGGCAGAAACATCCGCCGACATCGCTGCCATCCTGTTCAACGAAGAACTGGGTGCCGTGATTCAGGTTCGCCAGGACGCTACGCCAGACATCCTTGCGCAATTCAGTGCTGCCGGTCTGGGCGAGTGCGTGTCGGTGATCGGTCAGCCGATGAACAACGGCCAGATCAACATCACCTTCAACGGCGAAACCGTGTTCGAAGGCCAGCGTCGTCTGCTGCAGCGTACCTGGGCTGAAACCAGCTACCAGATCCAGCGCCTGCGTGATAACGCCGATTGTGCCGAGCAAGAATTCGACGTGCTGCTGGAAGAAGACAACCCGGGCCTGAGCGTCAAGCTGAGCTTCGACGTCAACCAGGACGTTGCCGCGCCTTACATCAAGAAAGGCATTCGCCCACAGGTTGCCGTACTGCGTGAGCAGGGCGTCAACGGTCAGGTGGAAATGGCAGCCGCCTTCGACCGCGCCGGTTTCAGCGCGATCGACGTGCACATGAGCGACATTCTGGCCGGCCGTGTCGACCTGAACGAGTTCAAAGGTCTGGTCGCTTGCGGTGGTTTCTCCTACGGCGACGTACTGGGTGCCGGCGAAGGCTGGGCCAAGTCCGCGCTGTTCAACAGCCGTGCTCGCGACGCGTTCCAGGGTTTCTTCGAACGTAACGACAGCTTTACCCTCGGCGTGTGCAACGGTTGCCAGATGATGTCCAACCTGCACGAGCTGATTCCAGGCGGCGAGTTCTGACCGCACTTCGTGCGCAACCGTTCCGAGCAGTTCGAAGCGCGCGTCGCGATGGTTCAGGTCCAGGAATCGAACTCGATCTTCCTGCAAGGCATGGCCGGTTCGCGCATGCCGATCGCCATCGCTCACGGTGAAGGTCACGCCGAATTCGCCAGCGAAGAAGCGTTGCTGGAAGCTGATCTGTCGGGTTGCGTGGCGATGCGTTTCGTCGACAACCATGGCAAGGTCACCGAGAGCTACCCGGCCAACCCGAACGGTTCGCCGCGCGGCATCACCGGGCTCACCAGCCGTGACGGTCGCGTGACCATCATGATGCCGCACCCTGAGCGCGTGTTCCGCGCCGTGCAGAACTCGTGGCGGTCGGAAGACTGGAACGAAGACGCGCCGTGGATGCGTATGTTCCGTAACGCTCGCGTTTGGGTTAACTAAGCGTCGTGTACAAGCTCGCGTTCTTCGTTCCGGCCAGCCATGTAGAGCTGGTCAAGAGCGCCGTGTTCGCTGCCGGTGGCGGGCGAATCGGTGCTTACGACCACTGTTCATGGCAGGTGTTGGGCCAGGGCCAGTTCCGCCCGCTGGACGGCAGTCAGCCGTTCATTGGGCAGGCTGGCCAGGTTGAACAGGTCGAGGAGTGGAAGGTCGAGCTGGTGGTGGCGGATGAATTGATCGTAGCCGTAGTGGCTGCGTTGAAACTCAGCCATCCCTATGAAACACCGGCTTACGAAGTGTGGCGGCTTGAGGATTTCTGATCGTCTGGACCGCTGATATGAGAAACCCGCTGAAGCGTTTTCAGCGGGTTTTTTATTGTCCGGAGTTTGATGAATGGGTGGAGATTTAAACTGTGGGAGCTGGCCTGCCAGCGATGGCGCCCTGAAAGCCGAGGGCGGGTGGATCAAGATCAAAAGCCAGATCAAAAACCGTCGCTGAAATTTGTCGAATTTGATTCAAGGCTGAAACGCCCCAATAAATATCGCCGGATCAACCCGCGCATCATTCAGGCTGATGTTCCAGTGCATGTGCGGCCCGGTTGCCCGGCCGGTTGCACCGACCTTGCCGACTACACCACCCCGGGCCATTTGCTGGCCGACTTTCACGTCAATCTTCGACATGTGGCAGAACATGCTGATGAACCCTTGGCCGTGGTCGACGAATACCGTGTTGCCATTGAAGAAGTAATTGCCGATCAGAATCACCTTGCCAGCCGCCGGCGTCTTGATCGGTGTGCCGGCAGGTACGGCGAAATCCAGGCCGGCGTGAGGATTGCGCTCTTCGCCGTTGAAGAAACGACGTACGCCGAACTTGCTCGACAGTGGACCGTTGACCGGTTTGTCCAGCAACAGGTTGCTCGGCGTGTTCGGGCTGAAGCTGCGGTAGGCCTGGATTTGCTCGGCCAGTTCACCCTCGATGCGTTTCAGGTTTGCCGGGTTTGGATTGACCTGCTGGGTATTCTTCAGGGTGATGTGCTGTTCCGGGTATTTCTTGTTGCCGACGATGAAGGGCAGGTTGCGGCCGCCGCTGCTAACTTGCTGCGTGCCCGGTTTGACGGTCAACGGCACGCCGACGATGGCCAGCCAGTTGTTCTGTTCCTTGACCACCAGTACTGGTTTGCCTTGGTAGCTGGCTTTCGGCGCCTGGGCGGATGCACCCAGATCAACCACCGCCACGCCGCCCGGTACTGGCTTGTTCAGCAGGCGGGTGATGTAACTGTCAGCGTTGGCGTTGAAGGTCAGGCACAGCAGAAACAGCGAAGCTAAGAAACGCGGCATGGATCAATCCAGTAAAGAAAGGGTGACAGGCGTCAGGTGATTGTCTTCGACCCGAACGTGCAACTCGCCTTCGCCAAGCCTGGCTTTAAGGCGCTGGCCGGTGTGCGTCTGGGCGGCATTACGAATTGCGTTGCCGCGTTCATCCAGCAGGATGCTGTAGCCACGGCCGAGGGTCGCCAGAGGACTGACCACATGCAGTGTCCGCATTTGGCTTTGCAGCTGCAGACGCCGGCCTTTAAGGCCTTCGCGCATGGCGCGGGGCAGGCGTTCGGCGAGGCTGTCGAGACGCTGGCGCAACATCGCCAGTTGCCGGCCCGGATGCTGGCCGGCAAGGCGTGTTTCCAGACGGATCAACCGCTCGCGACGGGTATTAAGGTTGCGTTCGAACGCGCGGCGCATGCGCATGTCCAGGTCATCCAGGCGCTGCGCTTGCTGACGCAGGCGTTCGCCGGGATGACGCAGACGACGTGACATGCCTTCCAGGCGCAGACGGTCGCGCATCAAACGATCGCGAATACGCATGACCAGACGTCGATGCAGGCTTTCGACCCGGCGAACCAGGTCGCTGGAGTCCGGCGCCAGCAGCTCGGCGGCGGCGGACGGCGTTGGTGCGCGAATGTCGGCAACGAAGTCACTGATCGACACATCGGTTTCATGCCCGACGGCGCTGACAATCGGCGTCACGCAGGCGTCCACGGCACGGGCCACGGCTTCTTCGTTGAAACACCAGAGGTCTTCCAGCGAGCCACCGCCTCGGGCCAGGATCAACGCGTCGAAGCCGCGAGCATCGGCCAGCTTCAGTGCACGAACAATCTGCGCAGTGGCTTCGCGACCCTGCACCGCGGTCGGAATCAGCGTCAGCTGTACCTGCGGAGCTCGGCGTCTGAACACGCTGATAATGTCGCGAATGACTGCGCCGGTCGGCGAACTGATGATACCGATGCGTTGCGGGTGCGCAGGCAGCGGCACTTTGCGCTCGGCACTGAACAGACCTTCGGCGCTGAGCTTTTCCTTCAAGGCATCGAAGGCCAGGCGCAGGGCGCCATCACCGGCTGGCTCCACGGTATCGAGGATCAACTGATAGTCGCCACGCCCTTCGAACAGCGAAACCTTGCCCCGAACCTTGACCGCCAGGCCGTCTTTCAGCGCCTGGCGAACCCGCGCGGCGTTCTGCCGAAACAACGCACAACGCACCTGGGCGCCGCTGTCCTTCAGCGTGAAATACACATGGCCGGACGCCGGACGGGCGAGGTTGGAGATTTCGCCTTCGACCCAGATGTTGCTGAACACGTCTTCAAGCAACACCCGCGCGCGGCCGTTGAGCTGGCTGACAGTCAGGACTTCACGGTCCAGGCCGAGTCTTGCAAAGGGATCTTTAATCATGGGGCGCATGATAAAGGCAATCTCCAACGGAATGCACGATCCCCTGTAGGAGCCGCCGCAGGCTGCGATCTTTTGATCTTCAAAATGTTAAATCAAGATCAAAAGATCGCAGCCTGCGGCAGCTTCTACAGGGGCGTGATGATGTGCTGGATGAATTGCTGAACCAGCGCCGTCGGGCTCTGCCGGCAGGCGAGGGCCACGGTGCTTTGGCAATCCGGGTCAGCCAGCGGCAGGAAGCGGATGTCGGGCGGTGCAATGTCTTGCATCGATTCCGGCAACAGGGCGATGCCGAATCCGGCCTGGATCAATTGCAATTGCGTGGTTTTGCGCGACACCACCCTGGCGGCTTTGGGAAAGAAGCCCTGACGCATGCACAACTCTGCCGACAGGTAACTCAGCCCACCGCGCTGGGGATGCGGGATCGAGATAAAAGCTTCGTCCTTCAGCAGTCCCAGATCGATGCCCTTCGCGTGGTTATCCACAGCCAACCAGTGTCTCGGTGGAACGGCCAGCAGCAGGCGTTCTTTATATAAAGGAATTATTTGCACCCCTTCACGTTGACGCAGCACGGGCAGGCGCAACAGCCCGACATCCAGCCGGCCCTCGGCCAGTTCTTCGAGTTGCGCCTCGGAAGACAGTTTGACGATGTCCATGGACACCCCAGGCTGCTGATCCAGATAGTCGCTGATGCCGCGCAGCAGACGGCCACTCATGGGGACGGTGCTGGAATGGCTCAAACGCAAGGTGCCCAACAGGCCGTTGCCTACTTGAGTGGCCAATTCGCTGGCCTTGCTCAATTCGGTCAACAGATTCCTGGCGCGCGGCAAGAACGCTTCGCCAGCCGCCGTCAGTCGGGGCTGGCGCGCGGTACGTTCGAACAGTGGCGTTTGCAGGCGACTTTCCATGTCTTTGATCTGCCGGCTAAGCGCCGACTGCGCCACGAACAGGCGCTCTGCTGCCGTGCTGAAACTTCCACATTCGGCGATCTCGACGAAGTACCGCAATTGCCGGGTCGATAACACGAGGCATGCCTTTTTGAGATGAGTAAGCGACTTTTAAGATATTAGTCGCAACCCTCCTCGATAGCTAAAGTCATCTCATGTGTTCAAGGAAGGCGGACAGATGAACGTAATTGAGTTGTTGAGCCAGTGGCCATTCGGCGCCACGGATTGGCTGGTGATCGGGCTGGGCATCGCCCTGGCGTACATCGTGTTTGGCATTGCCGGCTTCGGTACTGCGCTGGTGGCAGGGCCGATTCTGATTCTGTTCATGCCGCTGTCGAAGATCGTGCCGCTGCTGGTCTTGCTGGATTTCGTGGCGGCCTTTGGCAATCTGCTGCCTTCACGAAAGGATGTGGCGAAACCCGAATTGCTGCGGCTGTTGCCCTGTATGGCAGTGGGGTGCACGCTGGGGGTGATCTTTCTGCTCAACCTGAAATCTGATCTGCTGCTGTTACTGATGGGGCTTTTCATCAGTGCCTACGCGGTCTATAGCTTGTGGGTCAAAAAACGGCCGGCGCAATTGTCTGCCGGTTGGGCAGTGCCCATGGGCACGGTGGGCGGGATGTTCGGCGCGCTATTTGGCAGTGGCGGCTTTTTATATGCGATCTATTTGAACAGTCGGCTGCCCAAGGAAGCAGCCCGCGCGACCCAAAGCGCGCTGATCAGTTGCAGCACGGTGGTGCGGTTGAGCCTGTTTGCCGTCGCAGGCGTGTATGCCGAGCTACCCTTGTTGGTACTGGCGCTGTGTTTGTTACCCGCGATGGCGTTAGGGCTATGGATCGGCCGGCGGCTGACCTTGCGATTGTCACGCGACGCTTTCGTGCGACTCGTGACCTGGCTGGTCCTGGCGAGTGGGATTGCCTTGATCGGGCGGTATTTGAGTACTTGACCTGTGCTTGTCAGGGATTAAGCTGCCGGCCGCAAACCTTGTGGGAGTGAGCTCCCACAGGGTGGATCATTCAGTGAAAGCAGGCTTGCACCATGAATTCCCAAAGCATCATCGTCCCGAAAATTTCCACCCTGCCGGTGCACGAACCCCGGGCGCGGGCGATCGTGCGCTGGCTGGTGCGCAAGAACATCATCAAGGAAGAACTGACTACCTGTGGCCGAACCGGCAGTCGCATGGCACATGCCATCGGCGACGGTGCGCGCGCGGTTGTGCTGCACCCGGAAGCACTGCCGTTTGGTGAACCGGTCAATGGCCTGGAGATTATTACCAAGCGCTGCATCTATACGCCGGCCAAGGGTTTCCTGGAGGAGGCGGGCTGTGCCGAGTGCCGCAAGGAAATCGGCGAAGCGCTGTTCGAAAGCCTTGAAGAGTGGATGCCCGGACGTACCGACAACTTCACCTGCCCTGAATGCGGGCATGAAGATGACATCAACGGATTTTTGTTTTTGCAGGAATGCGGGTTTTCCAATCTCGGGTTCATTTTCAACAACTGGGCCGAGGCCGGGTTCAAGCAGAGCTTTATCGACGAGTTTGCCGATTGGCTGGATCAGCCGGTCAGCTGGGTGAAAGTCGAACTCTGAAGCACCACAACCCCCTGTAGGAGCTGCCGAAGGCTGCGATCTTTTGACTTTGATTTTAGAAAACAAGATCAAAAGATCGCAGCCTTCGGCAGCTCCTACATAAAAGCAGCGGTGCCCGCAAATTCGTGCAGTAATCCCCGTATATCAGTAATGACAATAATACCCAGAGTTTTACATTGAACCCGAGGGGGTGTCTGACTATAATGGCGCGCTTCCATTTTCCCGCTCGGGAGCCCCCGCGATGCTGCGTATCAGCCAAGAAGCTCTGACATTCGACGACATTCTCCTAGTGCCTGGTTATTCAGAGGTGCTTCCTAACGAAGTCAGTCTCAAGACCCGCCTAACCCGTGGCATCGAGCTGAATATTCCCCTGGTTTCTGCCGCCATGGACACCGTCACTGAAGCCCGTCTGGCAATTGCCATGGCTCAGGAAGGTGGCATCGGCATTATCCATAAGAACATGACCATCGAGCAGCAAGCTGCCGAAGTGCGCAAGGTCAAGCGTTACGAGGCCGGCGTGGTCAAGGACCCGATCACCATCGAGGCTGACGCCACGGTTCGTGAACTGTTCGAACTCACCCGCATGCACAACATCTCCGGCGTTCCGGTACTGCACGATGGCGACCTCGTCGGCATCGTCACTTCCCGTGACGTGCGTTTCGAAAATCGTCTGGAAGCCACTGTCCGCGAAGTGATGACGCCTAAAGAGCGCCTGGTCACTGTCAAGGAAGGTGCCGACAAGAACGACGTTCGTGAGCTGTTGCACAAGCACCGTATCGAACGTGTGCTGATCGTCGACGAAAAATTCGCCCTCAAAGGCATGATGACCGTCAACGACATCGAAAAAGCCAAGGCTTACCCGCTGGCCAGCAAGGACGATCAAGGTCGTCTGCGCGTAGGTGCTGCAGTCGGTACCGGTAAAGACACCGGCGATCGTGTTGCTGCGCTGGTCAACGCCGGTGTTGACGTGGTGGTGGTCGACACCGCTCACGGTCACTCCAAAGGCGTGATCGACCGCGTTCGCTGGGTCAAGCAGAACTTCCCTGAAGTGCAGGTCATCGGCGGCAACATCGCCACCGGCGCTGCTGCCCTGGCCCTGGCCGAAGCGGGCGCTGACGCAGTCAAGGTCGGTATCGGCCCTGGCTCGATCTGCACCACCCGTATCGTCGCCGGTGTCGGCGTCCCGCAAATCAGTGCCATCGCCAACGTCGCCGCAGCCCTTGAAGGCACGGGCGTTCCGTTGATCGCCGACGGCGGCATCCGTTTCTCCGGTGACCTGTCCAAGGCCATCGTTGCCGGTGCTTCCTGCGTGATGATGGGCTCGATGTTCGCTGGTACTGAAGAAGCGCCAGGCGAGATCGAACTGTTCCAGGGTCGTTCGTACAAGGCATACCGTGGCATGGGTTCGCTGGGCGCCATGTCCCAGGCTCAAGGTTCCTCCGACCGCTACTTCCAGGACTCTTCGGCAGGCGCCGAGAAGCTGGTTCCGGAAGGCATCGAAGGGCGTGTTCCTTACAAGGGCACCCTGAGCGCCATCATTCACCAGCTGATGGGTGGCCTGCGTTCCTCGATGGGTTACACCGGCAGTGCCGACATCGAAGAAATGCGCACCAAGCCTGAGTTCGTGCGGATCACCGGCGCTGGCATGGCCGAGTCCCACGTTCACGACGTGCAGATCACCAAAGAAGCGCCAAACTACCGCGTAGGTTGAGCCTTCCAGCAAAAAGTTAAGTAACCGGGGCTGTTTGATTCAGCCCCGAGTTGTTTCTGAATCACGACTGTTTCTGAATTATTTAGACGAGACTGAATCATGGCCCTCGACATTCACGCTCACCGCATCCTGATCCTCGATTTCGGTTCCCAGTACACCCAGTTGATTGCTCGCCGCGTGCGTGAAATCGGCGTGTACTGCGAACTGCATCCGTTCGACATGGATGAAGACGCGATTCGCGAATTCGCTCCAAAAGGCGTCATTCTCGCCGGCGGCCCGGAGTCCGTGCACGAAGCCAACAGCCCTCGCTGCCCGCAAGCGGTATTTGACCTTGGCGTACCGGTCTTCGGTATCTGCTACGGCATGCAGACCATGGCTGAACAGCTGGGTGGCAAGGTAGAAGGCTCCGAGCTGCGTGAGTTCGGTTACGCCCGTGTCGACGTCGTCGGCAAGAGCCGCCTGCTCGACGGCATCGAAGACCACATCGACGCTGACGGCCTGTTCGGCCTCGACGTGTGGATGAGCCACGGTGACAAAGTCACCAAAATGCCTCAGGACTTCCACATCCTCGCCAGCACCCCGAGCTGCCCGATCGCCGGCATGTTCGACGACGCTCGCGGCTACTACGGCGTGCAGTTCCACCCGGAAGTGACCCACACCAAGCAGGGCGGCCGCATCCTGTCGCGCTTCATCCTTGACATCTGCGGCTGCGAAGCCCTGTGGACGCCTTCGAAAATTGCTGAAGACGCCATCGCCAACATTCGCGCCCAGGTCGGCACTGACAATGTACTGCTCGGCCTGTCCGGTGGTGTTGACTCTTCGGTTGTTGCGGCACTGCTGCACAAAGCCATTGGCGACCAGCTGACCTGCGTCTTCGTCGACAACGGCCTGCTGCGTCTGCACGAAGGCGAGCAAGTGATGGCCATGTTCGCCGAGAACATGGGCGTCAAGGTGATCCGCGCCAACGCCGAAGATCAGTTCCTGAACAACCTGGCTGGCGAAAGCGATCCAGAGAAGAAACGCAAGATCATCGGCCGTACCTTCATCGACGTCTTCGATGCCCAGTCCAATAAACTGGACAACATCAAGTACCTCGCCCAAGGCACCATCTACCCGGATGTGATCGAGTCGGCTGGCGCCAAAAGCGGCAAGGCTCACGTCATCAAGTCGCACCACAACGTGGGTGGCTTGCCGGAAGAAATGAACCTCAAGCTGGTTGAACCCCTGCGCGAACTGTTCAAGGACGAAGTTCGTCGTCTGGGCCTGGAACTCGGCCTGCCGTACGACATGGTCTACCGTCACCCGTTCCCGGGCCCGGGCCTTGGCGTTCGCATCCTCGGTGAAGTGAAGAAGGAATACGCCGACCTGCTGCGTCGCGCCGACCACATCTTCATCGAAGAACTGCGCAAAGCCGATTGGTACCACAAGGTCAGCCAGGCATTCGTCGTATTCCAGCCGGTGAAATCAGTGGGTGTTGTTGGCGATGGTCGCCGTTACGCCTGGGTCGTGGCGCTGCGTGCCGTTGAAACCATCGACTTCATGACTGCGCGTTGGGCACACCTGCCTTACGAACTGCTGGAAACCGTCAGCGGGCGCATCATCAACGAAATCGAAGGCATCTCCCGCGTCACCTACGACGTGTCGAGCAAGCCGCCAGCGACGATCGAGTGGGAGTAATCCCTCTCCCCGTTCAGCGCAACTGAGGTTTTGTCGGTGATATAGAAGCCGTGTGAAAATTGCTTTCACACGGTTTTTTTATGCCTGTGTCAAAGTGGTTTTGACCACTCTGCTAACGTCATGCCCGAGTTGTTCAATGCCTCGAACAACTCGGTGGGACTGTTAAATCGCTGCCCCTTGAGTTTGGGCCAGTAAGGGTCGTTGATGAAATAGCGACCAGACTCCCACTGAAAGTAGGCGTATTTGATCTTGTTATTGATATCGCGATAAACAATCGAGTTGGAAAGTCTTCGTTTGATTGTATACATTCCTGGTTCAGACAATAGCGTGTCGACTTTTTGGAGAGCCGGCCACGGCACCTCGACTTGCAGCCGTAGATCACTTTTGGATACGCCTGCAAAGGGTACCAAACGTGTATCGGCGGGCGCGGCGCCCGGGTCAGGGACGACGCCAGTGCTTTGCCCCGGGCCGACGTCTTCTATCCGCAAGCCCAAGGTGCCTTCCAGTTCACTGACCCCTGCAATGCCCTCAACCGTGTTGGCATGCGCGGCACCCACCAGCGCTACCCACTTGTGGCCTGCCCGGGCTGCCTCATCGGCGCGAATGATCGTTCGGGCGTAGAAGTTCATTTCCTTCAAACGTTTCGGAATGTCTTTCATCAAGCTGGAGCCGTCTCGATAGCTGGCAAGACAGTCAATGGCGCGGATCCGCATCCCATGGTTATTGGCTTCCCGGACAAGTTCGAGAAAGTTGTACCGCGCGAGCGGATCGGTGCGGAAACCCCTATCCAGATTTCGAAGATAATTCTCAAGATCTCGAGGCATGATCGATGTTTCGGCAAAGGTATCGAGCGCTGCTTGATGGAAGTCCGAGAGCAGATGTTCCAAATAAAGTGTTTTCACGTTGGCGTCGGCCAATGCTTGCATTTGCGTGATCAAAAACTGTTTGCTTCCGATCTCGTTATGACTTTCACCGATCACTAATCCCTGACTTTCCTCATACAACGTGCGAATAAGGTCAGCGTTCGCAATGTGAGGATCTACAACCGGTATGGTGGGTCGCTTTAAAAGTTGAGGATCAAGGTAACAAAGCTCGGCGGCTTTATTTAAATCGCGTCTCATCGATTTGACGATTTCATAGGCTTGGGTCCTGTAGCTGACGTCGGTCAGGTCTTTCAGTAGCTGGTCTTCATCACCCGCCGCAGCTCGTTTCAGTTCAGCCCGCCATTGGAATGGAACGTCATAGGGGGAGGGCGTGGGGGCTGGTCGGAAAGTTACGATCGGGCTTTGACCGGAGGAGCCGTCGGGGATCACCGCCGATTCGCCGCTTTCGGACACAGGAGATTGGGGGGGCGGTTCGATGCGTATCCGGGTTCGCGTCCACGATTCTTGCTCCAGCGTCTGGCTGAGCTGTTGCAGGTCGCCAAATCGACGTTTCGTCAGTTTCAAAAACGGTGACTCAACGAAATAACCGTTCAGGTCTTTCTGAATGTCGATGGTAGTAACAGCTTCACGTAAGCGTCGCAGGTACAGCTTCGGGCCGTCGATTGCTTCCTGAATGGTGAATGTACCGGCCTTTTCCAGCGCTTGTTCAACCGTGCTCACGGTGGGGATGGGTGGCAGCGCCTTGACCGTCAGCCGCAGGTCGCTTTTGATCAAATCGGGATTGTCGAAAGCGCGGAGCCACACACGTTTGCCAGGATCAGGCCCCACGCCGGTCACGTCAGTGGGTGGAATCTCTTCAATCCGCAACCCCACGGCACCTTCAAGCTCACTCAGCCCGGCCACACCGGCGACTGTGTTCGATCGCCTCGAGCCCACCAAGGCCACCCATTTGTGCACGCCCTTCGCGGCCTGATCGGTACGGATGATGGTGTCCGAAAAGTAGTTTTTCATTTTTAGAGCGCTGGTAGGCGAGGTGTCCTCCATGTCGGGAAATCTGGCGCTTGTCATGCAGTCGATGGCCTGGACGCGGATATGATTTTCCTGCGCGGCCCTCACCAGTTGCAGGTAACCGTAGTTACCAGCAAGGTCGGTTCCCTTGGTCCGATCCAGTTCACTCAGGTAGCGTTCCAGGGCTGGGGGCATTTTGCCGGTGTTATTGAAGACATCCAGATCCGGCTGATGGATGTCACTCAGCAGCCGATCCAGGTAGAGCGTCCTGACCTTCTGTTTGCTGATGAACTCCATGTCGTCGATCAAGAACCGTTGACCTGAAATGTTGCCGCTCTCCTGACCGATCACCAGCCCAGGCGATGCGTCGAGCAGGCGTTCGAGTATGGCTTTGTTCGGTGCATCGGGTTTGAACCACGGTACGGCAGGTCGTCGTGGCAGTGACAGATTGTCATAGTGGTCAATGGCATCGTCGTAGAGTCCACGACGTTGTGTTTTGAATTCGTGATATGACCGTTCGCTGCCATCGTTGGCATCCAGAGGGAAATCGTCCGTCAGGCCTTCGGCGACACGTCTGAAGGTTTGGCTGGATTGGTCTGGCAGTTCATAAGGCGTGCGAGGCAGGCTTTGCGTAGCTGGCATCGTCGAGCCGGATGCTTCGGGTAGCCTGGAGGGTATGTACGCAGGCTCGATGTCCAACTCCGGAAGCTGGTCAGGGGTGCGTCCCCAAGGCCAGCACCCAAAGATTTTCCCCCCTCCGTTGAGCCCCGCGCCTGCCTCGCTTCGCGGTATCGGCTCCCAGCGCAGTGCTTCGTTCTGACGGATCGGGACATTTCGATAAAACGAGTATGGGTTGGCAGGATCGATGATGACCCAGCGTTTCATTTGCCCGACATAGCGAACCTGGTAGAAACCATCGCGGCCAGCACGGCGCATGTAGATGTACTTTTTTCCGGTAGGCGTCTGGATGATGCCACGCATTTTCTGAGGCTCATCGACTTCGAGGGTTAGCTCAGTGATGTCGGTTCTAAATGATTCAAGGTAGTCGTGCGGCTCACTCGGGAGGACGCGATCAGGGACGATGTCTTCCAGTTCGGGCAGAGCAGCTCGAGCAATCGCGCGCTCGCTCAGCGCTTCTTCGGGAGCAATGAACGCGTTGGCCTCGGCAATCTCTGGCAGATGGCCGGCACCTTTTATAAACGTAGCGTTGAATACGGTGTCGATGCCCGCGAGTATCGCGCCAATTACCCCGGATTTGCGCTCAAGGGACGTCTTTCCAGTGACGGCCTGATCAATGTTCAAACCGACGTTGGCGACACCAGCGCCGACAACTGCCAGTGCCACTGGCCAACCGACGGCCGCCATGGGGCCGAAAGTTCGTCCGAACGCATTGAGGTAGCCCATCCACAGTTTTTTACGCAAATCTGCGTTTGAGTGCAGCATGAAATTGCCATCGCTGATCATTCGCGCATGTACGGCAGTGCTCAGATAAGTGAACGCATCCTGGTTCAGCGATCCGCTCACATGATCGATCAGATGGTGGTCGTCGATGTTCCAGGCATTGAACAGTAAATCCAGGACATGTGTCAGTCCGACATTCTCGAGGTGCGGTTCGCGAAACATCAATGACGCCAGGCTCTCGAGTACTTCACCGACTGGGTTGAAAGCGTGGAGCCAGTCCTGCTTTGACTGTTTGCGCGAAGAGCTGTCTTCCATGATGTCGTGATCGGCCGCTTGGAAGTGCGACAGGAAGCGTTGCCGGTCGGTAGGTTTTTTGGTCTGGGATAAAATCCACCAGTGCAGATCGCGGGGTGTTTCAAGGGCATGCAGGCCCCACACTTCGCCCGGAACGTAGACAATCTGGCGACCGTGGTCGTCCATGATGCAGAGGATATCGGTGGCGATAAAATCTCCGATCTTCAACAGGGTCACGCGCAATCCGTCGATGGCGGGCGCTTGCGCCTCGAGCATCTGCCGTGTGACTGGCCAGCTCACATTACTGGCAACGGCCTTGATCACCGTTTTGAAGTTCTCATCGGACAACCGTCCGCCTTCACGATCTTCCATGGCTTTGGCCAGAAAGGTGCACTTGGCGAGCGTTCGGTACGCTGTCGCGTTCTTTGTCCAGAACGAAGTGACCTTGTTTTTATAGAGGTCGCTGAAATTGATCGCCCAAAAGGCTTTGAGCACGTCGTTGCCGTGCAGACGCACTTCGTTGGATGCGTTGTAATCGCCGCGCTGCGGCCCGACGTTGTAGAAACCGCCATAGAGGTCGAGCAAATCGGCATTGTCCACGTCATAGACACTGAAGCGCTGGATGACCAGTTGCGGCAGGGTCATGGTTTCGTAGGGTTGCTCGTCAATGTGCTCCCAACCGGTGAACGTCGTTGAATTGCTTTGAGCGAGGTGAAATCGGTGCCAATAGACCTGCTCCGGATCGAGTGTTGTCAATCCATGTTTTTCGAGAATGTCTTTGGCAATACCTCGCGCCAGTTCGTACATGTCGGGGCAGGCTTCGACAAGGCCCGGTACCAAGGCCTTGAGTTCGAGCAGATCGCGGGGGAGGGGCATATCCATGTTTTCAGTTATCACATTGCTCTCCTTGAGCGTTGTTGGAACAGGTGAGCTCCGTGAATGCCAGTTCACGGAGGTTATTGGCTTTTCAGGATCCCGCTACGTTTACAGTGCGCAGCCCCACATGCCTCAAGGCTGCGGCAAACTCCGTAGTGTTGGGGTAGCGTCGACCGCTGATGGTCGGCCAGTTGCTGCGAATAATGTAAATCGAACCCTGGTCACGCAGGAGCGGCGTGCGAATGATTGCACCGTCACTGCTGCGATGGATGAGCATGGTTTTGCCGTCCACGTTCATCAACGTGCAATCGCCCGGATTAACCAATGCGTTTTCGAGTGTCTCGGCCAGCGCCACGCTCGGCGGTGTGTCCAGTTGCAGGCGCAAGTCGCTTTTGACCGGGGCAAGGGGTCTGCCGAAATCATCGGTCGGAATGCGCCCCGGATCGACTTCAATACCTCTGGCCGTGCCTGCCGGGGTGCTTTCGATCCGCACGCTGATGCCGCCTTCCAGTTCGCTGACGCCGGGCACGCCTTCCCATGTGGCGGCGTGGCTGTCGCCCACCAGTGCCACCCACCGATGGGCACCTCGCAGGGACTGATCGGCCGTAATCACTTCATGGGCAAAGTAATTCATCATTTTTTGCCGGAAATTGGCGCTCACATTCTGCATGCCGCTGCTCCTGTAGCTGGCCATGCAATCAATCGCCTGGATGCGGATATGGCTTTTGCGTGCAGCCTTGACCAGTTCCAGAAAAGTGAACTGGCCGCTGGCATCGGTCTTGTGCCCCTGGTCGAGGTTCTTCAGGTAGTTTTCCAGGCTTTCTGACAATGTGCCTGTTCGGTTGAAAGCCTCCAGGTCGGACTGATGAAAGTCGGTCAGTAGATGTTCCATATACAGGGTCTTGACCTTTTGCTTGCTCAACACCTCCATGTTTTCAATCAGGAACTGCTTGCTCGCCACGCTGGAATGGCTTTCACCCACAACCAGACCCGGTGCGGCCTTCAGCAGTTTCTTTATGATGTCCTTGATCGGCAGTCGACTTGAAAAATGAGGGATTTCGGGCCGGGCGGGCAACGAAGGAGATTCAAATGACGCGGTGGCGTCCCGGTACAGGGTTTGCCTCATGGCCTTGAAGTCGGCGATCGGGTTGCTGCCGTCAGGTTTGGCCGGGGAGGTCATGTAGTCTTTGAGGTCGTACTTGGTCGCGGCCCCTCGGGCGATATCGTTGAGGTCTTCGCGCAATGCCTGCTGCATGTCATAGGCCGTTGGCAGGCTGTCCGTATCCGGCAATGGTTCAATAGCACGGCCCCAAGGCCAGAGCCCGTCGAATTTGCCGCCGCCAAACAGGCCGGGCCGGTTGATGGGTTGCCAGCTGCCTGCTTCGTCCGCGCGGATAGGCAAGTTGCGATAGAACGAGTAGGGGTTTGCCGGGTCGATGATGACCCAGGTCTTCAGCTCGTTGACGTATCGCACCAGATAGTAACTGTCGTTGATCAACACATAATTACCGCCGCTGGACGGTTGGTAAATGCCCTGGAACTTGCCCTCAGTTGCGACGGGTGACAAACCGTCGAGCACCTCATTGGTTTCGAATTCCACCAGCAGCGACGCGCCTTCCTTAGCATAGGCCTGGCCGGGAGCCAGTTGAGCAATCGATGGAATGCCGGACGGCTCTGCGAGCACCGCTTCGCTAACGTCTTCTTCGAGCGAAAACGTTTCACTGGCTTCAGCGGCTTCGGCCAGTTCCGATGCGCCGCGCAGGAATGGCAAATTGAACAGAGTTTCGATACCGCTACTGATTGCCCCTACCACCCCGGCCTTGCGTTCAGCCCGGGTGCTGCCGTTGATCGCCTGGTCGATGTTCAGCCCCATTGACGCCATTCCGGCACCGACCGCCGCCAATGCCACAGGCCAGCCAAATGCAGCCATGGACCCGAAAACGTGGACAAAGGCATTGAGGTAACCGATCCACAGCTTCTCACGCAAATCGCCATTGGAACTCAATGACAGATCCGCATCGGCGGCCATGCGGGCTTTCACGCCGTCACGTAGCCAGCTGAAAACATCGCCTGTTATCGGCTCAGCCTGCTGGTTGATCAGATGATGGTCGCTGCGGCCCCATGTGGAATACAGCAAGTCGATCATCGCATTCAGGCCAATGTTCTCGCCGTCTTGTTGCTGCGCGGACAAGTGGAAATGAGCCATGAACCGGGTGCGGTTTTGCGCATGATTGTTCTGCTGCAGCAGCCACCAGTGCAGATCGGACGCGGTGGCGAAAACGTGGAAGCTGTCGATTTCACCCGGCGTGTAGACGATCTGCACACCATTGCGGTCTCTGATGCAAAGAATGTCGGTGGCAGCGTAACCGCCAATGGTCAGCGCACAGACGCTGAGGCCGGCGTCGCTGGGGGCCTGAGTTTCCAGCATGGCGCGACTGATCGGCCATGTGACGTTGCCGGCGACCGCTTTGATCAGCGTCTTCAGATTTTCATTGTTGAGACGCGCCCCCTCATGTTCGTCCAGCACGCGAGCCAGAAAATTGAGTTTGGCCAGCGTGCGGAAGTTGTCTGAGTGGCGCGCCCAGAAGCGCTCCATTTTTGTTCGGTACAACACGCTGAAATTGATCGCCCAGAGGTCTTTGATGACCTTGCTGGGGTACATCCTTACTTCGTTGGTTTCATTGTAAATAGCGGCGTGGGGGCCTTCGTTGTAGAAGCCGCCGTAGTTGTCCAGAAGGTCGGTGTTGTCTTGATCGTGGGGGCGGAAACGTTTTGCCACCAATTGCGGCAACGTCAGCGACTCGGACGGCGTCGGATAGTGTTCCCAGGACAGGAACGCCACGCTACTGCTGACCGACGTATTGTTGAAACGGTGCCACCACACCTCGTCAGGATCGATGCCTGCGACGCCGTGCTTGTCGAGAATGGCTTGTGCGCTGTCGTGAGCCATGGCGTGCAGGTCGGGACAGGCATCGGTGAACGATGGGACCAGCGCCTGCAGCGCGTGCTCATCGGCCTGATCGGGTAAAAGTGAGATGGGGTTTTTATCCAGTGTGTTCATTTCTCGCTCCTTGAGAAAATATTCAGGCAGTGGAATTCATTCCGGAATACGGCTCTGTAATGTCAGACCGATGTGGTTCAGCTTATCGGCGAGTGCTTCCAGACTGTGGAACGGGGCGTTAATGACCCGAGGCCAGGAGGGCCGGTGAATGGCGAACTGGCCGTCGGCCAGCACCTGCACCGGAGTGCGGACAAGCATTCCTTGCGTGCTCCGGTGGATCAGCGTGTAACTGCCAGTCGACTTCTCGAACACGAACATGCCCTGGCGACATAAAAGCCTTTCCAATGCGCTTTCAGTCCAGGTCACCGGTGGCGCCGCAATGCGCAAACGCAGATCGGCGAACAACGGATCTGAAATGCCCCGCATCACAGTGGCGTTAGGGTGCACATGCGTGCTCACTTCAATGCCCGGATCGACGTCGACCCCCGTGACCTCTCCCGGATTGACTTCTTCAATACGCAAACCGATGCCACCCTGCAGTTCACTGATGCCCGAAATTCCTCGGAACGTGTTGGTGTTTTCCCTTCCAGTCAACACAATCCACTTGCCTGGATTATTCAGGGCCTTGTCACTGGTGATGATGTCGTTCGACACGTAGTTAGCAATTGCCTGCTGCCGAGGGCGCTCGAAAAGAGTATCCGACTTGTAATTGACCGCGTTATCGAGCGCCTGAATGCGCACACCGTTCTGTCTGGCCGTCCTGACCAGTTCCAGTTCATTGAAAACGCCCGCTGGATCACTGCCGACACTGGTCAGGTAATGTTGCAAGTCCTCTGACATGTCGCCGGTTCTGAAGAAGTTGTTCAGGTCGGTCTGAGCGAAGTCGCAGAGCAGGCGCCGTACGTAGATCGTGTCGACGTGCCGCGCCAGTGCCGGCATTTTTTCAATGATCAGGCGCATGCTGGCGATGCGATCCAGCGACTCGCCAATGACCAGGCCCGGTGCTGACTGAAAAATACGCTCGAACAACATCTCCATTGGCATGTCCAGCGTGACACTGGGCATAGGGGGGCGGGGCGGCAGGTTCGACCAGGGCAGGTAGGCGAAGTAACGTTGTGCGGTTCTCAATAGGTCTCCATGTCTTAAATCATAATTGCGCAGATAGGTATTGCTGCTCGACGGGTTGGCTCCGGCTGCCGCGCCAGTGTCCGCGCCTTCGGGTAAATCCAGTGCCCAGCTTCTCAAAGAACTCACCCGCGATGGCGGCGTGTCAAACACCGTTCTGACCAGTTTGATGGGGCGCCAGGTGGCAGGGTGTGGAGGGACGGCTAATGAGACTGGCGCAGGATTGCGAACGTCGAGCTCCAGCTCAACCGAACAACCTTTGCCCAGACACTGACCGCCGCCGTTGAGCCGCAGCGAGCGCATCCGTTCCCATTGACCTTCGGCATTCAATTGAATCGGCAAGGAATGCGCGAATTGACTGGGTCGCTCCGGATCGACGATCGCCCAATAACCACCGCCCCGCGAGTCCGGGAAGTAACGCACGTAATAGGCATTGTCATCCATCATCACGGCGTGGGACGGTTCAGAGTCGAGCCGGTAGATGCCCTGGAATTTGCCGGGCTCTTTGATCGCCTCCATGCCGTCAAGCAGCTCATTGGTCAGGTACTTGTCCGGTATGGCTGGTGGAGAAGCAGTTTCAGGCGCAATGACGGTGAAGGGTTCCGGGTCCGCTGGGAGGAACACGTCATCCGATCCAGGCACTCCCGGCTCTTCATGCGTGGTCACGGGCGTCTCGGGCTGTTGGGTGAATTCAGACCATTCGGCGGCTTCGGCGGCTTCAACCTGGGCGCCAACCTCCAGGGTCGAACCCGCACTTTTGAGAAACGGGACGTTGAACAAGGCATCGATCCCGCTCATGACCGCCCCAAGTACACCGGCCTTGCGCTCGGTCGAGGTTTTGCCATTGACCGCCTGATCGATGTTCAGGCCCATGTTAGCGATGCTTGCGCCGATCACCGGCAGCGCAACAGGCCAGCCCACTGCGGCCATGGGGCCGAACACTTTAAGGCCGGCACTCAGGTAGCCAATCCACAGTTTTTTCCGCAGGTCCGAGTTGGAGGTCAGCGACAGGCTGGCTTCGGCATACATGGCGCGGCGGGACGACTCGCGCAACCAGCTGAATGCATCGCCCTTCACCGCTTGGTTGAGTTGATTGATCAAGTGATGATCGGATTTGCCCCAGGTGCCGACCAGGCGGTTCATGACATCGGTGATGTTTCGCTCAATGTCCTGGCGATCAGCCAGAGAGAAATGTGCCATGAATGCTTTGCGAGATGTGTCCTTGTTCATTCTTTCCAGCACCCACCAATGCATGTCCGCTTCTGTTTCCATGACATGGAATGCAGGGGCTTCACCGGGGACATAAACGATCTGCCGACCATTGGCCTCCACCATACGCAGCATATTGGTGGCGACGTGGCCAACGACATCCAGAGCACGTACATCATTTCCGACAGGGCGTGTCGATTGCAGCGTTTTGAGGCTGTCGGGCCAGGTCACAGGCCCTATAACTGCGTCAACGAAACGCTGAAAGTCATCGCCGCTCAATTGCTTCATTTCCAGCGCACGGATCGCGCAACTGAGGAAATTGCACTTGGCCAGCGTGCGGAAATCATCCGAGGACTGGCTCCAGAAACCGCTGATTCGATCAAGGTAGAGCGTGCTGAAGTCGATGTCCCAGAAGGCCTTCAATACATCGTCACCGTGCAGGCGGACCTCGTTGGTTTCGTTGAAATTCTCGACATCGGGTCCGGAGGTGTAGAACCCCGCGTACAAGTCCAGCAGATCCGCATTGTCCTTGTCTGTGGCTCGGAAGCGATGGATGACCAGTTGCGTAAGGGTCAGGGTTTCATAAGGTTTTTCGAGGATGTGCTCCCAGCCAGTGAAGGTCCTGGTACTGCTCTGGGCGGCCTTGAAACGGTGAAAATAAATCTGGTCGGGATCGAGCGTCGACAGGTCGTGTTGTTTAAGAAGGTTGCTGGCGACCTCATGCGCAACGTCCTGCAGGCTGGGGCAGGCGGGCACGACTGTCGCGGCGATTGTTTTGAGGGTGGCCTTGTCTGCAGCGTTGGGCAGGGGACGGATTTCGGATAAGTTCATGGGCTTAAACCTTGAGTAAATGGCCACTCAGCGTGGTGCATTGGCTCAAGGGCGATGCATTACATGTGTACTGCACGGCACGGTCTCATCTGTGCGCTGTCAGCGCCGCGCCACATCCGAAAAGTAGAACTTGTCCAGCGTATGTCGTGATTCGGTGTACTCGAACTGCCGACCGTCCTGCAAAAACGTCTGGTTGCTGACAACGATCACATGGCTCTGATCGTCGAGGTCCAGATGCTGCTGATCATCCTTGCTGCGCGGCACCGCTTCGATGGTCCGCTGGGCGTAGGCGATTTGCAGCTGCAGGGTTTGCTCGATGTAGGCGTAGATCGAGTGCTCGGCAATTTCGCGTGACAGGCCGGGGATCACATCGCTGACGAAATGGTTGATGTCGAGAATCACGCGTTTGCCGTCGATTCGGCGCACACGCTTGATCCGTGTGATCAGGCTGCCTTCTTCCGCCTGGATATGCTCCAGCAGTACACCTTCCAGAGGGGACTGGCTGAATTCGACCACGTCGGTACTGACGTCGTTACCCAGCCGTGGCCAGGTTTCCTGAAAACTGACGATGCCACCGAGTTGAAATTCAATCGGGCTGGTGGACAGCACAAAGGTGCCTTTGCCATGGACTTTCTGCGCGAAGCCGCGTTCCTGAAGTTGTTCAATCGCCTTGCGCACCGTGCCGCGGCTGGCCTGATAGCTGTCCATCAATTCAGTTTCGGAAGGCAGGCGGGCGCCGCGCTCGAGCCGTTCGGTGGTGATGCTGGCAAGCAGATCGGTGTAGATCTGGTTGTATTTGCTCATGGTAATGACTCTGAACCGCGCTGAACTCAAGGTTTCGAACCTTAAGGGCAGGGTGGGAAATTGTCCATGCGGCTTTGGATTGCTTCCTTTTCTTGGGTAGGACATGTCCTTGTTTGTCAGTCCGAATTAAACAAATTTAAACTCGTCTGTACGAGTTGTTGATTTAACTCGTACAGACGAGTACGTTTCACGTCGGCGTGCTGCCAATAACAAAAATCCACAGCGGAAGAACAAGCATGAGCCACGACTATCCGAACATCGCCAGCGAGCTACTGCAAAGCCTCGGTGGCAGCGACAACCTCGAGCAGGCCGCGCACTGCGTCACTCGTCTGCGCCTTGCGCTGAAAGACCCAGGGCTAGTCAACAGTGCCACGTTGAACCAGATCGATCTGGTCAAGGGGTCGTTCTTCACCGGTGGTCTTTTCCAGGTGGTCATCGGGCCTGGCGAGGTAGAAAAGGTCTACGCCGAACTGCGTCGTCAAACGGGGCTGGCCGCTTCAACCATCGCTGACGTCAAACAGACAAGCGCCGAAAAAATCAACGCCATGCAGCGCCTGGTGCGGGTGTTTTCCGATGTGTTCATGCCGATCCTGCCGGCGCTGATCATTGCCGGCCTGTTGATGGGCATCAACAACCTGATGGGCGCCAAGGGCATGTTCATTGAGGGCCAGACCCTGCTTGAAGCGTATCCCGCGCTCGACGGTCTCTGGAGCCTGATCAACCTGATGGCTAACACCTCGTTCGTGTTTCTACCGGCGCTGGTGGGCTGGTCGGCGGCCAAGCGTTTTGGCGGCAGCGAAATCCTCGGCATCGTGCTCGGCTTGATGCTGGTACACCCCGACCTGCTCAACGCCTGGAACTACGGCAAAGCAGTTGCCGGGCTGGATGGCCAAAGCCTGCCGTATTTCGACATCCTGGGATTGTTCCAGATCGAGAAGGTGGGCTATCAAGGACAGATCCTGCCGATCCTGCTGGCAGCGTATGTGATGAGTGTCATTGAGAAATGGCTGCGGGCGCGGGTGCCTAACGCGATTCAATTGCTGGTGGTGCCGATCACCACCATCGTCGTCACCGGTGTACTGGCGCTGGCCGTGATCGGCCCGGTGACTCGGCACTTGGGGATTCTCATTACTGAAGGCGTGGTCTTGCTGTTCGATCTGGCGCCGATGTTGGGCGGGGCGATTTTCGGCCTGCTTTACGCGCCGCTGGTAATTACCGGCATGCACCACATGTTCCTTGCCGTCGACCTGCAACTCATTTCCGCTCAGGGCGGTACATTTATCTGGCCGATGATTGTCATGTCCAATCTCGCCCAGGGCAGCGCGGCAATGGGGGTGTTCTACATGACCCGCAACGCGCGGGACAAAAGCATGGCCTCCACCTCGGCGATTTCCGCTTACTTCGGCATCACCGAGCCGGCGATGTTCGGGGTCAACCTGCGTTACAAATTTCCGTTCTACGCCGCGCTGACTGGTTCAGCGCTGGGCTGCATCTTTCTGTCGCTCAACAAGGTTCAGGCCTCGGCCATTGGCGTGGGGGGCTTGCCCGGTTTTATCTCGATCATTCCTCAATTCATCCCGATGTTCGTGATCGGGATGGTCATCGCCATGGTCGTGCCATTTGTGCTGACCTGCGGGTTGAGCATGAAAATTGTCCGGCCTGGGTACCGGGTCGCCTGACAACCCGCTATCGCGAGCAAGCTGTGCTCCTACAGGGCGCACGCCTTGTAGGAGCAAGGCTTGCCCGCGATGAGGCCATAACGGACACCACAAGACCAATTGAAGGAACCCCGTCATGCAAGACTGGCAACGCTCCGTGATCTACCAGATCTACCCAAAGAGTTTTCACAGCCACGCCGGCAATCCCACGGGTGATTTGCTCGGTGTTGTGGCCAAGCTCGATTACCTGCATTGGCTGGGCGTCGATTGCCTGTGGATTACGCCGTTCCTGCGCTCGCCCCAGCGCGACAACGGTTACGACATCAGCGACTACTACGCCATCGACCCGAGCTACGGCACCATGGCCGATTGCGAGTTGCTGATTGCCGAAGCTGGCAAACGCGGGATCAAGCTGATGCTCGATATCGTGGTCAACCACACGTCGATAGAGCACAACTGGTTCCAGCAAGCACGCAGCAGTCTCGACAACCCGTACCGCGACTTCTACATCTGGCGCGATCAACCGAACAACTGGGAATCCAAGTTCGGCGGTTCGGCCTGGGAGTACGAGGCCCAAACGGGTCAATACTTCCTGCACCTGTTCGATCATACCCAAGCCGACCTTAACTGGGACAACCCCAAGGTGCGCGCCGAGGTCTTCAGAATGATGCGTTTCTGGCGCGACAAGGGCGTGGGCGGTTTCCGTCTGGACGTAATCAACCTGATCTCCAAACCGGCCGATTTTCCTGAGGACGACAGCGACGGCCGGCGTTTCTACACCGACGGCCCTCACGTTCACGAATACCTGCAGCAGATGCACCGCGAAGTGTTCGAAGGTCACGACCTTATCAATGTTGGCGAGATGTCATCCACCCGCCTGGAACACTGCATTCGCTACTCGCGACCAGATTCGCGAGAACTGTCTATGACCTTCAATTTCCATCACCTGAAGGTCGATTACCCGAACCTGCAAAAGTGGATCCGCGCCGATTTCGATTTTCTGGAGCTCAAGCGCATCCTCTCCGATTGGCAGACCGGCATGCAGGCCGGCGGAGGCTGGAACGCGCTGTTCTGGTGTAACCACGACCAGCCGCGAGTGGTCTCGCGTTTTGGCAATGACGGTGAGTACCGCGCGGTCTCGGCGAAGATGCTCGGCACGGCATTGCACTTCCTCCAGGGCACGCCGTTTGTGTACCAGGGCGAAGAGCTGGGCATGACCAACCCGGGTTTCGATCACATCGATCAGTACCGCGATGTCGAGACCCTGAACATCCATCGTCTCCAGCGAAATGCGGGTGTCAGTGACGCCGACAACATGTCGGCAATCATGCAGAAATCACGGGACAACGGCCGCACGCCGATGCACTGGAATGCCGAACCTGGTGCGGGCTTCAGCGCTGGCGAACCCTGGATCGGAGTGCCAGCCAACGTCGCACAGATCAACGTCGCGGCTCAGCTCAACGACCCGGATTCAGTGTTGCATCACTACCGGCAACTGATCGCATTGCGTCGCCAGGAAGCGCTGATGTCGGATGGCGTTTACCGTCAGCTGCTGCCAGAGCATCTGCAGGTCTGGGCATATGTGCGCGAAGGCGACGGCGAACGCCTGCTGGTGTTGAACAACTTCTACGGCACGCCTTGCGAAGTCGAACTGCCGGAGAACGTGATCAACGAGGCGATGGCTCAACGTCGGGTGATCAGCAATTACCCGGACTGTCCGCCGCGAAGTCGCCAGGTCTGTTTACGGCCTTATGAGTCGTTCGTCCTGCACCTGACCAACCACTAAAAACACGCGTTTAAAAAACACGCAGAACGCTGCGCGGGGGAGTTTTGCGCGCCGATTTTGTGGCTGCACACAATAAAAACAATGGAGTGGTTCATGAAAACAACAATAAATCGCAGTCTTTCAGTGGCAGGGGCTTGTCTGATGTTGCCTCTATCAGCTGAGGCGCTCGAGTTCGGTGGTTACTTGCGCAGTGGAGTTGGTACCTCGGTCAACAGTGGTAAACAGCAGTGTTTCCAACTACCGGGCGCGCAGACCAAATACCGGTTGGGCAATGAATGCGAGCAATATGGGGAACTGGAGTTACGCCAGGATCTGTACACCCTGGACGACGGTTCGGTACTCAGCGTCGATGGCATGGCCTCCTTGTACAACCAGTACGACCGCAGCCTGACGTTCAAAGAGGACAACGGTTCGGTGCGCCTGCCACAGCTGTATGCGCAGTGGTCCAACCTGCCCAGCCTCAATGGCGGTTCGTTGTGGGCTGGCCGGCGTTATTACAAGCGTAACGATATCCACATTTCCGATTTCTACTACTGGAACCAGAGCGCCACCGGCGGCGGTATCGAGGACGTACTGATCGGCGACTTGAAATACAGCTACGCGTTCTCGCGCAAAGACAATCTCTATCAGAAGGACTACATCAACCGTCATGATTTCAACGTGGCCGGTTTCAACACCAATCCCGGCGGTCAGCTGGAATTCGGGTTGAGCTACATCGACAAACCCGACAGCCGCGACGCCCACCGTGGCTGGGCGATAACCACCCAGCATGTGCAACAGGGTTTTCTGGGCGGCAAGAACAAACTGGCGTTCCAGTATGGCGAAGGTCCCGGCACCGGGCTGGGCTATACCGGTAACGTGAAGCTGGACGCCAGCAACAAAAGCTATCGCGTCGTGGAGTTTTTCGACTGGCAAGTGACGCCGCGATTTGGCGGGCAGGTCGAGGCGGTTTATCAGAAGGATGTGCGGGCCGACGGCGCAGATCAGAACTGGATGTCCCTGGGCGTTCGTCCGGCTTACGCGATCACCGAGCAGTTCAAGCTGGTGACGGAACTGGGGCACGATCAGGTCGATGCCACGGGCGGTACGCGCAAGCTGAGCAAGTTCACCCTCGCGCCGACCTGGTCGCCCAAAGGCCCTGAATTCTGGGCGCGTCCCGAGGTGCGTCTGTATTACACCTATGCCAGCTGGAACGAGGCGGCCAAACGGGCGGCGAATGAATTGGCCAAGGGTTCGGCGTTGTCCGACACCGGCTCCTTCGGCACAGCGCGCCACGGTGCGAATGTGGGTGTGCAGGTCGAGTATTGGTGGGATTAAAAGATCGCATGTCTTCTATAAAGAACAAAACAGCAGGTGACGTCATGGCCACACCCCAACAACTGCAACTGCTTGCACCTTTGTCCGGCGTGTTGATGCCACTGGATCAGGTGCCGGATCCGGTGTTTTCCAGTCGCGTGATCGGCGACGGTGTGTGTATCGATCCGACTTCGCAGTCCCTGTGCGCACCGCTGGCCGGCGTGATCAGCAACGTGCAGGCAAGCGGACACGCCATCAGCATCACCGACGATAACGGCGTGCAAGTGTTGATGCACATCGGGCTCGACACGGTGAACCTGGCCGGCAAAGGTTTCACGCAGCGGGTCGAAGAAGGTCAGCGGGTCGAGGCCGGTCAGGTGCTGATCGAATTCGATGCCGATTACCTCTCGATGAATGCACGAAGTCTGTTGACGCTGATGCTGGTGGTGAGTGGCGAGCCTTTCACGTGGCTGACACCGGAGTCGGGCCTGGTGGAAAGCGGCCAGCCGCTGCTGGGTTTGAATCCGGCAGGGCAGACGCCTGAGGTTGCGACGCCGGACACAGGCAAAGCGCTGTTTTCAAGTCAGGTAACACTGGCGAACCCAAATGGCTTGCACGCCCGTCCAGCGGCGGTGTTCGCCCAGGCGGCGAAAGAGTTTTCAGCCAATATCTACCTGCATAAACAGCAAGAGCGTGCGAATGCCAAATCGTTGGTCGCGGTCATGGCGTTGCAGACTGCCTTGGGCGACATCGTGCAAGTCAGCGCGGCGGGGCCGGACGCTGAAGCGGCGATCGAGACACTTGTCGCACTACTGACCGACGGCTGCGGGGAAACCGTAGTGCGGGTGGCCGACGCCGATGCCGAGGTCGTTGCGGATTCATCGCCGAAGGTGTTGCGCGGGGTCTGTGCGTCGCCCGGTTCTGTGTTGGGTGCGGTCGTGCAGATCGCCACCCAGACGTTCGACGTCAGCGAGTTCGGCATTAGTGCGCAGGTCGAGCGCGGACAGTTGGCCCGTGCGTTGGCCGAAGCGCTAGAGGGTTTGCAGACGCTGCGCGACAACGCCTCGGGGGACGCCCGTGCAGAAATCTTCAAGGCTCATCAGGAATTGCTCGAAGACCCGACGCTGCTGGAACAGGCCCATTCGCTGATCAGTGAAGGGAAGAGCGCCGCGTATGCGTGGCGTGAGGCAACCGAAGCCACCGCCCTCTTGTTCAAAAGCCTCGGCAGTTCGTTACTGGCAGAACGGGCGGCGGACCTTACGGATGTTGGTCAGCGAGTGCTCAAACTGATTTTGGGTGTGCAGGATGACGCTCTGGACCTGCCTGACGGCGCGATTCTGATTGCCGATCAACTGACGCCGTCCCAGACGGCCGGGCTCGACACGCGCAAGGTGTCGGGTTTCGCCACGGTCGGCGGTGGGGCTACCAGCCACGTCGCGATTCTCGCCCGCGCGTTCGGTTTGCCAGCGATTTGCGGGTTGCCGGTTCAAGTGCTGGCGCTGGCCAACGGTACCCAGGTGCTGCTCGACGCCGACAAAGGAGAGCTGCACCTTGACCCGGATCTGGCGGCCATCGAACAGCTGCAAAACCGGCGTGAGCAACAGCAGAATCGGCATCGTCACGAACTGGCGCAAGCGACGCTGGCAGCCTGCACCCGCGATGGTCATCACATCGAGGTAACGGCAAACGTCGCCTCGCTCAGTGACACGGAGCAATCGCTGACCCTCGGCGGGGAGGGCGTCGGCCTGTTGCGTTCGGAGTTCTTGTATCTGGATCGCAATCACGCGCCCACTCACGAGGAGCAGACGTCCACTTACAGCGCCATCGCCCGTGCATTGGGACCTGAGCGCAATCTGGTGGTGCGCACACTGGATGTCGGCGGTGACAAACCCTTGGCCTACGTACCGATGGACAGCGAAACCAATCCGTTTCTAGGCATGCGCGGCATCCGTTTGTGCCTGGAACGCCCGCAGCTGTTGCGCGACCAGTTCAGGGCCATCCTGAGCAGCGCCGGGCTGGCCCGGCTGCATATCATGCTGCCGATGGTCACCCACCTGTCGGAGCTGCGTCTGGCCCGACAGATGCTCGAGCAAGAAGCTCTGGCATCAGGTCTGACCGAGCTACCGAAACTGGGCATCATGATCGAAGTGCCGGCGGCGGCCTTGATGGCCGACCTGTTCGCGCCTGAGGTGGATTTTTTCTCGATCGGCACCAACGACCTGACGCAATACACCTTGGCCATGGATCGCGATCACCCGCGTCTGGCCAGCCAGGCCGACAGTTTTCACCCCTCCGTGCTGCGACTGATCGCCAGCACGGTAAAGGCCGCCCACGCCCACGGCAAATGGGTCGGTGTGTGCGGTGCCATGGCGTCCGAAACGTTGGCAGTGCCGTTGCTGTTGGGGCTTGGGGTTGATGAACTGTCAGTGAGCGTCCCCTTGATTCCGACGATCAAGGCAGTGGTTCGGGAAGTGGACTTGCGGGACTGCCAGGCCATCGCCCGGCAAGTCCTGGGCCTGGAAAACGCCGAGCAGGTTCGCGAGGCTTTACGGCTGTATCACGCAGCGACCGTCAACACTTCACGGGTTATGGAGTACTGAACATGTTCGAGAAAATGCAGCAGGCGTTCTGGAAAGCGTTGACGCCGGATCTGGTGGTGGACGAGCCGAAAGCAATGGCACCGGTCCTTTCGGGCCTGCCGCCGAATGTCGTGGCCGCACTGGGCGGTGTGGATAACCTCAAATCGCAACAGCCCGTAGCGCTGACCCGGGTCAGGGTGGAATTGCGGGATGTGGCGCGGATGAATCGGCAGGCTTTGACCCTTGCTGGTGTGCCGGCAGTCATGATGCTGGATGACGGAGTTGTGCATCTGATTACCGGCCTTCAGGCATCCTAGGGTTTTCAAAAGACCGCAGCCGTCGCCAGCTCCTACATTTTGAATGTCGTAATCCGTAGTAGCTGCCGAAGGTGGAATGCTACGAAGCAAAAGCTGCCGTTTTCAATGAACGGCAACGGCTGGCGTAGGTATTAGAGAAACTGTGATCGAATCAAATCCGTATCGAATGGCGTTATTCCTTGATCAGGCGCAAACACCGCCTGTGCCTGTTGTGGCGAAGCCACCCGTTCGCCCCGTGCTCGAACATGTAAATCGAACAGCGTCTCCAAATCAGGCCGCGGTGTATGTACCAACGCCCGCAGCATCAACGATATCCCACTGAGGTTGTTCCCGACATTATTCCAGCGGGTAGATGAAGTGAGTCCAAGATCGGCCCAAATCATGCGCCGTTCCTGCAAGTCCATCACGAATGGCAGACATATAACGGTGTCGGATGCGATATCGATACGGTCGAACACGGATCGAGGCTCGAATACCTCACCCGAAGCTGTGTCCGCGCGGGCCATCCAGCCTGCGAAGCACTCTGGAAGATCGCAGTACGGCTGCTCGGTGAATGAGTTAATAGACGTGACGACGTAGCGGATACCCTTCTTAACGAGAAGGTCAAGGTCGAGATCGATGAACTCCGAAGCCCCGTCGGGCGCGTCGACGATGTCGCCGCTGTGGTACCCGCCGAAACCTTTCAGGTTGTAGTACGCGACCGTTTCTATGAACACGAAGTTGACGTCGAAAAATGCGGCTGATAGGTCGATGTCCGTGCGTCCGCGACCGTTCTTCCACCACAAGAAAAGGCGAATGAAACGTGTGTCAGGCATAGGCAACCGACTGCCCCGCACCAGCGTACGTAGCGACTTCGATGCGGCACGCTGCGCCAGCGGCACCCTGTAATCGCGTAATGCTGGATCGATGAAACAGCGGCCTAGTGGCGACAGCGACGCAAAACGCTTTACGAGAGCGTCCTCGCAGATTAGGGCTGCACGAGCCAACACCTGGGGTGAAAGAGGCTCACGTCGATCCCTGATGCCATAGACTTTGGCGAATGAACCTTTCGGTGTGAAGGCTCTTAGGGGAAGGGGGCGCGGAGCACGTACTTGAGCCAGCAACTGCAGCAGGACAGGTGAAGACACTTGTGTCGCAACAGCCTCGAACGCATCGAGTACTGACTTTGGTTCCGTCGCGCGCCGCAGGGTCGCGTCCAGCCGTCGCGCGAACTCGCCAGGTCGGCTCTGCAGTATGGGCGTAAGCGTTGCGATGTGACGCTGGGCAAACAATGTTTCGACACGTGATCCAAATGAAGCTGGCGCTTCGTTGCGGCGCGCTGCCGTGATGGCGGCTAGTGCTCGTGGATACTTATCGGCGTAGTCGCCCGGATGCAGTACTTCAGCCAGACGTTTCCAGCGCTCAGCATGTCGCATCACGTCCTCTGCAGCGTTGGGAATGTGCTCAAGCAGGCGCAACAGCAGGCGTCGCATCGAACGCTTCATCGCTGTAAAACGAGTTGAGGCTGTGGTCAGCGACACGTCTCCTCCATTCAGCGCGACCGCAAGTCGTAGCACATCAGTCGCCGTTTCGACGTTTCGCTCCAGGAATGCATCCACCCGTGCATCGCTGGTGACATGCAGGATAAGTGCACCGCCAAGTTGTGCACGGATCTCCCGGAACGGGACGGTCTCAGGCAGCAGACGGAACACATCGCTTTTGTAATTTCGGACAAACCAGACGAGATCGGCAGTTTCCGCGTCGGAGAGCGAGGTGCGCGATGAAACCAGTGGTTCGAGCAGTGACTCGAACTCAGAGACGCTTCCGGGTTCGATAACGCGGGATATGAAGTTGCCTTCAAGCATCGCAGGCCGCAGGTGTTCAGTCGGTGGTAAACGTCGAAGCGTGAGGTAGTGAATGACGGCGTTAAAGTACAACTCCGCCTCTGAGGCCGTCAGAACTTGCTCTGGAAAGTCAGGATAAAACGGCCGGTGGTGCACATGAGCGCCAGTCTCCCGCCGAAGCACTCCGACAATTTCGCGCAGCCAGTGCTTGAGTTCTGTCGCTGACAACATGCCGATTTGCTCAATCAGAGGCTCTGATAGTACGCATCGGAATGCCGCGACTTCCCGGACAGCCGACGCGACCTGAGCGCGTGTGGCACCGCCAGTGCCCGTCGGGACGTGAACTTTGGTTCGGCGACGCAGGAACAGCTCCTGATTCATGCTTGATTTTCTCCTTGGCCGCCGTTTCGGACGAGCTGCAGCATCGTGTTTACAGCCGATATAAAAACGCCTGCAATAAGCAGGCGCGGTGTGGAGAGCGGAACCCCTAGGTCATAGGAGGTTTAGAAGGAAGGTGTTCCATAGCCACGGAGGCATTCTACGTAAGGTCGTTTCTGTTTGTCGGGACTCAACGGTAACAAGCTGATTCACCAGAAAAATAGGGGCTGATCAGCGGCAAGTCGCTCGTCCATCCTCCAGACGAGTAGTGGCGTCATTAGCAAGTGCCTTCACGGGGTGGCGAAGTATCCATATTGTCCATCGTAGCGGTGGCATTGGTTTTTTTGCCACGCGCCGAATGTTCGATCAGCCCTCTTTTTAGAAAATACAGTAGACAAGCAACACATGCTTATTCATCGAGTATTCCTTACTGTTTCTTATCTGCGGGTGTATCGTATTCGCCTTTTGCGGACCCACCAGTCCATCGCAGATGCAGAGGTAGTTGAGTTCATGTCCTTTACCCGTCGCCAAATCCTCGGTGGCCTGGCCGGTCTTGTAGTCGTTGGTGTCGGAGCGGGGGGCGCGTCGCGGTACTGGCTTGGCAAGATGGCCGACGCCGACGCTGGCCATGACTATGAGTTGATCGCCGCCCCCCTGGATGTCGAACTGGTGCCGGGCCACACGACCGAGGCCTGGGCGTTCGGTCCGTCAGCGCCGGGTACCGAGTTGCGCGTGCGTCAGGGCGAATGGCTGCGGGTACGATTCATCAACCACCTGCCGGTCGCGACCACCATTCACTGGCACGGCATCCGTCTGCCGCTGGAAATGGATGGCGTGCCTTACGTTTCCCAGCTTCCCGTGTTGCCTGGCGAGTATTTCGACTACAAATTCCGCGTACCCGATGCCGGCAGCTTTTGGTATCACCCCCATGTGAACAGCAGCGAAGAGCTGGGTCGCGGTCTGGTCGGCCCACTGATCGTTGAAGAGCGCGACCCCACCGGATTCAAGTACGAGCAGACCTTGAGCCTCAAGAGCTGGCACGTCGATGAGGAAGGCGCGTTCGTCGCGTTCAGCATTCCTCGCGAAGCTGCGCGTGGCGGCACGGCGGGGCGTTTGTCGACCATCAACGGTGTTTCGCAGGCGGTAATCGACTTGCCGGCCGGACAGATCACCCGAGTGCGTCTGCTCAACCTCGACAACACCTTGACCTATCGCATCAACATCCCCGGCGTCGAAGCACAGATCTACGCGCTGGACGGTAACCCCATCGAGCCGCGCCCCATGGGCAAGGAATACTGGCTCGGCCCCGGCATGCGTATCTGCCTGGCGATCAAGGCACCGCCCGCTGGCGAAGAATTGTCCCTGCGCAACGGCCCGGTGCGCCTGGGTACGTTCCGTTCGGTGGCCAATGCCGAAGCGCCGACCCAATGGCCGCCCGCGTTGCCCGCCAACCCCGTGGCCGAACCGGACCTGGCCAATGCCGAAAAACTCAACTTCAATTTCGAATGGGTGGGGTCGGTGTCGTTGAACGTCGACAACGGCAAACCGCCAAGTCTGTGGCAGATTAACGGCAAGGCCTGGGACATCACCGACAAGACCTGCGCCGATCGCCCGATTGCCAAGCTCGAGAAGGGCAAGAGCTACATATTCGAATTGAAAAACATGACCCAGTACCAGCACCCGATACACCTGCATGGCATGAGTTTCAAGGTCATCGCCTCGAACCGGCACAAGGTCATTCCGTACTTCACCGACACCTACCTGCTGGGCAAGAACGAACGCGCACAGGTGGCATTGGTGGCGGATAACCCGGGCGTGTGGATGTTCCATTGCCATGTGATCGATCACATGGAAACCGGCCTCATGGCCGCCATCGAGGTGGCGTGATGCGTCAGATTCGTCCTGCGGCAATCATTGATCGCAGTCGTGATCGAGACTTCATGCGCGAGGCCCTGATCCTCGCCGCTCAAGGTGCGGCGCTGGGCGAAGTGCCGGTGGGGGCGGTGCTGGTGCAGGACGGTGAAATCATCGGTCGCGGCTTCAATTGTCCGATCAGTGGGCATGACCCCAGTGCCCACGCCGAGATGGTCGCCATCCGCGCGGCGGCGTTGGCGGCCAGCAATTATCGCCTGCCGGGGAGCACGCTTTATGTGACGCTCGAGCCGTGCAGCATGTGCGCCGGGCTGATCGTGCATTCGCGGATTGCGCGGGTGGTGTATGGCGCCCTGGAGCCCAAGGCCGGGATTGTGCAGAGTCAGGGACAGTTTTTTACCCAGGGCTTTTTGAACCACCGGGTGTTGTTTGAAGGCGGGGTGCTGGCGGAAGAATGCGGTGCTGTGCTGAGCGAGTTCTTCAAGGCGCGTCGCGCAAAATCAACAGACTAAACACGAAACCAATGTGGGAGTGAACTGTGGCGAGGGGATTTATCCCCGTTGGACTGCGCAGCAGTCCCCTAAGCAAAAGCCTGGCGTCTGCTTCGCAGCCGAACGGGGATAAATCCCCTCGCCACAGTTCGCTCCTACAGGGGATCTCCCATGGGGCGGATATTGGGGTTACTTACGGGCCACAATCACCGCCCGCATCGGCGCCGGCAGCCCTTCGATCGTCTTGCTGTGATCGTCCGGATCGAGGAAATCACTCAACGACTGATACTTCATCCACTCTGTTCCGCGCTGCTCCTCGACAGTGGTCACGCTCACGTCCACACAACGAACATCTGTGAAACCGGCGCGGCGCAGCCATAGCATCAGCGCGGGCACCGACGGCAGGAACCACACGTTACGCATCTGCGCATAACGGTCTTCCGGCACCAGCACCTGCTGCTGATCGCCCTCGATCACCAGCGTTTCCAGCACCAGCTCCCCGCCCTTGACCAGGCAGTCCTTCAGCGCCAGCAAATGCTCGATCGGCGAGCGGCGGTGGTAGAACACGCCCATGGAAAATACCGTATCAAAGCCTTCCAGCTCCGACGGCAGGTCTTCGAACGGGAAGGGCAGGTGCCAGGCATTGGGTTCGGACAGGTAACGTTGCACCGCCTGGAACTGGCAGAAGAACAGCCAGTTCGGGTCGACGCCGATCACGCTGTCGGCACCGGCACCGAGCATGCGCCACATGTAATAACCGTTGCCGCAGCCGACATCGAGGATGCGCTTGCCCTTCAGGTCCAGATGCGGCGCAACGCGCGACCACTTCCAGTCCGAGCGCCATTCGGTATCGACATGCACGCCAAACAGATCAAACGGCCCTTTGCGCCAGGGCGACAACCCCATCAAGGCGGTGCGCATCTGCACACGGGTTTCATCATCGCAATCGGTGTCCAGCGTCAAGCCGTTCAATAAGTCGACTTCGCTGGGCTGGATCTTCGGCAAGGCGTCCAGCGCACTCTGCCAACGCTCCAGGTCGCCATGACCCTTCTCCATTTTCTTGTCGAGCTGAGCTTGCAGCGTGTTGGCCCAATCGGCCAGCGGGGTACCGGCCAGACGGCGGGCGAGGGGGGACAGATCAATCATGGCAAGGCAATCAACGAGGCAAAGTTAAGACACTGGAACCACGGCACGACTTTCGAGAATCCGGCGGCCAACAAGCGCTCGCGGTGTTCTTCGAGGCTGTCGGGCTTCATGACGTTTTCGATGGCGCTGCGCTTCTGGGCGATTTCCAGTTCGCTGTAGCCGTTGGCGCGTTTGAAGGCGACATGCAGGTCGGTGAGCAGCGCGTGTTCTTCGAGGTCGTTGAAGCGCAGCTTTTCCGACAGAATCAATGCGCCGCCCGGTACCAATGATTGATGAATACGGCTGAGCAATGCCGTGCGCTGGTCCGGGGCGATGAATTGCAGGGTGAAGTTCAGCGCCACCACTGAGGCCGGCTGGAAGTCGAGGGCGAGAATGTCACCCTCGATCACCTCCACCGGCAGCAACTCCTGAAACATCGAGTCCTGACCATTGAGGTACTCACGGCAACGCTCGACCATGGCCGCGGAGTTATCCACAGCGATAACGCGGCAGCCGTCCGTGCGCACGTGGCGGCGCAACGCCTGGGTCACGGCGCCGAGGGACGAACCCAGGTCGTAAAGCACGCTATTGGGCTGCGCAAACTGCGCAGCCAGCACGCCGAGGTTTTCAACGATGGTCGGGTAACCCGGCACCGAGCGTTTGATCATGTCCGGGAACACCCGCACCACGTCCTCGTTAAAGGCGAAGTCGGGCACCTGGGCCAAAGGCTGGGCGAAAAGGCGATCGGGTTCTTTGCTCACGGCGGTTCCAGCGGCTTTGATGGAAAAGGCCGGCATTTTAGCCAACTTGGGGCGGGGATGCGCGGGTTGTCTGATAAACCGCCAGCGTCCCCCTCGATACCGCGGCGAACTGCCGTTGTGGCGAGGGAGCGAGCTCCCTCGCCACAGGGTTCAGCGCGGTCGCTGGCTAAACGCCGACGCCGCAATCCCCCATTGCCCCAGCCAATAGCTAAGGATGATCACGTAAGGCGCGGCATCGAACGGCACGACAAAGCGACTGATCCCGATCACGCTGTCAGAAAACACAAACGCCACCGCACCCGCTGCCGCCAGCATTGCCGAACGCTTGGGCACATCGCTGCCGAGACGGGCCAGTGCGCGCCAAAGCATTGCGCTGATCGCCAGGCCATACACGATCACCGGCACTAACAATGGCCCTAATCCGTGGGAAATCAGAATCCCCAGCAGCAAGGCACCGACACCGAGCGCCAGGATCAACGGCACTACTGCCAGACGTCGGCAATCACTCAAGTAGGCTTTCAGATAGGCCAAATGGGCGACCAGGAAAGCCCCCAGGCCAAACACGAACAAATCCCCCGGCCACGCCAGCAACACATCGCCCAGCAGCGAAAAAATCAACCCAAGGCTTATCCAGCGGCGATAGTCGCTGGGCGGTGCATCGTGCAGCCAGCCGAGCAAGGCCAGCACGGGAAGCGGTTTGACCAGCAAACACAGCAGCGTCGCGTGCACGCTCAGGCCATAAAGGAACGTCACTGCGCCCATCAGCGCCAGAATCAGCCAGCCCACGTCAGTTCACCGAAATCGCGCAGTCGAAGGTGTCCACCGGCAACACTTCCGGCGCCCATGGCTGCTGGGAGGTCAGGCGCAAGCGTCCGTTACCGTTGGCGAATGCCTGAAAACGCCAGGTCGAAATACCGGCGCTGCCGACAATCCCTGCATCTTCCGGGTTGCTGTAAACCTCAGGACTCAACGCCCGCAGCACGCCCCCGGCAGAATCCTGAATCGCCCAACGGTAGCCCGTTGTCGGGTTGCTCGGCAGGGTCAGGATCAGGTTTTGTCCGTTGCTCAACTTCACCGGACACTGGCTTTGTTTTTCCACGGTCACGTTCTGTTTGGGTGGCGTGGCACAAGCGGCCAGCAACAAGAGGGCGAGGGGAACAAACAAGCGGGTGGGGGACATAAGGTCAGTGGCTCCGGCATTCACGACGAACGGCGAGCATAACTGAAGATGAGACAAATTGTGACGATGAGGAGAGATCGTTCCCACGCTCTGCGTGGGAATGCATCCTGTGACGCTCTGCGTCACGCTTGTGAAGGGACGCGGAGCGTCCCGGGCGGCATTCCCACGCGGAGCGTGGGAACGATCAGGATGTGGGGTCAGAACAGGATCTTCGCCACATCCGCAAAGCGCTTGGCAAAGTGCACCGTTATCCCTTCTTTCAGGTAATCCGGCAACTCCTCGAAACTCCCGCGATTTGGCTCCGGCAGAATCAACTCGAAAATCTTCTGTCGCCGCGCCGCTATCACCTTCTCGCGCACCCCGCCAATCGGCAGGACATGCCCGGTCAGCGTCAGCTCGCCCGTCATTGCTACACCTTTCTTCGGTGCCTGATTGCGCGCCAGGGACAGCAGAGCGCTGGCCATGGTCACGCCCGCGCTCGGGCCGTCTTTGGGGGTGGCGCCCTCAGGAACGTGCAGGTGCACGAAGGCTTCGTCGAAGAACTTTGGATCACCGCCAAACGACTTCAGGTTGGAGCTGACGTAGCTATAAGCAATTTCCGCCGACTCTTTCATCACATCACCGAGTTGCCCAGTGAGTTTGAAGCCACGGTTCAGCGTGTGAATCCGCGTCGCTTCGATCGGCAAGGTCGCGCCACCCATGCTGGTCCAGGCCAAGCCGGTGATCACACCAGTACCCGACAGCACTTGTTCGTTACGGAACACCGGATGGCCGAGGGAAGATTCCAGGTCTTTCGGCCCGAGCTTGATCACCGCTTTGGGTTCATCAATCAGCTTCACCACGGCTTTACGCACCAGTTTGCCCAGCTGTTTCTCCAGCTGGCGCACCCCGGCTTCGCGAGCGTAGCCGTCGATCAGCGCCTTCAACGCGCTGTCGCTGATGCTCAGGCTTCCTTTGGACACGCCTGCCTTTTCAAGCTGCTTCGGCCACAAGTGGCGCTTGGCGATGGCGATTTTCTCTTCGGTGATATAGCCCGACAGGCGAATGATTTCCATCCGGTCCAGCAACGGGCCGGGGATCGAATCCAGGGTGTTGGCGGTGCAGATGAACAGCACTTTCGACAGGTCCATGCGCAAGTCGAGGTAGTGGTCGAGAAATTCGACGTTCTGTTCCGGGTCGAGGGTCTCCAACAGCGCCGAGGCCGGATCGCCCTGGTAGCTCTGCCCCATCTTGTCGATCTCGTCGAGCATGATCACCGGATTCATCACTTCAACGTCTTTCAACGCCTGCACGAGTTTGCCCGGTTGTGCGCCGATGTAGGTGCGGCGGTGGCCCTTGATCTCGGCCTCATCGCGCATGCCGCCGAGGCTGAAGCGGTAGAAAGGACGCCCCAGGGATTCGGCGATGGATTTGCCCACGCTGGTTTTACCCACACCTGGCGGGCCGACCAGCAGTACGATCGAACCGCTGATCTCGCCTTTATAGGCACCCACGGCGAGGAATTCGAGGATACGGTCCTTGATGTCGTCCAGGCCGGCGTGGTGCTTGTCCAGCACCTTGCGCGCGTGTTTCAGGTCGAGCTTGTCCTCGCCATACACGCCCCACGGCACCGACGTCGCCCAGTCCAGATAGTTGCGGGTCACCGCGTACTCGGGCGAACCGGTCTCGAGGATCGACAGCTTGTTCATTTCCTCTTCGATGCGTTTTTGCGCCTGAGCGGACAACACCTTGCCTTCCAGGCGCTGTTCGAACTGTTCGATGTCGGCGCTGCGGTCGTCCTTGGTCAGGCCCAGCTCCTGCTGGATGACCTTCAACTGTTCCTTGAGAAAGAACTCGCGCTGATGCTCGCCGATCTTGCGGTTCACTTCGGCGGAGATTTCTTTCTGCAGGCGCGCGACTTCGACTTCCTTGCGCAACATCGGCAGGACTTTTTCCATGCGCTTGAGCATCGGCACGCAGTCGAGCACTTCCTGCAACTCATTGCCTGTCGCAGACGTGAGGGCGGCGGCGAAGTCGGTCAGGGGCGATGGGTCGTTGGGGCTGAAGCGATTGAGGTAGTTCTTCAGCTCTTCGCTGTACAGTGGGTTGAGCGGCAGCAGTTCCTTGATCGCGTTGATCAGCGCCATGCCGTAGGCCTTGACCTCGTCGGTCGGCTCGGTGGGCTGGTGCGGGTACTCGACTTCTACCAGGTACGGCGGGCGATGGTGCTTGAGCCAGGTGCGGATGCGCACGCGAGTCAGGCCTTGGGCAACAAACTGCAGCTTGCCGTTTTCGCGGCTGGCGTGGTGCACCTTGACCAGCGTGCCGTAGAGCGGCAGGGCCGAGGTGTCGAAGTGGCGCGGGTCTTCCTGGGGCGTGTCCATGTAGAACAGGGCCAGGGAGTGGTGATCGGATTTGCTGACCAGATCCAGTGTTTCAGCCCACGGTTCTTCGTTGACGATGACCGGCAGTACTTGCGCCGGGAAGAACGGACGGTTGTGGATCGGGATGATGTAAACCTTGTCCGGCAGGTTCTGGCCTGGCAGGGCGAGGCCTTTGCCGGTGGAATGGTGTTCGGCGTTCTCCGGATCGGCGTATTCGCTCAAGTCTTCGGGGAGTTCTTGCTGGTCGCTCATGGGGCACCTGCGCAATGGGATATGGGTCTTAGATGGGGCAGGCGGGGGGTGGTTTCAATGGGAGGGGTTAATTCAGGGTATTCGAGTCTGCAGGGAGCGTCCGATTATTCCGGAATAAGCAGTGGCTCCTTTGTAGGTGCTCGGGAGTGTCAGATATCTTGTAGGAGCTGAGCTTGCTCGCGATGACTGTTTATCATTCAGCGTTGAGGTCGTCTGACACACCGCTATCGCGAGCAAGCTCAGCTCCCACAGACCACCGACCACAGAGGCCTGCGTCTCCTAGGGCAGATTGATTCGATCCAGCACCCGGTTCGCCGTGATCTCCGCCAGCATGATGCTGTTTGAAATACCCAGCAAAACATTGCGCGACCCACCGTCGAGGTGGTCGATCAATTGATGGACCATCACATCGACCGAGGCCAACGTTTCGACCAGATAAACCACCAGGGTTTCGGTCGTGGCCTCTGGGTCCACTGTGAATAGAGTGCTGGGCGTACGCGGCGTGGCTTTGATGTCGGCAATCGACGGGCGGGGAGGGAGGTCGTCGGTTTCAGGGGGATTCGGGGTTGGTTTGAACATGGTGAAGCTCCATTCGAGGAAAAGGAGTTCGCCACGACTGCGACCAAGCAGTTGGGTGGTGAACTGTACGCAGGTTGGTCGACCAGGGAATGGAACCCGGCAGGGCCGAAGCCCTCCCACGCACAGCTCGCCATGAAGCAAGCACGAAAAGTGCGCCATTCTAAACCTGGGCGACCAAACCCGTTCGCTGAATTTGCAGCGACCCCAAAAGCCTATCTTTCCGGCGTCCGATACAACAACCGATAGAGCTTGTCGGAATCCTCCCCCAGATCAGAAGTGGTTGTAGGACTCGCGCAGATTTTTCAGACCAACCTCGATCCCTTGTAGGAGCTGACGAGTGAAACGAGGCTGCGATCTTTTGACTTTGCCCTTTAAAAGCAAAGTCAAAAGATCGCAGCCTCGTTTCACTCGACAGCTCCTACCAGCTCCTACCAGCTCCTACCGGCTCCTACAGGAGAGCAGATTGCATCAAAAGCCCACAAAAAAAGGCGACCCCCTCGCAGGAGTCGCCTTTGTTTTAACCGCCGCTAAAACTTATTCGGACAGTTTGTACGCGATCACATAGTCACCCTGCTTGGTGCCCAGCGAGCCATGACCGCCGGCAACGACCAGCACGTATTGCTTGCCGTCCTTGCCGGTGTAGGTCATCGGTGTGGTTTGTGCGCCTGCTGGCAGGCGACCTTCCCACAGTTGCTTGCCGTTTTTAACGTCATAGGCACGCAGGTACTGGTCGAGCGTACCGCTCAGGAAGCCTACGCCACCGGCGGTCACGAAGGTCCCGCCCAGGCTTGGAACGCCCATGCTCAGCGGGATCGGAACCGGCGAGCTATCACGCACGGTGCCGTTCTTGTGTTTCCACAGGACTTTTGAGGTGGTCAGGTCGACCGCTGCCACGTAGCCCCAAGCGGGTGCCTGGCATGGCAAGCCCATTGGCGAGAGCAGTGCTTCGAGGACAACGCCATACGGCGCGCCTTTGTTCGGCTGCACGCCTTCGGTTTCGCTTTTACGCGGGCCTTGGGCCGCGATTTCGGCAGCGGGGATCATTTTCGATTTGAACGCCATGTAGCTCGGGTTCACGAACGCGATCTGACGCACCGGATCAACCGAGATACCGCCCCAGTCGAACACACCGAAGTTGCCTGGATAAACAATCGAACCCTGCAGCGATGGCGGCGTGAACGGGCCGTCGTAGCGCATGGATTTGAAGTCGATCCGACAGATCAGTTGATCGAATGGCGTCACGCCCCACATGTCGCGTTCCTGCAACGGTGGCGGCATGAGGTTCAGGTCGGATTTCGGCTGGGTCGGCGAAGTGTGATCACCCGCGACAGCGCCTTGTGGAACCGGCACTTCATTGATCGGCACAATCGGCTTGCCGGTGCTGCGGTCCAGCACGTAGATGCTGCCTTGCTTGGTCGACGCGAGTACCGCTGGCTTCACGCCGTCAGCGGTTTTCAGGTCCATCAGGGTTGGCTGGCCACCGACGTCCATGTCCCACAGGTCATGGTGGGTGAACTGCATGTGCCAGCGTACCTGGCCAGTGGCGATGTCCAGCGCGGTCAGGCCGGCGGCGTGCAGTTCCGACTCAGGGGTACGCTCGCCACCGAACTGATCCGGAGTCTGGTTGCCCATTGGCAGGTAGAGCATGCCGAGTTTTTCATCGACGGCGAACATGGACCACATGTTCGGCGAGTTGCGGGTGTAGACCTTGTCATTCGCAATCGGCGTAGTGTCGTCCGGATTGCCGCTGTCCCAGTTCCACACCAGTTTGCCGGTGTGCACGTCGAACGCGCGGATCACGCCGCTTGGCTCGTCGGTGGAAACGTTGTCGGTCACGTGGCCGCCAATCACTACCAGGTCTTTGGTGACGGCTGGTGGCGAGGTGGAGTAGTAACCGCCGGCATTGAAGCCGCCGATGTTGGCGCTCAGGTCGATCTGACCTTTATCGCCGAAGTCTTCGCACATTTTGCCGGTGTCGGCATCCAGGGCGATCAGACGGGTATCGGCGGTCGGCAGGAAGATGCGGCGCGGGCAGACAGCGCTGACGGGCGCAGGGCTGGCGGTGCCGGTCGGGCTCTGCTCGGAAGCGTAAACGGCGTCATCGTGATACGACACGCCACGGCAGGTCATGTGCGCCCAACCCTTGAAGTTCGCCGCGTTTTGCGTGGAGAGCTTCGGATCGAAACGCCAGATTTCCTTGCCGGTGTCCGGGTCCAGCGCGATCACCTGGCTGTGCGGCGTGCACACGTAGAGCATGCCGTTGACTTTCAGCGGGGTGTTTTCAGCGGTGGTTTCGCCCGGATCGTTAGGGCCAGGAATGTCACCGGTGCGATAGGTCCAGGCTGGAACCAGCTTGTGAGCATTTTGCGGTGTGATCTGCGCCAGTGGCGAGTAACGGTCGCCATGAGCGCTGCGGCCGTAGGAATTCCAGTCACCATCGGCCATGGCCGGGGCGGTGTTGGTCATGCCGTCAACGCTGTCGCGATCCAGCTGGCCCTTGATTTCACCCGGGTTGGTGAATTGGCTGGCCAGTGCAGTCACGCCCGCCAGCACAACGGCCACGCTCAGTGCGCCGGTGCCCATGGGGGCGGCGCCGGTACGCAGCAGTGGACGACGGAACCACGGCAGCAACATGACGATGCCGAGGGCGAACAACAGTGCCAGACGCGGCACCAGTTGCCACCAGTCGAGGCCGACTTCCCACAATGCCCAGACGGTGCTGGCGAATAGCACCAGTGCGTAGAGGCCCAGTGCAGCGCGGCGAGCAGCAATCAGCAGCGCGCCAGTCAGCGCCATGCCGATACCGGCCAGCAGGTAGTACAGCGAGCCGCCCAGCATGCTCAGCTTGATCCCCCCGGCCAGCATGGCCAGGCCCATTAGCAGAAGCAGAATGCCGAGCAGCGTCGGCAATAGACGGCTTCGACTCAAAGCACCATCAGTGCTCATAGTGTGGTTCTCCGTGACGTTTTAAGTAAGTCCGCGCAAGTTCACTGTAGATGACGATCCTGTGCGGGCATGGTTCATATGAAAAAGTGAAACTGTGATGCGGTGCTTCAACCTGTGGCTGGGCACCGCAGCCTGTGGGAGCAAAGCTTGCTCGCGATTCGATTTGCCATTCAAAACAGTTGTCGACTGACACGCCGTCATCGCGAGCAAGCTTTGCTCCTACAGAAGTTGAATGGTTAGAACGAAGACTGGATCTTGATCCCGCCAATCAGCGCGTCATCGACCTGGTCCACGCCACCGGGGTGGCGGATGTATTGCAGGTTGGGGCGCACGGTCAGCCAGTTCGTGACGTGCACGCCGTAATAGAGTTCGGCGCTGTATTCGGTGTCCTGCGGCGGCAGATAAGACGGGTCATCAAAGTCGTAGACGGCGCGAGCCTGATTGGTCGCCTCGGCGTTCTTGCGATAGGCCGGATTGACGTGGACGCGGGCCATGGCGAAACCGATATCGTCCTTGGCGCGTGAATCGAACAGGCCTTTGTAGACGACGCCGGCCTGGACGTAGTTGTCGATGGCATTGGACTTCTTGTCGTGCATCGTGCCGTTGGCGAACACGCTCAAACCGCGGGAGTTGTCGCTGGCGCGGCTGGTCAATTGTTGCTGCACACCCAACCACACGCCGTGTTTGCTGGAGGCACTGCGGTAAGCCTCGCCACTCAGGGCTGCCGGCTGACCGTTGCTGTCCTTGTAGGCGTCGGTGGCTTTGGCGTTGCTGTAGTAGTAGCCGGCGCGGTACTCGCCTGGCAGGCCGTTGAGCTTGGGCGACCACACCAGTTCCACCGGCAGGATCGCACCCTGTGTTCCGCTGCCGCTGAGTTTGAAGCCATTACCGCGATCCAGGTTGGACGGGTTCTGTTCATAAGCACCGACCTGCGCGTACAGCTCGGGTGTCAGGTGATATTTGACCCGCATCGCCCACTGGCTGACTGGCCAGTTGTACCAGATGCCGCCGACCCAGTTGCCGACCTGGGAACCGCAGAACGCCAGGTTCTGGAAGTCGCAGGGGAAACTGTTGAAGTCTTCGCCTTCGCCGAAGCGGCCGGCCTTGATGTCGAGCTTCTGGTCGAAGAATTTTTGCTGATACCACATCTGCGTCAGACGCCAGGTCTGCCCGCGCCCCCAGACTTCCTGAGCCGAGGTGAAACCGCCAACGCGGGGATCATTGATGCGGTCGTTACTGATGTTGTTGCCGCTGCGTTCGGTGATCGTCAGCTGAAACTCGGCGTCGTCCCAGCCCAGGATTTTCTGCAGGTCCAGGTGCGTACCGAAGCCGAACTGGTCGCTGTAGCGCGCCGTGCGATCGTGGTCGTAGCCACCGTGCAGATTGCTGCCCATTTCACCGGTGTAATCGACTTTGAAGTCGTAGCCTTTTTCCGAAAGCTCGGTGCGACTGCCATTCCAGTCACCGAGCATCCACGGTGATTCGCTATCGAAGGCTGGAGCGGCCTGGGTGCAGGTAGCAAGGCCTAATGCGGTGAAGCCGCCAATCAGGTTGAGGGCTTTTCGACTGGCAACAGACAAGCAGACAGCGCTGTCTCGCAAAGTGTGGAAATCGGGCATGGGGGGAAATTCTTGATCTTTTTCTGGGGGATGAACTGAAATCAGCAGGCGTGAAGCAGGCAGCAGAAGCGTTTCAGCGGGTGCGGGCGTAAGGATAATGTTCTGTTACAAATAGAGAAAGGGCTTTTACTGACATGCAGCGTTTCGGATTTGGTAACAGTCAGTGGGAAAAGATCGCCGCCTCGTTTTACTCGACAGCACCTACAGGTGATCGCATTCCAATTTGGCCGCTGTCGATAGTCCCGGCAGGTGAATGCATTCCAATGTAGGAGCTGTCGAGTGAAACGAGGCTGCGATCTTTCGCGCGTCACCTACATTTAACTCACCGTACACAGATCGCTTCCCCCAAACGAAGCCCTCGGCTAAGGTGCGCGGCTTCCAATCCCCACATCGCTCGAAGGCCCGGCATGACCGAACAGAACAACAACCCGCTGCATGGCGTGACGCTGGAGCAAATCCTCAACGCCCTGGTTGAACACTACGAATGGTCGGGGCTGGCCGAGCGCATTGATATTCGCTGCTTCAAGAGCGATCCCAGCATCAAGTCGAGCCTGACCTTCCTGCGCAAAACCCCGTGGGCGCGGGAGAAAGTCGAGCGTCTGTACATCAAGTTGATGCGCACCAAGCGACCGGTCTGAACATGGTCAACCACTCTGCCGCGCGACGACGTTTTGTGGCCGTGGCGGCCATCCTCGGCTGGGCAGGGTTGAGCATTCAGCTGTACCTGATTCTCTACTCGCGCTGGACACTGGAGGCCAGTCTGCTCGGGGGGCTGATCAGCTTCTTTAGCTATTTCACGGTGCTGAGCAACACACTGGTAGCCACCGTCCTGACCTGTGAATTGACGTCCCGCGAGTCAGCAGCACGCCGCTGGTTTTTGCAGTCGTGGGTGAGCAGCGGGGTGGCGGTGAGTATTGCCGTGGTCGGACTGGCGTACAGCGTATTGCTGCGCCACCTGTGGCACCCCGAAGGCTGGCAGTTCCTGGCCGACGAGTTGATGCACGACATCGTGCCGCTGTTGTTCCTGGTCTATTGGTGGTGCTGCGTGCCGAAAGGCTCTTTGCGCCTGCGACACATCGGACTTTGGGTGGTTTACCCATTGCTGTACTTCGCGTATTCGCTGTTTCGCGGGCACGTGCTGGCGGTTTACCCGTATCCGTTTATTGACGTGGACAAGCTGGGTTATCCACAGGTGTTTGTGAATGCGGGCGGATTGTTGGCAGGGTTCGTGGTTATTGCGTTGCTGGTGATCGGACTGGATCGGTGGCGCGCGAAGCGAAGCTGAACCTCCACTGTGGCGAGCGGGCTCTTGTGGCGAGGGGATTTATCCCCGTTGGAGTGCGAAGCGCTCCCAAAATATTCGACAGCTGCCGAAATTTTGGGTCTGCTTCGCAGCCCAACGGGGATGAATCCCCTCGCCACAGAACACTTTTAGCCACAGGAAACTGGCAAGACAAAAGCTGTTATTCGTCGTCGCTGTCATCCAGCCGCCAGTAGCCAGCCGCCTTGACGAACTGATCGTCCAGCCCATGCTCATCCAGCAAAACCCTGCGAATCTGCCGCGACACTTTGCTCTCGGTCGCTACCCACGCATACAGATTCCCGCCAGGCACCTTCAATTGCTTCACAGTCGTCAGCAAGTGGTCTTTACCACCCTCGCGCAATACCCAGATCACATCGACCTGCGCCGCGCTTTCGAGCCGTTGCTGCTCGGCGCCGTTTTCCACTTCAATGATCACCAGTGCCCGACGGTTGGCCGCCAGCCCCTCCAGCCGACGCGCGATGGCGGGCAGGGCGGTCTCGTCGCCGATCAGCAAATAGCTGTCGAAAATGTCCGGCACGATCATCGAACCCCGTGGCCCGCCGATGTGCAGGAACTGGCCGGGTTTGGCCTGTTCGGCCCACGTGGACGCAGGACCATCGCCGTGCAGGACGAAATCGATGTCCAGCTCCAGTGTGTTCAGGTCGTAGCGACGCGGCGTGTAGTCGCGCATGGCAGGCTTGGGGCCGTCGTCTTTGCCCGCACCGAGCACCAGGGTTTCCAGCGCCGCCTGTTCCGCCGCGTTTTGCGGGAACAGCAGCTTGACGTGGTCGTCAGTTCCGAGACTGATAAAACCTGCCAGTTCAGGGCCACCCAAGGTGATGCGGCGCATCCGCGGGGTCAGGTCGACCACGCGCAATACTTCCAGTCGACGACGTTTGATCTCGTGCATGACGCGGTGGATGGTTTGGGCTTCTACAGCAGTCATTCGGCTTTCTCCTGAGTGGCTTGAACGGCAGGGCCGTCGACGATGGCTTTGGCGGTGTCGTTGAGCAGCGTGCTGACGCGAAGGATTTCCTGCGGACTCCAGCGTCCGTGATGCAGTTGCAGCGCATGCCGCAGGTTATGCACCGCCTCATGGATCTCGGCGGGGCGATCATGACCACGCAATGAGCGTTTACTGACGTCGATGCGCATCCGCACACCTTCCAGCGCAATCGCTTGATCCGTCAGGGACTGGCGACCCGCGTCAGTCACCGCATAGCGTTTTTTTCCCGCTTCGGCATCGCCCAGAATCATTTCGCTTTCTTCCAGAAAGGTCAGGGTCGGGTAGATCACGCCGGGGCTGGGGCTGTAGGCGCCGTCGAACATGCCTTCGATCTGGCGGATCAGGTCATAGCCGTGGCAAGGCTGCTCGGCAATCAACGCCAGCAACAGCAATTTCAGGTCACCGGGGGCGAATACGCGCGGGCCGCGTCCGCCCCGTTCCCGCCCGGGGCGTTTCTCAAAGCCGTCGCGGCCGTCACCGTGTTCGCGGTGGGGGGAATGAGGGTCTCTCATTTTTTCGTTCTCTCTGTCATGTTTAGATACAGCGTAAGATATATCTTAAAGAGACAAAAGACGTTTTTGGCCGGTACTGGTTTCAGCTGACGAACGGCGTTCAAGCGGTGGTGCACAACATGAGGGAAATTAGCAAAGGGCCAGCAGGACCTTTCACACGAACGAAACAGGGCTGAAACTTAAAGCTATTACTCTAATAAGTTTAGAGTTAGTATTCTAAAACTCCGCAAGTTACCGGGTTATATAGTCTAAATTGCTGTATGGTTTTTACTGTAAAACTGTATGTAGGCTGCAACTTACAGTCACTGTTTAGTATTTGGGTTTTTTGTATCTTTTTCCTTCCAGTCGTAGGGTTGTTGAACTACGCGCTTGTCGGAAGTTGCCTGCTTACTTTCCGGATTGGAAAGTCGAAGATGCATCGGCGTTGCAAGTTGAAACAAACCAGTCCCAAAAGGACCGTGCAGTTTTAACTTTCAATGAATCGATTCCATTAAGAAAACAGGTACTGACAATGTTCAAGAAATTCGCAATCGCTGCTCCTCTGGCTCTTCTGGCACTGGGTTCGACCGGGGCATTTGCTGCCGACCCGATTAATCAGGTCATCAATATCAAGGCATTTGTTCCTACCTCGCTGTTTGACGTAGCCCCTCAGAAGCCTGGTTTCGGTGTTGACGAAACTATGTATCAGCAACCCAGCGGTGAACTGACCACGATCACCGAAACCTTCAATATGAAACACACCGATACCAAAGGCTCCATCAACGCCGTTATCGATGGCACTGCGGCACTGTACAACGGCCGCGACAGCATCCCGCTGACTGTAAAAATTGGCGGTATCGAGCTTAGCGAAGTCACCACCGAAGTCGTCAATGCAACCGACTCCGTGCCTGGGGTCCAGCGAACCATGGAAATCAAGGCTGCCACTCCGACCGCCACTCAGACCGGCAACTACTCGGGCAGCTTTGCCGTGGTTTTCGAGCCTGTGATTACGCCTTAATAGAGCTTTTGAATAACGCAGTATTTATTCAATAGTCTTGGCCCACTGGTCATTTACCAATGACCAGTGGATGCCAACTCATCACGTAATTCGAGTATTAAAGATCATGTTCCCGATGACGCCCATCGCGGCGGCGCTTGCACTTTTTTTATGTGCTAGTGCCTTGGCCGCGCCCGCTGATAACGCTAACACTCCGCGCAGTCTGCTCGCTCAGGCCAAGGGATTGCCGGCAGAGTTCGAAGAACACTTCTTCGATGTGCCACTAGCGGTACGGGTTGAGCGTGATCAACAGTTTCTCGGTGAGGCGATGGTAGTTTTAACCAAAGATGATCGCGTCACTTTGCTGGAGTTTACCGACACCGGAGACAGCCAGATACCGGCCAGTGAACGGGATGTGCTCGGTGCGTATTTGAAACAAGGCGTCGCCTTGGGCGCGTGTCAGGGCAACTGCCCGGAACAGGTGCTGGCGGTGCATTACAACCTGCAGAATTCGCTGGTATCGATCGCCACCGAAAACGCCGAGCGCGATAGCGAAACCGCGCGGTATTACACGCTGCCCGAAAACGGCAGTACCGGCTTGATCCTGCGTAATCAGTTAAACCTCAACGGCGGACAGGAGCAGGATCTCGGCGGCCGTTATGGCCTGGATGCCAGCAGCAGCCTCGGCAACTGGACACAACGCGTCAACCTGCAATTGGCGCGGCTCGGCGGCCCGGACGACAAGCTGTATCACGCCGTGCACGAGCTGTATGGTCAGCGTGAGCTACAGGGCAGCTTTCTGCGCCTGGGCTATTTCACCCCGAGTTCCGAAGGCCTGACCCGCCAGCTGCGCTCGTTTGGCGCCAGCCCCGATACGGCGGCGGGCGTGATGTTCGGCAGCTCCGACAGTCTGGCGATCAACAGCCCCAAGCCCAGCGTTTATCCGCTGTACGTCACGGCAAACCGTCAGGCGTCGGTGGAGATCTATCGCAATGGCGTGTTGATCAACACGCAAGCGGTCAGCGCCGGCTTGCAAACCCTCGACACCCGGCCGTTGCCCGGGGGCATTTACGAAGTGGAAGTCCGGCTGATCGAAGACGGCCAGATCACCTCGACCACTCAGGAACTGGTGTACAAACCGAGCAACTGGCGCAATCACGATGAGCGCTGGCGCTATAGCCTGTTCGCCGGCCAGGAAAGCAAATTGCTGAGCAACTGGGACCAGCAGTCTCACGGGGAAATGACGGCGGGTGCGGCAGTCAATTACCTGCTGCATCCGCGGGTGATCCTCGGCGCGTCGGCGCGGCAGCTGCAAGGCAAGCAGCAGATCGCGACGTCAGTCGACTGGACGCTGGCCAACAACACCAGCCTGTACGCCAACGTCTACCAGACCGAGGACCACGGCACCGGGATGGACCTGCAAGCCATCTACAGCTATGGCTCGGGCAACCTGTTCGCTACGCATAACCGCAGCTGGCTGGACACCACCAACACCTACGAAACCTTGCCGGACGGCACGCGAGTGCGGCAGCGCAGCGTGTTCATTGGCCAGACGGCCAATACCTCGCTGGCGATCAATCATCGACTCAATAGCAAACAGTCGCTGAATGGGCGCGTGTCCCACAGCGAAGGCAATGTCGAAGGTGTCGGCATTGATCTGGGCTGGACGCAACGCAGCCAGCTGTTCGGCAGCGATGCCAGTTGGCGATTTTCGGTGTTCGACCGGCCTGCCAGTTACAGCAGTGGGCAGGAGCGCAATCGCGGTGTGGATTTGAGTGTCAGCCTGGCGCTTGGCGGCCCGGGCGAGCAATGGTCGGGCAGCGTCGGTACGCGCACCGCCCGCGAGGGTGGCCGCGACAACAACGGCTCGCTGACCTACAGCAAAACCCTGGAAAACCATGTGCTGCAAAACGTGTCGGTGACGGCCCTCGCCGACACTTATGGCGTCGGTGTGTCGGGCCTCGGCAGTTTCAGCGCGGATGCGTTCAGTGGCGATGCGTTCATCCAGCGTTCGTCTTACAACGGCAATTACACCGGCGGCTTGAACCTCGACAGCACTGTAGCGGTGGGCGCGGACAAGATGGTCATGACCAGCCAGCAAGCCAGCGGCGGGGCCGGGATGATCATCGATGTGGAAACCGATCTCGACGACATCGCCCTGCGCGCCGACGACCTTAGCGGCGGCAGCACGACCTTGCGTCCGGGGCGCAATTACGTGTCGTTGACCGCCTATAAAAACAGCTCGGTGAGTTTCGATTTCGAAGGCAACCACGTGCCCTCGGCGAGCATCCAACCGCAGCGCACCCGTTATCACCTGAACAAGGGCGGGGTGGACTATCGCAAGATCACTGTGAGCAAAACCCTGACCGTGCTGGGACGTCTGCTCGATCCGCAGGGCCAACCGCTAAAAGGCCACCACATCATCAACCACGCCAGCCGCGGGGTCAGCGAAGTGGATGGTTTCTTCTCGATGGAAATGAACGCTGGCTCACCGACGCTGGAAGTGCGTTCCGGCGAACAATTGCTGTGTCAGTTCCGCTTGGACACGGCGAATGCGCGCAGTGAGAACGATGTGTTGATGATTGGGGATTTGCGTTGTACGCCGGACACGTTGGCAGATGCCACATCCACTCCGCGAACAGCAGGTTAACGGCATGATTGGAAATCTAACGATGAAGGGAATGAGCTCACTAAAGCGACATTTTGAGCGATACGCCGCAGCAGTGCTTTTTTTTACAATGCCGTTGCAGGCGCAAGCAGGCAATGTCGAGGTCACTGCGTTGTTTCGGCCCGACCCGACAAACCCGATGGTAAACAGATTCACCAATACCACGCCCAGTTCTGGTTACTGCGCACATTTCTGGGCGCATTGCCAAGCCAACAATCTGTTCAGTCTGGAGCTGCCATTAGGGCCGTTTCCGATGACCACCGGTCAAGCTGTGCCAGCCAATCATACCGACCCGCGCCGGGGCGCCTATCTGAAAGTGCCCTCGGAATGGCGGCGATTGGCTGTGAAAAACGAGAAAGGTGACGAGGCCGATTTGGAAATTCGCATATCCGGCGTCGGAGGCCGCGCCGATCATGGTGGCGATGTGGTAAAGCTGACGGGTGGAGGTACCTATGAAAATTTGTGGAGTACCGGACGCTGGCACCGCGCGCCTGCTCCCTGTGTCTCCGGCGGTGGATTGAATGGGACCAGTTTTTACGTCGTCTTCATGTGGATGGTGCCGGAGAACGCAGGAGCCTGCGCGACGACAGCGCTGTTCGACCTTCCCAGATTTGAATACCGGTATTTGTTCTTCGGCTACGAGCTTCGCACGCCCAACCCGCTGCAAATGTCGGCTGGGATTTATCGAGGCAGCATGACCTACACCGTAGGACCGGGCCTGGATTTCGACATCGGTGACGCCGTTCGGCCGCATGATTCGCTGGCTACCATCGATTTTGTATTGGGTGTCGAGCATGCCCTGAAGATCGATCTGCCACCCGGCGGTAACCGTATCGAGCTAGTGCCGCAGGGCGGTTGGCAAGCCTGGCTCCAGCGCAACCGCCGCCCGGAACGTCTGTTCCGCGATCAGACTTTCAACCTGTCGAGTTCCACCCGCTTCAAGATGAAGCTCGAATGTCAGTACTCCAACGGGGACAACACCTGCGCACTTTATGAGCCCGCTTCCGGGCACGGCGTGCCGCTGAACCTTGCCGTGACCTTTCCGGCCGGAATCACCGATGGTGCGGGACAACCGATCAATCGACGCCCGCTGTTCCGCGATGGAACGGGTACCGAGCTGTTTGAGTCCGGATTCTACGTTGATCGAAAACCCGCAACCCTGCATTTTGAAATCGACCGGGAAACAGTCGAGCAGATGCTTACCGGCCCAGGCAAAACCTACGCGGGCAATGTCACGGTGATCTGGGATTCAGAAGTCTGATCACCCCCTTTTTTACTTCAAGAGGTCAAAAAAATGAATTTCCGATGGTCGCTATTGCTCGCCGGTTGGCTACCGCTGATCACCCACGCCGGTCCAGCGATCAATGTCGGGGTGGTTTACGACTACCTCGACAGCGACAAAAGCACGTACTTGAAACGCGTCTTCAACGGCGGCGACGCCACCGCTTTCGTCAAGATCAATATCCTTGAAATCCTCTACGACGCCGATGGCACTTCGCGGGAAATTCCCCTGGCCAACCAAACCGACGCGAACGCGCGCGACGGATTGATGGCCAGTCCCGCGCGGTTGATCGTCCCGGCCAATGGCATGCAGGGCAGTCGTTTGGTGTTCATGGGTGAACGGGAAAAAGAGCGGTACTTTCGGGTACGTTTCATCCCGGTAGTTCCGGAAAAGGAAGATGAATTCGCGATCGCCGAAGAGGAGCGCGAGGACTACAAAAAAGGTCTGTCGGCGGGCGTCAACGTACTGGCGGGTTACGGCACCGTGTTTTTTGTGCGTCCCAAGGAAACCCGCTTCAACAGCGTGATCAGCAACCAGACGAACACCTATGAAGTGCGCAATGACGGCAACAGCACCATCGTTGTCGACGAGTTCAGGAACTGTGCAGCGAAGAATGAAAGCGACTGCCAGCCAACCACCAAACATCACGTCCTGCCTGGCCGTGCGTTCGCCTTCGAGAAGCAGAGCGGGCGTGAATACAACTTCACGCTGATCGAGGGCAAGGCCACTAAACCGATCGAGGTCAAGGGTTGAAAAGCCGGACTGTGTCGATGTGCAAGCAACAGGTGATAAACATGTCAAACGCCACACGCGCAGCCTTGGCGCTGGCGCTGCTGATACCGGTGAGCGATGTCGTGAACGCGATTGTCGAGCGCGAAACGTTCGAGGTCTCGGTGAGTATTCCCAGCGCGGAGTTCTACGTGATTCCGTCCGACCCCAACTGGATTCATCAGGAGCAGACGCTGCCGTTCAATTCAGTATCGGGGGCGTTCACGCCCCTGCGAAAAAACTTCGACGTTAAAAATGTCAATGGCGGCATCAGCGCCCGTCTGAGTGTCGAACCCTACCTGAGCAATGGCAGGGACACAGACAACATCCCGCTGACCGTGACGTTCAATCGCCAGCGCCTGAGCCTTGTTGCCGAGCAAGTGATCACGGCGCTCGATGGCCAGGCGGGTCAGCGTGTGGGGCTGGAAGTTTCTGCGGTCGTCCCGGTGGACGGTTATAAGCCGGGCAATTATTACGGTAGCGTGCACATGATTTTTGAGGCGTTGGCGCCTTAGTGGTTCGGGGCAAGTCATTATTTACGAGAGCGTCTTCTTACCCGTTTCAGAGGAACGGGCCAGGAACGCGTCATAGCCAAAATTAATCAACGAGTAAAAACAGTGGGCATGATCGGCATACTTGTAAAGGGTATAAAGCAGTTGTTGCTCAGTGCAGCCATGTGCGGCGTTTATGTAGCCTCCGCTAGTGGGGCGGTACAGAATCTCACTGCAGTTTTCAAACCAGACCCGGCTAATGCGTCGAATGACAGGTTTGTTAATACGACACCGGAAAGCGGTATCTGTCCCTGGCATATTCCCCAGCGGTGCAAAGATCTGGGTATTTTCAGTATCCGAACATACGACATTACATTTCGCTCTAACACGAACATAGCTGCTGATCATGCAAGTGAGCGGCAAGGGGCAATGTTCAAGCTGCCTTCAACGTGGCGTGAATTGCAGGTCACTCACTCGGAAACAGGGGAGCAGGAGACCGTACAGATGCGAATCGCCGGAGTTGGAAATCGTTGGGATATCCGGTCCTCGGCGATACCTGCAACTTATGCATGGGGCAATGTCTACAACATGTGGCGTAACGCCCCCAGTCCTTGTTTGTCCACTTCGTACATCGCTCTCGCACCTAACAACTACGCTTTGTGGTTTTGGATAGTTCCGGAAGGGGCAGGGAGTTGTAGTCGCCAAGCAACGCACGACATATCGTCGCTTGGCTACGTAACTTTTGAATACGCCTATGAGCTTAAAACGCCAAATCCGCTGAAGATGTCAACGGGACAATACACGGGTTCGATCACTTACTCGGTGGGGCCAGGAATGGACTTTGACTACGGCGATGTGATGATCCCAAATGACGACACGCTCACCTTCAACTTCACGCTGGACGTGCAGCACACGCTGAAAGTCGAAATACCACCAGGGGGGGATCAGGTTGAGCTATTGCCTCAGGGCGGCTGGCAAGCGTGGTTGAATCAGGGGCGTAAACCCACCCGCCTGTTCCGCGATCAGACCTTCAACCTGTCTGCCTCTTCGCGCTTCAAAATGAATCTGGAGTGTCACTACGCGCTCGGTAATAACTGCGCACTGTGGGAGGCGAACGCGGGTCACGAGGTGCCGCTTGAATTGAGCGTCACACTACCCGGCGGATTGACAGACGCAACGGGCAATCCGGTGCACCGTCGCCCATTGCGTCGTGACGGCGTAGGCACCGAGCTGTTTCAACCCGGTTTTTACCTGGATCGCAAACCCGGCACGCTGCATTTCGAAGTGGCGCGTGATGCGGTCGAGGAAATGATCAAACCCAACGTTTCCCGTCACTATCGCGGCAACGTCACGGTGATCTGGGATTCTGATGTCTGATCACCCATTTTTACTTTTAAGAGGTCAACCTGAAACAAATGTTCGATGGGTGGGGGCAAGGCGGGATATTCACACCAGGTATATCCGAACTATTCAAGCAGTGCCACGGTGGTTCGGGATTCGCGAGTGTTCCGGATACACCCGTCAACCAGCCCTCGCAGGAGGCTGGTTGACCTCAACCTGAACTAGCCGAAGATCAAAGCCCGGCTCTGGCCATGGCTTCGCGGGTCAGTGCTCTAGCCAACCCATTTCGCGCGTAGCCCAGGTCTTGAACGAGCCGGTTGTAAGTCGGTGTAGTCATTTCTTCGCCACTGAACACGTCCATCTCTGAAACGTTGAGTACGCGGGCCAACGCTTCCAGTTTTTTCTGAAGGGCGTTCAACTGCGCCGCATCCTGATTATTGACCCATGTTTTTTGCGTCTCGCGCAGTTCTTCCAGCTGATTTGATTTCGTACTGAAAAGGCGGTCGTTTTCTTCGAACTGCTGTGGATGGGTTTTGCGCAAATACTGCTCCCAAAACGGATGCTCGAATGAATCAACCATCCCGTTGACCAAACCGTCACCGCTTTCCCGTTGGGAGATCAGTTCGTAGGCAGTGTTGATTTTGACCTCATCCACGCCCGACCTTTTTGCATACAACATAGCCTCGGAGCGCCACGGTAAATCCAGCCGTTTCGCCAACCCCGTCTCGTAAGCCAAATGCACTTCAACGTCATCCGGTGCAAGGTTACCTGCAGGATTGATCAGGTGCTTTTGCTGTTGACTGCTGATCTCGGCTCTTGCGACATCGTCCACGAATGCCAGTCGAGCGTCACTGCGAGCCAGTCTGACCAGCTTGTCTTCAAGCACAGCGGCAGACGCAGATTCCCGGTACGCCTGGGACACCAGTACTTTCATTCCCATACGGTTGAACAGCTGCGATCCGGCGTCTGCACAGGTTTCAGGTTGCCTGCTCTGTTTGAATAGTTCCTCGCGCAACTCGGAGTCAAGCGCGGCGGCTTCGATCATCTGCCAGACCCGGTTGGTCAGTTGCTTGCGCGATTCGAGTTGATGGTAATCCGCGGTCTGTCTTAGCTTGCGGATGACTTTGAAAAAACCGGTAGAGCCGGGCTCGACCTCCAGATCATGCCAATGCTGAGACGTGTCCATCGTGTAACGTACCGAACGACTGAATAAGGATGAGTCATCCGCTGGCAATGGCCAGTGATGGAGTTCCTCTGCCGCGGCCGGTGAATAAATCTGCTTTCGGGAAAAGCCCGTGGCCTCTCGGTAGTCGCCCAATCGGACCTTGTCCGCTTCAGAAAGGCCGGCGTAGTTGAAACGCGTGTTGGCCACGATAAACACATGATCGGCGTCAGAGACTTCGGGGAGTGTATTGATAGGGCAGTCACGCATATCGAGGTAGAAGTTTCTCGGACGGTTATTACCCGTGGCGTCAGTGAAGATGCCGGACGGCCATTCATTGATGCGGGTATCGGCCAGGCGCAGAACTTTCAAACGAGGCAAGCCCGAGACATCCGGCGACCGACCCAACGGGTTGCCGTCGAGCCTGAGCGTTTCCAGGTTGTTGAGACCTTTCCATGGCGTGGCGGCTTCAGTGCTCAGACGAATATTGCAATCTGTCAGGCTCAAGGATTGGAGCGCATGCATGTTGGCGATGGACGGCGGTATTTCGGTCAGCTCGCTGTTGAGGATGCGCAGTGAGCGAAGATTGGGGAAGTCACGCAACAAGCCTCGAGCATCGGGTGAAAAGCGTGCGTTATCCATGGTCAGCACGGTGACCTGTTCAAGGTACGTGTTGATGTTCGGGAGTTCTCGCAGACTGTTCCACCAGCGATCAAGGTGCGGTCCCCTGACGTCACTGGACAGATTCAACGTATAACCACCTTCGGGATGATGGCCGGGTCTTTCGTAGGCCACGCCTCTGCGTTCAAAACAGTAAAGAAGGCGCTCCTTGATAAAGCCGCCACCGTTGCGCATGAAGTCACGCAAATGGTGGGTAGAACCCCCTACGTCTGAATCTACGAAGAGCTGCTGGGCCTCCTCCCAACTGTTGAGTGCCGTGCGCAAGTCATCAAGTTCATTTTCCAGGCGTGTCAGGTCCTCAGCGGGATTGCGCAAGGCTTCAATGAAACTGGCCGTTTCCAATTCACCGAGTTCCGGATACAACTGCCTGATCCTTTGCTCCGGGTTTTTTTCGCCAAAAAACCAGGGCCATCCACGCACCAGCTTCTCGGTTTCAACGCTGGCGGCGGGGCGAATGGGGGGCGCTGCCATCACCGTTCGGCGGTCGGCGGGCGCCGCGGACTTCTCCATGATCCACTGTTTGAACGGTCGGCCCTGACCCCGTTGATAACCCAGTGCCACACGTTGATTGTCAGGCAGGGCACGCAAGATCGATTCGTAGAAGTCACCGGCGTCGTGAAGTGTTGCGTTCGAACCGTCGCGCACCTCGTACTGACCCTGCTCATTTCTGATCAACCGCCGAACCGTCGACGCGTCATCCGGGCCAGCACTGCAACGCAAAGTACCGTCCTGGGAGCCGTCACGCACCTCAATGCGCAAATCGCCAAAGCTATCGGAATTGAATTTGAGGGTGTTCAGCGTTAGCTGCTCGGTGGCCGGCTCCGTCATTTCGTCGCGATAAAACCCCTCATAGGCGCGCGCAGCATCGGCTTCGAAATTCAACTCGCGCGCCAGGGATTTGATCCTTAGCGGCAGGCGGTGCTCATCAGTCATTCGTTGCAGTTCAGCTGGTTTGGCATTCGCCAGGATCGTTTCGGTGAGGGTGAGCGGCAGGTGAGGAAAGGTTTGCCTGAGCAATCCGACGTGCGCATTGCTTGACTGTTCACCCGCTTGGTACAGGTCTTCAGCTGTTTCACCGTTACCTCCTTTGACCTCGTCATAGGCGCTGAAGCGCTTGATGGTGTCGGCCAGCAAGGGCGCAGGTGCAGTGTTCTCGACATACATACGGCGCAGGACGTCGTGGTCAGTGCCGCTGCTGATACGAATCTGTTCCCGTTCGATTGGCGAAAAGCGTTCAACGCTGTGACCAAGACGGCGCATCAAGGTTTCGCCTCGCCAGGCGCCCGGATTTTCCCCCTCGTGTAGCCAGGTACCCTGGCCGTTGTGTTGCAGCTTGGGCGAGTAGGCATTGGGGCGAGTGGGATGTTTGACCCTGTGCGTGTTGGAGGTCGGTTCTGTCGACGCCTTCTCGACGAAGTAGATTTTGCCTTCCAGTGGCAGGATGTTCCCGTTGGCGTGTTGATGCAGGCCCTGCCCGTCAGGTTTTGAGTCATTGGGCAAGACGAGATCTTTTTGCGCATACGGTTCGAGATCGGGATGCCACAGCGTCGGTTGGCCATTGGGCAACTTCACCGGCTTCATGCCATCGACCAGCGACGACAGTTTCAATTTGAAAGCGTTACCCAGTTCAGCGCCCGCTCCAAACGCCGCCAGTTGAATGACATCCGTCACCACGCTGACCACGTGTTCGGCCGCTTCAAGGCCGAGCCCTTCGGCCAGATCGACGAGCCCTTCGATGACGTCAGAGGTCATCTGGTAAACGGTGTAGGCCATCATCAATTCGCCCACGCCCGGCACGAACGGCGTGGCGATCAACAGCGCGACATTGAAGATGTCCGAGACGATTTTCTTGAAGTTGTCCCACCAGGCCCAACGCGCCTTGCTGTCCGTGTCGGCCGTGGACACGGCAATCTCCCGTGCATCGTTGAGGACTTTGTTGAGTTTCTGCTGGTAGGTGTGTGTCCAGAAATCCCCGGAGAGTGGCAGCGCTTCGAATTGCAAATGGGGACGAGGCACCGCCTCCTCGCGCCACGTTGGACGCTGATCCGTTGCCCCTTCTTTCTCATGCCATTTGATCGTGGAAAGACGCTGATCGAGGTCGGCAAAAAAGTGCCCACGTTGCTGTTGATCGACGAACTGGCTGAAGAATTGTCGATAGCTCAGCCCGGATGACGCGCCGACTTTGTTTTCGCGCAGTTGGTGCGACAGTTCCTTCATGAAAGCGTTGGGGGATTCATATTCCTTGAGCGGGTGATCCGGGTCATGGGGTACGTACGCAATCAGCCGTACGATGCCTTTGCTGTCCTTGATGGCAGGGATCACCAGGGTAATGCCGGTCAGGCGTGTCTCCATCATCGAGAGGTCGCAACAGCGCATGTGTCGGCCATTGAGCAACAGCTGAGGCGCGTCTTTCGTCAGGTCCAGCATCAGTTTGCAGGCGTCGTACTGGACATCCCCGGTCGTCAACGCCAGTTGCGCAGCGACGGCGAGTGCGTCTTTCTGGCTGGTGGTGACCTTGAGCTTCATCACCGCTTCGGCCACGGGTTCACCGGGAAGCAGAAAGCATTCAAGGTGGGCTCTATAAAGTGCACCGATGTCCAGTTCCCGGCACAGCGCCTGGAACTGGCTAATGGTCATTTTGTCTTTTAGCGGCAGGACATCGAAGTGTCCGCGGTGGTCGGGCCGGGTGATGTATTGCGAGTCGGCATCCACCGTTTCGGTCTTTGCAAAGTTGTGCAGCGCCGCATCCAGCAGGGAGACGGTTCGTGTTGTGCTGCCACCCGTCACGTTGATCGCGTACCAAGGCATATTGGCGGGCAGGTACAGGCGCAGGTGCGAGGTGTTGACGTCGTCCGCGACGCCGTATTTTTCCATTAGCTTTGCCTGAAGCAGCGGCGCGGCGAAGGCATGGATGTCCTGAAGTTTTTCGAACAGTTCGTCGACCTGGTTCTGAGAGCTCCAGGCTTTGAGGTTGGCGCTTTTTAGCTTGTCATGATGGAGGGCAGGGGCCGCGGTGTACCACGGTTCGATCTTCAGTTTGGTGGCCGTCAGTGTGTAGGCTCTGTCGACGGTGGCGGTTTTGAAGGGATCGCTGAGGGCGTTCTTGATGAACGTGTAGTGCTTGCCTTTATTCAGGTTTCGGGCAGGCGTGGGTGTAGCCGACATGGCAATCATCCTTGATCGTTTTAGGAATGATCAGCCTATCTGTCGGGGCTCAAAACAACAGTCTAAAGATCGGTGCTCAACTGACTCTTTCTGCCTTTTAAACGTCGGATATTCGAATCAAAAAAATACGTGGTTACCACCCGTTAAGGCGAGATGTCAGGGCCGCAATCTGGCATCGGTCATCGCGACGTTCGAACCCTCAACCGGGTGGCACTGAGAAGCACTGCCCGGTTGCAGATACGGCGTCAGAATCGGCGCCATGCCTTTGAGTACCTGCACCGGCAACGCCGAGGTGAACTTGAAGGCTTCGGCGGTACGTCCCGGCACGAACGCGGTCAGGGTGCCGAAGTGGGTGTCACCGATGTAGAACACGAAAGTCGCGGTGCGGTTGATCGATTTCGAACTGAGAATTCTCCCGCCCGAGCCGATGGCTTCAATACGGTTGTCACCCGTGCCGGTCTTGCCGCCCATCGCCAAGGGTTTGCCATCGGGTGTGATGAAACTGCCGGAGACGCGTTTGGCGGTACCGGCATCCACCACCTGCGACAAGGCCTCGCGCATGGCCGTGGCCACTTCGGAAGGCATCACCCGTTTGCCGACGTCCGGGTCGTTGATCAGCCTGGTTTCATAGGGTGTATTCGCGGCGAAGTGCAGGGTGTCGATGCGCAAGGTCGGCATCCGCACACCGTCGTTGAGGATGGTGCCGATCAACTCGGCCAGCGCGGCCGGGCGGTCGCCGGAGCTGCCGATGGCAGTGGCCAGCGACGGCACCAGGTGGTCGAACGGGTAGCCGACTTTCTGCCAGCGCTGATGAATGTCGAGGAACGCCTCGATCTCCAGCATGGTGCGAATGCGGCTGTCGCGGGCGCCTTTATGACGACTCTTGAACAGCCAGCTGTAGACCTCCTGGCGCTCGAACTGGCTGGCTTTGACGATCTGGCTCCATTTGGCATCCGGGTTGTTCAGCAGGTAGCCCATCAGCCATAGATCCAGTGGGTGAACCTTGGCAATGAAGCCCTGGTCCGGCAGGTCATAGGCGCCGGGACTGTAGTTCTCATAGAGCCGCTCAAGGCGTTCATCGGTCAGCTTCTCGGTGAGCTTGGCACCTTTAAGATGCGCGCGAACAAAGGCGTTGAAGCTTTCCTGACTGGCTTGTGGCAACAGGTAACGATGCACGGCAGCCATGCGAATCGGGGTCGGGCGAATGCTGTCGAGGAAGGTCTCCAGTCGCGCCTGGGTGTCTTTGTTTTTGTACTTTTTCCAGAACTTCAGCAGAAACGACGTGCCTTCGCGGTCGGCGAACGAGGCGAGGTATTCCTGACGTCTCGGGTCGCGATCATCCTTGAGCAATTCGGCACTGTTGTTAGGGCCGGAGTAGGTGGTATAGCGCACCAGATCGCGCATCAGGCGAATGAACGGCAAGTTGATCGACTCACGAAGGGCGTCACGCAGAGTGGGGTTGCGGCCGTTATCTTCTTTGCGAAAGTTGTTAAACGTGTGCAGCCCGCCACCGGTGAAAAACGCCTCACCCGGGCTGGCGGAGTATTTGCGATCCAGCGCGGCGCCGAGCAGGGTCTGCAAGTTGCGGTCTTTATTCTGGATCAAATAGTCAATGGCCCAGCGGCTCAGACGATCCTGGTCCGGCACATCGAGTTTCTTCAGTTCCGGTACGGTCATCGCTCCGTATTTATCGTGCAGCTCGGCGATGATTTGCAGGTAAGTGGTCATCACGCGCATTTTGGCTGTGGAGCCCAGCTCCAGCTTGCTGCCTTCGTTGATGTCGAACGGTTGGTCGGTGCTGTCGGTTTGTACCCGTACCCGCGAGCCGTCCGGGGTCAGTTCGAACAGGGTGAAGCTGTAACGCACCTGGGTGGTGCTGGTGGGGGTCAGCAGGCGTTCGCCCATCAAGCCGATCTGCGCGGCAAAGACCGGGTCGGCGAGGTGCTTGAGGTATTCGGTGGCCCGGGTCTGAAGATCGCCCTGCAGGGTGCTGGTGGCGGACAGGTCCAGACGGTCGAGATCGTACAGCGGACGATTGAGCAGGCCGCCCAGGCGACTGCGCGCCACGCTGATGCCCTTGTTGGTTTCGATCGGCTGGATAGTGGGCTGCGTCGCCCAATCGCGATAGGTCACTTTGCTGGCCAGCGCGGCAGCCGACAATTGGGCATCGATCACATTGTTCAATGCGAGCAGGCGGATGTGGCTGTCGGTAAGGTCGGCCAGCTCGTCGTGACCCTTGGTCAGGTAGTGGGAAGGGCGCCGCTGGGCGATCATGAGCGACAGCATTTCGCGCAAGGCCAGGCCCTTCGCCGCCATAGTTTTCGGGTCCGTTGCCGCGCTGGCCAGGGTTTCGTTGGCCGTGTTGAAGTCGGCGCCGTACCAGACGCGTAACCCTTCCGCCATGCCATGCACTTCGCCATGGCCCGGCACGGCTGACAGGGGCACGCTGTTGAGGTAGTCACGCACCACATTCTGCCGCGCCACGAGGGTGTCCGGTCCGGCCTGATAGGCGCGGACGGTGGCGGAAATCATCTGCCGGATCTTTTCCGCCCCCGACACTGTGAGGCCGTCGGGGGAGTGCCGGTACTTCTCCAATTGCGTTGCCAGGGTACTGCCGCCGGCTGACTGTCCAGGCATGTGCAGCAACTTGGCCACCTGTGACCATGCCGCCATGCCGAATCGCGGCCAATCTACCGCAGGGTTGGCACGGGGCTGGCGAGGGTCGAGCAGGAAGCGGTTCTCAATAAAAAGCAGACTGTTCACCACAACCGGCGGTATTGCCTCGAAGCTGGAATAGAGCTGTTGCGGGTATTTGTATTGATACAGCGGTGATCCACGGCAATCGGTAATCGACAGTCCCGCCTGGATTTTTTCCGCATAGGGCACGAAGAAGCCTTTGCCGCTGTAGTCCATCAACGCCTGGGAAAATCGGGTTTGCGACTGCACCACATAATCGCGCTTGATCAGGCGCGGCAGAAAATCACCCAGCGAGCTGTAGCCCAATCGCAAATCGAAAGGGCCGGCGCCGGGATAGCGAATGGCATCGCTGGGGCCGGGTTGCACGTCGTAGTTCAGGGTGGCGGCAAACTTGCTGACTTCCCGCGACTGGAATTTCGACGTGCGCATTTCCTTGGCAGCAGCGAGCCCCAGGACGATGGCGATAATCAACACCAACAACCAAAAGGCCTTCCACCCATGCTTGGTGCCACGGGGTTTTTGAGGTGGCGGCGCATCATCCACAGCTTCAGTCTGGACCACGGTTTTACTCGAATCGGTTTGCCATAACGCGCCCATAGTCGACTGATCCATTCACGCAGATTGATCGGACTTGTCTGAAGCTTAGTCGGTGGTTGGCGATGGTGAAAAAATTGTGAACACGGAAATATCGATTTCCGATCGTCAAGTACCTGTGAAAAGGCGTTTTTGTGGTAACGGGATACATTTGTCCAAGGGATTCATGTGGTGACGGCAATCTAAGTGGTGACGGGCTTTATGTGGTGAGGGGATTTATCCCCGTTGGAGTGCGAAGCGCTCACCTTGCGTCCTTTCAGCCACATCGGATCCACAGGGCCTACGGCTGCTGCGCAACCGAACGGGGTGGTGCGGCATTCCGATAAATCCCCTCGCCACATAAAATCTCTGTGTCATTAAGTCTTCTGTCCAAAAAATCCCCTCACCACAGTGATTTCGACAGTCATTGAAGGAGGGTGACAGTTACAACCAGCAGGCATCCCAGAGCGGGTAATCGCCGATTTTATCTACCAGCCCTGCTCTCAAAGGATTGGCAACAATGTAACGAGCGAACGGTAGAAGCTCTTCGCCGTCACGAATGGCTCGATCGTGATAGCCGGTTTGCCACAAGGTGCCGCTTCTTCCGGTTGTTTTGTTAACTGATTGGGTACATCGAGCTTTGGTAGCACCCATGACATTCCCTAAGGTGTCGTTTTCCAGTTGCATCAGCCAATGAAATTGATCAGGCATCACCACCCAAGCGATTGAATTCACCAGTCCAGAGTCGTGAGCCCGTCGCATTTCTGCGACAAGCAGGCGGCCCAAGCGCCAATCCGAAAATAGTGGTTGGCGATTGTGGATAACTGCGGTGATGAGATAAGCGCGACCGATTTCGGAATGTCTGCCGAAGCGCAGTCGATGAGAATTGGGTTGAGTAGGCAATCCATTGCTTCCTTGTGATCTCAAGTGACAAGTTCAGGCTAGTACTCAGTGGTCTCTCGCGAAGCTGAGACTATTGAGTGAAGTTTCCGATTCTTGCGAAGAATTTGGTGATGTAAGAGTTTTTGTGGCGAGGGGGGGTGAGGGTGAAAAAGTCTTTGTGGCGAGGGGATTTTGTGGCTAGGGGTGTGGTTAGGGGATTTTGTGGTTAGGGGATCTTGTGGTGAGGGGATTTTGTGGCTAGGGGATTTTGTGGCGAGGGGATTTATCCCCGTTGGAGTGCGAAGCGCTCCCCTTGCGTCCTTTCAGTCACATCGGATCCACAGGGTTTACGGCTGCTGCGCAACCGAACGGGGATAAATCCCCTCGCCACAAGATCCCCTTCACCACATAGATCCCCTTTAACACATAGATCCATGGTCACAAAAATCCCCTTCCGAAGACGTTCATGTATCTCAATAGAAACAGGGTCTGAAAGGGCTGGGCTAGACGCCTCGAACGATAAATAAGACCTTGGTAGGGACATGACGATGCACCAATGCTGTGCAATACTCCGCGCCGTTTTAGCAGCGAAAATTCCTACAAAAGCCAGGTAATGCCCCTCCGCTAACCGGGCTTTTGCCGAGAGTTCTTGCTGAATGTTGTGGTTTATAGAGTGAAAAAACCTGTAAGAAGCTTTTTATACTGCACGCCCCGCTGATCTTGGAGGTTTTGTCCGACAAGACGGTGCTGCCCACGAAGCAGGACCGGTTTCAGGGAAGCAATGGTTTACCAGCCAGCGCTTCGACACTCGGTGGTCATATCCAATAACAAGACGAGGTTGTACCCCTATGCCAGTCGGCAATCATCTGCCCCAAGGCGAGACCGCTCAGGGCGGCCCGCTTAAACGCGAACTCGGCGAACGGCATATTCGTTTGATGGCGCTGGGTGCCTGTATCGGTGTTGGTCTGTTTCTCGGTTCGGCCAAGGCTATCGAAATGGCAGGTCCGGCCATCATGCTGTCCTACATCATCGGCGGTCTGGCGATCCTGGTGATCATGCGCGCCCTCGGCGAGATGGCCGTGCATAACCCGGTCGCCGGCTCGTTCAGCCGTTACGCACAAGATTACCTCGGTCCCTTGGCGGGCTTTCTCACCGGCTGGAACTACTGGTTCCTGTGGCTGGTGACCTGCGTCGCAGAAATCACTGCCGTGGCGGTGTACATGGGTGTCTGGTTCCCCGAAGTACCCCGCTGGATCTGGGCGTTGTCCGCGTTGATCAGCATGGGCACCATCAACCTGATCGCCGTGAAAGCGTTCGGTGAGTTCGAGTTCTGGTTCGCCCTGATCAAGATCGTCACGATCATTGCGATGGTCATCGGCGGTATCGGCGTAATCGCGTTCGGCTTCGGCAATGACGGCGTGGCGCTAGGGATTTCCAATCTCTGGGCCCACGGTGGCTTCATGCCCAATGGCGTGCAAGGCGTGTTGATGTCCTTGCAGATGGTGATGTTTGCCTACCTGGGCGTGGAAATGATCGGCCTGACTGCCGGCGAAGCAAAAAACCCGCAGAAAACCATCCCCAACGCGATCGGCTCGGTGTTCTGGCGGATCCTGCTGTTCTACGTCGGCGCGTTGTTCGTGATCTTGTCGATCTACCCGTGGAACGAAATCGGCACTCAGGGCAGTCCGTTCGTGATGACGTTCGAACGCCTGGGCATCAAGACCGCCGCCGGCATCATCAACTTCGTGGTGATCACTGCGGCGCTGTCGTCGTGCAACGGCGGCATCTTCAGCACCGGCCGCATGCTCTACAGCCTGGCGCAAAATGGCCAGGCCCCGGCAGCGTTCGCCACGACCTCCAGTAATGGTGTGCCACGCCGCGCATTGCTGCTGTCGATTGGCGCCCTGCTGCTGGGCGTGCTGCTGAACTACCTGGTGCCTGAGAAGGTGTTCATCTGGGTGACAGCCATTGCGACCTTCGGCGCGATCTGGACCTGGGTCATGATCCTGCTGTCCCAGCTCAAGTTCCGCAGAGGCCTAAGCGCCAGCGAACGTGCGGGCCTCAAGTACAAGATGTGGCTGTTCCCGGTCAGCTCGTACCTGGCGCTGGCGTTCCTGGTGCTGGTGGTCGGCCTGATGGCGTACTTCCCGGACACCCGTGTGGCGCTCTATGTAGGCCCGGTGTTCCTGGTGCTGCTGACCGTGTTGTTCTACGTGTTCAAGCTGCAACCGACCAACGCCTCCCAAGGCGGAGTGCGTTCGGCTTCGTAAGTCGTCCGCTTGAAATGCAAAAGCCCCGGTCTGATGGCCGGGGCTTTTGCGTTTTGAAGATCAAAAGATCGTCCGAACGCGGCCCGAGCCTGCGGCAGCTCCTACAGGAGAACGCATTCCAGCGTAGAAGCTGCCGAAGGCTGCGATCTTTTGATCTTTTGATCTCTACCGCCGGTCCGAAAGGTGACATGACCTGCGATTTATGACAGCAGACACGCTCAAATAAAAAGTATCCGAGGGGTGCCGCGTTCAACAACGGGTGAGCCGCATGAGACGCTTGTGGAGAGGGTTTTCCAGCTACACGATAATCGGGGTTGCGAATACGCTGATCCACTGGCAAATCTTTTTCCTGCTGAGCGTGGCGGCCGATCTCAGCCAGGCGCTCAGCAACCTGGCAGCGTTCTTTGTTGCGGCCTCTTTCTCTTTCTACATGAATGCACAATTTACCTTCGACGCCAGGGTGTCGACGGGCAGCTATCTGCTGTTTCTGGGAACCATGGGCGCGCTTAGCCTCGGCGTTGGCCATGTCGCTGATGTATGGAAGTTTCCGGGTCTGCTGACCGTGGCGCTGTTTTCAGGCTTGAGCCTGGTGCTGGGATTTCTGTTTTCCAAGTACGTGGTGTTTCGCGAGCATGAGCTATGAAGATCTCGCTCATCGTTCCGGTGTTCAACGAAGAACAGTCGATCAACCTGTTCTACCAGGCGGTGCGGCGCGAGTTGCAGCTCGAGGACATCGACGTCGAGATCGTGTTCATCAACGACGGCAGTACCGACCAGACAGCAGAGCAGGCTGCCGCACTCGCACAGGCCGATGAGCAGGTGGTGCTGATCAACTTTTCCCGCAATTTCGGCAAGGAGCCTGCGCTGTTCGCCGGGCTGGAATACGCCACCGGTGACGCGGTGATTCCCATGGATGTGGATTTGCAGGACCCGATCAGCGTCATTCCATTGCTGATCGAGCAATGGCAAAACGGGGCCGACGTGGTGCTGGCCAAACGTCGCGACCGCAGCGCCGACAGTTACATGAAGCGTCACAGCGCCACGCTGTTTTACCACCTCCTGAACCGCATTTCGTACACCCGGATCGAAGAGAACGTCGGTGATTTTCGCCTCATGGATCGCAAGGTGGTGGATGTCATCCGCGCGTTGCCCGAGCATCAATTGTTCATGAAGGGCGTGCTGTCCTGGGCCGGGTTCAACACCGTGGTGGTGGAGTACGAGCGTGCCGGGCGAGTGGCGGGAAGCAGCAAGTTCAACGGCTGGAAGCTGTGGAACCTGGCACTGGAAGGCGTGACGTCGTTCAGCACGGTGCCCTTGCGCCTGTGGACCTACATCGGCGGCGCCATTTCGATCTTTGCCGTGATCTATGCGGTGTACATGGTGCTGGACAAGATTTTCTTCGGTAACAGCGTACCCGGTTACCCCTCGTTGATGACCGCGATCCTGTTTCTGGGCGGGGTGCAATTGATCGGCATCGGCATCCTCGGTGAGTACGTAGGTCGTATCTACATCGAAGCCAAGCATCGGCCGCGCTATGTGGTGAAGGACATCGTCGGCGGCAAAAAACGGAACGAGCCTTGATGGGCCGGTTCAGCGACTACTGCACCCGGGAACTGGGGCGCCGTCAGGTCTGGCTGTTTTTTCTGATCGCGATCCTTGTGTATGTCTTGCCGCTGATCCTCGCGGACTATCCCTACATCGATGACAACTGGCGTTCACTGTCCGCCGGCACGGCCTGGGCGGATCAGGGCCGGTTGTTCACGCAGCTGTTCTATAACGCACTGACGTTCAGCGATGGCGCGCCGAACATCTTTCCGCTGCCGCTGCTGATTGCCTCACTGGCCATGGCCTCGGCGTTGACACGCCTGACTTTTCACTACTGGCCTCAGCCCACAGTCGCGGGTTGCCTGGTGGTATTGCCACTTTGGTACAACCCGTTTTTTCTGCAGAACCTGTCGTATCAATACGACGGCGCGGGCATGGCATTCAGTGTGGTCGCGGTGGTCTACGCGATCAGCTTTGAGCACCCTTCGCGGAACTTGCGATGGCTGGTGCCGGCGTTTTTGATCGCGCTGGGGCTGGGGCTTTATCAGGTGAGTTTCAATGTCTTTCTGGGTCTGTGCTGTGTGGAAGTGCTGAGAGCCGCTCAAGACAACGTCAACTGGGAGCAATGGCGCGACCGGGTGGGGGGAAGGATCGCCCAAGCGCTATTGGGCGCGTTGATTTACGCAGTCAGTGCCTACCCGTTCACCAACCAGAGCCGCACGCTTTTACTGAACTGGGCTGCAAGCCCTTGGCTGCAGGTGTCCACCAACATCAGTCGCGTGCTGGAAAAAGTGCAGCTGCTTTTTCACGGTGGATTCATTTGGGTGTTCGCCGGGTTGTTGCTGTGCGCGATGGCGGGCGGTGTGAGGGTGGGCGCGCACATTCTGCAACGGCGAGACAGCGGCGCGAAAAAGTGCCTGATCGGCCTGGCGTGCGTGCTGACATTGCCAATGGTGATGCTGCTGGTGTCGGGGATGGCGCTTTTTTTTCGTGATTTCAACGAAGGCGCCAGAACACTGATGGGGTTCGCGGTGCTGCTGGTGTTGTTGTTCTATTTGAGCCATGTGGCACTGGTTCGCCTGCACCCTCGGCTACCGCTGCTGTTGGTCGTGCCGTTGCTGGCGATGTTGTCGTTGTCGTACGCCTATGGTCGGGTGCTGACGGTGCAGAAAACCTTCGCGGCCAGCGCCCTGGCCAGCCTTCAACACGACATTGCCTCCCATCGCCAGCTACGCGAGGCCAAGCGTATCTACTTGTCGGTGACCTATTCCGATCATTGGCTGAGAGGGGCCGCGGGTTCGTTCAAGAAGACGCCGGTATTGCATTACTTGCTCAACATCGACTTTTTCGTGCTGGCCGAGAACCTGCCGGGCGTGGGCATCACCAACGTCGTCGCGGAGAAGGAGCGGCGCAATGCCACAAGGGTGGGGTATCAGGGTTATCCGGCGTTGGTGGACAGCCAGTTTTACCGGATCTACCTGACGGGTGATTACGGTTTTATCGTCATGAAAGAGCCATCCCCGATCGACTCGCTTCGCTGGTGATGCGCAGGTTAGAACGCGTCCATCAGCAGGACGACGCAATCCCTGGCCTGGTAATGGTTGATCTGCGGGACCAGTCGCCGGAAGTGCTCGGTCTGACAATGAGTGTCCAGTGCCGCCTGATTCGGCCATTGTTCAATGAAGACAAAATGCCCGGGGTTCTTTTGATCGACGAACAGGTCGTAGGCGATGCAATCAGGTTCCAGGCGAGTCTTCTCGACCAGTTCGGCGTACCACGGGCGAACGGTTTCAATAAATTCGGGTTTGATAAAGTCCCGGGCGATCACTTTCAACATGCGGTTCTTCCTTGAGGTCGCGCCAACCTCACGCTGAGGCTGGCGGGAAAATAGTCCTTAAGCGGCGGCCACTTCATTGGGTTCGAAACTGTCCGCCCGCGCCATCTGCCACATCCGGGAGTAGAACTCGCCGTTGACTTCGCCGGTCAGCAATTCCCCCGGTTTGAGGAACACATGCAACTGCGAGAAGAGCTTGATCTCCGTCGCCGACATGCGCCTTACCAGGTGCTTGGCCGACAGTTGCGAAGGATGGTCGAGGCCGGCAGCGGCGAGCATTTCGGCCAGTGCCTTGAGGGTGTTGCGGTGAAAACTGTATACCCGCTGAGCCTTGTCCGGCACCACCAGCGCACGTTGGCGCAGGGTGTCCTGGGTGGCGACGCCGGTCGGGCATTTGTTGGTGTGGCAGCTTTGCGACTGGATGCAGCCGATGGCGAACATGAAACCGCGCGCCGAGTTGACCCAGTCGGCGCCGATGGCCAGGACACTGGCAATGTCGAAGGCGCTGACGATCTTGCCGCTGGCGCCCAGTTTGATCTTGTCCCGCAGATTCAGGCCGACCAGGGTGTTATGCACGAACAGCAAGCCTTCGCGCATCGGTACACCGATGTGGTCGGTGAACTCCACGGGTGCAGCGCCGGTGCCGCCTTCCTTGCCGTCGACGACGATGAAGTCCGGAAGGATGCCTGTCTCCAGCATGGCTTTGGCGATGCCCATGAACTCCCATGGATGCCCGAGACAGAACTTGAAGCCCACCGGTTTGCCGCCAGACAACTCCCGCAATTGCTGGATGAAATGCATCATCTCGATTGGCGTCGAAAACGCGCTGTGGCGCGACGGCGAGATGCAGTCTTCGCCCATCATGATGCCCCGGGTTTCGGCGATTTCCTGGGTGACCTTGTGCTTGGGCAGAATCCCGCCGTGCCCCGGTTTTGCACCTTGGCTCATCTTGATTTCGATCATTCGCACTTGCGGTGTCTGTGCCTGTGCGGCGAAGCGTTCCGGATCGAAACGACCGTCCGCGGTACGACAGCCGAAGTAGCCACTGCCCAGTTCCCAGGTCAGGTCGCCGCCGTGTTCCCGGTGATAGGCGCTGATACTGCCTTCGCCGGTGTCGTGGGCGAAGTTGCCGAGTTTGGCGCCCTGGTTCAGCGCGCGAATCGCGTTGGCACTGAGGGAACCGAAGCTCATCGCCGAGATGTTGAACACCGAGGCCGAGTAGGGTTGAGTGCATTGCGGGCCACCGACGATCACACGAAACCCGCTCGGGTCGCTCAAAGGTGCCGGACGCATGGAATGGCCGATGAATTCGAAACCCGATTGATACACGTCGATCAACGTGCCGAAGGGTTTGTCGGCGCTTTCATTCTTGGCACGGGAATAAACCAGCGAACGCTGAGCGCGGGAGAAGGGCAGGGCGTCGCTGTCGGATTCAAGCAGGTACTGGCGAATTTCCGGGCGGATGCCTTCGACCAGATAGCGGATATTGCCCAGGATCGGATAATTGCGCCGCACGGCGTGAGGGCTTTGCAGCAGGTCGAACAGGCCGATCAGGCTGAGCACGGCGGTGATGGCTGTGAAGGGCCAGAGCCAATCGTGTTCGAGGAAGGGCAGGCTGGCGAGGGTGAATAATACGCAAGCGGCAAAGAAGGCGTAGCGGCTCAGGAGGGACAGGCTCATACGGTTTCCTTGGGTTCGGACTCAACAGTTATTCGGTACAGCTTGAAAAGCATTCTGTGGCCAGGAGCTTGTTCCTTCGCCACAGGTCTGCGCATTGTTGCAGAAGTTGACAGGCATTCTGCGCCTGAAGAAAAACTGAAAACACTTTAAACCGGGATTTTATCCCCAGCATGGCGAGCGGGACTGTGAAGAAATTGTAAGGGCTGGATGGGTTAGAGGCGGTGTGTCAGAGAATAGGGATGCTGAATGCCCTACCGCTATCGCGAGCAAGCTTTGCTCCTACAGATGTCTAGCCTGCCGGTTTGGTCTGGCGTATCGGCAGCTCGACCCGAAACGTCGTCCCCACCCCAACCTCGCTGCGCACCGAAATCTCCCCCCGGTGTTTTTTCACGATGCCGTACGACAGCGACAACCCCAACCCCGTCCCTTGGCCTACCGGTTTGGTGGTGAAAAACGGGTCAAAAATCTTCTGCAAATTTTGCGGCGCAATGCCCGCGCCGGTGTCTTCGACTTCAACCCAGACCCTTTCATCGGCCTGCCCGGTACGCAGGGTGAGGGTGCCGCGTTCCGGGCCGATGGCCTGAGACGCGTTGACGATCAGGTTCATGATCACCTGATTGATTTGCGACGGCAGGCATTCGATATCCGGCAGTACCTGATACGCCTTGAGCACATCCGCTTTGTACTTGAGTTCATTGGCCACGATGTTCAGCGTCGATTCGATACCTTGCTGCAAATTGACCCACTGCCATTCCTCGCTGGCGTCCACGCGGGAGAAATCCTTCAAGTCCTTGACGATCTGTCCGACCCGGTTGATGCCGTCCTTGGACTCCTTGATCAGCAGCGGAATGTCCTCGCGCAGGAACTCCAGCTCGACCTGTTCGCGCAGTTTCTGCAAGCGCTCTACAAGTTCGCTGGCGCCGAGCGCCTCTTCCGCATCCCGGTAGGCGTCGAGCATTTCCTGAAGCTGCTTGAAGTAGCCATCCAGGGTGCCAAGGTTGGAAGAAATGAAGCCGATGGGGTTGTTGATTTCATGGGCGACACCGGCCGCGAGTTGCCCCAGCGAGGCAAGTTTTTCCGATTGCACCAGTTGCGATTCAAGCTGTTTGCGCTCGTCGATCTCCTGCTGCACCAGTTGCTCCAGATGGCTCATCTGCAAGGAAGCCCGTTCGGTCATGTCCCACTTGGTCAGCAGGGTGTTGGCCATCTGCTGCACTTCGATGTTGTCGAACGGTTTTTTCAGAATCAGCAGACGGTCATGGGCCTGCAGGCGGTCCAGCAGTTCGTCCCAGGAATAGTCGGAGTAGGCGGTACACACCACCACTTGCAGGCGCGGGTCTTCCTGCCACAGGTGTTCAATGGTTTTCGCGCCGTCCCAGCCTTCCGGCATGCGCATATCGACGAAGGCCAGCGCGTAGGGGCGGTTTTCCTGTAATGCCCATTTGAGTTTACCCAGCCCCTCTTGTCCGCCGTACGCCGAGTCCAGTTCGAACAAGGCGCTGGGGGCTTTCACCTCACTGCCGAACAGCGCCGACTCCATCTCGTCCAGTTCCACGGTCTGCACCGACTCCGGGGTGAGAATCTTGCGAAAGTCCACGTGGATCGACGGGGTGTCATCGATCAGCAAAACGCGTCGGTTCGAGCGCTCGCTCATGCGTCCTCCGTGACGGCTTTCAGCGGGATCTGCAACGTGAAAAGCGCACCTTTGCCTGGACCGTCGCTGTGGGCAGTGAGGTGGCCGTTCATCTCGATGGCGGCCAGGGCGCAGCTGTGCAGGCCGAACCCGTGGCCTTCTTTGCGGGTGGTGAAGCCGTGGGCGAAGATGCGCGTCATGTTCTCCTCGGCGATGCCTTCGCCGTCGTCCTTGACGCTGACTTGCAGGGTCGTGTCATCGACGATTTTCACTCCGAGGGTCATTTGTCGCGGGCGGTTGCCGAGGTCGGACATGGCGTATTTGGCGTTGCTGATCAGGTTGATCAGGATCAGCAGCAGCCGGTGTTTGTCGCCCATGATCTGCGGCACCTCGCTGTAGTCCTTGATCACCGTGACGTGATGCCGGGTCAGGGCGCCGGAGTTCATGCGCAACGCATCTTCGAGCAGTTCGCTGATGTGCAGCGGTTCCATCAGGCTGTTGGCGCCCGCATAGGATTGCTGGGTCGCAACGATGTCCTTGATGTGGTCGACACTTTTGCTCAGCTGCGCGAGTTCCTCGGTCATGCCTTGCTGTTCCAGGGCAATCGCTTCTACCAGTTGATTCAGGTAACCGGGCAGCAATTTGCCTTTCTCATCCTGAGTCAGAAAGGTGCCCAGATCCCCCGGATGCTCATTGATCAGCTGCATCGCTTTGCCCAGGCCCTGGGCCTTGCTGCCGCGCAGTTTGCGAGTGACCAGGTCCGCCGAAATGTTCACGCTGTTGAGGACGTTGCCGACGTTGTGCAGCACGTTGGTGGCGATCTCGGCCATACCGGCCTGGCGTGCGGTGTCGAGCAGTTCGCTTTGGGTGTCCCTGAGTTCGCGGGTGCGCTCTTCTACCCGTCGTTCGAGATCGTCGTTGGCCGATTGCAGGGCTTTGTTGACGCGATTGATGATCGTGAAACTGCGCATCAAATGAATCGCCAGGTAGACCAGCAACAACACCAGCAGGACTGAAAAAACCAGCATGTAAAAGTGGTAGCGCTGGTCGACCGCATCGGAGCGCTGCTGGTCCGTATTCAGCAGGCTGGTGATGTCGTCCAGGCGTTTGGCCACGGGCACGGCTTCGATATTTTCCAGCAACCGGTTGACCACCGGTTGTTCCTGCAGGATCAGTGAAACGTGCTTGCTGAGGATATCGATCGGACTGTGGAACTGTTCAGGCAAACGTTGTTTGTTCACCTGCAGTTTGTTCAGCCCCAGCAAAATGTCAGCCGCCTTGTCGTCGGAGGTGACCTGAGCGAACTCCAGGCTGCTCAGCAACAAATCGTAGGTGTCGGTGGCGATGTTTTGCAGCTGCAGTTTGTCCCCGTCCATCAGTTGCGCGAGCTGTTCCTGAATGTCGTCCTCTGCGACAGACAGGAACGCCAGCGAATTGCGCAGCACGGCATTGTGCGATTTGAACTGCTCCACCAACCGGGTCTTTTCCTGCAGGGCACTGAGGAAGGCGTCATGGCTGTCACGCCAGGTGGGCGAGTCATTGCGCCCGTGGCTGGACTCCATCGCCTGGAACTGTTGCCACAGCTGGGTCATCTCGGTCAGCGGGGTGACCAGTGGATCGTAGTTGTGATTGGTGGCGATCCTGGCCTTGAGGATTTCGGTTTCCCATTGTGCGTTCAGTTGTTTGATCCGGCCGACCAGGTCCCTTGATTCGGCATAGATCATTGCCTGGTTCGAATTGGATTTGAGGTACAGGAACAGCAGCGTCGAGGCCAGCATCAGGGCGACGATGCCGAGCAGCGCCAGGTTGCGGCGATGAGACAGTCTCATAGGGGTTTACCTCCCCATTCGCCGGTCAGGGTCTTGAGGAATTTGACGATCAGGGTTTTGTCCTCCGCAGAAGGGATGCGACCGAGTTGGTACTTGAACATCACATCCACCGCCTCTTCGAGTGTCTTGGCCGAGCCGTCATGAAAGTACGGTGCGGTGACCGCCACGTTGCGCAAGCTCGGTACTTTGAACACGTTGCGGTCCTCATCGTCCTTGGTCACCAGATAACGGCCCAGGTCTGACTCGACAGGGTTTCCCCGCGCCTGGAAGTAATCGCCCATCACGCCGAACTTCTGGAACATGTTGCCGCCGATGTTCACCCCTTGGTGGCAAGCGATGCAGCCGTACTCTTTGAAGCGTTGATAGCCGTACTTTTCATCGGTGGTGAGAATGTCGGTATTGCCTTGCAGGTATTGATCGAATCGCGAGTTGGCACTGATCAGCGTGCGTTCGTAGCTGGCCAGGGCGTTTTGCACATTGGTCATGTTCACGCCGTCCGGGTAGGCGTTGGCGAATAAGTCCCGGTACACCGGATCGGCGGACAGTGTTTGCACCACGTGTTCCCAGTTGCTGCCCATTTCGCTGGGGCTTTGCACAACCTCATGGACCTGGCTTTCCAGCGTGTCGGCGCGACCGTTCCAGAATTGCCGAAAGTTCAGGCTGGCGTTGAACACGCTGGGGGTGTTGACGCCCACCGCAAGCCCGGCAAAACCGATGGAGAAGGCTTTGTTGTCGGCGCCACCGGTCTCCAATTGATGGCAGCTTGAGCAGGACAAAGAGCCGTTGACTGACAAGCGCGGTTCGTTGAACAGCTGACGACCCAGTTCGACCCGCAGCGGATTCTGCTTGGGAATGGGTGGCAAGGGTTTGAGCGGCTCATCCAGTGGCGCGGCGCTCACGCACAGGCAAAGTCCGAACAGCGGTAAAAGCAGCAGGTGCCGAAAGGCGGGCGACATCGAATGATTCCTGGGCGGATGCCCTGAGTGTCGTTGAGCCTTGTTCACGAGATGACAGATGAAGAGGGCTTCACCGATTCCAGATACCGGACGAACGCCTCAGGCGTTACAGCTTTGCTGAAGTAGTAACCCTGACCTTCTTCACAATGGTGGGACTTGAGGAAATCCAGCTGTTCGAGGGTTTCCACACCTTCGGCAATGATGATCAGTTTCAGACTGCGGCCCAGGCTAATGATGGCGCTGACCAGGGCAGCGTCATTGCTGTCACAGCTCAAGCCGCGAATGAACGACTGATCGATTTTCAGCACGTCGATGGGAAAGCGCCGCAGATAACTCAGGCTGGAATAACCCGTGCCGAAGTCATCGATGGCCAGCCGCACCCCCAATGCCTTGATCCGGTTCAGGGACGTGACGGTGGCCTCGATGTTTTGCATGAGGACGCCTTCGGTGATTTCCAGTTCCAGCGAGGAGGGGTCCATACCCGTCTGCACGAGGATCTGTTCGATGCTCTCGACAAAGTCCCGCTGACGGAAATCGATGGCCGAGATATTGACCGACATGCAGATCGTCGGCAGCCCTGCGTCCCGCCATGCACAGGTTTGCCGGCAGGCTTCGGCCAGCACCCATTTACTCAACTGGACAATCAGGCCGCTGTCTTCGGCGACCCCGATGAACGCTGAGGGGTAGACCAATCCGTTTCCCGGTTTCTGCCAGCGAATCAACGCCTCGGCGCCCACCACCTGGCCGCTGGCAAGGTCGAGTTTGGGTTGGTAATGCAGGACGAATTCATTGCGCTCCAGGGCCAGGCGAATACCGGTTTCGATGCTTTGCTGATCCCGCGCGCGCTGGTTCATTTCGTCGATGAAAAAGCGGAAATCGTTCGGGCCGCTTTCCTTGACGTTGCGCATCGCGGTTTCAGCTTTCTTGATCAGCGAGATGGCGTCGAAGCCATCGTCGGGGTAAATGCTGATGCCCACACTGGCGGTCACGCTCAGGTCGTGGCCGGCGATGTGTTGCGGCGCGCGAATCGCCTTCAGCAGTTTTTCGGCAATGCCCTTGGTCTGCTGGGGGTGACGGATATCGGCAAGGATCACCACGAATTCGTCCGAGCCGTAACGAAACACCGAGTCGGACTCACGCACTGTCGCTACCAGATTGCGGCCGACCTGTTTGAGCATCTCGTCACCGGCGGGATGGCCCAAGGCGTTGTTGATGCGCTTGAAGCGGTCAAGCCCCAGAAACATCACTGCCAGTTGTTTGTCATGGCGCCGGGACAGGGCCAGCGACTGGTTCAATCGATCTCCCAGCAAGGTGCTGTTGGGCAGTTCGGTGAGCACGTCGTACTGCAACAAGTGCGACACTTTCAGCAGTTCATGGACCCGGGCCTCGATGGTTTGCTCCAGGCTCAGGACCTTCATGGCCGCATCCTGGGTCATCTGCCATTTCCAGGTCATGGCACTGGCCATCTGGCGGATTTCCAGGCTGTCGAAGGGCTTTTTCAGCACCAGCAACTGGTCGCCGAATTCCAGCCGCTCGGCCATGTCTTCCCAGGTGTAGTCGGAGTAAGCGGTGCACAGCGCAATTTGCAGGTGCGGGTCGGCCTTCCACAGCTGTTCGATGGTTTCCAGTCCATCCCAGCCCGGCGGCATGCGCATGTCGATGAACGCCATGGCATACGGCCGGCCTTCATCCAGTGCGCATTGGACCCGATAAAGCGCTTCCTGGCCCTGATAGGCCGAGTCGAGCTGGAACGTCAGGCGATCAAGGGGCTGCGTGCCGAACAAGGCTTCTTCCGTGCCCGCCAGCGCTTGTTCGTCGTCGACCGGGGCACCCAGGATCTTGCGAAAGTCCTCATGAATCGAGGGCGTGTCGTCGATGATCAGAATGCGCCGGTTGGTTCGCACGAAAGGCGTTTTCATCCCTTGTCCTCCGTGGAGCGTTGCGGGTTGTCCAGAATCGGTCCGATGTCGTGGCTCGGTGGCACGATACTGCCGGCCTTCAGCAGCTCGGCGGCCTGCTGACTGGTGACGGCTTTGCTGAAGTAATAACCCTGGGCATTCATCGGTGAACCCGTCGCCATCAACGAGCTGCGCTGCTCCTGGGTCTCGACGCCCTCGGCAATGATGCCGATCCCGACCTCTCGGGCGAAGTTGATGATGGCGCGCAGCGTGTTGGCACTGGCCGGGTCGCGGACAGCGTTGTCGATGAAGGTTTGCGTGAGCTTCAGGTGATTGACCTGATACGTCTTGAGGTAATCGAACGAGGAGTACTCCGTGCCGAAGTCATCGATGGCAATCTTTACCCCGAGCTCGCGCAGACGCGGCAGCACGTCGTTGTGGGTCCATTTGGTCTGGGCGAGGGTGGCTTCGGTGACGTCAAAGCGCAGGTCCCACGGACAGAGTTCCCAGCGTGCGGTGGTGCGCAGCACGTCATAGATCAGCTCCGGCCCGCTCTTGAGTTGCGCCAGGGACAACTTGATTGCAATGACCGGTGGCGCCATGCCCTGGTCGCGCCATTGGCGCATTTGCTGGCAGGCGCGATCCAGCACCCAGTGACCGAGGGCAACGATGGTGCCGGTTTTTTCCGCCGCGGGCAGAAACGCCGAGGCTTCCAGCAACCCGCGCTCGGGGTGGTTCCAGCTGACCTGCGCTTCCATGCCAAGGATTTTGCCGCTGCTCAGGTCAACTTCCGGCCAGTAGTGCAGTTCAAGTTCCTGGCGGTCGATGGCTTCTCTCAGGTCGTTGGCGATGGTCATGCGCTCGACCACCTCCCGATTGATCTCCTCGGAGTGGAAATGGTACTGGTTGCGGCCTTTTTCCTTGGAGCGATACAGCGCCATGTCGGCCTGGGTCAGCAGGCCGTCGGCGCTGGTGCACGAGGGGCTGTAGAGGCTGATGCCGATACTCACTGACACCCGCACGTCGTTGCCGGCCAGGGCATAAGGCAGCACCAGCGCATCGCGGACCTTGGCGGCGAGGGCCGCGGCGTGGGTCGGGTCACTGACCTCCAGTTGCAGGATCGCGAACTCATCTCCGCCGAGGCGGGCGACTACATCGTTTTCACGCACGCAGGACCGGATCCGCTCGGCAACCTCCTGCAGCAGCAGGTCGCCGACCGGGTGCCCCAGCGAATCGTTGATGCGCTTGAAGTGATCCAGGTCCAGGTAAAACATGGCAAACGGCGCGGCGCCCCTTCGAGCGGCCGCGAAGGCCTGGTGCAACCGCTCGATCAATGTGGCGCGGTTGGCCAGTCCGGTCAGGCCGTCGGTGCGCGCCAGCAGGGCGATTTTCTCTTCCGCCAGTTTGCGTTCGGTGATGTCGATGATGATGCCTTCGACCTCCAGCAAACGGCCGTCATCGTCGCGCACCGGGATGTAACGGTTTTCGACCCAGCGCCAGGCGTCATTGGCCGTACGCATCCTGAACTCGATGGACGAGCCTGCCGCATGACGATCCAGCACCCGGGCCATGGCGGTGTCGACCTTCGATTGATCGTCGGGATGAATCAGTTCCCGGGCCCAGTTGGCCGACGCCACGAGGTTCGCCGCGACGTGCCCGTACTTGGTGATGTTGTGGGAGATGTACATCAGTGGAAACGATGGCTCACCGCGCAGCCGGTACAGGATGGTCGGGCTGTTTTGCACAATAATATTGGCGTCGGACAGCTCCCGGGTGCGCTCCTCGACGGCTTGCTCCAGCAGCGACATCTTCAGCGCCGCGTCTTCGGTCATCTGCCACTTGGCGGTCAGCGCGCTGGCGATCTGACGGATTTCGATGGCGTCGAAGGGTTTTTTCAGTATCAGCAGGCGATCGCCCAGGTCCAGGCGCTCGTCGATGTCTTCCCAGGAATAGTCGGAATAGGCGGTGCAGAGCGCCACTTGCAGCTTGGGATCGACTTGCCACAGCCGTTCGATGGTCTCCAGCCCATCCCAGCCAGGGGGCATGCGCATGTCGATGAAGGCCATCGCGTAGGGCAGATCGTTGGCCAGCGCCGTCTCGACCTTGTCCAGTGCCTCGAGGCCCTGGAACGCCGAATCGAGTACGAAACTTTGCAGCGACATCGCCGCCGGTGTACCGAACAGGACATTTTCGGCACTGATCAGGCGGTCGTCATTGAAAGTGGGAGGGCTGAGGATTTTGACGAAGTCTGCATGGATCGAGACAGTATCGTCGACGATAAGAATCCGTCGGTTAGTGCGCGCGAGCAGCGTATTCATCGCCATGCGCGGCCACTGTCAGCAATTTGATGGGTTGTGTTCATAGGACGGGCATCCTTTCCCTGATCACCTGCCGAACGTACAGATATGGATCCGAGTCAGCTGAGCATAGTCCTCTGCGTGGGACTTCGCGCTGGTTCAATGGAATCATTTCCCGGAGCGGGCTGAAAATCATCTAGCCTGTAGGTCAGGCTCCGACAATAGGGGATGTTGATTCGGGGCCCGACACAGCGAAACGGTCGTTTCACACGAGGTACGCCATGGAAGAGCAACTCCCCACGACTTTGACCTACAAACCCACCGTGCTGCTGGTCGATGATGAAGAGTCGATTCTCAACAGCCTGCGACGCCTGTTACGCGGCCAACCCTACGATGTGCTGCTGGCCACCAGCGGTGCCCAGGCCCTGGAAATCATGGCGCAACAGCCCATCGATCTGGTGATGAGCGATGCGCGCATGCCCAACATGGATGGCGCCACCTTGTTGGCTTACATCCACCAGCATTACCCCCACACCACCCGAATCATGCTCACCGGCTATGCCGATCCGTCGGCCATCATCAAAGCCATCAATGAGGGGCAGATTCATCGTTACATCAGCAAACCCTGGCACGATGAAGAAATGCTCCTGACGTTGCGCCAATCCCTCGCGTATCAACATTCCGAGCGTGAACGGGTGCGCCTGGTGCAGGAAACGCGTGATCAGAACGAGCAACTGAAACTGCTCAACGCCACCCTGGAAAAACACGTCATTTCCCGCACTGCCGAGCTGCAGCAGACCGCTGACATGCTGGACCTGGCGTACGAGGAGCTCAAACACAGCTACGTCACCGGCACTGAGGTGTTTTCATTGCTGGCCAACCTGCGGTTGCCGCCGGCCAAGCAGACCAACCGGCAGATCATCGAATTGGTGCGGGTCTACTGCAAACGGCATGGCCTGGACGAAGGCAGCAGTCGCGACCTGACCATGGCGGCGGCGCTCTACAACATTGGCAAGCTGAGCTGGACCGACAGCATGATGACCGCGCCGGCGGACCTGCTGCATCACAACGATCGCGAGCGTTATCGCGGTTATCCGAAACAGAGCGAATCGCTGTTGATGACCCTTGATCCGATGAAGGATGCGGCTCGGCTGATTCTTCACCATCAGGAGCGCTGGGACGGCAACGGCTTTCCCGACCGGCTCAAGGGGGAGGCGATTCCATTCGGTTCACGGCTGCTGAAACTGGCGGTGGATTTCATCGAGTTGCAGCGCGGCCTGATTCTCGAGCGGCAGATGAACAGCGATGAAGCGCTGGTGTACATCCGCAGCTATGCCGGGCGGCTCTATGATCCTGAGATGGTGGAGGATTTCATTCAGGTGTGCGCGGCGTATCTCAGTGATGTGTCGTTGGCTGATCCTTTGGTGAAGGTGCTGACCACGCGGGAAGTGGCGGCGGGCATGATTCTGGCGCGCAACCTGAATGCTGATAACGGCATGCTGCTGTTGAATGCGGGCAAGGTACTGAACGGGGCGCTGGTGGAGAAGTTGATTGCGTTCGAAGCGATGGAGGGGGCGAAGTACAGTATTTTCGTGAAGGAGCCGCAAGCGCTGTCGGGCGCGGTTCTTGAGGCGGGTGAGGTGTCGCGATGACGGCCTGACAGCCGATCATTTTTCGGCTGTACCCGAACCAAACTGTGGGAGCTGGCCTGCCAGCGATGGCGGCCTCACAGCCGATGAGTATTTCCCTGATGCACCCGGTTCAAATTGTGGGAGCCGAGCTTGCTCGCGATGACGGCCTGACAGTCGCTCATTTCAGGCGGGTGTACCCGGATCAAACTGTAGGAGCTGGCCTGCCGGCGATGGCTACCTGATCGGAGGTGACATTCTTGATGGTGTACATATCCATTCCTGCGGTCACGGCGGCTATTGGTTTCGCTTTTACAGCGAGTCACTTTGAAGAGCGCAAAGTAACCAAACGCTCTTGCCCCTTTCGTACGGTGCCTCGCTAAGGCTCGGCATACCCTCGCTCCGGTCCTGCTCCGTGGGCCCGCCGCGATCGGCCATCCATGGCCGTGCGCGGCTAACCCGGCATCCATGCCGGGTTGCCCACTGCGCAGAACCTGCGCTCGGCC